>Ga0208191_1000044_pt1 | contig 122523 bp, 112 predicted proteins | sample June2015DPH_13_5_FD_184709 | JGI IMG/M metagenome (GOLD analysis project Ga0208191, IMG submission 184709) | Peatland microbial communities from SPRUCE experiment site at the Marcell Experimental Forest, Minnesota, USA - June2015DPH_13_40... | ecosystem: Environmental > Terrestrial > Soil >... | reverse complement strand
TGCAATGGGAAGGCCACCGCTTCCAGATCCCGCCCCAGAACCGCCGCTTCAGCTTCGCCGGGGCCAAAGTCCAGCTCTACCAGGCGCTCGATGGCCGCGTCTCGCTCTACTACGGCGATACCCGCCTGGAACACACCAACGCCCCAGGGGGGTGACATTTTCATGTTGCCATTAGGGTGACAAAATCACGTTGCTACAACAGACGAATCCGGCGCAGTGCCAATGTTCAAAAGTGCACACCCAGCGGGTGGCCCGGACGATAAAGGGAGGCTACCCTATCCTTGCCCTTTTGTTGCGTCCTAGTTAAGTTTAATAGTGGTACCTTCCCACCATGGACCTCAAGTCCATCACAAAGACTGCACCAAACGCCAACACCGAGCGCCGGGCATCCGGCTGAGGAACAGGGCGCTTCATAAAATATGGTATTGACATCATATGGATTGGATGACATAAAATGAATGTACGCTGGGCCGTTGAGATCGGCGACGAATTTGAACCGGAGTTCGATCGTTTGCCCGAGGACGTGCGTACGGAAATTCTGGCCTTGGCGCTCCTCCTGGAGCAGTTCGGGCCGCAACTGGGGCGTCCGCGAGCCGACACCTTGCACGGCTCACGCCACGCAAACATGAAGGAGTTGCGGTTTAGCGCAGCGGATGGGGAATGGCGCGTTGCGTTTGCCTTCGATCCGAAACGCAGGGCCATCCTGCTGGTGGCGGGAGACAAGTCGGGCGGCAGCGAGAAAAGGTTTTATCGAGAGTTGATCCGGAAAGCCGATGACCGCTTCGATGCCCATCTTAGCCGGCTGAGGAAGGAAAGGAAGTAGAGCATGACCGTTGATGTTCGGGAAAAGATCGCCAAGTTGAATAGCGCACAGCGCAAGAAGGTGGCGGCGCGCGCCGTCGAGCTGATTGCGGAAGAAATGAGCTTGCGGCAGCTCCGCAAAGCGCGGAAGCTGACGCAGGCGCGCGTGGCGAAGGTTTTGGGGGTCACGCAGGACAGCGTTTCGCGGCTGGAAAAGCGGAGCGATCTGCTGCTCTCGACGCTGCGGAAAACAGTGAAGGCGATGGGTGGGGAAGTGCGGATTGTGGCGGAATTTCCCGACCGGCGACCGGTGCTGTTATTCGACCTGTCGAGTTCTGGTCCGGCGAAGCGGTCGATTCGCCGGCGGCGCAGAGCGGAAAAGTAGAGGGGAGCGGAACTTTCCTCGGAGACGTCCCCGGTCTTAAATCAGCCAAATGGGTGTTACGCTAATTAGGACCAGGGAAGTTAGCCTGTGAAACCGGAGGGCGACATGAGGCGGTTAAGTTGTGCTCTGCTTGTCTCCTTGACGCTCGTTGCCTTGATGTTTGCCAAAGAACGTGAATGGCAAACCGCCGCGGTGTTAAAACTCATTGCAAACGGAACCGAAACGGAAGCGGTGGTGGTGCCTCTGCCCGGTGGCGGCGCAGCAGGAGAAAGTACGACGAGTTCTGGAAAGCACTTGCGGGGTGTCTATTGGATCAAGACCGAGAAGTTTACATATGTCATTCCGAATTACTGTAAGTCGAACGCAGTGGGCATCCAGTGGTGGCTCTATCTGACTGTGGGCGGCCAAACAAAAATCTCTCAGGATTCCGCAAGAACGCTTCGCATTGTCGATGACGATGGCAAGGAGCGGAAAGTACACATCATCGAGAGAATTGCGAATGAACCTCCGAAGCCACAGTAAGCTCCAGAAAAGGGGACCGACGGGACAATTCCAACCTCTGCAGGGAACGTCCCGTGTGTCCCCGGTTTTCTAAAGAGGAAGCCAGCGTAAAGCGGCCCCACCCTTTCGCAAACGGCGTGAAAGGATGGGCCACCCAAAGTCTTTTTCGGAATCTAGGGCTGCGCCACCCGCGGGACTGGTGCGCATTGATGTGGTGGATTGAATGAGGCACGGCAACCCCAAGACCCAGGTTCCCAAACCGAACCTGGGGCACCCTCCGTGATTGATCGGTTCGAGGAAACGGAAACATCGGGAGATTCGCTCTACAGGGAGTGCTTCAAGAAAAAGAGTTGAGAACCCGGGCCACTCTTCATTGCACCGGTGAACCTGTTGAACTCTGAATTTGACTTTATTGAATCGTTCTCTACTAAAAAATGGTCCGTCTTCGTGGTTTCTTTGGCGACGAATGGTGAACAATCTGGGTGCCGGGAGGAAGCTCAGATCGCAATGGCACACGTGCATCTTTATGCCTGCAGATACGCTCTATGGCCTCGACTCCAAATAATCCGTGGTATGTCGGGTCGTTAACGGGCAGAGAACCCACCAACCGTTGTAAGGCCGGTCGAACGTCGTTGGTCTTAGTTGCATTAAACATTTCCCATGCCAGCCAGTCTGCGGCTTGTAGTGGGGTAGCTTGTTGCTTTTTTATAAAGACTGGACATGGAAGTTGGTCTCTTTCCATTGCATCCATAAAATCCCCTTTGTGTTTTGTTCCGTCTTCAAAAAAGACCAGCAATTTGTCTTCCGGCTGAGCAAAATTTCTCTTCCATTCGTTCAAACTCTTGGCGACTGTTCTTCCGGCTAATGCATAGGGTGTACCTACGGTTTCCTCAAAAGCCCACTTTTTGTTTATTTATTTATAGTCCTTCATCAACACAATATGAGAAATCGATTTCACCGTTCGTACCTTGATAGTATTAACAAGTCTTCGTAAGATGGCATCCTTTTTGTGTTGAGGCCACACTTTGTTTTTTTTCAAAATCAGTCATATGAAAGGATTCCATACCTTCTCGATCTAAAATGTCCTGCCACTCTCGTTCAAAGAAGAACCAGTCGTGCTCGCTGGCAATAAATCCGGCCACAACAACAGCTTCTTGATCATCTGGGTGGCCGCTGTCATCAAAATATGCTCTGTATTCCGTCATAATCGCAATCCAAGTAGATACCGAATCATGATTCAGTAGCACGCCCCAACACAAATGGGTGGCCCGGGTGATGCGTGTAGTTTGGTGTTGACATGGGAATCGAGGAGAGTATATCAGTTCAGCAAGTCTCGCAGAAGTAGGGAGACGCGGAGGGTGCCCCAGGTTCGGTTTGAGAACCTGGGTCTTGGGTTGGCTTTTCTGGCTTTGGGGTTTGCGATGCCTTCTGGGTTGAAGCGGTACTACGGCAAGGCCGATCTGCATTTTATTACATTCAGTTGTTACCGGCGGTTGCCTCTGTTGAAGACGGAGCGTGCCCGCGACCTGTTTGTGCAGGAGTTGGGAAGAGTCCGCGACGAGATGGGATTTCGTCTGGTCGGTTACGTGGTGATGCCGGAGCATGTGCACCTGCTGATCAGCGAGCCGAAACAGGGAACACCGTCCAGTGTGCTGCACAAATTGAAACTGCAGGTTTCGAGGAAGATGCGCAGGGGAAGTGGGTATCGCAGTGCGGCACAGTCACGCTTACAGTTCGAGGAGGGCAGCGAGCAGCCGCGAGCATTCTGGCAAGCGCGTTTTTATGATTTCAATGTTTACAGCAGAGGGAAGATGAAGGAGAAGTTGAATTACATGCACGCAAACCCGGTGATTCGGAAGCTGGTGAAACATCCCAGTGAGTGGGCGTGGAGCAGTTGGTCGTTTTATGCGAGAGAGGAGGAGGGCCCGGTGCGCATTGACGTGGTGGATTGATTGAGACACGGCAACGCCAAGACCCAGGTTCCCAAAGCGAACCTGGGGCACCCTCCGTGGTTGATCGGTTCGAGGAAACGGGAACTTGGAGAGGTTCCGGTATACAACGAGTGCTTCAAGAAGATTGTTGAGAATCCGGGCCGCACGCCATTGACGTCCCGGATTGAATGAGAAACGGCCACCCCAAGACCCAGGTTCCCAAAGCGAACCTGGGGCACCCTCCGCACCGGTCTAATGATCGGCCACTACACATCTATGCGCGTCATTCCGAGTCTAGTGAGGAACCCCTCTTCGATCGATCCAGGAGAGATTCCTGACTCCGCAGACTCCGTTCGGAATGACAGCATAGGGAGGAAAGGCTGAGGAAAGGTGTGGAAAAGGGAAATTTGGATGTAATGGGGTGTTGACATTTTCGCAGGGTCTGCTATCCTCAGTAGGTTCGATGGTAGCCACTCTGCTGGACAGGGAGGCAGAACAAACGCTCTTTGACAACCGATACGATGTGCCAGAATCTGTTCGACCCCATTCGGGTTTTCGAGCACGAATGGGTTGAGTGAAATCGAGCGACTAACAATTTTGCTTGGCAGGCTGGTCCGGGTTTAGGCCCGGGCTATTTTTTTGCGCCAAGCGACAGGCTTCAAACGAGAGTTTGATCCTGGCTCAGAACGAACGCTGGCGGCGTGCTTAACACATGCAAGTCGAGTGCACAGTTTCCCTGCCGCAAGGCAGGGGGATGGGTGCACGGCGCACGGGTGAGTAACACGTGGGCAATCTGCCCTCCGATGGGGAATAACCCCGCGAAAGCGGGGCTAATTCCGCATAATATTCCCTGGACCTCGGTCTGGGGATTCAAAGCCGTAAGGCGTCGGAGGAGGAGCCCGCGCCCGATTAGCTAGTTGGTGAGGTAACGGCTCACCAAGGCAATGATCGGTAGCTGGTCTGAGAGGATGGCCAGCCACACTGGAACTGAGACACGGTCCAGACTCCTACGGGAGGCAGCAGTGGGGAATCTTGCGCAATGGGCGAAAGCCTGACGCAGCGACGCCGCGTGGGGGATGAAGCTTCTCGGAGTGTAAACCCCTTTCGACTGGGACGAATGCCTCGCAAGAGGAGTGACGGTACCAGTAGAAGAAGCCCCGGCTAACTACGTGCCAGCAGCCGCGGTAAGACGTGGGGGGCCAGCGTTGTTCGGAATTACTGGGTGTAAAGGGTTCGTAGGCGGTGCGGCAAGTCGGGAGTGAAATCTCTGGGCTTAACCCAGAGGCTGCTTCCGAAACTGCTGTGCTCGAGTGTGGGAGAGGCGCGTGGAATTGCAGGTGTAGCGGTGAAATGCGTAGATATCTGCAGGAACACCCGTGGCGAAAGCGGCGCGCTGGACCACAACTGACGCTGAGGAACGAAAGCTAGGGGAGCAAACAGGATTAGATACCCTGGTAGTCCTAGCCCTAAACGATCAGGACTTGGGGTGCCGCCCGTTCGGGCGTCGTCCCGGAGCTAACGCGTTAAGTCCTGCACCTGGGGAGTACGGTCGCAAGACTGAAACTCAAAGGAATTGACGGGGGCCCGCACAAGCGGTGGAACATGTGGTTCAATTCGACGCTACGCGAGGAACCTTACCTGGGCTCGAAATGCTCGTGACCAGCTGTAGAAATACGGCCTTCCCGCAAGGGACAAGAGTATAGGCGCTGCATGGCTGTCGTCAGCTCGTGCCGTGAGGTGTTGGGTTAAGTCCCGCAACGAGCGCAACCCCTGCACGTAGTTGCCACTCCGCAAGGAGGGAACTCTACGTGGACTGCTCCGGATAACGGAGAGGAAGGTGGGGATGACGTCAAGTCCGCATGGCCTTTATGTCCAGGGCTACACACGTGTTACAATGCAGGGCACAAACCGTTGCCAACCCGCGAGGGGGAGCTAATCGGAAAAAACTCTGCTCAGTTCGGATTGCAGTCTGCAACTCGACTGCATGAAGCCGGAATCGCTAGTAATGGCGTATCAGATCGACGCCGTGAATACGTTCCCGGGCCTTGTACACACCGCCCGTCACATCACGAAAGTGAGCTGTACTAGAAGTCGCCGCGCTAACCGCAAGGAGGCAGGCGCCCAAGGTATGACTCATGATTGGGGTGAAGTCGTAACAAGGTAGCCGTAGGAGAACCTGCGGCTGGATCACCTCCTTTCTAAATAAGCGAGATCTACTCCGCTATGGTGTGCGGAGGATGGTCTCCAAGCGCATCCTGCGGCTCTCACGGGCTTGTAGGATGCTAGACTCGGTTTACTCTTTATCGAGCAGGTTCTGGCAGATCGCTATCGGTTGCGCGAAGAGAAAATTCAATGAACGAAGGGCCGTCCGCCACTGGCGCGCGGCCCTTTTTTATCTGCTGCGTGGCAATTTCTCGATGTCAAGCTGCAGGCGCGACCCTGACCGTCAACTCGCCGTAAGTCGCTTCGTCGCTTAACTTTTCTACCAGGAATTCGATCCAGGCTGACGTGTAGACGTAGTCTTTGTGCACGACGTCGTAATAGCAGTAGCGGTTATCACAGAGTTCGGGAGTCGGGCTTTTGCTCTTGGGGCGAATGTTATAACGCGTCCAGCAACGCTGGTGCATGTAGTGAGTAAACTTTCGACCGATTCGTGTAGCTACTTGAGCAACAACATCGCCTGCTTTATGCCCTCCAAGATTCGCAATAGAAACGTTTTTCGGTTTGATTAGAGCCACGATTTTTTCGTATTGCTTCATTTCGTCCGGTTTGCTCGGATCATATCGCACGAACTCGATTGCCAAATCAGATGATTTTGCCTGAGAGCCCACCTTTGGAATCAAAAAAACCTTGAAACTAAACGATTCGTCAGCCTGCACATCACTTGAAAGAGATGATCTGAAATCCGAGACGAACTTTCTCACTGTTTGAAGATGCTGCCGAGCGGCTCCCCTAATGGCTTTCTGTTGCGCGGGGATCATTGTTTTTGAGAACTGAAGGGCATATGGCAAACCAGAGACAAGGGCTTGTTTGTCGCCAAACTCACCCGCAAGCATTGCCTCAAAATTCAGCAGCAAGGCTTGGCACTCGCCGAATATCTCAATATCCAGTTCCGGGAGAAACCGATGTTCGATCTTGTTTCTCAGCCCAACGAAGAATTCCAGGTTCTTTCTCTGTGCAGGGTTCTGGTCCTTGTAGAACTGGTGGACGCACTCCATTAGTTCCCATGTCTTGTAATCTCCGTCGACCTTTTCGTATTTTCGTGAATTGCGTTTGCGATAGAACGGTCGAATCTTTCTTTTCACGAAGATTGCATGGAAAAGTGCGGTCCACGCGACCACCATAAGCACAATATACCCAGCCGACCGAAACGCTGTCGCCGGCCTATTGTAGATTTCAACCGCAAGCATCGCCGCCTCCCTGGCTTTGCTTACGTTAGCTACAACTTCCGCCGGGAGTCTTGGCATGGCACCCTCCTGGGCTTGAAATCGCGGATAGATAACAGCCTAGTTATACCTGCGGGCCGCCCCGAACGTCGATTCTATTTCTGGTTCTTTCCTTCTGGGGGAGTCGGGTGCCCCAGACGTCGGTTTCGCAGCTGCGGCTTGCGCTGTTCACGAGAGGTGGCAGCTTTTTGCCGACGGGGCAGGCCCGCGTGTTAGGCCATTCCATTTCTACGGAGGAGATTCTCCGGAGGAGGCAAAAACCTGGGTGGATCGCGCCACTCGCTTATTATAATCTGCTGATTTGTTTCACCCTGTGATTCAGGAGACGGGAGCGCACATGTGGAATCGATTTCAAGACGTTTTGCGCAGAACTGCCAGCACGGGAGTGGTGTGGAGCCTGGGGCTGTTGAGCCTCTGCGTGTTGTTGCTGATCAACGCGTGGGGTTTGCCCGGAGCGTTCCACAGCGATGCGCTGAGGCAGGCAGGCCTGCTGGATATGACCATCAATTACTCCCCAGAGACCGCCTATGCAAAGTTAGCGGCATACGGGGAGCAGGGACGATATGCCTATCGCCTCTTTCTGGACTATGTGGACTCCGTTTTCCCCGCTCTTTACGGGCTGTTTTTCCTCCTGGGCACAACCTATGCCTTTGTCCGTGTCTTTCCCGGGCGCCCCGTGTGGCAGAAACTGAGCGTATTGACCCTGGGAACGACACTTTTCGACTATGCGGAGAATTTCTGCTTCCTGGCGATGCTTCGAGATTATCCACAGCGGCTTGAAGGCGTCGCGCGCGTGGCGAATATTTTCACGCTCACGAAATGGGCGTTCGCAATCTTCAGCATGGTTCTGGTCATCATTGGAGCGGGCGGACTACTTTTTCGGCGCCGCCAAACGTGAGGGCTGCTGGTCTTTTCGACCGGTCCACATTTCAAACGTTGCGCCGGGTGCCCCGTCCTCAAAGTGGGAGGGCGGGTATCGGATTTTGTGCGTTTTGGAGAAAGCGATCGCTCTCAGTTTGGCTAACCAGTGTTGTGCTGAGGCAGTCCAGGTGACAGAAGCTGGGTCAAAGCACCTTTAAGCGTGCTAATGAAGGTGGTGAGAGGTAGTTGTGTTCGACACCAGGAAGGACATTCAGGCGATGACGACATTCCGGCGCAATCCCGGGAAGTCCACGAAACGCCTGAAGAAGACAAAGGACACTTTACTATCCATGAGACCAGCGTGTCACAGGTTAGTTCGTAGCAAGCCTCCCGCCAGCATTTATATATTCACATACTAGTGTAGTACTATTATGGTATAGACGTACCGTTTTGGAACGTAGCACATGGTGTGTGTCCCAAGCGAAACAAAAGAGAAGAGATGAGGATTCACTTGGAAGCACAGAGGCTTAGCTGACCGTCCAATTTGGGAATGAGGTGCCAATTCTTTGGGCATTCTCATGCATGGGTCGTTGGCAATTGAAACGTCCCCCGGAGATTGTTGGTCTGAGGACGCCGCTCCCGGCGTGAGAAGGATTTATGGCTTCCTGTAGCAGGCATGAATGCTCGCGCGAACCCAAGAGGATGCTTTCGAGTAAAGGACCAGTGCGAAGAGCAAGTAGGAAAGACTGGCTGGAACGGTTGAGCGAGTTCAGTCCTGGCCAGATTCGAGCTATTGCGGAATTTGAGAGGGTGTCGTGCACGTTTCTCATTCAGTCGGTCTCGATGCTTGCCCTCCTATGCCTAGTTTCCCATTCGCCCGGTCGATATGACTTGGCGCTTGCCGCAATTTGCTGCGCGATTCTGGGACTCCGACTTGGCAGGCGATAAGTTTATCCCCGGGGTGAGATTTTCATGTTGCCGGCTGCCTAGACGTCGGTTCAAAAAGATGGTGCGCTACGGGGTATAATGAAGTCAGGGTAAGAGACATGGTGCAGAGCGAAATCATATTCTCCGTGCAAGAGTCGCCGGAAGGTGGCTACCAAGCCCGCGCCCTTGGTTTCTCCATTTTTACCGAAGCGGATTCCCTCGACGAACTCAAGACCATGATCCGCGACGCGGTCTCTTGCCATTTTGACGCCGCTGAAAAACCCAGTGTCATCCGTCTGCACATGGTCAAGGATGAGGTTATCCCCGCGTGAAGCTTCCCCGCGACGTTAGCGGCGAAGAACTCGTTCGATCCTTGCGCCGTTTTGGCTACGAGATCACTCGACAGACTGGGAGCCACATTCGAGTCACATTGAATGTTGAAAGTGGTCAGCATCACGTGACGATTCCGGCCCACAAACAAGTCAAAGTTGGCACTCTTGCTGGAATCCTCAGCGATGTGGCTGCACATCTCGGCCTCACGCGCGAACAATTGATCGAACAACTATTTAATTAGCTTGCTGGTTGTCTCAAGATCGATCTTGGAGGATGGTCTTGGATTTTCCTTTCATGGGCGATGCTACGCGTTACCAGTGGTAGGCATTCCACATGTCGTCGATGAAAGTCGGCTGTGAAACTTCTCCGTCCAGCCAGTACTGCGTTTGCCCTTGGCGTTCCCAGTTGGCGCTGTAGTCGTAGCCGCTCTGCGCCAGGATTTCCGCCACCGCCTGGGTGTCATTCTCTGTCATCCAGCGATTGACGTAATCGAAAAAGGCCTGGTGATTCCAGGTACTCTCGCCGTTTACCAGGTAGGCCGCCAGCGCTTCACCGACCCAGGATACGGATGTGCAGCAGCGGCGATAGGCTTCGCCCAATTGTTCGCCGGGCGGAGTCAGGATGGGCCAGTTCGCGGGCTGCAATTGTTCGTATGGCCCGTACAGGCCGGCGCTCACCGGCGAGGAGTCGGCGGCATGCACGCCGTAATGGCCGCCATAGATGACCGTAGCACCCTGCCACGCTTGCTGGTACGTTCCGGCGGGTGGCAACTGATTGATGTACAGGGTCTGCATGTCCTCGCCGAATTGGTCCGGGTACGTTGTCGAGACGTTCTTCATCCCCGAGTCATTCAGAAGAATGCCGGCCAGGATGATCGGCATTTTCCTGCCGCTGCGGTGTCCACCAAACGCCGGCCAGCCGTAACCCGCCTGCACACAACCGTAGAGATCGATGCCGTACTGAACAAAATAGTTGGTGAGGTTGACCTTTTGATCCGCCTGGAAGTTCAGCATGAGAAGGAGCCCCGCGTAGGAATCGGCAAACGCGATGTGCTGGCCGTAGCTGGGCATGTAGTCTGCTGGCGCATCGAACAGGAAGGCGTTGGTATCGATCCATGGCTGGCGGTAGAGGGCTTCATACTGAGCAAGCGTCGGCGTATTGGATGGATTCGGCGGCGCAAGAGAAGGCAACAAATTTCTCTGCAAGTTATTTGCTTGGTAAATGGTCTGGTTTCGGTCGCAATAAGACGGACGAAAGGCGTCCGCCGAGGGCGCTGACGCGAGAACGGTGAGAACGGAGTCGGAGGCCACCGGACTGACGCTCATGTCCGAAGCCCGCATCACTTCGGGCACGGAATGAATCGTGGCCAGACTAATCGAGGAGACCAGCGCATCGCCCGGCTTGAGAGTGATGGTCGGATAGGAGCGCAGGGTTGCGTCAAACCACCAGGATTCGTCCGTGCCGTCATTCAACCGGGAATCAAATCCGCTCTTGCCATTGGCGGTTGGCAAATCCACCACCGAACCATTCAGGTAAGGCGAAGAGGTCGTGGGCGGCGGGCTGATCGCAGTCACGGTAACCGGCCCAACAACATAGTAATCGCCATTCACGAATTGCCCCACCGGGACGGCTTCGCTGAAGGTCCAGGTGATTCCGTCCTTGGTGATGGATGCGGCCGTGCCCGGAGGCGGAGCGGGTGCCGTGACCGCGACCGAGGCCTGTGCGGACTTGGTGGTGTCGGCGGCGCTGGTGGCCGTGACGATGTAATTCCCCGCCGTACTTCCTGCCACATATAACCCAGTTGAAGAAATCGTGCCGCCCGTGGCGCTCCAGGTTACGGCCGTGTCCGAGGAGCCGGTAACGCTTGCGGAAAATTGCTGGGACGCCCCTTCAACGAGGGGAGCGGACTTTGGGCTGATGGCCACACTTACAGAGCGAGGTGGAGGGTTTTGCGAAGGTGGCCCGCCAGACGTGTTGGTCAAACCCCCGCATCCAGAAAGAGCCAAGAGCAAAAAGAGTGGGGAAACGAATCCCAGGACCTGCCGTGAAAGAATGCCGGCGCGAGTGCCCGCCGGGCGCCTAGAGGCAGTCGAAAAGACCGAGTTGCGACGCGGCATTGTGTGGGACTCCCCATAACAGGCTAACGGAAGGCGGGGAGGTGCAAAACTGTCCCGATGTACAGATTTGGCGCAGGGACAAGCCGTGTCCAGCCACGGGCACAGACTCCACGGGTCGGCGCCATGAAGCGAAACACGTTGCCGGGTGCCTGCCCTCGGGGTCGGAGGGTGGACCCTGGGCATTTCTTGCTCATTAGCGAGGCGATGTCATTCGCTCTTTCGCTCGTCCGGCAAACCCGCAGCTTGCTTGACCGCTGCCCCCGAAAAGTGTAGTCTCGCGTCCGCAATTCTTGCTTTCCACTTCGCCCCCTAAGGAGGCTAGGTATGGTTTCCCTGACTGCTCTTTGGCTCCCCATAGTCCTGTCATCCATCATCGTGCTTGTCGCCAGCTCGATCATGCACATGCTGCTTCCTTACCACCGCAGCGATTACCGCCAGCTTCCCGAAGAAGACAAGCTTCTTGCCGCCTTGCGCGCCGCCAGTTTGCAAAGGGGTCTCTACGTTTTCCCTTACGGCACGCACAAGGAGATGAAGTCGCCCGCCATGATCGAAAAATACAAGCAGGGGCCCGTGGGGATGCTGACGGTGTTTCCCAGCGGTCCGCCCGCGATGCCGAAGTTTCTGGGACTGTGGTTCGCCTTCACCTTAATCGTTGGCTTTTTCGTCGCATATCTCACGGGGCGCACCGTCGCGCCTGGCGCCAACTATCTGGTGGTCTTCCGCGTCGCTGGTACCGCGGCGTTCCTGGCCTACGGCCTGGGAAACCTAAGCAATGGCATCTGGAAGGGCCAGCCCTGGGGTATGACCTTGAAGGAAGTCATCGATGGACTCGTCTTCGGCCTCCTAACCGCAGGCACCTTCGGGTGGCTTTGGCCGCACTAGTATCCTGCGCAGGAGAAGGTTGTGGACAACCCCGATGGCGGCCCCGCCCTGCCGGGCGAAGGCTAGAAGTGTGTTACGCCTGGTGGAGCTGGAGCTCCGGCATGGGGAAATCCTTGCGGTTATCGGTAAAGAGAGTGCAACGGTTTTCGATGGCAATGGCGGCGACGATGGTATCGGCCAGGGTTAGCGCGCGCCCCTTTTTTGCCCAGGAGTTCTTCAGGTGGCCTGCCAGGCGCGCGGCGTTTTCCTGCAACTCGAAACACTCAAGTCCGCTTAAGAATTCAGCGGTTTGCGCTTCCTCGCCAGCTCGCATGCCCGCGTAGACTTCAGCAACATTGAGCACCGAAGTGGTCAGGGAATGGCCCTCGTGCAACAGATTTGCCAACAGGCCGCGGCGATTGTTGCGGGCACGCAGAGCGTCAATCAGGACCGAAGTATCGAGGAGAATCTTCATTAGGCCAGCAGTTAGTCGCGCTTGGATTTGCGGGATTCGCTTTGCCGCCGCAGTTTCCGTACCCAGGAAGCAGCCCCTTTGGCGAGTTCGGGATGATCTTGTTCCTTCCAGGAAGCGGACTCTCCTTCGAGGAAACGTAAGAGTTTTCGACGCCGGACTGCTTCACGGGCCGTCTCCACGATAAAAGCACTGCGTCCGCGGCGTCCCGCAAGGGCATCAATTTCGCGCGCAAGGTCTTCCGGGAGAAGGATGTGCGTTCGCCTGGTTCGATTGGGCTTCATGGGCACATACAGAGTGTGCCATAGAAGTGTGCCAAGAGGAAGTGTTTGGCGCTCGCCTTGCACCAAGACTTCCAATTGGCAAGCCGCCAGGTACTTGCCCCTGACCTCAGGGGAGCTTCATTTCATCTTTATTCCAACTTCGCCCATCTTTTTTCCCGCAAATTCATCTAACTGGGGTAACTTTTGTCTGCTGCCGCTCTTTTGTCTGGAGGTACCGATGGCCACAGCGCGTGTTTACCTGTTTTCGAGTGTGGTGCTGCTGGCCGGCCTCGCGCCGGTATTGCGGCCCGGCAGCGCAGGGCCTGTGTCTATCACGGCGAGCAGCGCACGAAGCTCCGACTTCAATCCGAAGGCGGTTCGTGTCTATGTATCACTGTTCGACATAAACGCCGCACCGGGCAAAGAGCCGGCCGACATTTCGCAGGCACCCGCCCCTCAGAAGTCGCAATTTGGTGTGCGAGCCTCCGGCGAATCACCGCACGTTCTTCAGGATGCAGAAACCAGTTCCAAACAGGCAGAGCGGCTCAAGGCCTTTTTCAGCGATGCACTTGTTCAGGCGCTCCGAAAAAGTGGCTTCAACGCGGCCCCTCAAGGGAATTCCCGCCCGGAAAAAGGGGTGCTGCTCAAAGGGGTATTCGCGGAGGTGGATTCGCAGAATCACAACTGCCTGGCGGTTCTGGGGGGCACGGCCCCCGCGCCCAAATTCGTGCTGTATGTTGGGGTCTACAATCTGGCGCGGCCCGATCAGCCGCTTTACCGGGTCATGACCATGGAGAATTGCGATGCGCATTACGGACCGCTCATCAGCCTGAACAACTACATCCCCATGGAGAAATACGAGATCAGCAAAAACCCGTCCGAGGATGAAGTCCGCGAGATTTGTGCGCATGTCGTGGCAAACGTAATGGCTCTCCTCAGCGTCAATTCGGCGGCCTTCTCCGACTAGTGCCGTTCCAACTATTTTGACCAAATGGCTGGGAGGTTCGATGAACTACTCCTACGTTTTGTTGAGCGAGCAGGATGGGAAATTCTACATCGGCAGCACCGGCGACTTGCGAGCGCGTTTGCAGAAACACAGCTCAGACGTGGTGCGTTCCACCGCCCATCGCCGGCCCTTGCGTCTGATCTACTATGAGGGATGTTTGAGCATTGACGACGCCCGCCGGCGAGAGCGTTACCTCAAAACGGGACGAGGGGGGCGCTATCTCAAACAACGCCTCGCTTCTTGGCTGGCCGACATTCGTAGCAACAAGTTGGAACGGCACTAGCCGGTGGAGCGGATACAAGCGGTTTCTTTCTGGCCACATCTACCCGGGAAGTTAGCTTGCAAATCACGGCAGCATGCTTGAAAATTAAGTAAGGTTCTCTTTTCGCATGGCGGAGAGGGGGCCCGCCCCGAACACGCTCATTCGCGGGAGGCACGGAAATGTTGTTTGACGTACATCCCATCTTCCGGCGGCTCGCCCGGCCAGTAGCGCTCACGCTAGCGCTGCTCTCGCTCGCGTTCCTCCTACAGGTAACGCCACACTTCCATGCCAATGGCCAGGACGAAGCCGCCTGCCGCCTCTGCCAGGTTGCCCATCTGGGCGTCACGCCGGCAGTGGCGCTTATCTCGTTCAGCACTCCAATCTTTTCCTTCGGTGAAGTTGTAGTTTGTTCGGAGGTCAGCTTCGCGAAGCCGCCTTCCGGGCATTCTTCTTCCCGCGCCCCGCCTTTTTCCTTCGCGTCGTAAACCCCAATCACGATAGTGACTTGTCGCGCGGCTCCATTTAGCCGCGCAGCCGCTGTTTTTACAGCGGTCTCTATCAACACAGATACGTCACGCTGACGTTTCCATGAGGAATCGGAGGAAGAATGCGATACGGTTTTCGAGCAGCTGTTCTTTTTGCAGTCCAAGCGATTTTTGTTGCCGCGGCGGTATTCGCGCAGACGGGTAACTCTGGATCCATAGAAGGGGTAGTTCTAGATCCTTCGGGAAAGACCGTGGCGGACGCCACGGTGGAAATTACTAACGCAGTCAGCGGTCTTGCACGCACGACGAACACGGCTAAAGACGGCTCTTTCCGTTTCACCAATGTGCCGTTTAATCCGTATCAGCTGAGCGTGAACGCCAGTGGGTTTACGCCGGTTTCACGGGACGTTGAGGTGCGCTCCTCCGTGTCCACCAAGGTGGAAATCTCGCTGACAATCGGGACCGCCAGCACCACGGTAGTCGTGGAATCGACTGGCGCGGACCTGCTGGAAACCGACTCGACCTTTCACACGGATGTGGACCGTGAATTGTTCGAGAACGTGCCCCTCGAGAGTTCGACCTCTTCGGTCAGTTCGCTGGTGACGCTGACGACCCCAGGGGTTGCGGCCGACTCGAATGGACTGTTCCACGGTCTGGGCGACCACGCGTCAAACTCCTTCTCGGTGGACGGGCAGCAGATTACGGACCAGCAGAGCAAGGTGTTTTCCAACCAGATTCCGTCGGAGTCGATTCAATCGCTGGAAGTGATCTCCGGCGCACCGCCAGCGGAATTTGGTGACAAAACGAGCCTGGTGATCAAAGTGACGACGCGCTCCGGTTTGGGGGTCGATCAGCCACATGGCAGCGTAACCACGTCATACGGCAGCTTCGGCACGCCGAGTATATCGGCCGACCTGGCGTACGGCGGCAAAAACTGGGGGAATTTTATCGCGCTCAGCGGACTACAATCCGGCCGGTTCCTCGATCCTCCGGAACAGTCGGTTATGCACGATAAAGGGAACGAAGAGAACTTTTTCGACCGCGTGGATTATAAATTCTCCGATACAAACACGATCCAATTGAACCTGGGCTATACGCGTTCGTGGTTTCAGACACCCAATTCCTTCGACGCGCAGTATGCCACGGCATGGAACGGCCTGGTGGTGGACAACGCAGGGCTGGGCCCCAACGGCGAATTGGTTGGCCCCGCGGATCAACGTTCCAAGATCGGAACCTTCAACGTGGCTCCAACCTTTGTCCACCTGATCGGCACGGAGGCCGTGTTTACCATCGGCGCCTTCGTACGCCAGGACCAATACCATTACTACCCGAGCGCGGATCCTTTTGCGGATTTTACCCCCAATCTCCAGGGCGAGAGCATCGGCCAGGCTCGCCGTCTGACCAACGCGGGGCTGAGATCCGATATTTCTTACGTGAAGGGAATTCACAATATCAAGGCGGGCATCACCTACGAACACACCTTTCTGACGGAAAACGATTCGCTGGGAATCGTGGACCCTACGCTCCTGCCCTCCTTGGTGGATGCCAATGGCAACCCTTGCCAGGTGAACGGCGTCAATCTCGCCGCACCGTGCACGACTCTGGCTCCCTACGATTTGACGACCGGCGGGAACTATTACTTTTTCCGCGGCCACACGGACGTGAAAGAACTGGCGCTTTATGTTCAGGACACTATTACGAAGAACAACTGGTCGTTCAATCTGGGAATTCGGGGCGATTTGTACAACGGACTGGTGACCACAAAGCAGGCGGAGCCACGCCTGGGAGTTGCGTACAACGTCAAGCGGACGAACACGGTGCTGCGAATTTCCTACGCGCGTACCCTCGAAACGCCGTTCAACGAAAACCTGGTTCTGGCCAGCGAAGGTTGCAACGACCCCGTGGTCAATGCCCTCATGTCGTCGCTGCAGGGCTATCCTTGCATCACGGCTCCATTGACTCCTGGTTTTCGGAATGACTTTCACGCTGGATTCCAGCAAGCCTTCGGCAAATACCTGGTTGTCGATGGGGAGTACATGTGGAAGTACACGCATAATGCGTACGACTTCAGCATTCTGGGCAATACGCCGATCACCTTCCCGATTGAATGGCACAACTCGAAGGTTCCCGGCTACATGCTGCGCGCCAGCGTGCCGAACTTCCACGGTTTCACCGCCTATTTCGTGGCCTCCAGCGTGGCAGCGCGGTTCTTCCAGCCACAAGTCACGGGCATAGGCGCGACACCCGCGGGACAAGGCGGATCGGGAGTATTCCGCATCGACCACGACGAACTTTTCAACCAAACGACCCATCTGCAATACCAGCCGTGGAAACGCGGGCCGTGGGTGGGCGCCAATTGGAGGTATGACAGCGGGCTTGTAGCGGGCCCGGTTCCCTGCTTTGGCGGGAATTGCGCGGGTGACCAAAGTGATCCGGGTTACGTAAACGTTTCGGCGCTAACGCCCGATCAGCAATTCCAGGCAGGTTTGTTCTGCGGCAGCGTGAGGGCGGCGCCGCCGAGCGCGAGCAATCCGCTGGGAGTTCCAATCAGCGCGAACGGCTTGTGCTCCGCATCCCAGTATGGATCAACGCTTCTTCAGATACCGAAGCCAGGCACCGAGAACGACGACAAGAATCCACCGCGCGTCGCTCCGCGTAACCTGTTTGACATTGCCGTCGGCGAAGACAATTTGTTCAACGGCGACCGGCATAAGTGGAGTTTGCGCTTCACGGTGATCAACCTGACGGACAAGACCGCGCTGTACAACTTCCTCTCCACGTTCAGCGGCACGCACTATGTGACGCCGCGAACAGAGAGCGTCGAGCTCGGCTTCCACTTCTAGCCGAATCGCCCCACGACCGCGAAGCCCCAGGAAGGGAACCGATCTTCCTGGGGTTTTTCGTCAGCACTATTCCCGAAAAGCGACTACGGGTATTGTAGGAATGGTGTCAACGCGTCGAGAAACCGATTCAGGAGCGGCCTGTCATTCGAGGGGGATGGAATTTGCTTGCTTTGCGGATAGAATCAAGGGAACTATGAGCGCCCCTTCAAAGTCTCAGTCCACTCCAAAACTTCGCATCGGCATCGATCTTGGCGGCACGAAAATCGAGTTCATCGCCCTTGAGCACGATGGCCGCGAACTTCACCGCCACCGCGTGCCAACTCCACGGCATGATTATGACGGCACCGTGCGCGCGATCAAGGAAGGTGTCGAACTCATCGAGCACAAATTGCATCGCGACGCGACGGTCGGCGTGGGCATTCCCGGCACTATTTCCCGGCTCACGCACGCGGTGAAGAACGCAAATTCCGTGTGGATGATTGGCAGACCGTTTGACCGCGACTTGGGCGACGCCCTGCATCGCGAGGTGCGCTGTGCGAATGACGCCAACTGCCTGGCTGTTTCGGAAGCCACGGACGGCGCGGGCGCGGGCAAGCACGTTGTGTTTGCAGTGGTTTTGGGGACAGGTTGCGGCGGCGGGATTGCCGTCGATGGCCGCGTGCTTAATGGACGCAACGGCGTGGCCGGGGAATGGGGTCATACCGTACTTCCCTGGATGCACCCCGACGAATTCCCGGGACCTGCGTGCTACTGCGGCCTTCGTGGCTGCATCGAGACGTGGATTTCCGGCACCGGGTTGGAAGACGATTATGAGCGCGCCACCAAAACCCGTTTGAAGGGTAAAGAGATCATCGCGCGCTGCGAGGCCGGAGAGGCCGCGGCGGTGGCCAGCCTGGGGCGCTACGAGGATCGCCTGACGCGCAGCCTCTCGCAAATAGTGAACATCCTCGACCCAGACGTGATTGTTCTTGGCGGAGGCGTATCGCAGGTGCCGCGGCTGTACCGAAATGTGCCGCAGCGGTTGAAGGAGTATGTATTCGGGAGAGAAGCCGATACACCGGTGCTGGTGGCCAAGCATGGCGATGCCAGCGGCGTTCGCGGTGCCGCATGGCTCTGGCCGCTCGAATCACGATAAACATTACTGTCGCGCGCCCGGCGTGCCCGCCGCTCCTACTGGGAGAATGCGCAGAGGATTGGCCATGTGTCTGCTCCTGATGTTGCGTCAGCGGCAGGATGGGACAATACGGTGCTGGCCACAAAAGGAAACGCCCTCCGGGGATGCCGGAGGGCGTTTCAGGGGAAAGAGGGAATCGGGATAACTGTACAGCTAAGCTCGGCCGCGGCGAATCACCAGCAACATCAGAGCGAGCATGCCAGTAACGAGCAACGCCAGGCTGCTGGGTTCCGGCGTCTGCACGATGAACTCCTGCACCTGACCAGTGTAGGCAAGCGGTCCAATGTTGGTGACGATTTCAAAGTCTGCCGGGTTGATGGATCCGTAGTGGTTATTGGCGTCTTGGAGCCACGTCGCCACCGATATCCCATCGACATCGCCATTGGTAAAGTTTGTAGGCTCAGCGCCGGGGGTCATGAGATCCCACAGGGCATGCTGGAGAGTGACGTAGTCAGAGGAATTAGATGCGAACTGAGTCACCAGCCAGGCCGCCTCTTCATAAAGAACCTGCGGATTGGTGCCGCCGAGATTGGGATTGATAGAACCATTGCCGTAACGGGTGTTCGTGAAAACACCCGAGGCCAAGCTGGTCACATTTGCAGTCCACGTCTGACCCCAAGTGACTTCGTTGTTGATATCGTCACAGAATAGCGTGACGGGCGCTCCGTTCATCGTGCCGTAGTACGGGCTCACGTAGTATTGGCCGTCACTCACGCCGTTGACGCCCGTAAACACCATATTCACCGGTGTGCCATCGGCATAAGCAGCACACGCCAAGAAGAGTGCCAAACCTACCAGTCCGAGTACCTTGAAGAAGTTATTTCGCATGTGTCTCCCGTGCTTTCCCATTAGGTTTATACAGGGCTGCGGTACCCTAGCCAAGAACAGTGCATGTAAAGTGCCAGAAATAATTTTTTCAAGTTACAGAAAAGAAACAGGTTATTTTTATCAGAATCAGCCTATTAAGGACAAGTGTGACTTTTCTTGCACACTATCGTCCTTCTGGTTCCTAACACTCCACTTTACATAGGTTTACGAGTACTAATGGTAGTGGTCCTAGTACAGAGTCGCTCTCAGGGCTTGCTCGGCTCTCTGCGGAATGGAGTTGGCTGCACCTCAGAACCCAAAAAAAGTGGCCCTGCCTCAGGGCGAGACAGGGCCACATCCCTATCAGAATGTTGTCAGGGAGAACAGATCAGTCGCCGCTCGTTGCCTTGCTCATCTGTGCCATCCAGGCTTCCGAGCGTCGCTGCATCTCCTCTGGCGTGACGTCTTCCACATGTTGGCCGAATCCCCACTGGTGGCCGAACGGATCGCGGACTTTGGCGTAGCGGTCACCCCAAAACTGGTTTTGGAGCGGCATCTCCACTTTGCACCCGGCCTTCACCGCGCGGCCGTACAGCGCATCCACGTTGTCGGTGTAAATGAAGAGGTAAGCCGATTACGGGCCAGTGGGATCCGGCGCGTTGGCCATACCGGGAAACTCATCACTCAACATCAGACGTGAATCCCCGATAAGCAACTCGGCGTGTCCGATGCTGTCGCCCGGCCCAGACATGCGGCCCAGTTCCTTGGCTTGAAAGACCTCCTTGTAGAAGTCAATTGCGCGAGCGGCGCCCTTACACACGATGGATGGTGTGATGGAATGGTACCCGTCCGGAATTGCCTTGACTGCACACATAGTTCCTCCTTAGAGAACATGAGATGAACGCGCAGGAGGCAGAAGCAGCGGGTGGGCAAACGGCAGGGAGCGCTGCGCGTGGAGATCCTGAATACGCTCCTGCGGCGAGCAAGTCAAGCAGGAACTTCGATGGAGTGAAAACGTCGCAGAACGCCCCGGGTAATCGTGAGGCGCGTCAGGCGGAAGGATTCAGTATTCGTGGTAGAGTTGCGGAAACTGCTTCTTCAGGCCGGCAACCTTTGGCACATCGTTGATCTGGATGTAGGGACTATCCAGGTGATGCTTCAAGTAGTCCTGGTGATACCCTTCCGCGGGATAGAACGCCTTTAGCGGAACGATTTGGGTCACGATCTTCTGCGGGTAGACCTTCGCGGCGTCCAACTGCGCAACGTACGCCTGGGCAATTCGTTTCTGTTCCTCGCTCGAAAAAAACACGGCGGAGCGGTACTGCGGCCCCCAATCGGGGCCCTGCTTGTCCAGCTCCGTCGGATTGTGCGCCACGGAAAAGAAAATCATCAGCACCTGGCCGTAGGTGATCTGCGAAGGGTCGAACACGACCTTGACGCTCTCTGCGTGTCCCGTATCGCCGCGCACCACCATTTCGTAGTGCGCAGTTTCCGCTTTACCGCCGGAGTAGCCCGAGGTGGCGGAGATGACTCCCCTGATGTGCTGATAGACCGCCTGCACGCCCCAGAAGCAGCCTCCGGAAAGAACGGCCACTTCCTGACTCCTTGCAGTGGCTACCGGTTCATCCACCGCGGGTCTCGGAAAAGTCATGTTCGTGTGCGCTGCGATTGCGCCGGAAGCGCCGAAAAGGCCGCTCAATACTCCTGCGACAGCGATCGTGGCGATGCACAATCCGTGACCCTTCTTCATTTCTCTGACCCCACGGGCCGTCTGTGAGCCCAAACTGCCTTGCGATTCCTTGGATGCGGGAAAACATTTTTGGGATTCACGTCCGCGTTTGCCTTATCATGCAGGCAACGGGCGTGCCCGCTTCCCATTCCCTTGGAGGGAGGAGACCCGCCAGTGGTTACGAGAGGTTGCGGCCCCCTGCGATGACACGCGTTCAGAAAATGCCGGTTCTCTTCATCGGCCATGGCTCACCGATGAACGCGATCGAGGACAACGCCTTCACGCAAGTCCTGGAGAAACTCAGCGCGACGTTGCCTGCCCCCAGGGCGGTCTGCGTGGTTTCGGCACATTGGGTGACTCGCGGCAGCCAGGTTCTGACCGCCGAGCGTCCCCGCACGATTCACGATTTCTATGGCTTCCCCAAATCTCTGTACGCAGTGCAATACCCGGCACCCGGCGCACCGGAAGAGGCCAAGCGCCTGGCTCTGGAGCATCACTTGCTCTCCGATCACCAATGGGGCCTGGACCACGGAGCCTGGAGCGTTCTGCGGCACATCTACCCCAAGGCGAATGTGCCGGTGTTTCAACTGAGCTTGGATCACCAGCGCACCTTCGCCGAACACATCGCCCTTGGCCGTGAATTGCAGGAATTGCGCGAACGCGGCGTGCTCATCCTTGGCAGCGGGAACCTGGTCCACAATCTCCACCGCATCAACTGGGAAATGGCGGACTCGGCGTTTCCCTGGGCGCAGGAGTTTGACGCCAAAGTGAAGGAAGCGATCACCCAGAGGGACCTGGAGTCGATGGGAGAACCGGACCGCTGGGGCTCCACGTTGCTGGCCGAGGCGCACCCGACACTGGAGCATTATGCCCCCATTTTGTATTGCCTGGGGAGCACAGACGAGCAGGACATCGTTACGTATCCCTATGAAGGGATTGAGTTTGGAACGATCTCGATGCGCATGGTGCTCTTCCAGCCACAACTTTCTCCCCAGTCATAACTTTTTTCTCCACCATGCGTATCCCGTTGCTCAGTTTCCCAATCGGATGCGGCGGAATTGCAGAACCCTCAGAGGTCAGTGCGGTCCTCCCATGGGCGCCGCGCCGTTCATGGCCAGCCGCACTCTCCCGTGACGCTCCCTGGGGACTCTCCGTGGAACCTGCGGCTTACCTGTGGCATCTTACCTGGTGTCCGACAAACAACAGACCTGGAGGAATGCAACGATGCGCACGCAGATCTATCTCACCATTGCTTTTTGCACCGCCGTTCTGGCAGCGAGCCCTGCCAGCGCCCAAGTGACCTACGGAAAGAAGCCGCAATTGCCTGCACCCTTTGCGACAGAATCGGCGGGCAATGGTCCTTCGGAGACTAAGCCGCCGGCAGGTTTCCTGCCGAGCGTCCCTGCCGGATTCCACATCAATATTTTCGCCCAAGATTTCAAGCAGCCCCGGTTCCTCGCGGTTGCCCCCAATGGTGATATTTTTCTTGCCGATACGGGTGGGGGAAAAGTCGTCGTGCTCCGCGATCCGCAGCACACCGGCGGGGCACAACAACGGGAGGATTTCGCCGAAGGTTTGAACCGGCCTTTTGGGATCGCCTTTCACGATGACTACGTCTACGTCGGCAACACCGGCGAAGTGCTGCGCTTTCGTTACGACAAGCGGACCTCCAAGCGGCTAGGCGATGCCGAACACATCCTCGATCTGCCGACGGGCGGAGGACACTTCACGCGCACCCTTGCGTTCAGCAAGGACGGCAAGAAGCTTTACATCAGTGTGGGTTCCTCGTCTAACATCGACTTCGAGAAGGATCAGCGGCGTGCCGCGGTCCTGGTGTGCGATCCGGACGGAAAGAACTCGCGCATTTTCTCCAGCGGCTTGCGCAATGCGGTTGGTCTGGCGGTCGAGCCGCTGACCGGCGAGGTCTGGGTCAGCGTGAACGAACGGGATGAACTGGGCGATAATCTGCCGCCCGATTACTTCACCTCGTTAAAGGACGGCGGCTTCTACGGCTGGCCCTACAGCTACATTGGGGGCAACGTCGATCCCCGTGTGAAGCCGCAGAAACCCGAACTCGTCGCCAAGGCCATCATCCCGGATGTGCTCCTGGGAGCGCACGTGGCGCCCTTGCAGTTTGCGTTTTATACCGGCAAGCAGTTTCCGGAATCGTACCGTGGCGGCGCGTTCGTGGCGGAGCATGGCTCGTGGAATCGCGCTTCGCGCGCGGGCTATCAAGTGGCTTTTGTTGCGTTCAAAGACGGAAAGGCTTCGGCAGATCCCGTGCCGTTTCTGACCGGGCTGGTGCCGGATCCTGGCGGCAAGAACGTGAATGGCCGTCCGGTGGGCGTGGCCGTGGCTCCCGATGGAGCGTTGCTGGTGAGCGACGATGGCGCAGGCATGGTCTATCGCGTCAGCTACGCGCCCTGAGCGTTTCTCACCTTCGTTTCAGCGGCGGCTCGCATCAGCGAGCGCGTCTCATTGCACATTTAGAGTCAACAGCATCGGTGTCAACGGGAGCTGCTTGCTTGAGCCATTGGGAGTCGCTGTCGGTGTAAGGGTGATGGTCCCAGACGGTGTCTGGAACTTGAAGGTGGCGCTGACGACGGCACTATTCGCATAGTTGGGCGCGATCGCCATGGCCTGTATGGTGGTCAACGAACTCAAAGGAATGGCCGCCTGGTAAGCAGGAGAGGAAGCCGTGGGAGTCGAGCCATCCGTGGTGTAGTGGATGGTTGTGCCGGCCGTGGCGTCCGTGATCGTCACGGACTGCCCCGCGGTAAACGTTCCGCTCGCGGGCGTAATCACAGGCGTTGCGGCACTCTGAGGTGGCGGCGGGCTTACCGACTGCGAATAGCCGCCGCTTCCGCTGCCGCAACCAATTCCCGAAAATACCAGCGCGGTCATCAGCAGCACGGCGGCGGCGGAGGCCAGCCACCGTGGTGGTGCCGGCAACTGGATTCTCGAGTGCAACACCAGAGCGAACAGAAGCAGCGCGGCAAAGAACGCCAAAGAGAAGCCGGGTTGCGGGCGCAGACGGCCCGAAGGTTGGCGCGGGAGCCCCGGAAACATTGCTGCCTGCGAAGGAGACAACGTTGAGATCGAAACCGTGAAGGGAGTCGCGGCGCCGTTGGCCACAGCCACGCTGGCGGGAACAGTGCACACCGCGCCAAAGGGAACTCCAGAACACGCGAAGGTGATTGTCCCCGTGAAATTAGGGCCGGGCATGGCCTGCAAATTGTAAGTGGCGGTCTGCCCGGCGGGAACGGTGGCAACAGTCGAGCCTCCGTTTGCGGAGGCGTTCAGCAGCACCGCGGGAGGCGCGTTACCGTAAAGATTAATCGCCTGCGGAGAATTTGGCGCATCATCGGCGACACTGATAATGGCGCTGAGAATGCCGTTGTCGCTGGGGGAGAAGGTGACGGAGAGCGTGCATGTGCCTTGGGCAGCGAGCGGAGCTGGGCAGGTGTTCGTCTGGGTCCAGTCTTTCGGGTAAGAGCCGGTCAAATTAATCGCTGAAATATGGAGAGTAGCGTTACCCGTATTGGTCAGCGTGATCACTTGCGCCAAACTCGAGGTACCTTGCGTTTGGCTGCCAAAACTCAGACTGCTGGCGGACAAAGAGACCTGCGGCTGCGTCGTACTGCTCGTGCCAATCCCGGAAAGTGTGACAGATTGCGGGCTCCCCGGAGCATTATCCACCACTTGCAGGGTTGCCCCGAGCACTCCCGTGGTTGTGGGTGTGAAATAGATGGTTACCTGGCAGGCGGCGTTTGGAGCAAGGACGGCCGTGCAGGTATTTGTCTGAGAAAAACTGCTGGTGGAATCGCCCGCGATCGTCACAGAGGTGAGCGTCATCGTAACGTCGCCAATGTTACTTAAACCAACCGTAACAGTTTGAGGAGAGATCGTCCCGACTGGTGTTTGCGGAAAGCTTCCTCCACTGATTATCTCCAAATAGGGGCCTGAGGAAGCTTGAGGGTTGGTGTTGGTGATGTAGAGTCCGGACTCATAGTAGTTCGCTGAACCATCGGTGAAGGGTGAGCCCGAAAGTTCGGTGACGGCGCCGGTGGTCGAGTCCACCTGAAAACCGTGCACGGAACCATTGAGCAACGTATAAAGATAAGGGCCTTGCGGATCAGCCACGGTCACTTGGCCAAAAGGAAACGGCGTTTGTGTGGAACTGCTAAGCTGCGCCAGCGCCCCGGTTGTCTGATCAATGGAATACGTATTGAAAGGCGGAGGTGCTCCGCCCACGCTGACGTAGAGGAATTCCCCGCTGGGATCCACAACGATGGCATGGGCAAACGTCGCATGACCGAGATAGACCGAGGACGTTATGGTGACAAGTCCATCGGCAGGCGGGAGCTGGAAGGACGACAGCCAGCCATCATATTGGCCATAAGCCTGAAACAGAAAACGCCCCTGCGGGTCTATCGCGCTGACCTGGGAAGGTACATCGGGCGTATCAATCGTCCTGAGATTGGTTAGTTCGCCTGTACTCCCGTCTATGTCATAGAGATCAAATCCCGCGTAGAGATTCCCGCCATTGGAACCCAGCGCAACGTAGAGATGCCGGCCACTGGGTTCGACGAAAAGGTTCGTCGGCTGGGCGTTGAAATCCCATGACAACTGGGGACCGAGATCCAGCACCGGATCCGCGGCATTGGAAGTATCGATCACGTAGGGGGTGATGGAACTTTGGATGTTCGGATATGTCTGGTAATCGCCATTCTGAAAGCCGACATACACAAATTTTCCAGTGGGCTCAGTGGCGATCGAGAGTGGATCAGAGGGAGCCTGGTTCGCATTGATCGTGGGAATGTACGGAAAGGGAGAACGCTGGACTTCCGTCAGCGCGCCGCTGGCCGCATCAATCGCATACATGGCGATGCTTGTGGGGCCGGCGACAAATAGAAACTTTCCTTGTCCATCCACCGCCATGGGTGCGGCGTTATGCGCGGGAAAGGGGCTGGAAGGAATCGCGGCGAGGGAGCCCGAAAGAGAGTTCTTGTCGAACCCCGAAATGACCGCCGCACTTGGATTGCTCGTGCCAGTCCCGGTGGCATACACGTGTTCCTGCGGTGTTTGGCAAATGGCCAGACTAGCCATGCCGAGTAGCAGCAATAGCGGGGCGCACTTCCGAAAAGGAAATTGCAAAAAGAGGTAGGACAACGCTTTCATAGCGCGCTACTCCTGAACAAAAATAATGTTTGGGCCTGAGAGGGAACCGGTATGACGGTAGCGTGATGTAGATAGGTCGTCAACATGGATTGTGCAATGAGCAACGTCAAAGTAAGGGAGACCTGTTCCAAAATGGAACACCGCCCCTTCTCTACCCACTGCCTCCAATTGTTAACAACTGTTAATATGCCATTCCCCGCGTTTCGGCTACTGTCTGCAGCTTATGCCACCATTTACGCTTGATGTTGAAAAGACTGCTGGAAGTACCGACGACGTCACTGTGTACCAACTGAAAGGGAAGCTAAGCCTGGAGACGGTTGCCGGCTTTATCCCGCAGATGCGCCAGGAGGGCGCCAGGCGCGTGGTTCTGGACATGAGCGGGGTGAGTTTCCTGGATTCCGCGGGAGTGGGCGCGCTGGTTTCGCTGTTTGTGAGCCGCCGGAATCAGGGGAAATCGTTTGCGCTGGCAGCCCTGGCGCCCCAAGCGACGGCGGTTGTTACCGTAGCGGGATTGCAGAAACTCCTGCCGGTTGCGAAGACCGTTGAAGAAGCCTCCGCGGGTAGATCGTAATTCTATGGGAATTACGGCAAGAAGGCTCAGAGTCTTCGCGTTTCCAGCAGGTGATTGAAAAGCTGCATTCGCGGTCATCCCGTTTCTTTGTTTTGTCATCCCGAGCGAAGCGAGGGACCTGCTTTTCGCAGTAAGCCAGGGGGAAAGCAGATTCCTCGTCCCGTTCAAAGTGCGAACGGGTCTCGGAATGACATTTATTGGGGTTTTCTGCCAGCCCGCGGGATGTCGTTCGATGTAAAACGCAGATGATCAGTGCGGCGTCCAGTTCGGATGGCTGGTGAACAAGCCATCGACGAAGCCGATTTGATAGGAAATGAACAAGCCGAAGCCCAGGCTCAGCAGTCCGGAAGCCGTCACCAGTCCGCGAGTCATCCAGGCAAACCGCGAACCCGCATAGGTGAACGGCAGGGAGAGCGCCGCCGTAATCAGGATCATTCCGCCGACCGTACCGACTCCGAAGATCAAAAGATAGAGGACGCCCCAGCGTGGGCTGTGGATTGTGGTGAGAACGAGAAGCGCCACGGCGGCGGAGCCCGCGAGGCCGTGCACGATGCCGATAAACAGGGGCCGCAAGGAATGGAATAGCCCGAGTTTTGCGAACGGGCTGCTCAGCCAGCTAGGCGCGGCGAGCGAGTCGGCGTGGTGTTCCTTGGCCGGGGCGTGCTCGTGCCAGTGATAATGCAGGTGGGAACCGTGCTCATGGATGTGCGCGTGCTCGCCGGTGAGGTGAGGATGCGCGGGCGAAAATTTTTCGCTGAGCCATTTGGTGACGCCCGCGAGGTTCAGCACGCCGAGGAGAACCAGCATCAGGCCAACGGCCAATTCCATGGTCAGTCCGACACGCGGCGGAATCACCAGGTTGAAAAGGATAATCGCGGCGCCGACCACCAGAATGGTCAGCGTATGGCCTACGCCCCATAGCGCGCCGATCAGGGCCGCCTTGGAAAGGGAGCGCTCGCGCGTCACGATAGTGGACACCGCGATGACGTGATCCGGGTCCGTGGCATGACGCATGCCCAGAAAGAACCCAATGACGAGAATGGCCAATCCGCTGATCATAGGACGTCGCCGAAAACGCGGCTGCTTACAGGATAATCGAGAACGTTGCCAAAGAGCGAATGTTTCCGCAGCGCGCCCGAGGCGTCTATTCCCCTTTCAGAATGCGCATAAACTCTGTGGCGGCATGCGGGAGCCGTGCGCCGCGGCGCGAGATGATGTAGAGATGCCGCGGAATACTCAATTGGCGGATCTTCAGTTCCTTCAGCCAGCCGTGCTCGATCTCCCAGGTTACGCACATCCGCGGCACGATGGCCACACCCATACCCATCTGGACGAAGCGCTTGATGCTTTCGATGGTGGGCATTTCGATGGGCATGTTCAGCGGCGTGCGGTGCCGCGCAAAAAGCTCGATCACCTTGCGGCGGAAGGGCGATTCCACGATGTGCGCAATGAACGTTTCCTTGCCCAGCTCTTCGATCTCCACTTCGCGCTTTTTGGCCAGGGCGTGCTTGGGCGGCACGACCAGCGTCAACTCATCCTTCAAAATTTCCGTGGCCTGCAATTGCGCTTCGCGCGGCACAAAGGAAACCGCTCCCAGGTCCAACCGGTAATTGACCACCTCATGTGGAATATCGCGCGAAAACATGCGATGCACGCGCACCTGCACGCCCGGATGCAGTTCGCGGAATTGCGCTAACGCCGGCAGCAAGGCGTGGATGGAGCTTTCGTTGACGCCCAGGGCAAGCTCGCCGCGCTTCAGCCCCTCCAGCTCCATAAGGCTTTTCTTAACTTCGTCGCGCAGGTTGATCAAGCGCTCGGAATATTCGCGCAAGAGTGTGCCGGCATCGGTCATGCGCACGGGGCGGGCGCCGCGGACAAAGAGCGGCTGGCCCAGGGAATCCTCCAGCTTGCGGATGGCCAGGCTGACCGCGGGCTGCGTGCGGTAAAGCCGTTCGGCGGCACGAGAAAAGCTGCCTTCCTTGGCAACCATGAGAAAAACCTGCAATTCGCCTAGATCCATAGCGATAGAGCCTCTTTTCGGGCGCGCAGAAAGACTGCCCGCCGCGCTGGGGCTGACGGGGGACTTTGCCGGCTCCCCGGCCCGTTTTGCCTAGTATAAGCTAAAATTATAAATTATAGAACCAAGATAAATTGGACTAAAGCCCTCCGGACATGCGTTACTGGAGTTCCAGCTTTGGGGGTACCCATGAGCCACGTCCGCATTTTCGATACGACCCTCCGCGACGGTGAACAGTCGCCGGGGTTCTCCATGAACACGGAAGAGAAGATCCGCATGGCGCACCAGCTTGCTGCGTTGGGCGTGGACATCATCGAGGCTGGCTTTCCGATCGCTTCGAAGGGCGACCTGGAAGCCGTGCTGGCCGTGGCTAAGGAAGTTCGCGAAGTGCCCATCGCAGCTCTGGCGCGGGCGCGCAAGGATGACATTCTGGCCGCTGCCGAAGCGTTGAAACCCGCGAAATCGCCGCGCATGCACGTGTTCCTGGCCACCTCTGACCTGCATCTGCAGGCCAAGCTGCACATGACGCGGGAGCAGGCGCTGGAAGCCATCGGGTCGATGGTCAAGCTGGCGCGGAATCTCGTTGCGGAAGTGGAATTTTCCGCCGAGGATGCCGGGCGCACGGAAATTGAATTCCTGTGCCAGGCTTGCCAGATCGCCGTGGATGCCGGCGCCACGGTCTTGAATCTGCCGGACACGGTGGGCTACGCCGTGCCGGAAGAGTATGCCGAGATGTTCCTTAAAGTGCGCGAGCACCTGGGCGATCCCGAGCACATCATTCTTAGCGCGCATTGCCATGATGACCTGGGCCTTGCGGTGGCCAATTCGCTGGCCGCCGTCCGCGCGGGAGTGCGTCAGATTGAGTGCACGGTAAACGGTATTGGAGAGCGCGCGGGCAACGCCGCCCTCGAAGAAGTGGCTGTTGCGCTGGCAGTGCGCAAGGAAAGCTTTGGCATAGCCACGAAACTCAAGCTGAACGAACTCTACAAGTCCAGCCGCCTGCTGACCCAGATTACCGGGGCGCAGGTGGCTCCCAACAAGGCCGTGGTGGGCGCAAACGCGTTCGCGCATGAAGCCGGCATTCACCAGGACGGCATCATCAAGAATCCCCTGACCTACGAGATTATTTCGCCGGAGGCCGTGGGCGTGCCGTCGCGTTCGCTGGTGCTCGGCAAGCACTCCGGTCGCCATGCGCTGCGGTTGTCGCTCACGGAACTCGGCTACGACCCGAATGACGCCGAACTCGCCGAATGCTACCGCCGCGTCACCACGCTGGCCGATCAGTCCAAGCAGGTGCGCGCGCGCGACCTCATGACCATCGCCCATGAAGTGATGCGCCGTAAAGCCGTGCCAGTGGCCAGCGAAGCCGCACCCGCGGTCTGACCCGCGCTACAATCTTTAGCAGGCCGCGGAAGAAGTCCTTCTCTTTAGGAGGCCCTCTTTAGGAGGCCGGGGCTTCAGCCCCGGCGTAAAGCTCCTGCAACCAATGGGCTTTAGCCCCTGAAGAAAAGTCTTTAAGCATTTCTTAGCAACCTGTTAGAACGGGGACCCCACGATGAAGTTGAAGAAGAAGATTGTGCTTCTGCCGGGCGATGGCATCGGCCCGGAGGTGACGCGCGCGGCCGCCAGCGTGCTCCAAGAATGCGCGCGGGAATTCCAGCATCAATTTGAAACGATCGAACTGCCGATTGGCGGCGCGGCGATTGATAAAACCGGGAGCCCGTTGCCCAATGAAACGCTGGACGCTTGCCACAAAGCCGACGCGGTGTTTCTGGGAGCGGTAGGCGGCCCGAAGTGGGATGCGCTGACGGTAGGAAAGCGGCCCGAAACGGGTTTGCTTGGTTTGCGGAAAGGCCTCGGCCTGTACGTGAATCTGCGGCCCGTGAAAGTGCTCGAGCCGCTTCGCGGGATTTCGCCGCTGCGCCCGGAACGCCTGGGCGATCTGGACATCGAGATTGTGCGCGAACTGGCCGGCGGGATGTACTTTGGCGAGCGCGGCAACGTGAATGAGAATGGCGTCGAGCGCGCCTTTGACACGGAGTCCTACTCCACGCCGGAAATCGAGCGCATCGCGACGTTTGCCTACACCCGCGCGGAAGCCCGCTCGCGCCGGCTGTGTTCGGTGGACAAGGCTAACGTCCTGACGAGTTCGCAGCTTTGGCGCCGCACGGTCACTGCGATGAGCACGGTGTACCCGGGCGTGAAGCTCGAGCACATGTACGTGGACAATGCCGCGATGCAACTCACGCTACGACCCACGCAGTTCGACGTGATCCTCAGCTCCAACATGTTTGGCGATATTCTGAGCGACGCCGCCGCCGCGCTCGTCGGCTCCATCGGCTTGATTCCCTCGGCCAGCTTTGGAACCAGCGCGCCGCTGTTCGAGCCCATTCACGGATCGGCGCCGACGCTTGCCGGGAAAGACGTCGCCAATCCCATCGGTTCGATCTTGAGCGCCACAATGATGCTGCGCGATACGTTTGGCCTGGGCCTCGAGGCCGATTGGGTGGAGCAGTCGCTCGTGCGCGTCCTGAACGGCGGCTATCGCACCACGGACATCAGCGAACCCGGCACGAAGACGGTGAGCGCCTCCGCGTTCCTGGAAGTTCTGCATCAGGAAATGCAGCGCACCTTCGAGCACGCCGAAAAATACGGCTGGGGCGTCTAAGCTAATTTTTCCTCCCACCCGAGTGCTCGCGGTTCAAAACAATCCCACCCCCGCGCAACGCGATTGCGTTGTAGGCTAGTTATCGATTGTTCGAGCTTCGAGGAGTTGAAGCGAGCGAGTTGTCATCAGGAGTATCATTGCTTAGATACCCTCGGCGAAACGAATGAGCCATAACTCGGAAGGGAACCAGGTCGGTGTCCGCAAGGGCCGCCGACGTATCGTCGTTCTGCTCTCTGCGATTCCCCTCATCCTGCTTTTTATGCTTGCTGTCAAAGTCATCCCGCCGGTTAACGGGCGAGTCGTTGACGCGGTTACTGGCAAATCTGTTCGAGGGGTGGGCTTGACGCTCGGATCGAGTAGCTACGAAGGTTGGTCAGTGAACACGGAGGTGAACCACTGCGCAACGACGGGTGTGTTCGGGTGGTTTTTTCTTCTCGGAGGTCTCAGCTGGCGCGTGCTTCCGACGCAGTTCCGGTCCTATTGGGTGACGGTGAATGGAGGAAGCCAGCTCAGCGAAATGGAAGAGCGCACCGCGAACGACCTGGTTCTCTACAGCCCGCTGGCTAACCGCCGAAATGCCCCGCTAACCGATAGAAGGTATTTCCCCTTGACGGTCAGTTTCGGGAGTCACGGATGCGATCAGGCATGGTCGCCGACATGTATGTATAAGAGTGTCTGGTGGGGCATTTCGATTCCGCTGATTCCAGTGCTAGAGGACGTAAACGAATGCAAAAAAATCGCTAGCGCCTCGTTGCAGGAGAACTGCCGGGAATTGAACACGTATCGGGCAGCGTTTGTGCATGTGGATTCGTATGAAGAAGTGAGGATTGGCCGGGAATTGTGCAATGAAGTAGATCATGGAGCGATTTCAAAGACTTGTCTTGAGCGATTGAAACTATACATAGCCAATGTCGGCTTCGATCAAAAGCCGTTCAAGCTTCAGGTTAACGAGCCCGTGCCTGACGGGATGTTTCCGGATTCGATAGCAGGCGTACACGCGACGGAAAACAGACACTGTGGTCCGCGACTCTTCTTTGACGGTCGGGTGAGTTGTGCGGGAAGCTACGGTACGGCGACGAAACAGTTCGTGACCGTTTATATCGAAGAATGGCCGGAGACAGAGCTGTCGAGTAAGCCTCCCATGTTCAACCACGTAGGCAGCTCAACAAATGTGACTGAGGAACGTCATCTGGGCGGTAAGATCACGCGATACCAGGGACAGTGGAATTCCTCGGAACAGCGCCCAGATGGCAAAATTTCCTATTATCAACATCAATCGAATTCCTTTGGCTGGTACAGTAGAAACCGACTCGTTGAAGTCGCCTTCTACAATCCAATTCCGCAGCAAGAACAGTTTCTTTCTTACTACCTACAGAAGTATCCCGGTAGCTCGGAGTGAGTTTTGGGACAGAATCCCTCTTCGATGTTCAACGTGTCTCCGGCCGGATACGCGTAACTTGCCTGATCAACGCTTTAGTCGACGAGTGACCGATTAACCGCAATTGCCTTCACCGGACGAGCGACTGACGAGCACTAGCGCCCGAGCGCGCGTACGGTCGCGCAGACAGGTTGCGGGAAGCGCGTGGGGATGCTAATTTTGATAACTCCAAGCGGTCTGGACGCGCGTGTTTGGGGGCCCTGAGCAATCGGGAGGCGGCCGGGCCACAATTCCGGAGCAGAGCAACGTGCAGCTGCAGGGGCAAGCGGAATTGCGTAGGATTTCAGAACGCCTCAGTTCCCAAACGCTCGAGTCTCTAGAAAAAAGATGCTGGATCATTCTCCCAACCTGAATGGCAATGCAGCCGGGCGTGTGCGCGAGGTGAGCTACTGGCGCGTGGAGGGCTCGCTCTTCGAGATCAGCGCACTGCGCAGCGTGGGCTTCTTCAACTGGAACAGTCAAAGCTTCCTGGATCGCTGGATTCGCCGCAGCGGCATGGCGGCTGTGGCGTTACTGCGCCCGCCGGCTTATTTCTCCAGCCGCACGTTTGCCACGCGGTTTCTCCACAGTGTGCTGCGGGGAATTACGCGCGACCGCCTGGACCTTCTTGGCGAGGAATATTTTCAATATGTGCTGAAGCCTGGGATGCGGCATGAAGCCGTGCAAAAGCTGGTGGATGCTGTGCGCAGCGGCGAGCGCGTGGTGCTGGTGGGGCAGCTTCTGGAACATATTTTGCGGCCCATGGCCGAGTATTTCGGCGCGCAGGGCTTCATCGCCAACCGCCTGGAGTTCCGCGACGGCGTGGCCACGGGGCGTTTGCGCGAGCCGGTGATCCGGCCGCGAGGCCCGTTCGCGTGGCTGGCCAGCGGTTCGGCGGACGGGCGCCTCCGTAAGGACAAGCTGCTCTCGCAACTGGATTGGAAGAAGACGCCCGAGCTGCTGGAAACTGCCGTGCAGCCTGTGGCGCGTCCAAAGCCACCAGCGGGGCGGCCGGTGGAACTCTTCAGCGATACGCCACGCGTGGACCGGCTGAACGTGCGCGAGACGCTGGCCGGGAAACACATCCTGCTGATCGGCGTGACCGGCTTCATCGGGAAAGTCTGGCTGGTGGACCTGCTGGAAAAAATCCCCAACATCCGCAAAATCACGCTGCTCGTCCGTCGTAACCGCACCACCTCCGCGAAGCGCCGGTTCGAGAAAATTGTCGAGGAGTCGCCCACCTTCGACACCCTGCAGGATCGGCACGGAGCCCGCCTGGCGGCCTTCCTGCAAGACAAAGTGGAAGTGGTGGAAGGCGATGCCAGCCAGCCGGGCCTGGGCCTCGACGCCGAAACGCAGGCGCGGCTGCAGCAGTCGGTGGACGTGATCGCGAACAGCGCGGGCCTCACGGATTTCAATCCCGACTTGCGCGATGCGCTCTCCTCCAACGTCGACCCCGTGAACCACATTCTAGAGTTCCTCCGCAAATGCGAGCATGCCGGGCTGATCCACCTTTCCACCTGCTACGTCGTGGGCATGAAAGATGGACGCGTGGGGGAAGAGCTGCGCGTGAATTACAACCCGGCGAATCACCCGGATTTTGACGCCGAGCGGGAGATTGCCTCGCTGCGGGAAATGGTGAAAAGGGTTGAGGAACGCGCGGAAAGCTCGGAATTGGCGAAGGCGTTGCGCCGGCAGGCGCTGGGCCGCAGTGGCGACCCCAGCAAAGTGGCGGCCGCGGAGCTCGACGGTGTGCTGATAAGAAACCGGGCGCGCTGGGTGCGCAACCATCTGGTGCGCGCGGCGATGAAGCGCGCGGAACATTTGGGCTGGCCGAATACCTACACATTCACGAAAAGCCTCGGCGAATCGTTGCTGGCGCAGCGCGGCCGCGATTTGGCCATTGCCATTGTGCGGCCCTCGATCGTGGAGAGTTCCACGCGCACGCCCTTCACCGGATGGAATGAAGGGATCAACACCTCGGGGCCCCTGTCGTACCTGCTGGGCACGAATTTCCGGCAGCTCCCGTCGAACGCAAGAAAATGCCTGGACGTGATTCCCGTGGACATGGTGACGCGCGGAATGACGCTGATCGCCGCGGCCCTGGTGCTACGCAAGAATGCGCGGCTCTACCAACTGGCCACTTCGGGAATCAATCCTGTGAACATGGGCCGCTCCATCGAATTAACGGGGCTCGCGCACCGCAAGCACTACAAATCGCAACCCGGCATCGATCACTGGCTCAAGGTGAAGATGGAGACCATTCCCGTGTCCAAGCTGCGCTACGAGCGCATGTCCATTCCCATGCAAAAGGCGGTGGTCTCGCGCATCAACAAGGTTGCGGCGATCTTGCACCTGGGCAAGCCGCCGCTGGCCAAGACCGAGCGCGACCTGGGGCGCGCCGAAAAGCTCATTGAACTTTACGAACCCTTCATTCTGCACAATGAGCACGTCTTTGAGTGCGAGAATGCCCGGCTGCTCTCGGCGGCGCTCCCCCCCGAAGAGAAAGAGATGTTCGACTTTTCGCCGGAAACGATTGACTGGTGGGACTACTGGATTAACATTCACATACCGGCGCTGCGGCGGTGGTGCTACCCGTTGATGGAAGGGCGGCCGCTGGAAGCGCGCGAGCCGCGGCTGCTCGATTGGCCCGCGGTTTCCACGGGAGCATCGGCGGCGACGCGCTAAGCCGCAACGCGATCCTCATATGGCCATTTTCCTGACGGGCTCGACGGGATATCTCGGCAGCTATGTGGTGGCGGGACTCTTCACGGGGCACCCGGACCGCTTGAACCTGCTGGTGCGCGCGAAGTCGCTGCAGAAAGCCCGCGAACGCCTGTGGCAATCGCTGCAACTCCACTTCGCGTTTCCCGAATTCCTCGAGTATCTCGAATCGCGCGTGCGCATTTTCCGCGGCGATTTGACCAGCGAACGATTCGGCTTGGACGATGAGGAATACCACGCGCTGGTGGATTCCACAGATTCCATTCTGCATTGCGCGGCCTCGCTGAACCGCAAATCCGAAAAGCAGTGCTTAAACGTGAATTTGCGCGGCTCGCTCGAGGTGATTCAACTGGCGCGGCGCGCGCAGAATCGTCACGGGCTGCGGCGCTACTCGCACGTGTCCACCGTAGCGGTGGCCGGGAAACGGCAGAATGAAGTTGTTGCTGAAGACGCTTCGATTGACTGGAGCCGCTCCGATTACGATCCTTATGCGCGCACCAAGAAATTCAGCGAGCACATGGTGCACCAGCTTCTGCCGGATGTGCCCCACACCATCTTCCGGCCCGCGATCGTGATGGGCGACAGCCGCCGGCCAGAGACGTCGCAGTTCGACATGGTGCAGGCCTTTGCCATGCTTGCGCGCTTGCCCGTGTTGCCGCTGCGCCCGGACGACAAGATCGACATCGTGCCGGCGAATTATGTCGGCGGAGCCATCGTCAAGATTCATCAGATGGAGAAGCCCGGCTTTGGGATTTATCATTTGTCCTCGGGCACGGGTTCGCAGACTTACAAGGAATTGACGGACGCATTGGCGGAACAGGGCGGCGGGAGCAAGCCAACGTACCAGCCGTGGCTGGGAGGCCCGTTCTCGAAGACGGTCAACTGGCTGGCCTTCAAGCGCGGCGCGGTGGGCTATGGCGCTTCGCTGATGAAAGTTTTCTGGCCATATTTGGATTGGAATACGGTGTTCGATAATACGCGGGTGGTTTCGGAGATGGGAGAAGCGCCGGCAAAGTTTTCCAGCTACGCCTATCCGCTGTTGCAATTCAGCCGGAAGAATAAGTTCAAGTATCCAGCGAAGCCTTGGCCGGAGGATGCCGCCGGCCAAGAAGCGAAGAGTGTGGGGAGCGCGGGCGAATGACGGATTTTCTACTCGTTGCCTGGGTCAGCGCGCTGATCGAAATCCGGCGGTTTGGCTGGATGTTCGGCCTCGGCAAGCGCTGGACACCCGGCGAAAAACTGAAAATCCTGTTCGCGGGCTACAACGGCACGCGCAACACGGGCAGCGACGTCCGCGTGCAAGAGATTCTGCGGCAGGTGCGCCATGTGCTGGGTGCGGAGAATGTCGACTTCAGCGTGATGACGCAGAACTTCGATCGCACCAAGGGATATTTTGAGGGCGCGCGGCAAGTGCATTTGCCGGACGTGTACCCGCCATTTCTGTTCCGCGAAGTGCATGCGAATCACGGCGTGGTGGCGTGCGAAGGCTCCATGTTCAAGAGCAAGTTCGCGAACGCTCTCACCACCATGATGATTGGCTCTCTGGGAATAGCCTCCGGGGAAAACAAATTGTCGGTGGCCTATGGCGGCGATGCCGGCCACATGGACGACCTGATCAAACAGATGTGCGCGCGCTACACCCGCGAATCGCTGGTGATCACCCGCAGCCTGGAATCGCAGCAATTGCTCAGCGGACTGGGCGTGCCGAACGAATTGGGAGCGGACACCGCGTGGACCTTTGAACCGCATCCGCCGGAATACGCGCGCAAAGCCTTGCGGGAAGCGGGTTGGGACGAAAAGACGCCGATCCTCGCGCTGTGTCCCATCCATCCCTTTGTGTGGCCCGTGCGCGCCTCCATCGGAAAATATCTGGCGCACGTCACCACCGGCGCCTACAAGGACAGCCAGTACCGCACCATCTACTTCTTCGAATCGGGCGCCGAGGTGGATCGCAAATTCGCGCAGTACGTCTCCGGCTACGCCAAAGCGGCAAAGGCATTTTTGCAGAAGCATCGCGTATTCCCGATTCTCGTGGCCATGGAACGCCTGGACGCGGTCGCGTGCCGGGAAATCGCCAAGGAAATTCCCGGCACGCCGGTGTTGACTTCGGACAATTACGACATGTTCCAGTTGGTGTCCATCCTGCGCGCGTGCACGTACGTGGTTTCCTCGCGCTATCACGGGATCGTCACTTGCATGCCGGCGCAGGTGGTTTCCGCGGGCGTGACCATGGATGAACGCATTCGCAACCTTATGCGCGAGCGCGGCCACCAGCACTTGCTCCTGACCGTGGACGATCCCGATCTCGAGCCACGGTTGCTGCAGGTGATGGAATCGCTGGTGACGGAAGCCGAAGCCATCCGCGAAAACATCGGCAAAACGGTGGTGAGCAACCTGAAAGCCATGGCGCGCATGGCCATCTTCCTGGAAGATGAAGTGCGCCGCACCTATCCGGAGTTTCCGCTGCGGCGCGGTGTGGTGAGCTGGGAAGACAATTTGCCGCCATTGAACGAGAATTTGCGTAAGCTGGTGGAAACGTACGATCGCACGCCCGCGGCATTGGCGGCGGGCCGCTGAGTCCTTATGACGAATTTCCTCGAAAACGTTTTTGCGGAGCTGCAAAAGGCGGCGGAGCGCGTGGTGCTGCGCGAGGTCAGGGGCGAAGAATTTGTCAGCGCCTCGGGCAGGGAATTGCTTGACCTTGTGGCGCGCGCCCGCGCGTATTTGCGGCAGGCGGGTGTGCAAGCCGGGGACCGCTGCGCGCTGCTGGGGCCGAATTCGATCCGCTGGGTCGCATTCGATTTAGCGTTGATGGCGGAAGGCGCGATCGTCGTCCCGCTCTATGCGCGGCAAGCTGCCAGCGAACTTGCGGGCATGATGAAAGATTGCGGCCCGCGGCTCCTCATCGTGAGTGATGCGGCGCTTGGCGAAGCGGTGGCCGCCGTGTGGCCGCAGGCGCCGGTGCGCGTGACGTTCGACGAGGTGCTCGGGAATGTTCCCGCGGGCAAGGGCATCACGGCCGCGCCCCACCCGCTGCGCGCCGAAGATCTCGTTACCATCATCTACACTTCAGGCACGTCGGGCGAACCGAAAGGCGTCTGCCTGAACGTGCGCAATCTGGATCATATGCTGGCTTGCACGACAGAGCGTTTGGATCAGTTGATGGGCGCCACCCGGGAGCCGGATCGCGTCTTTCACTATCTGCCGCTCAGTTTTGCGGGGTCGTGGATTATTCTTCTTTCCTGCATGTCGCGGGAAAGCGCCCTGACACTTTCCACGGACCTGAACCGCCTGGCCGATGAAATCCGCGTGGCCTCGCCGCACTACTTCCTGAATGTGCCCACGCTGCTGGAGCGGGTGCGCCGGGGCGTTCTCGACGCTATTGCGAAGCGGGACGCCGCGATCCAGAAAATCTTCCGAAAAGCGCGCGAAGCCTGGGAGCGCGGGCAGGAGAACCAGCAACGCGCCTCAGACGCCCTTTGGCTGTTCCTGGGGCGCAAACTGATTTTCCGCAAGATTCGCGAGCGCTTCGGCCCTCATCTGCGCGCGCTCATCTGCGGCTCCGCGCCGCTGGCCCCGGAGACGCAGCAATTCTTCCTGATGCTGGGCATTCCCGTCCTGCAGGGGTACGGCCTCACGGAGACCACCGCCCTTTGCACCCTGGACGATCCGCGGATCGCCGCGGAGCCCGGCCGCGTAGGGGAAGCCATACCAGGGATTGAGATGCGCAGCGGAGAGAACGACGAAATTCTGGTGCGCGGCCCGAACATCTTCCCGGGCTACTGGAACCGCCCCGTGGAAACGGAGAAAGTGCTGAAAGACGGCTGGTTTCACAGCGGCGATCAAGGCGAAGTGAATTCCCGCGGGAACTGGCGAATCAGCGGGCGCATCAAGAATCTGATCATTCTGAATTCCGGCCACAACGTCCCACCGGAGCCGATCGAAGAGAAGCTTGCGCAGCTCCTGTCGGGGACGCAGCAGGTCGTGCTTGTGGGCAATGGACGCGGTTACTTATGCGCACTCGTCACAGGAGCCGTGGAAGCCAAGGCGGTTCAGTCCGCGCTGGACCTGGTGAATTCGGAATTGCCGCATTACCGGCAGGTGCGCAGCTTCACGATTCTGCGCGAGGCGTTCACACCGGAAAACGGCCTGCTCACGACGAATGGAAAACTGCGCCGGGATGCCATCAACGCAGAGTGCCACGAAGAAATTGAGCAGATGTACCGGAAACAGGCTGCGGTAGCGGGCGTGAAGGCATGAGCAAAGGGCGTACCAGCCGAAGCGCGGTGAAAGAGTTCCGCGGCGCGGCGCTGCGCTGGGAATGGCGCGATGGCGTCGTGGAGCTGACGCTGGACTTCGAGCCGCTCAATGAAATCGGCACGGTCATGCTGGCGGATCTCGAGAAGTTCGTGGCCGCGTTTGATAGCCTGGCTCCGATCACCAGCGCGTGTGTCATCACCAGCGCGCGGCCCGGTGGTTTTTGCGCGGGCGCAAATTTGAAGGAGCTGTATCAGGGCGCATTGCCACTCTCGCCAAAAAAACGCGCGACGGGCATGCGCGCGTTCCTGAAGCGTATCCATGTGGTGATGAACGCGCTGGATGCGGCGCCGTTTGTAACCATCGCCGCGGTGCACGGGTTGTGCATGGGCGGCGGGCTGGAACTCGCGCTGGTCTGCGACTTGATCGTGGCGGACAAAATGGCGCGCTTTGGCTTTCCGGAGCTGCGCCTCGGTTTGATCCCCGGATTTGGCGGAATTCCGCGCTTGCGGCGTGACGTCGGCAATGGCTTTATCCGCGATCTGCTCTTCACCGGCCGGACCGTCAAGGCCGAAAGCGCGCAGCAGGCGGGCCTCGTGTCGCATCTCGCGGGCGAAGGCTACGCGCTGCAAGTGGCGCGTTCCATGGCGCAGCAGGTGACGAAGTTTGACGCGGAGACCCGCGTGGCGGCCAAAAAATTCTTGAAGCCGATCCCCTACCAGGAATTGCAGAGAGAGATCGACCTTTTCTGCAAATTGTTCAGCCGGCCCGTGGTGATGGAAAGCTTGCCGCGCTTCGTCGAGACCGACGAGCCCATGAAGCATTTGCCGGTGGCAGAGCACCCCAGAAACCCCTGACAACAAACCGTTCGCGAGGTGCAAGTATGAACGCTCCCACAAGAAATCTCGTAATCTGCAGTCTAGGGAACTCGCGGCGCGATTAGATTTTGCTATAGGCACGCCACGTTTTCTTTCTCTCCCCGGGGATGATAAATTGATACAGTATGCGCACGTTGGATCAGACTACCCGGGAAATCCTGGAACTCGCGACACTGCAATTTAAGGTGCCGCCAGGCTCGCTGAGAGCCGAGGATGATTTCTACAAGAAGCTTGGAATTGACAGCCTGCAGACGCTGGACCTGCTTTCGCGGCTGGAAAATCACTTCAAGATTGAATTGCCGGACTACGAGGTTCAGGGCGTGAGCGACTTCAAGACGCTCGCGGAACGCATCCAGGCGCGCTTGTAGAGCTTGCGGGGAAACGGTAATTCATTGTCATCCCGAGCGGAGCGAGGGATCTGCTTTTCGCAAAAGACCAGGGGGAAAAGCAGATTCCTCGTCCGGTTCAAAAACCGAACGGTGCTAGGAATGACATTTGCGTGGTTTTTCCGCAACCTGTGTAGCTGCAAGATTCTGACACGGGAACATAGACGACAGCAGAGGGGCGTCCGAATAAGTTCAACGCGCATTTTTTGACTCACGGTACCCAACGCTTTATCCTTTAATATTCCCTGCACGGAGAACTCTGCCACTTTGGCAGTACGGTCAGTCTGCATGCTGGATTTGAAACAATACGCATCGATAGGTGAAGCACTGCAAGAAGCGCTGGATACCTTTTCCGCCGAAGTGTGCTTGTTCGAATCGGACCGCGGTGAAGAGAAAGAACGCCTGACGTACCGGGATTTCAAAGCGCGCGCGCTGCCCTTCGCGAAAGCGTTGCAGGAGACTGGGTTTTCTGCCGCCGACCGCGCTTCCATCATCATGACGAACCAGTCGAAATGGCTGATTTCGGCGTACGCGGTATTTCATGACGGCGGAACGCTGGTACCGCTCGATTACAAATTGAAGCCCGAGGAGCAGTGGCAGTTGCTGAAGCACTCTGGCGCCAGCGTGCTCATCACAGAGTGCGGTATTTGGCGGCAACTGAGCGGATCACCGGGGCGCGCGGAAGCCGCCAGCGTGAAAACCATATTTGTGACGGAAGCGCTGGCCAATGCCGATCTGGCCGGAGCGCGGCGTTGGGAAGAGGCAAGAGGAACCGGCGAGCCCGGCTTTGTGCCACGCCAGCGCGGTGATCTTGCGTGCATCGTCTATTCCTCCGGCACGGGCGGAAGCCCCAAGGGTTGCATGATGACGCACGAAAATTATCTGGAACAGTGCGTTTCGCTGACAGCCTGGTATCCGTTTTGGCCGGGTGTGCGTTACCTGAGCATTCTGCCGACAAACCATGCCATTGATTTCATGGTGGGATTTTTGGGGCCGTTCACCTGTGGCGCCGCGGTGGTGCATCTGCGAACGTTGCGCCCGGAATATGTGCGCGAGGCCTTTGCGAAGTATCACATCACCTATGTGAGCCTGGTGCCCCTGGTGCTGAAGAATTTGCAAAAAGGACTGCAAGCAAGGTTCGACGAACTGCCGCCGGCGCGCAAACTTGTCTTCGAGGCGTTACGAAAGATCAACATCGCCTTGACGAAGCGCCGCCCGCGCCTGCCCATCAGCCGCCGCCTGCTCCGGCAAGTGCATGCAGCCTTTGGCGGCCGCCTGGAAGCCATTATCGTTGGCGGAGCTTTCACGGAGCCGCAGACGCTGCAATTCTTCTACGACCTGGGCATCCCCGTGGCGAACGGCTATGGACTGACGGAAGCGGGAACTTCGGTCACGGTCAACGATCTGAAGCCCTTTCGCGCGGACACGGTCGGGAAACCGCTGCCCGGCATGGAAGTGCGCATCGTAAATCCAGACGCCGATGGGATTGGCGAAGTGGCCGTGCGCAGCAAAACGGTCATGGCGGGCTATTTGAACGAGCCGCAAATGACCGCGGAAGCGATTGTGGACGGCTGGCTGATGACCGGCGACATGGGACGGTTTGACGGCCGCGGCCACTTGCAGCTTTTTGGCCGGAAGAAAAACATGATCGTGACCGAAGAAGGGAAAAACGTTTACGCCGAGGACGTGGAAAGCGCCTTTGAAGGGTTGCAGGTGAAGGAGTTCTGCGTGTTCGCCGCGAACTTCATCTGGCCGCAGCGCTCCATGTTGCGCGAACAATTGGTGTTGGTCATCCATCTGGAGCCCGGCCAGGTTTTCACCGAGGATTTGCGCGCCGAAATCGCCGTGCGCAACAACCGCCTGATCAACTACAAGCGCGTACATGGCATCGTCGTCTATTCCGAGGATTTTCCACTTACCACGTCGCTGAAAATTATCCGCAAGGCTCTGGCGCAGCGCCTTGGCGCACTGGACCGGAATAACGCCGTTCTGCCGATTTAGCTCCGGAAAAGGTAGAATCACCTTACCGGAAGAACTGTGAGAGAACGCTTTCTTGCCATTGTGAACCCTGCGGCCGGCCGCGGGCGTACGGTGAAGCTTGCCGGAGCGCAGCTTGCGCGACTGCGGGAGGGCGGCCTGCGTGTGGACGTGATCGCCTCGTCCGGGCCGGGCCATGCCGCCCAACTGGCCCTTGAAGCCTACGAACAGGGCTATCGCCGCTTTCTCGCCGTCGGCGGTGACGGCACCGCGCACGAGATCCTCAATGGAATTTTCGGGCGCGAAACGCTTGCCGAGCGCATTGAACTGGGATTCCTGCCGCTGGGTACCGGCAACTCGTTTCTGCGCGACTTCACAAAGGATGGCGCAAAAAGCTCCGTCGAGGCGCTGCTCACGGGCCGCAAGCGCCGCGTGGATTTGCTGCGCCTGCGCCACGCGACAGGAACTATTTATTCCTTCAATTTATTGAGCGTGGGATTTACCGCGGACGTCGGCGCGCTGACCAACCGCATATTCAAGCCGTTTGGGCACTTGGGATATCTCCTCGGCGTGTTCGTGCGCGTGGTGCAGCTCAAGCGGCGTGCATTCCGCATGCGTTCCGATGCCGATGAAAGTTGGGACGAGCGGCGCTGTCTCTTCCTGACCTTCAACAATAGCAAGTACACCGGCGGCACCATGATGATTGCGCCGCACGCCGATCCAACCGATGGTTTGATCGAATACGTGCGCTGGGGACCCATCGGCCGCCTCGGCCTTCTGAAAATGCTGCCGCGGCTGTACGACGGGACGCACATCGAGCACCCGCTGGCGGAGCGGCGCGCGGTGAAGCACGTGGAATTCGCTTTGGACGCGCCGGTGGACGTGATGATTGACGGGGAGCTCGTCACGCTGGATTGCAAAACGCTGGACATTCTGCCGGGTGCGATGGACGTCTACGTATGAAGAGAACCTGGGAGGTGGTACGCAGCGTTTTTCTTTGGGGATTGAGCTGGCTGCATTTTCTGATTACCGTGCCGGTGTTGATCGGACTTGCGGCGTTTCTGGATCCACGGAAGCACGATTGGCTGCAGCGGGGTCTTTGCCGGCGCATCGCCTTCTTTTCGGGCGCCAAGGTAAAGGTGGAAACTTCCCCGGGCTTCGACGCGCAACGCACTTGTTTCTTCATGGTGAACCACGTCAATCTGCTGGACCCGTTCATCCTGTATTGCGCGATTCCCCAGCTCGTGCGCGGTTGGGAGCTGGAGTCTCACTTCCGCATTCCGATTTACGGCTGGCTGATGAAGTGCTTCGGCAACGTGCCCGTGGCGGACGTTCGCGGTCCCAAGGAGCTCAAGAGGTTGTGGCGCCTGACGCGGGAGGCCATCCACTCCGGCGTCAGCCTGATTATTTTTCCGGAAGCGAGCCGCACGCGCGACGGCCATTTGGGTGACTTTGAACAGGGCGGGTTTCGCCTCGCGCAACAACTCGGCGTCCCCATCGTGCCCGTGAGCCTGGTCGGTTCATTCCACCATTTCCGCACCGGCGACTGGATCCTGCGGCCAACGACCATCACCGTGCATCTCCACGAAACGATTGAAACCGCTGGTTTGAAAAAGGAAGATTTGCCCGCCTTGCAGCAGCGCATCCGGCGGGAAATTGCCGGCCCGGTGGAAGCCTGGCTAAAGGCGCAGTGAGCCGCCGCCATGCAACACAGAAAAAAGTTAGGCGAAGCTCAAAGGCTGAGTTTGACGCCGGGCAGGATGCGCCCCGCTCTGGTTTCCTGCCAGGTGTAAACAATGCGATGGATGACGGTGATCGTCGAAACCACGGCAATCACCCACAGCACCGGCCCCATGCGATTGAAGACTCCTCCAATAATCAGGAGCACCATCCGCTCGGGACGCTCCATGAAGCCCACCTTACACAAAGGAATGAGCGATTCGGCGCGCGCGCGGGAGTAGCTCACCATCACGGAACCCGCTGTCGCCACCGCGGCCAGCACGACATACGGTGTGCGGCCGCTCACGCTGTAATACACGAGCAGTCCCATATAGAGGGCCATGTCCGCGTAGCGGTCCAGCGTGGAATCGTAGAAGGCGCCAAACGCCGTGACGCGATTTTGCCGCCGCGCCACCTGCCCATCCAGCATGTCCAGGAAGCCCGCGATGAAAATGATAATCGCGCCGGCCCGGAAATTGCCGACCGCAAAACTTGCCGCCGCACCGAAGTTGACGACAAGGCCTAAAAAGGTGAGCAAGTTTGGGTTGATGCCGGTAGCCGCGAGCGCACCGACAATGCGATCCAGCAGCCATTTCCCGCCAGTGCCGATTGCGCCTGTAAACGTGTTCATGGTTATGCCAAGGGGGAATAATACTGCAGGCCGCGGCCGTAGCCAAATGGTTCGCGCACATTTCTGACGCTATCCTTGGGCCCGAGCCACAACGGTGTTGAGAGAGTGCTTGACGAAGACGAGGCAAATCCGTAAATTGCTCAAGTCACTGAGGAGCCCATGGAAACCGTAAATTCATCAGCGCGGCGCGATTTTCTTGCGATTGGCAGGAATGAGAAAGGGCCACAGTCTCCCGTGGCCCTTCTTATTAGCCATGAGATTGTTCATCAGAACCGGAAAATGAGGCCGCCGACGAAATTGCCGCGATCCAGATAATTCCGGACCCTCGCGTTATAGCAGCCGAAGAACGGATCGCAATACTCTCCGTTGGACGAGCTGCCGTACGTCGGCAGGAAGCGCATATCACCGCGCAAGCCCACATGGCGGCTGAGGTAATACTTCACGCCGCCGCCGATGCTGTAGGCAAACGCCGTGCGATTCGGGGTTGTGCCCACCGGGGTGCTCCCACTGGCGGTCACACTGCCGTTGGAATCACGGGTGAATCCCAGGCTGGCGGCAACGTAGGGGCGCAATTTATGCTCGCTCCCGAGAAACATATAGAGTCCGCCAAACTGGAACTGATCAATGTCGGAATCGTAAGCCTTGTAATACTGCTGCGTGGTGATGTCGCGGGCACTGTAGGAGGTGTTGTTGCGGTCCCACATGAATTCGAGTTGGAAATTTTCGCTGAGGTTGTATCCCAGGAAAGAGCCGTAGGATACGGCATCGTTGACACGCAAGTTATCCACAAGCGCCAACGATCCGCCCGTGCCCGAAAGCACGTCGATGGGATAGGTGCCGGAAGTCTCATAGCCGACAAATGGAGTGACTTCAAATCGCCCTTGAGCCTTCGTGGAAACGGCTGCCAATAAAAACGCTGCAACTGCAAGGAACCATGCGATCCGGTACTTCATCGGTCTTTCTTCTCCTTTTGCATGCCACAGCATGACGTTTATTTGGACCAAGCCGGCGCTGCCTGGTCTAGCGCAGGCGGGATCAGGCGGGTGATCCCACTGACGGACTCTCTTGCCAAGTTTCTCGTGCGATCCCGCATCCGCTGGCAGACCGAAATCGCAGCAGAGCCCCTTGGGACTAAACCCGGAAGCCAGCGAGGAGTTTCCCGGGTCACTCCTGGTACACGCGAACCACTCTTATGCATTAGATGAGGCCAATACGGGGCAAAGTTGCGAATCTCGAAGGCTCATCTAAATAATTGGAATTACAAGAGTTAAGTGATCTCTAGCGCGGTCCCCAGGTCCCGCGGCTCCGTGCATTTCTCAGAGAGCTTAGCTAAGGCGATGGCTTCAATTTTTGAGCAGGAATTAAGTACGCACCCGGTATTTTTCCGTCCAACGTCGCAAGAACCGCTCCCTTTGCCTTGGCCAATTGTGCGAGATGGCCATCGGTAGTCTGCTTCGCGGTTTTGACCCAAGCTGGAATGTGCGAGATATCATGATCGTCGGGGATGAAGGTGAACTTCAGGGCATTGCCTGTCTTAAGGCGAAGCAGCAGGCTGCGTGCATGCGCGACGGTGAACCCGTACTGCGGTGCTTGCGCGAGCACCCGGACGAACCCCAGTTCCGTAATTGAGCAAGTCGCCAGTTCCGGAACTCCCCTCGCCGCCAGAGTGTGCACCCAACCCGCGACTCGCCCGTGGAATTCATGCTGCAGGAATCCCAACGCGACCAGAGCATTCACGTCGAGGAGATATGTCATGGGAATTCGGCCATGATCTCGCGGACCTGTTTGCTGCTCAGCACTGGAGCATTTGGACCAGCACTCAGCGCCGGGAGACCGGTAATCGGGTCAACGACAATGCTCACTTTCCCCGAGCGTGTCCGGCGCGGTGTCAACACAATGCGCCCGCCCTCCACTTTTGTATCCAGCGGGTCTCCCGTCCGCAGGCCCAATTTGCGCCGGATCTGAATGGGAAGAACAACCTGTCCTTTCGTTGAAACCTTCGTTTCCATGGTAAGACAATCTTACCTCATTCCATTGCAAGTGACACCCTATATATTCAGTGAACTACTCGGGAACGGGGGGAATCTCCGGATCGCATGCTACTCACGCCACGCGCCTTTCAAGCTCTCGGGCCATCAGTGGAACCAGCTTGCTTTCCCTCTGAGAGAAAATATGCTGCAACTCGCGGTCCACATTTGTAAAACCACGCAGCGGCGGCAAATAAGGCGGCGATGCGTGCCAGTCTAAATACCAGATTCGTTAATTCGTATACCCACAGGCTGTCACTTCCGTGACGGGAAAGCATAATTGCGCCTCCCGGCAAGTACGTTAGATCGCTCAGCGCCCAACAGAGCAGATATAACGTCGCTGCGCGGCTCACAATTAATAAGGTGTCTTTCTTCGACACAGGGTCTTCCATCGTTTTGTCCTTGGACTACAGCCTCGTATCGTAGGAGATATTCAGGCAGGAAGCTACTTGGTAGCGATGGCAAATCATCGCACGGCTATTTTGCATTCTCGCCCGGGGGAGTAAGTAGGAAAAACTGGTGGGCCTGGGTGGACTTGAACCACCGACCTCGCCCTTATCAGGGTAGCGTGGTTTGGTTTTACAACAACATACAAGACCGCGGGGACTGCCAAACACCGCGTAAGTCGTACAAGACATCACAATTTGTGGGTTGGGTTGTGGGTTGGGAAAGCACCGGAGTGGCCCTCCCGTACGTCTTCCTAGCCGTGCATTACATATAGAAGCGGAAACTTGGTTGAATGCGTTGGCCCTCGCCAACACATTTGAGAATGTCCCCGACGCGTCGCGCTGCTCGTACTGTGATCGGTTCGCCTCCATCAAACTGAGTGTTGTTCCAATTGAGTTTGGACAGTGACAAAAGCTCTCTGGCAAGTTGCTCCAGAGGAGTTTCCGAACTCGCGACGGTGAGTTCGAGGGGACGTGGAACATACATTCCCGGATATGCCTGGAAGAATTGGACGCTCCCTCGCAGGTATAGGATTCCCGAATCGGGCTGAAGGTTGAGAAAAGTTCCTCGCAGCGGGGGATAGGTGCCCGCGCGAAAGAGTCTGGTGAATGAACGCCGCAGACTCAAAAGTTCAACGACATCGATCTTACTTTCTTCGGACGCTGCTCGAAAGCCGCGGATTTCACCTTCGGTCATTTTGGAGGTCTTATGAACGACTATTCGAGCCGGCATCGTGCGGTGCTCTTTTCGATAGACGCCGACGGCGTTCATCAGCAGAGCTTGAGCATCCTGGTCGGCCAGATGTGGCTGTCTGTCATCTTTGCTCAGCTGAGCTTGAGCTCCTTTCACTATCACGCCTTCTCCGCGTTCATTGAAAACCTGCGCCACGCTCGTGAGAAGGCGATCACCATCGAGTGATTTGTAGAAGCTGATGCCGACGAAACACGTTGCCAGATCAGTCGGATTTCTGAGCAAGCGCCAGGGAACTCCTCCAGCCTTGTAATAGAGAGCCGCGTGCAGATTCCATGCCCGTGTCGCCTCGTCCTGCATGGGAGCGCTGGAACGCTGGACTCCTTTCGTCTTTTGTCGTGCCCGCTCGCCCGTATACGTGTATGGCCTTACCATCTGGATGGGAATTCCGAGACGCAGACCCTCCGCCTTGAGAACGTCGTGAAACGGAATCAAGAGGCGTTGAGCGCCGTGCGGTGAATCGGAACCTTCGTCCAGTTCCTGCTCCGACGGATCTGGCCTTCTGCTGGGAGGTTCATCGACTGCCGCCAGAAGCTCTTTGGGCGGCGCGCAGATTAGAACCATCGGCCCGCCCTGCTCCATTAGTGATTCTGCATGGGCAATGAAAAGTGCAGCGGCGTCACGAACGATTTCATTTCCGTGCGTATGAGCAACGGCAGCTTCCAATTCTCTCTGTCGAATCGGAGCGCACCATCGGTCGTGAAAGACGAGCGAAGAGTGAAAACACGAGTCGGTCGAAAATCCGGGAAAGGGAGGAAAGAGATTAGCAAGCTTACTCTGTTTTGCCGCGACTCCCGTCCGGCATTTGTCAAGCCATGCCCGCATGGCAGCTATGGTTTCATCGGTACCGACGATTCCCACTTTCAAAGAAGTCGGGGCAGTGGAATCGCCCAAGTCGAGAGGTCCGTGCCGAATCATTCCGTAACGGATATCGACGTGTGTACCGCCGTTTCCGAATTCGAGGTCCGGCTCGGAGAAAGAGCTCAAATTCACAATTCATCTCCGTCGTCAGTGTCAGCAGGAAAGAATTCGTCACTGAAGAGTCCCGGGTCTTCGGGCCGACCGGGGTCGGCAGCGAGCCAGTCCGGATCGGAGATGCCGATGTCGCAACGGAATGTCAGAAGTTTTCCAAACTGAAGAGGAAGCGGGTCGCGATCGAAAAGACCGGTGCGAGGTTGCAGGTAGTTGGCCCAAAAGAGCACGCTGCTGAGTACGGCTCGATTGCCTTCAATACGCTTGATGCCCTTCAGATTTTCTTCGTGGAAGCGGTCCAATGTGAAGCCGTCGCTCGTAAACCTGTAGGTCGGCGTGATTTCAAGGAACCAGTTGTCGTCGAATCTGCGGAACTGACCACGAAATGCGAGGTGCCGAAATCTGTCGAATTTGCGGCCGTCCTTGCTCGTGGATGTCCGTTGCGAGACCACAGTTACTTTGCTCGAGCGCTGTATGGAGGGGTAGGACTGTTTGTGGGGTCGGCCCTGAATTGCGTAGCAGTCTTCCTGTGGCCAGTAGCGAACCTCCGGGTAGAGCTGTGCTCTCAAAGTTTGGTTCAGCAGTTGAACGAAAATACGTTGACGCTGCAGATCGTCCGATTCGGACCATTCGACGGCTGAGAACTCCTCAAGCGTGCCTCGGTCACAGATGTTGGCCCATTGGGGTTTGCTTAGGTCATGGAAGCTCAAGATTTTCTTTTCCCAGAGCATCCATCCAGCGTCGATTTCACCCCCAGCTGTGCGAAGCGAAGTCCAGACTTCATGAACGTTCCTGCACTCGGATTGTGCAACTGAGATACTGGGAGGGCACAGCTCCAGCGGCAGCAAATTCGTGTGAAGGGTCTCGGGCTTCCGCGTGGGCGCGAGATACAAGCCAGGCTTCGGCGATGCGATTGTCGCGAGCCTCGAAAATGTCCGTCGGTCGAGCTTTTGTTCAGCTCTGACGAAAGTAACTCGCGTCGAGTCGGCCGGTTTCCAATCCTTGAATTGATCTCTGACAGAAGCCCAATAGACTTCTTTTGCGTCTCCACTCGAAACGATCAGAACTACCGGGATATTTCCTTCCAGCCAGTAAGAGATGTCACCAGGTGCGCACCAGTAGTCGAACGTTGCAGCCTTGTCATTTGCAATCGCGGAGACGACTTTGCTCTGAACCGCCAGAGTCAGTCCGAGCGGACGACGCGAACTCGGGTCGAAGAGCTCGATGTAGCCGTCGATGCCAATCTCATTCGGGCCGCTCGGAGTCCATCGAGAGCCAGACTCAAGGACAATACGCTCGATTGCGTTGATTCCTTGTTGTCCAGTAATTCCCGCAGCGGAAATGGTCTTGGAGGCCGGCTTCTTTCGATTGGACCGTGCTGTCAAAGCGTTCCTGCCTCAGAGGTGGCACCAATGGCCCATGGTGCGGCACCGGTGCTATTTTTTAGGGTGGGTGGTCTTCGACCCGCGCTTGTACTTGAACTGGTTGCCCTTTTCCGAAGTTGGCGGGATTGTTTCGCCTCGTTCGATCACCGTACGGCGACCATCGGGCACTTTACCGCCCCGAGGCCCAACTTCGACAAGTTCACCAGAATCCGGTGCTGCCTCGCCCGGCTTGAGAGTCCCCATAAATCCCTCCTTCAACAGGGGCACTCTAACAGGAACATCATTTCGAGACAACAGCACTAAAGGCAATATCAGAAGAACAATGAGGGAGGGAAAAAGTGGCTAGAATATGCCAAGAAGCTGCTGCCTTAACAAAACGCGGGCGCAATGGGAATCGATGTTCTGCTTTCGGATAGGCAAAACAGTTCAACCGCTCGCGACAATCGCCCGCAAATGATAGATAATTAAAAACTTGCCAACACTGTGCAACTGACCGACTACCACGCGAAGTATTTTGCGTACGAACTCACCAAACGCTGCGCCTCCGATAGCGTCGAAAAACTTGCGTCCGTACTTGCTGACGCCCAAGTGGATTTGAATCCTCATCAGGTGGAGGCTGCCCTCTTCGCTTTTCGAAGCCCGTTCTCAAAAGGAGCGATCCTGGCGGACGAAGTTGGCCTTGGGAAAACTATCGAAGCCGGCCTGTTGCTCGCTCAGAATTGGGCTGAGCGGAAACGCCATCTACTGGTAGTTGTGCCTGCCAATCTGAGAAAACAATGGGGTCAGGAGCTTGCCGACAAGTTCTATCTGCCATCCACCATTCTAGAGACGAAGACTTTTAACGAGGCAATCCGGTCCGGCAAGCTCAATCCGTTTGAGCAGGATACTGTCATCATCTGCTCGTACCAGTTCGCCCGTTCGAAGGAGCCATTCCTTCAGCAGACGCCATGGAATTTGGTGGTAATCGATGAAGCCCATCGGCTACGCAACGTTTACAAGACTTCCAGCAAAATTGCGCTCGCCATTAAGGAAGCTGTAGCTCCATTCCCGAAGGTTCTCCTCACTGCCACGCCTCTTCAGAACACACTCTTGGAACTCTACGGCTTAGTCAGCATCATTGATGACCACGCCTTCGGTGATTTGGCGAGCTATCGTGCTCGGTTCGCTCGCTTGGGAAGCGACGGTGATTTTGCGGAACTAAAAGAACGACTAAAGCCCATCTGCAAGCGCACACTGCGCCGCCAAGTCTTGGAGTATGTGAAATATACGAATCGGCATGCGCTCGTGCAGGAGTTCGTTCCTACTGAAGAAGAGCAACGACTGTACGACTTGGTTTCGGATTACCTCCAGAAACCGACTCTGTATGCTCTCCCTGCAAGCCAGCGGCAACTAATGACGCTGATCCTTCGCAAGCTGTTGGCGTCATCCACTTACGCTATCTCAGGAACGCTCGACGGCCTCGCCCGAAAGCTTGAGGCTGCCGAAGCAGCAGCGACCGCTATTGACACTCCTCCAGATGAATTATCAACAGATTGGGAGAACATCGACGAGTTAAGTGACGAATGGGATTCGGAGAAGGGCGAATCTCCGCAAGAGGAGACCAATCGCCTTGCGCCGGAACAACTGGCCGAGTTGCGGCAAGAAATGGGCCGACTTCGAGAGTTTCATGCTCTGGCCAAGTCGATTGTCAGGAACTCAAAAGGCGAAGTCCTTCTCACGGCTCTTCGACGTGGTTTTGAAATCGCGGCCAAGGCTCAGCAAGAACAGGGTGCCGCTACCCTTCAGCAAAAGGCGGTGGTTTTTACTGAGTCCCGCCGCACCCAGGAATACCTCTTCGGTTTGTTGTCGCAAACCGAGTTTGCCGGGAAGGTCATGCTCTTCAATGGAACGAATAACGACCCCACATCAAAGGCAATCTACCAGCAATGGCTCAAGCAGCACGCCGGAACAGACCGAATTACGGGTTCTCCGAGTGCTGACATGCGCGCTGCCCTTGTGGAAAACTTCCGTGATAACGCACCGATCTTGATCGCTACAGAAGCTGCCGCAGAAGGAATCAACCTTCAATTCTGCAATTTGGTCGTCAACTACGACATGCCCTGGAATCCTCAACGCATCGAACAGCGAATCGGTCGCTGCCACAGGTATGGGCAGAAGTTTGATGTAGTTGTCGTGAACTTTCTCAATAAGAAGAATGCCGCAGATAAGCGGGTCTACGATTTACTTGCTGAGAAATTCAAGCTTTTCAGTGGAGTGTTTGGTGCAAGCGATGAGGTTCTCGGGGCAATTGAATCAGGAGTGGATTTCGAAAAACGCATCGCCGCAATTTACCAGAAGTGCCGCACTCCGGAACAGATACAATTCGAATTCGACCAGCTTCAGCATGAACTGGAGACCGATATAGCGGCAGGCCAACGCGATGCCCGCGAAAAGCTACTTGACAATTTCGACCAGGAAGTCGTAGAGAAAGTTCGCGTAGATAGCCGCAATATTTTGGATCGCTTCAATGAGCAGCTTTGGAATCTGACCCGACACCTCCTTGCTCAATTTGCCCGGTTCGACGAGCATGGATACAGTTTCATGCTGCACTCCAACCCGTTTCCGGGCGAGAAAATCCACCCAGGTCCGTACCGCATGGGGAAGGTCGTTGAGGATGCAAACACGTATCGCGTCGGCCACCCCCTTGCCCAACGAGTGTTAGATAGAGGCAAGGCCCTCGCCCCACCTCCCGCCGAAGTCCAATTCCAGTACAGCGGAAGCGGAAAGAAGATCGCAGTCTTGGAGCCTTTGGTTGGCAAGAAGGGGTGGCTGTCCTGTTCGCGCATGACCGTCTCGGCTTTGGAAACGGAAGACGTAATTGTGTTCTCTGGTTTCTCCGAGGATGGTACTTCTCTAGACGACGTACAATGTCGTCGGCTGTTCGATCTCCCAGCTATTGTGGGTTCAGGTTGCCCCGTTCCTGCGACGTTTGCTTCGACCTTAGATTCTGCCCAGGCTCAACGTCGGCAAACTCTGTTGGACGAGACGACGAGTCGCAATGGACGCTGGTTTGAGACTGAGATAGAGAAACTCGACCGGTGGGCTGAAGACCGCCGCAGTTCTTTGAAAGCAGAATTAGACGAGCTGGATGAGGGGTTTAAAGAGGCCAAGAAGGCCGCTCGTCTCGCGCCGACGCTACCGGAGAAACTGGAAAGGCAACGCACTGCGAGAACACTCGAAACGAAGCGCGAGGAGGCCTGGCGCGCGTATGATGAGGCCAGCTGTGACATCGATCGACAGAAAGATTCTTTGCTCGACGAAGTCAGCCGTCGGCTTGAGCAGCAGATTAACGAAGAACGGTTATTTGCATTACGCTGGCATGTGACTTAAGTAGTGAGGGAAATCGCACATGAAGGCCACTGAGGCAAAGTTCCTTGAGTTTCTCAAGAAGTCGCCGCAGTTCGTAATCCCGATTTACCAGCGCACGTACAGTTGGACAGAACGTGAATGCCTCCAGTTGTGGAATGACATCGTGCGGACTGGCAACAACGAGAAGATCTCTGCTCACTTTGTCGGCTCTATCGTCTATGTCGAAAAGGGCTTGTACCAAGTTTCGAGCCAATCGCCCCTACTTGTCATAGACGGACAGCAACGGTTGACCACCGTAACTTTGCTGATCGAAGCACTCGCGCGAGCGCTGGGCGCTGAGGAACCGCTCGACGGTTTCTCTTCCAAGAAGCTGCGCAATTATTACCTGCTTAACCCGCTGGAAGACGGAGAGAGGCGTTACAAATTGCTGCTCTCCCAAACCGATAAGACATCCCTGAAAGCCCTTCTCGACCAGCAGCCTAAGCCCCACGATCATTCGCTGCGCGTTGAGGGAAACTTCGCCCTGTTTCAGGAATGGGTGACCGCATTAAAAAGCGACTTGGTTCCGCTTTGCAAAGGTCTGGCCAAGCTCGTAATTGTTGACATTTCGCTAAACCGCGACCAAGACAACCCCCAGCTCATCTTTGAAAGCCTCAACTCGACAGGCCGCGAATTGAGCCAGGCTGATCTAATCCGGAATTTCATTTTGATGGGACTCGAGCCCCAATTACAAACAAAGCTCTACGAACAATTCTGGCGACCGATGGAGGTTGAGTTTGGACAGGAGGGGTACGCCACCCATTTCGACAGCTTCATGCGCCACTACTTGACGGTTAAAACCGGCGACATTCCTAACGTGCGCGAGGTGTATGAAGCATTCAAACAATACGCCCGCTCGCCGAAGGTAACGGGCGTGGAAGCTCTTGTAGCAGACATTCGCACATTTGCCGGTTACTACTGTGTGATGGCTCTTGGCTCTGAGCAGGACTCAGAACTCAAGACCGCATTCCACGACATCCGCGAACTCAAGGTTGATGTTGCGTTTCCATTTCTCTTGGAGCTTTATCACGACTATGTAGGCCAGGTTTTGACAAAGAGCGAATTATTACACGCCGCAAGACTCGTGGAGAGTTATGTATTTCGTCGTGCGGTTTGTGGCATCCCCACGAACTCAATGAACAAGACCTTCGCAACCTTTACGCGCTCCCTGAAGAAGGACCGATATTTAGAGAGCATTCAGGCCACTTTTCTCTTGTTGCCATCCTACCGACGATTTCCAGCGGACGATGAATTCAGGCGGGACCTCCAGCTCAAGGATCTCTACAATTTTCGCAGCCGCAGTTACTGGCTTCGCCGACTCGAAAATCATGATCGGAAAGAGCGAGTTTCCGTTGACGAATACACCATCGAACACATCATGCCGCAAAATGAAAAACTTCCCGCTCAGTGGCAGATTGAACTTGGACCCGACTGGAAACGTGTCTGGCAAACTTACTTGCACACCTTGGGGAATTTGACGCTGACCGGCTACAACTCCGAGTACAGCGACCGTAGTTTTGCTGATAAGCGTGATATGAAGGGCGGCTTCGCAGAGAGTCCGCTTCGCTTGAATCAAGGTCTCGGCAAACTCGAACACTGGGCCGAAGAGGATATCCGCCAACGAAGTGAACGCCTGGCGGGCCAAGCAACAAGTGTCTGGCCAGTCCCATTAGTTGAGGCGTCGATCCTGGATGCGTACAAGCCAGCGGGGGTTGCGGCGGTTTATGCTATCAGCGACCATCCCCATCTGGCCACCGGCCCGATGCACGAACTCTTCATGGAATTTCGCAAACAGGTCTTAGCGCTTGATCCATGCGTGACGGAAGAATATCTGAAGCTTTATGTAGCCTATAAAGCAGAGACAAATTTCGTTGACGTTGTTCCGCAAGCAAAGCGCCTTCTTCTTGTGCTCAACATGGCGTTTGCTGAAATTACCGACCCTAAGGGCATCTGCAGAGATGTTACAGGCCTCGGTCGTTGGGGGAATGGCGACGTGGAGGTTCGTCTCGATTCCGTCGAGGAATTGCCGTACGTCATCGGACTGGTCCGACAATCATTTGAACGGCAGATGGGCAATGGCAACGAAAACGCGTAGCAGTTTAAGTGAAGGAGTGTGAATGACAGAACTGCCCCAGAAGTTGGATCTGCGCTCCCATGATATTGCTGAGGACAAGCGTCAGGAATTGCTGCGCTTGTTTCCGGAAATTCGTACCGAGTGTGACAAACTCGATTTTGATCGGTTAAAGCTCGCCCTCGGCGAGGCGGTGGATGTCGGGAAAGAGCGCTATGGCATGAACTGGCCGGGGAAGGCCGACTCCTATAAGGCGATTCAGACTCCGACCCTCGGGACTCTCCTCCCGTGCGTCGGAGAGAGCGTCAACTTCGATACCACGAGAAACCTAGTCCTCGAGGGCGACAACCTAGAAGTGATGAAGCTCTTGCAGAAGTCTTACTTGGGCAAGATCAAGATGATTTACATCGATCCGCCCTACAACACTGGCAATGATTTCGTTTACCCGGATGACTTTGCAGAGTCCCTTCAGACATATCTGAAATACACTGGCCAAGTCGACGCCGAAGGCGCGAAGTTCGGAACAAATACAGAGGCTGATGGGCGATTTCATTCAAAGTGGCTCAACATGATGTATCCACGCCTTTATCTGGCAAGAAATCTACTACGAGAAGACGGAGTAATATTCATAACCATCGACAATCAGGAAGAGGAAAACCTTAAGAAGTTGTGTCACGAAGTATTCGGCGAGGAGAATTTTGTCGCCTCTATCGTTTGGCAAAAAAAGGTATCTCCCGCCAACGACGCCCAATGGTTCAGCAGCGACCACGATTATGTTCTCGTATATGCCCGCAACAAGCAGGTGTGGAGGCCGTTCAAGCTGGAAAGAACTGAGGAACAACTAGAATATTACAAGAACCCTGATAACGATCCCCGAGGCCCATGGAACTCCGCGACGTACACTTGTAACAAATCGAAGGATGAGCGCCCAAATCTGTACTATCCGATACCAAATCCTGCGACAGGAGAGCAAGTATGGCCGAAGGACACTGCTGTTTGGAAGTATGGCAGGGATGTCACCGACCGATACATCGCTGAAAATAAGCTCTACTGGGGGGCTGACGGGTTGGCTAAATTCCCCCGAATGAAGCTTTTCTTGTCTGAAATGGACAAGGTGGTACCCAGATCCATCTGGGGATATGAAGACGTCGGCCACACCCAAGAGGCAACCACTGAACTAAAGGAGCTTTTCGGTGCGATTGTCTTCGAGTCGCCGAAACCAACGCGCCTTATACAGCGGATGATTGAGCTCTCATGTAATGATGATGGGATTGTGCTTGATTTCTTTGCCGGGAGTGGAACGACGGCTCAAGCCGTCCTTGAAATGAACGCGAGAGATCATGGAAGGCGACAATTCATCTTGATTCAGCTTCCCGAGAAGACCGAGCGAACGGACTTCTCCACTATCGCCGAGATAACCAAGGAACGCGTCCGCCGAGTCATAAAGAACCTAAACCAAGAGCAGGCAGGCAAGCTGAAACTTGGCGATGCGCCAGAACAGGATCGAGGCTTTAGAGTTTTCAAACTGGCCGAATCTAACTTAGCACCCTGGAACGCAGATGTGCCTCACGACGCGTCAGCACTGGGGCGGCAGCTTGAACTACACGTCAGTCACGTTCGGGACGGGCGAACAGACCAGGACATCCTTTACGAGGTTCTTCTCAAGAGTGGCTATCCGCTTGCGACGCCAGTTGAAACCTTCGAACTCGCCGGCAAGCCCGTGCATAGCGTGGCGGGGGGACAGCTTCTGATCTGTTTGGACCGCACACTGACCCTCGAACTGATCCGTGCTATCGCGGAACGCAAACCGGAACGTATCGTGTGCCTAGACGAAGGATTCGCTGGGAATGACCAGCTCAAAACGAATGCGGCGCACATTTTCGAGCCGACAGACAGACGCGAAGCCAAGAGCGACGCAAGACGTTTCAGAACTGTATGAGGCGAGACGCACTTGAAGCTTCAATTTGACGCAGACCAGCAGTTCCAGATCAACGCCGTGGCGGCCGTTGCTGATCTTTTTGAGGGCCAGCCACAAGGTGCGCCCGAGTACGCCGTTATAAGCGTCGCTGGCTTGGGTGGCTTGTTTGCGGGGCAGGAACAAACAGAACTAGGTGTAGGCAATCGCCTGCTCTTGGTCGAAGATTCACTTCTCACGAATACCCGCACCGTTCAGGCCCACAATGAAATCGAAGTGGCCGAGCCGAAGGTTCCACTTGAAGGATGGGAGCTTTTTGACACCGCAGCGAACGTCTCGCGCCAGTGCCCGCACTTTTCAGTAGAAATGGAAACGGGCACCGGAAAAACCTACGTCTACCTGCGAACAATTTTCGAGCTGTCTCTCCGTTACGGGTTTCAGAAGTTCATCATCGTTGTGCCGAGCGTTGCTATCCGCGAAGGCGTGCTGAAGAACATCGAAATTACCGCCGAACACTTCCGTGCCCTATATAACAACCTGCCATTCGAACATTTCGTTTATGACGCAAAGAAGGTCAACCGGCTGCGCGAGTTTGCCACCAGCAACACAGTTCAGATTCTTGTAATCAACATTGATGCGTTTCGAAAGAACTTCACCGGAACTGAGGAGCAGCAAAAAAGCAACGTCATCTACAAAGAGAGCGACAAGCTCTCTGGACGCCAGCCGATTGAGTTCGTGCAGGCGGCGCGGCCCATAGTGATAATTGATGAACCGCAGAGCGTGGATAGAACGGATAAGGCGCAGGAGGCTATCAAAGCGCTCAATCCTCTGTGCACGCTGCGATATTCGGCCACTCACGTGAATCCCTACAACCTGGTCTACCGGCTCGATCCGATACGTGCCTTCGAGCTGAAGCTGGTCAAGCAGATCATCGTGGGAAGTGCCAAGGCAGAGGGAGCGGCAAATGATGCCTTCGTGCGCGTCGAGAAAATCGATTACAAGAACGGCATCAAAGCTAAGCTACGGATTCATGTTCAGACACCACAGGGACCGAAGGAGAAATCGATTACGGTGAAGCAAGGCGCTGATCTATTTGTATTGTCGGAGGAGCGCGCAAACTACAGGACCGGTTTCGAGGTGACAGAAATTAACGCCGAACCGGGCCGTGAGTACATTCGATTCAGCAGTGGCCGCACTCTGCGGCTTGGCGAGGAGGTCGGGGGGCTGCGGGAGGATGTGTGGCGTTCCCAAATCAAGGACACGATCAAACGACACTTGGAGAAAGAGTTGCAGGTTCGCGAGTCGGCAGGAGAGAGAGGCATCAAGGTTCTTTCGCTGTTTTTCATTGATCGCGTCGCGAACTACCGCGATTACGATGGCGAGGGGAAGGCAGTGAAAGGCAAATTCGCCGAGGCTTTTGAGGCTGAGTTAGCCAATTGGGCGAAAGACCAGCGATTCAAGGACATTCCTTGGCTCAAGGAACCCGTGGAGAAGCTGCACAACGGATATTTCGCCCAAGACCGAAAGGGCATCCTGAAGGACACAAGCGGCGATACGCAGGCCGACGACGATGTCTACAACCTGATCATGAAGGAAAAGGAACGCTTGCTCTCATCGGACGAGCCGCTTCGTTTCATTTTCAGCCACTCAGCATTGCGGGAAGGGTGGGACAATCCGAACGTTTTTCAGATTTGCACTCTGAACGAGACCAAGAGTGCGCTCAAGAAGCGCCAGGAGATTGGACGCGGCCTCCGCTTGCCCGTAGACCAAAACGGCTTGCGCGTCTTCGATGACTCCATCAACAAGCTCTACGTGATGGCAAACGAGAGCTATGAGGATTTCGCAAAGGCACTCCAGAACGAGTACGAAGAAGACTGCGGGGTAACCTTTGGCAAGATTTCACTCGCTGCAATCGCGAAGCTGACACGCGTGGTGGACGGCGAGGAGAAACCCATTGGCCGTGAGGCGGCGGGGATCATCCAGGCCGCGCTGATTGAGCAGAAAATGCTCGACGGCGATGGTCGTCTTCAGCCAGCCTTTGACCCCAAACGTCCAGACTTCAAAGTCGAGTTGCCAGAAGGCCAGAAGGACCTGGCCCCCGCCGTCGTTGACCTGTTGGCATCCTTCCAGATCGAACGCCACATTCGAAGAGCGCGTGACGAGGGAACAAACCGGCTGAGGAAAGAGGTCACGCTTACCCCTGAGTTTGCGGAACTTTGGAAGCGAATCAAGCCGAAGACTACTTATAGGGTTGAATTCGAGACGGATGTGTTGGTGCAACGAGCCGTCTATGCGTTAAAGCAAATGGAACGAATTGAGAAGCCGCGCATCCGTCTCGTGGCTGGACGATTGGGCGTGGAAAAAGGCGGCGTCACGGCAGAAGCAGTCAGTGTGGCGGAGGAAAAGGTGGTATACGGAGGGCCGGTTCCGGATTTGCTAGCTTATCTACAGAACGAGACCGAGCTTACCCGGTCAACCCTTGTTCGTGTCCTGAAGGAATCTGGAAAATTGGGCGAGTTCTTCAATAATCCGCAGCGTTTTATGGATGCAGTAGCAACCATTCTTAAGAACGAGCTTCACCGCCTTCTCGTAGATGGGATCAAGTACGAGAGGATTCTCGGAGAAGGATCGGTTGCCGAGTGGGAAATGCTACTTTTCAAGGACGAAGAGCTAATCAACTACCTTAAGGCGCTTCAGGTAGAAAAATCAGTCTACGAGTATGTGGTGTACGATTCAGAGATAGAGCGTGAATTCGCTAAACGCCTGAACGAGCGCGACGACATCAAGCTCTTTGTAAAACTACCGCATTGGTTTTTGGTCGACACTCCCATCGGCAAATACAATCCCGATTGGGCCATTCTCAAGCAAGATGGCCTCGCCTTGTATCTGGTGCGCGAAACGAAAGGAACTCGGGATTACCTGAAACTGCGCACGAGCGAAGCCGACAAGGTTCGCTGCGGCGAAAAGCACTTTGACGCTATTGGCGTTCCGTTTGATGTAGTCGTTTCAGCCGACGATGTCTGAACGGTTGGTAAGCGCTAAAAGTCATTTTGCGAATATCAAAAGAAGTTGCGGTGCTTCGAATACATGAGATCGTATTGGTTGGTATCCCCTAACGTCAAGAACCACAATCCGACTGTCCCCGGTTGGAAGCGAGCATCAGTCCGCGGACACGCGGCTTTCATGGGATACAAGCCGGGCGACCACCAGATCGGCTATAGATTCGTGCATGAGATCGTGCCTGGAGACGTTATTCTAATTGCTAGACGCCACCATTGGGCGCCAGAAATTGTCGGCTTCGGGGTAGTTAAGGGCGGAGCTAAACGGACGACTAAGCTTGTAAAGACACCCGAACATTTCGGCGCCATGAGACAACTCTCACCATTTGTCGCCACGAGCAAAGCGCCGGCTGACATCCACATCGTTAACATTCTTCACCATACCGCCTCTTTGACGAGACTTTACCCCGACACTAATAAGGCTCAAGCGCGAGTTTGCAAATGGATGGAGCGCCAACTCCCACGAAGGGGGGAGAGAGATTCAGCAAAGCCACTCCTGGTCAGATCTGAGGAACATCGCCTCAGCGAAACCCAACTGGTGGATTCTCCGAGACACCATCAACTGGACTATTTGGTTCGTTCAAAAAAGCAAGTTACGAAGGCAAGGAAAAATGAAGCTTGCCTGCTGATAGGCTATCAGCGCTGGTTGAAACGTCGTGGACGCAATCTCGCCACAACAAAATATGGAAACCTTCAGTGCGATGGCTTCGAAATGAAGCGCCGAAATTTGATCGAGGCAAAGAGCTCGATCAGCAGGGAACACATACGCATGGCCGTCGGCCAGCTTTTGGACTACGCCTTTCAAGTCGAGAAGAAATTCGGAAAGCCCAACATGGCCATTCTCTTACCTAGAAAGCCCCATCCGAACTCGGTCAACTGGCTTCCTCAGCGGAACATCAGTCTTGTCTGGCCCGAAAAGGCTGCCTTCGTGGATAACGCGAACGGCCAATTCACATGAGGCCACTCGTCAAACTGAATCAGGTCGGCCTTTGCCAAGGGGTTGTTCGCTAACAGCGCCGCAACGCGAGCAAAGAAAGGTGCGGTCCCACTCAGCAAATCGCGTCTGGTATGTGGAGTGATTGTGCTTCCAGACCAGGAATAACAGAACAACGAAGATAGCGGCGGAAATCAAAGTGAAGAACGTCAATGGCGGAGACGACACAGTTGAGGAATTCGTCGTCACGGTGTTGACGTAAAAGACCAACCAGCCGACGCAGAGAAATGCCAAGACAGACCAAGAGCCAACCTTCAGGTAGGACCACTTTACCGGAGGGCTCAGCTGCTTCGATAGGGCGGATTGATTGGATACCCGTGTTGTCGCGCGGCCAACTATGAGGTCCGGCCCGTTACCCCCGACCAAAGCGGCACTCAGGCGGGTACGGGCGTCACTGCCGTAAAGTCCCTCTTGGTATGCCAAAGAGACCTTCTTGAAATCGGTACTGTTGCACTTCGGGCAGCGCAAGTCCATCTTGTCACCCTTTGCAGCCACACTTCGGTGTGGCTTGAGTCCTTTCTGACCAATTCTAACGGCTATCTGCATCCAACCCGGCAATCCGGTTTTAGTTGCTTGCGGTTCGACCATTCCTTGGTCGGGCCATTTTCTGGGCCATGTGTAGAAGAAGCTTGCGATCCGCTTCCTCAGTTTTAGCCAGCAAGCGACGAAGCTTGTTAAGAAAGCGCCCGTTCTTGCCGGAACTTCCCCAAGCGATGTCTTCAGACGACTTCCGCCTGGGGAGATTGGGCAGTTTGGGCGGCTCTTCACCATCATAGAAAAGCTGGTAAAGAGGAACTTCCAGCGCACGAGCCAGCTTTTCTAGCGTTTCGATCGCCGGAACGGTGTGGCCGTTTTCGACGCGCGAAATGTAGCATCGAAACAGGCCCGTCCGCTTTTCAATGTCACCTTGCGAGAGCTTCTTCTGCTCGCGCATATCACGCAAGCGGTCTCCAATTATCACGGTGATTTTGCCTCCTGTCACCGAGTTTAGCTACCACCAAGACTCTAACCCCCAACCTGACATGCTGTCGTCCAAAATGTTGACACTCCCCGTGTTCGCCCCAATCGGAGTTAGGGGTCTGTCCCCGTCACATACGGCCTTAGTTTTCTCTTCCTAGGCATGCGCCTCCTCCGGCACTCTGCTCTCGACGCCCGAAGCGTGTGTCGGCGAACCAGTTAGTTTGTGGCTGGAGTGGACCCCTTCGGTTTTTTTAGGCGCATTCTTCGGGCGCTTGCTCCGGGGGAGAAACTGCACCAACGGCGGTTTCCTTTCCAGTTTGCGCTCGCGTTCGACGACGCGCATTAATTGACAGATTTCGTCGTTGGTTAGGGGTTCATCGGACAGCCAGACGTTGTATTCTTCCTCGAAGCGGGACTCATCGTCTTCTTCCAGCTTGCGCATTTCGAGCATGAATTGCAGGTTGATCCTAGAACGACGCCGTTCGAGACCAGCCATGGACTTGTGGTAGGCCTCCATAAAGAGGTGGGGAGATTTCTTCAGGCGTTGAACTCCCCGAACAGCTTCGTCAATACCGTGGTTCACCAAATACAGCGCTTCATACAGATGTGCTTTTTCCATTGCAATCTCCTCTGTTCATTGCAGCTCGTTATCCGCACTCCGCAATTTAACAATCGCGCGGGAGCCGGCCGCTTTCATCTCATGGCGCGCGGAGAAAGCGGCTGGTCACCGAGCGTCAGATACTGTGCCGTTGCCACGTACAAGCGGTGAAATACCTCGTTTGTGGTCGGAACATCGCCCAGAAACGGTCACAATTTCTAAATCGCGAGCAGAATTAAGGCGGTCGTGCCCATCCAGGGTCCACGAAAGCCGATGCACGAAAGGCTGCCGTGGCAGGGATTGCGACCGCAAGATGCCGCATCACCAACTTTGGGCGGCGAACGCTCAGACCTATCGGACGGTTGGAAGATGCAAGGAAAACACAAGCCAGACCCAGCTTGCGCATAAAGTACAATACGGATAGTTTCAGTGGCAGCCATCGTCGCCTCCCTGAGAGGTGATGGTGGTCAGGGACGTGTTCGGTGTTGATAGCACCGACGCGTCCCGTCAGAACAAGAACCTAAAGTTGCTGCGACGTCTGAGGCTCTCGGAGCAGACTCACACAGTCCAAGGCACGATAGTGCGACCAGCTCATGTCAAAGCATAAACGAAAAGGGTTGAATAATTCAACCACTTTATCAAAAAAAGATTTGGTTGCGAATAAATGGGTGTCGCAGTCTGAAGCTGCTCGCATTCGGGGTGTTTCGCCTCAAGCGATCGGACGCCTGATCAAGAAGGGACGATTTCGCACCTTGAGCATAGGAGGCAAGCTACTCTTGGATCGCCGCGAGGTCGAACATTACAAGCCTAAGCGGACTGGCCGTCCTCGTAAGTGAACGCTTTCGTTGCTATCACTCAACTCGTCCTAGATAGATGTATACTTCAGGAAATAGGTCGAGTAGGTAAAGAATCCCCTAAGCACGGGAACCATCACGTCCAATGACACCTGTTTCCTTACGACCCGCCACCGCTCCCGCCATGACGAGCGGCTCGGAGTGGCGGAAATGGGATCTCCATGTTCACTCCCCTATGTCCGCCCTCAACAACCAATTCCCGAAATTACAAGGCGGACAGCCCGATTGGGACCGATACTTCAACCAACTCAGGACGTTAACGGACATCGCAGTGCTCGGAATTACGGATTATTTCTCAATTGAAGGCTATCAGAAAGTTAGAGAAGTTTGGCTGAGCGGTAGATTGCCGAACATCCAGCTGGTTCTACCCAATATCGAGCTTAGGCTTGGGACTTTCGTCAGAGGATCTGGAACTGACCGCCGCGTGAACTATCACGTGATTTTCTCGGACGAAGTATCACCACAGGATATCGATGACCACTTTCTAGGTCAGCTCAGGTTCACTTACGATAGCAGCCCGGATGGTGAACATGCTGATTGGCCATTAAACCGGGCCAACCTCGAACGTTTGGGTGCCACCCTAAAAGCTCAAGAGTCCTCATTTACGGGCTCCGACTACGAAGTCGGTTGTAAAACCGCCACAGTCGATGCGGGGGCGCTCAAGAAACTCCTGGATGAAAAGGCCAGCATCTTCCGAGGCAAATACCTGCTCCTCGTTGAGAACCTATCTGAATCGGACATGCCATGGCAGGGACAAGACCACCAAACTCGAAAGATTCTCCTAAAAGGAGCACATGCGATCTTCTCGGCGAATGCCGGAACAATTGCGTGGGCACGAGGAGAAGGCGACCTTTCCGCTGATCAATTCATCAACGAGTTTAAGAGCTTGAAACCATGTTTTCATGGTTCCGATGCACACCATCTGGAAAAGATCTGCAAGCCTGCTCAAGACAGATATTGCTGGATAAAAGCCGATCCCACTTTTGAGGGCCTTAAGCAAGTCCTGTACGAACCGCGGGAGAGAGTATTCGTCGGCAACACGCCGCCTAAACTCAAGAATGACTATCAAATAATCAAAAGCGTCAAAGTCGTTGGCCAAGGCTGGTTTCCAGACGAGGAGATTCCTCTTAACCGCGATCTCGTAGCGGTCATCGGTGGACGCGGTTCGGGAAAGAGCGCGCTTGGCGAAGTAATTGCTTTTGCTGCCGGTTCGAAAATCTTCAGAGGCACCGAAGACATATCTGACTCGTTCCTGTCCAAGGCGAGTAGAAAATCGTTCGTAAACACGACACCAATTCTAGGTGCGCGAGTCACAATCAAGTGGAACCAAGGTCCTTCTAGCGAAGTGATAATTCCGGCTGGACTAAAACACAGTCTCGAAGATGAGAAGGTGGAATACCTTCCGCAAAAATTCGTGGAGCGCCTCTGCGCACCTGAAAATACCGAAAAACTTGAAGAACAAATTGAGCATGTGATATTTCAGCGCATAGACAAAAGCGAAAGGCTGGGAGCCTCCGGATTTCGTGAGTTGAGGAACGCCTCAACTCAGCCAATACAATTGAAGAAGAGCCAAGCAAAAAAAGCGATTCAATCTCTTAACCAAAGTATTTCGAGCGCATCGACGCGAATCGCCTTAAAGGCCCAAAAGATCAGGGACGAGAGCCTACGTCGCGCTGAGCTGGAGACCTTGCTCAAGAACATACCGCAGTCCCCGATACAAATCGCGGATGAGGTCAAGCAACGGGAAGCACTCATTAAAGCAAGAGAACAGCTTCAGAATGACGTCAGCGCATTGAACGCCCAATTAACCGCCATCAACACAATTGAGTCGAGGCTGGAAATAATGCGCAGCGATCTCGCTGATTTTAATGAGGACATGAGCGCATTACTCGATACGGCCGGCCTTGGCACCCAGAAGGATAGATTCAAACTAGCAGTACCGCCTGAACTTTCTGGCCTTCTGGTAACCAAAAGGAGAGAAATTGGCGAGGCAATCCGGGTCAAAAAAGAAGGCCGGCCAGAACAGCCGGACCTGGCCTCCTTGAATTCACTTGAATCGGCGATTCGTCAACTGGACCAGAAGTCGCAGCTAACGGAGGCGAGCAAGCGTGAGCACGACAAGTTTCAGAAAGACAAACGAACGCTTGAAGATGCCATCGCCTCGCTGCAAAAGGAGATCAAAGAAATCGACGACCTCTATATTCCTCGCCGCGATAAGGACCAAAAAACCAGGCTGCAGAAATACACAGAGCATTTTGATCTTTTGAAAGAGGAGCAGCGCCAGTTGGAGGCTCTCTACAAGCCTCTGCAGGATGCACTCCTAAGCTCAAACGAAACTGCCAGACGGCTAGAGTTCGTATCGAAGATAACCTTCAATATCCCCGGGCACGCAATCAACGGTTATGATTTAGTAGATCGTCGCAAGGTGCTTAGAGAAGAAAACTCTCTAGAGATCGCCCTCAGGGACTTCTTTGTATCGATCGAACAAGACGGATTTTCCCAAGCACGAGTGGCAGATAGTGTGAAGATACTTTGGGAAACGATCCTGAGTGCACCGGAATACGGCTCGATTCAGGAAATCTTAAGAAAAGAAAAGCGGTCGCTTGAGTTCGCTGACTGGTTTTTCAACACCGATCCATTTTCTGTGAGTTATTCAATCAAATATGACGGCAAAGATTTGCAATTCTTGTCGCCCGGTGAGAAAGGCATTGTCCTCCTTCTATTGTATTTGGAAGCGGAGCAAGACGATAACCGCCCCCTTATTATTGACCAGCCGGACGACAATTTAGATAATTTGTCGGTCTATCCCAGCCTTGTGGAATACTTTCGAAAGAGAAAGAAAACTCGGCAGATCATCATCATCACTCATAATCCAAACTTAGTCGTTAACACGGATGCTGAGGAAGTTATTGTGGCCAATTTCGATGGTTCCCGCGACCCTAAGATAAAATATCGATCAGGGGCACTAGAAAACACGATAGCGTCGGGAGGAACCGGGATCAGAGAAGACGTTTGCAAGATTCTCGAAGGCGGAACCGAGGCCTTCCAACGACGTGAGCGAAAATACTCCCTCCCTGAAGTATGACCTGCCTCCAACGGTTTCTTCGTAACAAGGTTGCTGACCTGATGCCTACACGCGCTTTAGACCAGGCCAAAACTTACACCTAGGCACCGGTCCTTCAAGCTGTCCCACAATCTCCCAATAGATACAAAGTATTCCGCCCTTCCTGCTGAAAACCTGCGCCTGGACCGCCCGCTTCTTCTGTCAAGGCTCTTCACTCCGTTCCGATGAACGCGAAAACCACGCGGCCTTGACAGCGCGGACGGCCAGGCGCCTCGCCCCGCCAGGAAGGGCATTTGCTTTTAATGCACCACTCTGGCGGTGCCTCTAAGAAGCAAAAAACAAAACTAACGAAAGGAGTTTTTCCAATGCAACAACTCAGCAAACAACCTGCTTTTGAACTCGGCCAGATCGTCGCAACACCGGGCGCTTTGGCCGCGCTTAAGAAGGCAGGACAACAGCCGGGCGAGTTCCTCACACGCCATGTCAACCGCGAGTGGGGCGATTTGTCCGACGAGGACCACAAGGAAAACGACTACAGCCTAGAGCACGGGTTCCGGCTCTTGAGCGCCTATCGCACACACGCTGGCGACAAGTTGTGGATTATCACGGAATCGGACCGTTCTGTGACCACGCTTTTGCTACCCGAAGAATATTAGGCCCAACAAATTTCTTAGAAAAAGGAGACTAGAAGAAATGAACGCAACGATGGTAGCAAGTGGAACGAAATCAGTACCCCCTGTGGTTTCATCTATTCAGGACATTCCTTTAGCGAAAATCCGCGAATCCAAGACCAACCCGCGACGCTTCTTTGATGAAGTGAAGCTGGCGGAACTCGCGGACAACATCAGACAACACGGCGTCCTCCAACCGATTCTCTTGCGTCCGCTTCCCGAAGGGGAAGCGGGCACGTATGAGCTTGTGGCCGGGACGCGCCGCTTCCGGGCCTCCAAACTCGCAAAGCGCGAAAGCATCCCCGCGACTGTGCGCGAATTGACCGACGCTCAAGCATTAGAGCTACAGGTCATCGAGAACGTGCAGCGCGTGGACGTGCATCCGCTCGACGAGGCGCAGGGATACGCCGCGCTAATTGAACTCCAGCCTGACACCTACGCCGTGGAAAGCATTGCTTCCCGAGTGGGCAGGTCACCCGCATACGTCAACGGGAGACTGCGCTTGATTCAACTCATTCCCGAAGCGAAGCAAGCATTCTACGAGGACAAGCTGACGGTTGCTCATGCATTTGAAATCGCAAGGTTGCAGCCTAACGACCAACGCCGCGCTCTACAGGAATGCTTTCCGCAATATCGGAACGCCGCTGCCATCCTGAAAGACAAGAAGGCCGAGGCGACCACGGTCCGGGAGCTTCGCGCATGGATTGAGCGGGAAATCCATCTGGACCTCACCAACGCACCATTCGACCCGCAGGACGAAACGCTTCTGCCAAGGGCGGGAGCGTGCGCACGTTGCCCGAAACGAACGGGCAGTAACCCGCTTCTCTTTCCCGAAGTCCGCCAGAAGTCCACTTGCACAGACCGCGAGTGCTACCGGGCCAAGGTCGAAGCACTCGTGCAAATTCAGGTGAAGCCGCTTGAGGAGAAAGGCGAGAAGCCTCTGCGCGTTTCACAGGGTCCCGCATGGCAGACAAACGGCCATGCCAAAGACGTGCTCTTTGAAGGGCAATACCGGAAGGCCAGAGCAAAAGGGGAATGCCCCAACACGAAAGCCGCCGTTCTCATCGACGGCAAGAGCGCTGGCAGCATCTTCTACGTTTGCCAGACCGAAAAATGCGACGTTCACAATCGCGTGACCCGTTACCAGCCGACGCCGCAGGAGCAAGCACAGCGAAAGAAGGAAGCACTTGCTGAACGCGTCGAGAAACTGTCGCGGGTACGCGTCCTCGAAGCCATCAGCAAGAAGCTGCCGGAGGCTCTCTCTCGGCCCGACTTGGAGATGGTAGCGCTCGACTACTTCCGGCGCTTGGGCCACGACAATCATCGCCGTCTCTCCAAGCTCTACGCATGGGAAGAGAAGAAGAGCAAAACCTCATGGGGCGCTCAGACCGTGGACTACGAGAAGATTGCGGCGACTGCCGTACAAAACATGAAAATCGCAGACATCTATCGTTTTCTCGTTGTCTGTGCTCTCGTTTCCGACTTGTATTGCCCCGGCTACAATCCGAAGCAAACACTTGAAAGAGACTCGAAGCTCGCCCGCACAGCGGCTCGGTACAAGGTCGATACATCACAAATGGTTGCCGGCGTCCGAACAGAACTGTCGAAACTCAATAAAGCAAGCAAACAGCGAGCAATTGCACCGAGAACGACTCAACCACCTAGGGCATCAAACCGCAAACGCTCGAAATAAACTCCGACCATCCCAAACAAAGAGAGGCCGCGCTTTATGGGTGGCCTCTCTTTTGTCTCTTTAGCTCTCGGACTCTCTGCCTGTCCACGCTTTAAAGGTCGCCGGTACGGCTCTTGATCAGATCGACGAACCGCGCTCCTTTCGGTAGCAGGACGTAGCGGTTCTGATAGTCCGCCATAATGTTCTGGTTATTGGGCGGCGCGATGCGAGACGCAAGTCCATAGCTTTCAAGCTTGCTGAAGACGCTGTCCAACTCGGGAAGAACACGGGTTCCCCACCATCCCTGTTCCCACCGATTGTGAGCGTCATATCGCGGAATTCGGCCTTGGGAACGAACTGCATCTCCCTCGATTCGCACCAACTCCCTCAAAAGTTCAACATCTCTATCGCTCAATTCGGTCGCTACACGCATCAACTCTTCAATTTCATCGGCGTCCGCCGGACCCGTTTCAATCATAGCGTTAGCCAAAATGAGACCAATTCGCCTGACGCGTTCTTTGGCACGCGCGTTTTCTGCCTTTCTGGCAGCGTCCACCAACAATGGCCCCAAGACTTCTTCGCTCATCCGCGATGCTTGATCGGTCAGAACTTTCTGGGTCCGTTCGAGGTCTTCACCGTGTTTAACAACCTCGGCGGCAATGGTTTCCATAAGTAGATGATCGCGTTCGGTGGCATTTGCCGCCATCGATTTTCCAAGCCATGCGATGATTTTGGCGAGTGGAGACGGGATGATTGGCAATTCAGACGCAATTTTAATGACCTTTCCAGTCACCGGAGATGAGGACAAGTCCTCCATTTCGAACTGATGCTGCAATGCCTTGATCGGATTGTCGTCTATAGGCATGGAGAGGCTGCCTCTGCAATTTCAGATTTGCGAATTTCTACAAACTGATCTCCCAGGCACACATACCAAAAAATACGGTCGAACTCTGACTTGAAGACCCAACCTTCAATGCCGTGCGGAATTGGCATGCTCCTCGAAACAGAAGTAACTGTGTAAAGCAAAAGCCAAATTCCCGCTTTGGGAGCGAGATTGCCACGGTATTTGGCAACATTCCGATTTTTCGATTCAATGCGTGACGATAATGCAGTTGGGATATCAGAGAGTGTTACGCTGGCCCCTTCGGCGCACCACCATTCCTCTGGCTCAAGACTGATCACAATTGAACCAAAATGCTCTGGCGATCTTCTTGGCGAGAAGGTGACGAATCGTTTGCCTGTCGGAACATTCTTTCTCACGAACTCAGCCAGAGTTTTGGCCATCGCAAACTTGTCGCGTTTCTCTCCTCTTGAACCCGGAAAATATAGGCTGACTTTGACCGGCGTGGCATCAGGAGAACGGTAGTATTGTTCCTCAGCCATTTGGGCAACTTGAAGATTGAAGGCAGCTTCGGCCACGGGCGCGATCCCAAAATTGCTGCTTGCTGGCAGCATTAGCTCACTTACTTCTATACCCAATCTTCTTTCGTCAAAATGAAAGTCAGGCTCTTCGCTCGCAGTCTCTCCTATTGGGATCGGCACACCCGCGTTCCGCGCAGCAATTAAAGCTCGCGTTTCAATGACCTTCTTTTCTTCGCTTGTCTGTGGCATGTTGCAGCCTTAACCCACATAGTAGCATTATCGTTATCGTGACTGCGCCTAGCACATTCGCGTTCGGCGATCCGCGACAGGAGCGTATTTATCGTCTCTTGGGCCTTATCGGCCCTGGTCCTGCTGCTTTCTATCGTGATGCGTGCTGGATGATGAGCGATGCAAACCCTCTAGCATCAACAACACATTTGGTTGGACATCTTCTTAGAGAGATCGATAGCAGCATTCGAGCCGTATTGAAAACCGTTACGGAAAAACCAAAAGGTCACAAAGACGAAATTAAAGCGATTCTTGCGGCGCTCGAAATACCTGACAACGATCCGGTAGCAAAAGCATGGCTAAGTCTTGCGGGCCAGGACAATGACTACGGACTTCATGCCAGAGCCCATCGAGATGCACTTTCACGCCCCAGATCATTAGACGCCGAGTTCAAGCAGTTCTGGAATGATATTCAAAATGCTCTCGATAGAGTCTTGGAAAAATTTGAAGATCGCTATACAGCTTGGCACAAGCAATTGGATGAGATTGCGAAGAAAGATGCGCCGACTTCAGAGGATACTGATTTCATTCGAAACCACTGTCCAAACAATCTCGTGGCGATGGGAGATTTCTTTAATCAGCTAAAAACGCCTGTTTGGATTGAACCTCTTTCAAAGACGGGCTTGTTCGATCATCCGCCAGAACCCGAGGTTGATGTCACAACTGGAGGAAGACGGACTTGGGCATGGCCTCAATCAAGATATCTAGCGCGAGTGGCAGAACTAGCACCAAACGAAGTTCTGAAAGTCATTCTCGAAATACCCGAAACAACAAACTCATGGGTCCATATGGATTATGTCGAAGCTGCGCTGCACATGCCTCCTGAACTCGCGGCGCAACTCGTTCCGAAGATGCAAGAATGGATTCTGAATGATTTTGGATCAGTAATGCCGATGAAGATGGGAAACCTCTTGGGTAATCTTGCGAAAGGTAATCAGATTGATCCAGCACTTGAGCTAGCTCGTTCTATGCTGGCCCTTGTTCCTCCTCCACAGACGGCAATTGCGACAGATAAAGAAGAAGACGAATTCAGCAAAATATTCCGGCACCAAGACCCCAAACCCAAGTTTGATTCGTGGGAATATGGAGAAATCATCAAAAACAATCTCCCGCCTTTGGTCGAAAAGGCGAGAGATCAGGCTCTTTCGATGTTGTGCGATCTCCTTGAGGAAGCCGTTCGTCTCTCTAGGCTTCCTGGTGAGAAGCCTACTGCGAATGACATCTCACATTCATGGCGACCAGCCATAGAAGATCACGGTCAAAATTCTGACCACGATACGAAAAGCAAACTAGTTGAGGCTGTTCGAGATGCTGCCGAAGCAATTCTTCGCACAGATCAAACCAAAGTTGCAACACTAGTCAAATTGTTTAGAAAGAGGCGACTGCAAATCTTTCTTCGCCTTGCACATCACCTGTTACGAACTTTCCCCGATGCAGCACCGGAACTACTTACAAAAACATTGATGTGTAGAGGTCTTTTTAACAAGACCTCCCTTTGGCATGAATACGCACTGCTTTTGCAAGAGTCTTTTCATCGACTCTCAAAGGAGAATCAATCGAAAATCCTGGGATGGGTTGCGGCTGGCCCGAACAAAGAAAAGATCAAGAAAAGATTCGAAACATTTTATGGAGGAAACCCTACCGAAGATCAGATCGATTCATACATAAAACAATGGAAACGAGATCATCTGACTCTAATTTCCAAAGATTTACCTGACGCACAAAAAGAGGAACTAGAGAAACTAATAGCTGAATTCGGAAAGTCCGACCATCCCGAGTTCGGAACCTATAGGACGGGCGGGGCATGGGGCTACAGAAGCCCGAAAGCTGCTACCGATTTGGCTTCGCTTGACATTGACGACATCATCGAATTTCTTAAGACTTGGGAACCTCCGAACGATTGGATGGGAGCATCGTCAGAAGGATTGAGCAGAGAGCTATCTTCCCTTGTCGCCAGCGATCCTGAAAAGTTTGATTCGATGGCCGATCTATTTATCAGCCTTGATCCAACTTACGTTCGCGGAGTGATTCAGGGATTTGAGGAAGCTCTCAGAAACGGTATCAAGTTCACCTGGTTGAATATTTTTTATCTTTGCCAGTGGGTGTCAGAACAACCACGCGATATTGAAGGTCGAGCCAAAGACCGTAGAGAAACCGATCCCGACTGGGGCTGGACACTAAGAGCCATCAGCAGCCTTCTCATAATGGGTATCGAATCAAAAACCAACCCGATTCCCTTCGACCTTCGTGGCGAACTGTGGGCCATCCTGGAAGAGCTGGTTGAAGACCCAGAGCCTTCTGAAAAGTTCGAGACCGAATATCTCGCAAGAGACACAGATGCAATTGAACTTTCCTTGAATACAGAACGGCCAAAAGCGATGCAAGCCGTCCTTGCCTATGCGTTTTGGGTAAGGAAACATTTGCTTCCCGATCCAAAGGAAGACAAACCAGGTCCGGCATGGTTAGAGAAGATGCCGGAAGTCCAGGAAGTGCTTGAAGACCATCTCGATCCGCAAATAGATAAATCAGTTGGTGTCCGCTCAGTTTATGGACAGCGATTGGGAAACTTGGTCGTACTCGACAAAACCTGGGTGACGACCAATCTTTCCAAGATATTTCCTGCCGAGCCTGAACACATCGAATTGCTCAAAGCGGTTTGGGAGGGATATGTCCTTTCTTGGAATCCGAGTGCAGTCATGTTTGATTTGCTTCGGGATCAGTATGTGGCCGCGATTCGGCGCATTCCCAAAGAAAAAGGAAAACGAAACGCTCACTACGACGCTTCAGAGAGCCTAGCTGTCCATTTGTTATTGCTGTACGGATGGGGAATCATCGGAATTAAAGACCCTCTCTTAACCGAATTCTTTGCCACAGCGCGGGAAGACATTGTAGGACACGGCTTCCATCAAATCGGTTTCAGCTTGTCTAACGAAAAACATTTTGGGCCCGACTTGGTTTCACGATTCAAAGCGATATGGGAGGAGCGAATTGCTAGTGCTATAGCTGCCCATGAGAAGCGCGTCCATGAGCTTTGGACTTTTGGCTGGTGGTTTGCGGGCGATATTTTTGATGATGAGTGGGCGCTTGAACGCCTCGCAGCGGTTTTGAAGCTAACTGGAAGGGTTGAGGTTGACCACCTGGTCGCAAAGCGTTTGGTCAAGACCGTCGAGAGCAAGCCCAAATTAACCGTCGAATGTCTCAGTGGGATGGTTGAAGGTGTGAAAGAAATATACGAGATTCTTGGATGGGACAAGGAAGCTAAGACCATTCTGGCAGCGGCCCTCAAGAGCGGTGACGCTGAAGCTAAGGCCACGGCGGCTGTGTTGATAAATCGACTGGACGCACGTGGATTATCTGGATTCAGAGAATTGTTGGACGATGGGACGACCGGGCTAAACCGTGCGTGACACCTCCAATGCACTATTTCTTTTTGGATGAGTGTACAGCCGAAATAGCCATAAGATTTGGCATTGCCTCAGAAACACAAAGTGCCCGGCACGACCTTGTATTTTTCCGTGACGGAGGAAGAGCACCTTTTGGTTGCCGACTTCTTTACTCAGGACGGCGTCTTTATGGAGGATTTAGCTATTCCCAAAGACTCGGCGAATCTTGCGGAATTCATCGGGTACTGCAATTTCATTGGACGGTGCATCGAAGCACAGAAACCGCGTTGGTGATAGCCGTGCACTACTTCTTTCTGGACGAATCCTATTCTCCGGCCCTGTCCGGGCAAACGAAGATCGTGATGGGCGCTTGGGCCGTTGAGCAGCATAGATGGGGCCACGGCACAGCGGCCAGATTCGATCTGTTCAGGAATCCCGTTATAAAACAAATTTGTTCGATGCTCGAATCGCTGGATGGATCGGCGATTGTAGCGACGACTACTTTGGATCAGGCACTCCTCCGGGCCGGAGAGACAGACGCCACGGATGATATTCCTTTAGGAATGGCAAGACGGGACAATGCTTGGTCCACATGCGCGTGTTTCACTCTTGCCGCTGTCTTATTCGACCTGCTTAGGCGGGGCAAGGAAGTTGGGACCGTTGACATTTATTTCGATTCCAAAAGCCTAAAGTCTGCCCATTTCGAAGCAGTGAAACAGACCTTGCGGGACTTAGTCGTCAAGTATGCAAAGGCGTTTCCCCCGAGACGCAATTTCGATCATCGAAAGCATGTGAAAATACGGCGAGTCGAGCCCGTCCTAAAATCTGGTCATCGCCCCAACGTGTCAGATAAATTTGAAATGGGTACCTGGATAGCGGACAAACTTTGTTCACACCTGGACGAGATTCAGTCCCTCAAATGCTCTCGAATCGAGAGCCGGGAAATGTCTGAGGAAGTGCGAAGAACAACACAGCAGTTCGATGGCAAGTCGTTCTACGAATCCTAGCCTAAGCCAGCTTGCACATGGCGGGCGAGCTCGGTTTGTTCTAAGTTCCCTTGGCCAACTTATCGAGTTGCTGTTGCCGGTCCGCTCTACTTGTTGACCTGCCTCTGCCTTTCGACTCGATTCCCACTTGATTCACGATTCCGGTAAGCTCCCTTTTTCTGCCACTGCTTTTTCTGGGCACTGCTTCGGGCCAATTCCTGCGCCCGGCAGCTTCGCGTCTTCTGCTTTTCCCGTTCCTCCCAACAAATCTTCTTGAAGCGCCCCGAAGTCTTGTTGTGCTCATGGCTAAGGTTTCAGCTTTTCTCACCTAGCGACGTACAGCTTACTCTCCTGTTTTTGCCGCTTCGAAATTGCCGCGTCCCGGCGTGTAAACCGTTACGCCTTCGGTCTCCACTAGCATCTCTCGCGCCACGAGAGTCTGTGTCACTCAAGAGTGCCACCCGTTCCGACCTGGACGCGCCAATCTCTTCGCTCGTGTCCCCCTGCTTCGCGTCCTTGCTCCCTCGCTGTGGGGTGAAGGGAGCAAGAACTCCCCGAAACAGGAGGACAACCATGAAAGTCGAGCAAGCAAAACAAATAGCCAGCAAAGCCATCGAACAGCTTAGCGAGGCACTGGAAAGGGGCCACAGTGAGACGTTGAGAAATTATCTTGCAGCGATGGCGAAGTTTCATCGCTATTCGTTGCACAATCTTCTACTCATCTTGTCGCAAAGGCCAAACGCGACTCGCGTAGCTGGCTTCCATACTTGGAAGCAGCTTGGCAGAAACGTGAAGAAAGGCGCGAAAGGAATAATGATCCTCGCGCCAGTGGTGCTTCGCAGGAGCAAGGAAGAAACCACTTCCGAAGAAGATGACAGCAAGACCGCTCTGGGCTTTCGGGTGGTTTACGTTTTCGACCAGATTGACACCGAAGGGGAACCGCTTTGTGAGCTTGGCTCCGCGCAGGGTGACCCGGCTGGATACACAGAAAGGCTGAAACTATTCATCGAAGAGCGTGGCATCCAACTCGAATACTCAGACAGTATTTATCCAGCGCTGGGGCAGTGCTCGCCTGGAAAGATCGTGCTCCTGCCCGGCCAGACTGCGGCGGAGGAATACGCCACTTTGGCCCATGAAACGGCGCATAGCCTTCTTCACATGCAGGAGCGCCACGCCGAGACAACGAAGCGCGTCCGTGAGACCGAGGCAGAAGCAGTCGCCTTTGTCGTTTGTGAGGCTATTGGCCTAAGTGTGAGCAATTCGGTAGATTACATCCACTTGTATTCTGGCGATAAGGACACTCTGACTGAATCCTTGGAGCATGTGCAGCGCGCCAGCGCCGAGATTCTCACCGCGATTATGGCGTGCGGATAGAAATATTCGCGGGAGGCCCGGTTAACCGGGCCTCCCGTTCGCAGTGGCGAGAGCTGAAAGCATAGGCAGCGAACGCAAAAGCAGATAGCCGACGCGTTCGACATGCCGAGCTTCAACCATGGGAGGCACACTGTAGGTGGGAGGACCCTGAGGAAAGTGCTTTACCTAACCAGAAGCCAAGGCAGAAAACTCCTTTTTTAAATCTATTTCTTCTTTGGAGTCTCGGTTGAGCGGGTAGGCCTTATGTTTTCCAGTAGTCAGTTGTTCGAAAATGAGTCGCGCTGTTTCAACACGCCCTGTATCCGAGGAGACAAATCCCAAGGGTATCGGGATTGGATAATCGTGTGTGTAGTGAAATAGAACAACAACGAATTTGTTGGGAACCAAAAACAACTCACATTTTCCGCCCAGAATCTCGCCCCCAGTCCCGAACAGACGAACAAAGTTGTAGCGGTGAACGCGCGCCCACTCAGCAACGTCCTGAATGCCAGCTAGCTGAAGAACAGTTCTTAGTCCTGACTCTTTCCTCTGCTTTTCGTACTCAGACTCTTCATGTTCTCTGTCTAATTTCTCGCCCCTCAGTAAGGAGTTGATAGAATCTGTCAATAATCGGACCCGGTTGGACCTAGACCAGAAACGCGATTGAGGTCCCAACCAGAAGGCGCTCTTGGATTCCCCTTGCCTCGCTCCCTCCGGGGACGCGACAGAAGACTCGATCCACCGCTCGAGGATGTTTCGATTGTGTGCAAGAGTGAGACTACCCAGTAGAGGCTCCGTGCCATTCTCGTACCGCACTGAACGGGCTACATGCACACTTTCCACGTAACTACTAAAATTAAAAGTGCCATTATTGATAAATCTGTTTAGCACAGCATCGTCGAACAAGGCCGCAAATTTACTCAATTGGGAATTCCCTGAGACGTCCGGTGCAGAGAGTGCGTCAGAGATAGCGTTGGAAATTTCTAGGTGGTCAGAAAGAGCTTCTTCAACTATCGACCGCTTTATCTCCAGGCGAGTGCCTAGGTTCAAACTGAAAGTGCACGGAACTGCAATTTGGAAGTGCTCGCCGGGTTCCACTTCGGATATCTTGTATATTTCCACGCGATCCTGGCGAAGAATCCTTCGATAGTTTTCTTGAAACGAGCGTTCTGCCCAGTACAAAGTATTCGACTCTTTATTTGGGTTGCGAGGAGACAATTCAATCATGGGGTTGTCCCTGCCCAAGCGACGCCGTTTACCGGCGGGACTAAAACTTATGAGATCGAAATTTACCTCGTTGCTCCAATCTCTTATTTTGAAAAAGCGGGGTATCGAATCCGAGCTTTCAAGGAATCTACTGAGCGCATAGTGCGTGAGTTCTAAGGACTCATCTTCCCAGCGTACAAGCCGCTCTTCGTGTAAAGTTCTGATTACAGCGGCGACTTCTTTCTCATTAAATCCAAAGAATCGTTGAATCTGATCAGGTCGCATGGCTCCACTGATGTGGATCATGCGGAGTGCGAACTCTGTGACAACGGGAAGGCTTTCTTCAGTGCTTATTGCACAGGTGATTCGGAAGCCTTGTGCCGGGAGGGCAAACTCCACTTCGGCGAATGCGATCTGATTGTCATTAATCTCTTTATCCACGCTCATCACTCCCCTTCAGGACGACTGTCGGTGAATTGAGCAAGGCAAACTTGGTTCCATCAACTCGGTTTTCGATGTACGAGAGGACTTTCCCAAACGGGAACTCGCTATTGTTCTCTCGCCACATTCTGGAAGCACCTACGATGACTAGCCGATCCATCGCACGCGAGATAGAAACGTTTGCGCGCTGTGGGCTCTTTAGGAATCCTTGCTTAAATTGATCGTTGTTTCGGGTCAGCGACAGAATAATGATTCGGTTTTCTTTTCCTTGGTAGCTATCCACCGTGTCGATTTTCACTAGGTGCCGAAAATTGGTGGCCCATTCCTGCTCGCTGAATTCTCTTTGAAGTAGATGCTTCTGCTCGGAATATTCACAAATGACGCCAATAGGTTGATCATCGTCAGCACTGTCTTCGACCAGTTTTTCCATGAAAGAAGTTACGGCGAATATCTGCTTGAGGATGTCCAAAATCTCTCGCACCTCATATGGATTTTCAATACTGTCGGTCCCGGCCTTCTTTCGTTCGTGAGAATCGCGCCCAGCCGACGACGTGTCGATCCACGTCACGACTGCCCGTGCGCAAAGCGGCAAAGACCCAAACCACGGTGGCGCATCGCCTCGGCCTGACTCGAGCGGAGTCAAGTAGAAGCAGTGCGATACCAGATCTCCTATCGGCGGTGCCATTCGATACTGAGTTTTGAGCATCACACCGACCTGCTTTCCGTATTGCGATTCGAAAGCGCGCTCGAAGTCGCTTCGGACCAATACGGGCCGCTCGCTAAAGGAGAGTTGCGAGGCAGTGTTGTTCAAGACCTCTTCGCTGTAGAGCGGAGGTAGTTGCCGGTGATCTCCTACGAGCAGAATCCTCCTCCCAGATTGGATTGCAACGGCAAGTTCGCCCGGAGCAGCGCGGGCTGCTTCGTCTACGATCACCCAGTCGTACCGATTCTTGACTACTCCAAACTGCGAACGGCCCAATCCAACGCACGTTCCGCAGACCACGCTTCTCGTCTTCGCAAGAAATTCTTCGAAGTTTCCCTGAAGCGTGCCGAGCCGGTCGATCCACTCTTGAGATATGACAATGGCCTTATCGAGTCTCCCAATCGCGTCTAACGAACGGATACCGTGCAACTTTGCGAGCCTTTCTTTTAGCGTCTGCACTATTTGGTCGAGATCACTATTCTCCGCATACCCGAACTTTTCCCGCGCCACTATTTTGAAACGTTCTTCGCGCCGTGTTAATCGAGCCAAGAGTTGTTTCTGCTCCTTACTACCCTCTTGCTCCTTCTGCAGCTTTGCGGACAGAACTTCAATGTCGCGGAGTAGTCTGTCAAGGTGGTAGTTGATATCGAACCACGACTCCACAAATTCCCGTGGAAGGCCAAGATTCTCGCTGAGTGATAAAATCCTTTCTCGCATCTCTGATCGGAAAAGTTCACGATAGCTCTGCAGGATTGAGCTGGAATGGTAGGGACGGAGCTGATCGGATACCATCCCTTCGGCCCCAAAGCGTACAAGGTCAATTCGGAGACTGGTCTTCCTACATAGCTCTAACACCTTTTCTGCAGCATTATTTACGGCTTCGTGGGACTGACTCGCCAGAAGCACACTCTGGGCCCCTTTCAAGAGAATGTAATGGATAAACGAAGCGATGAACGCAGTCTTACCTGTACCAGGAGGGCCCTGCAGCAAGCCAACCGGACCCGATCTCCACAATCTTCGAAACGCCTCGCGCTGTTGTGTATTCAGACTGAATTGGATTGTCCCTTCTTCATACCGATTATATGTGTCGAGTTCCGCGTCGCTAACAAGGTCATCAGTGAGAATAGGTTCTGGGCAGCGGGACGGGTCAAAAAAATCAATGAGGTTTGGAACCACTGATTCGTGACTAAGAATCCTGTTAACCGCGGATTGTCTGCGACGAAAAGAAGCGAGATCCTCAATGCTCCTCAGTTTCAGTTTCTCGCCGAGCCGAAGAGGTCTGCGCAGGGACAGCCGATCAATCGAAAGAATGGCCGCTGTCGTATCACGGGTGTTTAGTTCACCGACCCGCAGTAGGTCTTCGTTTACCTCTTGAAGGACTTCGATCACATCCTCCGAGTCATAATCCAGCGGTTCTCCCGCCTTAGAATATGGAACGCGTAGCCGACTAAAAGTGGAGCCCTCCCAAGATATGGGTCCCGCAATTTCCACTTCCGGAAGACTCGTTTCTTCGGCAGCGATGAGCGCCCTCCAAATTGACTCGGTCGGTGGCGCTACGCCAGCCTCCGTGGTGGACACCTCGGGTCTGAGAGTCACGTCAGGCTCCGCGAGCCCCTCAAAAGCCTCCCAAACCGCAGGGATAGCCAAAAGCATGTCGACAAATTCCGAGAGCTTATCAAGGCCGGGGACCAATCGAAGGGAACACTTCAGCGAATGAATCGCCTTTTGGGCGCTAAACACAAATTTGCTGTGCTGAAGGTCTCGAACGCCCACCCAGACCGGAGACAGCGATTTGAGGTCGATACTTAAGATGAGTTGCTTGCGAATACCACTTATGGTCACTCTTCCGATGCCCGGTCTGTTCTTGTCCTCAAAAACACCCACATGATATGCGCCGTTATCGGCCACCATTTCATAGACTTCTTTAACTGCTTTCGTTTGTATCGTGATGGTGGGTCTTGCCACCTGGGGTACCGAGAGGAATTTTTGAATCGCCTCTAGGATGCGGTCCACACGATAAATACCAGGCTCGCGCGTAATGCATGCCCGGATCTCCGTAAGAATCGTAGAACTGTCTCTCGTGGTGGGCGCGCTCGCAGCAAAAATGTCTTCACAGACCCTCGCAACCGCGAAACAATCACGTTCGGCTATCGGCAGATTTTCATAGTCGCTCGGCGCGTATGCGGGGTTATATGGCTTTCGTCCGCCACCGGGGAAAATATCCAACGGGTCAATAAAATTGATCCGCTCAGAATCAACTATTATGTTGCTCGGGCCAATGTCTCCGTGGTCGAACTGGAGTGCATGAAGATGCAAGGTTGCTTCGATTAGCCGCTTGCAAAGCTGGATAGCATCTTCGAACGACCTCTTGTCCTTCAACGTTACGTCGAGCGGGATGCCTTGGGCCCAGGTTTGGACAACATATGGGCCCGCAGGGGAGAGACCGAAATCGAGTAGTTCGGGAACCACGTCACACTTTTGAGCCTTTAGCAGTCGGGCCTTTTCCAGAAACGCAAGTAGTTGGTGGCTTTCTTCGACATGTTTTGGATCTGGTCGTAGCTGATTCCAAATTTTTACAACGACCTTTTGCCCACCAAGAGAAGATGCATATACGTGCGAATGGCCGTGCTTGAGCTCCTCTTCCATCCGGTAAATGGAATACGGAAGTGCCTCCGTTTTGAAGGGTTCGAATGCACTAAAGTCAAGTCCGGGATGTGAAATGCTTGTCGTGCGCATTTGAGCCAGAACATTCAGCATTTCACGGGCGTTTGCGTAGCGGGCGCTAGGAATCAAATCGAGTGCTCGGCTTAGCCAAGAACTGATTTCAGAACCGTAGGGATTCTCGGGAACTTCCTTCCATTCGTGGACACCTAGCACAGCATCCTTTGAAGGCCAATGCAGAAACAAGAGGTAATGGCTCACAACACCAAGCAAATAGACGTCTCGTCTGAATGCGTCACTGGCTGTGCCCTCACCTAGACCTTTAACGTCTTCTGGAAGGAGACAGCTCCCAGCCCTCAACGCTTCACGTAGCCCACCCACAGTTCCGGCTTCGGGAAAGTACGAAGTGATAAGGCCCGATATGGAGACCTTTGTTGGCCTCTCGAGCCAGATACTGTGATCACCGATATCTCGGTGGGCAACATTGATGTCGTGGAGTTCAGCGAAGTGAGAGATCAACACCTTGACCAGTCCGAGGCGCTCCGCTGGCTCAAGATCCTTACCAAAGCGGTAAACAAACTCGCTGAGTCGCGATTGGCGTGATGGGAGCTTATAGAGTTCGCAAAAGTCAGCGTCGACATCATCCCGAGTCGGATAAGACAAAGGCTGTAACAAGACAGTATCGAGATCCTCATTCTGTTCGTGGACGTAGCCCAGTGCCTTATGTTCCCGGAGAGCGATCCGAGAGCGTTCGTCGATCGTATCTGCAACGCCTGCGAGCACAGAAAAGTCCCAACGACGAAGAAGGGCCTGGTGACGAGAATCGTCACGCTTGACGGCTTTATACTCTTTATAGAGACCATCCGGGTGAGGGAAGATTACATCGCCAACGATCTGAAAGTTGTGATACGAGAAAGCCGTAGGTTTAAATAAGGGGCCGCGGAAGAACTGAGAAAATTCAGATACATAATCAGATGCCCTGATAGCATTTGGTCGCTGCCGGCCAAAGTGTTGCTCGTATTTTCCTTTAGTGCTGATTTTTGCAAATTCATCGAGTTGCATGACCCATCGTCGCTCGTCGATGGGAATCCCACTCGCATCTGCATTACCGCAAAGTACGACCCGAAAGTCGTTATACAGCGAGCGTGCGGGTTCCTTGAGCTTTTCTTTAATCTTGGAGGCCAAGATTTTGGTCTTGTCAGCAGTGACCTTTACAGGTGACCGCCCCATGTCATTTCGATCCAGCAGCCAGTGGTCACCCATTGTCGTGATCGCGCCGTTATTCCAGTTTTTTAGCTCAATTACCAATAATCTGTCATGGGTCAGCAATATGAGATCAATCTCTCGATCTCGATATACGCGGTCCATCATCATGAATGCCGCGTACCCATACCAACCCTGGCTAAACACTGACTTGTTGAATTCCTGCCTCAAACGTTCTAGAGCAGCTTTTTCTGCGTGGTGAATACCGTCACTGCTTATGTAGTCGATCTTCATGGGTGGTCAAGTGCAACGGAGTGGCTCGTTTACCTTGCATTCTATATCACAAGTCTAACACTTGAACCTGCATTCTCCTCTTGAGCCATGCTAGTCGAAGCGCGATTCGCAACAGGTTTCCCTTCTGGTTGGCAGCGCAGGCAATCGCCTCGCGGTAAATCTCATCGAGTTCACCCACCATGAGGTCAAATCCCTTCCGTCCACTTGAGGTGAATGTGACGCGTCTCACTATCAGTTTGTGTCTCCGGTCCTCGTTCACATAGTTTTGGACTCGTTTTGGTGCAGTGCTTCCGTTTCCACCCTCTCCATTGGGCACTGCTTCGGGATAATTCCTGCGCCCGGCAGCTTCGCGTCTTCTGCTTTTCCGGTTCCTCCCAACAAATCTTCTGAGACAGCGGCGAAGATTTCTTGTGTCCCTCCCAAAAAGCAGCCTCTCGCTTTGGGAGCAGTATCCACTCGCCTCCGGGTGCCCCAATTACAAGGGCAGAAACGGAGCACAACATGCACATCAATGTAGTCCACTTAATCGGTTATCTTGGCAAAAACCCGGAGCACAAGTCCGTCAAGGCGTCAGACCGCAAGTATGCGGTTCTTTCGCTGGCGACTCAGCGGTCTTGGAAGGGTGCCGACGAAGAATGGCACTCCAAGACGGAGTGGCACCGCGTCGTTGCTTGGAATGGCCTCGGCGAGTACGCCGCGACGAAGCTGCGGAAAGGCGACCACATCTACGTCGAAGGCACGCTCGTGAGCAGCACCTTCGAGAAAGAGTTCGGCAAGGGCAAGACCAAGATCACCGTGCCGTTCAAGACTTGGCAGGTGAAGGCGGATTCCATCCGCAAGCTCAATCGCGCCAAGAAAGACGAAGTGCGCGAGAGCGTGCCGGTCGACGCTCAGCCTGAGGAGGTGCCTTACTGACCAGCTTTTGGGAAGAGGCTCCGGTGTTGCTGGAGCCTCTTCGAGTTATTTGTCAGTGAACGGGAGTGTTCGACGGTCAAGTGACATCAATCAGTAGTCCTTGCACACTTCACAGAACCCCGTTTCTGGCCCGTGACGGGCGATTTTCCAATTATCTGTCCAAGTGAAGCGCGCAGGGTTTCGAGGGCCGCGCAGCCGAGCATAAACTCTGGCAACTAAGCCTCTTTTGTGAAAACACACAATGAACCTAACAATGGAACGATTATTCGTAACGTAGTGCGACGACGGGATCGACTCTAGCGGCAGAGCGCGCGGGCAAGAGACACGCCGCGAGGCCCACCAACACGACAATTGCCACGACCGCCACAAATGTCCAAGGATCCGTAGTAGAAACACCGGAAATTTCGCTCGCCAGGAAGCGAGTAAGCACGTAGCTGGCGAGCAATCCCAAAAGTATGCCCACCGTGACCAGCCGGAACCCTTTCACAAGTACAAGTCTCAAAATATTTGTCTGTTGCGCTCCAAGAGCCATGCGCACGCCAATCTCATGCGTCTGCAGCGACACGGTATAGGCCATCACACTGAAAATCCCAATGACGACCAGAAGCAGTCCGGTCACAGCGAAGGCCGCCAGCGTTGCAAGTTCAAATTGCGGCCCTCGATAATACTCTCTCAGCGCTCCTTCCAATGTTCCGGATTCGGCGATCCTCACCGCCGGATCGAGTGCGCGCACCTCCTGCCCGACATTCTTCAACAATGAGTTCGGATCGACTGCCGTCCTTGCCATGAACGTCCGCCAACTATAGCCCTGAACGCTATAAGGGAAGAACACTTCCGGAAACGATTCCCATGCGGGGTTTTCATGGTTACGCGTCTTGTAGTCACGCACAATCCCCACGATTTCGAAATAAGTGTCATGCGGAGCGTCCAGAAAAGGTCGGTCGAGAAACACCAGCTTGACCTTGTGCCCGATCGGGTCTTCGTTCGGGAAATACTCCCGTGCAAATGCCTGGTTGACGACCATGACATCGCGGGCCACAGTCACATCGTCTCCTGAAAGAAACCTCCCACGAACCAATGGCAATCCCAGAATCTGGAAATAGCCTTCGCTCACCGACTCAAATCTGGTCTCCCAACGCTCCGCGTGCGGCCGTCCGGGAATTACTATGTCGCTCCACTCGTACATCAGCGGCGGGTGCTGATTAGACTCTGCTACCGAGATCACGCCGGGCATTGCACGCAATCGGTCGAGGAGTTGCCGCGTCAATTCATTCTTCTTTTCCCTGGAGCCGGGGACATCCGTGTTATACGTACGGGGAAGATTAAGCTCAAAATAGAGAACATTCTTGGGATCGAACCCCAGGTCCACACGTGTCAGAACAAAAAAGCTGCGCAGCAACAGACCCGCGCCAATCAACAGCAGAATCGACAGCGCAACCTCGCTGACCACCAGGCCGGCGCGAAGCTTCCCGTGTCGAAAACTTCCGCCAACGCCTTTCCCGCTGCCCGTCAGTCGCGGCTGCAGGTCGCTGCGCATCACGTGAAGTGCAGGCGCCAGTCCGCACAGGATCGTCGTTACGATCGTCGCGCCCATGGATAGCAACAGCACCGGTCCATTAATGCGGATCACACTCTCGTCCGGAAGGGTGCCCGCCGGAATCAGCGCCACCACAATTCTCAAAGCGAAATACGCCAGTACGCACCCAGCGCCGCAAGCCGCCGTAGCAAGCACAAAACTCTCCACCAGCAATTGCCGGACCAATCGGCCGCGCGTTGCACCCAATGCGGAGCGCATCGCCATCTCGCGCTCCCGAGCCGTCGCGCGAGCCAGCAGTAAGTTAGCCACATTGCTGCACGCAATCAAAAGCAGCAGCAACACCGCGGCGAGCAACGAATACAACGTTTTCCTGAAGCCTCCGATCAACCTGTCCAGCAGCGGCTCCGCCACGATTGCGAACTTCTCTGGGAATCTTCCCTTTGCATCCACTTTCTGCAGACGGTGCGCGATGGCATCCAAATCAGCCGCGGCTCCTCGCACGCCGACACCTGGCTTAAGTCGCCCGATCAGCGTGCCACCCACCGTGTCGGCACTCGCTGCCACCCAATAGCTACTGTCAAACGCATTGAATTGTTGCGGCATGATTCCCACAAGAATTGTGGGCTTGCCGTTCAAGACAAAACTTGTATTGAGAATCTTTGGATCACCGCCGAACTCCGTCTGCCACAGCCGGTAATTCATTACGAAAACTGGCGGAGCTCCCAGATTTGCATCTTCCTGCGATATTGTGCGACCCAGTAAGGGCTCAACACCCAGGAAGTCAAACGTGTTCGACGTTACCGTCGCTCCGAACGGCCAATAACGCACGGATTTGCCGTCATCGTATAAAACCCGCTCTCTCGCTGTGGCCATCATTTCTTCAAACACATGATTTTGCTCGCGAAACGCGCGGAACTCCTCGGGATTAAAGAAGTCGCGGTTTCTCCACCCGCCCGCATTTTCCAGATTCTGTATTTTGAAAACCACAGATCGGCTGAAGTTTTTGTAAGGAAGCGCATTCACGAATACGTTATAGACGACGCTGAACACGACCGTGGAAGCGCCGATACCAAGGGCCAACGCAAGAATGGCTATCAGAGTAGAACGGCTGTCCTTACGAAGGTTGCGGATTGCGCAACGGAAGTCGCGAACTATGTTGTCGACATGTCTTTCCCAACGGGTGTCGCGGACTTCTTCTTTGACGCGTTCGATACCGCCAAGCTTGATAAGAGCGTCGCGGCGGGCTTCTTCGGAAGACATGCCAGCCGCAAGGTTATCCAAGATCTGTTGTTCGAGATGGAAGCGGAGCTCCTGGTCGAGCTCGCGTTCAGCGCGGGGTTTGTGAAAGAGGCGGCGAGTCCAGTGCATGGTCAGGATTCCTTTTCTGGAGTACGGAGGACAAGACCGACAGCGTTGCAAAGGCGCTCCCAATTGACGACCTCGGCGTCCATTTGCCTGCGACCTTTCTTGGTAAGAGAGTAGAACTTAGCCTCGCGGCCGGTTTCGGATTCTTTCCATTCGGCTTGCAGCCAACGTCTGTCCTCCAAACGATGGAGCGCAGGATAGAGGGAGCCCTGATGGACCCGGAAGAAGTCTTTCGATATCTGTTGAAGGCGTTGCGCGATGGCATAGCCGTGACTGGGCCCCAAGGCGACAACCTTCAGAACCAGCATATCGAGAGTGCCTCTGAGGAGTTCGATTTGTCCTTCGCTCATGGTTATACCTAGGAAGTCGACATATATTCCAAGAGTGGTCGAATGTCAACAGCTTCAGGAAGTATCAACCCTGTGCAGATTCGTTCCGCTTTCCAGAAGTCCCGTTCGAGGAAGTCTGACTTCGCAATTCGTTCGGCTGAGCAGTCGGCTCTCGGGAGAATAAGCCAGTGCTTCTTTTTTCACTTTTAGCCCGCCTGAATTTATTCTAGAATCAACACATCGCTCACCACGTACCCGCAGAGGCAACTACAAGGCACCTCCGGGCATCGGCGTTTAGTACGAATCTTCCGCAGAGAAGAAGACGGGGCTCAAACGTCCACATGGGTATTTCCAAGCGCTGGCTTGTTGTGTTTCTTTCGATTCTTGTCGTTCTTGCTTCCGTGGCTGCAATTTCCCGAAAATACCTCTGGCTCTACGTATCACGAAGGCCTCAGGGGAGGCCGCCCGTTGCCGATCTATTACGTGACGCTGAAGCGTCCAAGAACCCTGAGACGCTTCTTGCGGAAGCGAACCGTCTTGCGTGGCTTTTCAATTGGCCCAGAGCCGGACCTCTCTACGCTCGCGCAGAGGAACTTTTCCGGGAGAGAGGCGACACGCGGAATGAAATATATGCCCGTGTCGGCCGGATTCGAGCGCAGTCAGAGACCATGTCGTGGGTTGACGTTTCCGAGATGCTGGGACAGCAACTAGAGATTCCGGTTGTGAAAAGTGACCCAGAATTGCAGCTTTGGTGCCTAGCGGTGAAGGGCTACACCGACCTAGAGATTAATCCGGCATCGGCGAAGCGAGCCTGGACAGAAGCCCAGGCAATTGCCCATGGGCTGGGAGAACGAGAGTGGGAAGCGCGGGCGAGAGGAGAACTAGGCTTCATTGCTTTTCTGGATGGAGATAGTCGCCGGGCCGCGACAATGGTTGGCGACGCATTCTTATCTGCGAAAGCGAGTGGCGATGTGGCTGGCCAAGTTCGAATCCTCGAGATGCTTGGCAATGGCTTCAATGAAACGAAGCGATATGGTGAGGCTCTGGCATTTTTCGAGCGAGCCATCAAGACGAGCAACTCTAATCCCGATGCAGGGTTTCCGTTCATGGCGTATGAAGGTGAGGCTCAGACTCTGGTGGCTCAAGGCAAGGTGTCCGATGCGAAGGGCAAGTTGGAGCACGCATTAACGATAGCCCGAGCAAACCAAAGGCACGGGCATGAAGCTATGATTTTTCTCTATCTTGGCGAACTAGCGCTTCAGTCGGGAGATCGGCAAAACGCAATGCAATACCTTGAGCAGGCGGCTGACCTCTCGCAAAAACACGAATTCTATCGCACCGTGGGTGAAGCAAAGATCGATCTCGCCGGGCTATATCGCGATGCTGGCGACCTAAAATCTGCCGAGGAATATGCTTCAGCAGGAGTGGATGCCAGTCGGCGCGTAGGCGACAGATATTACCTCCCGAGGGATCTGACGATTCTGGCGGAACTCAAAGCGCTAAAGGGGTCATCTGCTGAGGCTGAGTCACTGTATCAAAATGCTGAGGATGTTATCGACGGAATGCTCTTGAACCTTCACGAGGCGCACTGGAGCAGTTCGCTTGCTGGAGCAATGAGCGAGACCTACCTCCACCACTTTGAAATGGAGGCGCGGGAAGGAAATGTGGAGCGGGCGCTGAGTGTCCTGGAACGAGTACGGGGACGCACGGCGGCAGCCCTTCTGGAAAACAAGGTCACGTTCAGCAAGAGCGAATCCGAAGATGTGCGAGCGCTCGAAAACGAGGTCTCTGAGTTACAACTTCGTTTGATGCGCTCGGAAAACGCTGAGGAACGAACTGGTTTACTCGACCAACTCGTAGAGTACGAGCGCCGGCTAGAGTGGACACGAACAGATAGGAAAGAATCGAGGCCCGGCTGGTTTGAGAAGCCAGCACTTCTAAAAGTTATCCAGGCAAGCCTGCGTCCCGACGAGGTTGTGCTGGAATACGTGCTCAGCGAGCCGCACTCGTATTGCGTTTGGATTTCCAAGCAGCGCGCGGGTATCCAAGTGCTGCCTGCCGGACGCCAGCGAATTGAAGAGTTGACACGCAAATACTTGGAGGAAATTCGGGCTAAGGGCGTTGACGTTGATCTGGCGCAGCAACTCTACGGTGCTCTTTTGGGCTCTCTCCCAGCCAAAGCAACCCGCGAGCGTCTGATCGTCGTACCAGACGGAGTACTGAATCTGCTGCCCTTTGATGCTCTCCGCGATTCGACGGGCGCCTTCTTGTTGGAGACCCGCACGATAAGTTATGCACCAGCTTCGACAGTTCTCACTGTTCTGAGGAACACGAAGCGGGCCCAGAGCGCTCAGCATTCATTCTTGGGCGTGGGGGATGTGTCATATCAAAATCAAGGTCACATCTCGTCGAAAATCGATAAGCCTAGCACCATTAAGCTAAGACTGCTCCGAGGATTCTCCGACGCTCTTGGCACACCTTTGTACGACTTGCCGCAGACCCGCGAGGAAGTCGTAAGGGTCAGCAACATTGTGGGCAAAGATGGAGTTGTGCTGCTTGGCTCGAACGCAACCGAGACGGCGTTCAAGTCTGAGCCTCTGGCCGATTTCAAGATCGTGCATATTGCTGCCCACGGATTCGCAGATACTCAGTTTCCAGAACGATCAGGCCTGGTACTGGGTGTGGACCCGGCTTCGCACGACGATGGGTTATTGCAGGTCCGGGAGATCATACGCCTCCGCTTCAACGCCGATTTGGTGACGCTCTCCGCCTGTAATACGGGCCTTGGAAAGCTCCAAGGCGAAGAAGGCGTAACCAATCTGGTGGAGGCCTTCCTGGTGAGCGGCGCAAAAGCAGTTGTGGCAAGCCTATGGAGTGCTGATGATACTTACACGGCCGCTTTGATGGAGCGGTTCTACACCCACATCGCCGAGGGCCAGGACAAGGCGGGGGCGTTGCGACAAGCAAAACTTGACTTGCTTGCAAAGTACGGTAAACAAGTACCAGCTTACTATTGGGGAGCCTTTGTTTTGGTCGGAGACGGAGGGTCTCCGATTCCACTGGGGGGCAAATGAGTCTCGACGTACAAGCGAAAGAGAAGGTTTATTCCCGCGTCTGTGAGCTTGTGACACGGAAGCACTTCGACCCTGGCATGAACGGGGCGAATTGGAAGGAATTGTCTCTAGCGAGAAGAAACCAAATCCTACAAAGCACCAGTGATGAAGAATTCGAAAAGCAGATACAAGACCTCCTCGCCGAGCTGAAGACCAGCCACACCGGGTTTCGCCACTCCAAGAGTCCGAATGTTCCTGGACGCCATGCCATTGCCGCCACATTCATGCGCTGCAATTTCGACGGTGAGCAGCGGTGGATGTTCCAAGACGTTCACGAAGGCGGCCCAGCGCACACAGCAGGCTTGCGTCCTGGCGACATCCTCTTGCAGGTCCGAAATCAAGAACTGAGGCCCCCTGACCCACCGACCTTCCCCATTGGAGAGGACTCCCAATATGCGGTCCAGAAGCCGGACGGTAAGCGTATCGTAGGCACGCTGAACATCGCATCCCCAAGGTCAAAGAGCCACCCTGTCATCGTTCCCAAAGCGGTCTTGTGCTCACAACTACCAGATGGGACAGCCTGGCTAAAAGTGACAATGTTTCCCGGAGCAGTTGGGATTGACCTTGCCAAAATGTTCGACACGGCTTTCGTACACCTACGGGATTCTACCCGGCTCATTGTGGATTTACGCGGTAACACGGGTGGAGGCATTGGTGGATTGCGCCTCATGAGCTATTTGACCCCTGGCAAGAAAGAGGTCGGATACAGCCTCACACGAGCGAGAAAAGAGAAAGGGTATTCGAGAGAACAGTTGCCACGATTCGGCCGTATACCATCACACAAGGCCACTCTCTTCTGGCTCGCACTGCGCTTCGGATTTATTGACAAGTCGATTCTTGTCGTCACGGAGGGCTTGGGGCCACAGAAATTCCACGGGCGAGTGGTCATTCTCGTGAACGAGCATACTGCCAGCGCCGGAGAAATGGTTGCCGCATTCGCCGAAGAAAACAAACTGGCCACAATAATTGGCGTAGAGACTCCTGGACGACTGTTAAGTGGAAGTGCATTTAAGGCCGGCTTCGGCTACATCGTCGGTCTGCCCGTCGCTGCGTACTTAACTTGGGAAGGCAGGCTGATCGAGGGCAAAGGAGTCTTGCCAAGTATTAACGTGGAAATGAAACCTGAGCAGCTTCTGGCGGGCGAAGACCCGCAGATGCAAAGAGCATTAGAAGCTGTCCGTGACATGTGACGGTTGTCCACGGCGAGAGCTAAACCCAGCGGCGTCCCTTCCAGTCGATGCCCGCTTACCCTCTCACCTGCGGCGCTTCTTGCTCGGCCAGCGAAGATTACCGTCTAGCTCCTCAAGCCCCAGCTCCTCCTCGTCTTCGCGCAGTTCTTCCCTCTTGGCCGATGGGACCTCGTCGTCCACAAACGACAGAAGCGTCAAGGTCTGATCCCATTGCTGAAAATGTCTTGCTTCTTCCAGCAGCATGCCACCGCGCTCCCAATCGCTGAACCAGATGTCCGCATCCACCTTTTCGGGACCATCGCACGTCGCGCCAGCTCGAACTTTTTCCGACGCCGAACCGCGCGGCAAGTCAAGTCGAGGCTGAATCCAAGCGTAGGCATCCCGCAAAGCGTTGGACCTGGACGCGTATCGCACCTTGCCCTGCTCGGAGAGCACAAAAGCGCACGGCGCAGTGACTACCGCAGCGAATCGCGAGCCAGTCGCAGTGATAGACGCTAAAAATCGGCCCGCCAGATCTTCTACGCTGTCCATGTCAATCGCGGCTTCGTCGGCCAGCGGCTTGAACAGCCTGTACGGAAGGATCAGTTCCGCCGCAAAAACGTCGCAGATGATTTCAGCCGGAGGTCGTTTCGCGTAACTCCACCACGGTAGCTCGTTGTGCTCTGACGGAAGCCCCAGGACGATATGCGCGAGTTCGTGGCATATCGTAAATCGTTGGCGCTCTGGCCGGTCATTGGCGTTGACGCAGATGTAGTGCTTTCCCCCGTTGCACAAGGACCAGCCGGGCTCATCCGGCCCCAGATCGGTCTGCGTCCGCAGCACGGCTTTAACTTCCTCAACATAAGCCTCGACCCGAACCGGTATGCCGGTTGGATTGACCTTGCGCACGAACTCACGCGCCTTTATGACTGCAGCGAATTCATCCACTGGTTTGCTCTTCGCCAAATATTCTGCGAACTCTGTCTATCAGTATCGGATAATCCGGCCGCACATTCCCGCGATAGACGGCGCCGGCGGCGGCGCTAAAAACCTCGATCGACACGGTCGGGTCCTGGAGAACATAGGCCACAAGCCCCGCGTCAGTGTCTGTGTGCCCGGCAACGTAACGGAGCATCTCCGCTTCGCGTTTTCCCGGTTTTAGTGCGCGGACCAGCTTCGATAAAACCTCTTCCGAGGGAGCTTCTTTGTCGCCGGTCTCAAGGCGATAGATATAGGCGTGATCTATGTCCGCGAGCAGTGCCAGATCGCGCAGGGACAATCCACGGCCCTCGCGCAACTTCTGGAGCAGCAGTCCCAACGCTGGCTGAGCCATCAGCCCTCCATTGACAAACAATCTGTTCAGGTTTACTGTTGTCTGGTGGGACAACGAACCTTAGAGAACTCACGGCAGGAGTGCTTTCCTACCATCACTTGTTCAAGGGCCATCGTTGTCCTTTCGGACAGCACACTATGGCACCATGGGCTCGGGAATGCAAGCTTCTGTGCCCGACGCCTAAAGGGCCTGTCACTCAGGATGGAGGATCTCGATGTCTCTGTTCACCGTTCGAATTGAACTTCACGACGCGCAGTGGGCCGATTACGAGGGCCTCCACAGCGCCATGCAGCGGCAAGGATTCAGCCGCCAGATCACGGCCGACGACGGGCGGCAATATCAGATGCCCTGGGCTGAATACAACGCCGCCGCCGCCCTGACCAGCATGCAGGTCCTGAATATTGCGCAAGTAGCCGCCAACAGCACGGGAAAGAAGAACGCGATTCTTGTTACGGAAGCGAAGAGCCGCGCCTGGGCGGGCCTACAAAAGTTTTAATAGGCGCGCAGGTTCGAACAACCCACGCGTCAGTGAATTCGGAAAGTAACTGTTGTAGAGGGAGGAGTTCAATAATGTTAGACAAACAACAAGGCGTTTCGCAGCACGACGTTCGTATTCACATCGATCGCCAGCCGTTCGAATCTCCTGACCCGACCACCGGCGCGGCGCTCTACGCCCTCGGCAAGCTCGGCGCCCACCGGGAGCTGTTCCGCGAAGTCGGCGGGGAATATGAAGACGAACCGGTGCCCAACGACGCGACGGCGATACGGGTCAAAAAGGACGAACACTTCTACAGCGAAAAAGACTTTCACATCATCGTCAACGCCCGGCCGAAGGTTGTGACGGAGCGATTTCTATCGTTTGCCCAGATCGTCGCTCTCGCCTTCGACAATCCGCCCACCGGCCCGAACATCATGTTCACGATCACTTACCGGAACGGACCACCGCAAAACCCCGAGGGCTCCCTGCTCGAAGGTCAGTCGGTCAAGATAAAGGACAAGATGGTCTTCAATGTCACTCCGACTGATAAATCGTAGCTCCGACCTGAAAAAACTGCGCGATGAAGGCTACGACATCGAGATCAGGTCCGGCCATCTGCTTGTGAAGAGCGTGCCATACGTGAACTCCAAAAAGGAGATCAAGACCGGGACGCTGGTCTCGACGCTGAACCTAGCCAACGACGTTACAGTCCAACCGGACACGCATGCGGTTTTTTTTCAAGGCGAATACCCATGCGATAAAGACGGCGCGCGTATTGCGAGAATTGAGAATCAGTCCCAACGCAGGAATCTTGGAACGGATCTGGACATCGACCACACCTTTTCGGCCAGGCCGGTGAACGGCCCCTATGCAGACTACTACGCGAAGATGATGACGTACGTCGCCATCCTTTCGGGGCCGGCGCAAGCAATCGACCCCAACGCCAAGGCGATGACGTTTCCGCTCATAACGGCTAAGGAAGACGAGTCGGTTTTCAACTACATCGACACGGCTTCGAGCAGAGCCGAAATCAACGTCGTTTCAGCCAAGTTGGAACTCGACCGGATCGCCATCATCGGCCTTGGCGGCGCTGGCGGCTACGTGCTGGACTTTACAGCCAAGACCCACGTCAAGGAAATTCATCTTTTCGACGGCGACACGTTCTTCCAGCACAACGCATTCAGATCGCCAGGCGCTGCTTCAGGCGAGGAGCTGGAGCAGAAGCTGCCCAAGACGGAATACTTCTGCCACCTGTATTCCAAGATGCGCCGCGGCATTTTCAGCCATCCGGTCAACATCGATGCCTCCAATGTCGAGCAACTGCGGGGAATGAATTTCGTATTCCTGTGTTTTGACGCCGGCACAAAAAAAGAACTGGTCGTCGAGAGCCTGGAGAAATTTGAAATTCCCTTCGTCGACGTGGGCCTGGGCGTCTATTTGACGGGAGATTCTTTGGGCGGCATCGTGAGGACCACAACCAGTACCCCAAAGCAGCGCGAGCATGTAAGAGCCAAGAGTCGAATTTCGTTTTCCGCCGGTGACGGCAACAACGAATATGACCGTAACATTCAGATCGCTGACCTAAACGCGCTGAACGCCGCCTTGGCGGTCATTAAATGGAAAAAGCTGTTCGGCTTCTACCATGATTTTGAAAACGAGCACCACTGCACGTACACCATTGACGGCAACAAACTGGTGAACGAGGATCAGGCATGAAGCGGCAAATAACCCTCACACATGAGTTTGTCGAATATATTCCTGACGAACTCAAGGACGGCACGCTTTACGTCTCGATGCCGTTCGCGACCGTGGCTCACAAATGCTGCTGCGGTTGCGGGAAAGAAGTTGTCACCCCGCTAAGCCCCACGGACTGGAAATTGATTTTTGACGGAAAATCCATCTCATTGGACCCATCGATCGGAAACTGGAGCTTTGATTGCAAATCCCATTACTGGATACGCGGCGGCAAGGTTCGATGGGCCGGCATGTGGTCGCAGGAAGAGATTGATGCCGGAAGGGCCACGGATCAACTGGCGAAGGAAAGGTATTTCAAAGCTGTCAGCACCGGACCAACCGCCACCGACAAGAAAGCAGGCCGAGGTTTTTGGCAAAAGCTCAAATGGTGGTAGAGCGGATCAGCGGTAGCTCGTCCACAAACACAGCGTCCCGTCAGCCCCTTGCCCGACCCGGGCGCCATCTCTCCCGAAGCGCCGCTATGGTTACCGAGGGCGTCGATGGATGAGGTCGCGAACGAAGTTGCCCTCTAGCGGCAGGGTCTGCATTTTTGCTGCATGATGAAAGAGGACCTGTTCCGCGCAACGGTTCTCCAGTCGTTCACAACTAGACTTGATGCAGTCAAAGTGGCCCTCACAAACAAGCGCCCGTCTCGCTAAGGCATCTGGCAATCATCTCACCCGCAGTGGATACGAAGTCCACCCGGAATCAGCTTTCTGGAGCTGGAGAATGTAGAGACCGGGCCTCGCGGACGATAGATTTACGTCGGCAGCCAGCGACGTAATCCCTTGCTGCATCTTTGCTATTCCCCTCGTCACGAAGAGTACTTTTCCCTCGGGCCCCGAAATGCGTATTCCGTAATCGCCGTCACTGCTGCCTAGCGGAAGGTAGATCTCCAGGTGAGAAACGTTGCGAGCAATTTCTAGCGGTTCCTCCGATGGATTTAGCTCTGTCCCGCGCGGGATCGAGCGATTTCTCAGGTCCAACAGGGCGGTTTGAGTCCTTAACGGTTCATTATGTCTCAAGAATAAAGCCCATCCCGCGAGACAGGCGGCGATCAATATGCTCGCAGCGATGGCGAGGAAGGCCCGTGTACGTCGGTGCTGGTAGGCAACCTGTAATTGAGAAAAATCACGGTAACAGGGGCTGCAGGAAGTTAGGTGATCGAGCCACTTCTCCGCTTCGGCGAGTGGCATCTCATGAGAGGCGATTCTCTTCAGAACAGCAGAGCCAGGGCACCCGGCACGGTCAGGATTCGGGAACTCCCTGAGCAGACCACGGCCCAGCGCATCGAGGATGCGCTTTTCATCCTTCTCCGAGTATCCCTTTGCGTTCAGACCTGCCTCCCTTTGCAACTTCCTCCACTTTCAGTGACAAGATACACCAAGGCGACCTCAGTCGGGCCTCTTCGGCTTCGCTCCCTTAAGCAATCGCACAATGCTCTGCCGGGTCTTTTCCAATCCGTACTGGAACTTCATTTTTGCTTGTGGCTCGCTAACTCCTAGCCACGATGCAATCTCTCTCCAAGAATAGCCATATTGCCGCGCCTGCCAGACCTTCTTTGTCCACCCATCCATACGATCAGCTATCTGTCTAACCGCGATTGCCTGTTCGAGCTGTTCAGCCCATCTTGTATCGCGAGCAGCTTCGAACCGTTCAAGATCCAAGACTGACGAAACCAGCTCGATTGTTTCGGCCCTTTTCTGTTCTTTCTTAAGCAGCCTATTGAAACGATGGTGGAAGACTCCAATTAGGTAAGATTCCAGGTCAGATATGGGAGGTCGGTGATCTCTGTTCCGTTGGCGCGTTTTTGCAACTGATCGGAGCACCCTGTCCCAGATGTCCGCTGCCAGAGCCGTCCTCTCTGGGCCTAATTCTTTGTCAGACAATTCACCCCGGACGTGCGCTAGCACGTGCGGCCATGCTTCCCTGGCCGCATCCAACAGTTCTTCGTCTATAGCAAGTGGCGGTGCGTCGGGGCCCTGCCTAGTTCCGAGAAGCACCCATTCGCCGTACGAGTCCAGTTTATCCCATGGGTCCATTTGGGCTTACGAGCCGCAGCGCCGAAATGGGTTCAGAGGAGGCGTGCCAAGGGGTTGTGTCACACGCCAATAGTACGGTACATAACGGCCCATGTCTTGAAGATTTTTTCTTACTTTTTCCCGTCTCGATGTTCCCTAGTAAGTGAGGGGAGTTCTCGCCGAATGTCCCCCTGGGGGCTTGGCGGACCGGATTCAGCCGGGCGAACCGTCAGGCATCGTGGACGGCCGAGAGACGGCGCACCGCACGCGAAGGTAGAAACCCACTGCACGGAGCTAATGCTCCAAGTGTGTCTTGGCACTAGCCAAGAACTTCAGAGCAGGGACTCGGTTCTGCCTGCCGCGCTGAGGTGTCTTCTGGCGGCAACAATTCCGGCGAGAACTCTCCAGAAGTAATCGATCTGCGAACTCACGAACAAAGGAGAAAGTCAGAAATGAAACCACTTTGGAACAAGGCGCTTCGCTTTAAGAACGCAATCCGGCAACTGATCGCCGTCGCGGCGGGACTGCTGCTGGCGGCTCCAGCCTTCGCCCAGACGGGAACTTCTCCGTGGGAAAACGCCGTCAGCGTGCTGCAGCAGGCGTTCACGAGCACGATTGCCCGAGGGCTGTCGCTGGTTGCCATTGTTGTGGCCGGGCTGACATTCGCTTTCGGCGAAGGCGGTTCAAAGCGTGTGCTTGCCGGTGTGCTCTTCGGCGTTGGCATGGCCATCGCAGCGGTCAACTTCCTGTCGTGGCTCTTTCCCGGCAACTGAATCACGCACGTCCCTAGGGGAAACGCACATGGCGGAAGCAAGACGAATCAACAGAGTGCATCGCTCGCTGTCACGGCCACTGACGATCCTCGGGGCCGAGCGAAAACTCTTTTTCTTCGCCATGTGCCTTGGAGCCGCGACCTTCAATCTGCTCAACAGCTTGTTCGGCGGGTTGCTGATGTTCTTGTTGCTCTACTTCATGGCCCGTTGGGCCACCCAGACCGATCCGCAGATTCTGAGGTTTCTGCTGACGGCCGCAAGACTCCGCGCCCAGTACGACCCCATGAAGTTCACTCCGATAGCGATCCGAAGGGATGACCATGCTCAGGCTTAGCCGAATCTTCAAAAACTACAACGAGACCGGCTCCCTCAGCGAGCAGATCAATCTCTACGGCTTCATCGGGCCGAACGTTTTTCTCACAAAAAGCGGCGAGGTGGGCGTCATCCTTGAAGTCCGCGGTGTGGACTACGAATGTCTCGACACTGCTTCGATTGACCGTTTCACGAAGCGCCTTGAATCAGCCTTGAAGCTGTTCGACGAAAATTATCGCGTCTACCAGTACCTCTTCAAGCGCAACAACGAGACCATCCCCTACAAGCTCTATGCCAACCCGGTCGTGGACACTGCGATCAAAAACCGCATCGCCTACCTCGGCAGCAAGGCCGACACTCTCTTTTCCCTGTCCATCTATTATGTGGTGCTGTACCAGGGGTTTCAGGTTTCCCAGAAGCTTGAAACCGCGCTCGCCGAGTTCCCCAAGAATCCAAGGAAGGCCCTTGCAGATTTGCGGGCGCAGTTCTCCTCCCAGAGGCAGACCGTCGTTCTTGGGCAGCATGTCATCAACGCCCAGGCAGCGCTCGTTCAAAAAGCCCGCAGCTTCATCCTCCAAGTCAGCGACTTCCTCGCGGTCCGGATGCTCGACAAACACGAAGCCTTCCGTGTTCTCAAAAGAACGCTCAACTTCCATCCCGACAAGCTCGAACTCGCCAAGCTCAAATACGACACCTTCCTCGATTACTACCTCCCGGAATCGCACCTGGAATGCCATCGCGGGCATCTGCGGGTAGACGATTACTACGTCAAGGTTTTGACGCTCAAGGAGCCTTCCGCCCAGAGCTTCCCTCTCATCTTCAAACGCCTGCTTGAAGTGGAAGCCAACTATTACGTGGTGACCGAGTGGAAAAAGGAAGATTCCGGCAAGATGCGCCGGATCATTCAGGCCAAGCGCCGCCATTTTCACAACACCAAGCGCTCGTTCACGAGCCAAGTCAGCATGAACGACACGGCCCCGCAGGACGTGTTGCTCGACGATTCCAAGGAATCCCAGGTCCGGGAACTCGGAGAAGGCATCAAGGAGATCGAGTTGCACGGAAACTACTTTGGCCAGTTCTCCCTCACCGTCGTGATTTACGACCTGGACTTGGCAAAGGTGGACCGGGCATGCGCCGACTTCTATAAAGTTTTCAGCGTTCACGACGCCCAGCTCTATGAAGAGAAATACAACCTCCTGAACGCCTTCCTCACGGCGGTTCCCGGCAACCACGCCTTCAACCTGCGTTCGCTCTATCTGCTCAACACCAACTATGCGGACTTTTCGTTTCTCTTCACCCTCCACTGTGGCGAGCATCGCAACCTCCATCTCCGACAGGAGTATCTCGCGGTCCTTGAGACCAACCACCACACGCCGTACTTCCTAAATCTCCATTACCGCGATGTGGCCCACACCATGATTCTGGGACGAACGGGTGCCGGTAAGAGTTTTCTTCTGAACTTCCTGATTACTAATCTGCAAAAGTACGCGCCGCACATGTTCATCTTCGACTTGGGCGGAAGCTTTGAGAATCTCACGCAACTTTTCGGCGGCTTGTATGTCCGCGTCGGCCTGGAATCCGGGGATTTCAAGATCAACCCGTTTTCGCTCCCGCCGACCAAGGAAAACCTCGATTTCCTCGCCCTCTTCCTGAAGGTGTTGATCCAGGGGCAGAGGGCGGCCGAGTTCGACCCTGCCACCGAGCGCGACCTCTTCCACCAAGTGGAAAACCTCTATGAGGTGGACCCGGCGCTGCGCACGCTGGGCGTGCTTGCGAATACTCTCGGGCACGACATTTCGAGCCGCCTATCGAAGTGGACTCGCGGGGGCCAGTTCGGGTTCCTCTTTGACAACGCCGAGGACACGATTTCGTTCTCCCGCTTTCAGTGCTTCGACTTCCAGCGCATGAGCCAGTACCCGGAACTTCTGGAGCCGCTGCTGTTCTACATCCTCCATCGCGCCAATGCCGTCATCGCCGACCGGCAGATTTCATCCGTCTTCAAAGCCTTCTTCATCGACGAAGCCTGGGTGTTTTTGAAGAACCCGGCCATCCAGAGATACGTCGTCGAGGCCCTCAAGACCTGGCGCAAACACAACGCGGCGATGGTGCTCTCCACACAGTCGCTTGATGAACTCAAGCGTTCGGACATCCTCGACGTAATCATCGAGAGTTGCGCCACCAAAATCTTCCTCGCTAACCCGGACATGGACCGTGATCTTTATCGGCGTCAGTTTCACTTGAACGAAACCGAAGTCGATCTGATCTCAGGCCTCATCCCCAAGCAACAATTCTTAATTAAGACGCCGGAACTCGCGAAGGTCGCCAATCTCAACGTCGATCCCAAGAGCTATTGGCTGTACACCAACGATCCCTACGACAACCGGAAGCGCAAAGAAGCTTTCGACACCTATGGATTTGAGCGAGGGCTCGAAGTGCTGGCAGGGGCGAGGCCATGAAAATACTTGCGATTGGGTTTATCTTCTGGATTTTTATCGTCCCCAGTCTCGTCGCGTCTTTCCTTTTCCTCACGGTACTTGCAGCCGTCGTGCCTCCGCTGTATTTCGCGCTGACCTGGTTTGCTCTCGCATTCACCACCGCGTTGCTGCTATGCGGACCTTTTGGCGTCATTCCGTCCGTGTCTTTCGCCCGCTCTCCTCTCGGCTGTTCGCAATGTAGTTGTCAGAAAACAAATCCATCTCAGGAGAAAAACAATGAAACGCACCACAGCGTCAAAGTCTATTTTGAGTAGCCTCGCCTTCCTCTGTCTCGCTTGCCTGGCTGCCGTACCAGCCCATGCCGCGACGGAACCAGCGGCGCGAGTTGTGAAGTATTCGAAGGAAGACATTGTCCCTGTTAGCGCCAAACTGCGGTTTTCGACGCTCATCGTCCTGCCCGAGGACGAGGAGATTCTTGATTTCACCACCGGCGATAAGGAGTTCTGGGTCATCAACGGCGCGCACAACCTTTGCTACGTTCACCCGGCCCAGGCAGGCATTCGCAGCAACTTGAACCTCATCACCGCCAGTGGTCACGTCTATTCGTTCCTGCTGACTGAGATCAGCAACCAGCCGAATGCCGAGCCCGATCTGAAGATCTTCGTCGAACCCAAGGAAAGCTCCGGTTTCGCGGCGAGCACCGGGCTGCGTGGCTATGTCAGCGCGGGTGAAGCCCAGGCGTACAAGAAGGAACTCGAAACGCTCCGCTCCCAGACGGCGGAGCAGATTCACGCCGCGCAAGCCCAAGCCGTCGAGCAACTTAACCAATTCCGATCCGTCTACGCCACAAAACTCCAATTCGACTATCCACTGGACCCAAAGGCCGCGCAGGAGCCGTTTCTGGTCTCCGCCATCTACCACGACGACGCCTTCACCTACATCAAGTGTGGCGCGAAGGAAAAGCCCGCTCTTTATGAAATCAAGGATGGCAAGCCGAACCTGATCTCCTTCCAGGTCGAGAACGGCGTGTACATCGCACCCAAAATCATCGACACCGGCTACCTCGCCATCGGCAAAAAGAAACTTCCGTTTGTGCGTCGCTCGGCGGGGAACTGAGGGGCGAACAATGAGCCAACCCACCCAACCTGCTCAGGTTCAAGAGAAAGCACCCAAGCCGGAGGGCCTTCTGCCGAAGAACGTCCAGTCCTGGCTTCTCATCGGTCTGGCGTTTCTGATGGTCGCCATAATGTGGCTGACCGGGGGCAAGAAACCGCCGACGCCAGCGAAAGCAGCGCCGCCCGCCACGCCCGTTGAGGCGCCCCTCGAAGTCAACGAAGGCAAGATTGCCGAGATGCAAAACCGCATTCAGGATTTGCAGCGACAACAACTTGTCGCACAGGCCGCTCTCGCCCAGCAGACTCGGCAAATTGATGCCGCAACGCATGACTCCCCGCAGTTTCAGCAACCAAGTGCCGGTAGCACTGGCGAGCAGAGGCCGGAAGAAGACCCCATCCAGGCGGAACGGAAGAGGCGCGCCTATGTATCGTTGTTCGCCTCGAATGTCGCCCTGAGTTACCGCAAGCCTCCGGCAAGTCCTCAGACCACGCCAACCGAGACATCTCTCGCAGCCCCGGCACCGCCCCCTTCGGGCTCCGACACCCCACAGATTGCCCAACTCTTGAAGGATATGCAGACCAATTCGATTCCTCCCGTGGCATCCCGCAACGATTCCGCGGAAACAATCAAGGACCGAAAGGAGGAACCGAGAAACCCTGCCGCCGTGTCGGCCGTCTCCGCCAATGCGGCGGCAGGAAAGACCTACGTACTCTTCGAAGGAACCATCCTCGAAACCGTCCTCATCAACCGTCTCGACGGGGGCTTTGCCGGTCCCGTCGAGTGCCTGCTCTCGACCGATGTCTATTCCAACGACCGCCAACACCTGCTGATTCCGGCAGGCTCAAAATTGCTCGGTGAAACCAAGAAGGTGGACACCTTTGGCCAGACACGTCTGGCTGTCGTCTTCCATCGTGTGCTCATGCCAGACGGGTATTCCGTTAGTCTCGATCAGTTCAAGGGACTCAACCAGATCGGCGACACCGGGTTGCGGGATCAGGTCAATAACCACTATCTCCGCATTTTCGGTGTCTCGCTTGCGGTTGGAGCACTTGGAGCCGTCAGCGAAGCCGGCACCGGAGGCGCATTGAACGCAACCGGTGGGGACCTCATGCGTCAGGGGTTCGCGCAAAGCACCGCGCAGTCCTCCGCGCAAATCCTCGACAAGTTCCTGAACGTCATGCCCACGGTGACCATCCGGGAAGGCCACCGCGTCAAAGTCTATCTCGCGGGCGATCTTGCATTGCCCGATTACACCAACCACAAAATGCCTTCCGATCTCTGAAGGCGAGAAAGAAAGGATAAAAGTTCGATGAAGAGAAAACTCTTGCTCATTTTGCTCGTCATGGGGTTGTGCGTTGGCACCGCTTCGGCGCAGTTCGGCGGAATCGTCTACGATCCGACGAATTACTCAAACGCGCTGCTCCGGTACTACCAGCTCCAGCAGCACCTCCTTCAATTGCAAAAAAGCTACGCCCAGATCACCAACCAACTCAACCTGGCACTCCAGATGGCTCAGTTCGTCAAAAACATGCCCGCACGTTACCGCGCCGTGTTTTCGCAATGGCGAAATGTGACCTCACTGAACACCTTCGGAAATACCGGCTCTTGGATTAGCGGCATCAACTCCGGCCTGCTTCCCAACATCAACACCGGTTACCAGAGGTCCACAACCCAACTGCTCCCGTACAGCCCGGATCACCTATCCGGCATGGACCCTTTCGAGTTGGAGCGCGTGCAGTCCCAATACGCATCTGTCCAACTCGTGGACGGCGCGAACATCAACGCCATGGCCACCATCGGCTCCATCCGGGGCAGTGTCCAGGATATCCAGACGCAGATCGGCAACCTCGAACAAGACTCGTTCTCCAGCGACTCCGGTCTTAATACCGAAGTCTCCGTTCTGAACAAAATTAACGCGGCGGGAGTCCTGACGCTTCGCACGCTCCAAGACTCGAACAAACTCCTCGCGTCGCTCCTCGAACAGCAAACCATCCTCGCCAAGCAGCAGCGCGAGTCCACAACCAACAGCATCAATGCCGACATCCAGCGTCAAGCCAGCCTCGCCGCCAACATGACGCAGGTGACCGGCACCCTTACCAATTCACTTCAAAACTTCCGCATGCCGTGAGCGTGCGGAGATAGACGCCCAGGCGTCGAAGGAGCTGACGGCCGTGCAAACCGACTATCTGCAGTTTATCTTCCAAGCCATCACCGCCTTGCTTACCCAGAACCTCGGTTTCTTCGACGCTATGGGCCAAAATCTGTTTCGTTCGTTCGCGACCATTCTTATCGCTTGGTACGGCATCAAATCCGCTCTTTCCGCCGCCAGCGGCAAGCATCCTTTCCATTTCGATAATTTTGCGAGCCTGCTGCTGACCATCAGCTTTGGCTTCGCGATGGTCAACTACTACAACGCACCGATTCCCGGCGTCGGAACCAGCTTCCACAACCTCGTCACCAACGAGGCCCAGTTTCTGTCGAGCCAGATCGATCAGGCCCAACTCCAAACGGTTGTTAGCCAGGTTGCGGACTTCGAATCCCGAATGGACTCCCCCGGCTGGGGAGACGTTCTCGGAACGGCCATGTTCGTCATTGTGACCATCCTGCTTGCCACGGCCCAGGCCATAGCAATCGTGGTCATCGCCTATGGATTCATTGCCACTGCCGTTTGCGTGCTGGTGGGGCCGGTCTTCGTTCCGTTTTTTATCGTTCCAAAGATGGAGTGGCTCTTCTGGGGCTGGTTCCGCTGCTTCATCCAATATGCCTTCTATCAGGTCATCGCATCAGCCGTGGTTTATGTCATTGGAAATCTCATCCTCGGTGCGCTCCACCTCATGCCTGCGGGCACGCTCTCCACCGTGCAGCTCATTGCCTCGTTCCCGGTCCTCTTCATTACCTTTCTTGCCTCGATCTACGCACTACTCAAGGTGCCCGCCCTTACAAACCACATCTTCAGCGGCACGGCAGGCGGATCTTCGGCAGGAATCCTCGAAAGGGTATTCGAATGAACAATGACGCGAGTTTTTACGATGCCAAGCGCCTCTATCTCGAACAGTACGGTGATCCCATGGTGACGAATACCTATCTCAAGATTGCCCTCGCACTCCTATCCATCGTTTGCGTGGCGCTGGCGCTCATCGATCTCAGGACCATTCGCACCTTCCAGAACTTCCGCCCGCTGGTGATCCGCATTGACGACCTGGGCCGCGCCGAGGCCATCAATTACCACAACTTCGAATACAAGCCCCAGGATGCCGAAGCGAAGTATTTTCTCTCCCAGTTTTGCACCCTCTATTACCGCCGCAACCGCTACACGATTCAGGATGATTTTTCGAAGTCCCTCTACTTCCTCGACGGCAAGCTGGCCAACGGCATCCTCGACGCCTACCGCAAAGACGACATCATCAAGAAGTTCATCACCAATACCGCCGCGCCCGAGATCGATGTGGACGTGAAAAAGGTCGCGCTCGAAGAAATGCAAACGCCGCCCTTCCGCGCACGCGTGGACTTCTACATGGTCTATTACTCGCCCGCCGACCATAGCGAGCTAAAGCGCGATCTTTACACCGCCAACTTTGTCTTTCTTTTCAAATCACAAGTCCCCAATGAACTCATCCCGATCAATCCATTGGGGCTGAGCGTCACTTACTTCCGCGAGGACGAGGCGTTCAAGTGAAGAACCAATCGACAGCACTCCGCGAGAGAAAGGGATGGGCTCCCACTGAATTGGCCAACTCCATCGGCCTTTCCGCGGCCTGCAACATTGCAGAACCCCTCGACGCCAATGTGACCGAGCCCGTTCCACCGCTGGCAAAGCGAGCACGACTCGAAGGACTCGGGGCAAGACCATGTGGCTTCAGTCTGTTTTTTGTGCTGAGCAGATTAATCCCAATGAAGGCACAAGAAAGAGCCAGCGCGGAAGCGACGCCTCGCCCTCGGCCCAACCTCACCGCGCCACGCCTTCTTTTCTCTCTCGATTGTGCCTCCCGTCTACGCCACAGCCCACACCCACAGGTCTTTGCCACTAACGACAAACGGCGCGGTTCGGGAGAGCCTTCGGGCTTTGCCGGCTTTTCGCTCCGCGCTGGCAGGACAAGAAGCTGTTTCTTGGGACACCAGATGCACACACCACCAACAGAGGGACACCAATGGTCGCAAATTCACTCTTCCTGACAATAGCCATTCTCTTGGCCCTCGGATTTTGGCTCCTCGGCGAACTGAAGTTCTTCATTCCCTATAAGGCTGTTCTTCTCCATGAGTACGGGACCGTGATCTTGGTTTACCTCACCACGCTGTTCCTCAATCTCTTCGCCGCGGCATTCGCTCTCAATCGCAAGTTCTTCCTTAAAGACACAGGCCGAAAACTCTCCCATCTCGACAAGCAGTTGCACGTTGGCCAGACCGAAGTGCGCGCCCCATCTCTCGAAGAGGAGGTGGACTAACGTGTCCCGCAGCCACGGCCCCGATGAATTCCTCGATCCGCGTGATGCCTCTGCCGAAGCCATTCGGGAACCTCGGCAGAGTGACCCTGCCGAGCCTTCCCGCGAACAAGGCCAAGCGAGTGACCCGCAGGATGATGTCCGACTGACGCCGAGCCAGGCCCCAGAGCCAACACAGGCTCAATCCGCCGAACCCCGAGAGACGTATAAAGTTCGCGCCAAAACCTATCGTCTTCGCTCTTCGGAGATTCACACCCTTGCCGAGCTTGGCAAGTTTCGCGCCGTCGCGAGCAAGGACTTACAAGAGTTCGCTTACCAGGGGGACAAGGACGGCGCGAGAGCGGACGTACAGAACCTCATCCGCCAAGGTCTTGTTGCGGAGAAAGCGATCCCGCATTCGGAAACCAGTCCGCGCCGGCTCCTAACTTTGACGAAACAGGGCCATCAAGTTCTTGCGGTCACGAAAAGCGTTCCTAAGAATCAGGCCATCCATTACGGCTTTACCAAACCTCGTGAAGCCCACCACGATGCCGACCTGTATCGGATGTACTACACAGCAGCCGAAAAGATCGAACGCCAGGGCGGACGGAATCTCCGCGTGATTCTTGACTACGAGCTGAAGAAGCGCGTTTACCACGATCTCGCGAAGCTCGGGCCACACCGGGAATCCTCTGCAAAGAAAAAGGAGATTGCTGAAACGCACGGACTGCAGCTCGTTCGCGGAAAGATTCCGCTACCCGACCTCCGCATTGAGTACGAAACCCGTGAAGGTGAGCTGGCTCGCGTCGACCTTGAGCTTGCGACCGAGCACTACCGCGGACGCAGCTTGGCTGAAAAAGTGCGTGCCGGATTCTCAATCTACGCCCATGCGCAAGACGCCGCCGGCCTTCGCCGTGTCATGGACCAGCGGGAATTAACAGCGGAGATTTTGTCCCTATGAACCTACCTACTGCTCACATCGAACGCATCAAGGACCTCGGCTACACCGACTCTGAGGCCCGCTTTCTCTATATCGTGGCACTGTTCTCGGGCTACTTCACTCTGGGACAGTTCCTGGTTTTTACCGGTAGCAGGTACGGAAAACGTCCCACCTCTTTTGCTCAGAAAGTTCTCAAGCAAGGTCACGCCACCGTCCGCGACTACATGCGGAGGGGCTCCATCTTTCACCTCTTTTCCAGGACCATCTATGGTCAGATCGAAAAGGACAACCTCCGCAACCGCAAAAAGCACTCGTTTGATTTCATGCGCACACGCTTGCTCCTCCTGGACTTTATCTTGGCCAACCAGGAACTGGCCTATTTCGAGACCGAGCAAGACAAGGTCAGTTTTTTCTGCGGCCAACTGGGGGTCTCCAAGGACTTCCTTCCCGCCAAGGTTTATGTGGGCACGTCACCGAGCCAGCCAACCATTCGATATTTCGTGGATAAGTTCCCGCTCTTTCTTGCTGCTCCTCTCTCAGGGGCTCCCCCTGTGGTCACCTTCAGTTACGTGGATTCGGGCTTTGAAGCAGCATCGAGTTTTGCCTCCCACCTTGCGGCCTATCAAGGACTCTTCCGGCAACTCAATAGTTTCCGGTTTCTCTACATCGGGGCGAAGGAAGCCTATCTTCAGAAAGCGGAGTATTGCTTTCGCTCCTTGGTGAGAAGGCCACTGGAATCCGATGTGTCGAGTGAGATCCTCCACTACTTCCAGATCCGCAAGAAGTGGGACAACCACGAGTATGTCATCCCCGTGACCGCCGATCTCGAATTCCTGAGTGAAGCGCGCCAGCGCTTTCACGGCGACAGATTCGAGGCCCTCTACCGAGGCTGGCGTTTGGGCGAGCTTGGCGACCGGGAGTTGCGAGTTGAGTTTTCACAACTTAGGCCGGACCGTGCCGTGTTTTTCGACACTTACCTTTTGAACGGTCACAGTTCTCCGCTCGCTGTGGCTTCTGGGCACGGTGACGGGTGCATGAAAGACACAGATCACCCTTGGCGTCACGGTTCGCGTCACCCCGAGGGTGACGCGAAGTTGTTGGGAGCATAGAGGTTGCGCATGGCGCGACATTCAGTTTGGACGCGGGCAAACCACACGGATGGGCTGGAGCGACCCCACTTTTGGCTGCCTTCGGCTGGCCAACACTTCGTGGGGTCGCTCCAGCCCCGCAAACAGGGAAAGGCTCTGTTTGCGAAGTGTTTTGCCCGCGTCCAGTGAAGACAAAAAGGAGAAGAGGAGGAAACACATGTCGATTATCAACAAGGCCCCGCAGCACGTGAAGCGCGAGTACGAACTCGAAGAGCCTGTCGCTCTCGTGGTCGAGAAGTACGCCACGTTCATCGACAGCACTCCGGACCACGTCGTCAATTCCGCTCTGAAGATGCTGTTGTGGAAGGACAGGCACTTCATGAATTGGAGAAAGCAGCAACAACAGGCCGCACGGAAAGATGCCCCGACCTCCACCACGCAAAAAGCACCGGCAAAGGCATGATGCAGAGAATCCTCAACTCGAAGAACCTTGTCGCGTTCGTCCTGGCGGCGGCCACAGGAATGACCCTGTATTTTCGGATGCCCTTTTGCGAGGACAATATCTTTCTGCAGGTCATGGCCCTGCGGTCGCCGTCTGTTTTCCAGGTCCTGAAGTACTCGTACACTCTGTTCCTGTTCTCGACCCCGTACATCGGCTATTCCGTTGTGCTCTCCGGCTTATACATTTTTGCCCTCAAGGCTAAGCAGCGAATCCGAGCCGGCCGATTGCCCCTCTTTCCCGACCCCCGGAAAAGAGACGATCTTTTCCTCGTTGTCGGAGAGGTTCACAATCCCCGCAAACAGGTCCCCGCGGAAAACCCTCAGTGGCTCGTGATCCCCGAGAGGGGCTTGTTCACCGGCGTTGCCATCCTCGGCGCAATTGGATCGGGGAAAACGAGCTGCTGTATGTATCCGTTCGCCGAGCAGATTCTGGCCTACCGCGCGGGAGATGCGGACAAGAGGATCGGCGGCCTCGTCCTCGAAGTGAAAGGCGACTTCTGCCACAGAGTACAGGAAATCCTTGCACGCCACGCCAGGGCCGAGGACTACGTCGAGATTAGTCTCGATTCCCAGTATCGATACAACCCCCTGCACAACGATCTCGACGCCTACGCTCTGGCCTACAACATCGCCTCGCTCTTAAATAACCTCTACGGAAAAGGCAAGGAACCTTTCTGGCAGCAGGCCTACACCAACCTGGTGAAGTTCATCATCCTTCTTCATAAGGTAGCCTTCGATTATGTGACCCTGTTCGATGTCTACGAGTGTGCGATCGACAATGCCACCCTCGAAAGAAAAATCAATGAAGCGGAACGCAGACTCACCGAGACCGATTCCGTGTTGCTTTGGGAGGAGGAGTATCTCAAGCATCCTCGTGATCTCGAACCGTTTAAGTTTCGGCTCGACGAAGAATCCAAGCGCTACATAGCCCCCCTTACTCCAGGCCTCGCAGCCGTATTGAAGGACAAGGCCATTGAGTGGGAAGCGGAGAATGTGGGCGGGAAGAAGCCTGTCCCGCAAGACAAGAAGGAACAGCTCGAAGCAGTCAAGCGCTGGTTCAATCACGACTGGCGGCGCATTGAACCAAAACTAAGGACCTCTATAGTTGAGGGAATTTCTGTCTTTCTATCTCTGTTCGATGACAACCCAGCGGTAAAGCGGACCTTCTGCCCTCCACCGGAGTGCTATGACCCCCAAGCCAATGCCGATTTCAAATTCGGCAAGCCTTTGCCTTCCTTCAAATGGCTCATCGAGACCGGGAAGGTCTGTGCACTCAATTTTCCGATAGCCATGAACGCGGGCCTGGCCAAGGCCCTTGGTGTAATGATGAAGCTCGACTTCGAGCGAGCGGTACTAAACCGCGTGCCCCAGATGGAGGCTCATCCAGACCGCTATTTCCGGCAGGTCATGTTCATCTGTGACGAATATCAGCATTTTGCCACCGTTGGCGAAAACGAGCCCACGGGCGACGAGAAATTCTTCAGCCTCTCGCGCCAGCCGAAATGTATTCCGATCATCGCCACCCAAAGCATTAGTTCCCTGAAGTCCGCGCTCACTGGTGACACCTGGCGGACGCTGCTCCAGACCTTCCGCACGAAGATTTTCCTGGCGTTGTCGGATGACTTCTCGGCCAGGACCGCCAGCGAACTCTGTGGGCGCGAGGACAAGCTCAAGGTCAGCTACAACCTTTCCGAGAGCGGCCACGATGCGAGGGTCAGCCTGCTCACCGGGAAGGCTCTGTCCCAGAAGTCCAACATCACAGCCTCGAAGAGCTACAACACCCAAACCGATTTTCGCTTCGATATGAAGACCTTCACGGAACTGCGCAATGCGCAGTCCGTGACCATAGCCTATGACGGCACGAACCCTATGCCGCCGATGTTCTGCTACCTCAAGCCTTACTACAACGATGTGAACAAATCCTACTTCCGGCAACTCGCCGATGGAGAACTTTGATGAATGGATTCGAAACCATCCTCCCGTTTCTCAAGCCCATCGAGCACCTGATTCTCGACGACTCGATCAGCGAGGTCATGGTGAATGGACCACATCGTGTGTTTGTGGAGAAGGCTGGTTTTGTCGAAGAGGTCCGTGGTCTTTCGATAGGCGAGAAATCACTGATGATAGCGGTGAAAAACATCGCTCGCCGCCTGGGCGACGACATTTCGGAGTCCAAACCGATCCTCGACTCGCGCTTGCCGGATGGAAGCCGAGTTGCCGCCGTCATTCCACCCTGTAGTTTGAATGGCGTAACGCTGACCATCCGCAAGTTCAACGCCCGCCACTTCTCCATCGAGGACCTCATCCAGGCCGGGACCCTGGAGAGATGGTTGGCGAACCAACTTGAGACCTATGTTCTAGCTCGCAAGAACATCCTGATCGCTGGAGGCACAGGAACTGGCAAGACAACTCTCCTGAATATTCTTGGAAAATTCATTCCCCAGGATGAACGAATTCTCCTCATCGAAGACACCTCTGAAATTCAGATGCACCAGGACAACCTTGTCCGCTTCGAAGCCAGGCAGCCACAAAACGGCCTGCCGGGTGTCAGCATCCGCGACCTCTTGAAAGCAGCCCTCCGCCACCGTCCGGATCGGATCATCCTCGGTGAGATACGCGGGGGTGAAGCATTCGATCTCTTACAACTCCTCAACACCGGTCATTCAGGAAGTCTCTCGACGGTCCACGCGACATCAGCCAAGCAAGGCCTTGCGCGATTCACGAGTTGTGTTCTCCAAAGCGGAGTTGACCTGCCCTATCGTGCCATCAAGACCAACATCGGGGACTCGCTAAACGTCGTCGTGCAACTCGAACGACGACCAGGCCGCCGATTCGTTTCCGAGGTGGTCGAAATCAATCGGTATGATCCCGATCTGGACGAGTACGACTTCGGCGTAATCTATCACACCCGCCAGGAGCAGCCATGAACGCTCCTGAGAAGCCCGCGCCCCCGGTACCATCGGCATCGGAATACATCCTCGATAACTTCAAGCCGACAGATCGCATTGCTGTGCTCGTCCTCAATCGGCAACTCGGTGAGACAACGCAGCGAATTACAGCAGCACAAAAGGCCTCAAGCCCTGAGTTCCAAGCATGGCTCCGGTACAAGAACGCAAACGGGGCCGACATCTATGTGGGAATGAACGCGCTGCGTCACCACGCTTCGACCCGCACTAAAGACGACATCGAAAAGATCAGCCATGTCTACCTTGACTTGGACCACGGCGGGAGTGCCTCTCTTGAGGCGCTCGAGAACAGCGACCTCGTTCCGCGCCCGAACTACATCTTGAACACTTCGCCGGAAAAATTCCAAGTAGTTTGGAAAGTGGAAGGAATGACCACTGAGGAGGCGGAAGCCCTAAATCAGGCGATGGTTAGAGAATTCGACGGCGATCCTGCTGCAACGGATTCAACACGTGTATTGCGCCTTCCCGGATTTGCCAACAAGAAATACGAAGAAGATTTCTATGTGCAAGCCCGCACCGGATCAACGCAAACTTACCAGCTCCACGATTTCAAGCTCCAGATCGACTCGCAGGATGCTCCGCGACATCAACACGAAGAAGCAGGCCGCAAGCCTTTAACACAGAACAGCACTCTGAGCCAATCCGAACACGACTGGGCCTACGCAAAACGCGCCTTGGCGCGGGGCGACGACCCCGATATCGTCATCCAGCGCATCGCCGATTACCGCTCGCACGATAAGGATGACCCGAATTACTACGCACGGCACACCGTCATGAAGGCTCAAGCTGAGCTCTCGCGGCACAGGGCCGTCGAAAGTTCCGAGGGTGGTCGAACACAAACAAGGGAAATGAGAGTTAACCATTGACCTATGTCTTCCTCGCGTGCTGCCATCTCGTCCGTACCACTCACACCGGAGCCGTTCGTCTCTGCTGACCAGGCGGCGCAGTTTCTCGGCGTCAAGCGCCGGTATGTGCTCGAGCTTGCCCGCAGAGGCATCGACGGAGCTTATGCGCTCGGCATTGGAAGGAAACGCAAAATCTGGGTGTTCCGACTTTCGGAACTCGCCGCCTCCGTCGTGCGGAATGAGGCCCCCATCCCAAAGCTGCCAAAACCGTGTACGATCAGATCTGGCAGTCCCCGCTGAAAAGAGGACTATGGCTTATCAGCGAGGATCACTCAAGAAAGTAAAACGCAGGGAAGGAGAAATCTGGGTGCTGCGGTATCGGGTTACGAATTCAGGCGGCAGAAGGGTCGAAAACGTCATGCCTATCGGACTTGTCCGGGAATTTCCGAAGGATAAGGACGCGTGGCGCGAGGCGGACCGGCTTGGACTCTCCGTCCGGATCAACGATAACCCCCTGTCCGGCCGCATCCGGTTTGATTTTCTTGCGGAGCATTATTTAAGAGCCGATTTCGGGGCGGATGCGGTGCGCCCGAAATCGGCCAACACCATCAGTCACGTGGAGCATATCGTGCGCGCCTATCTCGTCCCGCGTTTCGGAAACGAAATCGCGGAAGACATCAAGCCGCTCGATATTCAGCGGTGGTTCAAGTCGCTCCACGAGACGGGCGGTCTTGCCTGGACGACGATTGCGAAGATGCGGGGCGTCATGAGCCGCATCTATAAGGTCGGCATCCTGCATGAGCATGTCGCGAAGAATCCTGTGCTGCACGTCGAGACGCGCTCGAAGACCGACTACAACGCCATTGTCATCACGCCAGAGCAAACGCTTGCGATCCTGAAATCCTTCCCCTCGCCTCTTCACTTCACGCTGGTGCTCACCTGCGCCGCCACGGCGCTCCGCGCTTCGGAGATGCTGGCGCTGCGCTGGTCGGACTTACTGTGGGAGGAAGGGCGGATTCGGATTTCGAAGCGCTGGGCAAACGGCGAGGATGGCGAGACCAAAACAGAAAGCTCCAATGGCTACGTGCCGTTACATACCGTGCTCGCGCGCTTCCTGCGTGCATGGCAGGCACAGACGCCTTTCGCCTCCGATGGGGATTTTGTTTTCCCATCCCTCAAGGCGGCGGGCCGTGTTCCCCTCTCCGCGTCTATTTTCGTCGCCGATCATCTGCGACCGGCGGCAAAGAAAGCCGGAGTACACATCGAGGACGGGCAGAGGTTTGGACTTCACAACTTGCGTCACAGCCTAAGCAACTGGTTGGTGAACAAGGCGAAGGTCGAACCGAAAACCGTGCAGGGAATCCTGCGTCACGCGAAAATTCAGACGACGCTCGATCTGTACGCGCAGGACGACGGCGATGAAACACGGGCGGCGCAGGGGGAATATCTGACGGCGCTAGGAGTGGGTACGCAGATGGTGCAGTGAGCTGTGGGTTGGATTGTGGGTTGAGGTTTTTGGGACAACACCCCGTAACCTGCTGGAAACAAATGGTGGGCCTGGGTGGACTTGAACCACCGACCTCGCCCTTATCAGGGGCGCGCTCTAGCCACCTGAGCTACAGGCCCGCCTACCGCGTGGCAAACAACTCTTCTACTTTATCGTACCAGCCGATTCCTGGCAATTCGCTCGCTATTCCAAAGTTTCCATGCCCGCCGGCAACCTGCTCACCCGCCAAGCGCCTGCAAAGCGACTCCCGCATCTTCCAACGCTCGGCGGACAGCCGCCGCAATTTGCGCTGCCCCCGGGGTGTCGCCATGAATGCAGACGGTTTCCACCTTCAGCGGAATCACTTCGCCATTGGCCGCCACCACGCTTCCTTCTTTAGCCATGCGGAGCGCTTGCGCCGCAGCTTCCGCGGGGTCGCGCAGCAGCGCGTCCCGGAACTTACGCGCGCGCAAGCTGCCATCGCCTTCATACTTGCGGTCGGCGAAGCCCTCCGGTGCCACGGCAAAGCCCGCCGTGTGAAATTCCTTCAGCATCACGGACCCCGCCAGCCCCACCAGCACGACGTCCCGGCGCCATCGCGCCACGCCGTCCGCAATTGCCCGTGCAATCCCGCGATCCCGCGACGCCAGATTGTAAAGCGCGCCGTGCGGCTTCACGTGGCCAATGTGTGCGCCGCAGCGGTCCGCGACCTCCGCCAGCGCGAAAATCTGTCTGTAGACGGATGCTGCAACCTCTCCGCTGCTCAACTTAAGCTCGATGCGTCCGAAATTCGCGCGGTCCTCATAGCCCGGGTGCGCGCCGATGGCCGTGCCGCAGCGCTGCGCCTGCTCGATCGTCGCCCGCATCATCAGCGGATCGCCTGCGTGGCCGCCACAGGCAATGTTCGCGGAAGTGACCTGCCGCAGAATGGCTTCCTGCGTGCCGTCCGCCAGCGCTTCCGGCAATTCGCCCACGTCGCAATTGAGATCCATGCGCATCACGCGAAAAGTTCTTCTTCCGAATTCAAAAGCTGTTGCTGCGCGATCCACAGCGCCCGCGCCTCTTCCAGCGAAACGCGCGCGAACGTGATTTCATCGCGCGGCCGCAATTGCCCGATGCAGTGCAGATCCGCTCCGATCACGTTGGCGATCTTCGGATAGCCACCGGCCGTCTGCTGCTCCACAAACAAAATGATGGGTCGCGCGGCAGGCGTCACTTGCACCGCTCCCAGGGAAACGCCCTCGCTGATCATCTCGCGTGTGGATTCCGGCGTCAGCGATGTGCCCTCCAGCCGCAGCCCCAGCCGGTCCGAATCTTCGCTCACGCAAAATGCGCCCTCGTAAAACGCGCGCGTCGCTGCTTCCGAAAACCAATCCGCCTGCGGGCCCTGCGTCACGCGCAAAGACTTTCTCGGCTTCAGCGTCTCCACAATCTTCGCCGAAATTCTTCTGCGGCGAATCCTTTGCCCCACCGCGCCGATTTGCAGCACATCGCTCTTGCATAACCCCCGCCCAGCAAATCCTCCTAGACCGCTCAAGAGATGCGTCGAGGCGCTTCCCAGAAAGTGCTCTACCTGAATCCCGCCCGCGATGCACAGATAGCAGCGCGCCCCAGTCCGTGTCAACCCCAGTTCCAGCGTGCCTCCGGGGCGAACCGCATGCGGAATCCACATCTCGATCGGCTGGCCATTCAAGTTCGCGCCGAAATCCGCGCCAGCCAGAGCAATGACGCCGCCTCCCGGAAACACATACCGCCCGCCCACCAGCGTCATTTCCAGCGCCGCCGCGCCTTGCTCATTTCCCACAAGCATATTTCCAAGCCGCAACGCCACGGAATCGGCCGCGCCCGAAGGCGAAACGCCCAGCGGGTCATAGCCCGGTCGGCCCAAATCCTGCACCGTTGTCAGCAGCCCCGGATTTTCCACCACCAGGGAACTCATGGCGGTGGCCGCGCAGCAAACTCTTCGCGCGTGATGGCGCGGAAGCGCACTTCGTCGCCCATCGCGATCAACCCCATCGGTTCGCGGTCTTTGCGAAACATTTCCAGCGGTGTTCGCCCGATTAACCGCCACCCGCCGGGAGTCGCGAAAGGATACACCGCGGTCTGCGCTCCCGCGATTCCGACACTGCCCGCCGCAACCTTCTTTCTCGGCGTTGCCAGGCGCGGCGTGGCGATCTCCGGCGCCAAATCGCCCAGATAAGCAAAGCCCGGTGCGAATCCCAGGAAATAGGCGCGGTAGGTTCGCGAAGTGTGCAGTTCGATCACACGGGAAGAGGAGAGTTCGTGCGTCGCGGCCACTTCATCCAGATCGAGGCCGAATTCGCCGCCGTAGCAAACGGGGATCTCCACGGTGCGCGGCTCCGGCAACGCCATTTTTCCCGCGCGCTTTTCGTAGTGGCGCAGCATAGTTTCAGCCTCGCGGTGATCGATCTGGAGAGGATCGAAAGTGACGAGCAGGGAACAATAGGCCGGCTGGAGATTGCGCACCCAGGCGAGCGGTTCCTGCTGCAGCAGCCGCAGCAGCTTGCAGACGCGCTGGTGGCTCGCCAGCCCGATCTCCTCGCCGAGGTAGACGAGCACCGCCTGGTCGCTCGCCGCGCGAAATTCCACGTGCTTCTCCGCCCTACTGCACAAATCCAATGTTCGCGGGGGGCAGGTTGCCTTCCGGGCCTTCCTTGATCGGGCCATACTGCGCTTCAAAGCGCGCGATGTTCTCGCCCAGCGCCCGCCAGATGCGTTTCGCGTGGCCCGGACTGACGATCACGCTGCTCAGGAGCTTGCCCTGCAGAGCATTGGGAAAGACGTACACAAAATTCAGTGTGAACTCTTCGGCGTGGTGGTGAATCATCACCAGGTTGCTGTAAAGGCCCAGGAGTTCCTTCTCGTCGGCCTTAATTTGAACCTGTCCCTGCGGCGGTGCCTGTTGTTCGTCCATAAAGTCTCCCCCGGAAGTTCCTCTCCAAGGTATCACAGCCCCCAACACTTCATGGGTTTGCTGCGCGGTTTGGGGCCGGCCCGGCGCCGCGGCCTCACGTTGCCTTTACCTGAAATCGTCCGCCAGTGCATGGCGCGCTTCCCACCACGGCCCGGTTGTGCGAAACTTTTTGTGTTGCCATGACTAGCGCCGCGCCACGGAGCCGCACTATGCGCAAGTTTCTTCTTGCCTGCACGCTTGGTTTGATCTGCCTCTCGATTGGGTTCGCCGCGTTCCAGAAACCGAATTGGACGATCCCCGAGGAGGAGAAACAGCGCAAAAATCCCATCGCGCCTTCGGAAGCCGCGCTGAAGGCCGCGAAGGTAATCTACGCCGACCAGTGCGCCAATTGCCACGGTGACACGGGGAAGGGCGACGGCTCCGACGCCATGATGTACGACCCCGGCCCCGCTGATCTCACCGATGCGTCACAAATGAAGAAATTGACCGACGGGGAGATCTACTACCAGATTACCGAGGGGCGCAAGCCCATGCCGTCGTTCAAAAAACGCTTGACGGAGGAACAGCGCTGGCAGCTCGTTCTGCTGGTGCGCTCGTTCGCCAGCGCTCCCACCAAACATTAATCCCGGCGCCATTGCCTTTGTAGGGGTCGAGCACTGCGCGACCCCATTTCGGCAAGGCATAAATACATTTGTCATCCCGAGCGCAGCGAGGGATCTGGTGTTCGCTCCTCTTCCGCGTCCTTTCTACTTCACTCCGCCCAAGGCCGTTGCGACTTCCTTCACGTCCGGCACCACCGGAATGTCGTAATTCTTCGCCCAGGCCACTTTGCCGTGCTTGTCCACGATGAAAATGGCGCGGCCGTTGATGCCCTTTTCGCCCAGGTACACGCCGTACTTTTCGCCGATCGCGCCCTTGGGATGGAAATCCGCCAGCAGCGAATACTTGATACCCATTTTTTCCGCGTAGGCCTTGTGCGACCACACGCTGTCCACGCTCACGCCGAGCACTTCGGCATCCAGCGCTTCAAACTGCTTCATCTCGTTCACAAAGCAGGCGTGCTCGTTGGTGCAAACCGGGCTCCAGTCCAGTGGGTAAAACACCAGCACAACTTTCTTCTTTCCGGCAAAGTCCGAAAGCTTCACTTCCTTCTGGTTCTGATCCTTCAAGGTAAAATCCGGCGCAGTGTGTCCGACCGCCAAGCTCATAGTGTGTTCCTTTCCGTCGTTGGAATTGCCGCCCAGCATTTTACCGAATCCCAGGGTGCCGTGCCAAACTCGCGCTTCCCTTGGCCGGCTGGGGGCGCTACACTGCGGCGCGATGATTTTCCGATTGACGAAGCCGCTCGCCGTGCGCCCATGCTGAGCCTTCGCGAAGTTGTGGACCGCTACCTCACCGTCGCGGGTAAGTTCGGCGAGCCCGCTGCTCTCTCCGCTTTTCAACTGAGCCCCACGGAAATCCAGGCGCTTTTCAACGTTCTCGACGAGGATTACCACCTCAGCCGCTTCCTGCATTTCTCCCACGTCGAGGGCGAATCCTACGTCATCAGTGGCGCCAGCGTCACCCATCTCTCCATCGACTCCGGCATCCAGTCCATGCTGTAGCGGTTTCCCGGAACAAGAACCCCGTTGCTGTCCTCTACAAACGACAACTAATCACGGCCCGCCCGTTCATCTACTCCCGGACGCGTATGCGGTCCAACTCGACCACGAACAACTTCCCGCGATAACGCTCCATTGCGGAATGGGCCGCCAAGTATGCCGTCAATCTCCGCATCAAATGAGGAAGCGCTTCAGAGTGATTACGCATCTGCAGCGCAACAATGCCCCTATATTTCTTGGGCGGATAGGTCACGATGTCGGCGAAGTCCCCGTTCAAGGAGAGCAGAATTGCGCCCATTTCCTGAGCCTTCGCAATAACCAGCGCATCCGGCGATTCCACGGGCAAGACATCCTTCAACCTCACAACCTCGTGGCGCGCTTCTCGCAGACTTTGGATGATGGAGTTTGAAATACAGTGGTCGGCCAGAAACCGCAAGGCCATCAGACGACGGCCTCGAATTCAGCCAGTTCGCGGGCATAGTCCAGGCAGGCGGCGATTTGCTCGCGAGTCAGATCGGGAAACTCAGCCGTAATTTCTTCAAAGGTCCTGCCGGCCGCCAGATAGCCCAGCACCAGGCTGACGGGAATCCGGGTTCCCTTTAGGCGCGGCTTGCCCCGAAGAATTTCCGGGTCGCTTACAACGAATTGTTTCCAATCCACCGGCATGCCCCGATACTAACGCCATTCCCGGGCAAAGGCAAAAGCAGCCCGTACCGGAAGCCCGTTTTGCGTCTTTGCCGCCCGCCAGCCGTAATCCCTTTTCCCAGCACCGGAGGTGCGCCACAAGTTAGCCCCGTGCGTAAGCGCGGGGACCCGCAGGGAAAGAACATGCAGCGCCGGAGGTGCGGCGCCTGCGTGACGCACGTCTCCCTCGATTTTGGCATCCAGAGCATGCTGTAGCAGTTGGCCGAAACTCGATCCACGTTGCTGGTGTTTGCAGAGGGCATCGGGCTGCAGGGCATCCGCCGGGTGCAGGAATGGGAATGTCGGCGCCCCGACAATGGCACTTAACTGTGTAGGTAACACGGCCGCAGAAAACAAAAGGGTTGCAGGAGATGAGCTTTTGCGGGAGGCACCCCCACCCCCCTGTTTTTGCGTATGTACGGGAATAATTGGACTTACGGGAGAATGTCTCGGATGTACGGGAATGATTGGGGTTATGGGAGAAAGATGGTTCAAAGTTGAAAGTTGAAGGTTGAAACTGCGTGGAGGGCCACGGTTCCTGTAGGTGCCTGACTTCAGTCAGGCCGGGCTGGCGGGGCCGAAGCCCCGCATCTGCAAAATTTCCAGGCATCACAGGGTTTCCGTTCGGACAGAAAATTGTCGGCGGGCCGACAATGTTAATTGATGTTGTAGTAAACGCAGGGCTTAGAAAAGTGCGTTTAGAGTTCACAGTCGACAGTGCAGAGTTCGTGTAGAGGCCGCCTTCTGAGGCGGGTCGCTCTTTCCCTGGGAAAACGAGTTCAAGGTTCAAAGTTGAAGGTTCAAAGTTCGGAGCGGAGATCTCCAACCGGTTGGAACCTCCGGGAATGGAGAGACGGAGAAGAGCGTTTGTGAAGATCATTTGGTTGAAGGTACCCCCACCCCCCTGTTTTTGCGTAAGTAGGGGAAACAAAGGAGTTACGGGCCGATTTCGTGTAAGTAGGGGAAACAAAGGACTTACGAGAGCAGTGGCTAGTGGCGAGTGGCTAGTGACGAGCAGCCGAGGTGCGGACAAGGGAGTGGGGCGCGGTGTTTGCGTCCCGGATGTACTTACGGGACGGTCCAAAACGGCACAAGAGCAGAGTCCCCTCAGCATAACAGGGGAAGCATAGCACATTATTTACCATTTGTAAAGTATTATTTATAGGGTACTAGTTTCGAAACTGGTACCCAGTCGGAATGGGAAGCCCCACGACCCAACCACGAGGCTGGAGGCCCACAGCTTAGTTCGCATTTATCGCCTTCGCCAACCGCCCCCCTCATTCAAACCGCTCGTGCCATTCTCTCTCGATCAGGGTTTCAGTCTGCTTTTCGGCATGGATTGCTTTGGAAAGTCTGGTCTTCTCGTTCGCGATGAATTCAACAAGCGCGGGGTCTGCATACCCGTCTAGCTGGTCCAGAAGCTTAGCGTTCGCCCCCACAATCGCAGCATGCGAGCCAACCCACCCTATTGGGCTGAATTGCGCAATAAACTTTTTCAGCACTTCAACACGGTCGGGCGCCTTGTCCAACAGTTTACGTGCGGTGCTTGTCCATTCTGGACGTCCAGCATCCCCGGACGGCTGAAAAGCGGCCACGCCACCCGCGACGGCAGGATAGCGAGTCTCAGGCTGCCGATCGCACCAACTGAGAAGGTCGGCCTCCGGGATCGCATCAAACGCATTTCTTCGCAACTGGCCCACCTCATCAAGAATGCCGACCCCCAGCTTCAGGTCCACTGCATTATCGCCACAGAGTGCCTCAAGAGCTGCGAGGGGTTGCGCACCAAGAAGAGCTTGCAGCAGTTCTTGCTGGTAAAAGGCATATGTTTCGGATTTTGAGACCGCTTCTTTCAAGTTGTGGCAAATCTCGCGCACAGTTGCTGCGCCTTTTTCTCCAACGAGGCAGCACCTAGTGTTATGTTACATAAATAAGTGACACATGAGCTTTGGTATGGTACAAGGGCTCATGTTCACTGCGAAAGAGCCGTTTCGATTGCTTCCAGAGGAGCAGACCCACCTGGAGCAACTGCTTCGATGCACGCGGGTTTCGGCGGGACTGGCCCGTCGCGCTCGGACGATGTTGCTGTTGGCCGA
>Ga0208191_1000042_pt1 | contig 124198 bp, 101 predicted proteins | sample June2015DPH_13_5_FD_184709 | JGI IMG/M metagenome (GOLD analysis project Ga0208191, IMG submission 184709) | Peatland microbial communities from SPRUCE experiment site at the Marcell Experimental Forest, Minnesota, USA - June2015DPH_13_40... | ecosystem: Environmental > Terrestrial > Soil >... | reverse complement strand
TGGGAATCACGCAGCTGGATCCGCCTTCTCCTCCGGAGGGTCGCGAATGGCTCATGTAGTGACCAAACTCAAAAACCCCTCCTTTAGTTTCAAGGGGTTACAGGTCGCAATGGCAAACATGCGCTAGACTGCAGCGGAAGCGGCAGTCCGAAAAAATCACATTGTCCTGAAACGATTTAAATAAGGAGCCGCGTTGATTTAAGGGCAATGCGGTGAGTGCGGAGGCAATCATGCGGAAGTCTCGATTCCGGCGGTCAAGCGTCAGTGTGCTGGCGCACCTAATTGTTTTCGTGATCTTGGCGGCGCCTTGGCTGCCCCTGGCGCGCGCGGCGGAAGAGGTCACGCTGCGGGATGACTGGATGGTGCAATCTTCGGCCAAAGTGCCAGTCGGCGGGGAAAAGATCTCCACCGAAGGGTTTGATACTTCTGGATGGTACAAGACCTCTGCGCCGAAGACGGTCTTCGCCGTACTTGTGGAAAACGGTGTCTACAAGGATCCCTACTTTGGCATGAACCTACGCGAGGTGCCCGGCGTGGGATACCCAATCGGCGGGCAGTTCGCCAACATCGAAATGCCGACGAACAGCCCGTATGCGGTGCCGTGGTGGTACCGCAAGGAATTTGATGTCCCGAAACAATTGAAGGGACGCACATTGTGGATGGGCTTTCACGGAATCAATTACCGTGCGGAGATATGGATCAACGGCAAGAAACTTGCGGGATCAAACGAAATCGTGGGAGCGTTCCGGCGATTCCGGTTTGACGTGACCTCTTTCGTTCACCCAGGCGGCAAAAACGTGGTGGCGCTGGCCATTTCCGCGCCAAGGGCGGGCGAATTAGGAATCACGTTTGTCGACTGGAATCCCACGCCGCCGGACAAGGACCTGGGGTTGTGGCAGGAAGTGGTGCTCAGAGAGAGAGGGCCGGTGGCCGTGCGTTACCCGTTTGTGGACTCCCGGCTAAATCTTCCGGCGGCCGACCAGGCGCGGTTGACCGTGCGCGCGGAACTTCAGAATGCCACGGATGCTCCGGTCAAGGGAACGCTTAAGGGGGAAATCATCGGGGAAACCGCACCCATCGAATTTTCGCAAGCAGTGGAACTGGCAGCGAAGGAAACTCGCGAAATCGTAATTTCGCCGGAGAATGCGGCGGCGCTGCAAGTGGCGCACGCAAAACTCTGGTGGCCCTACCAGATGGGCGAGCCGTTCCTGCACAAACTGTCCTTGGAATTTGTCACCGAACACGACGGTATTTCAGACGAAATAGAACTGCCCTTTGGAATCGTCCAGATGGATTCGGAACTGACGCCGGAGGGTTCGCGTTTGTTCAGGGTCAACGGCAAGCCCGTCTTGATCCGCGGGGGCGGTTGGACACCAGACATGATGCTGCGCGCCGACGAAACCCGGCGCGAAACGGAATTCCGCTACGTGAAAGAGATGGGACTGAACGCGATTCGCCTGGAGGGAAAGCTGGAGGATGATGCATTTTTCGATCGCGCCGACCGCGACGGCATCCTGGTGATGGCGGGCTGGTGCTGCTGTGATGCCTGGGAGAAGTGGAACAAGTGGGGCGAGGAGAATAAGCGTGTTTCGGTTGATGCGCTTCGCGATCAGATGCTGCGGCTGCGCAAGCACCCCAGCGTATTGGTTTGGCTGAACGGAAGCGATAATCCGCCGCCAACGGAACGCGAGCAGGCGTATCTGGAAGTAGAGAAAGCGACGAATTGGCCGAAGCCGGTAATCTCGTCGGCGACCGCGAAGAAAACGGATGTCACGGGCGAAACCGGCGTGAAAATGACCGGGCCGTACGACTACGTTTCGCCGAACTACTGGTTATTGGATGCGAAAGCGGGCGGGGCTCACGGATTCAATACGGAAACGAGTCCGGGGCCTGCGGTCCCGCCAGTCGAAGGGCTCAAGAGCTTTCTTCCGGCGGACAAACTGTGGCCCATCAATGAAGCTTGGGATTTTCACGCGGGCGGCGGCCAGTTCAAAAATATTCAGATTTATACGCGCGCCCTGGAGGGGCGCTACGGCAAAGCAAAGGACGCCGGGGATTATGCCTGGAAGTCGCAGGCAAGCGCCTACGAGGGCGAGCGCGCGATGTTTGAAGCCTTTGGCCAGAACAAGTACAAGGCCACGGGCGTAATTCAGTGGATGCTGAATAATGCGTGGCCCGGGCTGATCTGGCACCTCTACGACTATTCACTGCGACCCGCAGGCGGATATTTCGGCACCAAGAAGGCGCTGGAACCTGTGCACGTGCAATTTTCCTACGACGACCGCAGTGTCACCATCGTGAACAACACGCAGGAAGCCGAGAAGGGTCTGCGCGTTGTCGCAAAGCTGTACGACCTTTCCATGAAGGAGTTGTTCAGCCGGGAAGGAACCGCCGACGTCACTCCCGATGGCGTGACGAAAGTGTTTGCGGTGCCGGAACCGGCCACGGAAAATGCCACCTATTTCTTGAATTTGCAGCTCTTTCGCCCATCGGGCCAACTGCTCAGCCGGAATTTCTACTGGCTTTCGACGAAACCGGACGTGCTGATGTTTGACAAAACGGAGTGGTACTTCACGCCTTTGAGTTCCTGTGCGGATTTGAGCGGGCTGCAAAATCTGCCGAAGGCCGCGGTGAAGGTCTCCATAAAAGGGCAGGAAGCCGGCGAAGAAGCCACCGCTGACGTGGCAGTCGAGAACACCGGAACAGGCCTGGCATTTTTGGTTCGCCTGCGATTGCTAAAAGTAGCAGACGGTGCGGAAATCCTGCCGGTCTTTTGGGAGGACAACTATTTCTCTCTATTGCCCGGAGAAAAGCGGGAAGTGTCCGTGCGCGTCCGGATAAGCGATGTGGGCGAGGGGAAACCTGAACTCGTGGTGGATGGTTTCAACGTGGAGCCAGTGGCGATCCGCTGATTCACAGCTCTGCTCAGATCGGCCGCGTTGACTCCCGCATCACCAACTCGGGATGGAGCTTCTGAGAGACGACAGACCAGTCGCGGTTTTCGTGGCCGGCCTTGATCGCCTCCAAGACGATATTCACAGCAACGTTGCCCATCGTTTCGAGCGGCTGGCGCACCGTGGTGAGAGCGGGCGCGGAAAGCGCGGCAATGGCGACGTCATCAAAGCCAATCACCGAGCAATCTTCCGGCACGCGAATCCCGGCCTTGGCCAGCGCGCGGATGGCGCCGAGCGCGGTGATGTCGTCGAAAGCCAGAAGCGCCGTAAACTTCTTCTTGTCCCCCAGCAGTTCTTCCGTCAGCCGGAAGCCGTGCTCGAAACTGGAATTGGGATCGAAGACGTCGGGGAGCTGAAGTTCGAGACCGGGATCAAGTTTGAGCTTCACGGACTGCGCAAATTTCTGGATGCCTCGCCAGCGGGGCGCGGAGTCAATCAGCCGCTTAGGACCGCGAATGACGGCAATGCGGCGGTGACCCAACTGATAGAGATGCTCCAGCGCCAGACGCCCGCCCGCCTCGTTATCCACCATCACCGAGCTCAGGTGAGTTCCGGGGAGTTCCCAGCCAATGGTGGCGGCCGGAATTTCGCGCTTGTTCAGGTCCGCCAATACATGAATGTCGACGAGGAGCCAGTTGGCCACCACGATCAGGCCATCCACGTGCCGCTCGAGCAGCATTTCCAGGTAACGCTCAAAACGATCGCGCTGGTTGTGGGCATCGGCAAAAATCGGCAGGTAGCCCACGGGATAAAGCCCATTCTCGATGCCGCGCAAAATGGGCGTGCAAAACGGGTCGGTGACATCAAACAACACCACGCCAATGCTCTGGCTGCGCTTACTGCGAAGGAAACGGGCCATCACGTTGGGGCGATAACCGAGGCGCTTGGCGGTTTCTTCAATGCGCTGCCGGGTTGTGGAAGCGATGTAGCGTGCCAGAGGCGCGTTATTCAGGACAATGGAAACGGTGGCGGGAGAAAAGCCACAGGCTTTGGCAACGTCCCGCATGGTGACCAGTCCGTGCTTCCCGCCAGGTTTTTTCATTCGCCATTCCTCGCGTGCCCATCATCGGGCCGCAGGCAACGGAATGCAATCCAAAAGCGCGCAAGGCCTAGTCCTCTGGGGGCACTTCAAACGAGAGCTGCTTGGTGAAGCCCTTTGTCCTCCAGATACCGAAGGCGATCCCTACAGCCATCCAGACCGAGCCAATTTTCATCGCAGGGTGGCTGAGATTCAGCCACAGCAGGAAGCAAATGATAAACCCGAAAATCGGTGGTATCAGGTTGCCCAGTTTCTTCTCTTCCGCGCGCCAATAATACCGAAGAAACGCGGCAGCATTGACTCCCATGAAGGCGATGAGCGCGCCAAAGTTGAGCATGTTGAGTCCAAGATCATAAGTAAGGAGGAACGACCCAACGAGTGCGACGGTGCCGACAAACAAGACGTTGTTTCGGGGAACGTGATGCTTGGCGTCGATGGCGCCAAAGAACGACTTCGGAAGAGCCTCGCTTCTTCCCATTCCGAAAAGCAATCGGGCGGCGCCGATCTGCGCGCCGAGACCCGAGCCAAAATTAGCAACAATTAAGGTGACGCCCACAATTCCAAATAGTGGTGCCCAGGTACGGGCGGCGGCAAACACGTAAGCCGTGTTTTCATTCGGAAATGCCTGCGAAGCAGGCCACACCAGTTGGGCGATGTAAACCTCAGCCGCGGAAAGGGCGCCGATGACAACGCAGGTGAAAACCGTCGCCAGCATAATGTTGCGGCGCGGGTTTTCTGCTTCTTCGGACAAGGTGGAGATGCCATCGAACCCAATGTAAGTCAGGACCGCAATCGAGGTGCATCCAAACAAATTTCCCCAGGTAAACGTTGCCGGATCATAGAAAGGCCGAGTGAAGTAGATGGGGTCGGCCCCATGCGGAGTTCCATGAATGTAGCGGATGGCGGCGACAAAAACGATGACGATCACCGCGCTCATTCCGGCAGCCATGACGGTGTTCACGCGTGCCGAAGTTTTGATCCCTCGAATGTTCAGCAGCGTAAAAACTCCGGCAAAGAAAATTTTCCAACCCCATACGGGAAGTCCATGGGCGAATTCGTGTGCTTGCTCAGCGCACCAGATCGTGCAGATAAGAGGATTGAGCATGTAATCCATTACCATGCTCCATCCGGTCACGTAGCCGACAGCCGGATTGATCTCCTGCGCCACGTAGGTGAACGCCGAGCCGGCACTGGGATACGCCCGGGCCATCCTGCCGTAGCTGATGCCCGTGAAGAGCATGGCCACCATAGCAATTAGTATGGCTGTGACGACCTGACCGTGGCCGCGCGTGCTGAGCACTCCGAATGCGGACATCGGCGCAACCGGCTGAATCACAATGATGCCGTAGAGAATCAGGTCTCGAAGTGTGAGAGTGCGCCGCAGGCGAGGTCCCGCGTTGGTGGTGCTGGCCTCCGTACTCAAGCACCTCTCCTTTTCTCCGGACGGTTCCCGTCGGAAGAGAGAACCACGGCGCGCGTTAGATTTTTCGGCGCGTCAGGGTTGAGTCCCTTGCGCACACCTACTGCTGTTCCCAGAAGATGCGCAGGAATGGCGGTGACAGCGTATCGCGCAAACTCCGGCACGTCCAGTCCGAGTTCGATCAGCAAATCGCTGCAGTTCCGAAGGTCCGGGGTGGCCCGGTTGGCAATCACGCAGATCGCCGCGCCCAATTCCTTCAACTCGCGGGCAAGCACGGTTTCCGCTTCCGCCGCGGCCTCGGAAACAAACAGAGTGATCAACGTATTTGGCCCGGCAATGGAACGCGGCCCATGCCGAAATTCCATCGAGTGATAAACCTGGGCGTAGGACGATGACATCTCCGTGACCTTCAGCCCCGCTTCTTGTGCCAGCCAGTAATGAGCGCCTTGTCCCAGGAAAACGTAGTCGTCGAACTTGCGCTTGGCCGCGAATTCCTGGATCTTCCGGGCATGCCCATCGAGCCACGCCTGGGCGCGTTGCGGTAACTGATCTAGGGCGGAACTGAGCAAGTGGTCTCCGACGAATTGCAACCCGAGGCGTTGGAACGCCAGCAGAATGGCGGTGAACGACCGCGTCATCACCGTGCTCTTTTCGTCCGCCCATGTCAGCTTGAAGGTGTGCGTGCAGAGGTCCTCCAGCGGGCTTTGCGGATTGCAGGTGACGCCGAGTGTTTGCACGGTCTTGTGGGCCTGCAGCAATTCGGCGGCGCGCAGGACTTCCGTGGTTTCCCCGGAGCGCGACATCAGCACGATCTGTTCCGCGCCGATCCGCCGCAGAGTCTCCTCCGGCGCGAAGAGCAGTTCGGAGGCCGGAATCCCCGTGGCGGGTATGTAGAAATGCCTCGTCCAGAGCGCGGCGATCAGCCGGGAGAGGTAGTAGCTGGAGCCGCAGCCGACAAAGAGCCAGGGGCTGCGGGGAGAAAACGTCGCCGCCAGCCGGTCAAGTGCGCCCGATTCGCGGAGCTGCCTGCCCGTTTCTCCCCAGATAGAAGGTTGGGAAAGAATCTCCGCGAGCGTATGTGCGGCAGGGGGCGGTTGGCGTTTCCTGGCGGCCTTTATTCTTCCGGTGGTAAGCCTGGGCAAGGGGTTCCTTATCTATTCAAACGATTCAATAAAAGCTATTTTGAGGAAAGACAGTTCCCGGCGCAAGCGCTTTTTTGCTGGCCCGCCCCGGGAGAACCCGCGCTTACGGACAGTCCGTTTTCCGCGCGGCAGGCGACATGACGAAACCCCGCAACTTTAGGGTTCCGCAAGGCACCGTTCGCCCCTTGCCACCCTGTCCTTTCGTACAGTCGCTTCATCTCCGCAGACAGTATCTGTTGGCTCACAGGAGAAGTTTTCGAGCACAACGCCCCGCGTTAGAATCGCTTCTAATAATAGTTAGGAAAGCTTTGCTTATTCGTTGAAGTCCGAAGGAATGCTGAATGGGCGACCTTGCCCTCAACTTCGATCGCCGTCAACTCCATCGGCTGTTGCTCCACGTGGGCGGCTTCCTGCTTATTTTCCTGGCGGCGTTCTGGCTGCGCGGGCTTACTCCATCACCCGATCCCATCCTTCAGGGCTATCTGCAAATCACCACGGGGCTGTTCGCATTTGTTTTTGCGGCGGTAACGCTGGTCAGGTTTCAAGGCACCCAGGACCGCATTTCCCTCATTCTGGGATCGGGTTTCCTTCTCTCTGGCGCGATTCTGACGGCCACCAGCGTTCTCTTCTTCCAGTTGATGCATGAGTCGCCTATGTGGTTTTTCTGGGCACCCGTGGCATGGTGGATCAGCCGGTTGCTCCTGGCATTGCTGTTCGTAGCGGCGCTGGTCGTGGAACATTTCCTGCCCCGTTCGCGGCATCCGCGCCTTGAAATCGCGGGGGCTCTGTTCGGCGTCCTGGCATTGACCTACCTGATGACGGCGGCTTTGCGCAAGCTGCCGCCGGAGGCTTCGCGTCACCCCAATGCCATCATTCCGAATCCGCTGCATCTTCTGCCCGCTTTGATTTTCCTGGTGGCGCTGGCTGGTTACAGCCGGCGGAAATACCTGGTGGATTCCGCTTTTGACCGCTCGATCTTTCGCGCCGTCTGGCTCAATCTGGCCGCCCAGCTCGCCGCTTGCCAATCGGAGAAGCTGTTGGACGGGCCCTTTGTTTTCGCGCAAGCCATGAATGTGGCCAGCTACACAATTTTGTTGGGCGGGGCGCTTTTGGATAGCGCGCACGTTTTTGAAAAAGTCCGGCACCTGGCCGCCAGCGATCCGCTGACGGGCCTGGCAAATTACCGGAGGCTCCTCGACGTGCTGGACACGGAGACGGAGCGCACCCTGCGCACGGGGCGTCCTTTTGCGGTGCTCCTGCTGGACCTCGATGGCCTGAAGAAAATCAACGATGCCTATGGGCATCTGGTCGGGAGCCGCGCCCTCTGCCGCATTGCGGACATCTTGCGTTTCTATTGCCGCGCCATTGATACAGCCGCGCGCTATGGCGGCGACGAATTCGCCGTGGTGCTGCCGGAAGCTCGCGATGAAGAAGCCCAGCGCGTCGCCCAGCGCATTCGCGAAACCCTCGCTGCCGATCAGGAACAGCCGCCCATCTCCGCGAGCATCGGCATTTCCATCTATCACGGGGAAGGCGAGCGCGTGGAAAGATTGCTGGCGGAAGCCGACCAGGATCTCTACGAGGAAAAAGCGCGGCGGAGAGCCATCAGCAAACCCGCCGACACTCCCCGCCGCCGCTTGAAGAAGGGCTAAGCTCCCCGCTTATTTCGTGGGATTGAAGGGCGCGAGTTGATCTGAAATCCTCGCTTTGTTCCCTACCCCGACGCCCGGCCACGCATTCACCAAAGGCCGGGCCATGTTTGAAATCGTGGCCAAGAACAACCCCGAGGCTTGCTACGATTGCCGCAATTTTGAGGCCCAATGGGATAGGTGGTTCAACGACTCCGCGTGTGTCGGGTCAAGGTGCAACGGCGTCACGGACGCCTCGCCTGCATAAATCGCCGCGTAATCCGAATCCGCGTCCAGTTCCATATCCCGGTCGATGCGCTGCTCGCTCAGCCAGAAGTACCGGCTCCCCCTGGGATCCTCGCCTTCACGCAACACCGTCCGAGTGATTTTCTTCGATTGCCGCGTGAAGCGCACCGCGCCCTTCCAGCCTTCCGGCACATTGATATTCAGTAAAACCTGCTCCGGCAATCCTTCGCTGAGGATCAGCTCCACAGCTTGTTTGGCCAAGCGTGCCGCCGGCGCAAAATCCGCATTCGCATTCTTGGAACAGAGCGATACCGCCAGTCCGTGCACCTGATGGATCACGGCTTCGCGTGCCGCGCCCACCGTGCCGGAGTAATACACGTTTTCGCCCAGGTTCGCGCCATGATTGATCCCGGAGATGACAAGATCGGGCCGCTCCGGCAACAATTTGTGCAGCGCTACGATCACACAATCCGCGGGCGTGCCGTCAATGGCCCACTCGTTCTCGGCAATCTCGTGGCAGACGATGGGCTGCCGCAGCGTCAACGACTGGGCCGCCCCGCTGCGCTCCCAGCTCGGCGCCACTATCGCTACGTGCGCAAATTCCCGCAATTCTTCTGCCAGTGCCTTCAGCCCCTCTGCCTGGTATCCATCATCGTTCGTCAACAACACATTTGGCTTCTTCACGTTCGTCACGCACTCCCTCTTCTCCATTGTAATAGCTATCGGACGCCAGGCTCGAAGTGCAGCGCCCTCAGGTTTCCCAGGGATTGAATACGGGTACTCCCGTAAGGGCCACATCCTTGGCGTTGCGTGTCACCAGCGTGAGATTGTGATGCAACGCCGTCGCCGCCAACAGCCCGTCAATCACAGGCAGCAACCGCTTCGCTGCCGCAGCCTTCGCGGCAATCTGTCCCCAGCGGTCTGCCACGCCCTGGTCAACATCCAGAATTCGATGGGCGAATCGCACCAGCAGATCGTGACTTAGCCACGATTCGAGCGCCGTGCGGCGTGACCGGTCGGGCAGGGCATCAAGGCCTTTGCGAATTTCTCCCAAGGTCAAAACACTCAGCCGGAACAAGCTCTCTTCCGTCGCCTCAATCCATGCCGCCACTCTGGGATCAGGCCTCGGCTTGATGAGCTCCGACACCACATTCGTGTCCAGCAGAAACCCGCTCACAAGTCTACCTTCCGGCCATAGTCGCGCGCACGCTCCAGCTTGATCCCCGACTTAGCCAACGGAGATTCGGAAAAGAACTGCACCAGGCTTCGCGGCTGGCGGGCGCGCGCCGTAAGGTTTTCAAATTCTTCCGCAGGCAGCATTACCACCGCTTCCTTCTCCTGCCGGGTAATCCATTGCGGCCCCTCGGCGCGCGCACGCCGGAACACCTCGCTGAAACGCGCCTTGGCCGTTTGCAGTTGCCAGCGAGTCTCCGGCGCGGCACCGGCCCCCGCCTGTTTTTTCCCGCCCCGTGAAGGTTGTTTTGTCATGGTTATCTTTGCTGACCAGTCTGACTAGTTAGAATGATAACAGCATTTCTGCGAGAAGGCAAACTCCCGGGCCTGCCCAGAGTCTCCGCAGCCTACGAGAAATGGCTTGTCTGAGGGGGAAACTGGTCGGGGCGCCCGGATTTGAACCGGGGACCTCACGCACCCCAAGCGTGCGCGCTACCAGGCTGCGCTACGCCCCGACCGCGGCGGCCAGGCATTTCGGCCGCGTACATCCATCTAAACGGTATCACTTGCCTTCGAGCAGCGTCAAGAAACTGTGCAGCGCATCACGCAAGTCCAGCAGCAACTTGCGATTGAGGCGCGTGGCGGGCAATTCCGCCGTGGCGTGCGCCAAATGTTCGATAGACGCAAACTCGCCGCCCGCTTCATTCCCCGCCGACTCCCGCAAGTGGCGCCGCGCCCCGGCGATCGTGAATCCTTCATCGTAAAGCAGGCGCTTGATCCTGAGCACCAGATCCACATCATCCTGCCGGTACAGCCGGTGCCCGCGCGGACTCTTCACCGGCTGCAGCATGGGGAATTCCGTCTCCCAGTAGCGCAATACAAACGGCTTCAGATCCGCGATCCGGCTGACCTCCCCGATGCGGTAGAGACGCGTTTCTTCGCTAACTGCGGCGGCAGTGCTGCTCATCTTCGGAGTGCGGGGGAGGGCCTCCCGCGTTTACGGTGTGAGTCTACCAGAAGGAATAGGGCTCATCTACAACCGCAGCTTGCGGCGGCCCGGTCATTCCTCGCTGGAGGGCGACGAGCGTTCCCCGCGCTTGCGCAATCGCAGGACGAACCGCACCGGCGTCCCCAGAAAATCCCACTTCGCGCGGAACTGATTCTCCAGGAATCGCGCAAAACTGAAGTGCAGCGGCTTCTTCTGGTTGGTGAACAGCAGGAATACCGGCGGCGCCACCTTTGCTTGCGTCATGTAGTAAATCCGCACCGGCCGCGCCTTCGGAGTGGACGCCCGGCCCAGATCCACGTCATCCTTCAGCCAGCGATTCAACTCTCCCGTGGAGATTTTCCGTATCCTCGACGCGGCCACGTGATTAATCAGCGGGAAGAGCTTCTGTATGCGTTCGCCGGTCTTCGCGGAAAGAAACACGATCGGGGCGTAGCTCAGGAATTTGAATTTCTCCTGCACCATGGCTTCATATTCAACGAGCAGTTTGCCCTTATCCACGATGCGGGGCGGGGCCGTGCCTTCGGCGCGTTTCGCTTTACCCCGCGCGGATTTCGCGGTCTCGTCCGCAGCGCGCTGCGCGGCTTCCACGGCCAGATCCCACTTGTTCACCACAATGATGACGGAGCGCCCCGATTGCTCCGCATAGCTGGCAATCGTGGCATCGCCCTGCGTGACCCCATGCTCGCCATCAATCAAGAGAATGGCCACATCCGCGCGTTCCAGTCCGCGCCGCGCCATCACCACGCTCAGCTTTTCCGCTACGAGCGTGGTCTTGCCCTTCCGGCGAATCCCCGCGGTATCCACAAACCGGTAGGTCCGGCCGTCTCGTACAACCTCGGTATCCACGTTGTCCATCGTCGTGCCTGGAATCGGCGAAACAATCGATCGCTCCTCACCCGCCATTTGGTTCAGCAAAGTGGATTTGCCAACGTTGGGCCGCCCAATGATGGCGATCTCGATGGGCTTGGCCTCTTCAACAGAAGTGTCGCTGGAATCGGCCGCGGTCGGCTGCGGGCTTCCCGCTGCGGCGCCATAAAACTGATCCAGCGCGGCATCCAGCAGGTCGTCCACGCCGGTGCCGTGCTCCGCTGCTATCGGGAATACCGGCACGCCCAGCGAATAAAACGTCCCGGCAAGGACCTCCTGCTGCTGCGAATCGACTTTGTTCACCGCCACCACAAACGGCTTGCCGGTGCCGCGCAAGAGCCGCCCCAGCTCTTGATCGAGCGGCGTCAGCCCAGCCTGGCTGTCCACCACCAACACCAGCAGCGCCGCCTTTTCAATGGCCACGCGCGCCTGCCGGAGAATCTCCGTGGGGATCAGGGCCTTGTCGTCGGGGACGAGTCCGCCCGTGTCCACCACTTCTACTGTGCGCCCGCGCCATTCCGATTTACCGTACATGCGGTCGCGCGTGATCCCGGGCTCGTCAGTGACAATTGCCCTCCGTGAGCCTGTTAAACGGTTAAAGAGCGTGGACTTACCCACATTAGGCCGCCCGACTATCACCAGCGATGGGAGTTGTTGTGCCATGGGGAAAGTGATGTGCCACGGAGCGGTTGCCACCCCGCGGTGCAATCTTCCAATGTAGCGCATCACCGGGGAACTAGCGAGCCGCAGCCTGGCTCCGAGCGCCGGCCTGGGGGGCAAGGCTTGACCCATCGATGCAGCGGCCCGACGCATCCAATGAATAAAAATATTTGATAGGCATTTCCTTGATTATCCCCGCCCAGATGAGTATGTTGCTCTAAATCCATATCCTGGTGTCCCTAGGCGCTTCTCGGGGGAGGCGTCCCACAATCTCGAGGGGATCGAGATGACATTTGAAAGTTCGAAGGAGCTCATAATGAACAGGTCTATCCGCTACCTTTGCACACTCGGTTGTTGTCTGCTCGCGCTGCTGGTTGTAGTTGCCGGAAGCGCCACGGCCCAGACCTTCCGCGGCACCATCCTAGGTACAGTCACTGATTCGTCCGACGCCACTGTGCCCGGAGCCACGGTTACGATCAAGAACGTTGACACGGGCCTTACCCGCACCCTCACCACTTCCGACGACGGCAGCTATTCCGCCCCCGAACTGCCGATCGGGAACTACAGTGTTACCGTCGAAAAACAAGGCTTCAAAACCGGTCTAATCAGCGGCATCAAGGTCGAAGTCTCCACGGAACGCCGCGCTGACGTTACCCTGCAGACCGGCAAACTCTCTCAAAAGGTTGAGGTGCTGGGCGAAGAACTGCCCATGGTGGAAACGACCTCGAACGATATGGGCGGAATTGTGGAATCCAATTCCGTTGAAAATCTCCCTGTCAACGGCCGCGACTACCAGAAGCTGATCTTGCTTGTCCCGGGAGCCAGTTCAGGCCCGGATGCCATTACAGACTCTCCTGGGTCTTATGGGACGGTTTCGGTCAATGGAGCCAGAGGCCGCTCCAACAACTACCTGCTCGATGGCACGGACATGAATGATGGCTACCGCAATGACCCGGCCATCAACGAAGGCGGTGTGTTTGCCACCCCGGCCACCATCCTTCCGATTGAAGCCATCGCCGAGGTCCACGTCGCTTCCAACTTTGAGGCTGAGTATGGCCGCAGCGCCGGCGCCGCGATCCTTATCGTGACCAAGAGCGGCACCAACGACTGGCATGGCTCTGCTTTTGACTTTCTGCGCAACACCGCGCTCAATGCCCGCAATTTTTTTGATCTGGCATCGGTAGGACCCCAACAGCCTTTCCACCTGAATCAATTCGGCGGCTCGTTCGGCGGGCCTATCAAGCACGACAAGACATTCTTCTTCGTGGATTATGAGGCAGTGCGCGAGACCGGCGCTCAGAGCAGCCCCGGTTGTGTTCCCACCGCGGCGGATATCACGAATAACACGCCGGCTGGTGGAATCAATCCCGTGATTCAAAAACTGCTGGCCCTCAACCCCTGGCCCGCTGCAACGAATCCCAATGTGGATTGCTACGCCAATGGCGGGACCAACACCATCATCTCGACTCCCTTTTCCAATCGCGTGGACAACGGCATCGTCAAGCTCGACCACGAATTCAACAAGAATAATATTCTAACGGGCCGCTACTATATCGGCGACAGCACCCAACTTTTCCCCCTGGCCTTGACCGGTGGGGGTTTGTTGCCTAACTACAACACCATGACTCCCACGCGGGTGCAGCTCATCTCCATCTCATATGTTTCCATTCTTTCTCCTTCGATCGTGAACGAAGCGCGGCTTGGCTGGAACCGCTTTGCCGAGGGCTTTTACTCCCAGGACCGCAGCTTCGACCCCAGTTCGATCGGTCTTGATACTGTTGGGCTAGGCACCCCCAACGCTGGCAATCCTTACAATTTCGGGATGCCAGTTATCATAGTCAGCGGCTTGCCGCAGTTGGGCTCCGACAAGGCGGATCCCCGCCAGCGCGTGGATACCAACTGGCATTACATCGACAATATTTCCTGGAAATTTGGCAAACACGACATCAAATTTGGCTACGAGTTTCGGAGAACCAGCATTTCGCAATACTTCAATCGCACGTTCCGCGGCAAACTGGAATTCAGCGGTCTGGAATCGTTTCTGGCGGGGATTCCCGATGACGGGGGCACCCAGGGGATCGGGGACACCAATCGCAACACCTTCGAGAATTCACATGCCGGTTACCTCCAGGATAGCTACCGGTTCACTCGCAGCCTCACGCTCAATCTCGGTCTGCGCTATGACTATTTCGGGATCGTTCAGGAAAAACAGGACATGTTCACCAATGTCGATCCCACTACCGGTGATGTTTTCCCCGTGGGCGCGGGCCGCCTGTACCAGCCGGATTACAAGAACTGGGCGCCGCGTGTCAGCGTGGCCTGGGACGTAAATGGGAAGGGCAAAACAGTCGTTCGGGCGGGCTACGGCATCTTCTACGATGCTTACTCCCAGGACATGTTTATGGGTCATCTGCCCTACAGCAGCAGCTTTGATCCCGGTCCGGCGTACTCCGGACTCCCGGGTGTCGGTCAGATTTCTTTTGGTTCTCCGGCCACGGACGCCTACGGCAACCTCGTGCCGTTCGCCCCGGGTCAGCCCGTCTTCTCCAACTACACTCCAATGGGGGACGCGTTCGGCGTCGATCCACACTTGCGCAGTCCGTATTTAGAGAACTACAACCTCAACTTGCAGCAACAGTTGACACGTAAAGTTGTCATTCAAGTGGGGTATGTCGGCTCTCAGGGGCACAAACTCCTTGACTTCCTGGACATCAACCAGCCATCTCAAGCGCAGATTACTGCCGCGGATCTGGGATGCGGTTGCATCAATGACGGTGATGTTCCCAGACGGCTCACCGGGAACAATTTCAGCTACATCTACTGGGAACAAAGCGCGGCGAATTCCAACTACAATGCCTTGCAAACGACGCTCCGCATTGATAACTGGCATGGCCTTACCACCGGCCTCAGCTACACATGGTCTCACTCGATTGATACGGCCAGCGACGGCGAAGACTACGTGCCGAACGCCGCGCAACCCACAGACAGCACTAACCCTTCGGCTAACCGCGGCAACTCGAACTTCGACATCCGCAATCGTCTCAGTTGGAACTTCATGTACGAATTTCCCGATCGCAAGGGCAGCTTGGAAAAGCTCACCAACGGTTGGGGGCTAAACGGCATTTTGACGATGCAGTCGGGAAACCCTTTCCATATGATTTTGGGAGCTGATGATTACGACGGCTCGGGAACCTATTTTTCAAAGCCGGATGTCGTTGGTCCCATTACATACAATTACAGCAACCCTGCTCAATTCCTCGACCTGAGTTCTTTTGCTGCACCGTGTACCCCGCTGGCTACTGGCTTCGACGGCACGGCTGCGACTTGCACCCCAGGGACTCGCCACTTCGGCAATGAGGGCAGAAACTCCCTTCTTGGGCCGGCGTTCCGCCAGATGGATTTTTCCATTTTCAAAAGCACCAACATCACGGAACGCCTGAAAATGGAGCTGCGCTTTGAAGCCTACAACCTGCTCAATCATCCGAATTTTGCAAACCCGATCTGGCCAAATTTCCTCTCGGATCCCACGATCACCAACTCCTTCAGCTCCAACGGCCGCTTACAAGGCTACCTGCCCATCAATGTGACCGCGGACGTCGGCGCTGGTTATCCAGTTCTTGGAGGAGGCGGTCCGCGCAGCCTGCAGGTCGCCGCTAAGTTCATCTTCTAGCTTTGCGCCAATGTGTTCTTGAACTAAACGGTCCCGGTCGCGCAGGCCGGGGCCGTTTAGTTCTGCCTCCGTGCAAATCATGTCTCCCTGCTCGCAGCGTTCAGTCTTCTCGTATGGCCGCAATCCGGGGGTGTATTCGACTTTCGCTTGGGAGCGTTCCACTAACCACTGTGTTTTCTGTCGCTTGAGCACCACCGCACATTCCCGCACGATCTCGCCGCAAGCAAGAGGGGTGCCTACCCGCCTCCTCTATCCGCTCTCCTCATTACAACTTGTGATAGTTTTGTAACTTCCACTGCGTACTAGGTTATGGAACCTCTGAGACCAGGGCGAATGAGCGCGCCGGGAAAAACGGAACCCACGGATTTGGTCGTTCGGGCTCGGACCGGGGACGCCGACGCTTGGGGCGACTTGTACCGGGAATATGCCCCGGCGATCTTCCGTTTTTGCCGCCGCGCCATGCCCACGCACGAGGACGCGGAAGACGCGACCATGGAGATTTTCATGAAGTTGCGCGACAAGCTCAGCCAATTCGACCACACCCGGTCGTTCTCCGCCTGGCTCTATAAAGTCGCCGCCAATCATTGCTGGGACATGCTGCGCCGCCGCAAAGGCCGCCAGAACAAGGAAACCGAGGATGTCGACAACGTTCCCCTGGAGCATCCCGATCCCAACCAGTTGGAGCGCTTGATTGAAGAGCGCAGCAACGAAGAGGTGCGCAAGGCCCTGGGCAAGCTCGGCGTGCGCGCCCGCATGGCCCTCGTGATGCGTTATTACTCGGATATGTCCTACGACGAAATTGCTGACGCCCTGGGCGTGCGGCGGGCGTTTGTGGGAGTAGTTTTGCTGCGCGCCAGACACGAACTCCGGCAGGTGCTGGGTGAAAACAGCGCCCTTGCCGCAGGAGGGACTCGTTGAGCGACACTGAAATGATCCCGAACAAGCATTTGGATGAAATGACGCTGCTCCTCTACGTCGAGCGGCAGCTCGACCGGGAGCGCGCGCAGGAAGTGTCCCTGCACACGCAGACCTGCACGAGCTGCCTGACGCTGCTCCGCGCGCTGGACCGCGAATCGCGCCTGTTGACCCGCGCCATGCTGGAACAGGACGAACCGCTTCCGGCGCGGCTGGCGGAGTTTCGTTTGGCCGTGAAACGATCCATGCAATGGATCTGGGGCCTGGTGTTTGGTCTCGCGGTACTCGGCGTTTACACCCTCTACGCGGGTTATATCGAGCCCTGGGAAAAGCAACTCGAGCAGGCTGGCTTTGGCAGCACAAACCTTCTGAGCTTGCTGGTCTTTCAGGGGGCATTCTGGAAAGGATGGCAATCCATGTTCACGCTGTTTGAGGTTCTCGCGCTCGCCGTTCTGGCAGGTTCCGCTGCCTTTGCCTTCCGGAGATATATCCGAAGGGGATCCGCACTGGCGATGGTGTTTGCCAGTTTGGGCCTGCTGCTCGCGACGACGCCGGCAGCCTTCGCCACCGAATTTCGCAAAGGCGATTCCGTGAGCGTCGCGAAAAGTGAAACCATCAAGGGCGACATCTTCCTCACTGGCAATCACGTTCGTGTGGATGGCACCGTGGATGGCGACGTTTTCGCTTTCGGCCAGCAATTGGACGTTGGGGGGCACGTCACGGGCGATGTCTTTTGTTTTGCACAGGGCACGCGGATCACCGGCCAGGTGGACGGGAACATTCGCGCCTTCACGAATAACATCACCATCAGTGGAGACATCGGGCGAAACGTTTTGTCCTTTAACGAAGTGCTCAGTCTCGACGCGAGCGGAAAGATCGGCCGCAGCTTGACGGTATTTGGGCAAACGCTGACCCTTGACGGCAAAATTGGCAGAGACTTCCTTGCTTTTTTCGATCAAGCCACGCTCTCCGGATTCATCGGCGGTTCCCTGCAGGGCAAGGGAAAATCGCTGACGATCAGTTCTACCGCCGAAATTGACGGAAAAGCCGAATTTGAGGGAGCAAAGCCCGCCACCGTTTCGCCCGAAGCCAAGCTGGCTTCACCCCTGCAATTCACCAAGCACCAGCCGCATACCAATTACGAACGTGGCGTGGGTTATTACATCTGGCGGCTGATCTTTACCGCTGCGTTTGTGCTGCTTGGCTTGGTCATTTACGGATTGTTTCCGCGGTTCGCTGTGGACACCGTGGAAGCCGGCGAACACTATGGAGCAGCGTTCGGGCTGGGTGTCCTGGTCACCTTTGGATTGCCCATCGCCGCGATCATCGCCTGCATTACGATTGTCGGATTGCTGCTGGGAATTTCCACGTTATTCCTTTATGTGATTGTGCTCCTGTGCACGGATATCGTGGTTGGCACCATCGTCGGCCAATGGCTGCTGGGCCGGACGAGCGACTACTGGCCGCTGGTGGCGCGCATGGCGCTGGGCGTGTTCCTGGTGCGCCTCGTCACGAGTATCCCCTTCATCGGCTTCTGGGCCGCGCTGGCGGTCGTTCTGTGGGGCATGGGGGCTATCTCGCTGGCGGTGTACCGCCGGTTGCAGCCTGTGGTCGCCCCCAATATTCCGTCTGTGCCAACGGGGCCGGTAAGCCACCCGCTTCCGCCGAACACCACCGTCGGCGGCTTGTAAATCATCCATAAGAGAGAAAGTCTGGGAAAGGAAACGGGCCCCGGAACTCCCGGGGCCCGTCGCCTTTTGCGGAGGCGGGGGAAAACTAGTTGAGTCGAACCTTGGCCGCCAGAAAAGGTATTCCCTGCTGCGCCGTAACCGGGTTGAGGTACAAAGCACGGATCGCAACGGGCGAGGGATTGCTCAATCCGTTGATGCCTTGCGTCGTCCCTTCAAAGATCGTGCTGCCGGAATAGGTCGCAACCAGGGGCGAGAGCGTGAAGCCCAGGTAGGTCGGAAGACCATTTATGGAGAAGTTGTTGCCGGTAACGACGTTTACCGTGCCCGAGAGCCGCGAGTAGCGCAGAACCAGATTCGTAGCTGTGGCGTCAACCACACTGCCGGCTACTACGTTGCTGACGTTCACACGCACAACCTGCCCAGCCTGAATGTCGCTGGAGTTCGAGAAACCGGCTGTTAGCTGTCCAGTGGGCAGGAAACCCGTGTCCACGAGGAAAGAGGCGGTCGGACTCACGGTAAGACAGAATCCGGCACCATAGGAGAGGCCGGTCAGTGTTGCGTTAGCCGATGGCACCGCGCTATCCGCGAGAATCAGTCCCAAATTCGAGCCCCCGTTGCAGGTGCTTGGGTAGATGGTGCCCTCCACCTCGTCGGCTGGCGTTGTGGAGCCGTTAATAATGTCTAGCGAAGTGGCGTCCACCACGCCTGCGCTGGTCAGCACGCCCTGCAAACTCACGATGGAACCTAGCTTGATGCAGGAGGGGGTTCCGCTCGAACAAGGATTCAGAGGATCGTTATCGTACACCGGCGTTGTCGAGCTGATGGAAGCGGTGAGGTTGCCGCGCGCCGTTGAGTTCAAAGTGATGCTGCTGGAGGAGATGGCCTTGACAATGCCCGTGAAATCGTCAATGTTCGCCACGTTGCCGCTAGAGATGCCAGTCGGGGCCGTCGTCGTCGCGGTGAGCACGTTGGCCTGCCCGAAGTCCACGGTAATTCCGCTCGAAGACGTGATGGCGTTATTCAGATTAAAGTCCAGGCCAATCCATTGCGTCTGATTCGCCGACAATGTGAGCGCCGATGGGAACGTGAACGTGATCGAGGTCGCCGCCCCCGCCGGAAGTGGGCACACGGCGTTGGCGACGCATGTTCCCTTCGAACTCGTGATGCTCCCGCCGGATGCATTGATGAAAACCCCGCTGGACGTGCCAAGCGTAACCTTGATCGCCGTGTAGCTCCCCTCGGGCACGGACACTCCGACGGCCACTGGTGCGGAATCCGACTGCAGGCGAGTAAGTTCAAAGTTTCCCCCCGAATACACCGAAACCGCACTGCCGGTAGTAGGCACGAGGCTGATCCCGGAAATGGGCAGGGTGAAACTGATCACGCCGACTCCCGCCGGCGGCGTATCGGAAAGCGTTAGGTTGAGCGTCGCGTTACCGCTCACCGTGCAATTTGTCGTGCAAACGGCCGTCTTAAGTCCGCTGCAGGAAGTAAGGATGAAAATCGCTGAGATTCCAAGGAGAAAAAGGGCACGCTTTGAGTTCATGCAAACACCCCACGTCAAAATTAAACACCAAGCCCGACGGGCGAGATGGCTGGGAAATCCCCAGAAATAATGTATCTCTTGGGGCTGTTTGGAGCCGGGTAGGAATGTCCCAAAGTGCCCAACTGCTAACGGGCTGCGTAGAACTTACCCCAGGGACACGTGCTCGACAACGCCTTGAGGGGCTAGCGGAGCGCTTGCATATCAAACATACATTCGGCGTGCTGGCCGTCCGGCGTATCAATCTGGATGGTAAACGTAGAGGAATCCACCTTTTGCGCGTCGATTTCCAGTTGTGCCTTCTCCCCATTGGGAGGTAAGAAGCCGTATTCGTTGAGAGGCTCGGCATAAGCGGAACGCGTGTCGGTTAGAGGCACAATTTCTTTTTTATTCTGAACGACTTTGATTCTGACCGTGTTTGGCGGCGGTGCCTCGCTCATGTAGCAAATATTCAAAAAAATGCGAAAATTCAGCGGCTTGTCACGAAAATCTTTCACGGCATCCTGCGAGCTGTAATTGGGGACCTTGCTGGTGTAATCCGCCACCTGCAAGAAAGGTGTTTCGAGCCTGATTTCAGAAATGCAGCTTCTCTCGTGGAGGTCCGAGACCCGGTGCGAATACCGAGCAAGAAATTGGGGAGTGAGCCCTCCTTGGCGGGCCCCCAGAAAGTACGCATCGCGAATGGCGCTCGAGGTGAGCGGGAAGTCGTACGCACCCGCAGGCATTGCCAAGAGCACCCCCAGAACGATGGCTAGGATTTTGAGCAATTCCTTCCCGCGTTGAGAACGAATCTGGCGCATATATACCTATTATCTTGACGTATAGGAGACGCAATCGGTTACAACGCGCCGGTATAGCGCGTCGCGTCGCCACGAGAACAGCCGCGCGGGTTATGCTATCGTTACAAATTCAGGCCGTGATTCCCCGGGATTGGGCAGGCTCTCTGGCAAAACGCACATCCAAATCGGATCTCCAGCAGTCCAGCAAAAAACGCAATGAAGCGGTTGCCGAGCGCGTCTATGCACCGCTCGAAGAAGAGATGCGCGCGCACGACGTCGAAGGCCGTCCGGTCCCGCAACGCGGTGAAGTTACTCCTCCACTAGCGGACCGTGATTCAGCAGCTCCCTCCACGCAGCAGCAGGAGCACGGCGCACAACCCACCATGGCCGCGATCTTCGGCCCCGGCGGCTTCCTCGAGAAGAGCATGATCGGCGGCTACGAACATCGCCCTGGCCAACTGCAAATGGCGGAAGCGGTGCACGATGCCTTCGAGAACCACCACCACGCCATCCTGGAAGCAGGCACCGGCACCGGAAAGACCCTGGCCTATCTACTCCCGGCAATCTGCAGCGGCCGCCGCGTGGTTATCTCCACGGCCACGAAATCGCTACAGGAGCAGCTCTATCAGAAGGACGTTCCTTTCCTGCAAAAGCACTTTGCTCCCCAACTCAAAGTTGCGGTGATGAAGGGCCGGTCCAATTTTCTGTGCCTCGCAAAAATGCATGCCCTGGCCGACCAACCGGTTTTGCGCGGTATGGAGGAAGTGGACGCTTTCCGGCAGATCAAGGACTGGGCCCGCCTGACGGAATCCGGCGACCGCGCGGAACTCACCTTTTTGCCGGACGACTCCGAGCTGTGGACGCGCCTTGACGCGCGGCGCGACACCTGCACCGGCCAGAAGTGCCCCGAATTTCAGCAGTGTTTCCTGACCGCCATGCACCAGCGCGCCAAAGATGCGGACCTGATCATCGTCAACCACCACCTCTTTTTCGCCGATCTGGCCCTGAAAAAGGATGATTTCGGCAGCATCCTTCCGGAATATTCCGCCGTCGTGTTTGACGAAGCCCACGAAATGGAAGACGTCGCCAGCGACTACTTTGGCCAGCAGATTTCCAATTTCCGCTTCGAAGAGCTTGCGCGCGATGCCGATCACGCCATGCGCTTGACGCACCAGGGAACTCCCACGCTCCTTCGCCGCACCCAGCGCATCCGGGAAAGGAGCCGCAGTTTCTTTGACGCGTTTCCACCACGCGATGGCCGTTTTTCCTTTTCACGGCACGAGCGCGAAGTTTTCCTCGAGCAGAACCGCGAAGCCTACGACGCGCTGGTCAACTCCTTGAAGGGCATGGAGACGGAATTCGCCGCCCTCACCCAGAAACCCGAAGAGCTGCTGCGCATCGCCCGCCGCAGCTTTGAAACACGCCAGGAGCTGGCGTTTCTTTTCGAGTCCAACGAGAAGAATTACGTTTACTGGTTTGAGCGCAGGAACAAGGGCGTGTTCCTTGCGGCCACCCCGATTGACGTCAGCCAGATCTTGCGGGAGCGCCTCTTTGAAGCCTTCGACACGGTCATTCTCACTTCAGCGACACTCACCGTCGGCGGCCGCTTCGAGTTCATCCGCCAGCGCCTCGGCCTGGACCACGTCAAGGAAAGCGGCCTCCCCCCTGAATTTCACTACGAAGAGCAGGCGCTCCTCTATCTCCCGCAGAAAATGCCTGACGTGCGCGACCCGGGCTTTGCGCCCAAGGCTGCGGACGAAATTGTGGCGTTGCTGGAACTCAGCCAGGGCCGCGCCTTCTGTCTGTTTACCAGCTATGCCCAGATGAACGATCTGTTCGAGCGGGTCCGCGACCGGCTCGACTTCCCCCTGCTCCTGCAAGGAACGGCCCCGCGCTCTGTGCTTCTCGAACGCTTCAAGAACACCGCGAATACAGTCCTCTTCGCCACCTCCAGCTTCTGGCAAGGCGTGGATGTGCCCGGCGATCAACTTTCCTGCGTCATTGTTGACCGTTTGCCCTTCGCGGTCCCCAGCGACCCCATCGTGGCCGCCCGCGTCAGGGCCTTACAGGAGGACGGGCGCAACCCCTTTGCGGAATTCCAGGTACCCCAGGCCGTTCTTGCCCTGAAACAGGGTTTTGGCAGGCTCATTCGCTCCAAAACCGACCGCGGCGTCCTGGCCCTCCTGGACACCCGCATCCAACGTATGCCCTATGGTAAAATTTTCTTGGAGTCGCTGCCGCGCTACCATAGGACCCACGATTTGACGGAGGTCGGGCGATTTCTATCCGCGGCAAGCCCAACCCACAGACGCAGAGCCTTCAAGGAAGCAGGCTGAAAACAGGTCGGGCGTTTCGACGCAAGGGGAAGAAAGCAAACAAATGTTTGAAGTCAGCGTGGAAGAGACATTTTCCGCCGGGCACGCCCTGCGGGGCTATAAAGGGAAGTGCGAAAACGTCCACGGGCACAATTATCGCGTGCAGCTCACCCTGGAGGGGCCGCAGCTCGACTCCATCGGCCTGCTTATCGATTTCACCGAACTCAAGCGCGTCATCCGCAATGTCATCCACCGGTTGGATCATCAGTTCATCAATGATCTGGAGCCTTTCACAACCGTGAATCCCACGGCGGAGAATATGGCGAAGTACTTCTATGAGGAAGTTACCGGCCAACTGACGGGATTGCCGGGCGGCGCGCGGGTGACCGACATTGTCATCTGGGAGACAGAAACGGCCAGTGCGCGCTATCGTCCGGGGACCTGAAGCAGGCGGAAGTCAGGGGAAACCATGAATCGCTCGCTTTTCATTATTCTGATTCCCGCTCTGCTCGTGGCCGCAGGCTACGTTTTCGTCCTTCGCCTGATGGGCATTGCCCCCGGTTACCCGCGCTTGCTCGTGGCCATGGTGCTTTTCTTTGGCGGCATCTACTGGCTTTCGAAGCGTTCGGGAAAGAAGGCCAAAACCGCCGGCCAGTAGCGTTCCCGCATCCAGTTTTTAGCGTTTTATGCAGATCACCGAAACCTTCAAATCGATTCAAGGCGAAGGAACCCGCGCCGGCCTTCCATGCATCTTCGTCCGCCTCACGGGATGCAATCTGCGGTGCATCTGGTGTGACACGGCCTACGCCTTTCACGGCGGCCAAAAAATGACCGTGGACGAAGTCCTGGCGCGCGTTGACGCCCTCAGCGGGCGCGCCGGCACCGGGAAAGCCTCCGTGCCCCTCGTGGAGCTTACTGGTGGCGAGCCGCTGCTCCAGGAGGAAATCTATCCTTTGGCAGAAGGTCTTCTCACCGCGGGATACGAGGTCATGATCGAAACCAGCGGTGAGCGCTTCGTGGGCCGCCTGCCCAAGGATGTCATCAAGATCGTCGACGTAAAATGCCCGGATTCCGGCGAGCCCGACACTTTCGATTCGCGCAACCTTGCAGAATTGGATGCCAAGGACGAGGTAAAGTTTGTGATTTCCAGCCGCCGGGATTATGAGTTTGCACGCGAGTTCACCCGTGCCCACCGGCTCACCGAGCGCGTCAATCAAGTGGTATTTTCTCCGGTGAACGAAGACCCGCTGGGAAAGTGGCAGGGCTTGCCGCCACGGCAACTCGTCGAATGGATTCTGGCAGACGGCTTGGGCGTGCGCTTGGGTTTGCAGTTGCACAAAATCGTCTGGGACCCGGCCATGCGGGGTGTTTGACAGAAATGCATATGCGGGTGAGGGGATGACGAAGCGCGTCAAGTCCGTAGTGCTGCTGAGCGGTGGCATGGATTCGTGTGTCTGCACGGCCATCGCCCGGGAGCGGCATGGCCCCGGTAATGTCGCCTTGCTGCATGCCGGCTACGGACAAAGGACACAAAAACGCGAGCGGCGCGCCTTCGAGGAAATTGCCAGCTTCTATGGCATGAGCGAAAGGCTCATCGTCCAATTGGATCATTTCCGCGCTATCGGCGGCTCCGCTTTAACAGATCAGCAGATTGCCGTTCCGGAGAATGAATTGGGCGCATCCGGACCGGGTGGAAGCGAGATTCCCGTTACATACGTGCCTTTTCGCAATGCCCATTTTCTGAGCGTTGCGGTGAGCTGGGCGGAGGCTATCGGCGCCCAGGCCATTTACATCGGTGCGGTCGCCGAAGACAGCTCCGGCTATCCCGATTGCCGGCCGGAATACTACCGCGTGTTTCAGGACTTGATTCGCGTGGGCACGCGCCCTGAAACGCACATTGAGATGGTCACGCCGGTGATTGGCATGAAGAAAAGTGAGATCATCCGCCGCGGTTTGGCTTTGGGAGCCCCGCTCCATCTGACGTGGTCCTGCTACCAGGCGGAAGAGCTGGCTTGTGGCGCCTGTGACAGCTGCCTGCTGCGGCTACGCGCCTTCGCGGAAGCGGGCGTCCCCGACCCCATCCCCTACCGTGGTGTGGCTACGGCAAAACCATGAGGAATGTGACGTTGGTCATTGGAATCGGCCGCAGATGAGTGATAATAGGGGAAACCGGCCGGAGAACCGAGGCTGGCGCTCCTCAAAGACAAAAGGAGAGTGGAGCATGTTGAAATCAGTGAAGGCGTTCGCGCTCGCCGCTCTGTTGACGCTTGCGCTCATCAGTTTCTTTGCACCGCGGGCGACCGCACAATTCGACGGAAAGATTCAGGGAACAGTGTTGGACTTTGATGGCAAGCCCTTTGCTGGCTTGCCCATCGATCTCAAGGGTGAACAGGGCACCACGCAGCAAACAAAGACTGACGCAACCGGCAGATTCCTCTTCGTTAACCTCAGGCCAGGGAAATACACGGTCAGCTTCCACCCTCTCCAGTTGCAACAGCCCTTTGAAGTGCAGGCTTCCGCTCAGGCCGCCGGCCCCACCGACGTTAATTTGAATTTTAAGGACATCCTCGAGAAGCAGAATCCCGAGGCTGCCGCCGCTTTCAAGAGGGGCCAGGAAGATCAGCAAAAAACCGTCGGTATGAAGGAACACTTTAACAACGGCCTCGCCTTCCTCGATCAGGAACGCGCCCTAAAGGGAGAGCTTGCCAAGGTTCCCGCCGATCAGCGGGACCAGGCCAAGCAGAAAATCATGGATCTCGGCGACAAAGCGATCGCCGAGCTTCAGGAGGCCAATAAAGTAGCTCCGGAAAAGGATCCCAATCATCATCTCTTCTGGGCGCGCATGGGCGAAGCCTACGATCTGGCGGGGCGAAATGATGATGCCATCAACGCCTACCAGCAGGCCGTCACCTTGAAGCCCGATAACGCGAGTTACTACAATAATCTCGGCAACGTGCTCGCGCGCGCCGGCAAAATCGACGATGCGCGCACCGCCTACACCAAGAGTGCTGAGCTCGATCCCCCGAACGCCGGCTTCGCGTGGCGCAATTTCGGAATCAGCTTGTATCAGTCGAACCGTATGCAGGAAGGCGTCGAACCCCTCAAGAAGGCCACCGAAATCGATCCCAAGAATGCGCAGTCCTGGTATCTTCTGGGCGCCTGCCTGGTTGCCTCTGCCGATTACAAGCAAGTCGGCGACAAGGTGGAAGTCACGCTGAAGCCCGGAACCGTGGAGGCCTACCAGAAGGCTCTTGAACTCGACCCCAATGGGACCTGGGGCAAGCAGGCAAAGGAGGGGCTGGAGCAGGTGAACCAGCTCACCGGTGGTATCGAAACCAAGGTCGGCGGAAAGAAAAAGAAGCCGTAATTCCGTGATCTCGATCTAGAAAGAAAGGCCGGCTCTGCCCTTGCAGAGCCGGTTTTGTCTTTGTGGTCGCCTTCGACCGGAAGCGCAACGAATCCCCGAAATGTTGCCTCACGATCCCACAGCAGGGAAGGAGAAAGCCCTCTCCTGGATTGTCCCGCGCCATCTTGTTTGGCTCAGAGCTCAACTGTGCGTCAGCGTGCCCGTGGTCTTCGTCCGGCGGAGTGTCCATGCAAAGGCAGCCATGGAAGCGGGTAGCAAGATGGCCCCGAACACGAGGAGCACGAGCAGTGGCCTGCCGATCGCCAACAGGCTTGCGCCACCCAACAGAACGGCGCGCATGGCTTCCAGCGCATACGTGATGGGATTTATCCTGGCAATGAATTGCAGCCAGCCAGGAAGGATGCTGACGGGGAAAAGCATGCCACCCACCACGCTGGAGATTCCCAGAAGAAACCACTTCGCGGGATTTCCGCGTTTGAAGAGCAGCAGATAGGCTGCGGAGAGAATCCCCAAACCAGAAAAAGCCAGCAGCGTTGCGAGCAACACCGCAATCACCCCAATCCAGTTTGCGTTTCCCAGCGGAAAATGGAAAAGGGCCGCGCCCCAGCCGAGATAAACGGCGATGCGTAACGTCGTGGCCGCGAAGGGATAAACCGCGGACCCTGCCAGAATTACCGGCAGGGAGACCTGCGTAACCAGAAGTGGCTCCAGTGTCCCCGTATCCCGCGCTTCCAGCAGGCTGCGATCGAAGCTGTCCAGCGCCGCATTGAGATAATCGAAAAACACGAATCCCACCAGTGAGTAAGCGAAATATGTGTTGCCCTGCGGCAGCGCTTGGCGCAACTCCGGCGAATCCACAAAGCGCGCCACATAGTAAAACATCGCCACGCCAAACAGCGCTTCGATCGCCTCCAAAACAAACGGGCTCCGGTAGGTGCCGGCGATCCGCAGGTCGCGTTGAAAAAAGAGAAACAGATCACGAAGGGTGCGCATCATGTGGGGCGGGCCTCCGCATCGGGAGGTACGGGGCGCCCGGTAAGCCGGAAGAAAACCTGCTCCAGGGAAAACGCCCCCGCCTTCGCCTTGAGCCCAGCGGGCGTGTCAAACGCAAGGAGTGCGCCCTCTTGCAGGATCGCCACGCGATCCGCGAGGAGTTCGATTTCCGGCAGGGAGTGCGAGGCGAAAAGAAGAGAAGTGCCGTGTCCGGCGAGGACTTCAGTCTTCAGGAAACGGCGGAACTCCGACGCGGCAATGGCATCCAGGCTGCGCGTGGGTTCGTCGAGCAGCAGAACTTTGGGTTGATGAAGAAGCGCGCGCAATAGGCTGAGCCGCTGGATCGTGCCGGAAGAGAGCGAACGCGTCTGGCGGTCCAGCGCTTCGCCCAACTGAAACCGCTCGCCAAGTGCCCGCGTGCGCCCCTCGATGGTGGCGTCGGTAAGATGGTTGAGCCGCCCGAAGAAACGCAGGTTCTGTCGTCCCGTCAGACGCGAGTAAAACCCCAAGTCTCTGCCCGCATGGTAGCCGAGTTGGCGGCGCACCGCGGCCGGGTCGCTCACCGCGTCATGGCCGGCGATCTGCGCACGTCCACGCGTCGGGAGCAGCAGAGTCGCCAGGACCCGCAGCAGCGTCGTTTTCCCTGCGCCGTTCGCACCGAGCAGGGCAACCGCCTCGCCTTCTGCCACCTCCAACGAAATGCCGCGCAGCGCCGGGGAACTGGGCGCTGCAAACGGCTGCAGAAACGCGCGCCACCCGCTGTACGCCGGCGGAAACCACTTCTCAAGTGAATCAATTACGATGGCAGGGGTAGACACGCTTGATTTTATAACCTGTCTGCCGCAATTAGACAATCCGCCGCAGGCCGTCTTTGCCGCAACGCGCGTGGCTTGCAAAGCCATTCCCCGGTAAGATACTCGCGGAGCACTTACATCGAGCCCGAATCGCCCCGCTGTCCCCCCGGGCACGCTGGGGCAGGAGAAGCGCCGCATGATGCAATTTGCCAACCGCGTGGTCGTTCCCAAGCACGTGCTCGTGCGGCATCTCGACGGAGAATCCGTTTTGCTGAACCTGGAAACGGAAAAGTATTTCGGCTTGGACACTACGGGAACGCGCATGTGGGAGCTAGTTACGACCTCTCCCAGCGTGGACGCGGCTTACGCCAGGCTCCTGGAAGAATTCGAGGTGGGTCCCGAACTTTTGCGCACCCATCTCACCGAACTATTGAGCCGTCTCCTGGAATATGGCCTGCTCAATATAGAAACCGACAATGTGGGAACCATTCCGGCGGTATAGAGCGCTGGATTCCGAAGCACGGAAGATGTTTCGGCGCGCCGCAGTACTTCTTCCTCTCGTCGGGGCATCTCTGCGCCTGCGCGGTTATAAGAGGACCCAGGAGTGGTTGCATGCCCGCTGGGTGCGCCGCAACCCGGCCTTGCCGCAAACCACCAGCAGCAAGGACATCGTGGAGAAGACTTGTCGCATGGTTCGTGCCGCCGTGCGCTACGGCCTGCCCGGCGGGAGTTGCCTTGAAACATCTCTCACCCTCTGGTATCTGTTGCGGCTTCAGGGAATTTCCGCCAGCGTGCGCATTGGCGTCCGCAAGCATACGGGCCGCTTCGAAGCGCATGCCTGGGTAGAGTACGAGGGCGCCGCCCTCAATCAGCCGGAAGAGGTCCATCGCCACTTTGTCCCGTTCGACGGCGAATTCCGCGTTCCGCCGAAGGAGCAGTCATGAGCGGTTTCTTTGGCGTCCTGCGGCCGGACGGAGCAGCGATTGACCAGCAGTGGCTGGCGCAACTCGCCGCACAGCTAAGCTTTCGCGGTCCCGATGGAACGAACATCCGAGCCCAGGATGGTTGGGGGAGCAGCTTTGCCTTCTTGCAGACCGATCCTGGCAGGCAAGCGCCGCAACAACCGGTGACCCTCGACGGCCGTTTCTGGCTGATCGGGCAGGTGCGCCTTGACGCCCGCGACGCCTTGCTCCGCAGGCTCTTCGGCACCGGCCCCTCCCCTTTACAAGATGGCACGGACGAAGATCTGCTGCTCCTCGCCTGGCGGCAATGGGGCGAAGTTTCCCTCAAACACCTCCTTGGCGATTTTTCGTTTGCGCTTTGGGACATGGCAGAAAAACAACTCTGGTGCGCGCGCGATTTTATCGGCGCCCATCCGTTCTTCTATGCGCATGCGGCGGGCGCTCTTTACTTTAGCGATACGCTGCAAGTCCTGCGGGCTGTTCCAGAAATTTCCATTCAACTCGACGACCTCTTTATTGGAGATTTTCTCCTGGACGGCCTGTGCGCTGATCCCACGCGCACGGTGTACGCCGACATACGCAGGCTGGCTCCGGGACATCTCCTGAAATTCGAGGGTGGCCGCATCGAAGTGAAACGATTCCTGCAATTGCCCATCGAGGAGCCGCTGCAACTCCGGCGCCCCGAGGAGTACACCGAGGCGTATCGTGAATTGCTAGTGCAAGCCGTGCGCGACCGTATGCCCGACGCCGCTGCCTCGCTTTACTTGAGCGGCGGCCTGGATTCCGGGTCCGTCTGTGCTATCGCCGCGCAGTTGGCTTCACAGCGCGGACAACGCCAGCGCCTGAAGGCTTTTACCATCAGTTGGCGGCCTCACTTTGACGACCCGGAACCCGAATTTGCCGCGCTCACAGCGAAGCACCTGAAACTCACACACGAAGTCATGGAAGATGCGAGCTTCGCACCCTATGAACCACTGAAGACAGGTGTAGAAACAACTCCCGAACCCAGCTCCGAATTGTTTCTTGCCAGAACCGGGAGGTTCTTCCAAGAAATTGCTTCCCATGCCCGCGTGGTGCTCTCGGGCGATGGCGGCGACGATGTCCTGACCGGGCGGGCATGGCCCTATTTCCTCTATTTGCAGGAGCGCGGTGATTGGTTCGGAATCGCCCGTACCTTTGGCGGCTATTTCTGGGCTCACGGCAAGATTCCTCCCCTCCGGGGTGGTTTTCGGACACGCCTCCGCCGCCTGCTGATTGGCCAAGATAACCGGCAGAGTTATCCAACGTGGATTGCCGAGGATTTCGAGCGCCGTGCCCATCTGAAAGACAGATGGCGGCAACGGAAAAGCGCACCTGTTTATCAACATCCCGTCCACCCGCATGCCTATGCCTCACTGCACAGCGCTTACTGGGCCGGAGTGTTGGAAGATGAGGATGCCGCCTGGATCGGGGTGCCGTTGGAAGCGCGGGCGCCACTGCTTGACTTGCGCCTTCTGCAGTTCCTTTTGCGTCTGCCCCCGGTGCCCTGGTGTGTCAACAAGGATCTCGCTCGCCAAGCCATGAAGGGGTGTCTGCCTGTTGCTGTTCTTCAGAGGCCCAAAAGTCCCTTGGCGACGGATCCGTTGGAAGTCTGCCAGCAGAAACGGACTTGGACTCCCGCAGCCTGTGAACCGCCCAAGGGGATTCTGCCGTATGTGAATTGGACGAAATATATCGAAACATTGGAGCAAGTTAAGGGTTCCTTGAGGTTGGAGACTCTCTGCCCGATCTCCCTCGCGCACTGGTTGAAAGACGTTGAAAATGGGGCAAGGATTCAGTAGAGTGTCACGAGAGGGGCATGAATGAAGCAGCCGCCTAAAATACTCGCTAAGAAACCCTATCAATCACCAAAGCTGCTTGTTTATGGTGACCTGGCCCAGATGACGAAATCCAATGCCATCGGGGGCCGTGTCGATGGCGCAAAAACAGGCCTGAAGCGCCGAACCGGAGCCTGACCTCCGCCCCGATTTCATCGTGCAGCCGAAAAACAGATTTTTGTGAGCTATTCCTACCGAGTCTACGGTCTTGGAATTGACTCGACGACCAGCATTGCGGGCCCAGAGTCCGTTCCTCAATCCGCGCGCCGAGCCGACTTGTGCCTGGAGACGGGTCCAGAACCCGAATGGGCAAGCCAGGCCTGTGCATCCCCGGGCCACGTGATCTCCCACCGACCGGAGTCCGAAGACGGCGCGGATCCTTCTTTTCAACTCATTGAGCACGGCCAGGCCGAGTGCTTCGAGTTAGCGTATTCGGACGGAGCCCGTTTTGTCGTTGACGCCGATGCCCGTCGCGTCTGGGGCACCTTTCGTCCCCCGCTCACCAACGCGGATCTCGCCACCTACTTCTTGGGACCCATTTTGGGATTCATTTTGCGGCGGTGGCACGTCACCTCACTGCACGCCAGCGCGGTGGAATTTTTCGGCCAGGCCGTGGCCTTTTCCGGTGAAGCCGGCTTCGGCAAGTCCACCACCGCCGCCGCTTTAGCCCTGCGCGGCGTTCCCGTTCTGAGCGAAGACATTTCCCCGATGCAAGAGTCCGCGGGACGATTTCATCTCTTCCCCGGTTATCCGCGGGTGTGCCTGTGGCCTGATTCCGTTGTACATCTCCTCGGCTCTGCCGAAGCCCTTCCCCGGCTCACGCCCGTTTGGGAGAAGCGTTTTCTCTATCTGGACGGTGTCCGCGCCAGGTTTTCACCCGAAGCGTTGCCCCTTGGATTGATCTACCTGTTTGCCCCGCGCTCGGACGACGCCGGCACACCGCGCGTGGAAGAGATGCGCCCTCGAGAGGCACTTCTGAATCTCGTGCAGAATACCTACATGAATTGGCTTCTGGATCGCGAGCAACGTGCTGTCGAGTTCGACACATTGTCCCGGCTCGTACAACAGGTGCCCGTGCGACGCATTATTCCTCACCGGGATGCGGGCCGCATCACTGCACTGTGTGAACTGATCCAAAAGGATGCCGCTGCTTTCCTGATGGAGCGCAAGCCATCGCTCGGTAAGGTCCGCGCGTGAGTTGTCCGATAACAGTCTAGCGCCATTTAGAACTCAGCTTCGTCCCTCCATTCTCTTCATACCGGTGTAAACTGGCCGAAACGAAACTGGAGCAATCTCTGTCCTCTACACCTCCATTTGGCGCGGGTTCCCGGGAAAAAGAATGGGGCTTTCTCTGCGCTTGTGCCTCGCCTGTCGCCAATCGTGACCGGGTTATCAGTTGCCTTGGATGTGGATTGGACTGGGGCGTGTTGTTGGAGCTAGCCGAAGGACACGGCGTGCTCGGCATTGTCGCCGTGCGCTTGGAGGAACTGAATTACGATGGAGTTCCCCCGGACGCCCGCGAAAAGCTGCAGACCCGCCTCCGCGCGCAGTACCTCTTCACTTTGAGTATGACCGCGGAGTTGTTCCGCCTCCTGGCAGATTTTGGACGAGCTGGCATCGAGACGCTGCTCGTGAAAGGTCCTTTAATTTCACTCCTGGCGTACGGTGACCCTGCGGTGCGGAGCTACGTCGATCTCGACCTGATCGTTCGCCACCGCGATATTCTGCCTGCAACGCAGCACATGATCGCCCTGGGTTTCGATGCGGACGTTCCAGAACGCGCCATCCAGGCTGGAAAAGTACCCGGCGAATATCTCTTCAAGCGCCCCGGCACGCAGCGCCTCGTCGAACTCCACACCGAACGCACCTTTCGCTACTATCCGCGGCCCATGCGCGTCGAGGATCTATATGCCCGCCAGCGGCGCGTGCCGCTGGACGGCCGCGATGTGCCGGTGCTAAGCCTCGAAGATGAATTGTTGTTGAACTGCATTCATGGCGCCAAGCATTTCTGGGAGCGGCTCATCTGGGTTGCCGATGTGACCGCTTTGGCCGCGCGTCATCCCGAAATGGACTGGCAAAAAGCCCGCCAAGCCGCCAGGGATGTGGGTGCGGAACGTATGCTGCGCGTCGGTCTGCAACTGGGAGTTTCTGTCTTTGGCGTTCCTCCGCCCCCAGAAATGGCCGCAGAACTTACCCGGGACGCCGCCACGAAGCGACTGTGCCGGCAGGTAGTCCGTTGGCTGCCCCAGGCTGGGTTTGCCCCGCCCGCTCTCCGGGAACGCGCGCTCTTCCGTGTGAGCATGGCCGGCGGCGGCTTCGTCGGCGCCCAATATCTCTTGCGCTTATCCCTTTCTCCTACGGAGGAAGATTGGGTGGAGGGAGCTGAGGATCGGCGCTCCTGGCTCTGGGATGCCGTGCGGCGGCCGCTGCGCTTGCTGCGCAAGTACGGTCCCGACGGCTGAGCACACCCTTCGTCGGGCAAAAGGTGCGCGCCAGCAAGCATCTATTCTGCGAGCGCTTCCCCAAAGAAAAGAGCCCGGCCAGCAATCCACGCCAGCCGGGCCCAGTCGGAGACATCCTTCTTGCTTATATGTTCGCCCGCTCCGAAATGTGGTGCGGCAGCTTCTGCTCGGAAGCGGGAAGCTCGACAGTCAACGACAGCTCACTCCGGTTGCGCAGCAAGCCCAGCTTCACCGACTTCGCGTCTTTCTTCATCATCAGCTTTTCGCGAAGCTCGCGGGCACTGTGGATTCTCTCGCCGTCCATGCTCGTGATCACATCGCCGGCCTTCAGCCCGGCCTTGGCCGCGGGAGAATTCTCGAGCACATTGCGCACCAGGACTCCTTCGCCATCCGGCGCGCCAAAGTAATTTCCGAAATCTCCTTCCAAGTCCTCCGCGTCAATGCCCAGCCGCGCGCGGCCTGAAACAGAAAAACTGAAATTGCGGAGATCCTCAAGCGCGGGCAACTCCTGCAATTCCGGCATTTGGAACGCATAGGCTCCCGGTGTTAGTGCCAGCATCGTGTGGTGGTGTGCGGCTTCCGACTTGCCCAATGTCACCGCGATGGTTTGTTGGCGGCCATCGCGCCACACCGACAATTGCGCCGTCCTTCCCGTTGGAATCTCGCGGATCATTCGCCGGAACTGCTCCGAGCCTTCCACCCGTTGCCCGTTGATCTCGGTGATGACGTCATTCTCTTTCAAGCCAGCCCTAGCGGCGGGGCTATCCGGCACGATCTTTCCCAGCAGCGTCCCGCGCTCCGCGGGCAGCTTGAGTTCTTTCACCTTCTCCGGCGTGACTTCGGCCACGCCCACGCCGAGCCAGCTTCCGCCTCCACCCAGCAGAACCTGGGCGTCGTCATCGGAGGGAAGCCCTTCGATCTCGATAACATCGTCCGATTCCGCTCGCGGAGCTTCCTTATCCTGGTTGATGTAGATTTGTGTGTGCTTTTGAGATGTGCTTCCGGTCTCTTGTTTCTTGGCGGAGGCTCCTGGCAAGGCAAGCAGCGCGATGCTCAGAGCCCCCAGGCCGAGTACTGTCCAAACATTTCGATTGTTCATGGTGGCGTTCAGCTCCTTCGGGTACTTAGACGGAGAGAATGCTAAACCGTCGCCCGAAGAACGACCACACGAATGACCCCGTTCACTGTGCCCAGCCGAATGGGCGAGCCGCCGCGTCCCAGCTTTCCATGCAACACTCTGGGCTGCACTGCTCCACGCATCACCACGGGAAGTTCAGAGGAGAAGCTCCCGTTCATGCAATGGGCTTCCAGGTCTGCCGGGAGATCCGCTGGAATTGCCAGGAGCACCGAACCGTTCGTGGTCTCCGCAAGAGCCCCTTTGGAATCCGCCGGGTGCTTCAGTTCGAGGTACACGTTGCCATTCGTCGTGTGGGCATGCACGTTGCCGCTGCCCTCGAAAACCTCAATATTGCCATTGACAGTATGCAGGTCACCCACCGACTCGAGGTCCGTCACGCGCAGCGAGCCATTCACCGTATTGACGTGCGTCACCTGAGCGCGCCGCGGCACGTGCACCGTATAGTCCACCGCCACCTCCACTCCCTCTTCCTGCGGGTAGCGCGTGGAAATGGAAAGCCCCCCGTCGGGGCGCGAGTCCACGTCAATCGAAACGCGGTCCAGGTTGGATTCCTTTTCCAGAGTCGTCTTTACCGCGCGCACTTCCACCACATCCTTGTCCCAGGCCTCAATACGCACCGTGCCATTCACATTGTTGAGTTCCAGCGATCCCCCGGAACGCAAAGGATAGGTTTGCGCGAATTCACGCGTTACGCCGAAACATTGTGGAGCCAGGAAACCCGTGACGGCCAATAGAACCAAGGTAGCGGGACGAAATACGCTGCGAAACATCGTAGACCCTCCTTCGCGAACCTCAACCCGTTCACTCCCCCCAGGGCAACTACAAGCTCTTCCTACCCACACGCCACTCTCCCGGCCAGCTCCTCAGTGAAGTTGAAAATTAAACGTTACCGTGGTGATAACGTCAACCTTTTTGTCGCCTACTTGCCCTGGCCGCGCCCGCCATTGCCGGATCGCCGACGTTGCTGCATCAGCCAGTGCCGGCTCCCCTTCAATGATCTTGTCCACACTCAGGCTGCCATCCGTCTTCACCCGGACTTGCATGCGCACCACGCCCTGCAAGCCCGCCTTGCGCGCCAACTGCGGATATTCCGGCGGGGGCGAGGCGATCAAGCGTTTCTTGAATTCTTCCGCATCTTCACGCACACCGCCCAGGAACATGCTTTCCAGCCGATTGATCCACTGGTCGATCCAATCGGCTTTGGCCCCAGGCGTTGTCGCCGCGAGAGCCTGCGGCTCCTGTGGCGCCGCTTCCTTGGGAAACCAAACGCTGACCAGACGTTGTCTTTCTTCATCCACCATGGATTGCCGTAGCGTGGTTTCCGTGTCCAGGTATTGCAGCCGGATTTTGCCTGCCGCGGTGTGCAGCTTCAGCACCGCCCCGCCCCCGTTCAACGCCCCGTAAGCGTGCAACGGCCCTTCTGGCCGCGTCTGCAGATTCAATGGGAGGGACGGATCCGTTTCGATGCGCTGTGCCCCGCCGTTGTCCACCGTCGCGTCGATCGTCGCCATGATATTCCGCGGCAAGAACACGACGATGTCGCCCGTGCTGGAAGAAAGTTGCGAGGCGCCTGGCAGCCGAACGGGATGATGCGGATCTGGTGAATCCGGAGCAATCCACGCCGTGATCGTGCCGTTTCCCGTTGCCGCGCGGAGCGTGTTCGCCACGTGCGTCAGGCAGATGCTGCCGCCGCTTGTTTCCACTTCCATCGGCCCCGAAACGTACATCATGCGAATTCCGCCTCCGGCCGTCTGCGCGTGCACCGAACCGTGCACTTCCCCGAAATCGATCTGCCCGCCGCCCGTGCGCACGCTTACATAGGAGCCCGCTTCGCCAACGGCAATGTTTCCGCCTTCCGTCTCCAGATGCGCTTCGCCCCCAATTTGACCGGCGCGAATGTGCCCGCCCCCGGACCGCAGCTTGGCGCTGCCGGCGATGTTTCCGGCCTGAATGTGGCCCCCGGCCGTAAACGCATCCAGGTCGCCAGCGACATCCAATACGGTGATATGCCCGCCCTGAGTTTCCAGCTTGGCCGCATAGCGCTCCGTGGAAAGGCTTTGGTACGGCCCGAATCCAAGGCGCCCCGTGCGAATATTGCCGCCTTGAGTTTCCAGCAGTACGCGCCCGGCTAGGTCTGACATTTCAATATCACCAGCGCCGGTGCTCACTTCTACACCGAAATTTGACGGTACGCTGATCTGGAATTGCACCCAGTATTGAGCGTTCCGGCTGATCATCGAACGCAGTTGCGGAAGCCGCCCCACCAGGGAAACGCCGTTTGGCGTTTCCTTCGCCGTCAAAACGTACCTTTGCAGAAGCACATGCGCGAGTGGTTCCGGCGCGTCCGTTTCAATGTGTACGGTGTAATGGACCACGGGAGGCGCATTGGCGGGTAGCGCTTGGACGCGCACCGAGCCTAGATCCGCGGTGAGCGTCAATGTCCCACGATCACTCGTGGTAATGTCCCCGGAGCGGTCCGCCGACGCATGCGGAGGCACATTGCCCCCCGCGTAAGCTGGTGCCACCATGCCTAACGCGGCGAATGCATAAACAAGTGTGAGGAATGTTAGCGGCTTCGACTGGCGGCGCGTACGGAACGACATTTTCCAATCCATTCGCATGTAGTGAGCCCAATTTGCAGTCACGCGCTGAAAACTCACTGTTCGCCGCGCTCGCTGATTTCCCGCAATGCTGCCGAACTGCGCAGCCGCACATACCGGCTCGGGTCTTTACGCTGCAGATCTTGCAGGGCGCGAATCACATTTGCCAGCGATTCGTCCGGCGGAACACCGGGAGCCCTTGGCGCAGCCAGTTCATGCTCCGGCGCATCCAGATCTCCGAGAACCGGCGGCGACGCGGAGTCCGGCTCCCCGGCATCGAGAGAGCGCACCAGCAAATTCACGGCTTCGACCCGCACGCCGGGATTGGAATCCTGCTGCAGCGCCTCCAGCAGGGTCTCGCGCACCATCCGGTCCGAGGTCGAATCGCGCAGCGACTCCAGCGCCTTCAATCGAACCGCGGGATTCCGGTCCTTGCGCGCCGCGGTCAGCAGGGCACTGCGCACCTGCACGTCTTTGGCTCGCGCCTTCAACACATCCAGACAATCCAACCGCACGCCCGAATCAAAGCGATCGCCGTTCTCCACAACGTACATCAGCACTTGCCGCACATCCATATCATCCAGATCTCCCGTGAGCACCACGGATTGCTCCGCGCTCAACTGCAGGCGGACATTTTGCGTTCCGGATCCCATGGAAGGAGTCAAGCTCACACCGGCAACGGCCATCTTGGCGAGCTGTTCTTGGGTGATTCGTGGCCCGGGCCGCACATTCACCGCCTGGTCCAGCGCGTTCGCGTCATTCCGGCCGGTGAACCACTGCGTCGACTCCACGCCAATCACAAGTCCGAAAAGCGCCAGCAGCGCGCCGCTCCACGCCGGGTGCAACGCCATCCACCGTCGCAACCACGGGAACGCGGGCGCCTTCTCCTTCACGGGGGGAGTCGCCAGGTCGTCGAGCTTCTCGGAGAGTGCACTCCGGCATTGCGCCAGCAGCACGCTCGCGCTGTCCAAGTTCTCCGTGGCCTGTGGGATCGCTCCAACCGCCTCCTGGAAAGCGCTTTCCTCCGCGAGTTGCGCCCGGCAGTCCTCGCAAGTCGCCAAATGCGTATCAATGGTCGCGCGCTCCTGAGCGCTCAGTTCATCGCAAACGTAGAACACCAGCAGCGATGCAATCTCAGCGCAAGTTTTCGTCGGATCAGCGGCGCTCATCGCAGTTCTCCCAGTGCACTGCGCAGTTTGCGCGTGGCGCGGAATAGCGAGTTCTTCACGGTCTCCTCGCTGGTGCCAAGGGCGGCGCCGATGGCGCGCAGCTTGAGTCCCTGGTAATGCTTCATTTCAAATACAATGCGTTCCCGGGGCGAGAGCCGCACCATGGCAGCCGCAAGCTTGGCCCGAATTTCCTGGCCAACCAAATGCTTCTCCGGATCGAGCGCAGGGCGATGCTCCCTCTGCCGCTCGAAAAAGTCCGTTGTGCCTTCCTCATACTGCCCGGCGTGCATCTCGGGCGCTTGATCCTCCGGCCGGGCCTGCCGCCGCCGCAATTGGTCCAGGCAGACGTTGGTCACGATGCGATACAACCAGGTATAGAAACTGCACTCAAACCGGAATCGATGGAGGTTTTTGTAGACCTTCAGGAAGGCTTCCTGATAAACGTCCCGGGCGTCCTCGGTGCGCTTCATCAAGTTGAGAGCAAGCCGCAAAACGTCCCGATCATAGCGGCGAACCAACTCCTCGAAAGCAGCGCGATTACCAATTTGCGCTTCCTGGACCAGGGTGCGCTCGTCGAGGTTGGCCAAAGAGGTCACCGTGGCCAGGGCAGCTTCGGAATTGCTGGTCCGGCAGGCATCATCCGCAAAAGCCAGAGCCCATGAGGGGAGAGGCATATTCGCTTTCTCTTTGCCGAACTTGGTGCAGCCAACTCTACATCAGGAGCTTGCTTCCTGGCGCCCCGCGTAGAACCGTCCACACCACCGATACGTTGTTTCGACGCATTCCACGCCGATTCGTAAGCAACAACGTCCCCACCCGTTTGCTTACGCTTGTGCGGCCTGTTCCCTTGGATGCCGGCAAAGCCCGCCAGGTACCCCCAGAACTTAGGCCACAGTTGTGCTTTCCCCCGACTGCAGCCGCCACAACACCAGTGGCCACGCCAGCAGTACCCCCGGTGCTGTCAACACGATGTAACCCTGGCTCCGGTAGAACGCGTCTGGCTGCCCAATCAACTCCAAACCCGCACCCAGCAGCCCGGTACAGACAATAACGAGAAACCATCCCAGCAGGTTCAAACGTGCTACCCGACGAATCCCAAACACCACAAACCCCAGCAAAACCACTTGCACCAGGAAGTGCTTAAAGAAATCTGCCGGAGAGCCCCAGTTTGTGACCATTGCCGCCGCTATCGCAAAGAACATGAGCAACCGCAACCAGCGCACCCGTAGCTCCGCACCGACAAACGCCACCGCAACAGCCAGGACTCCTGTAATCAGCAGTCCTCGCAGGAGCGTTCCGCCGATCACACTGGCCGCAGGCACCAGCGCGTCAAACGAACTGCCGAAGTTGCTGGGCACGGCGCGCTGCAAGGTTGGCCACCACAATGACGCTGCGCTCAATACTCGTTGCAGACCAATCAGCAGCGCCGAGCCTCCCAATCCAATACAGAATGCGTCGCGATAATATTCCCCTGGCATGCCCAGCCACGTGGGAACCTGCTCTTCGCCAAAGGCCCGCGCCGCAAAATGCCACGCCAACCCGAACAGCAACACGATGCCACCCGCCAAAAATACGCTTCCGAGTATCACGGACCCAATTTGCGTGCCCAGGAACAACCGGAATGGATATGCCGTGTCGTACTGCTGCAATACATTTGAAATTCCCGCGCCCAGCAGGAAACGCACCGCAAACAGAGCGAACCCGGCCAGCCCCCACAACAACAAGCGTCGCCACGGCACCACGACGCCCTGCTTCCGGAAATTCTTGAAGTAGAAAACGAGAACCGTAACCACCAGGCCCACGCCCAGCACGATTTGGCCAATCAAAAACAGCGTTCGCGGCAGCGTTCGCTTTTCCTGCTCGCGCGCGAAATCATCGGGGATCTTGATATATGTGCGGTAGTTCGTAGCTTCATCGCCGAGCACCTGAACTTCCCTGCGTGCATAAGCGTGATCGTTCGAGTCTTTCTCCCCGCTATTCCCCAAATCGAGCGGGCTGATTTGCTGCCATACCAGCGTGTGATCCCTCCTGTTCGGACGATCCACCGAACGGGAATCCACCAGCTTCCACCCGCTTAGATCAATATTCTTCTTCTCCTGCAAAAACTTCTCTGCAACTGCGATGGCCTCCACTTTGGATAACTTCGCGCCTTTGGCGGCCTCGGCCAGCGTGTGCCGGAACGCATGCAGAGAGCCATCTGGCTTCAAGGTCACGGCAAATTCCTCCGGCTCCGAATCGCGGAAATACCGCACCAGCCAAAGCGCGCCAGGAACACGTTCCGCATAAATCCGGTTGATGGCCGCGACTGACACCTTTCTTCTTCGCAGGAACTCGTTCGTCACTGGATCCATCTTTTCTACCAGCATTGCCGATCTGTAATAATTCTTGGGATCCAACCCGTGTTCCCGCAGCACTGCATTCGCCCGGTCGGAAGCGGCTCTTGAATTCACGGACAGGTGCAGATAGTCGCCTATCCGCTCTTGCTTGAACTTCCAGGCAACCATGCTGCCTACAATCAAACAGACCGCGAGAAAACCAATGCTCCCGGCCGTGAGTCCCGCGTATCGCCGCCCCGCGATACGCAGTTCCGCCGTTGCGGGTCCCTGTCGCAGCTCTATCTCCGGCGCCGGCTCGGCTCGATTCAGCAGATCCTCGACTTGTTCGAACTCCCCTCGTAGCAAACACGAAATGCCTGAGTACGCCAATGGGGCAAGCGCCGCCAATGCCACCACGACCCCCGAAATCCTGAAGTACACGTTGTCCGAACGGATCAACAGCAATCCCACCAGGGAAGCATCCACCGTGTAATGCCAGATCAATGTCGCCACGATTCCGTATCGCAGTATCACCAGCCCGGCGACAATGCCGATGAGTCCTACCTCAACCCCGCGAATGTAGGCGGGTTCCTGCGGATAGTTGCTGTGTAGAAAACCCCATAAGAATGCCGGCACCACCACCGCTATCCAGCGATAGCGCGCAAGCCGCGCCACGAAAGGAATAGCAAACAGTCGGAAGAGAAATTCTTCACTGGTTGCCGCCGTCAGGCCAATTGCCGCACCGCTGATCCAAGGGAAGACCGTACTCGCTGAATTCTCGTAGTTTAATTCCTGCGGCGCCCACACGCCCAGTTTGCTGCCTAGCATGTAAAAAGCCACGATGAATCCGATGTGGGCTGCGGCCATTGAAAGGCCGACGACCGCGGAGGAAAAAAATTCCTTGGAACGAAACCCTCGCATCGTGAACGCTTGCCCAAGCCTCAGCCGGTCGGGCTGGGACGCTCGGTACAAAGTCTCCCCTGCCGGAAGGATCAGCGTCACCGTAAGGGCCGCCATGAAAATGGCCACCAGCGCGGCAAACCCGATCTGCGAGGCAACAAAACTTACGTAAGATTCGGTGGTCTTATACTGCGCGAACCACAACGGCCAGTCATTCAGGCTTTGTAGGAAAAGCAAAACCGCCACGGCAATCCCGACACGCACGGGGGCGCCCCAGGAAACCTGTCCCTTCCGCGAAAGCACAATGGCGATCCAGGCTGCGGCCCCGATTAACATGAAGTAAGGGACGAAAAAGACAAAGGCGAGCGTATTGTTGCCGTTTCGCAATCGCTGGTAATCCCGCGACCACGCTTCCGGCACCTGCAGAAATTCCTGCGTGCTCCCGATTTGCTTGCCCTGCAGCCCCACCACCAGCCGGTACGGAGCATCCTTGGCCTTGAAATTCTTGCGCTCCCAGGTAAACGACCAGTCCACGCGGTTCGGCCGCGTTTGGGAATTGGCCTCCTCCGGCAGGAAATTCCAGTTGTTCAAGTCCGTACCCAGCTTGTTCTGCAGAAAAACCTGCGCGGCCGATTGCGCCTCTTCGCGGTTCAGCGATTTGGCTGCTCGAGCCTCTTCGATCTTGTGGTCGTAGGCGACAATTTTCCCCGCAGGATTGACCCGCACCTGGAACTCTTCCTCTTGTTGCGGCCGGAAAAAGCGCACTTCCCAATACCAGATGTTCAATTCGCCGGACATCAGCCGGTTGGCCTGCTGCAAGCCCAACTCGCGTTCCAGGTAGGTTTTCGCGTTTTCGTCCACGTCGAACACAATCGCGGACTGGTAACCGTTGAGGTTCTCCCCCAGCCCTTCCACGAACTCCTTCGCGCGCTTCTGCGCCGCGCTCCGCGAAACCTTGAAATCCACCGAGGCTTCCGGAAATGCCCGGAAGAAATATTTGTGCGCAAATAGCGCACCAAGGATCGCGAGCACAATCCACAGCAGCAGCTTGCGCTTGTCCGATCCGGTTAATCGTGTTTCCGCCACGGCAACCTCCCAAGGGCTCTGCCGGCCCCGAACGCCCACTCTAACGATACCCATGCCCGCGACGCAAGTTTCACGAAAAGCGGACTTTATCCCAGCAGTGGTATAAAGAAGGAGCGATGTCCATCTCTCTCCAGACCGATGTCCGCATGGTGAAAGGCGTTGGGCCGCAGCGCGCCGAACTCCTCGCCAAACGCGGCATCTTCACCCTGGAAGATTTGCTCAACTATCTTCCGTTCCGCTACGAAGACCGCATCCATTTCTCCAAGATCAAGGACGTCCAGCCCAACGGCACCTACACCCTGCGTGCCCGCGTCATGAGCGGCCAGGCCGTTCGCGGCATGTACGGCCGCGATGCCATCTATCATCTCCTCGTTCAGGATGATTCCGGCTCGTTACCGTGCAAGTTCTTTCATGGCGGTTATCTGGAAGGACGCTTGAAGCCCGGCCAGCAGCTTATCCTGCACGGCAAAGTCGAAATCGATAAGCTCCGCCCTGCGCGCCGCGAAATGATCAATCCCCAGATTGAAGTGCTTACGGGCGAAGAGGTGGATTCCGTCGAGATGGGCCGCATCGTTCCCATCTACGAAGCCGTCGGCACCTTCGGCACGCGACCGATTCGCCGTGCGATTTACGCCACGCTGCAAAACCTGGACTCCAATATCCCCGACGTCCTGCCTCCAGCCCTGCTCCAGCAGCTCCACTATCCTTCGCGCCGCGATGCTTTAATCCACACCCATTTTCCCGACGCCGGTGAATCCCTTGAAGCGCTCAATCTCTTTCGTTCGCCTGCCCAACAGCGCCTCATTTTCGAAGAATTCTTCCTATACCAACTGAGCCTGGCTTTGGGCCGCAGGGCCGTCCGCAAGGAAAACGCCCTCGCCTTCCGTGTTCGCGAAGACAAAGTCCGCGAAGCCCTGAAACGCATTCTTCCGTTCAAGCCCACCAACGCCCAGAAACGCGTCCTTGCCGAAATTGCCACGGACCTCGAAAAGCCCGTGCCCATGAATCGCCTCCTGCAGGGGGATGTCGGCAGCGGCAAAACCATCGTTGCGCTCCAGGCCGCGGTCATTGCCATCGAAAACGCCTGCCAGGCCGCGCTGATGGCTCCCACCGAAATTCTTGCCGTCCAGCATTTCCTCTCGGCCCGGCGCATCCTTGCTCCCGGCGGCTACACCGTGGAACTCCTCATCAGTGGCCTCAAGCCCTCCGAAAAAACCGCCGCGCGCGAGCGCATCCGTTCCGGCGAAGCCCAGCTCGTCATCGGCACACACGCTCTCATCGAGGAGGACGTCGAATTTAATCGCCTCGGCTTTGTCGCCATCGATGAGCAGCACCGCTTCGGCGTCCTCCAGCGCAAGCGCCTGATGGACAAAGCCGCCCGCCACGGCAATGCGCCACACGTCCTCGTGTTGACGGCTACGCCCATCCCCCGCACGCTCTCCCTCACGCTCTATGGCGACCTCGAGGTCTCCGTCCTCGATGAACTCCCGCCCGGACGCACTCCCATCGAAACCCGCACCACCACCGAGCAGCATCTCCCCGGCGTCTGGGAATTTCTTCGCCGCGAAGTCGCCGCCGGCCATCAGGGCTATGTCGTTTACCCGGTCATCGAAGAGTCGAAGCTGGAACTCAAGGCGGCGATCGAAGAGTACGAGCGCCTCTCAAAAGCCGTTTTCCCCAAACTCAAGCTCGGCCTGCTCCACGGCCGCCTTTCCAGCCAAGAAAAAGAAGACGTCATGCAGAAATTCCGCCACAACGAGATTCAAATTCTCGTGGCTACCACCGTCGTCGAGGTGGGTGTGGATGTGCCCAATGCCACGGTCATGATCATTGAGCACGCGGAACGCTTCGGACTCGCCCAACTGCACCAACTCCGCGGGCGCATTGGCCGCGGTGCGCAGCCGTCCCACTGCATCCTGGTCGCGCCCGGCCGTATGAGCGAAGATGCCCGCGCGCGCCTCGAAACGATGGTCCGCACTACTGACGGTTTTGAAATCGCCGAAACCGATCTCCAGCTTCGCGGCCCCGGCGAGTTTTTTGGCACCCGGCAGTCCGGCCAACTCGGCTTCCACGTGGCCAACCCGCTCCGTGATCGCGAACTTCTCGAACTTGCCCGCAAGGAAGCGTTCGCCCTTGCCGAACAGCCTGCCCAGAAGGAAGCGCTCCAGCGCGTACTGCGTCTCCTTCCTGGCGAATGGCAACGCCGCTATCACCTCGCGCGCGTCGGCTGAGGCCCATCGAAACCACCATGCGCATCATCGCCGGAACATTCCGCAGCCGCCAACTCAAGAGCCTCAAGGGCCTTGCTCTTCGCCCCACCAGCGACCGCCTCCGCGAATCACTCTTCAACGTCCTCGCCGGGCGCATTTCCGGCTGCCTCTTCCTCGACGTGTTCGCCGGCACTGGCGCCGTCGGCATCGAGGCGCTTAGCCGCAGTGCGGCCGGCGTCGTGTTCATTGAAAACCATTCGCCCGCTGCCACTCTCATTCAGAAGAATCTCGATTCTCTCGGCCTTAGCGGTTGCGCACGGATTCTCAAGCTCGACGCCCTGCGGGGCCTGCAGCGCCTCGCCGCGGAACACACTCCCGCAAGCGCTCCTTTCGACATCGTTTTCCTCGATCCTCCTTACGCGGATGCCGACGAATACCGCCGCGTCCTCACCTTTCTTGGCTCCGCTCCGTTTCTCGAGCCTGGCGGACTCGTCATCGCCGAGCACCGCCGCACTTTCGATCTTCCGGAGGCACTCGGTCAACTGGAGCGTGTCCGCGTGCTCCGCCAGGGCGATGCCAGTCTCTCCTTTTTCCGGGCTCGCCCCTCAGCAAACCCTAATCCGCCTCCCGTTCATCTATCTACCTGACTCACTGGCGGGGCTATTCCCGCGCTCCAGGTCCCAGGCAGAGCGCGATATAATTAAACTTCATGTCTACGGCTTTCCACGTTGACCCTTACGATCTTCTCGGTCAGGCGGAACTCTACCCGCCCCACATTTTCCTCCCGGGCGAGGTTCAGCCGAAGCTCGAAATCGCCTGGGGCAGCTTCCACCAGAACTTTCTCAGCAGTGTGGCCGCGGCCTTCCAGCGCACACATCTCCTGAAAACCGATCCTCTCACTTTTGTCTTTCGAGATTGCCGTGTCGAGCGGAGCTTCCCCCGCCGCGCTATCCTCGCCGCAGCCCTGCTACACATCGCCTTCGTGATATTCCCTTGGCCGGACCTTCCAGCCGCTCCCCGGCGCAATCCTGCCTTTGATAACACGGAACTCACCTGGTCCGGTCCCATCGAGGACTTGCCTCTTCTCAATGTTCCCCGCGCGAAACCCACAACCCCGTCGAAATCGGAGCCGGACCCGCCTCCCGCCAAGGAAAGTGTGGACGCCTACCATCCTCGCCAGCGCATCTTCACGGATCCTGTTCACCCGACGCACCCCCGCCAAACCCTGATCAATCCCGCCGCTCCAGCGGAAGCCCCGAAATTCCTTCCCGCCATGCCCAACATCGTCCAGCTTGCCGCCTCGCAAGCTCCTGCGCGTCCGCATATCGAGATCAGCGAGCAAGCCCTCGCCAAACTTCATCCCCATCAGGCTAAAACTGTCGCAATGACGGACACGCCTTCTCCAGACCTGCCAAATCTCGAGCAGCGCCCCGCGGAAATCAGCTTGGCCGCTACTTCCACGGGTCCTGCCAGGCCCAAACTCGAGATCAATGCCGGCTCCACTCCTCGCGTGGCATCCCGCAAGCAGACCGGTGACGCCGCTGCACCGGAAGTTCCCGCCGTACCATCTGGCGTGAACGGTGGAGCGCCCAGCACGCTCATCGCACTTTCAGCGAATCCCGCGCCTCCGGTTCCCGTCGTTCCTGTGCCTCAAGGCAATCTCGCCGCGCGCGTCGCCATATCTCCCGAGGGCAAACCCGGCGCGCCGGGTAATTCGCCAGGGTCTACTACAAAATCCGGAAGCGGCGATTCGCATGGAAACGGCGTGGAGGGGGCAGGGAAGAGCGACATCGGCATCAGCATCAGCGGCGGCTCTCCAAAGCCAAACGCAAACTCCTCGGGTCTTGGCGGTGTGTTAAAGCTCAGCCTTCCGAAATCCCAAACGGGCCTGAAGCGTCCCGATCCGAATGCCGCCGCCGATGACCCGCCCGAGCGCACCGGCCCGCCGAATTTTGCCGCTCTGCCACCCGGCGCGAAGCCGGAGCAGATCTTTACTTCGCGCCGCGTCTACTCCATGAACATCAACATGCCCAATCTGAGCAGCGCCACGGGCAGTTGGATCATCCACTTCTCCGAATTGCACCTCGGTGGCACTGCCGCGCATAGCCATGGCGAAGTCAACGCGCCCCTGGCTCTGCGCAAGGTTGATCCAAAATATCCGCAAACTCTGGTTCAGGATCACGTGGAGGGAGAAGTGATCCTCTACGGCGTGATTCGCCAGGACGGTACCGTGGACAGCATTCAGCTTGTGCGCGGCATCGACCCGCAGCTTGACGCGTATGCCATCGAGGCTTTCGCGCAGTGGAAATTCCAGCCCGCCACCAAGGAAGGCCAGCCCGTCGACCTCGAGGCCATCGTCTACATTCCCTTCCGCGGCCCCGAGCGCCGCTGATTCCTCAGCGCGCATGAGGCTGACGTCCAACAACTCCGCCCGTGCCGTCAACTGGGAAATTTGGTTTCGGAAGTTCTACCGCGTAGGTTAAAAGCCCGACTCCTGCAATTTCACTAGCGTGTACAGCGCATGATTCACCGGCGTCGCCACACCCATCTGCTCTCCCAGCCGCGCCACATACCCATTCAAGGAGTCAATTTCCGTGCGCTTCCCCCGCGCCATGTCCTGTGCGGTTGAGGACCGCGTCCCGCTCATCTGCTCGGCAATCTTCAGAGCACCCGCGAGTGCCGCCTTGGAATCCTCCAAACCGGGCGGGTGGATTCCCTTTGCGCGAGCCACCGCCAGCACTTCATCGACCAGGGTTTCGATGATGCGGCGTGCGCCTGAACTCGCGAATATTTCCCCATAGGTTACGCGGCCCAGCGCTGAAATCGCATTCAGCGCGCAGTTCCAGATCAATTTGGTCCAGAGCTCTCCTTCAATATTCTCTGAAATCCGGCACGGCACCTTCGCCTGCAGGAAAAGACTTGCGATTTTCTCGGTTCGCGTATTCTTTGGTCCCACCACCAGGTCTCCCCGGCCCAGGTGCTTCACATATCCCGGTGGCGACATTGCCGCAGCCACATACACCACGGCCGACAGCGCATCAATGCCCGCAGCCGCCCGAATCTCCTCCGCGTTGTTCACGCCATTCTGCAGACTCACCACAATCGCCCCGGGCGAAATGTGACGCGCCAGACTTTTCGCCGTGCTCGCCGTGTCCGTTGTCTTCACGCAGAACAAAACCACTTCCGCCCCGGCCGCGGCCGCAATCTCCATGGATGCCTCGGGATGCACCGTCTCCCGAAACTGCACTGTGTCTAATTGCAGGCCGGAGTTCTTCACCGCCTCCGCAAACGCCTGCCGCCCGATCATCGTCACCGGTGCGCCCGCCCGCGCCAGCATCCCGCCAAAATATCCACCGACAGCCCCGGCTCCAAGCACGGCGAGTTTCGGCCATTTTGTTTCGCCACTCATCGGGCAATCACCTGAACCAGCCTATCGATATCCTGCATTGTGTTGTACAAGTGCGTGGAAACTCGAATGTTGCCTTCTCGCAAACTGGCAATCACCTTCTCTTTCTTTAAGCGCGCATAAATATCCTGAGTTCGCTCTAAAGTGTGCGCCGCAAAGCAGGCATAGGGACCCCGGCGTGCGGTTTCAAGTGGGCTGGTCCTTACGCACTGATCCCGAGGAAGAGATTCGTACAGGTGTGCCATGAGTTTCTGGTTGTGCCCAGCAACTGTCTCGACCCCCACGTCGTGCAGAAAGTGCAGCGAGGCTTCCCATCCCGCTAGATTGAAATAACTCGCTGTTTCGGAGGCATCCCAACCCCGCGCCCCTGCGGCGGCTTTCGGGTCCTCAAAAATCAGCGCACCAAAATGATTCAACCCTTCGATCCCTTGCCAGTAGAACGGACCTGGCCGGAAGCTTGCAATCAGCTCGCTTTTTCCCCAGAAGAATCCTGAACCGTAAGGCCCCAGCAGCCACTTGTAGCCGGAACACGTGATAAGGTCCGCGCCCAGTTGGCGGACATCCATGGGAATCGCGCCGCAGCATTGGCTTACGTCCAGCGCGAGGAGCGTCCCTTGCGCGCGACATGCCGCGCCCAACTTCGGCGCGTCCAGCATTGAGCCATCATCGAATCGCACCATGCTTGCTGATACCACGCGTGTTCGCGGTTTCAGCGCAGCGATGAAGTCCTCCGTCGCAACCCAGCGCCCAGACGGTGCAACAAGCTTGAGTTTGGCCCCTTCTCGCGCTTCCATTGGCTTCCAGGTCGTGTACTGCACCGGGAATTCGCGATGGGCGGTCAAGATTTCATCTCCTCGCTTCCAATCGAGGCCATAAGCCAGCGCGATCAGCCCGGCGCTTGCACCGGTCGTCAAGGCGATTTCTTCCGGTTTAGCTCCGATCAGATTCGCAATCGAAGCCCGAACGCGTTTAGGCAGATCCAGTTCTTGTTGGTCGGTCAAGTTGTGAGGGAACTTTTTCCACTCCAGGGAGACTTGCACAGCTTCTAGAGAAACGCGTGGCATTGGCGCCTGTCCCGCCGCGTTGAGATATACGGCGTCCTCGTTCGTGTACCACGCCTGCCGCCACTCCACACCCGAGATCATCGCCCTTGCCATGGAACACCTCCCTCAGCACCCGGTTCCATCTTTTAGATGTAGGAGGAAGGGTACAAGGTCCAAATTGGGAGGGGTCTAGAAATGATTGCGTAACTCGCGGAACGCCGGCAGTATTACCAGCTTCCCCGATCCCGCCAACACCGCTTCCTGCTCCAGTTGCCACGTGTTCACATGCGGGATGTACACGGCATTCAGGCCCGCTTCCATGGCCGGATTGATGTCGCTGCGTGGACTGTTCCCGATCATCCAGCCATAGGTCTTCACAATCTTGTGCTTGTGCACCAGCGCCCCGTAGGTCTTCGCGTCTTTCTCTGAGACGATCTCGATCGCTTCAAAAAATCCCTGCAGCCCGGAGCGTTCCACTTTGGCTGCCTGCTCTGCCGGTTCGCCTTTGGTGAAAAGGATCAGGCGGTGCCGCGCCGTCAGGTAGGCCAGCGTCTCCGGCACCCCGTCCAGAATCTTCGGCGGCGTCCTCTCAAGCTCCATCACGCGATTGTGCACCTTTGCCAGCACCTCGCGCTGCGCCATCTGGTCCGCCAGCTTCAGGTAAGTCTCTTCCAGTGATCTCCCAAAACTCCGCACCCCGTAGCCATACTGGCGGATATTTTTTCGCTCTGTTTCGTTCAGGATGTGGCGGATGTACGCCCGGCTGTACCCGCAGGGTTCCACCAGGCTGATGAAATCATCGATCAGCTTCTCGAAGAAAACGTTATTTTCCCAAAGTGTGTCGTCTGCATCGATCAGCAGTGTGTGGCGCTTCATGGTTTTGAGTAGATGATCCCTTTGGGCGGCCGTTCTTCCAGCGATTCCCTTCGGGCAACGGTTTAGTGTAACAGCCCCAGCGCATCTTCGACGATCCTGCTGGCCGCCTCCGGCCGTGCCATCTCGCTCGCTGCGCGCTTCATGTCCGCAAGCCTTTCCGGCTGATCCAGGAGCAGTGCGATCTTCCAAGCCGCTGCCGGCAGGTTGTTACAGCGTATCGCGGCCCCCGCCTCCAGCAATTGGTCCGCATTGCGCGCTTCCTGTCCCCATCCCGCGCCTAAGCGCTCTTCCTCTGACCCGTTGAGAGTTTTTCCAGGATCACGCCGCCCAGCTTCTGCAGCTCCCCGAACCGTGTCAGATACTCCTGGAATTCCTGGTTCAGGAGCTGCGCGTCTTGCGGCCCCAGTTGATTCCGCAGGATCATATCCCGCAGCTTGACCGGATGCGGCAGAAAGCCATCCTCCCTCAATTCTTCCAGCGCCAGATTTGGATTGTAGTGATACATGCAAGTCCCCCCCGAGAGTTCTTCGCCATGCTCGATGGCAAGACTCTCCTGCAACTATTCTACGCAGAATGGTGAGCTGCGAGTTGCAATCTGGTGGGACGCCGAGGGCGGCCGGCTACGCGGCCGAAGCCCGAATGGGCACAAATTCATAGCGGTCGATGCGCGCGGCAATCCCGGTCTTGCCGTTGTCTGTGGCTTCGACACGCACGACCTTCCCATGGCAGCGAATATGCACATCGCCCGCGGAAATGACCTGCTTCGGCAGGGTCAAAACAAAATCGATCTCGCTTCCACTGTCAAACGAAGCTTCCGCCAGGAAATACAGGCCGCGGTAGCTCACATCTCGCGTGTGGGCTTTCAGTTCCGGGCTGTTTGCATCATGTGCCATCACCCGAACGGGCAGGGTCATGACAAAGCGCCGTGCTTCTCGCCTGTCCGACAAATCAGCCATCATTTCCCCCTGGAGGTTGAACCGGGGCGAAAGTAACATTCGCCGCCGTAAACTGCAATCCGAAAGTCCAACTTTTTAGCTCTAGTACGACAAACTCGCGTAGTGGCAGGTATAGAACTGCCCCACCCCGTTTTCACAATTGGAGCGTTTTTCTCCAATTGTGGACGAATACGCTTTCCCGATGATTTTTTGCCTGCCCGCTCCTTTCAGGTACACTTTTCCTGGCCTTTTATGCGCATTTCCCACGATTCCCGCAATCTCTTTTTAAAGGGTCCTGTTGGCCGTTTGGAGGCCATCCTCTGGACTCCAACGCGCTCGGCCTCCCCCTCGCTCGCGGCTGTGGTTTGCCACCCACACCCGCTGTACGGCGGCACCCTCCACAACAAGGTTGTCTATCAAGCCGCCAAGTCCCTCGATGCCCTCGGTATTCCGGTCTTGCGGTTCAATTTTCGCGGTGCCGGACTCAGCGCCGGATCGCACGACCGCGGCCAGGGCGAGCAGGACGACGTCCTCGCCGCCATCAATTTTCTTGCCTCGGAATTTCCGAACATCCCCCTGCTTCTCGCCGGTTTCAGTTTCGGAAGCTGGGTCGGCCTTCGCGTCGGTTGTGCCGATCCTCGTGTCACCGATCTGATTGGCCTCGGCATTCCCGTCAACAACACCGATTTCACGTATCTCTGGAGCTGCACGAAGCCCAAACTCTTCGTCCATGGCGCCAACGATGAGCATGGCGCCCGAACCAAGGTTGCTGAACTCGTCGCCGCGTTGCCCGGTGAAAACCAGTTGACCGTCGTCGATCACGCCGACCATTTCTTTTCTGGCCATCTCCACCAACTCGACCAGGCCATCACCACTTGGCTCGTCCGCCGCCATCCCGAACTTGCCCACTCCTGATCCGCCCGTTAAACGCCCTCTCCCCGCGAAAACAACTTGTTGAACTCCTCGATTCCGGCCGGCGCCCTCCCCACCAGCCGCGTATTCGCTTCCACATGCGCCACGCGCGACATTCCCACAAGTGCCGTCGCAATTCCCGGCGACGATCGCGCAAACTGCAGCGCCCGTTCCACATCATTTTCCAGCCCCAAAGCCTCGGCAACGAATGCCGGGAGGTTTTGCGCCACCTGCCCTTGCAGCAGCGCCGCGCTTGCAATCAGCGTGATGCCCAGCTCACCGGCTGCTTCCATCATCGTCTTCGTATTTCCGCCAACGGTCTGGTTTCCCAGCGTGAGCGCCTCGGTCATCGCCAGGTTATACGGCAGTTGCACGAACCGGAATCGGTGCTGCTCGCCCGCAATCTCCTTCGCCAAATTCGCAATCTCCGCCAGTTGCATCGCATCCCCCGCGCTCGCGTTCTGCCGGAATCCATTCCACGTCGCCATGCCGTAATACTGAATCCGCCCGCGCGCCGCCTCCGATTCCAGAAATAAGAACGCCTCGCGTATCCGGCCCAAAAAATCCGCTTTCGGGATCTCACTCAATTGTGTTTCCGGGTTGTGCAGGTAATAGACGTCCACGCATTCCACGCCCAGATTCTTCAAGCTGCGCCCCAATTGGTTTTCCAGGAACCGCGGCGCCATGCAATGGCTGCCCGCCGCAATTTCTTTCGCGCTGAAAATGCCCTTCTGGATGTACTCCTCGAAGAAATAGCGATTAGGGTCCGCCGGCATGGTTCCATCCGGCGTCAGGTACCCTCCCTTCGTGCAGACGACCACTTCCTCGCGGGCAAATCCCTTGTTTGCCAGCACCTTCACCGCCGTGCCTACGCTTCGCTCGCTTCGCTGGAATCTGTAATTGATCGCCGAATCGATGACGTTGATCCCGTTCTCCACCGCCGCTACCAGCGCCGCCGCATACCCCGCGTCCATGTTCTCGTTGGGCTGGCCCAGGTACGTTCCAGCCCCAAGAGAGGAAATCGTCAATCCTTGTGCCTCGCGAAAATGTCCCTCCGCCGCTGCCCCTCGAAACTTCGCCGCATACTTCTTGGTTCCTTCTTGTGTTGCTCCCCGGCTCATTTCGGCTCCTCGCTTTGCGCTTTTCCTTCCGGAACGATTGGCTCTTCCTTGGCATCCTTTTTCGGCGCCAGCAACCTCGCGCAGGCCCGCAAAATCCGCCGGTACGGCCAGTCCTTCTCCCGATAGAAAATTTCGCCTTCCCGTGGATTGCTGTAGTACCACCGCGCCACCAGGCAAAGATGCTCGCCCAATTCCGCTGCGCTTTGTCTGATATTACCCGCAATCGGAGACGGTGCAGAAAGAAGTGGCACCCCGCCGCCCATCACACCTTCCAGGTACTCGCGGACCGTTTCTTCCGCCGACCGCGGCTCGCGGGTATCCCCAAACCGCAATTCATAGGGTTCCGCCAGCCGCCCTCCTCGTACCGCATAGACTCCAATCGTTTGCTCCCGCGCTGTGCGTTGCAGAATTACAGCATCCAAGTCCTGTATCCTCCGCGCCAGTTCCGGCCTCCCGCGCAGCACATCATCCAGTTTTTCCACCTTCTTGTGAATCGCCGCCGCGCGCTCGAAATCCAGTTCTTCGCTGGCCTTCTCGCGTTCCGCTTCAAATCCTCCGCGCAGCGAGCCCCCGCTCGTCTCCAGAAACGACACCAGCCGGTTCACCTCCACGTCGTACTCTTCCTTTGTGCAACCCGCAAAACACGGCGCCAGGCACATTTTCATCTCCGAATACAGGCATCCCGGAAAGGCCGGGTCGCGCCGGATCTTGATTTGGCACCGCCGCACCTTGAAAAAATCCAGCATCTTTTCTGCGAAGGCTTGCGCCGCGCGCCGCGACGCGAACGGCCCATAGTACGCTCCCGCCGCTGGCAACCCTTGTTCGTCCACCGCAATGCGCCGTGTCACGTAGCAGCGTGGGTAGGCATTGCGCAAATTTACCTTTAGCACGGCGGCCGGCCGCAGCCTCATCAAGTCCCGATAACGTTTGGGAAATTTCTGCTTGGCGTGGCGATAGTAGGTCAGCGCCTGCTCAAATGCCGACCCCGTCTCGCGGTAATGCACCGCCCGCGCAAACTCGCGCAGGTTCAATCGCTTGCTCGCGGGGTCCGCCGGGCCCAGCAATCGTTGCAGGCGCCGCCGCAGGTCCGCTGTCCGTATCAAGTAAGGTTCGGCGTTTTCTTCTCTAGGCTCGATCAAGCAGACGGCCGGCCTAGCCGGGAGCAGCGAAAAAAACTCCGCGTCATCTTCCTCTTTAAATGCAAGTCCCGCGTCGAGTTCCAGCACCCCGCCAGAATACTAAATCTAGTCTCCCAAACGCCAAGAACCCGCACACGCGGACGCGCAGCCTTGCCTGGCTCGACGGCGAGCAATCGCTACGCCCCTTTCTTCCTGATCTCCAACAGGTTGCGGAACAACGGCGAATAGTTGTCATCCCGAGCGAAGCGAGGGATCTGCTTTTCACAAAAGACGGCAGAAAAAGCAGATTCCTCGTCCCGTTCAAAAAGCAAACGGGACTCGGAATTACATTTGCGGGGATTTTTCCACCGCTGCGATCGGTTGGATTTCCAACAGGTGAGACTTCGTTGCCACAACATTCCGGCGACCAATTCTTTGCGCATTTCTTCTTACGCCTTCTGCAGCGCGGGCACTCCCCGGACATGCAGTGACTGCAGTTCCGCTCGCATCTCATACTTATGCATCGCCCTTCGAATCAGCGCAGTCGGCCACAATCCTCGCCACGTCATCAGGATCGCGCCCTTCCACGTCAAGAAGTAAGCTTCCCCATCAGGCGCCAAGTACATGTAGCCCATCTTCGCGTGCCGCGGTCCATAATTCTCCATCACGCGCACCAGCCGTTGAATCTCTTGTCCCTTCGGCTCGCCTTGCGTCCACTGTCGGTTGGCGTACTTTTCGGCCAGGCTCTTATGCACCTGATATAGCTCACGCGGCTCTTTGATCTCCGGGAACCGGAACACGCGAACCTCCGGATTATCCGGCGTCAGCGGTAAAACGCCGTTCGTATTCGTTTCCAGCGCCAGCCCATTTCCGAACCGCGTCGAAAACTCGAAATAGCCCGCCGTTCTCTGCGGCGAGGTGGCCACCGAAACGTTGGCAAAATCGTTCGTCGTCCGGTTGCAGAAATGCGCGATGAAGCTTTGCGTGTTGCTCGCCAGCACGCCGCAGTCGTAGCACCCGAGAAACTCGAAACCCAGGCTTTGCATCTGCGGTATCTGCGGCCGGATGTACGCCGATACTTCACGCGGCAGTTCTTCCGCTGGCACCTGCACCGGGTTGCAGCGCGCCGCAAACCGGAAACCGCTCCGCACGGCCATCGGCGCCATCAAGTGCATTGAACCGAGCAGTATTGCCGCATCTCTCCACAGGTGTTCGTACATGGGTTCAGATCGCGCGGGCGGCGCGATGCCTCCGTAAATTAAAGTATTTGTTGTTCCCATTATTCGGGAGGCTCCCGCCAATCGGTCGGGTTTATCCGCGGAAGGTCTTCAGTTCGTTAACGTGGGTCCACAGCATCACACTAGGCGAGCGCGACACTGGTTGATGTGTCTGACTTAGCCTGAAATCCGAAGTTGAGCCGTTGCAGGCGAGCGCATCTCGTTTTGTCTCAAATGATCATCCTGTGAAGACCCAACTTCGGCGAAGTTGGTTTCTCTCATACGATCCACCACCCAAAATCTGTCATTTCGACCGGAGGGACGGCGCTGTTTGCCGTCCCGGAGCGGAGAAATCCCTCTTCGACTTCGGATTTCAGGCTTAGTTCCGGAGTGCGGTCAGCTTTGGGTTTGTCGGGGAATGGGGACTTGCGGCGGTTTTTTCAGCCTACGCTGAACCTGAGGAGCGCGCCTTTAAGTGGCTCTTCACCCCTTCAGCACCCACGACGCAATCACCAGCCTCTGAATCTCGCTGGTCCCCTCATAGATCTCCGTAATCCGCGCATCCCGGTACGCCCGCTCCACCGGATACTCCCGGCTGTAGCCATACCCGCCATGAATCTGGATCGCCTTGTGCGTCACGCGCGTCGCCATTTCGCTGGCAAACAATTTCGCCGTCGCCGCTTCCTGGCTGAACCGCCCGCCGCTATCCTGCTTCCACGCCGCTTTCCTCACCAGCAGCCGTGCCGCATCAATCTCCGTGGCCATGTCCGCCAGCATGAACTGGATCGCTTGAAACTGCGCGATCGGGTGCCCGAAGGCCATGCGCTCCTGCGCCCACTTCAACGCGGCCTCAAACGCGCCTTGCGCAATGCCAGTGGCTTGCGCCGCGATCCCGATGCGCCCGCCATCCAGCGTCGAGAGCGCTACCCTGTACCCTTCGCCTTCATTTCCAATACGGTTCGCCGCCGGCACCACGCAGTCCGTGAAAACTAATTCGCTGCACGCCGTCGCGTTGATCCCCAGCTTTTTCTCCTCTTTCCCCACCTTGAACCCTGGCGTCCCCTTTTCCACCACAATGGCCGTGATCCCGCGCTCGCCCCTTGCGGGGTCGGTGTTCACGTACGCGATGGCCGCATCCGCCACGCCGCCGTTCGTGATCCACGCCTTCGTGCCGTTGATCACGTACGTATCACCTTGTTTCACCGCCTTCGTTTGCAGCGCCGCCGCATTCGAACCCGCTTGCGGTTCCGTCAGCGCGTAACACCCGATCTTTTCGCCGCGCGTGAACGGCAGCAGAAACTTTTTCTTCTGCTCCTCAGTTCCGTAACGATGAATGGGATCGCAAAACAATGAATTCTGCACGCTCAGGATCACGCCCGTCGAAGCGCAGCATCGCGAAATCTCTTCGATCACGATCGTGTACGCCAGATGGTCGAACCCCGCCCCACCCTCGGCTTCCGGAAACGCCACGCCGGTCAAACCCAGCTCCGCCGCCTTCTTGAACAGCTCCCGTGGAAAGTGTCCCGTCTCGTCCAGTTCCTTGGCCAGCGGGCGCACCTCGGACTCCGCAAATTCCCGCACGCTCTTTTGCAGCAGCTTTTGCTCTTCACTAAGTTCCAGATTCACGGCAACTCCTTGTCATCCCGCTCAGGGCCGAGGATCTGCTTCTCGGGATTCTTCAGCTAAGCGCCTTTCTCAGCTTCTCAAACGTATCCTGCAATTCCTCCGGCTGCACGCGCGTTTCCCCCGTCACGGTCATGAAATTCGTATCCCCAATCCATCGCGGCAGCATGTGCAGATGCAGGTGCCCCGCCACGCCGGCACCGGCCGCCTTCCCCAGGTTCATCCCCAGGTTCATCCCGTCCGGCCCGTAATTCGTGCGAAAAGCCGCTTCCACCCTTTGCGCCAACTCCATCATTTCCTTCAACGCCTCTGCATCGCAAAGATTCAATTCCGCCACGTGCGCGTACGGCACGATCATCACGTGCCCGGACGTATACGGATACCGGTTCAGGATCACGAATACTTTCTTCCCCCGGTAGACCACCAGCGTCTCCTCATCCCGCGTGCCCTTCACCGCATCGCAGAAAAAACACTCCGGCTGCTTGCCTTGCGTCACTCCCGCCATATATTGGAACCGCCACGGCGACCAAAGGTAATCCATCGTTTGCAATCCTCACTCGCGCAATCTCGCACTCAGCATAACCCAGAATTCTCTTCGCAACCCGATCTTGTCTTCCTCAAAAAAAAACGCCCCGAACTCGCCGGGGCGTCCACAACCTTTAATTATCAGAGTTCATCCTCACGAAGGCGCTGCTTCGCTTGGCGCTGCCTCCGGGCTGTTGACGAAATCCTTCAATTCTTTGCTCGGCTTGAAGAACGGAATCTTCTTCGCCGGCACGTCCACCTTCTCGCCGGTCTTCGGGTTGCGGCCCACGCGGCCCCGCCGCTGTCGTGTCCGGAAACTCCCGAATCCCCGGATCTCGATCTTGTCGCCCTTCTGCAGCGCGTCGATGATGCTTTCAAAAATCGTCTCGACGATGGTCTCCGACTCCTTGCGTGGAAGTTCCGTCACCCGCAGCACTTCCTCGATCAGGTCGGCCTTCGTCAACGTCGGTTGCTTTGTCATCGTCCCTGCCTCTTCAATCGTATCCCGTTTGGCCCGTACAACTCCCTGGTGCGAGCCGACTTAGAGGGGCTTCGCCTCTGGCTGACCCTCTTCCTATCATTAAAACAACCCTCAGGTAAACGAATTTTCGCGCCTGGCCCCCTGGGCCGGGGAAATTACGTGTGTCTGCCTACCGGGACGCCAGCTTCTGCTTCATGGCGTCTCCGATCGTTGCCGTGGCCGAGGATTTCGTCGACTTGTACTGTTCGATCTCCTTGCGTTCAATTTGCCGCACGGCTGCGCGGTAGCTTAACCCGATCCGCCGCGTGTCGGAACTGATCTTGATGATCTTGAAATCGTATTCCTTGCCGGGTTCCAGCGGTCCCGCGCTCTTCAGCGGTCCCGTGGTCGGCCGGAAGCTCGAGGCCCCATCGTCGCGGCGCTTGCGCTCCTCAATCTCCGTGTTGTGGCACAGCCCTTCGATGTTGTCGCCAAGCTCCACGAAAGCGCCAAATGTCGCGATCCGCGAAACTTTGCCCTTCACGATTTCGCCCACGCGGTGCTGTTTGAACCAGTCGCCCCAGATGTCGTTCACCTGCTTCATGCCCAGCGACACCCGGCGGTTCTCCGGATCGATCCGCAATACCTTCGCAGTGATCGGCTCGCCCTTCTTGAACACCTCGTGCGGGTTCTTCACCCGGCCGGTCCAGCTCACATCGCCAACGTGCACCAGCCCGTCGAAACCATCTTCGATTTCGATGAACGCGCCAAACTCCGCGATGTTCCGCACCTTACCGGTCACCACCGTGCCTACCGGATACTTCTCCGCCACCAGCAGCCATGGATCGGCCTGCGCCTGCTTCATTCCCAGCGAAACGCGCCGGTCGCTCGGCTTGATGTCCAGCACCACCACGTCCACTTCTTCGCCGGCCTTCACTACCTTCGACGGGTGCGTCGGCTTCTTGGACCAGCTCATCTCCGTGACGTGCACCAGTCCTTCGATGCCTTGTTCCAACTCGACGAAGGCGCCGTAATCCACCACGCCGACCACCTTGCCTTTGTACTTGCCGCCCGCGGGATACCGTTCCGCCGCGTCCGCCCACGGGTCCTTGGCCAATTGCTTCAGGCCCAGCGACACTCGCTGCTTGTCCTTGTCAAACTTCAAAATAATCACATCGACTTCCTGCTCCGGCTTCACAACGTCGCTTGGATGACGCACGCGTCCCCAGCTCAGGTCCGTAAGGTGCAGCAACCCGTCGATTCCGCCCAAGTCCACGAAAGCGCCGTAGTCCGTCACGTTCTTCACCGTGCCGTGCACGACTTGCCCTTCGGTCAACGTCTCCATCAACTCCGCGCGCTTGGCATGCAGCTCTTCCTCCAGCAGCGCCCGCCGGCTCACCACCACATTCCCGCGCCGCCGGTTCAGCTTCGTGATGCGCACCTGCACTTCCTGCCCCATCAGGCCGTCCAGGTTCGCCGTCGGCCGCAGGTCATACTGCGACCCCGGCAGGAACGCGCGCACGCCGCCCACATCCACCACCAGCCCGCCCTTTATCCGGTCCACGACCTTAGCCGTGATCGTTTCCTTGGCCTTGTACTGCGCGTCAATCTTTTCCCACGTCCGCCGCCGCAGCACTTTCTGGTACGTCAAAATGACGAACCCGTCCTTGTGCTCTCCCGTGCGCTGCACTTCAATCGTCGCGTTCGGTTCAGGCCGAGGAATGTCCGTCTCAGAGAACTCCACCGCCGGAACCAGGCCCTCGGTCTTTCCACCGAGACTCACCACCACGCCGTGTTCCGTGTACGCCACCACCTTCACTTCAATAATTTCGTTTTGCGACGCGGCTTCCTGTGGCTCGCTGTACTGCTCGATCAGCTTGCTCATCTCTTCCGCGCCAGCCGCTTCTTCGGCTGCCGCCGCTGCTTCGGCGTCCACGACTGCCGCTTGCGCGTGCGCTTCCGCCGTCGCGTGGACTTCGTCAGCCTTCACGTGCTCTACGGGCGCAAGTGTATCCGGCGTGCCGCTCGCCGCGGCTGCTTCTGCCACGGGCGGTTCGGCTGCGGGCGTCTCGGTGCTGGGCGTCGCTTCTTCTTTCGGGGTGTTCTCGCTGGCCTGGGTTGCTGCGGTTCCTGTTGCGGAAGATACGGGGTTATCGTGGTCAGAAAACATGATCAATCGCCTCCGGGATTTCTATCCCTGTTTTTGTCGAGTCAATCCTTGCTGGATCCCTACCGGGGTGATGCAAGGAGGGTTACAACGGGGCAGTGCAGAATTATTGAACTGCTTCGCAGTAACTCGTTAGCTTTCACTTGGATGCCGCGAACATAGCTGTACGCCGCACCCCACTTACCCACAAGGATACCCGCCGCCTCAACCCCTGTCAATCAATGGGAATTTGCCGCCAGGCGAATTTCGGGGAGGGCGACCGAGCGGTCGCTCACTGCTCATTATAGATCCAGGAATCTATCTCCGAGCCCCCTTGACTTCTCTGCTTGAGCGCCGTTTGCTTCTTCTCCTATGCCCTTGCTCCCCCCGCCTGCCGTGTCTCTCGCCGAAAATCCGGTGCACTCACCGCTACCGTCCGGCACATCTCATACAGCCGCGACCTCATCCGCGCACCAATGCGGTCCGCCAGCGTATCTTCCTTCACCACCACGCGTCGCCCGCCTGGCAACGGCGCGCCCTCCGCCGGACTTGCCGTCTCGTCAATATAGTTCGTCGTCAGGATCGTCATCCGCCGCTCGTTGTATCGTGCGTTCAGCACCAATCCAATGATGTCCAGCACCCACGCGGAAGGCTTGCTCGCCCCCAGATCGTCCAGCACCAGAATTTCTGCCGTCCGCACCGGCTCCAATACGCCCATCTCCGTGGATTCGCTCGCCGGGTTGTAGCTCGCCTGAATCTCCTTCAATAATTCCCGGTAGTCGCAAAACAACCCGCCATGTCCCCGCCGGATCAGCTCCTTCAGTCCCGCCACTGCCAGATGCGTCTTACCCACGCCCGAAGGCCCCATCAGCAGCAACCCCTTTTCCGTCGCAGGATATTCCCGCACAAATCCCTGCATCAGTAGTTTCGCTTGTTTCAACGATTGCTCGTGCTCCGAAGTCCAGGTCTTTCCATCCGCCAAATCCGTCGCGTAGCTCTCGAAATCGCAATGCTCATATCGCTTGGGGATTCGCGCCCGCTCCATCACCAACCCTGCGCGCTCTTCCATTCCGCACTCACACGCCACCGCCACGCTGCCCGGCGTGCCATCCTTCCGCGCCGCCAGCTTCCATCCCGTCCCCCTGCAAACTGCGCAATCTTCTCGAGCCATGATCACCCTTTGGAGTGCGGGAGCTTGCTCCCGCTTTTGCGGCCTCAACCGCTCACTCAGACGATCTGTCTTCTCAACCGCGGCAACCTGCCAGCGCTCTTTCGCCAGCCGCCATCATACGTCCCAATCCGCACCGCCACAATCGGCCTGCCCTGCGGAAATCTGTGCACAAAAACAAAAACGCCCCGATCAACTCGGGGCTTTACTGACGGCGTAAAACTGGAAACTCACCACTTCTCTATCTCCCCACCCGCGGCACCGCTTTCACAATCGCCGTCTTCGGCGCTTTTTCTTCCGTCCGCGCCATCCGCGACAATTCCTGCTGCACCACGTGCGCAAACTCGCCCATCTGCCGTTCCATCTCGATCATCTTTTCTCTCATATTTAAAATGATCTCGATTCCCGCCAGGTTCACTCCCATGTCTCGCGCCAGCGTCAGGATTACGTCCAGCCGCTCCAGGTCGGAGTCCGTATACAGCCGCGTGTTCCCCTGCGATCGCGACGGCTTCAGCAAGCCCACTCGCTCATACAAGCGCAACGTTTGCGGGTGCAGCTTGTATAGCTCCGCCACCGCGCTGATCATGTACCCGGCCTTCGCCCGTTTTTTCGCTTTCACTGGCATTGGAGCGCCAAGTTCTCAGTTCTAAGTTTTAAGTATCAAGTAAAGCAAACGTCCGACGCCTTACTTAAAACTTATAACTAATTACTTATAACTTCCTCACACCCCCGCCTTCCCAAACAAATCCTTCCGCGGATCGGTCGGCGCAATTTCTTCCAGTTCCTTCATCAAGTGTCGCACCCGCTCATCGGTCGGCTCCGGCACAATCACCTGGATCTCCACGTACTGGTCCCCGCGCGCCCCGCTCTTTCCGTGTGGTACGCCCTTTTCCTTCAGCCGCAACGTGCTGCCGCTGTTCGTGCCCGGAGGAATCCGCACCAGCGACCTCCCGTCAATCGTCGGCACCTCGATCTTCCCGCCCAGCGACGCCTCCGGCACCGTCACCGGCACCTTCGTGTACAAATCATTTCCCCGCCGTTCGAAAAACGGGTGCGGCCTCACCACCACCTGCAAGTACAAACCACCCGCCGGCGCGCCCATCGTGCCCGCGTTGCCTCTTCCGGGCACACGGACGCGTCCGCCATTCGCCACGCCTGCCGGGATGCGCACATCAATCGTTTCCGTTCGCCGCACGCGCCCTTCGCCGCCACACGTCCGGCACGGCGTCCGCAGTTTGCCTGTCCCGCCGCAGCGGTTGCAAGGCACGTTGAACCGCATCTTTCCCGCGGTCTGCTGGATGGACCCGCTTCCATTGCACGTCGGGCAGGTCTGCGGCGAGCCCACCGCTCCCGTCCCGTGGCACGTCTCGCATGCATCCATCCGCGTGATCTGCAGTTTCTTCACCGCGCCGCGCACGGAGTCCCCAAAATCGATCTCAATCTGGTATTCCAGGTCGCCGCCGGGTTCTTCCTCCGGCTCCATCGCCGCCGTGCCCCGTCGCCCGCCGAAGAACTGGCCGAACAAATCCCGGAAACTCGAGCCCGCGCCCGGCTGCCCGCCAAAATCGAATCCGCCAAAATCGAAATTCACGTTTCCGGCGCGGGCATCCGTGCCACCGCCATATCCGGCCGGCGGCGCATTGTCGCTGTAGAAGCCGTACTGGTCGTACATCTCCCGCTTCTTCGTGTCCGACAGCACATCGTACGCTTCCTGCAACTGCTTGAATTTCTCTTCCGCAGCCTTGTCGCCTGGATTCAAATCCGGATGATACTTCCGCGCCAGCTTGCGAAACGCCGTGCGCATCTCCTTCGCCGTCGCTTTACGCGGCACTCCCAACAGTTCGTAGTAATCCTGTTTTGAGCTAGTCGGCATGAATCTCTTTATGTAGGGGCCGGTCTTTAGACCGGCCCCTCTTCGCTTCCGCGCGCAGGAGTCCAGCCAGCCCGGACCCCCACGCACGCTTCACAACCTGGCGATTCCCGCTATCCGAAACCTTCACCGCCTTCCGGTTCCTGATCGCTGATAACTGATCGCTTCTTAATTCGGCTTCTTGTTGTCGTCCACGTCCACATACTCTGCGTCGATCACATCGCCGGGCTTGCCGCCCTGCGCGCTCTCGCCGCCTGTGGACCCAGGCCCCGCACCGGCCCCTGCCGCGCCTGCTTGCTCGGCGCCGCCGGCCGATTGCGTCTTCTTGTACAACTCTTCCGCCATCTTGTGCAGCGTCTTTTCCACGTTTTCCGTCGCGGAGCGCAGCCGTGCCACGCCGCCTTCGTTCATCGCCTTCTTGGCATCTTCCATCGCCTCTTCGGCGTGCTTCACGTCGCCTTCCGGCAGCTTGTCGCGGTTCTCGCGGATGGTCTTCTCCGCCTGGTACACAATCCCGTCCAGCCGGTTCCGCGCCTCGACCTCTTCCATGCGCCGGCGGTCTTCCTCGGCATGCGATTCCGCTTCCGTGCGCATCTTCTCGGCTTCGTCCTTCGTCAACCCGGTCGAAGCCGTGATGGTGATCTTCTGCTCCTTGTTCGTGGCTTTGTCCTTCGCGCTCACGTTCAAGATGCCGTTCGCGTCAATGTCAAACGTCACCTCAATCTGCGGAATGCCGCGCGGCGCCGGCGGAATCCCATCCAGTTTGAACGTTCCCAGCGACCGGTTGTCCTTCGCAAACTTCCGTTCGCCTTGCAGAACGTGGATCTCCACGCCCGGCTGATTGTCCGAAGCCGTCGAATACGTCTCTACCTTGCGCGTCGGTATCGTGGTGTTCCGCTGAATCTGCACGGTCATCACGCCGCCCAGCGTCTCCACGCCCAGCGACAATGGCGTCACGTCCAGCAGGAGAATGTCCTTCACCTCTCCCGCCAGCACCGCGCCCTGAATCGCCGCGCCTACGGCCACCACTTCATCCGGATTCACGCCCTTGTGCAGCTCTTTCCCACCGAAGAACGTGCTCACCAGCGACTGCACCTTCGGGATACGCGTCGAACCGCCCACCAGCACCACTTCCTGGATGTTTTGCGGCGACATCTTCGCGTCTTCCAGCGCCTGCTTCACCGGCCTCATCGAGCGTTCCAGCAGGTCCTTCATCAACTCTTCCAGCCGCGTCCGCGTCAGCTTCTGCTGCATGTGGATCGGCCCGCTCGCCCCCGCGGTGATGAACGGCAGGTTGATCTCCGTCTCCATCATCTGCGAAAGCTCGATCTTCGCCTTTTCCGCCGCTTCCTTCAGCCGTTGCAGCGCCATCCGGTCTTTGCCCAGATCGATCCCGTGCTCTTTCTTGAATTCATCGATGAGCCAGTCCACGATCTTCTGGTCCACGTCGTCGCCGCCCAGGTGCGTATCGCCATTGGTGGATTTCACTTCCACCACACCGGCGCCCACTTCCAGGACCGAAATGTCAAACGTGCCTCCGCCCAGGTCGTACACGGCGATCGTCTCATCACTCTTCTTTTCCAGTCCGTACGCCAGCGCTGCCGCAGTCGGCTCATTAATAATGCGCACCACTTCCATGCCCGCGATTTCTCCGGCCTGCTTTGTCGCTTGGCGTTGTGCGTCGTTGAAATACGCCGGGACCGTGATGACCGCTTTCGTCACCTTTTCGCCCAGAAAATCTTCCGCGGCATTCTTCAATTTCGTCAGGATCATCGCGGAAATCTCCGGCGGGCTGTACACCTTCCCCGCCACCTCGATGCGCGCATCATCGTGGTTGCCCTTTACCACCTTGTAGGGTATGCGCTTCATCTCTTCGCTCACTTCGTCGTAGCGCCGCCCCATGAACCGCTTGATCGAATACACCGTGTTCTCGGGATTCGTCACCGCCTGGCGCTTGGCCACTTGCCCCACCAGCCGCTCCCCGGCCTTCGTGATCGCCACGACCGAAGGGGTCGTGCGCGTTCCCTCCTGGTTCGGGATCACCACCGGCTCGCCGCCCTGCATCACGGCCACCACGGAGTTCGTCGTTCCCAGGTCAATTCCAATGATCTTGCTCATGTCCTCGTTTCTCCTTCTGCAATCTTCCCAAACTCTTTTCTTCGTAAGCCTGTCCAGGCTCTCAACAACTTAGTAAGGCGGCTTCCCGTCAATCCCTGGAGCAGTGCCCGCCACAAGTGCTGCCCTGTGGCAGCGTGCCAGCCAGTCTGGCCCTTCCCGCTCTGGCGGGGTGCCTCCCCCCTCAGAACCTGCCCCACTATACAAGTTGAGTGAAGTGTTGTCAAGTTATTTGATGCCGAATATAACTTTATTGCTGTCAATGCGTTACAGCCACTCCCATCACCTTCCGGCCAGGTTTTCCTCCACTTGGCCTCAAATCTGTCCGACTGCCTTTTCCCTCGGCCAACTCCTTAATCCTGACTCCCCCACGCTCATTCTCCTATGCTTCCTCTCTCCCTCCATCCCTCCTTCTCCCCGCCGCATCCCATCCTGATGTCCGCTTCGTCATCCTGCTTTCCGCCGTCACCCAGCACCGGCAGAAGCTGTGATACTCTGACCGTGTTTTCCCCCTGTACTTCACTCGGAGGTTTTTGTGAATCGCCGGCGAATTCTGGTCGCTCTTTTAAGTGTGGGTTTGATCGTTGTAGCCATCTTACTGTTTCCTTCTCTGCATAAGCTCTCGGAGACGCCAACTCAGCAGGCGGAACAACCGCAAGTGCCTCTACAGCCGAGCCCCGCAGAAACCGTGAGCACGGCGCCGGCTCCTCCGGCCGCTCGCCCGCTGATTCCGCCGGTGATCACCGTTGCCAAGGCCGCGCCGGCTCTTCCCCAAGCCACCATCTCCGTCAACGGCGTCAACGACATCGACCCTGCCGAGGCCTTCGGCTCCAAGAACGCCCCAGTTGTCATGGAAATCTTCAGCGATTTTCAGTGCCCCGCGTGCAAGCAGCTCTTCATCACCACCACGCAGAAGGTCATGGACAACTACGTCAACACCGGTAAGGTCTATCTCATCCATCGCGACTATCCCTTGCCCATGCATGCCTACTCCCGCGTGGCTGCCAGCTACTCCCGTGCCGCGGCACACATTGGCAGATGTGAGGAAGTCGAACAGGCGATCTTCCAGAATCAGGAAAAGTGGGAAATGAACGGCGATATACAGGGCACCGTCGCCGCCGCCCTGAGCCCTGCCGAAATGAAAAAGGTGCAGGCCTTCGTTGACGCCAAGACCTTCGAGCCTCTCATCGAAAAGGACAGACAGCTCGGCCAGTTGGTTCCGGTGAACCAGACTCCTTACACCGTCCTGCACACCAAGTCCGGCCAGACTTTCCCGGTCGTCGGTTTTGTCAGCTACGACGTCCTGAAGACTTTTTTGGATCAGCTCGTTTCGCAGAAGTAGTTGGAAATTGCAGTGTGCTTCGTGAACCTCGGATTTAGTAGAACGATTGAAATGGGATGGTAAAGTGACAACGTAAGTTGACAAGCTAAATTGTCATTCCGAGCGCAGCGAGGAATCTGCTTTCTGCGAGAGAATTGAGAACACACCCATGCTCCAATTCGCCCCTTTCAATTACCGCCGCCTCATCATCTGGATCGGCCGTATCGTTCTTGCCGCCATCTTCATCTACGCCGGCTACGCCAAGCTGTTTCGCCCGGACATGCATCCGCGTCCGCCCATTCCCATCGCGCTCTCCCTCTTTGCTCTTCAAATCGATTCCTACCAGATGCTTCCGCCGTGGGCTTCGCTCTTCGTGTCCAAGACCCTGCCCTTCGCCGAAATCTCCATCGGTCTTCTCCTTCTCATCGGCTGGCAGCTACGCATCTGGGCCACCATCACCACACTCATCATCGGCGGGTTTTTCGCCAGCGTCGTCCGCGCCTATGCCCTTCACCTCGATATCAATTGCGGCTGTTTCGCCAAGCCCGAGCCGCTCACCGGCCTCACCATTCTCCGCGACGGCGCTCTCCTTCTCCTCGCCGTCCTCATGACCGTCTTCGCCTTCCAGGAGGCCCGCAAGCCCCATCCCTGGTCCGCAGCAGCGAAGCCATCGACATAGCGCTGTGACTTACCCCTCATCTTTAGCTAAAGCCAGCCTCCGCATACGGCGTCTCCTCTCCCTTCCCGTATCCACATTTGGAAACTTTGCTGTGCTTGCCTATCTGCAATCCTCATCCTGTTCTAGAATTCTCTTTCGATGCTAAGTCTCCCTCCCATCACCCTGCGCCTCCGCGGCTGGAAGCTGATTGACCGCGTCGCCCTCGCCTTCCTCCTACTCTGTGCCATTGCCCTCGGCGCCGCCGCCGGCCTTCTCTTCGTCTACGAAAGCGATCTCCCCGAAATCCACGCCCTGGAAACCTATCGCCCCAACGTTGTCACCGAAATCTACGCAGATGATGGCCAGCTCGTCGGCAGCTTCGCCCTGCAGCGCCGCATCCTCATGACCTGGGAGCAAATTCCCAAAGTCCTCTACAACGCTGTCACCGCCATCGAGGACCAGCACTTCGAGGATCACTGGGGCGTCGATTTTCCCCGCGTCGCCGGCGCCGCCTACCGCAACCTCATCAAGCGCCGCAAGGCCGAAGGCGCCAGCACCATCACCATGCAGCTTGCCGGCAATCTCTTCCTCGACCGCAGCGATCGCAGCTTCCGCCGCAAAGCCCAGGAAATCCTCCTCGGCCTGCAAATCGAGCGCCGCTACACCAAACCGCAAATCTTTACAATGTACGCCAACCAGGTTTATCTCGCTCATGGCAACTACGGTTTCGCCGCCGCCTCGCAATTCTATTTCGGCAAGCCCGTCAGCGATCTCAAGCTCCAGGAAGCCGCGCTCCTCGCGGGCATGATTCGCGGTCCCATCTATTCGCCGCTGGTCGACCCCGCGCGCGCCCTTGCTCGCCGCAACCTCGTCCTTCACCAGATGCGCGAAGAGGGAAAGATCACCGCTGCCGAGGAGGAAGCCACAAGGAAAACGCCCCTTGGCCTGCACCTGCAATATCCGCGCAACGATCTCGCTCCCTATTTCTTTGAAGAGATCCGCAAATACCTGGAATCCACCTACGGCACCGAAGCCGTTCATGAGCGCGGTCTCCGCGTCTACACCACGCTCAACATCCAGATGCAGAAGGCTGCCAATCAAGCCGTCCGTGATGGTCTGCACACCTATGATCGCCGCCACGGCTGGCGCGGCAAGCTCCCCAACGTCCTCAAGGACAATCTCGGCAAGCTCGACACCTACGAAGACGACGATTGGCGCCACGCCATCGAGAAGGGAAGCTACGTCACCGGCCTCGTCCTCGCCGCCGACGACAAAAGCGTCACCGTCAAGATCGGCACCTATCGCGCCCTTTTGTCTCCCTCGGACATCGCCTGGACCGGCCACAGAAGGCCCAATGAATTCCTCGCCGTCGGCGATCTCATCCAGGTCTCCATTCAGGATTTGCGCGAAACCACCGCGCGCATACAGCTCGAACAGCAACCCGCCCCGCAAGCCGCCATGATCGCCATTGACAACCCTACCGGCGAAATCAAAGCCATGGTCGGCGGCTACAGCTTTGAAGATTCCAAATTCAATCGCGCCACGCAGGCCTACCGCCAAGTCGGCAGCTCCTTCAAGGTCTACGTCTACTCCGCTGCCGTCGAGAAGGGTTCCTCGCCTTTTGACACCATCGTGGATGCGCCCTTCAGCACCATCAGCGGCGGCCAACCCTACTCCCCGCACAACTATGACGAGAAATACGAAGGCACCATCACGCTCCGCCGCGCCCTCGCCGGCTCCCGAAATGTTCCTGCCGTCAAACTCACCGAAAAAATTGGCATCAATTCCGTGGTGGACATGACCCGCCGCTTCGGCATCACCTCCCCGCTCCCTCCCTATCTTCCCCTTGCTCTCGGCGCCGCGGACATGCGGCTCATCGAGCACGTTTCCGCCTTTACCGTCTTTCCCAATGACGGCATCCGCATCGATCCGCACATGATTCGCCGCGTCACCAGCTACGATGGCGCGCTGCTCGAAGAAGCCCATCCCGAAGTCCACGACGTCATCTCGCCGGACGTGGCGCGCACCATGACCGCCATGCTCGAGGACGTCGTGCAATTCGGCACCGCCATCAAAGCCCGGTCCATGGGTCGCCCCGCTGGCGGCAAGACCGGCACCACCCAGGACTTCACAGATGCCTGGTTCATTGGCTTCACGCCGCAAATCACGGCGGGCGTCTGGGTTGGCTTCGACGACAAACAAATTTCACTGGGAAAACGGGAAACCGGCGCGCAAGCGGCGCTGCCTATCTGGATGGAATTTATCGAACGCGGCATGGCAAGCATGCCGGTCATGGATTTTACGAATGTGGTCACGCTGGAGCAGCAGGCCGCTGAACATCATGTCAACGTCGATACGCCGGACACCGCGCCCGAAGACGAAGCCCCCAGCCTGCCCAGAGAAAAGCCTGGGACGACTCCTTCGCCCACAACCTCTCCCTCCACTCCTTAGCGTGCTGCTCTATAAGCAGCGCTTCCTGGTAAGTCCCGGCCTTGGCCCCGGAAGTTTCCTCCATCTAACTTCTTGCGCCCACGCTCTTCGATTGCTCGTTCAAATTCGTGATTATTTGCGGAAGGGATCCCAACCACCCGGCCGCAGCCGGTACACGCTGCCATTTTCCGCGCGTACTTCAATCTTTTTTCCCCGGAGGATTCTGCCGATCTGTGTGAGCTGCAATCCCCGGAATCTCTTTGGAATATGTTGAGCCTTTCGCGGCGCCACCGCGAAAAGCAATTCGTAATCGTCACCCCCGTGCAGCGCAAGCTTTACCGCTTTTTCCCTGTCTACATCCCGCAGCATCGGCAGTGATGCAACCTCCACACGCGCCCCCACGCTGCTCGCCGCGCAGAGTCGCATCAGATCAATCGATAGTCCGTCGGATAAATCTATCGCCGCTGTGGCCAGTCCGTTTTTCGCAAGCCACTCTCCCAGCGCCAGCCGCGGCTCCGGATAAAGATGCTTGCGCAACAGCCGGTCATCCGCCCTCACCCTCCCGCGCGTCTTCTGCAAACGTTCCCAGCCGCGATCTGCCTCGCCCAGTCTTCCGCTGACATAAATCAAGTCTCCCGCCCGCGCGCCCGTGCGCCGCAAGGCTTGCCCAGGCGCAATCTCTCCGGCCACCATGATGTTGATCAGGATCTCGTCGCGTCGCGTTGTGTCACCCCCTGCCAGTTCGCAGCGAAAGGCTCGGGAGGCTCGCCGCAACCCACGCAAGAACTCCCCCAGCCACCAGCCCGTATGCGAAGCAGGCAGCGCCAGGCTCAACAGGTAGCACCGCGGCGTTCCTCCCATCGCGGCAACATCACTCACGGCGCGCGCCAGGCTTTTCCAGCCCACCGCATCCGCCGGATGTTTGTCGCGAAGGAAGTGCGTTCCCTCCAAAGACCAATCACACGTCAAGATCGTCTCTCGCCCCGCGCGCGGCGCGAATAGCGCCGCATCATCGCCAATCCCCAGGTGCACTCCTGCCGCCGAAAGCCGCGCTGCCTTCGCCCCTGAAGCAATCCGCTTTAGCACCTGCTCTTCATTCATCGCTGTTGGACCTGGCTCTCGTAAGCGCTACATTCGCCTTTAGAGTAAGCGGCGGACTTCCCGATGTTTCTGCATGACCCGTACTTCCTCATCCGAGGCGGATTGTATCTCGCCGCGTGCGAGTTTCTCCACCGAATCTACTCTCGCCCCCGCGGCCCTCAGGAAGTCTTTCGTGCCTCCTGGAGCTACCGCGGACTTGCCTGGATCTCTGTCGTAGTGAGTACCTACTTCCTCTGGCAAATCGCTACGGGGTACGCCTCGCGCACGCTGAATAGCATTTGGACCTGGGCTTTCTTCATCCTTGCCGTCATCGGCCTCATCCAGTTCCCGAGTGTTGTCGCGGCGGATGAGGGGGAGTCGAGCAGCGGCACCTCGTGCTTCGCCGCAAGTGCATCGGCTGGTCTGACGTCATCGCGGTCACACAACACTGGGAAGAGAGTCCCTTTGATCCTTGGTCGGGCGGTCAGAGCACTACAATTCTCGGTCGCGACGGCACCAAAATCCGCTTTTCACAGTGGAACGTCAAGCAAGATCGCTTCGAGTGGTGGCTTCGTAACCACATCCCGCTGAAGTGTTTCGCTGCCGGTCAGACCAGGTCCACCACGGAAAACCGGCCCTAGGGACAGTGGACAGTTTTCCTACGGCTGTCCCAAAAAAATCCAAGTACAGGGTTGACGCGGGCAACCTACAAAATCTAATATCTTACCTATAGCGAACCACGGCTCACGGTTCAGTCAGATCGCGACATTCACGCTACGGTGCGGATCCAGGGAATGAATAACCGCACTTCAAATGAAAGCAAGAACGCCTGAGGGGTCACTCAGTGATTAGCGGGAAGAACTATACGTTCTATATTGCCACGACGCCCGGAAAACTCCGGAAGCTCATCGTGCCCGCCTATCTACTCCACGGTTTAGCGGTTTTGGCCATCATTGGCAGCATTACCGTCGCTGCTGCCATCGGTTCTTACAGCCGCATGCTCTGGAAGATCGGGAATTACAACGCCCTTCGCCACGACCAGGAAACCCTCAAGAAGCAGTATCGCGAGTTGCAGACGAGCGTGAAGGACACCAACCAGCGCCTCGACTCCCTGCAATCCCTGGCCACCGAAGTCGCCATGACCTACGGCGTGATGCGCTATCACCCTGCCGCTTTTGATCAGATGGATTCTGCCGCAACTCCCGAAGACGCCTTTGACCGTTCTGTCGAGCAGTATTCCTTCCTCAAGCGGAACGCCGCGGCCATCGCTGTTTCCGCGGATGGCCTTCGCCTGCTGCCGGCCAGCGCCTTCGCGGACTCATCCTACACGCCTTCCATCTGGCCCGTGCTCGGCCGCATCACGGACGGCTTCGGCGAGCGTCTCGACCCCTTCTCGGGTGAAGGTGCGTTCCACACCGGCGTGGACGTCGGCGCAGACTACGGTGCGCCTGTGCACGTTACCGCTGACGGTATGGTCCTCGACGCGGGAGAGCACTCCGGCTATGGTCGCGTGGTTATCGTCGATCACGGCTTTGGCCTCACCACTTGGTATGCGCATCTCTCCTCTTACGCCGTTATCGCCGGAACCCGTGTCAAGCGCGGCGAGGTCATCGGCTATACCGGAATCAGCGGCCGCTCCACTGGACCTCACGTTCATTACGAAGTGCGCATGAACAACGCCCCCGTCAACCCCTGGCGCTACATGAAATCCACTCCAGCCGCAGACTAATCCTCGCCTCCCGCTCGAATCTTCCGCCCTCGATTTTCCGTCTGCTTCCACTGCCTGAAGAGGCCTTTTCTGTCTATCCCGTGTAGGGGTCCAGCATGCTGGACCCCTCTCGGCAACTCTTAGATTCAATGAGTCGGGGGCTGCCCCGCAGGCGTCGCCGTCCCCACTGGCGGTCCCGCCCCCCTCGCTGCTTGCAATAGTTTGGGCGTCACATCAAATACCACGCGCACCGATTTACTCGATCCCCGATCCACTTTCTGCACCTCCGCCGACTGCAGCAATTCCAGGTACCCTTCGCGCAGTTGCGGATCCAGCTTCTTGCGCGTGTCTGCGCCTTTCAGCCCGCCCTGCGCCAGAACCAATATCCCGCTCAGAATATCGTTGAGTTGCCGCATCGTCGCTTCAGACTCACACTCGCCCTCGGCGACCACTCGCAGCAAATTGCCGTCCGGCTTCGCTCCAATCGAAATCCACTGCAATTGCGCCAGCAGCGCCGCCAGTTGCGGCGAACGGAATCCTCCCGGCGCCTGCTGCGCCAGCGCGGAGGCCGCCCCGGAATCCTGTCGAATCACTGCAAACAGCGGGGTACCCGCGAGTCTCACGTAGCGCTCGCGCCATTCTGCCGCAAAGGGATCGGGTTGCCAGAAAAGCGCCGCCGCTGAAGGATCGTTGGTCCATGCCATCCGATCCTCGCGCAGGAAAGTGAAGAACAACGCTTGCGAAGTTCCGCTCGGCGCAATCGAGAAAATCGTGGCCCCATTCCTGGCCTCGGATTTGCCGGAGCGCCTTGCATACGCCTCAATTTTCGTCCGGTCGAAGCGCCCGTCTGCGATAACCAGAAAGATGGAACCATTGGATGCGCGGGAAACCGCCAGTGCCACGCGGTCAAGGTCACGTTCATAATTAAATCCCGTGGCTTGCACGAACTGCGCGTAATCTTCATCCGGTGCTGGACGCGGCGCCCACGCAAACAACTGCGCAAGAAACGGCGAAGCGCGCAACGCCGCAAGGTCCAGAAACACTACCGCGTTTGCGCTCGCGGGCATACGCGCGAGCATCTCGTTCCGGGTCGCCAGCGGATCGCTCGACTTGTAGCGCAAGTAGGCGAACGTTCCCGCCAGCGAAAGTGCAACTATGACGAGCAAGCCAGGCAGCAATTTGCGGTTGGGCATGGTACGCTTAGGCCGACAGTCGGTCAGCCATGCATCTCGGCCATTCTCGCATCCACATCACTTTAGGCAACAAGAGTTTGCTCTCCGAGCGAACATCCAGCGAGGGATGCCCATGGCAACTGTGGATGGACACACGGGCGTAGATCGCTTGTTCCAGTGTAACGTATTGTAAAAAATAGGCTTATCCCGTAGTGACGGATGCACAAACTGTGGCAGATTTTCCACAGGTCTGGAGGCCCAAGTGCTCTTCCATTTCTCCCCCTTCCCTTGCAATTTCTGTGCCCAATCTGCTATCCTTGTGCGGTTTGAGCAGCGCTGGCGTAGCTCAGCTGGTAGAGCATCTGATTTGTAATCAGAGGGTCGGGGGTTCAATTCCCTCCGCCAGCTCCACCAGATTTAAGCAGGGGAGTGAGGCGAAGCGAATCCCTGAACCCTAATTCGACGGGCTGGTGTCTTTTGACACGAGTCCGGTTTGTGTATTCGCTTGTACCTCTTCCGAAAACGATGCGGGCTGAGACTGTGGACACCTTGACTTTAGGTCCGAGGATTTTTCTCGGGACGGGTGGGTGAGTGGTTAAAACCAGCAGACTGTAAATCTGCCGCTCCTTGCGGGCTACGAAGGTTCGAATCCTTCCCCGTCCACCAGGATTCGAGTTCCGCGGGAGAAGGTGCGAAAAGTAGCACGCTCGGTGGTGAGGGTCGCCGGACGGATGTAACAGCACCGCAGGAAAATCGCAGACGCGATGTTCGAAAGCGGTACAAACCGCGGCGAGTCAGCCGTTCAGAGATAGTGCGCCGCGATGCTCAGGTTTTTTGCAGGGAACGCGTTTGGCCTGGGTAGCTCAGTTGGTAGAGCGCGTCCTTGGTAAGGACGAGGTCACCGGTTCAATCCCGGTCCCAGGCTCCAGGATCTGCTGGGTTTCCGCAAGGAAGCGCAGGAGGGCAGTGGCAATTTTCCGGAGAAATTGGGCGGGGGTAACTCAACGGTAGAGTCTCACTCTTCCAAGGTGATGGTTGCGGGTTCAAATCCCGTCCCCCGCTCCAAGTAATCCTGAGCTGCTTCGAGGGCGGCGAGGGAAGTTCGGCTCAAGCCGCGTTGCAAAAGTCGGTTTGCGCAAAGGATGAGGGCATATGGCGAAGGAGAAATTTGAGCGGAGTAAGCCGCACGTAAACATCGGCACCATCGGTCACATTGACCACGGCAAGACCACCTTGACGGCGGCCATCACGAAAGTGCTGGCAAAAAACAACCCCAAGGTGCTGTTCCGCGCGTTTGACTCGATTGACAACGCGCCGGAAGAGCGCGAGCGCGGCATCACCATTGCGGTTTCGCACGTGGAATACGAGACCGCGAACCGCCACTACGCGCACATGGACTGCCCGGGCCACGCCGACTACATCAAGAACATGATCACCGGCGCGGCGCAGATGGACGGCGCGATTCTCGTCGTGGCCGCGACCGACGGACCCATGCCGCAGACGCGCGAGCACATCCTGCTCGCTCGCCAGGTCGGTGTGCCCTACATCGTAGTGTTTCTCAACAAATGCGACATGGTGGATGACGTGGAACTCCTGGAACTCGTCGAACTCGAAGTGCGCGAGTTGCTCAAGAGCTACCAGTTCCCCGGCGACACCTTGCCGGTAATTCGCGGGTCGGCGCTGCTGGCGCTGAACGGCGATGAAAAGTGGGAGAAGAAGGTTATTGAACTGATGGCCGCGGTGGACGCCAATGTGCCGCTCCCGGTGCGCGACATCGACAAGCCGTTTGCCATGCCCATTGAAGACATTTTCTCTATTTCTGGCCGCGGCACGGTGGTCACCGGAAGAATCGAGCGCGGCAAGGTAAAGGTGGGCGAAGAAGCGGAAATCGTGGGCTTCCGCGCGACGCAGAAGAAGGTGGTCACGGGCGTCGAGATGTTCAAGAAGCTTCTCGACGAAGGGATCGCCGGCGACAACGTTGGCCTCCTGCTGCGCGGCACGGAAAAGGACGACGTGGAGCGCGGGCAGGTGGTCTGCAAGCCCGGCTCGATCACGCCGCACACGAAGTTCAAGGCCGAAGCGTACGTGTTGACCAAGGAAGAAGGCGGGCGGCACACGCCGTTCTTCAGCGGCTACCGGCCGCAGTTTTACTTCCGCACCACGGACGTCACCGGAGACATGAAGCTCCCGCAGGGCGTGGAAATGGTCATGCCGGGCGACAACGTGAGCTGTGAAGTTTCGCTGATCACGCCGGTGGCGCTGGAAAAGGGCTTGCGCTTCGCCATTCGCGAAGGCGGCCACACCGTCGGCGCCGGCGCCGTCGCGGAGATCATCGAGTAACGCTCTATGCCCGTGGAACTCATTCGTGGCCAGGTTACGAGGCAAGTCGATGGCGACTGGCAGTTCGGATACGTGAAACGGGGAATGGGGCCTGTGGGCACTGTCGGGTCGCACCCGTTATCGGCAGAAGTGGTGCAGCGAATCTGGGAGCAGGTCCTGGGTCCACTGCCGGCCACAGAACTTGGCGAGAGCGAGATTGTTCACGAGTGGGATCGGCTGGAGCCTGTACGGGCAATTGAAATCGAGCGCCGGGTACGGGGAATTTAACAGCCGAGTATTGGGCATTGAGTTTGAATGTATTGGAGATAGTTGATGCGGGAAATCATTACATTGCAATGTGGTGAGTGCAAGAACCGGAATTACACCACCACGAAGAACAAGAAGAAGCACTCCGAGCGCATGGAGACCAAGAAGTTCTGCCGCGCGTGCCGCAAGCACACGCCGCACAAAGAGGTCAAGTAACGCTCGCGCAAACGCGTGTGCGTCATCCTGAGGCGATCCGTTAGGGATCAACGAAGGATCTCAGTGGGTTGCTGAGCGGCACGGTTACGAGGTGTGGGGGGGCAGGCGGTTTTGGTTTTAGGGGAGTCGTCCAACGGTTAGGACTCCGGTCTCCAAAACCGGGTATGGGGGTTCGAATCCCTCCTCCCCTGCCAGGATTTTGAAGGACACAAGCCGCGAGGCTCGTGCAGGTGAAACGGATTCATGGCAACGCAGGCGGTTAAAGTGAAGAACGAAGAGTCTCAAAGCAACGCAATTACCGGGGCAGCAGCCGGTGTCGGCGAAAAGGTCACCGGAACCATCCAGGGCACCCGCGAATTCCTCCACGATGTTCGCGTGGAAATGAAGCAGGTGACCTGGCCCAATCGCGATGACGTCACTTCCACCACCATGGTGGTGATCGCCACTGTTGCATTTTTTGGAGTGTTTCTGGCGATTGTCGATTGGCTTGTTCAGCACGGAGTCCAGCGGCTTTTCGACTATTTTCACGTCTAAGGACGGAATGTCTTATGTCGATGCAGTGGTACATCATTCACACCTATTCGGGCTTCGAGAAGAAGGTTAAGGAAAGCCTGGAAAGCCGTGTGGCCGCATTTAGCCTGCAGGACAAGATCGGCCGGGTGTTGATCCCCACCGAAGATGTCGTCGAAGTGCGCGGCGGCAAGAAGATCGTCGCTTCCCGCATGTCCTATCCGGGCTACGTCCTCGTGGAAATGGATCTCGACGAGAACACCTGGCACATCGTTCGCAATACGCCGCGCGTCACCGGTTTCGTCGGTTCGGCCACGGCTCCTCCGGCGCTCTCCGAGGCCGAAGTGGACGCCATCATCAATCGCGTGCACACCCCCCTGGATCGCCCGAAGCCCAAGGTCGTCTTCGAGCGCAATGAGCAGGTGCGCATCGTGGACGGTCCTTTCGCCAACTTTAACGGCACCGTCGAGGAGATCGACAACGATCACAGCCGCCTCAAGGTTTCCGTCACGATTTTCGGCCGCTCCACTCCCGTCGAACTCGATTTCGCGAGCGTGGAAAAGCTGGGATGAATTCCGGCGGCCTGCTGCCGCCGCGACATCAATGAGATTGAGGTAGAGGAAAGATGCCACCAAAGAAAGTACAGACAACCATCAAGCTGCAATTGCCGGCTGGCAAAGCCACTCCGGCGCCGCCCGTGGGCACCGCGCTCGGCCCGCACGGCGTCAACATCATGGATTTCTGCAAGCAGTTCAACGCCAAGACGCAGAAAGAAGCCGATGGGATGATTTTCCCTGTCCTCGTCACCATCTACACGGACCGCTCCTTCACGTTCGTGTTGAAGACGCCGCCCGCTTCCATCCTGCTGCTTCGCGCTGCGGGAATCGCCAAGGGGTCGCCGGAGCCCAATCGCAACAAAGTCGGCAAGGTCACCAAGAAGCAGGTCGTCGAAATCGCCAAGATCAAGCTTGTCGATCTCAACACCACCAATCTGGACTCCGCGGTCCGTACCGTCATGGGTACGGCCCGCAACATGGGTCTGGAAGTCGTGGAAGCCTAGGGAGTCACAGGCGCCAGGAGATCGCAGAGGTAGAAATGACAAAGAAGCAGGGAAAACATGTGGAGAATGCGCGCAAGAAAGTCGAAGCGCGTCCCTACAAGCTCGCCGAAGCCGCCGAGCTGCTCAAGAAAACGCACCACACCAAGTTCAACGAAACCGTCGAACTTGCCATCAATCTGGGTGTGGATCCGAAGCATTCCGATCAGGTGGTTCGTGGCACCGTCGTTCTGCCCAACGGCCTTGGCAAAGCCGTTCGCGTCCTCGTCCTCGCCGGCGGTGATAAACAGCGCGAAGCCCAGGAAGCCGGAGCGGAATTCGTCGGTGGCGACGATATGGTTCAGAAAATCATGGAAGGCTGGACCGATTTCGACGCCGTCATCGCCACGCCGGACATGATGCGCTCGGCGGGTAAACTCGGTAAGGTGCTGGGCCCGCGCGGCCTCATGCCCAATCCGAAAACTGGCACCGTCACCGCGGACGTCACCAAAGCCGTCAAGGAGACCAAGGCTGGCAAAGTGGAATTTCGCGTGGACAAAGCAGGCATCGTCCACTGCCCCGTCGGCAAAATTAATTTTGACGCCCAGAAGCTGGCGGAAAACGCGCACTCCGTTATCGCCGCCGTCCTGAAGGCCAAACCCGCCGCGGCAAAAGGCAAGTACGTCAAGAAGATTACTCTGACTTCGACCATGGGTCCCGGCATCCTCGTCGATATCGCCGAGGCCGAGACCCTGGCAACCGCCGCGTAGCGCGGAGAGAAATTAGCGGAGACCCAGAATAATGAAGAAGAAAAGCGAAAAGCAGCAGGATCTGGACAAGCTGAAAACCGAGCTCGCGAAGGTGTCCACCGTAATTCTCACCACCTTCCAGGGCATCACCGTCGCAAACGACACCAAGCTCCGCCGCGCCGTGCAGGCCGCCGGCGGCAAGTATCAGGTCGTCAAGAACACTCTCGCGGAACTTGCCGGCACCGGCACTCCCGCTGAGGGCGTGCTCAAGAACCTGAAGGGCACCAACTCCATCGCCTACACCAATAGCGACCCGGTGGCCCTCGCCAAGGCCCTCACCAAGGTCGCCAAGGAAGTTCCGTCGTTCCAATTCAAGTCCGGCGTGGTGGAAGGCAGAGTGATCTCCATCGCGGAGATCCAGCAGCTCGCTACCATGCCGTCCAAGGATGAACTGATCAGCAAGATCATGTTCCTCCTGAACGCTCCGGCTCAGCGGATCGCGGCCACGCTCAACGCGCTGCCCCGCAATCTCGCCGTGACGGTTAGCGAAGCGGTCAAGGCCGACAAGTTTAGTTCGTAGGGGTTTGGGGCTAAGCGGGCCCCGCCCGCCGCGGTTCCGAAAATTTTATTCAGAAAATTGAGAGGAGAAATCGCAGTCATGTCGAAAGTCGAAACGATCCTGGAAGAAATCAAGGGCCTGACGCTTCTCGAAGCGTCCGACCTGGTCAAGAAAATGGAAGAAGCCTTCGGCGTCTCTGCTGCTGCGGCCACCGTGGTCGCGGCGGGCGGCGGCGGTGCGGCTGCCGCAGCGGCTCCGGCGGAAGAGAAGACGGAATTCACCGTTGTTCTCACCGATATCGGTGGTAACAAGATCAACGTCATCAAGGCAGTTCGCGAAGTCACCAGCCTCGGCCTCAAGGAAGCCAAGGACCTGGTGGACGGCGCGCCCAAGACCGTCAAGGAAGGCGTTAGCAAGGACGAGGCCGCGACCATCAAGAAGAAGTTCGAGGAAGCGGGCGCCAAGGTCGAGATCAAGTAATGGTTGGCCGGCTGCTCTTCGGCCGGCTCTCCATGCTTCGGGCTTCGGTTTCGGCGCGGTTCATTTGGTGCACAACTGCGCCAGGGGAATTCAGTACGCAAGCTACGGCTGGATGTCTCAACAATCCTTTGGGTCCTCGAGGGACCCTCACTCACCGTGTGCGGGGCGGCATCACGGCTAGGTGTCTTTTCAAGTTTTTCCGCACGCTGCCCGAAAGGGAATGAGGTACATCAGGCATGTCCAATAGCAACCAGCACGTTCGGGAACGCCAGCGACTGGATTTCGCGAAAATTCAGGGGTCCATCCAGATCCCTAACTTGATCGAGGTCCAGAAAAAGTCCTATCAGCGCTTTCTGCAGATGGACTTGCTGCCCAGCGAGCGCGAGGATGCCGGCCTGCAGTCCGTGTTCACGTCGGTCTTCCCCATCCGCGACTTCCGCGAAATGTCGCAACTCGAGTTCGTGGACTACGCGATCGGAAACTGGGAGTGCAAGTGCGGCAACCTGAAGGGTCTGCATCACCTGCGCGCCACCTGCCGCAATTGCGGCGCTTCCGTCGTCACCAATCCTTACCAGACCGGCGACGTCATCTGCCAGAAGTGCGGCACTTTCAACAAGAATACCCCGACCTTCTGCAACAAGTGCGGCGACCCCGTGGCCATGCAGTTGAAGTACGACGTCAACGAGTGCCAGGAACGCGGCATGACCTATTCCGCGCCTCTCAAGGTCACCATTCGCCTCACCATTTACGACAAGGATCCCGATACCGGCGCGAAAACCATTCGCGACATCAAGGAGCAGGAAGTTTTCTACGGCGATATTCCGCTGATGACCGATAACGGCACCTTCATCATCAACGGCACCGAGCGCGTCATCGTCAGCCAGTTGCACCGCTCCCCCGGCGTCTTTTTTGAAAGCGCCAACAACCGTACCTATTTCCTTGGCAAGATCATTCCCTATCGCGGCTCCTGGGTTGAATTCGAGTACGACACCAAGAACATCCTCTACGTGCGTATCGACCGCAAGCGCAAGTTCCTCGGCTCCATCTTCCTCCGCGCGCTGGGCATGAAGTCGAACGAAGAAATCCTCCGCACCTTCTACCAGGTGGAGCGCATCTCTCTCCGCGAAAAGGAACTTCTCTGGAACATTTCGCCCGGCATCGTTGAGCGCAAACTCACCCACGAAATCCGCAATCCGAAATCCGAAGAAATCCTCGTGGGCGCCCACAAGCGCATCACCGAAACCCTCTTCAAGGAATTGATCAAGGCGCGCATTTCCCAGGTTCGCGCGGCCCTTGCCGATCTCGAAGGTGCTTACAGCGTCGCCGACGTCGTCAATCGCGTGACTGGCGAAGTGCTGCTCGAATCCAACAAGCCGTTGACCGCCGATCTCTGGCAGGCCTTTGCCGAAGCGGGCATCACCGAAGTGGATGTCTTCTTCCCGGAACGCGATGAAATCGGCTTGGTGCTGTCGCGCACCTTGGATAAGGACTCCATCCGCTCCTCCAAGGAAGCGCTCATCGAAATCTATCGCAAGTTGCGTCCCGGCGATCCGCCGACGCTGGAAACGGCCACCAACCTCTTCCGCGGCATGTTTTTCGACCCGCGCAAGTACGATTTCAGCCGCGTCGGCCGCTTGAAGTTCAACATCAAGATGGGTCTCGATACGCCGCTGGATAATCGCACGCTGGACACCACCGATTTCGTCGCCGCTATCAAGTACCTCTACAAGCTGCGCAAGAACATCGGCGTCGTCGACGATATCGACCACCTCGGCAATCGCCGCGTCCGCGCGGTTGGCGAACTTCTCGAAAACCAGTTCCGTATCGGCCTTGTCCGCATGGAGCGCGCCATCAAGGAAAAGATGAGCGTCTACCAGGAAATGTCCACGGCCATGCCGCACGATCTGGTCAACGCCAAGCCGGTCATGGCGGCCATCCGCGAATTCTTCGGAAGCTCGCAGTTGAGCCAGTTCATGGACCAGACCAACCCGCTCAGCGAAATCACCCACAAGCGGCGTCTCTCCGCTCTCGGTCCCGGCGGGTTGTCCCGTGAACGCGCCGGATTCGAGGTTCGCGACGTCCACCCGACGCACTACGGCCGCATCTGCCCCATCGAAACCCCTGAGGGCCCGAACATCGGTCTCATCAGCTCGCTCAGTTGCTTCGCGCGCATCAACGATTACGGCTTCATCGAATCGCCCTATCGCCGCGTCAAGGGCGGCCGCATCATCGACTTCGTTCAGATCGTCAATGCCGGCGACAGCGAATTCAAGGCCGGCGATATCGTGGAACGCGACCGCGTCGAAGAACTCAACGACGAGCTTAAGCGCCGCAAGGTCGTTTATGAACCCTACTGCTTCTACCTCTCGGCTTGGGAAGAGGACAAGTACGTTGTCGCCCAGGCTAACGTCACCCTGGACGACAGGCTGCGCATTACCACCGAACTCGTCAACTGCCGCCAGGCCGGCAACTTCGTCCTGAAGCATCGCGATGAAGTCGATTACGTCGACGTTTCGCCAAAGCAGCTCGTTTCCGTCGCCGCCAGCTTGATTCCGTTCCTGGAGAACGACGACGCCAACCGTGCCTTGATGGGCTCCAACATGCAGCGCCAGGCCGTGCCTTTGATCCGTGGCGAGGCGCCCCTCATTGGCACCGGCATGGAACGCGTCACCGCGCGCGACTCCGGCGCCGTGGTCCTCTGCAAGCGCGACGGCATCGTCGATCAAGTCGATTCGGAGCGCATCATCGTCCGCGTCGAAAGCGACCACTCCGGCGTGCTCAGCCGTGAAGTGGGCGCTGACATCTACACGCTTACCAAGTTCAAGCGCTCCAACCAGAACACTTGCATCAACCAGAAGCCTCTCGTTCGCGTGGGTGATCGCGTCAAGACCGCTCAGGTCCTCGCCGACGGGCCTTGCACCGACCGCGGCGAACTCGGCCTGGGCCGCAACGTTCTTGTCGCCTTCTTGCCCTGGCGTGGCTACAACTTTGAAGACGCCATCCTCGTCAGCGAAAAGCTCGTCAAGGACGATTACTACACCTCCATCCACATCGAGGAGTACGAAATCGAAGCGCGCGACACCAAGCTTGGCCCCGAAGAAGTTACGCGCGACATCCCCAACATCAGCGAATCGTTCCTCCGCAACCTCGACGAAAGCGGCGTCATCCGCATCGGCGCCGTCGTCAAACCGGGCGACATCCTCGTCGGCAAGGTCACACCCAAGGGCGAAACCACCCTGACGCCGGAAGAGAAGCTTCTCCGCGCCATCTTTGGCGAAAAAGCCGGCGATGTTCGCGACGCTTCCCTCTATTGCCCGCCGGGCATCGAAGGCACCATCGTTGACGTCAAGATCTTCACCCGCAAGGGCGGCGAAAAGGACGAACGCCACAAGGCCATCGAAGCCTCTCAGGTTTTCAAACTCGAAAAGAACCTCGCCGACGAAATCCGCATCCTCACCGATGAGCGCCTCAAACGCCTCGGCGATCTGCTGGGCGGCAAGATTCTGCAGGCCGACCTGCACGACGAAAAGACCAACAAGCGTTTGCTGGTCAAGGGCACCGAACTTACCCGCGACCTCATCGAAAAGATTTCCACGCGCAATCTCAAGCGTTTGAAGCTCAACGAGAAGGATCCTCTCCTGATCGAGAAGATCGAAGAGATCGAGGAGATGACCTCGCGCCAGATCGACGTTCTCCGCAAGATCACCGAGGAGCGCAAGGAAAAACTCAAGAAGGGCGACGAACTGCCTCCGGGCGTCATCAAGCTCGCCAAGGTTTATATCGCCATGAAGCGCAAGCTCTCCATCGGCGACAAAATGGCCGGCCGCCACGGCAACAAGGGCGTCATCGCCCGCGTCGTGCCTGAGGAAGATATGCCGTACCTTCCCGATGGCACGCCCGTCGAAATCGTGCTCAACCCCCTCGGCGTTCCCTCCCGTATGAACGTCGGCCAGATTCTCGAAACGCACCTCGGCTGGGCTTCCAAGGAACTTGGCAACAGCCTCAAGCGCCTGCTCAGCAAGGAAGTCAAGGCCGAAGCGCTTCGCCGCTGGTTTCGCGAGGTTTTCAGCGACACCGCCATTTGGAAGTCGCTCTCCAAGATGTCCGATGAGGAGTTGCTCGACCACGCCGAAGGCTTCCGCGACGGCATTCCCTTCGCCACGCCCGTGTTCGACGGCGCGCGCGAAGCCGAAATCCGCCACCTGCTGGAAGTTGCGGGCCTCCCGCACGCCGGCAAGATCAATCTCTTCGACGGCATGACCGGCGACCAGTTCGACCAGCCCGTCACCGTTGGCTACATCTACATGCTCAAGCTGTCGCACCTCGTTGACGACAAGATCCACGCGCGTTCCATCGGTCCCTACTCGCTGATTACGCAGCAGCCCCTCGGCGGCAAGGCGCAATTCGGCGGCCAGCGCTTCGGTGAAATGGAAGTTTGGGCCCTCGAAGCCTATGGCGCCGCGCACATCTTGCAGGAACTCCTCACGGCAAAGTCCGACGACGTTTATGGCCGCGCCAAGATTTACGAGGCCATCGTCAAAGGCGAGCCGGGCATCGAACCGGGCGTTCCCGAATCGTTCAACGTGCTCGTTCGCGAGCTGCAGTCGCTCTGCCTCGATGTCGAGTTGATGAAGCGTCAGAAGCCGCCGGCGGAAAAAGCGGCTGACTGATTTCAGCCGTGGGGGCGCGGCATTCTGCGTCCCCTCTCGGCGCGAACCGCTTGGCAGTAGAAGGTTTTCGTAGTTGGGTTTTCAGCCGGTCCTGCACCATCGGGCCGCGTCCCCGGTGAAAGCTGGGGAGGGAGGAAACGACCTTGTATCGCAGCAGCCCTTATGATCGCGCGAGTTTGATTGCGGATTTCGATTCCATTCGGATCAGCCTCGCCAGTCCGGAAAAAATCCGTTCCTGGTCCCACGGCGAAGTCACCAAGCCGGAGACCATCAACTACCGCACCTTTAAGCCTGAGCGGGACGGCCTCTTCTGCGCAAAAATCTTCGGCCCTGTCACCGATTGGGAATGCTTGTGCGGCAAGTACAAGCGGATGAAGCACCGTGGTGTCATCTGCGACAAGTGCGGCGTCGAAGTGACGCTCAGCAAGGTCCGTCGTGAACGCCTCGGCCACATTGAGCTGGCTTCCCCCTGCTCCCACGTCTGGTTCTTCAAGGGCCTTCCCAGCCGCATTGGCTATCTTCTGGACATTTCCATGCGCGATCTCGAGCGCATTCTCTATTTTGAGGCGTTCGTTGTCGTGGACACCGGCGAAGTGGCCATCCTCAAGGAGCGTCAGGTCCTTCAGGAAGAGGAATTCCGCAAGCTCTCTACCGAATATCCTGGGCAATTCGTCGCCAAGATGGGCGCGGAAGCCATCAAGGAACTTCTGCGCCGCGTCGAAGTCGAGAAACTCTCGGACGAACTTCGCGAGAAGATGAAGACCGATCCTTCTCTCCAGAAGCGCATCAAGTACGCCAAGCGCCTCAAGGTTCTCGAAGCCTTCCGCAAGAGCGGCAACAAGCCCGAGTGGATGATTCTCGATGTCATCCCCGTCCTGCCGCCCGAACTGCGTCCTCTTGTGCCTCTCGATGGCGGCCGCTTCGCCACCTCCGACCTCAACGACCTCTATCGCCGCGTCATCAACCGCAACAACCGGTTGAAGAAGCTCATGGAGCTCCGCGCCCCGGACGTCATCGTCCGCAACGAAAAGCGCATGCTCCAGGAAGCCGTGGACGCACTCTTCGACAACGGCCGCCGTGGCCGTGTTCTTCGCGGCACCAACAATCGCCCGCTCAAGTCCCTCAGCGATACCCTCAAGGGCAAGCAGGGCCGCTTCCGCCAGAACCTCCTCGGCAAGCGCGTGGACTATTCCGGACGCTCCGTCATCGTCGTCGGCCCCGAGCTAAAGCTCCATCAGTGCGGTCTGCCCAAGAAGATGGCCCTCGAGCTCTTCAAGCCCTTCATCTATCACAAGCTCGAAGCTCAGGGGCACTGCACCACCATCAAGCAGGCCAAGGAAATGGTCGAGCAGCAGGAACCCGTCGTGTGGGACATCCTCGAGGATGTCATCCGCGAACATCCCGTGCTCCTCAACCGCGCCCCCACCCTGCACCGTCTCGGTATCCAGGCGTTTGAGCCGATCCTCGTCGAAGGCAAGGCCATCCGCATTCACCCACTCGTCTGCACTGCCTTCAACGCGGACTTTGACGGCGACCAGATGGCCGTACACATTCCGCTTTCCCCGGAATCCCAGGTCGAAGCCTCCGTGCTCATGCTCAGCTCGCGCAACATTCTTTCTCCCGCGCACGGTCTGCCTCTCGCCGTTCCCTCGCAGGACATGGTTCTCGGCCTCTACTACCTGACCAAGGCCAAGCCCGGTGCCAAGGGCGAAGGCCGCGTCTTCGGTACCGCGGAAGACGTTGAACTTGCGCTCGAAGCGGGTGAAGTCGAACTCTTGACTCCCATTCGCCTCCGCTACACTGGCGAGGTCATCGACCTCACCACCGCCTACGACAACCAGGATGTGACGCACACCGAACCCGTGCAAATGGCGCGCCAGTTCATCCAGACCACGGTCGGCCGCGTGATCTTCAATTCCCATCTGCCCAAGCACATGCCCTACATCAACGGCCTTCTCAAGAAGAAGGGCGTTCAGCAGATGGTCTACTACGCCTATCTGCGCTTCGGCCTCGAATCCACCGTTGAGCTGCTCGACGACTTGAAGGATCTCGGCTTCACCTATGCCACCAAGTCCGGCATCTCCATCGGCATTGATGACATGCTCATCCCCAGCGACAAATACCGCCTGGTGGAAAACGCCGAAAAGGAAGTCGTCAAGGTGCAGCAGCAATACCTCGACGGCGCCATCACCAACGGCGAACGCTACAACAAGGTCATCGCCATCTGGGGCGACGTCACCGAAAAAGTTGCCGACGAAATGTTCAAGGCACTCGAAGGCCAGGACCGCGAAGGCATCATCAACCCCGTTTACATCATGGCGGACTCTGGCGCCCGCGGTTCCAAGCAACAAATCCGCCAGCTTTCCGGCATGCGCGGTCTGATGGCCAAGCCCTCCGGCGAAGTCATCGAAACCCCCATCACTTCCAATTTCCGCGAAGGCCTCACCGTGTTGCAGTACTTCATCTCCACCCACGGCGCGCGTAAGGGCCTTGCCGATACCGCGCTCAAGACCGCCGACTCTGGCTATTTGACCCGCCGCCTGGTTGACGTTGCGCAGGATGTCATCATCAACGAGCGCGACTGCGGCACCAGCGACGGTATCTACGTCGAGCCCATCATCGAAGCCGGCGTCGAAGTCGAACCGCTGCGCGACCGCGTTGTTGGCCGCGTCTCCCTCGAAAAGATCAAGGACTTCGAAGGCAGCGTCATCGTCGATGTCAATCAGGAAATCACCGAGGAACTCGCCAACGCTATTCAATCGGCGGGCATCGAGCGCGTGCGCATCCGTTCCGTGCTGACCTGCGAATCCCGCCGCGGTGTCTGCGCCCTCTGCTACGGGCGCAACCTGGCATCCGGCCGAATGGTCGAACTCGGCGAAGCCGTCGGCGTCATCGCCGCTCAGTCTATCGGCGAGCCCGGCACGCAGCTCACCATGCGCACCTTCCACATCGGTGGCGCGGCCACCCGCGTCAGCGAGCGCTCCACTCTCGAAGCCAAAAACGCCGGCGTGGTCAGGTTCGTTGAATTGCGCCATGTCGAAGGTCGCGGCGGTGCGCACATCGCCATGAACCGTTCCGGCTTGATCGTCATCATGGACGAGAAGAACCGCGAAAAGGAGCGCTACCACGTGGTCTACGGCGCCCGCCTCCGCGTCGCCGACGGCGACTCCGTCACCCACGGCCAGATCCTTGCCGAATGGGATCCTTTCACCTTCTCGATCCTGACCGAAACCGCCGGCTCCGTGAAGTTTGACGATCTGCGCCCCGGCCTCACCATCGAAGAGCAGGTGGATGAAGTCACCGGTCTGTCGCAGCTCGTTGTTACGCTGCCCCCGGGCGACGAAAAACATCAGCCTGCCATCTTGATCCGCGATTCTTCCGGCAAGGTCCGCAAGAAGTACCTCATGCCTTCCCGCGCCCACTTGATGGTCCAGGATGGCGATGAAGTCCAGGCCGGTGACGTCCTTGCGAAGATCCCGCGGGAAACCACCAAGACCAAGGACATCACCGGTGGTCTGCCCCGCGTCGTGGAACTCTTCGAGACCCGCAAGCCCAAGGACCCCGCCGTCATCAGCGAAATTGACGGCAACGTCCGCTACGGCGAAATCAGCAAGGGTATGCGCAAGATCTACGTTGAAAGCGTAGACGGCAAGACCACCAAGGAATATGCCATCCCCCGCGGTGTCCACATCAACGTTCAGGAAGGCGAGCACGTCCGTGCCGGTGAGGCCCTCATCGACGGCCCGCTCAATCTCCACGACCTGCTCGCGGTTCTCGGCGAAAAGTACACCCAGGCCTACCTCGTCAACGCCATTCAGGAGGTTTACCGCCTGCAGGGCGTCAACATCAACGACAAGCACATCGAAACCATTTCCCGGCAGATGATGCGCTGGGTCAAGGTCGAAGACGTCGGCGACACTACCTTCCTCCTCGAGGAACAGGTGGACAAGTTCCGCTTCCGTGAAGAGAACGACCGCGTGATTGCCCAGGATGGCCGCCCCGCAACCGGGCGCCCCTTGCTCCTCGGCATCACCAAGGCTTCGCTCTCGACCGACTCCTTCATCTCGGCCGCCAGCTTCCAGGAGACCACCCGCGTCCTCACGGAAGCCGCCGTTGCCGGTAAGGTCGATTATCTCCGCGGCCTCAAGGAAAACGTCATCATGGGTCGGCTCATTCCTGCCGGTACCGGTCTCGAACACTACCGCAGCATCCAGTTGCTCACCGAAATGCCCGCCCCTGCGCCCCTCGAAGATCTTCCCGAAGCGGCCGAATTTGCCGCTGCGGACGAAGCCGCAGGCCTCGATTTTCTGGGTGGCACCAAGGAAGCCGACGCCGAAGCTGACGCCACCACCGAGGGCCAGGACTGATCGGACCCCGGCCAGTTTTCGCCGCGCATTCCAAAACTTACCAACGGCGCCTCGGTCTCACCCGCGGCGCCGTTTTTTTGGCCCCGCCATGATCACCGCTTTCCTCGCTTTCCCATTTACCAGTTGATTGCTGTCCCTCGGTACAGGTAAGCATCAGGTACCACCCCGCTCGTATCTCCTTGCGGCGCTTCTATCCTCCTTCATAAGATGGTGCCGGATGTGTCGCGACGCTATGCCGGTCCCTTGCGATTCATAAACGCGCATGCACGCCCCTTTGAGCCCTGGCGAAGAGCCGAAGGTCTCTCCGGAGAGAGAACCCCGTAACCCCGCCGGGGCGCGTCTGGAAGCCTTTGAGAAGCGCCAAACCGAACTCTGGCGCCTCACCTTTTTGCTCCTCCTGATTGTCACCATCGTTTTTGCCTGGCTCTCTTGGGGCACCTTGCGCACCGAAAAATCCCATCTCGAAGCATTAGCCTATACGGTTGGGCTGGTGGTGCTGGTTGTGCTCTTCGGCGCCTACATTTGGAAGAAAACTAAGGAAATTGCGGAGCTAAAAGGGCTCGTCCGCGGCCTCGACCAGAAAGACTCCGGCCTCCCCAGCGACCGCCAGATGCAACAGCTCATCGCGATGATTTCCAAGTCCCAGCAAGGTTTCCGCGATCTCATCGATTCCTTCTCCGACCTTCTCCTCGCCCTCAGTCTCGATGGCGAAATCCGCGCCGTAAACCGCAGCTTCTCTGATCTCGTTGGCCGCCCTTTTCAGGAAATCATCGGCTGTCATCTCATGGAGTTCTTCGAGAACGTTAACGAAACTTCCCCGGAATCCATTGCCCTGGCGATGTCCCGGTTTCTCGAACGCCGCCACTGGACCGGTGTTGTTCAAGTTCGCGTCAAGCGCAGTAACGCCACCTATTTCTTCGATTGCGTCGCTCACGCCATGCTCCGCGACGACAAGGTCCACGGCCTCACCATTCTCGCCCGCGACATCACCGCCATCCGCCGCAGCGAGGCCCGCTTCACGGAACTCTTTGAATCCCTCCAGGAGGGCATCTACATCGTTACACCCGAGGATCAGATCCTCGAGGTCAATCCCGCGCTCGTCCACATGTTGGGCTACGATTCGAAGGAAGCGCTCCTCGGCAAGCGCGTCAGCGACATCTTCGTCGACCAGGAGCAGCGCAACTCCCTCGCTCGCGAAATCCATCATCAGCCCTCTCCTCAGGGCCACGAGATCACACTGCGCCGCAAGGATGGCCAGCCTCTCCTTTGCTTGAACACCGCCACCGTCGTTCGCGATACCAGCGGCCGCGTCGTCCGCTATCAGGGTGCCGTTGTTGACATCACCGAGCGCCGCGCCATCGAAAAGCGCCTTCACAAGGAGCAGGAATTCGCCCGCCGCCTCGTTGACAGCTTCCCCGACTTGATCTTTGTGGTGGATGCCAACAAGCGCTACACCTTTGCCAGCCCCAGGGTCGAGGAGGTCCTTGGTTATAAAGACACGGAAACCATCGGCATAGCCCTCGGCGAGCGCACCCATCGGGACGAACGCGCCGCCCTGCTTGCTGTCTTGGACGACGTGCTCGCCGGACGCCGCAGCTTTGCTTCCATCGAAGTCCAGGTACGCCACAAACAAGGCCAGTGGCGCCGCCTTCGCTGCCACTTCAGCCCGCTTTTCGATGAACACGGCAAGATCGAAGGCGTGGTCATCTCCGGCCGCGACGTTACCGAGCTCAAGCGCCTCGAAGAGCAGCTCATCCAGGCTGAAAAACTTGCCGCCATGGGCCAGATGCTCGCCGGCGTCGCTCACGAACTGAACAATCCTCTCACCGCCATTCTCGGCGTCAGCGAATTGCTCCGCGATCGCCAGGGCATCGACGATAGCACCAAGCGCCAGCTCGAAATGACTCACCGTCAGGCCCGCCGCGCCGCCCGCATCGTGCAGAACCTCTTGGAATTCTCGCGCCCCGCTTCTCCGCAGAAGAAGATGCTCGACCTCAACAACATCATCGACCGCACCCTCCAGTTGCACGAGCATTCCCTTCGCCGCAACAGCATTGAAGTCGACTTCCGTCCGTTCCCCGGCCTTCCGCCCATCACCGGTGACGCCAACCAGCTCATTCAGGTTTTCCTCAATCTCATCAGCAATGCGGAACAAGCCATTCGTGAAGTTCGCCAGTCCGGCCGCATCCAGATTCGCCTGGGCCAATCCCTGAATCGCGTCTTTGCCACCGTTCAGGATGACGGCGTCGGCATCAAGCCGGAAGCCCTGGCCAAACTCTTTGATCCCTTCTTCACCACCAAGCGTCCCGGTGGCGGCACCGGTCTTGGCCTCAGCATCTGCATGTCCATCCTCCGCGAACATGGCGGCAACATTGAAGCCGAAACCCTGCCTGCGGGTGGCGCTGCCTTCACCGTCTCTTTCCCGCCTTCGCCCCAAGGGCCCGGGGTCAGCGCCCCTCGCGAACTCGATTCGAGTTCCGGCAGCGGCGAAATCAAGATGAAGTCGCTCTCGTTCTTGCAGAATCGCTCGATTCTCGTCCTCGACGATGAAGAGAGCATCCGCATGCTCCTCTCCGAAGGCCTCGCCGCCCACGGCCTCAAGGTCGAATGCGCCGCTACCGCCGAGCAGGCTCTCAGCCTCATCCTCGGCAACAAGTTCGACGCCATTCTTTGTGATTTGAAGCTGGCCGGCTCCGGCCCCAACGCCGATGGCTACGGTGTCGCTCAGCGTCTCCGAATCGCCGCTGGTCCCAACCGCCCGGAAGTCATCTTCATGTCCGGCGACGTCATCGGTGAAGAGGGCGGCCCTAGCGGCTTGCGCGGTGACCACGCCCTGCAGAAGCCCTTCCGCATCTCGGATGTCTTGAGTGTTCTTATGACCGTCATCAACGATGCCCCATCTGGACCGGAAAACGCCTAGCACTCGCTGCTCTAGTTCTTCGGGCTCCCGGGGCTGGCATCCACGCCAAAATCCCACACAAACAGATTCATTCCGTCCGGCAGAAGTTCCGCCAGCACATATTCACCCGGTGGCAGTGGCGCGCCCAGCGTGAACCGGTAAACCGTGGGCGCGATCTCCCAGCGCTGCACCGAAATCACATCCTGCTTCTTGCCCACTTGCTCTCCAAACAGCGAGCTGATCGATTCCAGTTGCCGCTCATTGCGCGCTACCTTCACGCGAAGCAGCTCGACCTCTGGTCCCGATTCCCCCGCACGGCTGCTCCTTTCTACTTTTGACACCTGGTTGGGATCCGGCGGCGCTTCGCGCAAATAGAACTCCGGCCGCGTCGACTTCAAGCGCAGCCCCGCGCGCGCCCCGGCAATGATCAAGTGCTGTTTCCCGGGCACGATCGGGACCGGCGACAGAATTTGCTCGATCACGCGTTTCTTGTCCGTCTTCAGCCCCGAACCCACCTGGTCCAGAATCCGCACGGACTTTCCCTCAACCACAAACATCCCTTCGCCCGAGGGCAGAAACGCGCCGTCTCCCACCGGCAGGCTCGCGTCAATGTCCGCCACATTGTCCATCCGCGCCGCCTCTTCCTGCTTGTGCACCTTCTCGACCATCGCCGACGATGATTTCTCCTCCTCGGCTTCCTCCTTGGCAGTCGCATCCCAATCCACCATTGACGCCGGTAACTCCTCCCAATCCCCGCGCTCCAGGCTGTAATACCTCACCCGCTCTCCGTCCCTCTGATACTCCCGGATGATCTGGTACGTGCCGTCCTTCAAGACAAGTTTCTTCCCGCGCGGCAGCCTGGCCGCCGACGTCTGGTTCTGCTCAGGTTTTGGTTCTTGGGAAGAGCCCGACACAGCCTGACCGGACAATGTGGCAACACCCAGCAGAAGCCCAATATAAGGAAGGCACCACCAGCAGGCGGAATGGCGTGGACCGGCCATCAGAAAACCCCGGTTGGCGCATCTCACGCCTCAAAGTCCAGCGGCGCGCCACCTGAATTTCAGCATAGCGCGCCCTCCGCAGCCCCGCAAGCCGCCCAACCCGCTCCCCTACACTGGGCCAATTCGCTGGCCAACCCACAGCCCCACTCTTTCTCACCATTCTCACAAGAATCGGGCGCACGATTCAATCCGCCCTTCCTCTTCTCTTCATAGGGGTCCAGTACCGCTGGACCCTATCATCGCAACGAGCAATCGCTTGCGTCATTTGGCTTGCGCCAAGATTTGAGGGGAGCTTCAGCCATTCGCCTCTTGCTTGACGCAACCCGGTCCTGTCATTCCAACGGAGTCTGCGAACTGAGGTACTCTTTTCCATCGCACGCTTTTTGTGCGATGAGTCTCTCTTGTGGCACAGTCACTCCTGACTGTGCTCTTGGGTTCGCCTTTGGACTGCGGCGGCTCGCCGCCGCTTTTACAGTCGGACGCCCCGCCGCGTTCCGCATCCTCCGTCATCCCGAACCCGCGTCTTCTGCGGGTGAGGTACTCTTTTCCATCGCACGCTTTTTGTGCGATGAATCTCTCTGCCGCTTTTCTCTTCTTTGTAAACTCTGTGCCCTCTGCGTGAGTCTTCTTCCTGCTCCCGCTCTTCTGGCGCCTGCTACGACCGTTATCGGCCCGCCTCGGGTACACTCCAATTCGTTGTCCGCCCGAGCGCTCGCCCTTTTTTCTCTTTCAGATCTCACAAAAATGGACACTCTCTTCCCTTTGGCTGAAATTTCTTGCCATTTCCTGCTTTGGCCTCGCTGCCTTTGGCACCCGATGGACTGTAGTCCTCTTGCACTTCTTCGTGGTGTTCGCTGTCGTCCTGGCGTTCCCTCTCAGCCTGCTCCCATCGCTCGTGAATGACTTTTGGACTGGCTAGGACGGAAACAAGACAACGCGCCAGGTTCCGCCCCTCCGTGAGCGTTTGCGGTCCGGGGAAACTGCGATGCTCGGAGCGAAAATCGCACCCGCATCATCCTGTTCTCGTGAATGGGGAAAACTCTGGAAGGGAAACTCGCCTAACCGAAGACTGCCGATCGCATTCCTGACTCAGCCGAGGCTGGGAATAACCCAGCGGATGCGTCGAAAGGAGCGATTCTCGAACCCAACCCGCCACCGCTCAGTGCGTGCAGCGCGGGAACAACGTCACCAGCACCATCAAATCAGAAAGCGTGAAAAGCCACTGGTCCGCTCGGGCGCCTGCTGCCTCCGCGGCCCTCGCAATGAACCCCAGATGCCGGCTCCGCGCGAAATTGTGTAGGTGTTCCACACAAATCCCCGTCAGGCTGGCAACTTCCGCCTCCGTAAAGATCTTCTGACTCGACTTGACCGTAACCAAGAGTAGCCTCTCTATTTCTCCGCTGCTCTCGTAACCTTTCACCTGGTGAGATGCGCAAACGAGATTACGAGTTGCTAATTTCTCCTGCAATAGTAGTTCCGTTTTATTAACCCAAAACGAATTCTCTAGTACTTTTCTCTAACCGCGTGCAAAAACCTGCTTTTTCCTCGTTTTTCCGCTTCCCAAACGAGTTCACCTGCCTGGCAAAAGCGACAGGGGCAAGTATGCAAAAATGTACTATTTCTGGGTATTCTCTACAGCTTTCGGGAGGTGCGCTGCTATTTCCTTTATTTGCTTCGTATGCCGCAACTCATGCGAGGCGATCATTTCAAACCATTCATACACATTCAGCATCCCTAGAAAGGCATGCTCCCAGCGGTAAACGCTCAAATCCCGCTGCTGTGTTTCTTCCAGGAAAGACAGCGTGCGCTCGCGCGCGGCTCGCAACTCCGCCAGCATCTCTTCCTTGTGTCCCAGAAGGCCATGGTCCAAAGGTATCGGCGTCTTCCGCCGGATCAGCCGCGCTTCCACCAACCAGAAAGGCAGGTGAAACCGTTTTCGGAAGGGAATCTCTTTTGGAGTTTTTTGAATGATGCGATCAGCGCCACCTACGACAGCGCGCTCTACCATAACCAGATGGGCCACAAGTTCTGCGGCGGACCACTCCTCGGCTCTTGGTTTGCGGCTCCATTGTTCTGGGGGAATTGTGTCGGCAGCGCGAAAAAAACTTCTCTGCGCCCGCGCGAGCTTCGCGACGATAGGATCGATCGAAGGCACGCTCACACTCTATCAAGAACTCTCTAGAGCGAAGCCCCGCCCGCCTGCTCAAACGCGTGAGCCAGTTGCAGCACCCGCGCCTCTCCAAAGGCCGGCCCGAACACTTGTAATCCCACCGGCAGCTTGCCGCCGATCCGTCCGCACGGCACGCTGATCCCCGGCAGCCCCGCCAACGACCCCGTAACCGTATATATATCAGCAAGATACATCTGCAGAGGGTCGTTCACACGTTCCCCGAGCTTAAACGCCGGCACCGGCGACGTCGGGGTTACAATCACATCCACCTTCTGAAACGCCTCGCCGAAATCCTGCGCGATCAGCGCCCGCACCTTCTGCCCCTTCAGGTAATAAGCGTCGTAGTAGCCCGCCGACAGCACGTACGTTCCGAGCACGATCCGGCGCTTCACTTCCGCGCCGAATCCGGCGCCCCGCGTCTTGCGGTAGGTCGCAATCAGCGAATCGCCCTCCACGCGCGGGCCAAAGCGCACACCGTCATAACGCGCCAGGTTGGAACTCGCTTCCGCCGTCGCAATGATGTAGTACGTCGCAATCGCGTAATCCGTATGCGGCAGGTGGATGTCCATCAACTCGCAGCCCAGCTTCCGCAGCAGGGCAATCCCCGCTTCCACCTTCTCCCGTACTCCGGCATCCATCCCTGCACCAAAATACTCTTTTGGGATACCGATTTTCATTCCTTTGACAGGTTTCGCCAATCCAGCCGCGTAATCTTCCACCGGCGCCGTCGTGGACGTCGAATCGTTGGGGTCGCGCCCCGCAATGATCTGCAAAACCTTCGCGACATCCGCCACGTTGTGCGCTAATGGACCAATGCGATCCAGCGACGACGCAAACGCAATCAATCCATACCGCGACACCCGCCCATAACTCCCCATCATCGCCGGCAATCCGCACAAGGCTCCTGGTTGCCGGATGGACCCGCCGGTATCCGTGCCCAGCGCTGCCACCGCCAGGTCCGCCGCCACCGCCGCCGCCGAGCCGCCGCTCGACCCGCCCGGCACGCGATCCGGTGCCACGGGATTCTTCACCGGGCCATACGCGGAATTCTCCGTCGAACTGCCCATCGCGAATTCGTCGCAATTCGTCTTGCCCAGAATCACCGCGCCCGCGGCCTCCAGCCGGACCACGGCCGTCGCATCGTATGGCGGGATGTAGTTGTCCAGGATCTTGGAGCTGCAGGTGGTGCGCACGCCGCGCGTGCTGATCGTATCCTTAATAGCGAGCGGCACCCCGGCCAGCGGCGGCAGCGGCTTCCCCGCGGCCGCCATCGCGTCCACGCGATCCGCCTGCGCATACGCGCGCTTTTCGCACAACGTCAGAAACGCATTAATCTCCGGATTGCGCGCCGCGATCCGCTTGTAATGCTCCGTGGCAATCTCCCGCGCCGAAGTCTTCTTCGCCGCAATGGCTTCCCGCACGCTCGAAATCGTCCACGCCGCGCTCATCGCTCAATCACCTTGGGCACTCGGAAGTACGGCGGCTCCGGATCGGGCGCTTGCGCCAGCACATCGTCGGCAACCGCGCACGGCACCACCAAGTCCTCGCGCAACGTCGCGTCCGCCGTCTGATCGTCCGCCAACACCTGCGCCATAGGCTCGACCTTGCTGGTGTCCAACTCGTTCAACTTCCCGATGTACTCCAGAATTTCGTCAATCTGCGCGCGGTAGGTTTCCAGCTCCGCCTCGCCCAAATCCAGGTAAGCCAAATCTGCCACCCGCAACACATCTTCCCGGCTGATCTTCACGCTATGCTCCGCTCCAACTGCTCAACTCGAACCTCAAATTCTAACACACGCTTTCTTCGCCTCAGCCTGAGACCGTCTCCGCGGTCTTGCGCGGATACTTCGTGGAGACATAGTTGTCCACGAGCTTTTGGAACGCCACGGCCAGTTCGTCGTAAGTGCCTTCGAGCGTTACGTCCTTCTGCCCGTCTATGTACACCGGGCAGCGTGGCGCCTCCCCAGTCCCCGGCAGGCTGATGCCGATATTCGCGGCCTTCGATTCGCCGGGGCCGTTCACGATGCAGCCCATCACCGCCAGCGTCATCGTCTCCACACCGTCATACTGCGTCTTCCACACCGGCATCATGTCGCGGATATAGCCCTGAACGCTCTCCGCCAATTCCTGAAACGTCGTGCTGGTGGTGCGCCCGCAGCCTGGGCAAGCCGTCACGCTTGGCGCAAACGACCGCATCCCCAGCGCCTGCAGCAGTTCGCAGCACGCGTACACTTCCTCGCGGCGATCCCCGCCCGGACGCGGCGTCAGCGAAATGCGAATCGTATCCCCAATGCCTTCGTACAGCAGCACACCCAGCGCCGCCGCCGACCACACCAGGCCCTTCATGCCCATGCCCGCTTCCGTCAAGCCCAGGTGCAGCGGCTGCTGCGTCTTCGCGGAAAGATCGCGGTACACCGTAATCAGGTCGCGCGGCCGCGAAGTCTTGCACGAAATGATGATCTGGTCGTTGCGCAGCCCGCTTTCCAGCGCCAGTTCCGTGGATTCCAGCGCGGAGAGCACCATGCAATCGTTGATGATCTCTTCGCTCTCTTTGCCCAGGTTCTTGTCCGTGTTTTCCTGCATCTTGCGCATCACCAGTTCCTGGTTCAGGGAGCCGCCATTCACGCCAATGCGCACGGGCTTGCCGTGGTCCACCGCTACCTTGCAGATGGTGGCAAACTGCTCGTCGCGCCGCTGGCCTGCGCCGACGTTGCCGGGATTGATGCGGTATTTGTCCAGCGCCGCCGCGCAGTCCGGATATTTGGTCAGCAGCACGTGGCCGTTGTAATGGAAATCGCCGATGATCGGCACGTTGCACCCGGCGTCCAGCAGGCGCTTCTTGATCTCCGGCACGGCCGCCGCCGCTTCCGGCACGTTCACCGTCCAGCGGACGAGTTCGCTGCCCGCTTCGGCCAGCTCCAGCGTCTGCTGCAGCGTCGTCTTCACGTCGGCCGTGTCCGTGTTGGTCATGGACTGCACGACGATGGGCGCGCCGCCACTCACCATGATGCCGCCCACCTTCACGCCATAAGTTTTCTTGCGCGGGTTCCGCAACGCATTGGCATCAAAGCCCGAAATCTGGTTCAACATATCCTTTCATTTTACCAGCCCGCCCCGCCTCTGTCCTCTTGGGGTCGGGTACCCCATCCTTCGCGCCTTTTGCGAAGGGTGGGGCCTGGGTTCCTCTTGCTTGTGTAGCGGCCGCCTTCTGAGGCGGGCGCTGTTGCCGCTTCCTCGCCTCTCCGCCCTCCATCACTCCGAGCGAAGTGAGGAACTCTTCATCCATCGCACGCTTTTTGTGCGATGAAGCTCTCTTCCTCCTTAGGGGGTCGGAGCTTCAGCGGTCCGACCCCCTAACCGAGAAAGAGCGTCCCTCAGCGCGCGGGCAAATCCGGCATTGAGCAATTCGTCAAGCGGAGGTAGGATGCGTCTCATCGGGCTCATTGCGGATTGATGGGAGGAACTAGCATGGCAGTGACAGTGAAACACATCACGTTGTGGCGGAAAGAACTAGAGAACAAGGCCGGAACCCTGGCCGGGACGCTGGAACCTCTGGCCAAGGCAGGAGCGGACCTGCAGATTGTCATGGGGTACCGCAATCCGGGGGAGAACACAAAAGCAGTGGTGGAGCTGTATCCGGTCGGAAGCAAGAAAACGACGCTGGCGGCGCAGGGAGCGGGGCTGACAGCTTCGACAATTCCGGCGCTTTTCGTTCAGGGCGATAACCGGCCCGGCTTGGGACACGGCATCGCGCAAGCGGTTGCCGAGGCGGGCGTCAATCTGGATTTCCTGATGGCGCAAGTGATCGGCAGAAAGTATGCGGCGGTGATCGGCTTCGAGAACGACGCCGATGCGATTAAGGCCAGCGCCCTGATCAAAAAGGCGGCCGCGAAGAAAAAATAAACACACGAGGAATCCGCCGGCGGAACGATTTAATGCAAGGTACTTGACCAGGGCTTCACTACTTGTGATAAATTGCGCGCATGATGGCGAAGAACACTCTTGCGCGATTGACGGTCCTCTCGGCATTGCTCCTGTGCGTGCTGGTGGTGTTTGGCGGCACGAAAGACAAGGAGCCGGCGCCACGCTTCCATGCCAAAACCATGGACGGGCAGAATTTCACCAACGAATCGATCAAAGGCAAAGTGGTGCTGTTCGAGTTCTGGACGACGTGGTGCGGCTATTGCGTGGGCGAAGCGCCGTTCGTTGACCAGATTGCGCAGGAATTCAAGAATAAAGGATTGATCGTGCTCGCAGTCGATGTTGGCGAATCCAAGAAGACGGTGAAAAAGTACCTCGAGGGACACCCGCGCTCCTGCCCCATCGTGTTGATGGAAGACACCAACCTGGCCGCGATGTACGCCGCGACCGTGTATCCGATTTATGTGCTGATTGACCGCGACGGGAACATTGCGGGGACACAACGCGGCGCGGCGGGAGAAATGGCATTGCGGCGATTCCTGACGCGCGCCGGAATTGGCAGCGACGCCGATGAGGGTTCCTCGGCGACTCCAGTTGACGGTGGGGAGAAGAGCGGACCGCCTCAGCAGGCGGCGGGAAAGAAAAAATAAATAGAGGAGACATCCGCAAGGGGTGAATTTCGAGGCTTAAGAACCAGCGAAGCCGCAAGCTTCGAGCAGCGAACGGAAGCGCGGATTTTCGCGAAAGGGATCCCACTTGGCATCGACAGGCAGGAAAGCGAGATGGACGTCGCGCACTTGCAGAGCGCGCTCAAGCGAGTTCAAAGCGTGAGTGTGCTCGCCAAGCCCGGCGTAAACGAGGGCTTGCGCGAAGGGCGGAACGTAGCGCTCGTTGGAAAGCGTGTCCAACATGCGCAGTACTTCCTGGGCCTCTTGGGGGCGTCCTATCCTTGCGAGGATGTAGCCACGAAGAGCAATGGCTTTGCTGTTCCCGCCGGATAGGCGTGCTGCGAGGTTAAGTGCGTCAAGCGCCGACTCACGCTTCTCCAACTGCTCGAGTGCCTGCCCCAATTGCATGTGGCCAATCCAAAATTCCGGATCGATAGTGATGGATTGACGAGCGAACTGCGCGGCGGCGGCAAAGTCCCGGCCAGAAAAAGCGATCTGGGCGGAGAGCGCAGAGTGCCCGGCGAGCAGCGGGTCGAGTTGGCGCGCGCGACCGATGGATTGCAGCGCTTCGCCGCTGCGACGCAGGTGCGAAAGCACAATCCCCAACAAACGGTGGGCCAGCGAATAATTCGGATCAAGAGCAATGGCCGTGCGGAATGCCGACTCCGCGGCGGGCCAATCCCAATCGATCCAGAATTTCACGAACCCTAGGGAAGTCTGCGTCTCGGCGAGGCTGGAATCCGCGGCAATGGCGTGCGCTGCGGCATCGCGGGCCAGAGGCCCCATTTCCAAAGGCGGCGCGTCCCCATTGATGGGGCTGGCGGTGTAACTATCCGCCAAGCCGGACCAGGCGAGGGCATATTGAGGATCAAGCTGGGTCGCCTGCAAGAAAAACGAGCTGGCGCGTTTGGTGGTAGCGGGAGAGAGTTGGTTCCAGAAGTACCTGCCGCGCAAATAGAGGTCATAGGCTTCCGCGTTGCGCGACTGGCGGCGGGCCAGCGCCGTCAGGCGTTCCGGGGAAAGCCGCAGACGGACCTGCTCGCCAATGGTGCGGCTGATTTCCTGCTGGAATTCCAGGATGCTGCCGGGCTGGCTGTCGTAAGACATGGACCAGAGTTGGGTCTGGTCGCCCACGCGGATAAGTTTGGAAGTGATGCGCAAGCGCGGGCCTTCGCTACGCATGGAACTTTCGATGATGTAGGCGGCCTGCAGTTCGCCGGCAATCTGCGCAAGGGTCTTGGGGGTGCGCTTGTAGGCCATCATGGTGGTGCGGCCAATCACACAGAGATGTTGCGGATCGATGAGGCCGAGAGAAGCGATCAGCTCCTCGGTCAAGCCATCGGCGACGTAGTCCCGTTCGGGTTGCGCACTGAGATTTTCAAACGGGAGGACCGCCAGGGTCACCGGCGGAGCGGCTTCCGGCGCAGAGTCGGAGATGGTCTGAACCGCGGGAATGAATTGATAGCCCGTGCCCGGGATAGTTGCGATATAGACGTTGTCTCCGCGAGTCTCCCCCAGGACGCGGCGCAGGGTGGAGATGTTCTGGTTGAGATTGTTCTCCTCGACGACGGTATCCGGCCAGATGGCGCGCATCAGTTCGTTCTTCGCGACCACTTTTCCTTGATGGCGCACCAGATGGAGGAGTGTGTCGAAGACTTTCGGGGTGAGGGGCACAGGCGCGCCGTGGCGGAGAAGCAGGCGCTTGACCGCCTCCAACCGGAAGCTGCCGAATTCGTAGATGGATGGCTTTTCAGCACTCATGGTGACGGCCGGAACTTCACATGTTTTCAGAAGTTTTCAGGGTGATTCTAAAGACTTTCCCCGGCCATGGGAAGAGGATAGCCGAGCCTGGTCCAGTGGGCCGGAGCAGGCACGTTGAAATCTTGAGGAGGAAAGTTCATGAAAAAGGGAAGCTGGAAAGTCATTCTTGGCTTCGCGTTGGCGGCTGTGCTGACACTCTCTGCCGGCTGGAGCGCCACCGCGTGGTCCCGCCCGGGCGATTTTGAGCTTATCGGAACTTGGCGGGTCACCGTGACCCAAGCGAACTGCAGCACTGGGGCCACTTTGGGTACCTTTCAATCGATCCTGACTTTTGCCGATGGAGGAACGATGGCAGAAGACACGACCAACCTCGCATTTGAACCTGGGCAGCGAGGAGCAGGGCAGGGAATTTGGCAGTACACAGGCCACCGGAGCTACACAGCAAAGAGCATAGCGTTCATTAACTTCGATACCCTGACGCCCAATCCACCGAAAGTCCCTCCTTTCAAGATGGGCACGCAAACCATCGCGCAGACCATCCAGTTCAATGATAATCCTGACGAATGGAACAGCACCGCGACAGTACAGTTCGCCGATTCAACGGGAGTTCCGTACTCGCCGAGTCCCGTGCCGATGTGCGTGACCGCGTCGGCGCAGCGCTTTGAGTAGCGGACAGAGAAGCTTCCCCGGCGGAAGCCGATAGGTGCAGGCGGCGCCCTTGGTCGTGGTAAACGCGGAACGCTACAGCGAGCCGCGCAGGCCGAGGGCGTCGGCGTGTTCGCGGAGGGCCTGGATACAGAAGGCGATGTGCTCGTCGAGGGGAGTGCCGAGTTCAGCGGCGCCCTTGCTGACGTCTTCGCGGCTGACGCCACGGGCGAAGGCTTTATCCTTCATGCGTTTTTTCACCGAACTGACTTCCAGATCAAGAATGCTTTTTGAAGGGCGAACGTAAGCGCAGGCGGTGAGAAAGCCGGCGAGTTCGTCGCAAGCAAAAAGGGTGTGTTCCAGGAGCGATTCGCGCGGCACGCCGCAATAATCGGCGTGGGAAAGAATGGCGCGGATCATCTCTTCGGGATAATGATGCGCGCGGAGGATTTTGGCGCCTTCCGAGGGATGCTCGCGATCGGGAGAATGGCCGCTGTTGGGCCAGCGTTCGTAGTCGAAATCGTGGAGCAGCGCGACGATGCCCCAGAATTCCTGATCGGCGTTGCGCTTTTTGGCGTAGGCGCGGACGCAGGCCTCGACGGCCAGCATGTGCTTGCGGAGGCTTTCGGATTGCGTGTATTCGCACAGGAGATTCCAGGCGTCTTCGCGGGAAGGCATGAAGGGGACACCTCCAGGAAGGGATAGGATACCGAAAAAAGAGAGAGAAGTGCCGAATTGAAAAGCAGGGGCAGAGGGCAAGTAAAGCACAACATATAGTTGTGCCAAGGTGAGAGGAACGCAAGGGGCTGAGGATTGTCGGGCGGCTTGTACGGGAGTACAGGCGAAAACACGGCGTAAACACCGACGATTGCGGGCGTTGCCGGCATAAAATATCGAAAAATACTCTTGACAGCAAATGCGAAATCAAGCGAAACTCCCATCGCGCCAGTAACTGCCTTCCCCCCAAGAACGTTCCGACGTTCCTCACCTATCCGCACGCCGGAAAAAACAAGTCAAACGAGGAGTTCCGGTGTCGGCACATATGGAAAAAGAAGCGACGATGGATTCTTTGGAAATGGACCGGGAAGTCATACGTTGCAAAACGTGTGGACTGGTCCAATACCGGACGCGCACCGGCAACTGCCGTCGCTGTGTGCGTGCTCTGCCTCAGCGGATGGAGTATTTGATTCCGCAAGAGGCGCCGCAGGAGCAGGAAGCCGCGGAGGTGCTAACGCCGAAGTTTCCGAATCAGGAGACGGTCGAGAATATCGGCCAGCGGATTCGGCAACTGCGGGAATCGCGAACGATGACGCAGAGCCAATTGCAAGCGCGCTCGAAAGTGAGCCGGTCGTACTTATCGCGCATTGAGAGCGGGCAGATGACCCCGAGCCTGGGGACACTTGAGAAGATCTCCGAGGCGCTGAACGTCGGGCTGAACCGGTTCTTTATTCCGGAGTCCGACGGCGAAGCGCTGCTGGAAGATCCCTTCATTCAGGGGCTGCGGCCGTTCCTGCGGCAACTGGATTGGGAACAATGGCAATCGATCCTGAAGAGACTGCAGGCGATCAGCGACAACGTGAATGCGGCGCCGATCACCCTCCGCCCTATCGGTAACCCGGCACGGCTGCCGCAGCCCGCGCCGGCGAATGGCAACGGGCAGCTCGGGCACATTGGACACGCCAGCCATTCGAATGGGCTCGTACCCGCGCAAGCCCATGGCCAGCTGCAGGGCTATCCGCTGCGGCGTCCAGGAATGCCGGTGTTTCAGCGTCCCTTGGCGCGCTAATCGCAAGTATACAAATCGAAGAAGGAAGAGAACGGCGTCCTGAAAAACGGGGCGCCGTTTTTGTTGTTTGGGAGGCGAGCCTGCGGCAGGCTATTCGCGGACGACGACGACCTTGGCGGAGGGGACTTCGAGGCGCATGAGACGATGGTTGGTGTCGAGGTAAAGGATGATTTCGAGGTCAGATGTGTTGACCTTGAGGCCTTCGTAGGTCTTGCCATCGGCGCTGACCGCGCCGACCCAATCAACGGTGACGGTGCCGGGTGTGAGTTCCTGGGGAATGAGGACAGAGTAGCTTTGCGTGCCGCGGCGGGACCAATCGTAGACGCGGGCGAGCACGGCGTACTGGTGATAGAGATTGTTGTCGAGAACGACGATGAAAGGAGACCCAAAGGAGAGATCCTGCTCAAAAGCGTGGGCTCCCTGCATCTGGAGAGTGATTTTGGCGACGCCATTGGCGAAAAGAATATGCGCGCCATTTGTTTTTTCAGCTTGGGAGGTCCACTCATAGCTGATGGGAGCGCCATCGGGCTGAAGTGTGAGCGTCCCGGCCACAGTGGAGGAGGCGCCTTGGGGAGGATTGATGGTGGTGGTGCCTTTGGCGATCCAACCGCCGCCGGAAGAGGTGATCTCAAATTCCTCGCGGCCAACGGACTTGCCATCGAGAAGGATGTTGAGCTTGCCTTTGTCCGGTGAAAAGACGGAGCCAGCCGGCCCTTTTTTCTGGGCGGCGTGGGCGAGCAGGCCGAAAGCAAGGAAAGAAAAAAGCAGGGCAGTGAAGATGGCGGGTGATTTTCGCCTCAGTGAATTTTTCCGCATGGCATCCCCTCAGGACTACGTGTTTTCTACGGCCAAATGAGAATTCGGGAGCGGGTCGATGTCACCGGCGATGCCGCGACGCAAGATTTCGGCCACAACCGCAGCGGGGTCGCCGGAACTATCAACGCGAAAATCAGCGAGCTCATAGGAAGGGAGGCGCTGGGCGTGGAGCGCGCGAAAGCTGGATTCGTCGCGGAAGAGGGGACGCCCGGTCATGGTCATGCAGCGGGAGAGAAGGACCTCGATGGGTGTATCGAGCCAGATGACGGGGATGCCGGAATTGCGCAGGAATTCGGGGGCCCCGGGTTGGGCGTAAGTGCCGCCGCCGAGGGCGAGGATGGTGGGCTCGAGGCGTTCGGCAGCCCGGCCCAGGGCCAGGCGAAGTTGATCGGCTTCCAATTGGCGGAAAGCGGGTTCGCCATGGCGCTCAAAAAATTCCGGTATGGCAATGCCGGCAACTTCCTCGATTCTTTCGTCGAGATCAACGAAACGCCAGCCGAGCTGTTTGGCGAGGCGGGAGCCAACCGTGCTTTTGCCGGAACCCATGAAACCGGCGAGGCAGATAACAGGTGTGCGCGGTGGCGCACTGCGAACGCTAAGAGGTGAATTCACAATTCTGGAAAGCGCAAACTAATCGCGCTTCAGAATTCGAATTGTACCACTGTAGGAAGAGAGTTCTACCTTGGCGAGGCCGAGACCCACCGTACCAAACAACCCCTTGCTGAACCTTCCATAGGAGTGGTGGCTGCCGTGAGTGTCGGGCTTGACAAATGCGGCGGCTTGGTTGTCCACAGTACCGAGGAGCGTCTGGGCCTTCAAATCGAAGGAATCATTGCCGGAGAAGCGGACTTCGACGAGGCCGCGGCCGCTGTTCATGCTGTACATGCCGGTATGGACAAAATCGCCGTCGTAGAGAATGTTGCCGGTCGTGGTCATCAAATTGACGCTGGTCAGGGCCGGCTGGAGAATCTGCACGTTGCCGCTGATGGAAGTGAATTCGAGTTTGCCCGCGCATTGCGTGCAGATCAACGTGCCGCCGGTGGTCTTCACGATGATGTAGCCGGAGACTTCCTTCAGATGAACATCGCCCGCGACGCTTTGCAGCTTCATGTCGCCGCTGACCTGCTCGACGTAGATGAGGCCGGTCTGAGTGCGCAACTGGAGTTCGGTCTGCTCCGGAACAGTGAGCTGGAAGTTGGCCTCAACTTCGTGGGGTTCGGCGGTTGATTCGAGGGAATTGGCGTTGATTTCGATGCGATCGCCGACCTGCTCGATGTCAATAGCGACCTTGCCGGGAGCGGAGGTGCTGCTGACCACGACTTCCGGATTCTTCCAGGATTTCACTTCGATGCGCCCATTCACAATGTTCTGAAGGACCACAAAAGGGTGGGCCTTCACGGCAAAATGGCGTTCCTGGTGTTCGGGGCTGCCGCCCCAAGCTGGCGCGGCGGCACAGACGAGCATCCCTGCGCTGAGGGCTGAGAAGGCAATACGGCGGATCGCATGCGGCTGCATATTAATGCTCGCTCCTTCCGCTATCCATCATAGCGGCCAATAACTCGGCTTTTTGCTGATAAGCGCTCTCGAGATATTCGCGGGCCAGCAGATCGCCAGGATGCTGCTTCAAGTGCTGCTGGCATTCCGCAATGAATTCGTTGACGGTGCGAAGATTGTCGCGGAGCGAGGCATCGACGGTGGCATTGCCGGCGAGCTGCATATTGGGGACATCGAGTTCGGCCTGATTGAGGACCAAACCGCCATTGGCCATGGCCTCTTCGGTGGGGGAGGGACGCGGAGTCAGCGAAGAATTCTCGACAGGCGGAGCGACGGGCGCGGCCACAGGCGAGGCCACGGGAGAATTGGAGATTTGAGCAACCGGCTGCGAGATGGGATTCCGCGACAAAAAGACGGCCGTGACAATCAGGACGATAGCCGCGCCCGCGGTGGCCAACGTGCGCGGCCTGAGCCAAGCTGTAAAGCTCTGCCACCAGGGCGTGCCCGCGGGAAGTTCGACGGATTCCCTGATAATGCCTTCAGCGGAGAGTTGGGCCCGCAAAGAAATCCAAAGGCGATCGGGTGGATTGGCTTCGGCCGGGAGTTCCTGGGCAAGCGATTGAATGGTGGTGAGGTCTGCGAAGAAGCCCTGGCAGGCCGAGCATTCCGCGAGATGTGCGCGAGCGGCCGGAGGCAGCGGGGTGAGACCTTCGTGTTCCAGGACCGCTTTTAATTCCTTACACTGCATACTTCCAACTCCGTAGGGAAAGGCGCTGGACAGCCCTCCCCGAAAAAATCTTGAAAGAACTCGCAGTGCGTTCGGACCTGGATAGATTCTTCATAGTAGCTCAATCCAACGAGCCCGTCTGGGATTTGGCGGCCTGGCGTTCCTGGCGCGCCTGGTCCCGCACCTGCTCCTGAAGAAGCTCGCGGAGGCGCGTACGGGCCTTGTGCAACTGCGATTTGGAATTACCCACCGAACAGCCCATGATGTCCGCAATCTCATTGTGCTCAAAGCCCTGGACATCGTGAAGGACGAACACGGTCTTGTAACCCGGAGGAAGTTTCTCGATGGACCGTTCGAGGTTCACCCTGTCCACGGCGCCTGACAATCGCAAATCGGCAGCGCCGACATCGCGTTTTGGCCCGCTATTCTCAGCATCCGGATCAATGGTCTCTTCTAGGGAATCGGTCGGCAGTGATTTTTTCCGCAGACGCATGAGCACGACGTTGACGGTCATGCGATGCAGCCACGTGGAAAAGGCCGATTCACCCCGAAAAGTGCCGATCTTGCGGAAGAGCTGAAGAAAAGCCTCCTGCGCGAGATCTTCCGCATCCGCCGGGTTGCTGACCATGCGCAAGCACAAGGCGTAAACCCTGCGGCTGTGCATTTGGTACAGGAACTCGAAAGCGGCAGCATCCCCGGCTTGCGCGCGACGGATGGCTTCCGCCTCGGTCCACGCTACCGGCTCAATTGGTCTTTGACGGGCCAACTGTGCAATAGCGGCGCTACTATCCTTTCGGATGCGCCGAATCCCTCCAAGAGTTGTACCTGGCATGACGTTGGAGGCGCACATATGCACGGATAGGAGGCCGAAAGCCCTCCAAGGGTTGCATGAGGCACGGCCACGCCAGCAGGTCGAGCCTATTGTCCCTTGATCGCGGCCATCCGTCTATGGACAAGATAGTGAGCCTTGGCGGGAAGAAGACCCTCAGCGCAGGCAGTGCGTTCCTGAAAGGTAGCGAGGAACTCCTGGAGCTGGCTTTCCAGCAGCGCGTGGAGGAAGGACTTGAAGAGGACGACGGTCTCCCGCAAACAGGTATTCAGATCGTAGTGAGAGGCATCGAGGACATCCCAATCGCGGTCGGAGTCAAGGGAGTCGCCTGCAAGGATTTCCTCCGAGGAGGCCAGAAAGTTGGCGGCGAGCTCCTCGACGAGTTCCGTCAGTGTGGAGATTTTGTGGAGGAACTGGGACCTCCGGGTAAGAAGCACCTTGCTGAAAACACTGTTGAAACGCGCGACACGCTGGCTGCGGGAATTTTGAAAATTCTGGGGATCCAGAGAAGCAAGATGCGGCGCGGTGCCGAAATGCCGTGCGTGCAGGAGCATGGAGTGGAGCAAGCTGTTCAGGGGAGCGGTAAGCCTTTGGCAGAGGGCCGAAGAAACGCTTAAAACCTGTTGGGCTTTGGCGACGCGGCCATGGCGCCGCAGGCCAAGGGCTTCATCCAGATTGACACTGAACATGGCATAAGATGTTTCAAGCCGGTGAAGAATCTGTAAATAAGCATGGGATTTATCGCCGACGAGCGGAGATCTCCACTCTTGAGACACTGATCCGCTGCGCAGCGAGGAAGGGCGGGACCGCACAGGAAACCTCCGTGGAGCGAGTCCAACGAGTCTATCAAAACCATGAGAGAATTGTAACAATTCTTACAAGTCAAATTCTGTTAACTAGCCCCGTACCGCCCGGCAGGCTCGGGCGGGGTTCGAGAGCGCGGAACCGGAGGGGATTCCTTGCCCTCATCGAGCACCGCCTTTATACTCCCAATGCAACCATCTGGAAAGGAAAGATGCACACTTGGAATTCGAGCCGCGGGACCAATTCGAGCAGCGCCAGAAGAAGCTAGAACAGATCCAAGCCCTTGGGCATGAAGCATTTCCGAGAGAATTTCGCTGGACGGAGAGCCCCGCGGAGTTGCTCAAGGACTATGCCGCGGTGCAGGGGCCGGAGCTGGAGGCCAACCGCAAGGAAGTGCGTGTGGCCGGGAGGATTGTCTCGTACCGGCTGATGGGGAAGGCGGGGTTTGCGCACCTGCAGGGTGGGGGTAAGCGGATTCAGATCTATGTGAAAAAGGATGTGGTGGGGGAGAAGGGGTTTCAGTTGTTTCACCTGCTGGATCTGGGCGACCACATCGGCGTGCGCGGCCACCTGTTCCGGACAAGAACGGGCGAGTTGACCATCTGGGTGGACGAGCTGTTTTTTCTGGCGAAGGCGCTTCTGCCATTGCCGGAGAAGTGGCACGGGCTTGCGGATATCGAGTTGAGGTACCGGCAACGTTATCTGGACCTGATCGTGAGCGAGAAGTCGCGCGAGGTGTACCAGACACGGGCGCGAATCATCCGGGAGTTACGGCAATTTTTCGATGGCCGCGGATATATCGAAGTGGAAACGCCGATGATGCACCCCATCGCCGGCGGGGCCACGGCGCGGCCGTTCATCACGCACCATAACACGCTGGACATTGATTTATATCTGCGCATTGCGCCAGAGCTTTATCTGAAGCGTTTGACGGTGGGCGGTTTTGACCGCGTGTATGAGATCAACCGGAACTTCCGCAATGAGGGCATCTCCACGCAGCATAATCCGGAATTCACGATGTTGGAGTTTTATCAGGCCTACAGCAATTACCGGGACTTGATGGATCTGAACGAGCAGTTGTTCGCCCAACTGGCGCAAAGCATCACGGGTTCGACGGTGGTGCGCTATGGCGAGCACGAGCTGGACTTCGGGAAATTCACGCGGCTGACGATGCGGGAAGCGATCGTACAATACTGGCCATCCGGGGCCGGGGCGGCTCCGGCGCTGGGGGAATTGGCAGCGCCAGGCGGGGCACAGCGAGCGGCCGAAAGGTACAACGTCTGGGCCAAGGCGAACCACGCGGAATATGCGGCGGCGAAGGGGCACCTTTCGGATGGCGAGTGGACAGGCCGGCTGTTTGAGACCATTGCCGAAGACAAGCTGATTCAGCCGACGATTCTCTACGATTTTCCGACGGACATTTCCCCGCTTTCCAAACAGAAGCCGGAGGATCCGGCGCTGGCCGAAAGGTTTGAAATTTTCGCAGCCGGGATGGAGATCGCCAATGGATTCTCCGAGCTGAACGATCCGGCGGAGCAGGAGCGCAGGTTCGCGGCGCAGATCGCGCATGGCGGGGACGAAGCGCCGAAGCAACTGGATGTGGACTACCTCCGCGCGTTGTGCCACGGCATGCCGCCGACGGCCGGAGAAGGAATCGGAATTGACCGGTTGACGATGCTCCTGACGGACTCGCACTCCATTCGCGACGTTATATTGTTTCCACTGCTGCGCCCCGAAGCGAAACCTGAGGATCAGGCCGCTGCGGAAGGCGAAAAGGAATAGGGGTAGACCGCGCCATGGGATTCGAATGGATGGTGGCGCGGCGGTACCTGAGATCTCCGAACCGACCCACCGTATTGCGATTGGTTACATTGTTTTCCGTGCTGGGAGTGGCCGCGGGCGTGGCCACGCTGGTGATCGCGCTGGCGATGAACAGCGGCTTCCGGGAAACACTGCAGGATCGCCTGCTGGGCGTGACCGCCCACATATCGCTGACGCGGCCGGGTACCGGGGGAATCCCGAATTACCAGGTGCTGGCCGAACAACTCGGGCAAATTGAGGGAGTGCGCTCGGTGACGCCGGCGATTTACCAGACGGTGCTGCTGTCGTTTGGCGGCGAGGCGCGGGGGGTGGTGACGAAGGGGATCGATGTGGCGCGCGAAGAGAAGAGGGATGAAGTGCTGCAGAAACTGTCAGCGGGGCACCTGGATTTCGCGCCGGACGGCGAGGGGATCGACGGTTTGCTGGTGGGAAAGCAACTGGCCGACGAGTGGAAAATGCAACCGGGCGACTACGTGACGCTGACCAGCCCGCAAGGAAGACTGACGCCGTTCGGGTTGATGCCGCGGACACGGAGATTTCGCGTGGCGGGGGTGTTCGATTCGGGCTTTTACGATTACGACGAGAACTGGTGTTTTGTGTCGTTGCCCGCGGCGCAATCGCTGGCGGGAGCGGGGAACATTGTAAACGTGCTGGAATTCCGGCTGGCGCATCCGGAACAGGCGGGAGCGATTGGCCAGCAGGCGGAGCACGCCGCGGGGCAGGGGTTCCTGGCGACGACGTGGATGGAGGAGAACCGCGCGCTGTTCCGCGCGCTGCGGCTGGAGAAGCTGGTCACGGCCATTTTTATCGGGCTGATTACTTTTGTGGCGGGATTGAATATTTTGGTGGTGCTTTCGATGACGGTGACGGATCGCGCGAAGGATATTGCAGTGTTGCTCTCGATGGGAGCGCGCCGCGAACAGATTCGGCGCATTTTTTTGTACCAGGGAATGACGATTGGCGCGACGGGAACGGTTCTGGGACTAACGATCGGGTACGGATTCAGCTTAATTGCGGGGAACTATCACCTGATTCCGTTGGATCCCCAGGTTTATGCGGTGCCGTACGTGCCATTTCATGCCAGTTTTCTGGATGGAATGTGGATCGCCGTGGCGGCGATGGGAATTGCGGTCGTTGCGACGTTGCTGCCGGCGAAAGAGGCGTCGCGGCTGCTGCCGGTGGAGATTCTTAGATTTGAATAAGGTTCAAAATTGCCGCGGCGGGCAGGCGTGTAGGATTTGGTGCCTGATTTGCTCCTACCACTGTTAAGAAAAGATCATTTTGGAACGGTGGTCCGGGGGAAGAGAATTCGCGACCCGGTTAGCCGCTAAAGAGTTGAAAAAACAGCGATTAGTGATGTCCCGAAAAAGGGGGATTGGCCTTCCAGGCACCGTAGGCAATGGATGACAGGAAAAGGGAAAAGGAATGGGTCTGGGAGCCCTGGGATGCCAGAGTTGCGGCACTGAACTGGCCGCGACGGGAACCGCAGCATCCAACTAATAAGGCTCTCGGGTGAGACGCAGCGAGATGGATGAGGAGCGGAAGTTCCGAGGAGACGCAAAAACGGCGGCGATGGATTCCCGGCACAACAGCGAGACGGTCGAAAGCGGGCGGAGCGTCCTGGAAGCGCGCGGATTGAAGAAAACGTACGGCACGCGCGAGAAAAATCTGGAAGTATTAGTGGACGCCAATCTGGAATTGCGCGAAGGAGAGATGGTCGCGGTGGTTGCTCCTTCGGGCGCGGGGAAAAGCACGCTGCTGCATTTGCTAGCTGCGCTAGACACTCCAACGAGCGGTACAGTATACTTTGAAAATAAAGCGATTGAAACGCAGGAAGACGCGGCGCTGGCGGAATATCGCAATCGCGCCGTGGGGTTTCTCTGGCAGAGGCATCAATTGTTGCCGGATTTTACGGCCACGGAGAACGTGGCAATGCCGCTGCTGGTGCGGGGAGAGCCACACGAAGTCGCGCTGACGGAAGCGCGCAAGTGGCTGACGGAAGTCGGTCTGCAGGAGCGGGCCGAGCACCTCGCAGGAGAACTTTCGGGCGGGGAACAGCAGCGCGTTGCAATAGCCCGGGCGCTCGTCACCGGGCCCAAAGTGCTGCTGGCGGATGAACCGACCGGAGATCTGGACGAGCAGAATGCTTGGGCCGTGTTTGGGCTGTTGGAGCGGCTGCACCGCACGCATCGCCTGACGTCGCTGATCGCGACGCACAACCTGGCGCTGGCCGAACGGTGCGACCGGATATTGGGTCTGGAACACGGCATTCTGCGGACTCGCTCGGTGAAAGTCGAAGCGAGGGGAACCCCCGGGGGAGAAGCGAGCTAATCGTGTTCGAACGATACACAGAGAAAGCGCGGCGCGTCATATTTTTCGCCAGGTATGAGGCCAGCCAGTACGGCAGCCCGTACATCGAGACCGAGCACCTCTTGCTGGGTCTGATGCGGGAGGACAAGGCGCTGGCCAACCGTTTCCTGCGGCAGCAGGGCTCCATCGAATCCATACGGAAAGAGATCGAAGCGCGCATCACGATTCGCGAGAGAATTTCCACCTCGGTGGAAGTGCCGTTGAGCGCGGAGTGCAAGCGCATCCTGAACATGGCGGCGGAAGAGGCGGAGCGGCTCGGCCACAAGCATGTGGGGACGGAGCATCTGCTGCTGGGCATCCTGCGGGAAGAAAAGTGTTTTGGGGCGGAGATTTTGATGGAGCGCGGCTTGCGCCTCTCGGCGTTGCGCGAGGAATTGCAGCGGACCACGGGCGAGAAGACGGCGGCGGCGCGGCCGAAGGAAACGTCGCTGCTGGCGGAGTTCAGCCGCGACCTGACGCAGTCAGCCTCCGAAGGGGCGCTCGACCCGCTGGTGGGACGCGAGAACGAAGTGGAGCGGGTGATCCAGATACTGTGCCGGCGCACGAAAAACAATCCGGTATTGATCGGGGAACCCGGCGTGGGCAAGACGGCCATTGTCGAAGGACTGGCGCAGCGGATTTCGGATGGAGATGTGCCGCCGTTCCTTTCCGACAAGCGCATTCTTTCCCTGGACCTGTCATTAATTGTTGCGGGCACGAAATATCGCGGGCAATTTGAAGAGCGGCTGAAGACCATCATGAAGGAATTGATGGAGAGCCAGAACGCCATCGTGTTCATTGACGAGCTGCACACGCTGGTGGGAGCGGGTTCGGCGGAAGGATCGTTGGATGCGGCCAACATTCTGAAGCCGGCGCTTTCCCGCGGGGAGATTCAGTGCATCGGCGCGACGACGCCGGGCGAATACCGGAAATCCGTGGAAAAGGACCGTTCCCTGGAACGGCGCTTCCAGGCCGTGAAGGTACCGGCGCCGAGCGAAGACGAAGCCATTCAGGTAATCAACGGAGTGCGCGAGCGCTACGAGAAGTTCCATGCCGTGGGATATACGGACGAAGCGCTGCGCTATGCCGTCTACCTGTCCAACCGCTACATTCCCGACCGCTTTTTGCCGGACAAGGCCATTGATCTGATCGATGAAGCGGGCGCGCGCGTGAAACTCCGCCAGGCCTCGGTGCCGGAGGAAGTCGGCGAAGTGCAAAAGCGGGTGAAATTCATTACCCACCGCATGGAATCGGCGATTGCCGCGCATGAATTCGAGAAGGCGCGCTTTTATTCCGAAGAAGAGCGCAAAGAGAAGGAAAACCTGCGCGCCTTGCGGGAGCGCTACAAGCTGGATGACGCGTCCACGGGAATCGTGACGCGGGAAGACATCGAAGAGGTAGTATCGCGGTGGACGGGAGTGGCGGTCACGTCCATCAAGGAAGACGAACAACAGAAACTCTTGCGCATCGAGCCGGAGCTGCACAAGCGGGTGATCAGCCAGGACAAGGCGATCACGGCGCTGGCGCGGGCCATCCGGCGGAGCCGGGCGGGTTTGAAGTCTCCGTTGCGGCCGGTGGGTTGCTTCTTTTTCCTGGGGCCGACGGGCGTCGGGAAGACGGAAGTAGCCAGGCGGCTGGCGGAATTCCTTTTCGGGTCGGAGAAATCGCTGATCCGCTTCGACATGTCGGAATTCATGGAGAAGCACTCGGTTTCCAAGCTCATCGGGGCGCCGCCAGGGTATGTGGGCTACGAAGAAGGCGGGCAGATGACGGAACGCGTGCGCCGCACGCCCTATTCGGTTATCCTATTGGACGAGATTGAAAAGGCGCATCCTGACATCTTTAATATCCTGCTGCAGGTGTTTGAAGACGGGCAGTTGACGGATGGCCTCGGTAATACGGTAGATTTCCGGAACACCATCATCATCATGACTTCGAATCTGGGTGCGCGGCACTTGCAAAAGCGCACCTCGATCGGATTTCAGGCGGGAATCGATGAGGCCAGCCTGAAGAGCATGGAAGATCTGGTGTTAGGCGAAGTAAAGCGCGCGTTCAATCCGGAATTTTTGAACCGCCTGGACGAAGTGATCCTTTTCAATCCTTTGGGCGACGACGACCTGCTCCGCATCATCGATCTACTTGTCGGTCAGCTGAACGACACGCTGATTCACCGGCAAGTGCAGGTGGTCTTGTCGCCGGAAGCGCGCCAGTGGATCCTGGAGAAAACGTGTGCGGACCGCAACTATGGTGCGCGGCCGCTGCGGCGGGCTTTGCAGAAGTACGTCGAAGATCCGCTCTCCGAGGCTCTGATCCAAGGGGGAATTCAGAGGCCAGCGACATTGCAGATCTATGTCGCGGGGGAAAGCCTCGCGTTCCGGCCCGTAGTCGAGGCAACCCCGGTCGTCCACTAGCGAATCTGACGCAACAACGTGTGATCATGAAGCGGTTTGCCCTGCTGGGAATCGCTCAGGGATGCGCGTGCGGCCAGCCCATGCCGGGTCTGGCAGGAGAATAACATCTTGGATTTGGGGGCGCGGCCTTGAGCCGATCAATGGCCGCTCGAAGGATAGTCTGTTTTATCTCTGAAATGGACGCGAAGCGTGCAGTTCGCGGCCGTGTCGCCGCATTGGCGATGGTCCTTTTCTTACTAGCTGGACCCAATTTCCCCGGATTCTCCACCCTCGCCCGCAACCTGCAACAGCATTCCCGCGATAACAAGCCCACTTACCTCCTGCATGCTTTCCTGAACGAAACCACGTTGCAAGAAAAGATTGAAGATTACCTGGGTGCCCAGCCGCAAACGCAGAGCAATCCCGCGCAGCTGCCGGAGTTCATCGAGCGCATCGATTGGGAGGGGCTCCGACGCATCCGCCGGGACACCGTGAAGGCGCGCATCTTCAGCCGCGAGAACGATCCCTACAACGAAGAGACGCTGCGCCGGGATTTTCAGGCGCTGTGGAACACGCAGTTTTTTGAGGACGTAAAGTTGCGGGTGGAAGATTCGCCGGACAAGCCGGGCGGCAAGATCATTACTTTTACAGTGGTCGAGCGGCCGGTGATTCGCCGCATCCGCTATGATGGAATCAAATCGATATCCGAGTCGGACATCCTGGACCGCTTCAAGGAAAAGAAGGTTGGGTTGACGGTGGAGAGCCAGTTCGACCCGACGCGCATCAAGAAAGCGGAAGTGGTGCTGAAAGAACTGCTGGGAGAGCATGGCAGACAGTTCGCAACAGTGACGCCGCAGTACGAGCGCATTGCTTCGAGCAACGCAGTGATCCTGGTATTCCGAATCAACGAAGGGCCCAAGGTCAAAGTCGGGAAGATCCTGTTCACGGGGAACCACGCCTTCAGCAACCGGAAATTGATCCGGGCGATGCACAACGACCGGCCATACTCGGTTCCACTGTACATAACCCAATTCAATGTATTGGGCAAGACGTACGACCACGACAAGCTCATCGAGGACATTGAAGTGGGTATTCACGGGTTGTACGCGGATAACGGCTACTTCAAGGCGCTGGTGAAGGACCCCATCCTGGAGAATGTCGATACGGAAGGCTGGCGGCTGGGCCTACCCCTTACGGGAAGAACGAAGGGGAAGGCGGTCAACATGACCATCCCGATCGAAGAGGGCGAGCGCTACCGGATGGGCACCTTGAAAATCGCCAGTAACGATCCGGACAAGGCGCTTTCCTTGAAGGTGGACGCGCTGAAGGGCGTGTTCTCGCTGAAACAGGGAGACATTTTTTCTTCCGCCAAAATACGCAAAGCGCTGAAAGATTACGAATCGATCTACGGGCGCTACGGATTCATCGACTTTGTGCCAACCCCGGAAACGGATATCAACGAAGAAGCCAAGCGCATTGACGTGACCATGAAGTTCGATGAAGGCAAGCAGTACTACGTCCGGCGCATCGACTTCACCGGAAATACCACCACGCGAGACAAAGTGATCCGGCGCGAATTGCTCATTGACGAAGGCTCGCTCTTCGACAAACACGCGTGGGAAATTAGTGTTTTACGGCTGAACCAGTTGGACTATTTCGACAAAGTGGATCCGGACAAGGCCGTGGAGATCAAGCGCAACTCGAAGGAGGGCACCGTCGACCTCCTGCTGAAGTTGAAGGAAAAGGGCAAGCAATCGATTGGCTTGCAGGGGGGCCTCAGCGGGTTGATGGGAGGATTCGTCGGGCTGACCTACCAGACGAACAACTTCCTGGGACTGGGCGAGACGCTGACCCTTTCGGCTCAGGTAGGCCAGTATCAACGCACCATAATGTTCGGTTTCACGGAACCCTACCTGTTTGACCGCCCGATAGCGAGCGGGTTCACGGTGTTCTCGTCGTTGTATAAATTTAACCAGGCGCAGCAGGCGGCGCTGTTGACGGGGGCAGCAGTCAGCATCAACCCGCAATACATTCAGAACTACAACCAGAACAGCACGGGATTCACGGCGTTTGCGAGTTACCCGCTGAAGCGGCGCGCGTTCACGCGCCTTGGTTTGACGTACGGCCTGACGCGGACGAACATCACGACCTACAACCAGGCGTCCAACCTGCTGTTCACGCAATTGCAGTATCGCAGCCTTGCGGGGCCCAGCGCGTTGAACGGAATCCTGGCCAGCACGGTCACGGCAACCATCAACCACAACGCCCTCAATAACCCGATGAACGCGACGTCGGGGAAGAGCTACTTCTATTCGGTGGCGTTCACCGGCGGACCAATCGGCGGGAACGTCAACACCATTACCAATACGGGGGAGTACAAGTATTTCCACCCAATCAATAAGAGGCGGAATGCAGTTGGGGTGAGGTTCCTGGGCGCGTTCACGACGGGATATGGCGGGAAAGAAGTGCCCCCCTACAGCCGGTTCTATCTGGGCGGGGAGAACGACATCCGCGGGTTTGATATTCGCGGGATTTCGCCGGTGACGTACATCCCCAGCGTGGTGGACCAGACGATATCGTTCCCGTATCGAGGCGGGACGGGGTCTCTCAACGTCCCCCTGCTGGTAAACACGATCGTGTTCCCGGGTGGCGATTTGCAGGGAGTGGGAAATTTTGAGTACCGCATCCCCATTGCCGGGCCGGTGAGCGTGACGTTGTTCGCGGATGTGGGCACCACAGGGATCCTGAACAAGGGCGCGTTGCGGCTGGACCCGACGGGAGTGACGAACATCAATTCGCAATTCCCACTGCTGAACCAGCAGTCGCAACTGCAAATCGCGCCAGGCACAAACTTCCATCCGCGGGCGTCCACAGGTATCGAATTCAATATCAACCTGCCGATCGTTCAAGCGCCGTTCCGGATCTACTGGGCCTACAATCCGGTGCGGTTTCACCAGACGATCGTGGCGCCCTTCGACAGCATCAATATGACTAACCTGTACCTGCAATGCCGCGCGCTAGGGTTGACCGATCCATTGAAGCCGAACAGTTGCGATCCGATTATTCTGACTCCGATTTCACCCTACTTGGTGAATCCAGGACGCCTGGATTACTTTGAACAACGGAGCACATTCCGATTCACGGTCAGCCGGACGTTCTAGCGGGTGGCCGGGATTGAGGACTTTTTCGGGAAGGCACGGTAGCCAGGAAAATAGTGAAAGAGGCGGCAAAGCAACGATCCGACAGAGGGGCCAAGGGGAGAATTGAGAAGCATGCGAGAGAAGGCAGCACAATTATGAGATTCATCAATCGAGATTCGGCAACAAGGTACGTGGGGGATACCCGCGGCACCGGCATGAGGGAGAAGTGCGTTATGGGGTGGCGTAAGATCGTAAATTGCGCAGTGGTGGCATTCGCGTGCACGGCCGTGCTCTTGGGCGGCTGCAGCAGTTCAGGCGTGAACGTGATCACGGTGACGGTCAGTCCTACCGCGCAATCCGTGATTGCCGGACAGGTGCAGACCTTCACCGCGACGGTAGGCGGGAGTACGACCACGACGGTAACGAACTGGCCGTGCACCTATTCCTATCAGCCCCTGCCGACAGCGTCGAACCAGAACCCGGCGGCGGTGACGGGACCCTGCACCAGCGGGCAGAGCATGAACGGCGGCTCGATCGGCACATGGCTGATTACCACGACAGACGGATCAAACGTTCTTACTTTCACAGCCCCTACGTTGGCTAACTTTCCGAGTCCTCCGCCCACGCTCACTTTTACGGCGACAGCGGACGCGGACAAGAGTAAGACCGCGACCGCGATAGTCACGCTGGATTCGGGAATCCGCGCTGCGCTTTCGCCACTATCGGTAACGGTTCCCGTGGGCTTGACGCCGGCAGCGAAGGTGGTCTTCCAGGCATCGCTGGTGAATTCGCCGCCGATCAATCTGCAGTGGCTGGTAACGCAGCCGAACCAGAGTGACACGACGAACACAAACAACGATACGCCCAATCCGCTGGCGGCGACGTGCAGTCCGACGTGCGGGTCAATTGACGCGAACGGCATTTATACCGCACCGGCCACGCTGCCGACCGCCACCACCCCGGCAGGAAGCACATCAACTGCTGCAACGACGGTGTACGTCGTCATGAATTCGGCGAAAGATCCCCGGCCCCAGAGCGCCGCCGTGGCTCAGATCACCCTGGTCAGCGCCACGAATAATTCCATCAATTTTACGGGTATTTTCCCAACCACGGTCGCGGCGGGCAGCACTTACGCGAACATATACCTGAACGCCGAGAACCTGCTCAACTCCACGGACATATTCTTCATTCCGCCCGGGTCAACCCAGGGGCTCCCACTCCTTTCGACTAACATCTTCACGATTCCCATTTCGGCGGAGTACTGCACAGCCAGCGCCAGCGGCGTGACGCCAGTGGTGACCTGCGGTGCTTCGCTCATGACGCGAATAGAACTAACGTCCTCTCAGTTGGCGGTTCCGGGGACCGCACAGATCGAAATTACCGGGATTCCGGGGAATGAACTGGCGGAATCCCCGTGCACAAACGTGCCCAATGCGGACGGATCAACCACCACGAGCAACATCTCCTGTCCGCTGACGATTGCGTACGCCAGCCCGGCGTTGGTGGCAGTGTCGCCCGACAGCTTTCCGCAAGGCCAGAACACCAACATTGCCGTGGACGGAGGCTATTACGGGAACGCAAACACGCAGATCGTGAAATTGCTGCTGGACGGGTCGTCGACCGGTTCGTTCGCTTCATCCGGTCCACGGCAGATTGTCGGCACCCCGCAGGGAAGCACCTTGCAGAATCCGGGACTCTATGAGGTCACGATCCAGAGCAACGCGCCGCAGGTGACGCCGCCGGTGCCGCAGTTCCAGTCCGTGACGACCAACGTGGCCGTGCAGCCCACGTTTGCGAATTTCAACCCGAATCCGTTGAGCATTCCTTGCCCTGGCGCTCCAGCCCCGCAGTTGTCGTACCCCCCTTGTTTCAGTCTGGGAGCTGCCAACTCGTTACCCAGCAGCATTGCCTTGGATTCGACGAAGGGTTTCGCCGTGCTTACATTACAGGGAACGAACGCGCTGCAGTTGATTGACCTGACCGGTTCGACGCCGCAGCCGACTGTGAGCCTGACGATGAAAACAGGTGGCTCACCGACCAGTGTGGCGCTGGATAATCAGATTAATATTCCGGGTTACAGCGGCCAAGACCTGGGAGTGGTAGTCAGCGGCGCAGACAGCAAGCTGTATCTGTATGCAATCTCACGCACGAGCATCACGCCGATCGGATCGATTCCGGTGGACCTGAATACACTTTTGCACCAGACGGCAACGACACAGCCGGCGCCGTATGCGATTGGCGTGGATCCCGGGACGCACCTGGCGGCGCTGGCCTACGCAAGTACCAATAACGTAAGTACCAATATAGGATTCATCGTGGATGTGAACCCAAATCTGGACAACAGCGACACGCACACCTGCTTCATCAGCTCCCAGACACCGCCGTGTGTGATCGCGCCCGTTTCGATGGTCACGGGAAGCACGCCGCAAGTGGTGATGGCCCCCGGAGCGCCACTGGCGTATGTGACCCCGGGCGGGCAAGGATCGAATTCGGTGGTGGATCTGTTGCAGCAAGGTGTGTCCGCGCAGATCGCCCCGGCGGTAACAAACGGAACAAGCGGTGCGGTACGCACTGAAGGCATCGTGAAGATCATCACCTTGACACCCCACGGGATTAACCCAGCCTTAGGTGGATCGGTGATCATCTCCGGGCTGCTGCCCGCGGATTTGGATGGAACTTACCAGGTGATCCCGGGCAGCGTGATTGATGCATGGACTTTCTCGTACGCGCAAAATGGGAACCCGCCGGATGAAACCGAGACGAACACAGCGAGCAATCCGGGGACGGTGCAGTACGGAACGCCGTACTATTCGTTTAATACGTCAAGCACAGTGACTGGTGCGGCCATCAATCCGACGACGGGCACGTTGGCGTTTGCGGACCCGAACGCCAGCGCAGCGCAGATTATTTTCATCGGCACACAGGATCAGGCGGTGACGGGATCACTGACGTTGACGGCCGGAAGCTGCAACGGCTGCACGCCGACGCCGGCCGGGGCGCCGGAAATCGGCTTCCGGTCAATCTCCTTCGATCCGTTCACGAATGTGCTGGTGGCGTATGATCCGAGCGTAAACTCGGGTCCGAATTATCCGGGCAATGCCATTTCGCTGATCAATCCGGGCAGCGCCGCCCTCACCGGGGCCGGCACGTCGCCGTATCGAATCATTGCGGCCATCCCAACGGGACAGGTTGGCGCAGGCTCATACACGCCCGCGGGGCAGACGACAGCGGTAACGGTCAATGGCCCGATGATTTACGACCCGAAATCGAGGTTTGTTTTGGCAGCGAATGCCGGGAGCAACACGGTCAGCTATCTGAACCTGGATCCCGGCAATCTATTCAAGACGGTGTACGTGGAGGGGCTGCAGGTGGCCACTCCGAGCGCAGCGGTTCCGAATGCGCAGCCGGCACTGGGCAGTGCGCCCGCCAAGAGTTGTAATCCGACGGACCCGAACAATCCGTGCATGCCACAGGCTGTGCAACTGGGGCAGCCGGTGACGGTGCGGATTCTCGGGCAAGGTTTCGGTTTGGCGCCGGGCGCGCTGGTTCGCCTGGACACCGCTAACGTCTCGACGGACTGCACCAAGAATCCCAGCCCCTTTTGCACGACCTGGGTCAGCCCCTCTGAGGTAGATGTCAACATCCCCGCCTCCCTGCTAACGGTAGCGCACGATTTTGCGCTGGACGTCCTAGTGGGTGGCGTGGCGTCGAACTCCATTGATTTGCACGCGGTGGGCGTACTGGATTTGACTCCCGTATGCGCCCCAACAGCGACATTTCCGCAGGGGCCGGAAGGCGTGGACATTGACGATTCCTTGCACATTGCCTTTGTGACGAACTACGCGTGCAACAGCGTATCGCTGATTACGATTGATCCGTTGGGCTTCACGAAGAAGGATAAGTCGGTGGCGCCGTATGGCTCGGTGCTCACGACCGTGACCGTGGGCAACAACCCGATCGGCGTGGCGGTGATCCCGCGGCTGGGATATGCAGTGGTGGCGAACAGTGGCGATACACCGAACGGAACTGCCTCCATCATCGACTACAATCACTACAATACGCCGGATACGGCCCAGGTGGTGACGTATACGACCACTTCCGGCACGACAACAACGACGAACAATACTGTGTTGGTTGGGCTCGCTCCACGCGGCGTAGCTTTCGATCAGGACCGCGCGCTGGCGCTGGTGGCTAACTCGGGATCGAACACACTTTCTGCGATAGACATGACCGTACTCTTGCCGGGGGCCGTCACGACGACGGTACCTGTGGCGATAACCGTGGCTCTGAGCGGGCCGCCGACGGCCATAGCGATCAGTCCCGACCAGGCGATTGCGGTAGTTACGAACCTGCAAAACACCGGCACAAGCGTTGCTTCGGCAGGGTTGGACGTAGTGACGCTCGCTGGGTCTGTGCCGGTTCGGAGCACGACCGCTTCCGTGGCATCGCTGACGGCGAGCCTGACCGGAATTGTGTTCGATCCGGCACCCGCCTTCAATCCGACGCCCTCTGACGCGGTGTTCTACGCGACATCAACTCAGCAGAACGCGGTATATGTGTTCGATCCCAATACCGGGTCGACCAATACCATCCGGGTGGGAGCCAATCCGTATTCGGTGGGCTACAACTACCAGACGGGAACATTGCTGACCATCAATTCGACATCGGATACCAGTTCGATCATCGATGCGCAGAACCTTAAGACGCGCCAGACGCTGGGGATCAGCAGCCAGTCGCAGTTCGCCGTGGCGGTGGACAATTGGTTCAACTCGGCAGTGATTGCGGACCAGAACAACAACCGCGTGCTGTTGCTGGCTTTACCCAAGTAACGGCAGAGCGAACCGCGGAGATGGGCTGATCAAGTTGCGGGAAGGGAGCGGGCAGGTATAGTGATTGCGGGCATATCAAGAACTCCGCTATACTTTTGTATTTGTACTGCGGCTGCCGGAGTCCCCGAGGGCGCAATGGTTCGGGGAGCGCAGGTGGAAGCCCGGAAGGACTCGCAGACTACCAGAATGTCTTCGCTCCATGGGGATCAGCAAAGATTGCGACCGGTCGACGGTTAAGAACGCAAAGGGTTGACATTCCACGCCGCCCAACCGCGGAAATGGATGAGCGGCCCGGAGAACAACAAGGAGAAAACAGTGAATTCGAGAAACATGATTCGCATGGCTGCGCTGAGTGTTGCTTGTCTGCTGGGAACGGCGGCTGTCCGAGCTCAGGGGACCACGACTGCGGGCGCCGCCAGCGGCGCAAAAGTGGCGGTGATCAACATACGGCTGGCGATTGCGTCCACCGCCGAGGGTAAGCAGGCATCCGCAGAATTGCAGTCGCAGTTTGCGCCGCGGCAGAACGAACTGGAAAGCCTCAACAAGCAGATCAACGATATGCGGCAGAGGCTGGCAGCCGGACAGACAACGCTGAGCGACGAGGAGAAGCAGCGGTTGACCGTTCAGGGCCAGCGTCTGGCGGCGCAACTGGACCGCAAGAACAACGAACTCAACGAGGACGCGCAGGCCGCCCAGAGCGACGTGGTGGACCGCATCGGCCGGAAGATGATGGACGTGCTGGACCGGTATTCACGGGAGAACGGATACGTCGCGGTGTTCGATTCGTCCTCTCAGAATTCACCGATTCTGTATGCGTCGTCGAATATCGATGTCACACAGGAGATCATCAAGCTGTACGATCAGGCCTATCCGATAAAGGCGGGTGGCACAACACCGGCAACCAGGCCAGCGGCGAGCACGCCGAAGCCGGCGCCGAAGCCGTAAGCGGCAGGGACGAAGGATTGCCAAACGGCAGAGGGTTGCAGCCTGAAGAAGGCGGCAGCCCTTTTTTGTTCTCCGAACGATGGTCGCCGCCGGCTAACCCGAATTTCTCATACTAAATTGAAAAAGGCTGTTGCTTCATGGCATAACTCTTTTGTCTAGAAAGACTCTGCCAAGAAGGAGCAACAGCCTTATGACCACAGAGTGTAACCAGTTTGTCTTCGGAT
>Ga0208191_1000038_pt1 | contig 132990 bp, 132 predicted proteins | sample June2015DPH_13_5_FD_184709 | JGI IMG/M metagenome (GOLD analysis project Ga0208191, IMG submission 184709) | Peatland microbial communities from SPRUCE experiment site at the Marcell Experimental Forest, Minnesota, USA - June2015DPH_13_40... | ecosystem: Environmental > Terrestrial > Soil >... | reverse complement strand
TCGGAAACACCTCTGGTTGCGGAATTCAACCTGAAGATTCCGGGTTGGGCCGCGAATGCCGGCAAGAAAGTGATGATTCCTGCTGCGATCTTTACCGCCGGAGAGAAAGGGGTCTTCGAACATGCCAACCGGGTACATCCCATCTATTTTGAGTACCCGCACGAGAAGGCGGATGACATAACCGTCGAGCTTCCACCGGGCTGGCAAGTAAGTAGTGCGCCAACGCCGCAGAATCGGGATGGGCATGTCGTTCTCTATACCTTAAAGGTGGAACAGAGCGCAGGAACACTGCGGCTGACCAGGAAATTAACCATCGACGTTTTGCTCCTGGAGCAGAAGTACTACGCCGCGTTGCGGAATTTCTTTCAGGTGGTAAGGACCGGCGATGCGGAGCAGATTGTCTTGCAGCCAGGGGAAATCCATGCGAGAAACTGAGCGAATGACTGGCCAGCCAGCGCTGCTAGTTTTCTTTTGGGTTGCGGTGTGGGCCATCGCCAGTATGCCTCGGGCCGCAGCCAGTGATGCTCCACAGTGGATGCACGCATTGGCCGGGGTCACGTTGCCCTCCTACGATGAAAAGACCAACGCGGTGTTGCTCTACTCCGAAACGAACGTGACCGTTCTGTCGGAGGACAGGATCAGGAAGCATGTACGCGGGGTCTATAAGATCTTGCGACCCGAAGGACGAGAGCATGGCACGGTAGGTGTCGATTTTAGTCCGAGCAAGAAAATCACGAGTCTGCATGGCTGGTGCATCCCCGCGCAAGGCAAGGACTACGAGGTCAAGGACAAGGACGCAATCGATGTTGCCGCGCCAGCCGAAGGCGGCTATCTGATCGATGACACTAAGTACAGGCTCCTGCGTATTCCGGCGCCGAATCCGGGCAACATTATTGGCTACGAATATGAAGTGGAGGAGCGCCCCTTCTTCCTGCAGGACATTTGGAACTTCCAAGGAACCGATCCGGTGCGGGAAAGCCATTATTCGCTGCAGCTTCCCCCGGGCTGGGTCTTTAAGGCCGCCTGGCTTTCGCATGAGCAAGTAAAGCCAGCCGAGGGAAGCGGCAACATATTGCAATGGGCGGTCAACGACGTGAAAGGCATCAGGCCGGAGCCTGATATGCCGCCCTGGGAGGGATTGGCAGGGCAGATGATCGTGTCATTTTCCCCATCGGGTGGAACGTCGCGAAAGAATGAATTGGCAAGCTGGGAGGGTATGGGGAGTTGGTACGAAAATCTGATTAGCACGCAGATGGACGCGTCCGAACCAATTAAACAAGAGGTCAGCGCTTTGGCTGCGGGAAAAACTACAACCCTGGCGAAGATGCAAGCCATCGCCGCGTTCCTCCAGCACGACATTCGTTATGTCGCCATATCGCTGGGTATCGGTGGTTTTCAACCCCACGCCGCCCCGGATGTTTTCTCGCACCGCTATGGAGACTGCAAAGACAAAGCGACTCTGATGCGCACCATGCTGCGCCAGACTGGCGTCGACTCCTACCAAGTAGTCATCAACGCGCAACGGGGCGTGGTCACCGGTGAGATGCCAGCTCACAACGGATTTAACCACGTGATCCTTGCGATCAAATTGCCAGACGAGGTGAAGGATGCGTCGCTGATCGCCGTGATGCAGCATCCCAAGCTGGGAAGGATTCTGTTCTTCGACCCCACCAACGAAGTGACGCCATTTGGTCAGATCGGAGGATACCTGCAAGCGAATTACGGTCTGCTGGTAACACCGAATGGCGGCGAATTGGTGGAGTTGCCGCAACAGCCGTCGGAGATGAACAGTATCCAGCGCGTGGGCAAGTTGACGCTCGACGCCAACGGGGTGTTGAAGGGCGATGTCAAGGAAGTGCGGTTGGGAGATCGAGCTGCGTCAGAACGTTGGCGATTGCGCACGGTTACGAAGGACGTCGATCGGATCAAACCCATCGAAAGCCTTCTGGCAGGATCGCTTTCCAACTTTCAAATTGTGCGAGCGAGCCTGCTCAACCTCGAACACACGGACCTGCCTTTTGGCTTCAACTACTCTTTCCAGTCCGACAATTACGCCAAGAATGCTGGGAATCTCTTGCTGGTGCGGCCGCGGGTGCTGGGAAGCAAGTCGTCGAGCGTGCTGGAGACGAAGGAGCCGCGAAGATTTCCGTTCGAGTTCGAAGGACCGTCGCGGGACACCGACAGTTTCGAGATCGCGCTGCCGCCGAGCTACGAAGTGGACGAGTTGCCGCCTCCGATGGATGTGGACTACAGCTTTGGCAGCTATCACAGCAAGACCGAGGCGAGCGGGAACGTCTTGCACTATACTCGCAGCGTGGAAATCAAGGAGCTGAGCGTTCCGGTCAGCAAAACGGACGAGCTGAAGAAATTCTATCGCATGATCGCTTCCGACGAGCGGAATACGGCGGTTCTGAAACCGGCCGGGGCCGGTAAGTAGCGGAAATCAAGTGGGAAATTGGTCGGGGCGCGCGGATTTGAACCGCGGACCCCCTGCGCCCAAGGCAGGTGCGCTACCAGGCTGCGCTACGCCCCGACATGACTAGCAGAATTGATTCTAAAGTACTTTCCAACTTGGTTTCCACTCCGAACCATGATTTCTGGCCTCGACCGTGTCAAAACCGTGCCATTATCGCGCTCACTGCACGGTGACCGTGCCAATTTGATCCCCTGCTTTTTCAGCAGGCATTTCATTGGCACGGCGGTTGAGCTTCTCCAGAGCTTCGCGCTTCATCTGCAATTTCATCTGCGAATACTTCTTGAAGACTTGCGCATCTCCCTGGCGAAGCATTTGTGTTACCCACTCGTCCGCTACGCCGCCGGCACTGAGCCGCGTGGCATAGGTAGAGCGAAGATCGTAGATGCGAAAATACGTCACCTTGGCACGCCGCAAGGTCGCATGCCAGGCGGTTTTCAGAGTTCTTTGATGTCCGCTCGGGTTCTCATCGCTGGGAAACAGATACGGACTGCAGGGTGACAATCGCAGCTGATCGCGGAACGCTTCGAGGGCCAAAGGTGTCAGCGGTACCTCGGCCACACCGTTCGGAGTCTTAGAATCCGGAATCCAAACCATCGCGTTCGTGAGATCAAGCTGCTCTTTCTTCATCGGCATGAGCTCCTTATAAACACGCAACCCTGTTTCGGTAATGATCCTCACAATGTTGCGCAAGGATTCGGGAGCATGGGCTTCGATGGTTCGCTGTTCCGACCAGGTCACGTAGTGCGGCCGGAACAAGCCTTTCACCGCAACCGGAAATTCCACCCCCGCACAAGGATTCGCCGGGAGCAGCTTTTTCCGAACCGCCACGTTCAACATGCGCCGGAGCACCCGGAACTCCTGATGCACCGTGCTTGACTTCAGGATGCCCTTTTCCCGGTAACCATTAGCCAGCTTGATGCGAACTCGCTGCCGAAGACGACTGCGAAGATAGTCTTCGATCGCGTCGGCTGTGATATCCACCAGTTTTCTGCCCGGGAATGCGGCCTTCAGATGGATTGCACAGCGTACGTTCGCCTCATGAGTCTTCAGGGCCCGTATGGGCGGTCTCGAATAATTATCGAGAAACGAACCCACCCATTCTTCAAAACCGAGAGCCTCTCCTTTCCGAATTGCCTCTAATAGATTGCCGTCTCTGGCCTGCAGCCGTTCACGAAGCTTGCGGCTGGCTTCCTGCCAGTCCTCGGTTCCGGTAGATTCTCTGCAACGTCTCCCGTTCCGATCACGGTAGCGAATCCAAAGAATCTTTCCATCGTTGCGAGAATAGACAATCCCGTCCTGCTTTCGTGGTTTAGACATTCACCATCTCCTGTCTGAATGAAGCGCGGAATGACTCGAGATCCGATTTGAGGAACCGGATGTTCCGACCCATTACGCGGAGATGGGGAATCTGCTTTCGTTCAACCCAAAGATACACAGTTTGCGCGCTCACTCCAAGGAATTTTGCCGCCTCCTTCACGCTCATCGGAGGCTCGAGAGCGTGGTCCGACGGCTCCTGCCGACCGCGCTCAAACGCGACTGACAGTTGTGAATGTTGGCTGGGTGCCATCGCCTACTCCTTGCACTCGAAAGCAGATCGAGGTCCGCGGACCCCACTGCCGAGGCGTTTTACCTCGGTCTTTCTTTTCGGTCAAAAGCCCCCGAGAAACCCGTGTTTCCTTTCCCAGAGCCGGTTGCATCAAGTGATTTGACCGAAATTTCATTCGGGATTAGGTTCCTGATGCTCAGGACATCAGAGCGTTTGGGATTTAGGAGTTGCAAGTGTTTTCATCGCTGGGGCAACTGGGTGAAGGTCTTCACGCCACTGGCTACATTGCCGATTCGGTAGCAACAACAACTGTCTTTCTGGCGGCCAAGCTGCATAAGCCCGTTCTGCTGGAGGGGCCGGCGGGCAGCGGCAAGACACAACTGGCATACGCAGTCGCGGAGGCTGCGGATACTACAGTCGAGCGCCTGCAATGCTACGAGGGCATCAACGAAGAAAAGGCCATCGGCAAGTTCGATGAGTCCCTGCAAAGACTCTGCGTCGAACTCAGAGCCAAGTCCGCCAATCCCGACTGGGAGTTGCTGCAGGCTGAATTGCATGGACAACAGTTTTTCAGCGCCGGTCCCCTGTTGCGCGCTCTCCAGTACGAGAAGCCCTGCGTTTTGCTCATTGACGAGCTCGACAAAGTAGACCACGCATTTGAAGCAACTTTGTTGGAACTCTTGAGCGTTTGGCAGCTCAGCATTCCGAAACTCGGCACGATTCGAGCCAGGAGCATTCCCTTTGTCGTACTCACATCCAACGAGGAACGGCGGATCGGGGATCCACTGCGCCGGCGCAGCTTTTATCTTCGTGTGGAACACCCCACCGCGGAGCGAGAAGCAGAGATTGTGGCGTTGAGGACGCCGGATTCAAGCCATGAATTTCATGCAGGAATGGCGGGGCTTGCCAAGGCACTGCGCGGATGGAGCCTGGAGAAGTCTCCGTCGGTCTCGGAGATTCTGGACCTGGCGCAGGCGCTAAAGGTTCTTGGGGCGGAGCGAGTCACACCAGAAATGCGAGACATCCTATTGCCCCTGCTGGCCAAAACAGAGGCCGACCGCAGAAAACTGCTGCTCCGCGACGGGTTTGCCAGCCTGATCTACGACGCCCAGCAATATACCCAAGAAGCTCTGAGGAACGCTCTATGAGCAATTGCCTCTGCTTCGTGCTGTTTGCTTGCGGGGTTCTATGCTGTCAGGCGCAACCGCAAAGAACACCCGCTCGGCTCGAAGCCGAATACTACGTGGCAGCGTATGCGCGGCACTACGCTGTGCCTATAGGGTTTGTGCGCGCGATTGTGGAGCAGGAATCTGGTTGGCATCCGTGCGCCATCTCGCGCAAAGGCGCAGCGGGCCTGATGCAGTTAATGCCCTCAACGGCCGCACGACTGGGAGTGCGGGACCGTTGTAACGTCAGCGAGAACGTCTCCGGCGGGGTTCTTTACCTCGCCTGGCTTATGCACCGATTCCGTGGAGATCTGAGACTGGTTGCGGCTGGGTACATTGCCGGTGAAGACGTGGTTACCCGACGTGGTCTCGCGTACTGCAATCCCGAGGTGGTGGCCTATGTGTCTCGAATCAGAGTCGGTTGTCGGCCACGACTGGCAGAGGGTGGAAAGTTAATCCCGCGAGGGTGAGGAGCAGAGTAATCGGATGAAAATTTGTTGGATTTTTGTGCATTTGATAACGCTGTCCTATTGCTTGGCCCAGGCGGACTCAACTCTAAGGGTCCTGCCCGATGCGCGAATCGTGCGACTGACACTCGACACACAAGGCGTGACGGTCTTGCACCTGCGGCCAGGGTACGTGAGTTCGGTGCGCTTGCCCGAGGACGTCAGTTCGGTCGTATTGGGGAATCCTGGCACCTTCAAGGCCGAACATTCTGACGCCGAGCCGCGACTGGTGTTCCTGAAACCAACGACCGCAAGTCGAGGCGAAACCAACGCGTTGATCACGACTAGAACCGGTCGTGAGATTTCCTTGCACTTGGTTAGCACGGGAACCTCGGATCGTACCGGTGTGGTTGATTTCGTGCTTCAGTACGACCTTCCGCACAGCATTCTGCTCGGGAATTCGCAGTCCAGCTTCGTGATTGGCGAGACGAAGAGTGTCGTACCGGAACCCTTGCCAAGGACTGTTGCGAGCAATGCACCTGCAACCAGCAGCCAAGTGCCCCTCATACGACAACGCGATCCGAACCCGCATTGGCAAGGCAAACTGCTGCAGGTTGCCGTGGGACAGATCACCGAGAAGGATCAGCAAATGACTGTGGAGTTCTCGGTGCTCAATGCTTCGTCGAAAACGATTGAACTACTACCTCCCCAGATTCAACTTGCGGGCACATCCAACGAGAAGCACAAAAAGACGGTCAAGGCGGATCCAGTACCTATCAAGGACTACACGATGACGATGCGACGTTTGCCGCCGGGCGCCAGAGCAGACGGCGTTATCGTCTTCGACCGCCCCTCTTTCAAGGAATCCAGAGAACAGATGCTGCTCCAAGTCGCCCAAGCGGAAAGCGTGGATCAGCCAGTTCTTGTACCGGTCGCATTCGTGGCGCCAGACGGAGGGTCGAGATGATTCCTCAAAACGGACAAAATGGAAACGGGACGGCTGTGGCGGACATGGTTCCAGAAGCAGTGCCCAATGCACCGGAAGCGCCAGCCCCTGCCGGCCAAACGATCGATCTGGCGACCCGGACGCGGCAACGGGCCCGGCAACAATTTCAACAGAACAAGTTTGTGATCATCGGAGCCGGCACCCTGGTAGTTGCCCTGCTGCTGTTTGTTGCCCTTTCGGTCCCGCATAAGCGCACGGCTCAAAAGCCGAGAGGAACTGCTGCGGCCCAACAAGATCCAACTCAGCCGAGTGAGCCTTCTTCCGTTGAACCAAGTCTCTTGCCGATCACTGACTCTGGCAGGCCCCCAACAAAAGCGACCCACGAAGGCTTCGTTGATGAGCAGGATCTGCAGCGAACGGCGACCAGGCAGTTCGTGCCATCACCGCGAAGCACCCAGAGCGGAACGTTAGCTTCGGTTCCACCTTTTCCTGAGCAATGGCAGGCGCCTCCGTATCAACCCGGGGGCGATGGCAACGCTTCGCCAGGGGACCTGAGCAAGGCCGAAAGGGAGGCACTGGAGAAATCTTCTGTCGCTTACGTGCGCAACGTTTCCGCCTCACAAGGCGGTTCTCAAAAATTGGCTAACAGTGAGCCTGTGATCGACCTCGGGCTGCCCACAGGCTCGCGCCTGCGAGCGCGTCTGGAATCGGCAGCAAGCACCGCGGTCAGGACACCGGTGTTGGCTGTGATTGAGTACAACTACGAACGTGAAGGAGAGATCATTGTCCCCGCCGGAGCGAAAGCCGTAGGCCACATTCAGCAGGCCGACCGCTCAGGGTATATGACGATTCAGTTCGATTCGTTGATGATGCCAGACGGAGCAGCCCTCCCAATCGAAGGAGTCGCGACAAACCTGAGCTTGGGTCCACCCAAAGGCAAGGTCGAAGGCAAGAACACGGGGAAGAACGTGCTCGTTCGGTCTTTATCCGGGATCGGCGAGGTCGGGGCGATGCTGGTGGGCCGGGGAAACCTAGACCAGCCTTTAAGCGAGGAGGACATGCTGCGGGAACGCGTCAGCAACAATGTCGGCGAAGCTTCGGATGAGCAAGTATCGAGACTCGCTTTGACAGAGCATGTCGTGGTCACGATCCCTGCGAACACCGCGATCTATGTGGTGCTCGAAAAGACTGCAAGTTCTAGGACAGGTTCAGGGAGAACCACATCGGGCGGTTCGCAGTCAACGGGGTCGGCAAGCACGGATCAACTTCGTCAATTGCTGCAGCTGCAGCGGGAACTACAACAAACAGCGGCGGTCAACGAGGAGAAATAACTCCAACTGGTCGAGTCCGTTGCTCGCCAACTTCTCACAAGCCCATTTCTGGACCACTTTCGCGTTGCGGACAGAGTGCTCCCCAGTTTTAATCAGCCCACTTGCACTGCGAGCATCGAGACCGAACCGCCATCTACGCCCTCAACAGGAAATGTGAGCGGCTCGGATGGTGTGCGAGTGCCGGCAACGTAAAGCAGCGGCACATAATGGTCCGGCGTGGGCACTGCTAGTTCCGCTTCACGGCCGAGCTGATCCTCGTAATTCACGAGCGGCTTATACTCTCCCGCGAGGAGCAGCTCGCGGACTCGAGTTTCAAACGAGATCGCCCAATCGTACGGCTCCGGTGCGTGCCGTCCCCAAGCATAGGCATGCAGGTTGTGCACGATGTTGCCGCTACCGAGGATGAGAATGCCTTCTTCTCGTAAGAGCGCCAGGCGGTTGCCGACTTCGTAATGGAATGAGGGCGGTTGCGTTTCGTCAATGCTGAGTTGAACCACTGGAATATCGGCTTGTGGATAGACGTGGCGCAGAACCGACCAAGTACCGTGGTCGAGACCCCAGCGGTCGTCGCGACGCACCGGCACGTGAGCAAGCAATTTCTGGACGCGCGCAGCGAGGTGGGGATCACCGGGCGCGGGATATTGCACCTGATATAGCTCGCGCGGAAAGCCGCCGAAATCGTGGATCGTCCTCGGCGCGGTGCTCACGGTGACGGCTGCGTCTTCGATGTACCAGTGGGCCGACACCGAAAGTATTGCCTTCGGCTTCGGCAGGGTCGCGCCGATCGATGCCCAGCGCTGCGTATAAGGGTTCACCAGCAGCGCATTCATCGGATTCCCGTGCCCGATGAACAACGCTGGCATCCGCTCGGCCATTGTTGGATCGCTCGTCGTTACGCCGCCTTTTGCTCTTGGGTCGGCATCAGGCCTATTTGCTTCAGCATGCCCATGAGATCGTAAAAAAGATTCTCTTCCACGATCTGACCTTGTTCGTTCCAGCGCGCAACGGTACAGAAATCCACGTGGAAACTTTTGTTCGTGGGCTCGATCACCGTTCCGCCTGGCATCGTCATCGGACCTGTCATCGTTCCCCTGAAATCCGCCACAGTGCACGTCCATTCGCCCTGAGCAATCTCCACTTTATAGGGATGATTGATCAGATGATTGTCGGGGAACGTCTTGAAAAATTTGATGGACTCCGCCTTGTGATTGTCGCGCCCTCTTGTTGGCTCGGCCTGACCAGGCCAAAAGACGGTGGTGTCCTTGGAATGCCGCTTTTCAAACGTATCCCAGTCCTGTGCGTTCCACGAATCGTCGAGTGTGCGCATGAGCTCAAGATTGTTCTGTGTCATGTGATCCTCCAAAAATACAAACTCGGACAGGCTGCCTAAGCACGTGCTAGGCATCAGCCTGCTGGGGCCTCATTCTATACCTGACTGGCTCTTAGCTTAGGCCACTAAAACATTGGGTAGAAGGCCTGTCTTCCGAGCACAACTCTATCTCTGAGCCGGGGGCTGTCAAGTCGCCTCCCTTGGGCATATGCGAGTACTGTTCCGCCGCCGAGCCTCCCTGTCAGAAAGCTCTGGGTTCAAACTAGTCCATCGCGAAACTTGGGGTCGGCTGCATGCGCTCCGTTACAGAAAGGTTTGTTCTCGGACTTGCCGCAGCGGCACAGTGTCATGCGATTGCGAATTTCGTAGGCTTGGCCATTGGCGCCGACGAGCGCGATACCTCCACGAACCCACAACGGACCGCTACACTTCTGCGTCGGATCCTCAACTAATCCGATTGAATGTGGCAGTTTCGGCTCGATTGATTCTCCGTCGTGTTTGTCAACCGCGATCAATCGACCGGAAGGGCAGTTACCCACCTGCTGGAGAAACTGCACTCGCACCTTGGGATCATCGGTGTCTTTCACCTCATTCCAAACCTGGCCGTTTGGATCGCAAAAGCGTGCGAACGCGCACAAGACCTCGGCATCAGCGAGTTGCATCGACGGCCCGTCGAGCACTTGCGCCTGCTCCGTGACGGGCTTTCGACTGGCAGTTTCGGTCCCGTCGAAACCGATCTTGGCATGCGTGCCGTCGCAGAACGGTTTTTTATTCGAATTTCCGCAGCGGCAGAGTGCATATTGCGCGGATGCCGGGAAAGCATTACCCTCAACCCACTCAGTTGACTCGCCCGCGGCGTTAACTCCGATTGTCTCAAGCCTGAGTGACACCGAACCGGAGACGATGTAAGGTCCATTTCTTGAGACGGTAATCGTTCTGTGGCTAGACATGCGTCACCATGAAATTGGGCGGCGTCCGAGACCTTAGATTATGCATGGCCGATTCTATTAAATTAGGCAGTACGTGAGCAGTTTACGCCTCTTTGCTGTGACGAACTATGAATTGTCGGCCTCCGATGGAGGTGATGGAATGAAGAGAAGCGACGCTTCGAGGATGCGCATAGCGGCAGCTTTCTCCACAGTGGCCGTCGTGTTTCTAACAACACGATTGATGGCACAGGTTGCGTCACTCGATCCGGCCAAGATGCCAACCATAGGCACGGTCGATGAACGATTTCAGTCCTACAACATTGAAATGGTGGAGGTCATCGGCGGAAGATTTTGGAAACCATACGGGAGCACCACGAACGAAAGTAAAGCGCAGGAGTCCGCCTCCCACGCGGGTTTCGCTCCGGCAGGCATAGATCCGAACCTCTATCAATATCGAGCGCCCATTGATCTTTCAAATCCGCGATTGCGAAAACTGGCAGCGGCGTTAAGCCCCGCATATGTGCGAGTCAGCGGCACGTGGGCCAATAGTGCCTATTTTCAGGATTCGGAAAATGCCGCCCCAGCAAATGCGCCATCGGGTTTCAGCGGAGTCCTAACGCGACAGGAATGGAAAGGTGTCATTGATTTTTCTCGTGTGGTGAATGCCGAGATCGTCACGTCCGTGGCAACCGGACCCGGGCCCCGTGATGCGCAAGGCGTATGGACCTCCGAGCAGGCTCGGGAATTGTTTGAGTACACAAAATCTGTTGGAGGACGAATCGCGGCAAGCGAATTCATGAATGAGCCGACATTCGCAGCGATGGGAGGCGCACCGAAAGGATACGATGCCGCAAGCTATGGCCGCGACGTCGAGGTGTTCCGTTCGTTCCTTCGGAAAACAGCGCCCGATACACTATTTCTCGGTCCAGGTTCAGTTGGCGAGGGACCGTTCGCGATACCGATGGCTGGCGGAGTGTTGAAATCCGAAGACCTGCTCCACGCAGCCGGTCCGGTATTCGACGTTTTTTCGTACCATCTCTATGCCGCTATTTCGCAGCGGTGTGCAAGCATGGGCGCATCATCACAGACAACGGCAGCAGCGGCACTTTCTCAAGACTGGCTCTCGCGATCGGAAAAGATTGGCGCATTCTACTCGGACCTTCGAGACAAGTTCGAACCGGGCAAATCACTGTGGATTACGGAAACCGCCGATGCAGCCTGCGGTGGAAACCCCTGGGCGTCGACTTTTCTGGACACCTTCCGATATCTTGTTCAACATGCAAGCCTCGCCCAGCGTGGCGTGAAAGTGATTATGCACAACACACTGGCATCAAGCGACTATGGCTTGTTAGACGAAAATACATTCGCACCACGCCCGAATTACTGGGCTGCTTTGCTTTGGCGACGCCTCATGGGTACGACAGTTCTCGATCCACAGATAGCATCAACTCCGAATCTCTATGCTTATGCGCACTGTCTGCGGAAGCATTCCGGTGGCGTCGCGCTCTTGGTCATCAATGCCGACGCACAACAAGTCCATGAAGTCACGTTGGTCCCCGAGGCAGCGCGCTACACGCTGACTGCCAAGCAACTTCAAGACAGAGAAGTGCAGCTCAACGGGAAGACTCTTCAGCTGAATAGTGATGGCGACGTTCCGGAATTCGTGGGTCAGCCAACGCCATCGGGTCGCATCAGTTTCGCGCCAGCCAGCATTACGTTCCTGGCAATTCCCGACGCTAGCAACAGCAGTTGTCGCTAGCTCGCGACCCGACTCATGTTGTGGCGATTTGACTTAAGGAGACTAACTTCATGAGCGAGACCAAGCCGTCAGAGATCCTTGGAAGTCTTGCCACGTTGCTTCCAGAACTAGTGGCTGTCTACAAAGACATCCATGCCCACCCCGAATTGTCGATGCACGAAACACGAACCGCTCAGATTGCTGCGGATCATCTCAAGGCCAACGGCTTTGAGGTCACCACAGGAGTCGGCAAGACGGGAGTTGTCGGTATATTGCGCAACGGAGACGGCCCAACCGTAATGCTGCGCGCTGACATGGATGCGTTGCCCATCAAGGAAGATACTGGTCTCCCCTATGCGAGTACGGTTACAGCGACAGGCGCTGATGGCAAGACTGTGCCAGTGGCGCACTCCTGCGGGCACGACATGCACGTGGCCTGCTTGATTGGGGCAACCTCGCTGTTTTCCAAGAGCCGCGATAGCTGGCATGGAACGTTGATGCCAGTCTTTCAACCAGGGGAGGAGACGGCACAGGGCGCTCAAGCCATGATTGACGACGGGCTCTTCAAACGTTTTACGAAGCCCGATGTCGTACTCGGGCAACACGTCATGAGCTTGCCGTCTGGGCACCTCGATTGGCGTACAGGAGTTGTGACCTCCGCTGCTGACAGCCTGCAAATTCGTTTGTTTGGGCGTGGTGCGCATGGCTCAATGCCAGAAGCGAGCATTGACCCTGTTGTTATGGCCGCCTCCACCGTCATGAGGCTTCAAACCATCGTCTCGCGAGAAGTCGCTCCAACAGATTCCGCTGTGGTGACGATTGGGGCGCTGCAGGCGGGCACGAAAGAGAATGTTATTCCTGACGAGGCGATTATCAAGTTAAACGTGCGCACCTTTGATGAGGGGGTCCGCAAACATGTGCTTGCAGCGATTGAACGAATTGTGAATGCCGAAGCAGCAGCTTCAGGTGCGCCGAGGGTACCGGAGATCACTCCACTGGACCGCTATTCATTGGTAACAAACGATGTCGATGCGACAGACAAGGTCGTTGACGCGTTTCGCCAAAACTTCCCTGACGGCTCCGTAGAGCAAACTAAACCTACGATGGCGAGCGAGGATTTCGGATGCTTTGGGGCGGAGTGGCATGTTCCGGCGGTATTTTGGTTCTTTGGCGGTGACGATCCTGAGGTATATGACAAGGCGAAGAAGGATGGCACGCTCAATTCGCTGCCGACCAACCACAATCCGCGCTTTGCACCGGTGATCCACCCAACTCTGGAGACAGGTGTGAAGGCCCTGGTTGTTGCAGCGCATGCGTGGCTGGCGTCGTGAACAACGTCCTGATGCACGGCCATCAACTAGCGGGTCCTTTTCTGGATGCAGTGGATCTGCTTGGCACTTTTGTTTTCGCACTCAGCGGTGCGGCAGCGGGTGTCAAAAGCCGGTTCGATCTGTTCGGTCTAATGGCACTCTCGTTCGCGGCCGGTAATGCCGGCGGGATCACACGGGATGTGCTGATTGGCGCGGTGCCACCAGCGGCCATCAGTGACTGGCACTATCTCGGGGTCTCTCTTCTGGCAGGATTGGTGACGTTCTTCTGGTATCCCAACATCGATAAACGTCGCAGGCTGGTGTTGTTATTCGACTCCGCGGGACTCGGCCTGTTTGCCGTCGCCGGCACTCAAAAGGCGCTCATCGCGGGACTCAATCCGGTGATGGCGATTTTTATGGGAGTGCTAACCGGGATTGGTGGTGGCATATTGCGCGATGTGCTTGTCAACCAAACGCCGACGGTGCTTGAGGCGGATATTTATGCTGTTGCTGCGCTAGCCGCTGGCGTCGTAGTGGTGATCGGATATCAATTGCAGTACCCGGCTTTTGTGGTGTTGACCGTGGGCGCACTACTTTGCCTCTGGCTGCGAGTAATGGCGATATACCGAGGATGGCATTTGCCCGTCGCCCAGTCGCAGAATCGGCGGGATTGAATCATCGTTTGCTACGTCGCTTAAGAGTTTGAGCCAGAGAAGCAAGCTTTCCGATTCTAAGAGCTTGTCGGCTAAGCGCTTTACCCTAGCACATCAGAACGTATGATTGTTAGCGAACTCCTCGGTCAATATTTCGGAACGAAGTTCCACGGCTTACGTTCCCGATATTGATCCCCAGAAGTTGGCTTCTAGGAAATCGCAGCCCACAAGCGTGAGCCAAGTCTGGTTTCCACTTGTCAAATGCGTACAATTCCGACAGATTTTTATTTGATTTGTCCCTTCGTTCGCTGCATGGCGGGCCAGACGTCGCGCTTCGAGGAGATCTCAGCCCACAACTAAGCCAAGTCTGGTTTCCGCTTGTCAAATGCGCAAAATTCCGACAGATTTTCATTTGATTAGTCCCTTCTGTTGAGGCGAAAAGCAGAGCCAGCCGTATACGTTCTCTTTCCCGCACGGCAATCCAGCCTACCTCTGATGTTCATTCCGGGCATTCGATGTGAGGGATTCACAGCAGCAGGGGCGTTCACGCCGCCTCGCCGATTTGCCCGAGATTCATAACGGCCTTATGTTCCACACCGACGCAAAAGATGCACCAAACGCGCCGCGAGGAGGAACACCATGGACCTTTCCCGTGGGAGACATCGACAGCATCAGTTTGCTTTCGCTTGTCTGATCGCCATTGTTTGCCTTCAGCTCACTTTCGTTTGCTATGCCCAAAATTTGGGGAGCCAGCCGGCCACGGGCCAGGCGGTGCAAGGACAGACCGCGGCGCAGCCGGAAGGCACCGTGCTCAACCTGGTGAACTGGGTCGGCAATGTGATCTCTCCTGTCGGAGCCGCGCTGGCGGTGGTCATGGCAGTTGTCTCCTATTCCCAGGGGCGCGGTGTCATGCGTTGGGCAGTGACAGCGGCCGGACTGCTTGTGATCTCAGGCCTCACCCGCCTGATCGAATTTTGGATTCAGAACGGTACGGCGGGCGTGCAGTAAGGAGAAGAGTCCAGTGACCCTGCCCCAGATCATTATCGATTTAATGAAGTTGCTGTTCGATCTGGCAGTTCCGTCCGCAATCTGCACCATGGTGCTCGCGGGAATCGCCTTGCGACAAGAGGGTGGGTTGAGCTTCCAGGCAGGCGGTCATTTCCAGAAGTGGATTCTCTGGTCGGTCATTTTCCTTACCCTGCCGCAACTCCTGTCCTGGTTGGCTGCGCAAGGCATTACGTTGCCTGCCCAAGGCGGCAGCATCGGTAGCCCATGGGTCATGAGTGTGGAAACGAGCTTTAACAACTTTGTTTCCGGTGTGGTTGTTACGCGGCTGATTCCGGTGCTCGCGGCATTCTTCGTGTTGAAGGCCGTGCTGGATGCAGCACAGGGGCAGAACCCGTTGGCATCGGTCGTGACCGCGATCTTCTTGTTGGGTGCATCGAGCACGGTCCAGTTGATGCAGTCGTGGAACAGCGGTTCCGAGTTCGCCATGACCGACATGCTGGGTTCGATCTGGAATTTCCTGGCGGGAACGATCCTGCCGGAGGCAGCGGGAATAGCCGTTGTGGGGGCAATCCTGAACTACGCCCGGCACCGGCCATTCGTGCCGCTGATTGGTTCGGGTCTGGCTTTCCTAAGCGTTTCAGCGCTATGGAAGCTGGTCCAGGCTATGGCCGGCTGATGAAGGAACGGAGATCGGAGGTGATCATGTCGCTCCAAAACGGAATGCTCAACCTGACGAACTGGCTGGGCAACGTCATCATGCCGACCATAGCCGGGCTGTTTGCGGCTGCCGCGATCTACCGGTTCAGCAAGGCTCAACCCTGGCAACACTTCGCGTGGGCGGGCTTGGCGTCGCTCATGTGTTCCGGGCTGTTGCGGGTGCTCGAATCTTTCAGCAACCAGGCAGCCTGGAGCAATCCAGACCGTTTTTGGCTGGCGGTTCTGACGCTGGTGAATTGGGTAGGAAATGTGCTCCTGCCGCTTTACGGGACGCTTCAGGTGGTGCTGAGCGTGGTGCACTTTTCCGGATTGCTGGAACGGATGACGATCGGCGAGGCCTGGGTACGGAATCTTGTGACAGCCATGTGCTGCTTTGGATTGTCCGGACTGCTGCGACTGGCAGAGTTTTGGATCCGGAACGGGACCGCAGGAGTTCGTTAGACCGATGGAGAGGAAACGATGGCGTTGAACGTGACACCGGTAAACCGGAACTTACAGACGCGAGTGACTTTCATGTGCCTGGAATTTGAGGATCTCTTCGTGGTCCTTGGCGTAGCGGCGCTGACCAATGTCGGCGGGCACTTCGTTTCGGGCGAGATTGCGGGGATGCCGATGAGCATCGTGGTGCAGTATGGCGTGCCGCTCTCCATCGTTCCGTTGTTGATGTTGTTCAAGTACGGCAGGCCGCGGGGTTACATTCGCGACCTCGCTCTCTGGCACCTCAAGCCGCGCGCCTACTGCGCGGTCGCCCGGGACCGCGAAATCATCGCAGCCTACATCAGGGAGGAATCGTAGTGCCGCTCACGCTCGAACAACACGAGAAGAAGCTTCAGGAACCAGCCTTGTGCGAGCAACTCGGTGTCCGCGACTACCTGGATGACGTGGTAGTGCGGACCAACGGGAGCTTCGTGGCGGGCTACGCACTCAAAGGACTGACTTCCTACTTCGCCAGCGACGAAGGCAGGAACCGGGGCAAACTGATGATGGAAGCCCTGCTGAGGTCGATCCCGGAACAGAGCATGAGAGTGCAGTTCCGCTACGAAGTTCTGGAAGACCTTGGAAACTTGCTCGACCAGTACGTGGCAGGCCAGAGGTCGGAGAATCCGGAATCGATTGCGCTCGATGAGGCGCGGGTCGAGCAGTGGAGGGCGAAAGAAGCGAACGGCCACTACATTCGACCACTATTGCATGTCTATTTTATCTGGGATCCAGTCCTCCATCACCGCATTATCGGCAAGCCTCTGAAACCGAGGGGAGACCTCTTCAACCTGTCGGCAAGGAAGTGTATCGACCGCGACTGGCAAGAGCATCAGGACCTGCTGGCCGAGTTCGAGAGTCTGCTGCGAGGCGTAGAAACCACTTTGCAGGCAGCAGAACTCGGCGCAACAAGACTCAGCGATGATGCGCTGTTCCTTGAGGCGAAACGGGCGCTCAATCCGCTGCACCCCGACTCGCGGCCATATAGGAGAGGAGAAGCGCAGTTCGAATACCGGAGCGCACGGGAGCAAATTGTGGACGTAAGCATTGTGGATGAGACCGACACCTATCTCAACCTCGACGGGGTTTTCTACACGTTCGTCAGCCTGAAGGAACTGCCCGATGCGACTTTCCCGGGGATCTTGCGCGAGTTGACCGCACTCGACTTTCCAGTCGTCGTGACTGCCCAGGTTACAATTCCGGACCAAACCAAAGTCCTGAAGGGATACAAGACCCGTTTGCGCAAGATGCAGGCTGCGCAGCGAGACTCGCATGGCGGTTTTCGGGTCAACGTTGAGGCGCAGGTTGCCGAGTCCCAACTGCTCAGGGCACAGCAGGACATCATTTCGAGCTCGGTCAAGACCGCTCGGTTGAGTCTGGTGATCGGTACACGTACGTCGCAACCAGCAGCGACCGTTTCGGAGTTGGAGCAAGCCGAGCGCACCATCGAGAACCGGCGTCAGCAGCTTCTCTACGCGATCGCACGGATGAATGGGGCGAAGGCGGTTGCTGAGTCGTTGGCCAAGAAGCGCCTGTTTTTCAGTTCACTTCCGGCTATGGCGGAGCCCGACAAGCGCGACCAGGACTTGCTGACTTCGAATGCCGCAGATCTCCTGCCGGTCGAAATGCCCTGGCAGGGGACGCCAAGGTCTCCCCTGTTTCTGTTCGAAACCCCGTATCGGCAGCTCATCCCGTTCTCTCTGTTCGATCCGTCTTTGAGCGACGCCAACATGCTGGTGATGGCCAAAAGCGGTGGCGGCAAGACCTTCATGGTTCAGCAATTCCTGCTGATGGCGGCGAGGGACAACCCCCTGATCTCGATCATCGAGCGTGGCGACTCGTATCGTCCATTGGTCGAACTCATGGGCGGGCGCATGATCACCATGTCGCTCGACACTGAGCAAACGATCAACCCGTGGGACTTGCCGGAAGAAGAGAAAGAGCCAAGCAAGGACCAAGTCGCGTTTCTCAAAAATCTGACGCGCCACATGCTCGGCGAGGGCGGGGCCGAAGACACGGAACTTCTCGACAACCTCATTACGGAGGCCATTCTTCGGACTTACAAGAGGGCGGCGATCCGGCCCTCGAACCCCATTCCAACATTCTGCGACCTTCGCGACGAACTCTCACAGTGGCGAGACGAAGAGAAAAACCAGAGGGTGATGGATGAGGCGCACTTGGCGGCCATCAAGCTGCGCAGTTGGACTGGCGAGAAAGGTGTGTATTCAAAGCTGTTTGACCGGCCCACAACAATCTCCCTCGACAACCCGTGGCTGTTCTTCAACGTGGAGCAGTTGAGCGATGATCCGCGCCTGGAGACCGCGATGAGTCTCCTGATAGCCCACGCCACGGCGCAGCGTGCGTCCGGGAGGGCGGGCAGGCGGAGCATCACGGTACTCGATGAGTGCTGGTTTCTTCTCGACTCGCCCGTGCTCGCGCCTGAAGTGGTCCAGTTGTTCCGAACGGCGAGGAAACGGAACGCGAGCGTCTGGGGGATATCCCAGACTGCGGAAGACTTTGTTGGCACGGAGTCGAGCCCGAGAATCCATGGCGCGGGAATCGTCAAGAACTCGACCACGAAGATCGTTGGGCAGCAACCGGGAGATGTGTCCGCCCTGCGCGAGCATCTTCACCTGAACGAGACGGCGCTAAACCAGATCAAGCACTTCAGTGCCCCAGTGAAGGGCAAGCGCGCGGATGCATTGCTGGTGATCGGCGAGAAAGCAGACACAACGCACACGATCCGCATGGTCCCGACGCCGATCGATTACTGGATCGTGACGACCTACGCCCGAGAACGCGCCTATCGCTCCTGGTGTCTGGAGCAGCACAAGGGTATGTCGCGAATCGAAGGTTATCGGCAATTGGCAGATGCTTTTCCATTCGGTCTCGCAGATCTCGACCCGCTTCCGGAAGAGTTGTCAGGTGAGGTCGCAAAGGGAGCAAAAAAGCTATGAAGAGAATCTCAAATGCACTAACGAGCTTGCTGAGCAAAATTGCGTGTAGCAAACGACTTCTGCCGGTCCTTATCGTCGCCGTGGTCCTGGCGCCAACCGCGGTGCGGGCTGACGGAATCGGAGACATTCTGTCCCTCTTTCACACCATCACCAGTACCCTCCAAGGCCCGATTGGCGGAGCGTTGAGCGAAATGCGGAAGGTTAGTGCCGCAGTCAACAATTTTCGTCAGCAGATCATCTGGCCGCTGGCCGTGATCAACCAGGCGAGATCTTTTGTCAGTGCAACGCGGGCGCACTACACCGGCCTGATGTCCCAGATTGAAGGCATCAAGAACAACAGCGCGACCCTTGCTCTTCCCATGCAGTTGGAGTCGATGTTCCGAGGCGCCCAGTCGGGGTCTATCGGGCAGATCCCCTCGCTGTACACGCAGGTCTACCAACCGGTTGCGCTGGCTGGAATTGCTCAGCCGGTGCAGCGCAACCTCATGGACATTGATGATGCAATGGCGATGGACTCGCTGAAGACCGCCATGGTCTCCGACCAAACCACCCAGGGGATGCTGACTCTCGCCGATTCTCTCGAACAGCAGGCAATGAGCGCCGCTCCTGGATCGGCGAGTATGCTCACCGCCCAGGCCCGCGTCGCCGATCTTGAAACTCAGGCGCAGCTCGCGAAAATGCTTGCTGCTCAACTGCGCCAGGAAGCAGCGAAACTCGCGCACCAGAATGCGACGCTCAAGCACAGCGCCACAACGACGCAAAATCTCTTCAACCAGATTCAGCAAGTCCTAGCTCATCCATAAGGAGTTCGCAAAATGAAATTGCCCACGCTCTCACGTATTTGGAAAGTCCTCCGGAACGCACTGGTCGCAATATGCGGTCTGGCCATTGTAGTCGCGCTGCTCCCCAGCAAGGCTCGCAGCCAGCTTGGGCTCGACCCGTGCTGCGCCATGATGTCCGTCGGGCTCAACTCGATCTCCGGCCTGCTCCGCAACGTCGTGGCCCAGCCGCTAGGTTCCATTCAACAGAATCAACAGCAGTCCGCAAACTTCGAGCAGCAGGTGGTGTTCCCTATTGCCGCGATCAATCAAGCCAGGGGCTTGGCTCTCCAATTCCAGGGACAATTCGTCCAGATGCGTCAGCTCTTCGAGTTGCCGATATCGAGCGCGACCCTACGCACACCGCAACTGCTCGAACAAAGCCTGCTCTCAGGCAATCCGGGAGCAATGCCGCAAATCACAAGCAACTACTCCGCGTTATATGGGACCGTGATGCCGCCCGCAAACGCGCCTGCGTCGGTCCGGAACATGGTCGATATGACCGATGCGGAAGCACAAGCTGCCATGAAAAAGGCGGTCGAGATCGATGCCCTGGCCAACCTTGAGCTTCAGGCAGCCGAACAGATCAATCAGCAATTGCAAACCGCCGCGCCCGGCAGTTCCACGATTTTGGAAGCCGAGACCGCGGCGTGGCTGGTGCGAGCCAACGCATACACTCAATCCGCCATGGCCGAGCTAGTGCGCGTGCGCTCGATTGAGTTGGCCAACTCGAGCGGCCAGCTCAAGTTCAGCGCCTCTCATGCGGCTACGCTTCAGACTACGGGCAACCAGGTCTTGCAACAAGGAGTCCAGTAGCCGTGTTTTATTTCCAGCAACTCTTGAACAACGCGCTAGCTGGGATCGACGGCACCGCCATAATCCCGATGGTCACGAACTTTGCATTCGCGATCCTGCTGATCGGGTTTCTGATCGGCCTCTATCAGGCGGCGTTTCGCGGAGGCGACGTGCAAGCGCTGGCGGGAACGGCCATCAAGTATCTGGTTGTTGCCATGATCGTGTCCAACTGGGCGACAGTATTTCGCGGCGTCAACGGATCCTTCAACACGGTGGCGAATTTCATCGGCAGCAGTTCCGGTGCAGGAGACATGTTTCAGAGCTGGATGGGACAGCTTCAGCAACAGTTCGCCAACAACCCTTCCTTGACCCTTACGGACATCATCACAGGCGATGCAGCCGCGACGATCACGGTGGTCTTGCTCGTGGTTGCTTATCTTCTCTATGCCCTCGCGATGATCGTGTTCTGCTTCTTCTACACGCTGTTTGGCGCAATCCTCTATGTAATCGGCCCACTGGTGCTCGCTCTCATTCCCATCTCCGGGGTCGCACAGTTGGGAAAGGCCTATGCCTTCAACGTGATGATCTGGAATGCCTGGGGCATTCTCTATGCCGTTTTCGGCGCGCTCATCACCGCCATCCAGGTGAACCAGGTCAACAACATCCTAGGCAATGGATTCCTTGGCTTCCTGAAGGGCGCGGGAGACTCGGTCATGCTCGGGCTGGTCAGCATCTTTTATGCCCTGGCCATCGCGCTGATTCCCTTCATTGCCAAAAGGGTCATTTCCGGCGATGCCGGATCCACCGTCTATTCACTGGTTCGCACTGGCGCCTCCGCGCTTGGCACGGCTGTGGCAGGAACCTTTGGGATTGCAGCCGGCTTAAGTTCGGGGTCCGTGGCGAGCGGCGCGGGATACGCCGCCGGCGGATCTGGATCGGCCGGTGCGTTGAGTTCGTCAGCGTCGGGGATGGGTGAGTTCATTCACGGAGGGCTAAGCAGCGCGATGACCAGCAACTCAAGTCCTCCGACACCACCGAGTTTGCGGACGAACACGCCTCGCCAAACCACCGGCTACGTGTACAGGCCACATGGGTCCGCGCAGGTGTTGAGCTACACCGTGGGACGGGGCTTGGTTGCAGCGGCCGTTCAGAGGCCTCAAGAGGGTTAGGAGATAACACGTGAAATGGTGGATGAGAAAGAAAGAGCCCCCAAAGACCGACATGCCGGAGAAGCTCTGGTACAGCCGGTACTACGAGCATGATGGCGCGTTGCGCGCTTACGCGAACCGCGCCATGATCTTGGCGTTTCTGTGTGTGCCAATAACTCTGCTGGCGCTGGGCTTCGCAGTCTATGTGCGGTTGCAACCCCCCACCGTCATCCGCGTCGATGCGAACGGTGAGGCAACCGTACTGGGGCAGGCCAAGCCGTCGATTACGCTCGTCAGTGGCACGGAGGCGGCGCCGACCGACTTTGAGAAACGCGCTTTCGTGCGGCTCTTCCTCGAACGGTACCTGAACTTCTCGCCATCGAATGTCAGCCGCAACTGGGCTGAGAGCCTGAACATGATGAGTGGAAATTTACGGCGCACCGCTTACACCGCCATGCAGAAAGAAAACACCATCGGACAGATCGAGGACGACCAGACCAGTTCGGAATTTCAGATGCGTTCGCTCGAAGCCGCAAAAGACGATCCACTGACCTACACCGCCTTCGGAGTCAAAGAAGTCCACCATGTCCACGAACACAACGAGACCATCGACAAGGTGGTCAGCGAATTCCGCGTGCGCCTGGTCATTGAGAGGAGATCCGAGGCAAATCCCAGCGGGATCCTGATCGGCGAGTACTGGGAGCGAGCGATTGAGGGCGAAAAGAGAGATTGGGTCCTGCAGCAGGCGGGCCTGAACAGTTTGAGGTGAGCGTTACGCAAAGGAGTGATGGATGGAAGGCAAAACCGCAGGCGTTGATGGAGAGGCCGAAGCCGCTCCCGCGCGGCGCAAGAAGCGCGTGAGCGAAGACGGCAACCTCCGTTATTTTCTGCCGCGAACGGGATCATCTCCCGCCAAGCCGGAACTCGGGCAGGAGATGGCAAGTGAAGGGGAAGCTTTGATCGAAGCCTTCAGGAGTGGGCAGCCCTTCTACACGTTGACGGCGTGGAAAGCAGTGCCGGAGGTCAACGGAGGCAATCCGGTAATCGTGAGGCAGGCCATCGCTCGAACCTAGTTCGTGGCAGGTGGAACAGCACAGAAAAGGTTTTCAGAAGACCAATCACGGTTGGTCCTTTGAGCACCCCGCGGCTTTACGTGGGGAAATGTGCTGACCCGGCTTCAACAACTCAAAGCCTGGCCAGAAACCCGAAAAAAGGGGGCCAGGCGAGAGAGAAGCTAGCGGTCACGCGAACTCCTTAACTCGGCTGGGTCTCCAGACAAAAAGTTAAGGAGAAAAAACGATGACTACGAACAGACACAAAATCCCGGTCGACCAGATTCAGAACCTCGACATCGACCGCAACGGAAGAGTGACGCCACGGCTCAACGATCTTGATCCCCTGGAAAATACGTTGTTGAGTGTTCTCTATCCGGGCATCAGGGTTGCCAGCGTAAACGTTCCAGTCGAACCCTTGGACGAGTACGAGGAGTCGTTGGTCGAGAACGCTTTGGCAAAACTTGTCTGGAGGGGTGTTCACTACAAACTCGTGGGAGCGAGTGGTTCCGCGAAGAAAGGCAAGTTCTATTTCGTGGACCATGAGCACAGCCGGGCCATCGCCGATCGGTTCCAGCACTGGCCGCAAGCGGCGATTGTCTATTTCGGGATACTGGTCTCTTCCTGCAAGGTGATGATGGAGGAGCCGGATGCGCGTGTGCTGGTAGTACCGGACCATGCGCTCGGGACCAACGATTGCCGGGGTTGGGTCCGGCGGTCGGAGTTCCGAAAACTGCAACAAAGGCACGATGACGAACTCCTCGACAGACAGGTCAAGCGACTTCTCAAAGATCGGTACGGATCCGGTCGAGAGAAGGAGCCCAACCTGGAGCGACCGGAAAAGTCAGCGCTCGAAGAACAGGCGAAACGGGAAGTCGCGGGCAAGACCCTGCGCTCGCATCGGTTCTACCAGTTTCGCATGGCCTTTCACGACACGCAGGCGAAAGGCTCGTTCAAAGTCATGGAGGATGATGTTGCCGACGCACTGGAGACGGATTTCATTCTCCCGGAAAGCGCCGTCAAACCAGGGCTGAAGGTGCCGGCGTCGATGTACTCGATCTTCGGGCCGGGCCGGAGGTTTCGCGGCCACATCGCTGTGGGAATCCGCGAAGTCTCTCGCCAGCTCGAGTTTGAGTCCAGCTACACGCTGGTGGAACATGCGCCCGAAGACTCCATTCAACTTGAGATCCTGCCGCAGGCGATGGACCAGGTACGCAAGTTGAGTGGGGCGGTAGGTGAGGGGCGCTACGAGGAGTTGCTGGAAATCCTGGGCCGGCATCCGGACAGGTCTTTGCCGGATGGTTTCGACGAGGACCACAACGAAGATCTCAATATCGTTGAAGGGCTGCTCCTGGCTGACGCAAGCGGTCACATCGTCCGTCATCCTTACGTCAACAATCAACTCAACAAGCTGCTTGCGCGATGGGCATTCCGAGTCGCGACAGGAGGAGGGTTTCGCTTGCCGGCATTCGCCCTCATGGACGACGGCTACCTCTTTCTGAAGGATGGCAATGTGCTTCACGGCTCCGACTGGATCCCGCAGCACCGAGCCATCGTCTCACTGGCTTCGAACCGTGGCCTGTGTGTTCGTTACCCGATACGGATGTTCGACGATCTTTTGCCGTTCGGAAACCTTTCCGACGAGGAGATCGTGGCGGAGCTAAAACAGGAACTTTGCCACCAGAAATGCACGATGACCGAGCCGGAATTGCGCGGCTTGATCACACGGCAACTCTGTCTGGAGGGCGCCTATGTTCTCCATTCGGAAACGGCAAAAAAGAACGGCGGCGACTTTGACTTTGACTGGATTTGTGTGGTGGAAGAGGACCGCTTTCCTCGGTTTGTGGAGAAGCGGTTCCAACGGGGCGCGGGACAACAGCAGGGGAAGAACAAGCTGAACAAAGCGAAAGATCCCTGGTTCAACCTGGAGCACGTGGCCATGAAGGCGCGGGGAAACCATATCGGCTCGATCACCGATCTGATGACCTCGTGCCGCGCAGCCAGCAGAGAAGACCTTGCCGACCGTCTAGCCAGGGAACTCCAGAACGCACTCGACAGCCTCAAATGGCAAGTCCAGCCGGACCTCAAGCTGGTCGCCGAAATACGCCAACAGGTAAGTCAGGCGCCGTGGCTTCGCTGCAAAAACGAACGCCGGATTTCTGATCTACCTCTGCATCTCGATGCGCCGATCACCGACCGCATCGGGAAACTGTACAACCATGTCCGTAAGGACATAGAAGACCTGCTGACCAACAAGGCGCCGATTGAGGCATTCAAGGGCCTCGTGGTGGGTGAAGAAGTCACACGCCCGATGCTCGAGGACTGCCATTTCGTCAACCGGGCTTATGCCGCTGTTGTCGGCAAGATCGCCGAAAGGAGAGAACAACTCAAGAAACAATTGGACCAGGCCAAGACCGATTGGGACTCGGTCCGGAAAGAGACGGATCGAGAACTGCGGAGACAAAAGCTGTTTGCCAAGACCCAGGCCCAAGGTGCTTATCGCTACGATGAGGACCGGGCCAAGTACGAGATGAAGGCGATCCTTGCCTACATCCGGATCTGGGCACAGAACAAGACGGAGAACCGCAAGGGCTGGCTGCAGGCGCTGAACAGAATCGTGTGCGGCGGCAAGGGTAGCGGCTCGATTCTCTTTCTCGCTTTTCCGCAGGAACTCATCAACAAGCTGGCGGAACGCACCGGCGGCAAGTTTGTGCGGGTGCATCTCCCCAAGCTTTCCGAAGGACTCGTTCGCACCGATCCCGACGGCCGGACCTTTCTGATTGAGCCAATTGAAGGAGGAGGACAGAAGCACACGTTCTTGTGGAAATACAGGGACGGTCGAATCCTTCTCGACGACGACAACGCCGCGCTCGCTGGCAAACCCAACGCAGGCACCGATCAGTCCGAGACAGTGGCATCGCCCGCCTCTGACTTGGATGAATTGGAGTTCCCGCCCGTCACCTACACGGAAGAGGACGGAAACGATGCGCCTTGGATCATGCAGGCGAACTGAGAATTAACCAACAACCGCTTTGAGCGGAATCCTCCGGGATTCCGCTCAAGTAAGAGGCTAGCCATGAAACGATACTTGCCATTCATCCTTATATATAGCGCTTGCACAATTACATCCGTGGGCCAACAAGCAGAGACCGCGGCCAGCAAGGTCAACCACATCGCCACTGCCCTGAACCATTTGACCGTCCTCGAATTTCAAGAGCCGGTCACGTTAGCTGCGGCGGGCAGCGCCGACTTTCAAATTGAGCGTCAGGATAACAAGGTGTTCGTGAAGCCCTTGAAGTCTGGCGCTTCCACGGATCTGTTTGTCTGGACGGCCTCGCGCCGGTTCAGTTACGAACTGGAACCCGCAGGGGAGGTTAAGGACATGAACTTTGCCATCGACAACCCGGTCATTACGGCGAAACCGGCGCCTGATCCGCCAGTGCAGATAGAGCAAGTCGCCGACATGCTTCTGACTCGGGCTTTCCTAGGCATGGAGCCTGTGGACCACACGGCAATTTCAGTGCCTGAGGACCAAGTCGGCCTGCGCATCGAACAGGTTCTTCGGACCAAGAACACTCTCTATATCCAATACGCGCTGGAGAACCAGAGCAAGGCTCCGTATCACGTTGGTACTCCGACGGTGTACCGCCAAGTGGTGATCGCATCCGAGATTTCGCTTGCTGCTTTGGAGCACCATCAGTTGGACCCACAGACGATCCGCAGACTTGGCGACACGAAGACGATTCCTTGGCCAATTGCCCATGCGGAAAGCACACCCCAGAACGTTTTGCCTGGGGAGTCCGCGCGTGGCGTAGTGACCATTCGACAGGATGTGGAGTCGCCGGTAGTGTTGGAGATCGTTTTTGACGTCGATGTCAGAGCGACCCTGGTGCTATGAGAGCTGCAAAAGGCAACCGGAGGGTGTCACCATGCACGAGCGCCTCAGCAAGTTCCTGACAGAAGATCCAGAGGACCATTTTTGGCGTCACATAAGCAGGCGACTTGAAGACCCACTGAAACCACGGGCTAACGACGGCCACTTCCGTGTCAATCCACTGTTGCTCATTCTCGGTTCCGTTGCTCTCGTTAGCGTCGGCATTTTCTTTTTATTCAGCTACGGCCAGCCATGATGCCACAGAATGAGTACCGCCTCAGCCGCCGGGATAACAACTGGAATCATGAAGAGAACCCAGCGATCATTGCCGCCGTCATCGTGCTCGTTGTGCTTTCCGCCAGCTTGTACTTCCTCGTTGCCCGGTTTCATTTCCGGCTGTCACAGCTCGTGGAATTCTCTCTCTATGCGGTTTGCTGTTTCGTCGCCGCAATCTCGATCGTCTGGTATGCGGTTACTCTGCGCAAGCGACGTGAAAACAACTGGCCGCACCCGCCACTATTTGTCAGCCAGTCCAGGGATCGTGCTGCCGTGCAATCGGCGTTTGCACAAAATGCGATCGTGCTGGGTTATGACGTGCACGGCAGACCTTGGCTCTGGCCCGATGCCACGCGCATCATGCAAGCGGCCGTGTGCGGGGCCACAGGCTCCGGCAAAACAACACTATTGCGGAACATCATCACTCAGGATCTGTTTCGTGTCTGGGGTCCCCCCGAAGCGCCCCGCCGGATGCCCATGTTGATTTTCGATGGCAAGGCTGACAAGCAATACCTTAGCGACCTCCTGCCCGCTATCGAGGCAGCGGGCCGCATGCACCAGTTACGCGTGCTCGATCCCTCCCGCCCCGACATCTCCGTGCGCTACAACGCTTTCTTCAGTGACGCTGGGCTGTACGAGGAGCACTCCGGTCTGGTGTTTGAGTCGTTCGATCAGGAAAAAGATTTCTTCCACGGCCACCAAGGCAACTATCTCACCGACATCTCTCGCGTTCTGACATACACCGGAAAGCGTTACAACTTCTACGACGTGATGGTGATGGCGCTGGACCCAATGGTCCTGCGAGAACAGATTGCTATTGCCCGCGCCAGGCTGCAGACGCTTGAGGGCGTCAGCAATCAGCACCGCTTGAACTTCGCCATGTCGGCCAGGATGTTGCTGCAGTCCCTGCAGGACCGCGAGCGGATCACGAAAATCCAGGGTCTCTTGAATCAACTAATGACCTTTCTCCAGGACGAACTCTCCATCATCACTGGCGCCTACGACGAGATGTTGTCGCTCGACGACGTCATCGACCAGGAACTGATCCTGTTCGTTTCTTTGAACACCAACAAGAACTCCAAGGCAGTCAGGGCGCTTGGCCGGATGCTGCTACAAAACCTGCAGTTGATCATCGGAAAACGCTACGAAAGTCTGGTGGAAGTCGCGGGTCAGAACCGGCCGATGGTGAGCGTAATCCTGGACGAGTTTGCGCCGTTTGCTTACTCGAACTTCGCCCAGATTGTACAAACGGCACGCGGGACCAACACCGCTTTCCTGTTTTCGCTCCAGGCGATTCCCCAGCTCTTGACCGTGAGCCGCGGGTTTCGTGACGAAGTTTCCTCGGCGCCGAACACCAACATGATCCTGCGCACCAAGGACGAAGAGACGACACAACACTTCATGAAAGCATCGGCGCGTGTACGGCAGAAACGGCGTACGCTCAGCGTCCGGCGTACCGGCGTCTTTGAAGCGGAATATGAGCCTGTCGGTTTCGGAAGTGAAACCGACATCAAGGACACGCGCGCACAAGACGAGCACATCAAGAACCTGCCTGTCGGCCAGATGGAAATCTTGATGGCCGACAATCGCCAAGGCACACTTCACTCTCATCTGCACGTGCGAGTGCCCCGCCATTATCACTTTCCTGGACTTGAGCCCCGGATCTACCCCGCTCTCCATTCCGCCCGTTCTCAAGCTCAAGGAGCAAACCTACGCTTCAGAGATCCCGAAGTGATCCGACGCAGTGGCAGTGTATGGATGCGTAACGGACGGCTGCCATGATGTTGAATCACACCACTCGAATAGTGACTATGTGTCTGCTGCTGGCGACAACGGGATCCTTTTCCTCTCCAGCACTGCAGGCATCACGACAGTCGTACGACCCCGCGTCGCAGCGTCCGGCCGAAAGCCCGGCGGATAGCCTCGTTGATTTCGCGCTGAAACGCATCAATCCCTCGGACAAGAACTACGGTCAGTGCATTGATGAAGGACGCAAGCTCGTGCTGGAGGAAACCGTTCAGAACGGCTACTTCTGGTCGAACATGGTTGCCCTGGGCTTGCTCGCTTGTTTGTTCGTCATCATCGTCTTTCAGCACAAACGGCAAGCCCGGCGAGAGTGGGTCGTGGCGGAAGCGCTTCAACAGTACGAACATTCCTTGGACCGCGCCAACGCCCAGGTAGACGAAGCCACGAAGCGCAATCATGAACTAATGGAAGCGCTGACAGCCGCCAGAGAAAGCACGCTACGTTCACCAGTAGCCTTGCTGGAGCGTGGAGAGCACGAGGGCAGCAAAGGCGGTCCCAAGCGGGGCGCCGTGGCGCAACTCGCCGAAGTGACCACGGCAAGAAGCGGCCCGGTGGGCGTCAAAACGGAGACTGCAAAGGCAGGCGGAAACGGAGCCAAGGCCACAAGCCAGATCCCACTGTTCAAACCTGAGGTGGACCTCATCGTGAAGGTGAATTCGCTCGAACAGCAATTGGGCCGATCCCAGGAGCAGGAGAAGCACTTGCGGCGACAACTGAACCAATCCGAACTGCGATTGCAGACCGAGCAACAGAAGAACCGGGCTCTGAAAGGCGAATAGCGGGTGCAGTTCAGTAGGGGTACCAAAACAAATGTCCAAAGAAGATCAGCAGAACAAACCGGCGGTTGCGGTGCAAGGAGGCCTGAGCAAGTTCTTGTCGGGCGGAGAATTCGGTGCGATTGAAGACCCTCAGGAGTACGAGAGGCGGATCAGTGCTCTGCCTCCGGCGCAGAGAGAGTTTGCCGAAGAAGGAACGCGGTTTGCGAACCTCTGGCAGTACTTCTCCGAGCACAGGATGGAGCTACCTCGGCACATCGTGGAGCAGATCGGCGAACTCTCCAGGCTCCCTGCGGCAGAGCAGATCGCTACTATGAGGCGCGTGAACCAGGCGCTGATGGAGTACCTCAATGATGTCGGTGAAGATTCTGGAGTTCGGCAGTAACTGGTGGGTGCGCTTCGGTCGGGAACACGACGATCCCTATCGGTACACGTGCCACGCCGCGTACTACAACTCCGCGGGCATTCGTTGTGCCAACAAGGTCAGGCGGTATTGGGTGCTCCCCGGTTTGGTCCGCTTCAACGGGGTCGGCGATTTCAACCCACACTTTCCCTACCGGTCGATTGGGGAGACCTTCTGGTGCGCCAATCCGGTATTCACCTGTGGTGGCAACCGTGTTCTGTTCGTCAGAAGAGCCGCGAAGAACACGGTTCCAGATCACCACCTTGTGGCGGTCTCCAGTGATCGGCATGGCGCTCTGGACTTTCGCAATCCCGGTTGGAGGTCGCAATCTATCTGGCCCATTTCCATCAGTCAGCTGCGAGACAGGCAGGAAGCATTGCTCCTGATGGGTCCGGAAGCTTGGCTCCGCAGCGCGCTCGGACTTTGGCGGCTGGTCGTGCGGCCAAGTCTGCAAAACGGAGCATCTCTGCAACTGGCCGAAGAAGTCGCCCAAAACTGATGAGCTTGCTATGCGCTATGCGAAAGGCAGTCTGGTCATCAATCCCGAACGAGACATTCCGCTGCTCCGCCAGGTGCGCAACTCGAAATTTGTCAGCCATCATCAACTATTTGAATTGATGAAGCTGGGGGGCTTCGATCACTCTCGGAACAGTTTCAACTGGCGGCTGAAACGGTTGCTAGATTCCGGACACATAAGTGTCTGCCAAGGTGTTTACGGTGCGGGTTCAGCAGTGTATCGCATCACCAAGGATGGCATCACGTTACTCGAACATCACGGCCAGTTCACGGCCGTCCTGCATTCAAATACCGACCACTTGCCGCATCTTTCGCAGGTGTTCCATTCCCTGGAATTGAACGCCGTCCAACTCGCACTTGCGCGCAAAAACCTGCTCGCCGGGTGGCAATCGGAAATCGAAATTGCGTCGTTCAATACCATTTCACGATCTCCATACCAGAAGGACTACGACGCGATTGTGGATGTCTGGATTGGTGATCGCACGGTTCGATTTGCGCTGGAATACGAACGAATATTGAAAAGTCTAAGGCAGTACGAACGCATACGGGTGGCGTTAGAAGCCGAGCGCCAGATCGGGTGCGTGCTTTACTTGACTTCGGGGATGGAGGTTTTGGTTCACCTCGTGCATGAATTCCAGTCGGTTCGGAAAAGGCTGGCCTTCGCCGGCGCGACAAGTTTTGAGCGGCATTTGCTCGATACGGTAGTGACGGGCCGCGATGGAATTACGGCTAGGTTCTGGGACGTGCTTCAGTAGCGTGCGGCCAAACTCCTTTGCCATTGTGTGGTCTTTGCCTCCCCTTAGCCAAGTTCCCGCATTGTTCTCGCCTTGTTCTCGGCGTGGATATGCGTTGTTTTAGCTCTCTCGAAAGGCCGGAGTGTCAGGAGCTTGCGGGCTGACTACCCCTTGGTTTGTTTCGTTTATGCAGTGGTAATACAAGCCAGAGCGAAGCCATTGTATGCGACTTATGGTTTTGGTCGCGAATTAAAGAAGATGCCGTCAGTTTGTCGCGCCATGTCTTCCAGTGTCACCGCCGTCGCGCTGACGTTGAAGTCACGGGCTGCCCATTCGTAAGTAAATGACGGTGTTTGTAATTCTCGCTGCGAGAGCATGATGACGCGATCCGGTAATGCTGATGCAGTTTTCTTGCAGCGGTCCACTTCGTCCGCAGTGAATACACCAGTCTTGGCGAGAAGGATAAAGACCTTCAACTGATTAGCGGGTATCGCTGAAGCTACCGAAGCGAGATTGTCGAGATCTCCGTGAGTGATTTCTCCAAATGTGGACTTACACTCTCCAATTACCAGGTTTAACGGACCGCGAAAGCCTTTGTTGAGAAGAACAAAGTCCGTCTCACAAGATGGGATCGAAGCTGAGATTGGTGCCAATTTCATGGCCGTTGTGAATATCAACTGCTGCATACCAAAGCGTCCCAAGGTGGTGTTGAGCTGCCTCAAGGTCAATGCCACGGGAATGCTTCCCTCCTGGTGGTCCTCTTTGCCAAAAATACCAGAACGCCGGAATCTCCAATCCCTATCCCTGAGTTGGGGTGTGCAGTTGAATCTGACTCCGCACAGTTCGCACGTCACTTCTGTTCCAACGGAGCCGATTGGAGTCCAGAATTCCAAATTGCAGTTGGGACACCTGAATTCGAGTCCCGCGTGAAATACGCGCCTCTCCAGGAGATGATCCAGAACGGACTGTGCTGTCCACTTCACGCCGGGTGGAAGATAATCCGCAAACCGGGAACGGTTGGTGCCCGGTTCGAGGTCTCGGATGCACTCAATCGCACCGCTACGCGTGAAATGTTCAAGTGGTGTGTATTGTTCGATAAGTTGCCGTACTCCGGGGAATCTGAAGATCCCGCACCCATCGAGACCTCCCATCTGGTCAATCAAGCGCAATGCGATTACCCCTGGCTGACTGAGTTCCGCCCGTATGCCGAAGACCTTGAGGAGTTCGGAAACAAGGTCCGTCTTCTTGACTGACTGAATGGCCAGGGAATCGTTAGCCGACGAGATACAGAGAGTGAAATAGTCGCGACTGACGCGCACCAAAAACGGTGCGGCCGGATACATTCTCTCGCTAAACAGCATGTTGAGTCCTGAAATTCCAGGCACAAAGAACGTGTCTCTGGCAGAGGCGACCAGGTCCCCCTGCAGCCGGATGGTCACGCCAACGGTTTGCAGCGCGTCTCCCTGTTCGCCGGTGGGCTTTGCAGGAAGCTGAACGGAATATTGTGGGACGGGATCGATGGCTAGCGAAGCTAATATCCGCTGTTCACTCCAATGATAGTGTGGGAGCACAGGCAACTGGCTCCAGTAGCTGTCGTCGATAAGCCTGGCTGTCCACCTCTCACCCGTATCTGGTTTCGCATCGAGCTCTGATTGGCTGCGTGACCATATTCCGATCACGTCTTCCAATTTACCTGAAGCGCTTCGTTCGATGAGAGGTCGCAGCCATTCGTCCGTGATCCATTTCAGCCTCTCATTGTGTGTCCGATCGACGAAGCGAAGATCAAGCCCAACCGCCCGCAGGTTCCAGAACGCAGTGAGATCGTCATACGACGCGGCCGAACCCAGGTACAGACCAGTTTGGCCTTCAAATTGAACTTTGGGATCAAGTGGATCGAGTTCCCACGAGGCAATGTCAGAGGGCGTTAAAGCCGTGGCGATCCCCGGGCCCATGATTGCTGTTCTCACGCTCTCTGCCATGAGCGCCTCCCCAAACATACTGGTGTAGTCAATGCCAACCTCTGCCGGAGATGGGTAGCCACCAAACATGGCAAGCAGCACATCGTGGAGCGGATCCGAGACATCTGGCGTGAACAAGTAAGCTTGTCGCAGGACAGATCGCTCTCTTTCACGCTCTTGCCGTATTTTCTCTATAGGGCGTCTCACATCCACGAAGATAGGCGAGGTCGACCGAGGGCCGTCTGGAAACACGACCCCCATTAAGTCCGGCCAATATAGCTCCCCGAAGGACTTTGAGAAATCTACCAACTCCGTGACCTGAGCGGCCGGGAGCAGAACATCGACCGCAAACGCTTTTACCAGGACCCTATCAAATTGCAGTCCTACCGGTATGATCGGGTTGAATCTGCCACCCCACAACGTATGAGTGAGTCGTAACGCGCGGCGGAAATCATCAAGATTTCCCGGGCGCACACACCATCCGATTCGCACGGGCCGGTAGCCAATTGTTACTCCCAACGTTGCCATGCTGAACCTCAGAGGCTCAATCCTACGAGCCGAAGGACAAAGTGCACCAGTGTAAAGGAGAACCCGTTATGTTACAGAGTCGAGGAAACATGTCCATCCACCATCTCTTTCATGCCGAAGAGATCGGTGTTTCAAAGGAACCCAACCTTGATCGCTTGGTCAAGGTGTTCGTGCAGATGAGCGAGGGCACCGCGACAAGGTGGATACAGATGCCCAAGGGAATCCTTGTGCTATTGATGGTACCTGGCAATCCCGCCTCCGGCGCCATCTACATCTACGACCGTGTCGGCCAGCAATTCTATCTGGTCTCCTTTGATCAGGGGTCTGACGACACGCTGACGATACCGGAGTTTGAAGATCTGCTCGGTGAGTATCGTTTGCTCGACTGCGTGTCCAACCCCAGTCTGTTTCGAGTCTCGGTGCAGGAACCAGCAAGAGCCTGAACCAGACGCTGAATCCTCATGCTCGGACAATTTGACCGAGTTTCCAACCTGTCGTAAGTAGGAACCCGTGCGAGGTAGTGCCATGGAGAAAAGCAACGCTGCCAGTCTAGGACTGGCCGCCCGCTATTGGCGCCTGTTCGTAAACCGCCTCGCCTACACGATGCAATCGAAGAAACCAGGGAGGAACGGCAAGCACTACTACTACCAGCCGAAGGATGGACGCTGCCTGTCGCGCGAGACGGTTCTGCAACACTTAAACGGCCAGATCACGATTGGGATCTATCCCATCAACCCGGAAACCCAGCGGTCTAAGTGGGTTGCCATCGATGCCGACTATGGAAATGCCTTAGAGGACCTGCTCAAGCTGCGGTGGGAATTGCGTCAGGATGGAGTTGAGGCGGCTCTGGAGAAGTCGCGCCGCGGCGGTCACCTTTGGATATTCGCGGAGCATCCGTTGTTGGCACGGGACTGCCGAGTCTACATCTACAACCTGGCCACGAGGCTCAAACTGCCGGTGAAAGGCGGAGCGGGCTTGGCGGAGGGAATCGAAGTTTTCCCTCGACAGGATAGGTTGGAAAGTGACGAGTTTGGCAACGCGCTTCGGGGGCCTCTTGGCGTGCATCGCGCAGTCGGGCAGCGCTTTTGGTTCTACGGGGCGGATTACCGGCTCGAAGCGCAACTTGAATTCCTTGAGCGGCTCAAGAAGATTACAGAAAACGAGATGAGTGGCTTCGTCAAGGGTTTGAGCATGCCGGAGGAATTTCAACCGAAGCCGACAATTGTGCTGCCACCCTATGATCCCACCCGGCACGAGTTTCGGATCCTAGATCACGTAGGTCCTGTACAACGTCGTTCAGGAAACTACTGGACTCGTTGCCCGTCCTGCGCCGAGCAGGGCCGCGACCGAAGCGGGGACAATCTGGCGATCTGTGTCACCGATCCGCGCAAATACAAGTGTTGGGCAGGCTGTACGAAGGAAATGATACGAGCGGCGCTGGGCTGCCCCATCCGAAGCAGAATTGCGAGTTGAGTATGAGAAACCTAGAACAATTGCAGGCGCACCCGATGAACCACAGCCAGATCCTTGCGCTGCGCGGCTTGCGTTTGCCAGCGATCACCTTGAAGAGCTTGCAAGCCGCTGGTATCTATTGCCAGCCAGCAGTCTCGATCGAGCATCAGCATCTCGCGGGCAGATACGTGTTGCGCGGCGTGGAATCAGGCGGAGCTGTTGCAGACCTGGGAGCTTATTGCGGCTTTGTAGACGAGGATGGCCACGCGATGTCATGGCTGCAGCGAGTGGACAACATCGCAGTCAACGGCGTTCACGGCGTTGTCATCTCTGCCGGGTTTGTCCGACTCCAGATATTACGGGTGCAACGCACGTATGATCTGCTGATCACGCGCCACTCCTTGGCGAACAACGACGAGGGGAAACGCCCGCGGCTTGAAAGTTCGATCTTGTTTTACGGCCGGCGCGGCACTTTGGAGATGGACCTCGCAAGCAAAGATACAGAATTCCGAGGCACGGTGAGTCCCGTCTTTTACAGCCGCAGTGGTGAACCGGCAAGCCTGCCGAGCCAGTTCCGAGACGCGGTGCTTCGCATCACCGCCGCAGCCAGTTGTGTCGGGTGCCGTCACTCCCATTTGCTCCAGCCAGGCACAGTTGTGAGCAGAAGTGCGGTGCCTGAAATGGGAGAGGTGTTGCCCTGAACGCGTATGGCCGAGCGACTCGAAGTCGAGCAAGTGCTGTCTGATCCAGCAGCCTCGTTCTGGCTGAAGGATGCGCTCCGTTCTGCCTTGGCCCGCGATCCAGTGGATGCTGCCAACGACGCGGAGGTTCTATTCCGACTGCTGGATGAAAGATGCCACAAACTTCTAAGCGAAGGATAACCGGGCTGCACACCACTCCCATCTAGTACAAACTCCACTCTCGCTTGACTGGCCCCGAAGTAAACGAACTTGACCGAGACCTGAGGAGAAAAGTCATGACCGCTGCAAATGGTGGTGCCAACGGACGTGCCGACCCACACGCGACTGGTGCAGATCCTTCCGCTTTGGGGATCGCTCCACTCCAAACACAAACTCCACAACAATTCAGTCCCCAGAAGATTGCAGAGCTGGTTGCTGAACTGGAGATTCCATTTGAGCCGTCGGTCATCGATTGGCGCGTGACCAACACAGCACAAGGACAGTCGCGGGGACAGGTTGTGCCATACGCGGACCAGCGCGCTTATACCGATCGGCTCAATGTCATGTTCAGTCCGGCTGGTTGGACACGCAAGTACACCGTGCACACCAGCGCAAATTTTGAGCGGGCCAAAGACCAAAAGCTCGTCGCCAAGGTGCTGGTCACGTGCGAACTGACGATCTTTGGACTCGGATCGCACTCAGCCACCGGGGAGGAATGGGCGGACAACGACAATGCTTGCACGGCCGCAGAGGCCCAGGCATTCAAGCGGGCCTGCTCCTGCTTTGGGCTCGGTCGTTATCTGTACCACTTCACAGGAGTATGGGTTGATCTCGACGAGCGAAAGCGGCCCAAGAACATTCCGCAGCTGTTCGGCTGGGCGACTCCGCAGGGCTGGCAGGAAGGATCGAGGCCTGGCCAGGCAGCAAAGACCACGCTGTCCAACCCGATTCCAAGTGGGACTGCCGACCCGAGGCCCACACCATCGGGGCGAGGTGTAAGCGCCGAAGATGCGAACGCGCTCGTCTGCCAGATCCAGGCGATGGCAGAACCTCTGGGCTGGCGGCTGTATCGCGGGCTATTGAAGACAAGTGCAAGAGTCTGGAATCCAACAGAGATTCGCGACGCGGATGTTCTGCGAAAGGTGTTGGAGCAAATGCAGTCGGCGGAACGGGGTCTGCGGCGCCTGGAGGCTGCTTTGGACAGAGTTGGGCCCGAAACTCTGGTTCCGATCCTCCGCTCCTTGCGGCTCAATTCGCTCAATCAAGTCGACTGTCTAGAGAGTCTGAAGAAAGTCGTGCTTGAAGCTGAACGAGTAGCGGAAATCACCCATTGAGACTGAAGCCTTAGAGAGCGCCGCTCGCAACCCTCTGTTTAGAAAGGCGATAGGGGGCATCGTTATTAAAGGATAGGAATCCGCGCGGAGAATGAGAGAATGAGGTTTCTTAGTAATATAACAATTTATGTTATATTAACTAAGAGTCGTTTTGGAGAGGAACAAGGATCCGTATGGATGGGAATATGTTAAAAGAGGCGCGCTTGAAGAAGAACTGGACCCAAGAGCAAGCCGCCCTTGCGCTTGATGTTACCCAAGCCTACTTGTCGATGCTGGAGCAGGGGCATCGTCCTGTCTCCGAACGATTTGTGCGCAGGGCTCTCGGAGTGCTAAATCTGCCGCCCACTGCCCTGCCGTTACGATCTGAGGAAGTGGGATTGCCGCTTTCCTCGAGGAAACGTGATTTCAGCGAGGAACTGAGCGCGCTCGGCTATCCGGGCTTTGCCTATCTCAGGGCGAGAAGGCGGCGCAACCCTGCGGAAGTCTTGCTTGAAGCGCTGAATGAGCCAAACCTTGACGCTCGGGTTGCCGAGGGGTTGCCGTGGTTGGCTATGACCTACGTTGACATGGACTGGGATTGGTTGGTTCGAAACGCCAAAGTACGTGATCGGCAAAACCGATTAGGGTTTGCCGTCTCTCTGGCGGGCAACGTGGCAGAAGGCAAAAACGACAAAGAGCGGGCAAGACGTCTCCGGTCGTGTTTGGAAGCTCTGGAGCCTGCCCGTCTTGCGCGCGAAGATACGTTTTGCCACGACTCGATGACCCAGGCTGAGAGAGTATGGCTGCGAGAACATCGCTCGCCAGCCGCGGCACACTGGAACCTCCTGACCGACATGAAGGGAGAACACCTTGCCTACGCATCCGAATAAAAGCATGCCGGAACCATGGCTCTCATTCTTGCGCGAATTGGATTCGGCCGTGGCCGAGGAAGTCAGGCTGGATTGTATGGGTGGATTTGTCGTCACCATGGTGTACGGATTTTCGCGGCCAACGGGAGACTTGGACGTGTTGGAAATCGCCCCGAGGGGTGCGAGCCAACCCATGCTAGAACTCGGTATGCAGGGCGGTCCGCTACACAAGAAGTACAAGATCTATCTTGACCACGTTGGCGTGGCTCATGTGCCGGACAACTACGAAGACCGACTCACCGAAATCTTTCCCAAAGTGTTCACGCATCTCCGCCTCCTCGCCCTTGATCCTTACGACCTTGCATTGTCAAAGCTGGAACGCAACATTCAGCGTGACCGAGACGATGTGAAGCACTTGGCGCGGACTGTCCCGCTCGACCTGGAAGTGCTGAAGGAGCGATATCAGAAGGAGTTGCGCTGGCAACTCGGCAATCCCGAGCGCGAAGACCTCACCCTTCGTCTATGGGTTGAGGCCATCGAAGAAGAAAAACCACAATAGTTAACGCTCAGAAGAACTGTGAAGTTTAGCAGTCACCTAGAGTCCGCCTTGCTTTTTCCGTAAAACCAAACCCCCGGGAGGTGCTTGTGAACACTTGCGTCTCCGCAGTCGAACACTTGCGTCCACTTCGGGGCGGCGCGCAATCTCACCTGTTGAAGGCGTCTGACGGCGCCTGCTACGTCACCAAGTTTCAGAACAATCCCCAACACATCCGAGTGCTTGCGAACGAGATGCTGGCCACCAACTTGGGTCTAGCCCTTGGGCTGCCGATGCCACGTGTGGAAGTGATCGAGGTCTCTGACTCTCTGATCGAACAGACAGAAGATCTCCGAATCGACTTGGGTGGCGTCAAGTTTCCGTGTCGCTGCGGCAAACAATTGGGATCACTGTACGTCGGCCGCGAGAGTCCTGGCATGACATTCGACTACTTGCCTCGCGAGTTACTGCAGAGAGTCGTGAATGTTGGTGACTTCGCCCGAGTTCTTGTGCTCGACAAGTGGACATGCAACAGCGATGGACGCCAGGCGATCTTCTGGCGCAAGGCGCCGCGAAGTCAGAGGTACGACGCAACGTTCATCGACCAGGGCTACTGCTTCAATGCCGGCGAGTGGAGTTTCCCGGACTGTCCGCTCCGGGGGGTATACGCGAACAATTGTGTATATGACGGTGTCACGGGCTGGGACGCATTCGAACCAGCACTGGCCAGAGCAGAAGAGATGGATTCCGACACCATCTGGCGGTGCGCTGCTGAGATTCCGGCAGAGTGGTACGAAGGAGATCGAAACGGTCTGAATCGCTTGGTGGAAGCGCTGCACAATCGCCGTGGGGCGATTCGGAAGTTGATTACCGAATTTCGTAGGTCGAGCCGGAACCCATTTCCGAATTGGCTTGAATCGCCCGCGGATTCTGCCATGCCTCTCGCGGCACGCGATCGATCGCTTGCGGCACAGCATTTGTAATTGACACCCGTGTAAGCGGCCTTTCGGCGCAAAGCACTAGGAAAGGAGGATCAGGCCAATGATCGAGCACAATCCTCCTCCTGCTACCGAAAGCACCCGCCCTCCAGTGATTCCGCTGCCAGTCGCGCTCTATGTCTCCGATGAACTCATTTTTGAGCTCTATGACGGAGGAAAGCCCTGTCGCAGATTTTCGATCCGTTGGGAAAGGCTTGTTCCAACGAAGAACAGCGAACCAGAGGCAGCCTCTCCGAGTTCCCAAGCCGGCTTGCTCCCACAGCAGGATTAGTGCCCGCGTTCGATGACCCGCCCGCGCGGACTTCCACCTGATCGCCAATGAATGAGAAATGAGGATGACCATGAGAATTCGTGTGACCACGAGAGTCGACTTGTTTGAGGAACGAAAACAACAACATATCGAGCGCGGCTACCGAATTGAAGATGAGCGGCCGATCCCTGTGAACGGTCTTTGCTCGTTCATCGCCGTGAGCGAGATACCCGATTCGGACCCAGTCGGCGAACTCGTGGCGCAAGCGCTCAATAGACACAACGGTTCGTATGGCGATTTTTGAGTAAGATCCTGCCGCGCCAGGGAGAGAGTGGTATCAAAGAAAAGTCGAGGGCGCCGGTCCAATACGGCACCCTCGGTGAACACTAACTTGGTTACGCGACGGCTTCTCTCGGGACTTCTGCGGTTGCGTGTTTCGCAGCTCCTTTCCCCAGGAAGTTCACCAACTCGTGATTTACTTCCTCCGCGTGGGTCCAGGTGATGCAGTGCGGCCCATTCTTCACCACCGACAGGCGCGCTCCCTTGATCAGCTTGGCCGTTCGCTCTCCCGCTGCTGCTATAGGCACAATCCGGTCTGAGTCGCCATGAATCACCAGCGTCGGGACATCGATCTGTGACACGTCCTTGCGGAAGTCTTCATGCCAGGTCGGTACGCAAGCAAGACTGGCCGTGGCGGAAGCGCCGGCGGCCACGTTCCAACTGGCCTGAACGGCTTGTTCGCTGACACGCTTGCCCAACAGCGCGTCTGTGTTGTAGAAGTTCTTGAAAAACTCGGTGAAGAAGGCGTAACGGTCCGCAGCGATAGCTTTCTCGATCCCCTCGAACACGCTACCGTCTACACCTTCCTGGTTGTCCGGCGTTTTGAGGAGAAAGGGCGGGACCGAGGACATAAAGACGGCATGGCTCACGTCCTTCGATCCGTGCTTGCCGATGTAACGGGCAACTTCGCCGCCGCCCATCGAAAACCCAACCAGGGCAAAGTTGCGTAATTTGAGCTTCGTCACGAGTTTGTGCAGATCTTCGGCGAAGGTGTCGTAGTTGTAGCCGGCGGTTGGTTGGCTAGACTTGCCGAATCCTCTGCGGTCGTAGGTGATGACGCGGCGACCCGCTGCGAGAAGCACCGGCAGCTGCTTTTCCCATGAGGCGCCGCTCAGCGGATATCCGTGGATGAGGACTACGGGGTCACCCGAGCCATGGTCTTCATAGTAGAGATCAATCTTAGTGGAGTTCTCTTTCCCAACGTTAAGGTATGGCATTGAGGTTCTCCTTCCTCGATAGAGTTCAAGGCGTTTCGCCACAGGTGGTTGGTTGTCGTCTGTTGAGTCCTTTCCTTCGAATGGTGGAATTCAGAATCTCCCGATTGGGCCAATCTTACTCCCTGGCAAGACTGATGTCCTCCCTGTTGGCAAGTGTCCGGCCAACGGCGTCGAGCGCTCAGGGTTCTTGGGCGTTTGTCTCGTAATACCACCGAACGCTAGTCAAATGAGCAGACTCGGGACCACAGCAGCAACGAAGCGGAAGATACCCGGAGGCCGCACGATGAGACCACATGGAAAAGCCAAGCTGGGATTTTTCCCGTTGCCCGTGCCGGAAGCCGCTCGGCTGAAGAATTGCCTTGCCTTCACATCGGAATTCTCGGCACTCGATCCGTGCGTGGGAGATGGCGTGGCGTTCACTCACTTGCTTCATGGCGTAATCGCTCATCGCTTTGGCATTGAGATCGATGCCAATCGGGCCGAAGAAGCGAGAGCCTTGGGAATCGAGACCTTGCAGGCAAACGCCATGGATGTCCGGTGCCCACCAGAAGCGGTGTCCCTGCTCTACCTGAATCCTCCGTACGATTGGGAAGCCGGTTCAAGCAACAACCAGAGACTGGAATCGGTGTTTCTGGAACACACGTATCGCTGGCTCAAAGCGGGTGGTGTGCTGCTTTTCGTGATTCCGCAGTTGCGATTGGCGAAATGTGCGAGGCTGCTGAGCGAACATTTCACCGATTTGCGCGTGTTCCGGCTCACGGAGCCGGCTTGCCTGCAGTATAAGCAGATCGTAGTGCTGGCAACCCGCTGCAAACGGCATTCCAAGGTTTCCGATGCTGTCTTGTTGGACGGAGTGCGCTACCTCGAAGCGCTGGCAACAAAGGCCGATCTTGAGCCTCTAGGCGACAATCCTGAAGTTGAATACGAGGTTCCAGCCTCCGAGCCGGTTGTCCTGACCAACATGGGCATCCCTTTGGACGAAGTGGAGGACTTGTTATTGGAATCGGCCGCGTATCGTCAGGCGGGTCGTGTGCTTCTGCCCAAGCTGAATGACGTCAGAGGCCGGCCGCTCACACCATTGCACGGTGGACATGTCGGCTTGCTATGCACGGCTGGAATGCTCAATGGAATATTCGGCGAAGGAGAGAATCGCCACATCGCCCACTGGCGCTCCGTGAAATTCACTGACCACTGGGAAGAGCAGGAAGAGGATGGAACCAAGATCCTGCATGACCGCGAACGGTTCTCGCATGAGTTGACGCTGGTCTTCGCCGACGGCGAGACCCAGATCCTTACCCACGAAAAGAAGGATTCGCCGTGAAGAACGCACACCTTCGGTTTGGCTGGCTCACTTACGTCAGGAGTACAGAAAAAGCTGTTACAAACATCAGATTGCGTCTGGACCGCTTCATCGGTGAGGTTCTACCGGACCCACCGCGGCAGGCCAAGGCCCACTTCATTTCGGCGATTGGCGGTGACACACAGATCTCGGCCATCTGTGCGGCCATATCCATGGGAGAGCGTTTCATGCTGGAAGGGTCGGGCGTACAACCGATTCGTGTGTGCCTGGAGCGCAATGCCCAGTGCTACAAGGGTTCGCTGCAGCTTGCCGGACGTAAGAAGCCGCTCCGCCATCTCATCGGGGTTTCCGAGGAGTTTGCCACGAGCGGCACATTATCAGGAAAGGATCGGACCCTCTTGGCCGATTCGGAGGCTTTGTTTGTGTGGTCGTCGCTGGCCCAAATTCACGGCATTCCCGGAATTCCTGACTGGGCGGAATGGTTTTTCGGCCAACTCGAAAAGCACAAAGCTGTCCTCCCGATGCTGGGTCTCGGATGTAATCCTGTGCTAGTCAAAGGGAACAAAGAACAATTTCTTTCCTGGCTCAGCGACGGGTTGTGGAATGGCACCATCCACTTTCCCGCGGAGAATCGACCCATTCACTGGCCGCGCTGGGATCTGAGGCAGACTTTTTTCCGGGGATGTGGGCATGAGCTCTCGTGAGCCTTTCGCGACCTTCGCCCGGTGGCCAGGCCGTGAAAAGAATCACCGTGGGGAACTGAAGCGACGGTGATGGCATGGTTCTCAGAACCGCTCGGGACACAGTGCTTTGATATCTATACTGGGTGACCCGTCAAGAATGTATTCGGCAATCAGCTTCCCGGTCACGGGTCCCAACGTAAGGCCCATCATGGCATGGCCGGTTGCGATGAAGAGACCGGCGGATCGGGAGAGTGGACCTATAGCAGGCAGTCCGTCGGGCAAACAGGGTCTCAACCCACACCATTCCGATCGGACGGTTGCACCTTCCATAGTCCTCAAATACCGGCTGGAGGCGTTTGTGAGCTGTTCGAGACGCGGGCGTCGGATCTCGTCATTCACGCCGGAGAACTCCAGCGTTCCCGCGAAGCGTACAAACCCGTTCATCGGTGTGCAAAAGACCATGTTCTCTCCCAAGACGCAGGCATGGCGCAGAAGCGGTAGCCCGCCCTTCTTGGATTCACAATCACGGTGGTAGCCCTTCGCCGGCTGTAAGGGCAAGCGTACGCCGAGTTTTCGGATGAGCGGCACACTGTAGGCGCCGCCAGCCAGAACAACAGAGTCGGCTTCCATGACCTCACCGTTCCGCGCCTGAACGCCACGTGTCTTGCGGTCCACGGTCCGAAGGGCTACAACTTCTGTGGCGGTTTGAAATTTTGCACCGTAACACTCGGCTCGCTGCGCCATCTGCAGAACGAACTGATACGGATTGATCGTGGCCGCCTCGGGATAAAAAACTCCCCCCACTACCCGATCGTTGATTGCCGGCTCGCGTTCGCGTAACGCTCCTCCCGGCATCACTTCAGGATGGAAGCCATATCGCGAGATCATACCGACTTCCTTCCTGGCTGATTCCAGTCCGCGCTCGGTCAGGTAGATCTCGTAGTAGCCATCACGGCGAAAAGCGCACTCTAACCCCTCCGCTTGGACCAATTCGTCGAACAATCGCCGGCTGGCATGGCCGAGTGGCGCCAGCGTGCGCATGCAGAGTTCCAGATGTTGTTCGGTGCAAGTCGAGCTAAAGGCCCAGAGCCACTTCGCGAGCGCCAGATCTGGTCGCGGCGCCACATACAACGGACTGAGCGGATCGAAGAGCGATTTCAGAGCCTGGCGGACGCGGCCTGGTTTGTTGATGGGTGGATGACCGGGTGCGATCGATCCAGCGTTACCGTAGGATGCCGCTTTTCCGACTTGATCGCGCTCCAGCACGGTAACCCGGGCGCCGCGCTTGGCCAGAAAGTAAGCGCAACAGACGCCAATCACACCACCGCCAACAATGATGGTATGGCGATCCGGTGACCGCGTCGAAGGAACAGTTGCGGCGTTCAAACTACCTCTTTTCGATATCAGATCAACCCAGAATTTTAGTCCTTCTTGTGCCACTGTTTTGGGTGACGAATCCCAGCAGGTCTCAAACTTTCTGCACCGCAATGCAAGAACAACGATGTTCAGGTCCGAGATTGGATCCGGCACGCGTTGGCTTGCAACCTGCGTTGGTCGCTAGCGACCGCAGTGCGCTATCGGCATCGAGCGATCCACATCTGTCGGGCATAAAACGCGAGATTCAGAGCGCAGACGAGCACGCCCGCAATCGTTAACACAGTTGCAGAAATATCCGGATAGACCAACTTGTCCATGTAGTGCAGCAGGAACCCGTCCTGGTACGGCTCGGTTCCGGCCTTACCTTCGAGCCAGTTCTCGAGCAGAGTCAACGGACACGGCCAAGGAAGGAGTTCCGTGAGGATACCCCAGACCAGAGAACCGATATGCAGCCACCGCAGGATTGGACGCGAGCGTGCCAGTAGGGCTCCGAAGACTACCCACAAGATGAACAGTGCGTGCACAAAAAGGACGAAGACTGCCAGCACAGCGTAGACACCGTGGGTTGAAACAACAGCACGCATTGGAGTCCGTGGGTGCTAAGCACCCTGCTCGCGAACTGTGGCGCCCCGAATGGGCTGTCTGGCCAGACTGGTCACCCAAACGCAAAGCCCCGTAGCCGGCTGGTAACTCCGGGTTGGGCCGGCGGGAGATCGAAGCTGGGAAGGTCTTGCGCCACTCGGTTCAATCTGAATTCATCGCGAGACTCACCGATCCGCTGCTTTCGACCGCGAAATCCGCTCTTCTTCCTTCTTCCTGAGATTTTTCATGGAGGCATTCCATGCCCGAACTCTCCACGATCTACGACTATATGCGCGCGAACGCAAATCTGCTCGGAGAACGCATCCTAAAGGAATACCCAGCCTTACACCGGTTCGACGATCCGGTCTCACCTCGGGTTGACACACTGCTGCGGAGGCCGTTTCCGGCACAGACGATTGCCCTCATGGGTGTTGTGAAGCGCTGGCAGTACGCCAGAACTGCCATGGTCGTGGCCGAATGCGGCACCGGTAAGACACTCATCTCGCTGGGAGCGATGCTCGTCCACAGCGAAGGGCATCCATTCACAGCTTTGGCCATGGTCCCTCCACACTTGGTCGAGAAATGGGCCCGGGAAGCATTCCTGACCGTGCCTGGAATGCGCGTGTTCTTGATCGACGATTTGCGGAACGGTGGCGCCGAGAACACACCGCACGGTGTCAACGAAGTGCGGCTCAAGAACGGCCGGATTGTCCGTGAAGGCCTGCATACCACGCTCGGCGACATGCGACTGCGGAAGCAGGTGTCGAGTTCACGCGAACGCTGGAGGTCGCTGTGCACGAGACCGGCATTGTTCATCGTAGGACGGGAACGCGCCAAGCTCGGTTACTTCTGGCGCCACGCCTTCGTCATGCCGCGTTCGGGCCCGTACCTGGGCTGCGTCGTCAACGCAGACACGGGCAAGCCCGTGATGGTTGATGATGGCCGGCTGACGGTCGCCGATTTCGAGAAGGTCAAAATCTCCGAGACCGTTGAGACCCGCGGAGAAAGGCCCTGCCGGCGCCTACACAGCGCGATGTGGCAGGCCGACCCGGAGAAAATCCGACGTATGGCCCCGGTGGAATTCATAGGGCGCTACATGCCCGGTTGGTTCGACTACGCCATTTGTGACGAAATCCACCAACTTGCGGGCGACACGGCACAAGGCAACGCGCTGGGCACTCTGGCCTCCTGCACCGAAAGGATTGTCGGGCTAACCGGCACGCTGCTGGGTGGCTACGCAGACGATCTGTTTAACACGCTCTTCCGTCTCGAAGCGAGAAGGATGAAGGAGCATGGCTACGAATGGGGCACAACGGGACGCAGTTCCTTCATTCAGGACTACGGTGTCTTGGAGACCATCACCAAAGTAGAGCCTGCCAACAACGCCTGCTCCAAGGCCAAAACCACGAGCACGGTGCGGCGCAAACCTGGAGCGTCACCACTGTTATTTGGCGAATTCCTCATGCAGCTGTGCGCTTTTGTGTTTCTCGAGGACATCTCGCGAGAACTTCCTCCATACGAGGAAACCTATCTGAGCGTCCCGATGGACGCTCCCATGCGGGAAGCGTACCGCGAACTGGAAGATGACATGCGGAAGGCGTTGAAAGCTCACAGGGGCAATCGGTCGGTTCTGAGCACAATGCTCAACACACTGTTGCTGTATCCCGATCACCCGTACGGGATTGGGACGCTGTACGGTACGGAGTTCGATCCTGAACTCAAACGTAGGGTGAGATTTGTGATTGCAGAACCCCGCGACCTTCCCGAGGACCGGATTTATTTCAAAGAACGCAGGCTGATCGAAGAGATCAGGAAAGAGCTGGCAGAGGGACGGCGGTGTCAGGTCTTTGCCGTCTACACGCAGAAGCACGACGTTACAGCGCGACTGCAACGAATTCTAAGCAACGAAGGGCTCCACACGGCAGTTCTGAGAGCAAGTGTGGACACCTCGAAGCGTGAGGCTTGGTACGCCAGACAAGTCAAAGACGGAGTCCAGGTAGTGATCTGCCATCCCAAACTGGTGGAAACAGGTCTCGATCTGCTGGACTTTCCGACGATCATTTTCTACGAGTCTGGCTACTCTCTGCACACTTTACGGCAAGCCAGCCGCCGGTCCTGGAGGATTGGCCAACGACGCCCGGTACGTGTGAAATTTCTTTGTTCTGAGGGGACCATGCAAACGTCGTGTTTGCGCCTCATGGGGAAGAAGCTCCTCGTGGCTCTCACCATGGAAGGCAAGTTTGCCGGCGAGGGTTTGCAGAGCATCGATGAAGACGATGACATGCTCTCGGCGATGGCGCGGGAATTGGTCGAGAGGAACGGCATCGGCGATACTGCCGACTCCGTTTGGAGAGCCCTCAGTACAGAACATCAAAAGCTATTCCCGGCGAATTCTCATAGCGACGATGATCCCTCCTCCATCGCAATGCCGGGTATTCTGTTGGATACTCAGCCTGCCCCCGCAAGTCTTGTGGAAGGAGCCATAGACGCCGCGTCTATCACCGTCTTCGGACAGCGACCGCAATCGTTGTCAGGTAAGAGGCGGCGCGGACGGCCACCTGTCCCGGAACAGGCGTCACTATTCGGGTTCTAAGTGTTCTAGTTGACCTGGACTAGACGAATATCGAGTGCCCTCACCGTCCTCGGCACACATGAAGAAAGCGCTCTCTCCTAAGTCGTTTAACTCTCGCTAGCAATTCGGCGGCGTTCGTCCGCGTTTCTCTCGCCGTCAAAAACTTTGTTTCAAATCACCAAGGAGGAAGGAAGTATGTCAGAAACTAGCACGTTAATTGGCTACAGCGGCCGAACCATTGGCCGCGAAGAACTAGCACTGGTGCCGACACCGGCGGCAACGGAAACCCACCGCCCGGTCCCCCATCACGAAATTGTGCAAGCTCTCGTCGAGACCCTCGGGTTTCGCCACATCGGAGTCGTGCACGATGAGTACGCAGTCTCGCCGGACGGCATGAAAGCTTTTGGCGTTTTGGATCTCGCAACCGAGATGGAGGGATGCCGCTTTTCCATCGGGTTGCGCAACTCGCATGACAAGAGCATGCGTTTGGCGATGACCTGTGGGTATCGCGTATTCGTGTGCTCGAACATGGCGTTCGCCGGGGATTTCACGCCAGTGCTCGCAAAACACTCAAAGTCGTTCTCACTCATCGACTGCATCTCGGTGGGCGTTGATCGAATGCAGCGAAACTTTGAGCCGATGCGAAAGCAGGTGGAAACCTGGCAGCGAAGTGAACTCACCGACGTCACGGCGAAGGTAGTCATCTACGAAGCGTTTGTCGAGGGCAAACTGGAAGCTCCCAAACACCTTGCCCGCACCGTGCATGACTTGTACTTCGAGCCGAGGTACGAGGAGTTCCGGCCGCGAACGATCTGGAGCCTGTCGAACGCATTCACGTCGGCATTCAAGGAACTGGATCCGATTCCGCAATTTAAGGCTACAGCCAAGCTGGGAGAGTTCCTGGAAGCCCGGTTATCACAATCGTTCTAGCTTGCGGGGCGGTATTGCGGGACCGCCCCCTCTCAAACGGCAATGTCTGTGACCGGACCATCGCGGATGCGAAGGATCGGCGCACTGCCCGACTGACTTCCTCGAAGCCCGTTTTTGGGTCGCGAGAACGCGCGGGGGGCCACACCGGCTCTCAGAGGGTGCACTAACGACAAGTGCAGACAGCCTACTCGACTAACCGAGCATTTTGCGTTGATCGCCGATGCGACGCTCGCGTTCGTTTGCGAATCGCTCCACGCCTGCAAAAATCGAATCCGGGTCGAGATGCGCTTCCGCGATCACGTCTGCTTCGAGGCCTCCGCTTCTCCAGCAATTGTCGAAGTCGGACGTGAGGGAATACTCGTCCGTCAACGGGCCGAGGTTGCGCAGCGGCCACACGCGTCGCGTGCCCGTGGACACCACCATCAAATCGTAGCGAGCCTCGGGTGGCAGCACGGAATCGCGATACGCTTGTGGCTGGCGGTCGAACAATCCCTCGCTGATCGCCGCGATCACCTTCACGTTCACCCCGGCCGCTTCGAGTTTCGGCAGCACTTTCACGAGATTCACAGTGGAACTCGATCCTTGCGCGATCACGTAACCGTGGCGGGGCGTGTCCGGCGCGAAATCGCGGATCACGTACAGGCCTTTTGCTGCGGCGCGCAGATCGGAGTCGGTGAAATGGCTGCGATCCGCAACCGCGAAGTCGGGACGCGCCACTTCCAGCGTGATGATGCCAACACGCGGATCGCGCGCCGCGATTTCCGCCGCCGCGAAATAGCCGGGCGCGACATCGTTGTAATCCCAAAAGCTCAAACTGATCACCTGACCGCGCGGGAACAGCTTCCACACTTGCGGCGCGAAGATGCCGAAGTGTGTGCGCGCATCCGCCGCGGTTTCGGGGCCGGAGTGCGCGGCGAGAATATGCAGCACGCCCATGCGGAATTTGCTGTCCTGATTTTGTTGACTCCAGACCCGCGCCGGAGTGTACATCAGCGGCGTAAACGCTCCATACGTGCCGCTCAAAGCCCAAACGCCGGCGAATTTGTCGGGATCGACGGAAGCGCTTTGACTCACCAGCCCGATGGCGGTCGAAACATTGCCCGCTTCTTGTATGGGCGCTTTCAGGCGCGTGCCCAGCGGATTATCCGTCGGACTGTAGTGTCCCCACAAGCTGCCGTGCTCCACGTTGATCGACTCCGAAAGGTCGGCGGCCACCGTGAAGAATCGTCCTTCAGTGACGTAATTCATCCACTTGATGATTTCGGAAATTGCGCGCCGCGCTCCGGCCACCTCGCCCGGTTTCTTGAACAGCGCAATGCTGACTTGCTTCTCTGCGCCGGAAATCGCATTGCGAATCGAAACCTCCTGCGGATCTTCAGTTAGCGCCGCGACGCGCAGGCGATCGTCGAGGAATGGATCGCTCGAGGCGGAGATGCGCAACTTCACGTCGTCGCGCACAGTGTCGCCGATTTCCACGAGGCGATCGGCGAGGCGGTCACCCAATCCGTTGCGGTCCAGCAGCGACATTACGATGTCGATGTTCGTCTTGAACTGGATCAACCGCTCGCGATTGTTGCTGAGCGGGCCCTTGCGAATTCCTTCGAACTCCACGCCGTAATGCTTCTCGAACGTCTGCGCCAGGGCGAGAAAATACTCTGAGTTCATCTTCAGCGCGTAGGGATGGCTCGGGTAACTCACCAATTGATCGTAGCCGAGGATTTTTCCGTTAACGGCAGCAGGCCAATAGCCCTTGATCGTCTTGCCGATCGCGGCAACGGGACGGCGGTCGTGCGGATCCACCGCGTCCATTGCTTTCAGCACCGCGGCTACTTGGCCGTAGTCGTTACCGTTCGTCAGGGTGAAGACGTTCCATCCATACGACGTCCATTGATTCACGAGATCGTAGCCGTCGAACTGTGCGGCGATCACGCCGCCAATCAGGCGATCGTCGATGCCCGCGTTGTTGTCGGAAATCATCACGCGCAGACGCTTTCCCACTTGCAGCGCGAGCGCCTGGGTTTTGAACTCCTGCGCGTGGCCTTCGGTGAGCGCGAATTCGCCTTCCAGCGCGATCACTTTCGGCGAGTCTGGCGCGCCCACTACATCCCAGAACGCCGCTTTGCCCGCGGCCGTCGCGATGCCGATGCCTGAGGGTCCGCCGTTCACATCATTGGTGACGTCGGTGCTTTCGGCATGTCCCGAGAGCGCACGAATACCGCGGCCTTTCGCTTGTGCGAACAGCGGATGGTCTTCCAGACCGGTATCGTGCAGCAATGACTTCAGCGCGCCCGCACTGCGCCGGAATCCCAACGCGTCGACCGGCAGCATCGCGACCTGCGGGTCGACATAATAACGCCGGTCGCCGGTCTGCTGATATTTGCGATAGAGTGCCTGGCCCATGATCATCCACAGCGCATAGCACGTGGGGATCGAGTGCCCCGCCGCAAGCATGAATTTGTCGCAGTATGGATGCTTCGGCCGGCGGTAATCGTAAAGGAGTCCGCCGTTTTCAGGGCCGCTCAAATGCACCGCAACGTTATACGGTGTGTATGCGAGCGGTCCGCCGAGATGCCCGGTCTGCGCGTAATTTCCCAGCAGCACCAAGGTCATGCAGGTCATGTATCCAACGTCGTCGAGCAGCGGATCGTACGCCAAAAGCCGTTGCTGGGAGGAAGAAGGAACTACGTGAGTGAGCGATGTCATAGACGGCCTCAAAAATCATAGCACCCATGAAGCAAAGGACTTCGTTGTCTTACGGGTTGTTGAGGAAGCTCAACCGAAGGCGCTCTTTTACCTGACCTTGTGATAAGACGTTCTCATCGGTATGCGATATGTCTTGGGAATAGCCGGGCGTGGACGCGATCCAGAAGTCCTCTTGGAGGAAATGCGGTGAAACACCTTGCCCGCTCCGTGCATGACTTGTACTTCGAGCCGAGGTACGAAGAATTCCGGCCGCGAACCAATCTGGAGCCTCTCGAATGCGTTCACTTCGGCATTCAGGGAGCTGGACCCGATTCCGCAGTTCAAGGCCACCGCGAAGCTGGGCGAATTCCTGGAAGCGCGGTTCTCCAGTCGTTCTAGTCCACGGGACCGGTCCGGCCGGCCACCGCTCCATTCCCCCACAAGAAATCGAATTGCCTTGGAACTTCCGCGGCATCAGCCAAGGCGTGAGACCGGTTCGAGAATTCACGGCGCGGTCTTCGTTCCCTGACCTCGGCTTGGCAGCACTAGGTTCTCGTGCTGAGCTCCATAACCTGCTCGGAGGTTAGCCCGTACAGCGGTGGTGTGGGCACTTCCAGCAGGGCGAGATAGATATAGATCTGGCCACGATGGTGTACTTCGTGTTCCACCATCGCGCGCAGCCATTTCCAGGTTGTGATGACAACGCCATCCGGCGTCCTGCACTCGCCATTCAGGTCGGTGAGACGAGAGACGATTTCCAGCGATTCGCGGTGAAGGGTTTCGATTAGGGAAATGATCTCTTCGTAGCTAGGAGCCAGTTGTCTGCCGCAGCCGGCATAGCGGCTGGGATTGCCCTGGAGGGTCTCGGCGAAAATGTAGCGGTTTGCGGTGGCGATGTGTCGTGCCAAGTCACCTAACGTGAATTTTCCTTGACGAAATGACCAGTCGACTTTGTCCGGAGGGATGCAACGCACAACCCGCATGGTCCGATGGTGGACTTTATTGAAGTAGTCAAGAAATATGCCAAGGTCCCGAATTTCCATGCGTCATGCTCCATTTTCTTGCAACCGTCCTCGCGCTGCAGAGTTCCGTTTGGGATTTAGCGGACTTTCGTCGCGCACTTTTGTAGAGTGGCGATGGTTGCATCGATTTCCTTTGCCAAACGGGCAACGAACTCAGATGCAGACTGCCGGCGCGCTAACCGGATGCCCTGGCCCGACCACAGCGACAAAAATTCTGCCCGTCCCCGCTTTGCTGCCTCTGTGCGGAGAGGGCGAGTGAGCGAATTCTGCAGCGGGAAAGCGAGAATCGCATCATCATCCTCTTTGGGCTCGACTTCCGTCATAAACCGGTTCACGATTCCCCTGGCTGGACGCCCAGAGAAGGCCCGTGTGATTCGTGTTTGGTCTTCCCGTGCAGCCAGGATTGCTTCCTTGTAAGCGTCGGGAATGCCGGCTTCGTGGCACGTCAGAAACGCCGTGCCCATTTGGACAGCGGAGGCCCCGAGAGCGAGCGCTGCCACAATGCCGCGGCCGTCCATGACGCCTCCGGACGCGATTACCGGTATCCGGACTGCATCAACCATTTGGGGTACGAGCGAAATGCCGCCAACCATGCCGGAGGCGAAATCTCCCCGGAAGGTGCCTCGATGCCCTCCAGCTTCGCTCCCCTGCGCCACCAGCGCGTCCACGCCAGACTTCTCTAGAGCTAGGGCCTCTTCAACGGTGGTTGCGGTGCCGATCAGGAACATGTTTCGGGCTTTACTCGCTTCGATGGCGCTCGCCGGCAGTTCGCCGAAGGTAAAGCTAAACACGGAGGCACCGCTTTCGAGAGCAGCGGCGAGTTGCTGGTCAAACACGCTGGTGGCGGATTTGGGCAATGATGGAGCCGGCAGGCCTAATTCAATGAAATAAGGAGCCAGGCGTGCGAGCATGGTCTCCGGTTTTCCACGAGACTCACTCGGCGGCAGCGGGGCGAACAAATTGATCCCGAACGGCCGCGAGGTTCGCGCACGCACGGCCGCCGCTGTCACGATGATTTGCTCGGGGGTCAAGTAAGCCGCGCCGATGAAGCCGAGGGCACCGGCATTGGAAACCGAGGCTACGAGGGCGGGAGTGTCTCCACCGCCGGCCAGGGGCGCTTGAATGATCGGATGTGCGAGTTTCAGGCTCCGCGTCAAAACAGTATCAACGCTCATAACTACCTCTTAGAAACGTCTGCGCTATCGGCCCCGTTACCCGGCAAAGAACCGGCTTCCGCGACCACCGTGTCCCAAGCTGCCATCGCGCAACGGACCGCGAACTTGAGGGCTTTGCGCGAGGCACCATCTCGAGCCTGGATAGCCAGGCCGTCCACCACAGTTGTACAGAAGGAGGCGAGGGTGCTGAGATCCAGGCCCGATGGTAACTCACCCTCAGCCACACCACGTTGCAGCCGTTGCCGCATGACCTTCTGCCGACGCGCGCGCAGGCCGCGCAGATAATCCCGCACGCTCTTGTTAGCGGGCATGCTGTTCATTGCGCCCAGCACAAGCATGCAGCCGCGGGGCATGCCGGGTTTGCAGAAGGCTTCCACAGCGGCCTCGAGCAAGGCCTCAATCGCGGCACGCGCCGTGTCCTCTTCCGCGAGCCCCTTCATCATCGGCGCTCCGAGCGTCCTGCTGTAAAGCTCCACCGCTTCCCGAAACAGCTCTTCCTTGGAGCCGAAGGCGGCGTAGAAGCTCGGCGCCGTGATGCCGCCCATGGCCTTCTGAAGATCGGTCAGCGTGGCGCCCTCATATCCGAGCGCCCAGAATACCTCCATCGCCCGCCGGAGGGCGTCTTCCCGGTCGAAACTGCGGGGGCGGCCGCGGCGCGCCATGTTCCTTCCTTTCTGTAGAGTTCACTATACAAACCTTGACACGTAGGAGCGGTGCGTGCCACTATTCTATAGTGAGCACTATGGAAGTCTAACGCATCTTGGGATTTCACACAACCACGAAACACCCAACCGGGGACAAAGAGGGTGAACAACATTCAGAACCAAAATCGAGCCAATCATCAGGAGGAAAACGTGCCGGCGAAGGAATCACTGCTGTACCAGGAAGCGAAGGGAATCGCGCGGATCATCTTCAACAGACCCCAAGCCCTCAACGCCTTGAGTATAGATTTACTTCAAGAACTCGCAGCTCGCCTGGACGATGTACGGGCAAATGATGCGGTGAAAGCTGTGATAGTCACCGGAGCGGGGGACAAGGCCTTTTCAGCGGGAGCCGACATTCAGTTCCTTCATCAGGCCTCGCCCCTCGAAGTTCGGGAATTCGCTCGAATCGCTGTTTCGGTGAATCACAAGATCGAGACGCTGGGGAAAGTGGTCCTTGCCGCTATCAACGGATATGCCCTGGGAGGTGGGCTGGAGCTGGCGGAGTCCTGCATGCTCCGTGTAGTTGTTCGGCAGGCCCGGTTAGGGCACCCTGAAGTGGGTATCGGGGCGATTGGAGGTTTCGGAGGGACAACAAGACTTCCGCGATTGATCGGAAAAGGACGCGCGGCAGAACTTCTCCTCACGGGAAGGCTCATCACAGCAGAAGAAGCTCTACAGGTGGGGCTCGTTCATAAGGTGGTTGAGGCTGAGAACCTGCTCTCCGCGGCAGAGGATCTTTTGCTTGCGATCCTGTCGCAGTCGCCCGTTGCCGTCAGATTGACTTGGGAAGCGATCCATCGCGGCATGAATCTGAGCCTAGAAGAGTCAGCACTTCTTGGAGCAGATTACTTTGGCCTGGTGGCCTCTTCGGAGGATTTCCGAAACGGAACCAAAGCGTTTCTGGAAAAGACCCGTCCATCCTTTGCGGGACGCTGATGTCCGGGATCAGACGATTCCAACAGGGGGTCGGTGCCCGATGAGCCAAGTCCCGGTCTGGTTTGAACGGAAATTCGACTTCACACTCCCGGTGGAGCGCTACCCCAACGTTTGCGTCCGCCTGCGGGGTACTCCGCCGCGGCTGGAAGAGATATTACGTGGCGTATCGCGCGACATGCTGCTGCGTAAGCCGGGAGACAAGTGGTCAGCCCAGGAGCAAGCCGGCCATCTGCTCGATCTCGAGTCCTTATGGCTGGCGCGTGTGGACGACTTTCTGACGGATGGAGACACACTCACCGTCGCGGACCTGAGCAATCGCAAGACCCATGAAGCCAAACACAATACCCGGGAGTTGATAGAGATTCTGGCTGAGTTCCGCACAGCGCGACTCCGTTTGGTGGATCGCGTGCGGAATCTTCAGCCAACACTCTTTACGCGCTCCTTGTTGCATCCGCGTCTTAAGCAGCCTATGCGGCTGGTGGATCATTTGTACTTTGTGGCGGAGCACGACGACCATCACTTGGCAAGGATCTGGGAGTTGATCAACCCCTAGGGGCGGGTGTCCTGACCCGTTCGGTGAAACGCGGTTTCGCAGTTCTTGTCTATGGCCCGACTCTGATCAGCGGCTCGGCCTGCATTAAAGCTTCCGCCGTTTGATTTCGCACCTCCCTCGCTTCGAATGTCCAGCAGCCGGCCTCAACAGCTAAATTTCATTTCGGCTTGTACACCAAGCCGGTTTTCAGCACGAGGCCGATCGTGTACTGGTTATTGACCTTGGTGAAAACTGGAGGTAACTCACCATAGTCGTACTGCAGCGTGATGCCGAAGTAGTCCGCAAAATCATATTCCAATTTGGTCGTTACATAATCGCGGGGACTTGTACCCACTGAATTCAAAATTAGATTCCCAGACGCGTTCTGTGAAAACGTGGGCTCGCCTAGTAGCGGCCAACGGCGAATGTATTCACTCTCAACGAACGCTTGGCGGCCTGGTTTGGAAGAGTTGAACAAATTCAAGTAAACGTGGATGCCTGCGTTCGGTCGCGCGATTCCACCAGGATAGGCGCTCGCGACAGGGCTCCTGACGTTGCCGCCGGTTTCAAACCCTAGGAAGGGCTGCGGGAGAAGTTGCAGCCGACCGCTACCGAAGACACGCATTAGGAAGTAAGACCGAAAACGGAAAATCGTGTTGATATCGCGAAACTGCTTGTCGCTCTCGCCTTGAATTGCTGGTTCAAGATCCACCCAGGTGACGGTTTTGCTGTTCAGCAAATGGCCAAAAGGGAACGCCATTCCCATGGTTACGGAATTGCCATCCAATTTTGGATTGGTGCTGGCCTTTAAATCAAAATTGGGTACAAACCAGATGCCCGATCGGAATTTGTTATTTCCTTCTTCGGACGCTTTGCTAAGTAAGTAGCGGAATTGGGCCTTGACGTCTGCCGTGTATGATGCCTTTGTTCCCTCGGCCCCGTTTATCAGCCCTGCAAGATATAAGTCAGCATCGTCTCGTCCTTTAGCAGCCGAAATCGCAAAGGCCTTTACCCGAGGTTCAGCGGGCTTCGGAAGATTCGCCTCCGCTTTCGCAATGTTTACTTTCGAAAAAACACTTACCGAGGCGGAATTCGGACACTGCTCAAACTGGAGATTTACCGCGCTGACCAGATACTTATGAGCTGCGTCGAGGGAGATGCGAAATGTGGCGCTGGTAGAGTCCCGGGGAAGATTGCTGGAGGTCCGGCTGTATTCAATGCTACCGGGTTCGATAGGAACTGCATTGCCGTTTGTCTGGTCGAACACAGACCAGAGCACATGGTCTCCAGTGCCGGGAGTCGTGATCGGGACCTTAAAGCTCAGGCCCATAACACCGCTTTTCTGGTCCCAGGTGGCATTGTCGATGCCGGCTTTGTCGCATTGATCCTTTGCCCGCACGGAGGACGCCAGAAGCAGACTCACGACAAGTGTGAGGATGAACGATCGCATGTGCACACCCCAATGTCTGAAACTCAACTAACGAGCGCCTCGGTCAACTAGACCGGAATTGCACTCGATTGAATCGTGTTTGCAAGCTGTCCCATCGTCCAGCTTGCGGCAAGTCCACTGATTTTCGATGTGTCTACGATCTTGAACTGATAACGCCCAACCCCGATGTCCTTGTCCCCGATGATAAGGTCCACGATGGCACGGCACTGCTGGTCAGAGTTGACACCATATTGCTGAAGCGTGTCGTTGCGGTTGTAGGCTCTCCCGCTCTGCGTGATTCTTCGGACGCAATCAGAGGCGATGTTGTCACACTGGCCGGGCAATAGAGTGCCTTGGCTTGCGACGGCAGACGCGAAGGCAGTGTCGAGGCTGGGGTGCGCGTCTTTCCTTTCTTGAACAGGCGTCGCGCTCTTACCGGCGTTCCGACCCGGAGCAACCGAACGGGTGATCTTCTTTTTCTGTGAAGTCTTACTCTTTGCTTTTTTGTTGGCCACTATGTCCCTCCATTGATTGACTGTCATGCCAGGCCTCCCAATCCGAACACTTAATCTCCGACTTGGCTTTCATCCGTTGTCTCTTTTCCAGGCGTGTTGTGCACGTGCATCAGGAATGTCAGTGCTGGCTGGACCACTTAGTTACCGTGCTTTTGGTACCCTAAACAGCCAGCGTCCGTAACCTCAAGCAGCCCCGGCTGGTTCCTTTTGGTAGAGCGCAGAAACTCCGTTGGAGTTCTTAGCGCGGTCATCTGACCCAAGAAGAAAACTGCGCGTTCCGTCGCCACAACCAGACGGTACCGGTTCACCTCTAGGGACACTAACCCTCTATTTGGGGAAAATCGGCGAGTAGAAGCCCCCTCGGATGAGAAGCTCTGAAAGCTTCATCCTTCGCTTCGCCGAATCGCGTCAAAGATATGCGTCGGAGCTGAGAATGTCAATGACTACCTATTCGCCTCGGATCCTGAGGCGACTTCAATTCGGAAATATCATCCCAGGCCTTTACTCCCGTGCTCGCAAAGGACTCCAAGTCGTTCTCGCTCGTCGACTGCATGTCGGTGGGCGTTAATCGAATGCAGCGAAACTTTGAGCCGACGGGAAAGCAACTGGAAGCGTGGCAGAGAAGTGAATTGACGGATGTCATCGCCAAGGTGGTCATCTACGAAGCCTTTGTCGAGGGCAAACTGGAAGCTCCGAAACAACTTTCGGACGCGGCAAATAATGACTGAGATGCGCGCTTCAGGCCATGTTGCCGTCCCTGACCATCGTGGACTGCGATCGCAAGAGGCCTGCGATTCGGGTGAAGACACAGGAACCGTCTCTAACGGCTTACTGGAGGCGTTGAGTGGCTAGCTCCGTCGGCAGGAAATCGGAAGCGGTTCAAACTGGGAGAAAGGCATTATCCCTGGACTGAAAACGAGGGCACGTCCCCTCGACAGTCGGTAGCGTCCGCACACGAGCTCCTGCTCGTCGAACCGGCCGGTCACGTCAAAGAGGCAGAATTCCAGGCTGAACTGGACGCTGCGGCGCGAGCTGGCCTCTCTCGAGCGGACCACCCTTCTGTTCGCCGCAGCCATGCCGCACTATTGAAAAAGGACTCCTGATGCACCCCGGACCTGCTCGATGCGGCGATGCTGATGTGCAAGCGGCTTGTTCATACGATCATGGTCTGGAAACAATGGAGGTGGACCAAGCGAAGTTGGATGGATTTCGCCACAGTGGCGACGGCGGCATTTCAGCGTCGCGCGTTTTCAAACCCAACATATCAGCTTCGCATCTGTGTCCCGAACTCCGGATAGCCCTGCAACACGACTGGGCCGCGGCGTGTCTCGTCGGTATACCGACTCCGACCCACTCGACGTCCGATCGTCCCTGGCCAAGCGGCTACGCTATAAGAGCGGTCTTCGCAGCAAAGCTTCGGGCTGCGCGGGCCGTGGAGACCGCTTCCATCTGAGCCTTGCTCTGTTCTCGTGCAGTCCATCCATCGGCCAAGCAAAGCGTGTTGAAGACCTTGAAGGCGGTTTGCGCACAAAGATCACAAGTTGCCAGATGAACCTCAATGGCGGCTTGCTGCTCAGGCAGCCAGCGCGAGGAGAAGTAGTCAACTAATTGTTCCGAATTGAGGTGAAACCATCTCATACCTCTAATACGTCCTTATCACCCATTTCTCGCACCGATTGACAGGTAAATATTCGCTTTGTTTTCAGTGACATGCAAAATTCACTTCCCTTCGACGATCTGGCGAACGACTTTGCGGCGCACCGCATAAATCCAGTGAGAAACACTCTGCTCGGGTGCTTCCTGATAGTAATCGCTCGGTCGCGTGTCTCCTGTTTTCCGGTCGAGCAAATGCCTGTAGGTGGCAGAGGTAGCCGGTTCACGCAGCACAGCCGACAGTGGATACTTGAGGTCGAAGCGGAGGGCACTTAAGGCCGACTCAATCTCTGCAGCCTGCATCGGAACCTCGGATTTGTATTCTGCTTCAAATTGTTCCGCCAAATGATCCAAGGTGACCTCAGAGAAGGCACTGACGAAATCCCGTGGCGTGCGCTCGAGAAGTTTGCAGAAACCGAACGCAAGGAGTTGATGAGGAGGCGCATGGCTTCCAAACGTGCGGGTAAGCAAGTTCCTGTAGTTCTCCGCTGCCTCCATGGAGGCAGGGATGTCGGTGTTGATGATTTGTCCTGCGCGAGCAAGAATCTCATCTACCGTCGCGTCTCGTTCAAAATCGGTGCCTCTTCCCTCGATCTCGGAGAAAAGTAGTGAAACCTGTGGGCGGTTTTCCCACCGATCGTACCATTGGAGCAGTTGAAGTCCGGCCCAATATTTGGCGAACGCTGCAAAGTTTGCGCGCTTGGGGTCATATTGCGAAATCTTCTCCCAAAGCACTTTCCAGGTATTCAGGGCGATGTCTTCTGCATCTTCTTTGCGAGCACAACGCGCCCTTAGGTATCCCAGAACCTCTTTCTGATACAGCGAACGAAACTCTTCGAAACGCTGAGCGGATCCGACGGCATGTGTTCTCTCCCACACTGCAATTTCTGAATCCGGAACCTCCCTCACGACCTGTTTGGAGGGTTTTGCGCTCGCTCGGTGAGCCGTTCCGAGCAACACGAAGTCGGCGTTGCCGGGCACGCCATAAATAAGGTCCCCAGATGGCTCACTCGGCGATTCACCATAAAAGGTCGTGTAGGGTTGGTTCCATTCCGTGGCTGCAGCGACTTTCGCAATCCGCTGGATGTCGTACTCCAACGATTTTTCTGCCTTCTTCTCATCAATGGAGCGAGAAGCCGATATTTGATCCTGCAGGAATCGCAGACCGCGTCGATAGACCGGGACTCCGTGATGAGTAGCTTCATGCAACTTTTTCCTGGCTCCTTCATGATCGCCTATGATGAGTGATGCCATGGCGCTGACGACCCACGCGTCCGCCAGCCAGGGATAGTGCTTGACGAAGTCGTTAGTCCAATCCACGTACTTGTTGAGCTGTTGAGTTGCTCCGAGATAGTAGAATGCCAGCGCCGCACCGTTAGCGTCCTCGACCTTTCGACTTGCGTACTCCTGCGCGCGCGTTGATAACTCCTTCCACAACACCGACGCCGAAAAAGCGGCACCCGCAGCTTCATAGCTCAGGAAACTATCAAGAGTGCCGTCTCCCGCTGTCAGTCGCACGGCAAGTCCGCCAGTAAGGATTTGATTCTTGCGGGTATATCGGATCATGATCTCTATCTCATCCGGCGCCGGAGGTAGGGCGATGAAACGCCAGGGAACATGTTCGCCTCCGATCTGGAGCAGCATCAGACGATCGCGGGGCATCTGCAGTCGCCCTACAATGGCCGCATCTTCTGCGCGCAAAGGAGAGCCAGGCCACCCTTCATCCTTCCACACTTGAGCAGCGAAGGACCAGACTCGCACCCATGCACCATCGAGCGACTGCTGGGGTAAGGCACGTAAGTGATCGGAGATGTACCCCAAGTAGTATTGCCACGAGAGGTCCTTTGGCGGTTCATGGGGAGTCGAGAAAACGATTTCTGCTCTGGGTTCATCCTTGGAGATGAGTAGGTTGTTGCGCAAGATCTTTCCCGACGGCAATTTGACCTGAACCAGGTATTTCCCGTGCGGAAGCGAGAACAGGTTCGTGTCGTTGACGGCAATTGGCTCGGAGAGAACGGACTGCAGATTCGTATCGAACACTTCCACCACGGCGCGTGCGTTGATTCCTGTGGGAATGACGTGGTCGAAGCGAATGTTCAGATTCAGATCGCTCATTACTTAATCTCCACGGTCTGCGACCACGGCCCCGGCGGGTAAACCCATACCTCGAATTCGGATTCCTGGTACTGCCCTTTTGGAAAAGAGGCGGCTGCAAGATAATGATTCGCGGAAGCTCGAAATTGCCAGGGCCCGGCAACGGGATAGTCATATGCCGGCTTGTGCGGAGGCATTGAGGCATGCATATGAAAATTCGCAAGAGCATTGGCGGCGTGAGGGTCGCATTTGAGAGAGACGTCGATGTCGGGAGCGCAGTTGAGTTCGTGCAGTACCGATTGGCCGTTATGACATCCATCGGTTGGGTGGATCTGGACTCCGCCCGGAACCGGCAACTCTGTGGGTGCTGTTCCCAGGGCTTCGCTGAGAGCCGCAGTTGTTACCACCCATTTCCCGTCCGTTTTGCGCCTAGTGCCTCTTCGGGCAAAGCAGTCGAGCAGGGCTGTGGTAAATACGGTCATGCCATCCTTAACCCCGAAAGCCGCCAAGCTCGGCGCGGTCGCCATAAACTTCGGAGCATCTCCGGTATGAACGATGCCGAACCTGGGGTCAGCTAAAACCTTGCCTGGCTCGTATGTCTGTTGAGACATGATCCAGGTTGCCTGTTGACAGCAGTCCAAGAAGTAACATTGTGTTCTTGCTGCGCATCGCGCCATGCCTTCATAGGTCTTGCTGATATTCACGGCTGTCTCAAAAGGCTTCAGCGGGTTAGCAGCGAAATCGGACAGAAGAAGATTGAGGTCTGCCTTCATCAGGCCGTGACCGCAAAAATAAAAAAGCGCGATGTTGTCAGGGTTCGAATTGGCGCGCCCCATCCATCGTCCGAAGGCTGTCTCCACATTGTTCATGGTTGCGTCGAGAGTCTGCCGCTTCAGGCTGGGGGAAACAACGAACTCAACGGGAGGAGAGGTCAGCAGTTCGACAGTTCCGAGCGGCGCGCGCGGATTGTTCATTTCTTCCATGACCCAGCGGGCAAACGCCACCGCCGCAATTGAAGAGCATGTCGGCTGCTCCAAGTCAAATTCCGGGTTGGGTGGCCCCGATCCACCGGGAAGGTGTCGATAATGGTTCACCCCGATGATGAGCGCGTGTGTCCGCGCAGTTTGCCCCGGCGAAATTGATTTGCCAAGAGTTCCATCTCGTTCACTGTCGTATAAGGTCATGACTTAGGTCCGTGATTTGCTCGTAATGCGGGTTCGGACAGACGCCGCTCAGGTCACGCGCTGAACGCGAACTCGCAACTTCGCTGAATCCGACGTTACGGGACAGCTCTCCATGTTGATGTAGTCACCGCGAGTAATGTGCCCGTCTCCGTCGAGGTCCAGGAGCACGCTAACCGTAACGCCAGGCCCCCTCGCTGACTCACTGATGGCCACCGAAAAGTGCAACGGCTTCCCTCGCGCGGGATCGTATGAGATGCCCGTTTGAATATGTCTAGCCAAGATTCGAGCCGGGACATCAGCCTCCCGCGTATCCTGTAGTTCGACAATAAGAGTGGCGTCCGAAAACGAAGGTACATCCGTGGGAAGCAGAACCTCGCCTTCGATCAGCGCCACCTCTGTTCTCCAACATCACAAGCCTGCGTTCTAATAGATCGCTTTAACTGCCGCGATATCTCCATCGCTAAGGGCATTCCGTTGTCCTATCGTCACTCCAGACTTCACAATAATCGTCGGCTTGTTTGGATCCTTGGCAAATGCATTGGCCGGATAATGCATGATTGAACCGAAATCATATTCGCCCACGTCGTCTCCATCAGTCACGTGTTGGAGGAAATTATGCTCCAGACCCGGGATGATGTTATCCCACGCAATCGTGACGTGCGAATCTCGGTCGATCCTGCTCTGTTCGTGCCAGAGTCCAATGGTGTGCCCGATCTCGTGAATCGCGTTTCCCTTTGTGCAGTACGATCCTAGATTCACGTACTGAACGCCGCCCTGCATCCCCACGTATGAGCTACAACCATCCGAAGGTCGAAAGATCACGTAATCCTTTTCGCTAGTACGGCGTGCAAATGTCAGTTTCGTGTTCTCCTGCCAATGCGCTATAGCCTGGGTCACGCGTTCAGGGTTGGGGAGGTCCGGTTGAATCTGATAGGGGATTCTTCGCCCTGGCCAGCGGTGCCCTTTGATTACCGACCCCAGGGTCTCGATACCTGCCACTGCAGCCTGACGCGCAGTTTCGACGCTTTCCAAAGTGCCGAGGATGATGTCTCCCTCGAACACCGCACTGCCGTTTATAGCCGAGTACTGGACGCCGAAATTCTTGAACCGATATCCTGAAATGACCGCCACTTTGGGCACTGCAGTGGAACGAAATTCCCCCGAGCCAATCACTGCATTGTCTGCCATTGAGTGTCGCCTCCGCATAGTCGTTGTCATGTAGCGGTAGCCATTCCGGCAATATAAACCTGGCTATCCGCAGTCCGGTTCTCGCCAACCATTCGGGTGAAATGCAAAGACGCGACAGACGAACGGAAACTTCATGAGGAACCTGCTGACGCATCAGTCCTGCGCTTCGTCCAACGCATGCCGTCGCCCCGACCTGGTTACAGGGCCGCGCGCACCAGAGGTGCATAACCGGATCTGCTCGCGAGTCCGGTACACAACAACTGGCACTTCAAAAAAGCTCTAAGTTCTCTGGGGATCGTCGACGGGTAGAAGCCCCCTCGGATGTGAAGCTTGGTGCAAGCATCACTCTTCCGTCCGCCGAACTCAGGAACAATGTATGCCGTGCATTTTGCGGTGTCAAGAGAGAAGCTTCCTAGTGAAGACTTGCCGTGCTAGGCAAAGCGAGCATTAAGTAATAAGCGTACATCCTAATCACTTGCCCCACACGTGTGTCGTAAGAAATGCAAACATTTGAGGAAAGTCTCTCCCCCAAACAGTGAACCGCAGGCGAAAGCCCCTGGATCGGGCGCTAGCATCGATGGCACTTCAGGCACAGCGACCGGAAGCTGTGGCCGATTCCCACGGGCCCCGATTGCTGTTCGCTCAGTCCTTTTTTCATCGCCTATTCCCGCATTTTGCAGTACTTCTCTGTCCCGCAAACTAGGATCTGAGTGCGGCCGACGCCTTGACATGGCGAGAGAGGAAGCTTATGTTTTACGCGATTCCGGCGGATAGGAGATGATCTCCGTCATGAGCTTCTCATCCGAGAGGCTTCTACGCGCCGATTTCCCCAAGCAAAGGGTCCGGGTGTTGCGAGTCACAACGTTTTCAGACCAACAGGCCACAGAGAAAAATATGGGTGGGACGTAGGAGGCCAACATGACATGCCGACTTGGAACTCTACTGACTGTGTTTTGTCTCGCGTATGCCGCACAGGCCCAGCAACCGACTGTGACGCTGGAACTGATCCCCAGTGGAATTCTGGATCATCGTCAAGCACAACTCTATATTACTGTCGAATCACCGCAGGAATTGAACAATGCAGCACTTGAAATTCATGGGTCCACGGACTTCATAATTACTCCATCCACGATCACTCTTCCAGCGGTGACGCGAAGCGTGATTGAAAATGTGACAGTGAGCCTTGTCAATCCGCAGCTGCTGGCAGGCGATCAAGGTCTGACCGTTACTCTCTCTCAGTCGAATGACCCTGCAACGCGCAAGATATTGGTCAGCAAACTAGTGAAGTTTGCCTACACCCCAGAAATTTCTCTTCGCACGTTCTTTCTGTTTGCCGTGGTCGGTGTGGTGATCGGATATTGGGTAAGGCTCATTGTAAGAGTCCTGGGTTCGATGGAGCCTCCTCTTGCGGACGCCGTGGAAGGTGCGGCTCAAACAGGCCCCATCACTAAGTTTGTCAAGGGGCATTACTATACAGTGGACTTCTTAGTCACCCTGGCCCTGGCTTTTGTTGTATTGGCGACTTTTATCCAAGGCGGGCGCCCACCGCAAGCTGGTGCCGCATGGTATGGGGCATTGGCAACCGGCGTCGGCATTGGTTTGTTTACAAATAGCGAGCTACTTACACGTCTGAAGAAATAGTAATCTCAATACCGGCAGAAAAGCCGAAAAACCGTAGCCGGCCGTAGAATCCATGGTGGTTCAGGAATTCCGCTTCAGAGGCTTAACTACCCCCACAAAACTGGAGGCCCTGTATGCCCGGACCCCGTTCTCACGGACTCCCAAGCCCCGGTGTTTGCGCCGTGATTGTCATTGCCATGTTGGCGATGATTATTATTCCCACGGCCATTACACTGCGAACTGTCCAAGCCCCCGGTCCGCTGTTGCCTGTCAACCAGAACTCCACGCCGCACGGCTACACCTTGAGCCTTTTGCTGTTCATCTTTCCCATCGCGTTCATCGCAGGATGGTTTCTGCCCAGTGAGGGTTTGCACATTCCACAGCGCGCCTTCTGGTGGACACTTGCCATCCTCGTTCCGCTAGGCTTCTTGCTCGACTTCGTTTTCGCGCAGTGGTTCTTCGACTATCCCAACGTAGGAGCGACCCTGGGTATCCGTGCTCCCGCTTTCGGCAGACCCGTTCCCGTTGAGGAATATGTTTTCTACCTGACTGGATTCCTCGCAGTTCTTCTTCTATACGTGTGGCTCGGCGAGTTCTGGCTGGCGGCCTACAATGTGCTTGACTATCCCAGCGAAGCCCGCAAGGTGCGCCGCCTGCTGCATTTCCATCCCACCTCTCTCATCCTCGCTGTGGTCCTGATTGGAGCTGCATGGTTCTACAAGAAGCATCTTGCCCTTCCAGAGGACCAGGCAGGCTTTCCCGGCTATTTCACTTTTCTCGTCACCGGAGCCCTGCTTCCAGCAGTGAGTTTTTTCCCGGTCGCGCGGCGCTTCATCAACTGGCGCGCACTCAGCCTCACGCTTTTCTTTATGCTGCTCGTCAGCATGCTCTGGGAAGCCACGCTGGCCGTCCCCTACAACTGGTGGAACTTCCAGCACCGTCAGATGATGGGTCTTTTTATCGGAGCTTGGTCCCGCCTGCCAATCGAAGAAGTTTGTGTCTGGATCGCCGTTACCTACGCCACGGCTATCGTCTTTGAAGTGGTAAAAGTCTGGTTGGCATCAGAGCGCTCCGTACGCGACGCCCTGCTGGGTACGACCCAGCCAGAGAAACTGGGGCGCCAGTCCGGCCCAACAGAACCCGGAATCTCCTAAAGGCAAAATCTTTCCCGTAATCTTTGATCGGTTCCGCTGGTTGCGCAGGCAGGATTTGCGCCTGCGTCTAGAGGCTATGAGAAGTACGTGTGCAGCCGGTTTTCATCGAAGGAAGGAGTACGAATCGTGTTTGAAGAACTAATGCCGTTACTTACACAGCGCGTGTTGGTCGTGACCTTGTCCCGAGTCAGCGCGGAGGAGATTTGCGTCAACGTTATCCCGAAGCCGCTGAAATCTGATCAGCCGGATCATGGTGCGGCGCTTACCACGCCGCTCAGCGTCACCGGCACTCCCAAAGAGCTTGACCAACAACTACCACGACAACTGGTGGAGTTTGTGGAGACCCACCTGGGGCTGTCCTCAACCTTGAAGAGTGCGAAAGAACAGATGGAGGCTGCTGCCAAAGCAGCAAGGGATGCAGCCAGGAAATCAACGGACTCGAAATCCAAGAGCGGGTCCAGCAGGAGTGCGACTCCAAGCCCGGCGCAAGTGCAGACAGAGACGGGCACGAAAGAAAGCTCAGATGATTCACAATCGAGTCCCGAGCTAAACCATGCACTGACTGCGGGCACTGGGGGCGGAGGCATTGGCGCGAGTACCGGAAGCCTGTTTGACCTTGAACTGAAGAACGGCGAGTGAAGGTTGGCCGACTGCCCGGTCCGCGTCCTATTGCTGCTTCCGGCGGCGGGAGATCATCCTTGAAAGGAGTAGTCATGGAAGTACACGTTCTGGCACGAGAATTTCTCTACAACGGGGTGAAGCTGCCTGATACTACCCCCACGATGACCCCTGAACAGGTCAGAGAGACGTACACGCACTTGTATCCAGAAATAGCTACGGCTGCTGTTGAGGGGCCTGAAACGGTTTCCGGCAAACTGGTTTACAAGTTTGTTCGCGCGATCGGAGCAAAAGGGTGACGCGCCACAGAAAGGCTGCCCCGTAGAAAAAAACGACAGCATTCTAGCTTTGAACATAGAACAAGCCGCCGTCTCAGGGCGATTTGATGTTGCCGACGGCGGCTTGACCCTCAAGCCGGCTTCTCCGGCTCATTCATCGCAGACCGAAAGCCACGAATCCTTTCTCCCAAACTCTTGCCAGAGCGCAGAGTTTATTACGCAACTTGCAGCACTATCTTGCCGCGTGCGTGCCCCGTCTCGCTGAGTTCTTGGGCGCGTCTGGCTTCCGACAGAGGCAGGACAGTTTCGACTATTGATTTCACTTTTCCTGAATCCACGAGCTTCGCGATTTCGGCCAACTCTGCTGCGTTCGGCTGGACGAAAACGTAGCCTGATCGCACTCCGTGGTTCGCGGCTTCTTCTGCCGAAGGTGGGGAAATAATGGAAACGAGGATTCCGCCTTTCTTCAGCACTTGCCACGAACGTTGCTGGGTGTCCCCGCCCATCGTGTCGAATACTACGTCCACGTCGTGGGCTACATCCTCGAATCGCGTCTTCTCGTAAGCTATGGGTTCATCGACCCCCAATTCTCGAAGGAACCGTTGATTATGCGCCGATGCTGTCCCGATGACATACGCTCCCTTCCACTTCGCGAGTTGCACGGCGAAGCTGCCCACGCCCCCGGCTGCGGCGTGGATCAGAATTCTCTGACCTGCCTTCAGACCCGCCACATCGAATAGCACCTGCCATGCGGTCAGGCCCGCCAAAGGAATGGCAGCAGCATGCACGTGGTCAACCGACCCTGGCTTAAGCGCCGCCTCCGATTCCCTCACCACGATATATTCCGCGTAAGCGCCGTTACGAGCGATGTCCGGCCGGGCGTAAACCGCATCCCCTTTTCTGAATTTCGTCACACCGGGGCCTGTCGCTTCGACGACTCCCGAAACGTCCCAACCCGGAATGAAAGGCAGCGGATACGGGATGCGGTCTTTCAAATAGCCTGCGCGGACTTTCCAGTCCACAGGGTTTACGGCCGCAGCATGGATTTTTATCAACAATTCACCGGAGCCCGGTGTGGGGCGTGGCGCATCTTCGAACCGGAGCACTTCCGGCCCGCCGTAGTTGTGGATTCGCACTGCTTTCATATTTTCCATTTCGCGCATCTCCTTGGAAGACATTATGAATCAAGACCACAGGGTGAAGTCCAAGATGTTCTGCGCAAATGCCTGTTGAAGCTCGCTCTTAGCATCCGGTCCAGCTCTTGGTGCAACATCACGATTTTTGCAGAACGCACGCGATCGTCAAGCAGGGCCGAAGCAAACAAAAACGACGGTTGTAGCAGTGTTTGGATCTGCAGATCAACCAACTGGTGACCTTCACGTTTGACGGCGGAGGCTGGGTGCGTCATTCCACGGTTCCTCGGCGTGGCTGTGGCTTGCACACAGCAGACTGCCCAGCACGCAAATCACACCCGACCCGCGTGTGCACTCAGCTACATTGCGATTTCCGATTCCAGTGACAACTAGAGGTGCATCAATGCGCAACCGCGCTGTACAAGCTTCCACAGCTCGCCGGCCAGAGGGACATGATAAAGGGGACTCCCATGAACCGGGCGAAGCGAGCCGCCGCAACCTGCCGAACCATCGATGAAGAGGCGAAGCGAGTCCTGAGAGCGTTGGAAGAAGCCATGCACGGCCCTTTCAATACGAACGATCCGATCATGGAGCAACTAAGACAATGTCCAGAAGCCTTCAAAGTCGGCGAGATTCTCGGCAAGGCGTTCGACTCGCTCAAGTACGTTCAAGAGGGAGCCGAACTAGGAGACCGATACCTACCGCCCGGCGGCGCAGTTCTCCCTCCGCTCGTGTGATCGGGCTGCCGCTGGAGGTCGCCTTCCCAAGACTCAAGGGAATTCGATTGCGGTACTGCACGAAGTGGGATGAAGGACCGGCCGCCGTTCTGGGCATGAGCCTGTTACGGTTGGGAATTTGCCAGCCCAACGACTGGTCAGGCAGCGCGGTGGACTTCGTCGAACGCGGCTTCAGAAGGTTTTGCTCCCAGAATCGCGCGGTGGATGCGAAGAGAGTCTGGGTGGGCGACATGCGCATTACGGACAGCCTTTTCGATCTGACCGAGCAAGCACGAAATCAGGTTGAAGCTGAAAGAGAAGGGATGACCGATCATTTGTATCTGGTCGGCGACTTCGAAGCGGCTGCTTCCATTCCAATTGGTGCGACGCTCGCCCGCCTCGAAACCGAGCATGGTATCCTGCCGGCCGCTTTTTACCAGGTCTTCACCACTAATCTGTATAAATGGATGCGCGTGTATGACTATCTCGATGCCCAGGAGCACGCCGAGATGTGGATGGAGGGTCTGGAGAATGAGGAGTTGGAAGCATCGATCTATCGCAAAGTGGATATGGAGATTCCCGCCTGCATCAAGAGGCGCTCTAAGACGCTCAAATACGGGCGAGCCAGATCCTTCCTTGAAGAGATCCGGCCGCATACAAGCGTGGCTCGCGAGCTTATCCGGCACCTGCTCGAGATGGATGCTGACGGTCAAGGGCAGGAGCACGCGTGGCCCGGCCAGATCAGTGACAAGAACGTACCCGGCATTGACGCCTGGCTCATGGATGCCGAGTATTCCCGGCCGGGATGTCTGATCACCTGGTACGAGAATGATGCGATCAACGCCTGCTTCGATGAAGAGGCGCAGCACATGGGCGAAAACGGTCCTTGCCAGCCGAATGTTGCCCTCCCTATCCACCTGGACAAACCAAACAAAGAGCTAGATGAAGAAGTGCGGCGGGTCTTCGATCACGCCGGCGCGATGCTCCGCTCGTTGGCTTCCGCTGCCAAGATCGTCGAACTCGTCAGGGACCTCTACGATGAATATCTCCGTGAACATCGGCTCAAGTCAGGACTTCCGGTTGAGCCGGGCGCTGCTGGTCTACGGGAAGAGCAGCTATGACGGCTACCCGTATCGCCATCCTTTTGCAACTCTCCACGAAGTAATCCATGACGGCGAGGTGGCACAACTAGCGGAAGGCCACTTGATGACGCCGCAGATGCTGATCGACCTGATGGCCGGTCTGGGAAGGTCGGTTCCAGCCGAGATCTTGCCGGCGCGTGTGCTGGTGCGCACGGCAGAAATGATCGTGTGGTGGAGTCCAGCCCGCGAGCGCACGATGTTCTTCAGCGATCGCGGCGACAATCCTGCGTTGAAGAACATGAATGGCAAGCTCTATCCCCACCCGTCTCTGGCGTTCAAAGCTTGCGGACTCATTTGTGGGTCCGTGCGCTCGCCAAAGGCGAACGGCCAACAGCGGATACCAAGCTGAGTATGGCTCCATACTGGAACTGTTACGACAACGGCGTGTGTTGCACCGGGAGCATGAGGATTCCGCAGGAGAAATCGGTCACGGCCATTGACTTGTGGGAAGAGTCATTCTTCCAGAGCGAATTCACCCACGCCTCCGGAGTTCGCAAACACGTCCGGTTTCGGGGTGGCTTCCTGGCGATGTGGCAATCCCTGGCGGGACAAAAAGCGTTTCCAGAGAAGTACCTGGTGAAGCTGCCGCAGACGCTCGCGGAATTCGTGAGGGACGATGACCACAGCTATCGAAACGACAATCGGCACGAAGACTGAACATCAGATTCCTGGTGCACTGCTGCAGAAGAAGGTTTGCGTCACCGTAGTCGGTTGCGGTGGGACGGGAAGCGCCGTTGCCGCCGGATTGCCGTATCTGCACCAGGCCATGGTGGCGTTAGGGCATCCGCATGGGCTGGATGTGACCCTCGTCGACGGCGACAGGATTTCCCGCACCAACTGCGTCCGCCAGCCTTTCAGTGAGAGTGAGATCGGACTGCATAAGGCGACGGTACTCGCCACGCGGATCAATCTGTTTTGGGGCCTGGGGTGGAAAGGAGTGGCGCACTTCGTCGATGAAGGTTGGAGCCAGGAAACCGACATTCTGATCGGCTGCGTGGATTCTCGCGCCGCCCGAAACGCAATGACCCGCACGCAAACCTACTGGAATTGTCGTTATTGGCTGGATCTGGGCAACAATGCCGATAGCGGCCAGTTCGTCCTCGGCCAGCCGGAAAACCAGAGAAACAAAGAGCGAGATTTGCGTTTGCCGACGGCTTCCGAACTTTTTCCTGAACTCATTAACCCGAGGCTCGACAAAAAAGACAGACTCCCCCCGTGTAGCGCATTAGAAGCGTTGGAGCGGCAGGAGCCGTTTGTGAACCAGACACTCGCCTACCAGGCGCTGGCGATGCTTGCTCGGCTATTCCGCCATGGGAGGCTCTCGTATCATGGCGGCTTCATGAATCTGCGCACGGGTCGCACCACCTCGCTCCCTGTCGATCCGGCCCTGTGGCAACGGATGAGGACGCAGTCATCAGATTCCGAATATCGCAAGAACAAAAGGCGGAAAGGTGGTTAAGCAATGAGCCAAAATTTTCGGCCCGTAAAAGAAATATGGAATATGCACTCCTCCTGCTTCGTTGAACCTGGAGAGTTGATTGCGCTGCTTCACGACCTTGCCGGCAGAGTGGGCACGGCCAGCGACGAACATGAATACGGAGACAACGAGGCAGTCTGGCTCGAAGACGGCAAAAAGGTTCTGGACTACATAGAAGCCGATGAGCGCTTCAATGCCGCCAGTTTTAAAGACAGCATGGAAGAACAAGGTGTAGCCATCAGCAACAATGACTTGAGCACTCTGATCGACAATATGAGGAGCCTAGTAAAACAGTGGCGAAGTTCGATCGGAGAACACGGAGAGCTGGTGTTCTACATCGATGCTTGTTGAACCCAGCAGACGTGACATTCCACTGACAAGTATGTCAGTTTGGCTGGATGCTGTGATTCACCAGAGCCACGCCATAAGTTTCGTCGGCGAGTAGCTTTTAGGGCGATGGTGCGACTAGATTGAATGGCGGTGGGAGCGGGATTCGGACCCGCAAAACCCCGCTAAGAGTTTGGCTGCTTCGTAGGCAGCTGGACTTGCCAATGTACCAACCCCACCACATTATGCGTGGCGAAGTCGGGAAACTCAGAACCAATTGGCGAGTTTCAGGAAGTCCACTGGAATCAGCCACTTACCGAGAGCGCTTAGACAGTGAAGTTGGCGTTGTTCCATGGACCCAAGCAAGCTCGATTTAGCGCGTCCGGCGGAGGGGGCGACTTGATCTCATTCAGCGCATTACGGGCCCTGCCCGTGCCCGATGCCGCTTTTACAAATCAAAGGAAGTTCGACCGGGCGGCGTTGCCGAGATGCTACCTGTCCGAGATCGAAGGTATGTGCTGGAAGGAGCTCCCTAAAGCCAGAGATTTGGAGACGGAGATTCCATCATTCCATCCGATCGGACTGCCAGGTTGCTGGAGCCGTGGCGCACAGTCCCGCGCGGGACAGACTCCGTTTCAACGGTCTATGTCAGAAATCCGCTCATCTAGAAATCAGATCCGCAAAGGCAAAATGATCGCGAACCACAGTCACGCCCACTGAAATCGAGAGAGCAGCATTCAACATGGGCCCCGCGTATACAAAGGAGTGAAACTCCCCGCGTTCACCGCAGGGATCCGTTCCATCGGGTAGCGCCGAAAGAAACGTCTGATCGAACTCGCGGCCTGCAAAGGATTGCTCGAGCTTCCTTGTGTCGATACAAGTCAACTTCGCTCGTACTCCGGATGCGATCATCTCCTGCGCCAGATCCCACGTCGGCAGCCCCCACACGGGAAATATCGGTTCTAGTCCCGTGCCTTTCATTTGCTTTTCCCGGTAGGCACGTACATCCTCGAGGAAGAGATCGCCAAACGCAACTCCTTCGATTCCTTCCGCGACTGCCTTGGCACAGGTTTGAGCCATCAGCGACTCATACTGCTCGTTGGGACATGGCCAAGGCAAGGGAACGGCCCAGAGCGGAAGTCCGGCAGCCGCAGCTTGCTGTTCGACCAGTTCTCGTCGAACGGCATGCATGGCAACGCGGCCCGCGGCTTCGTTGAAGGTAGTCAGCAATCCTGCAATTTCATACTCTGCGCGCTGCCGGAGAACATGAAGGCTCCATGCACTGTCTTTGCCGCTGCTCCAGGAGAGAAGAATGCGCTTCATGGCCGATTGCCCACGCGAAGCCCCACGGGTGGTTGGCGGACGGGTGCCGCCGACTTTCTTGCGAGCTTAGTCTGGCGGAAGAGATATTCCATAGCCAGAATTCCTTCTGCGATCCTCGGACCCGGACGCGAAAAGTGGCTGCTTGCATCCATCGCAAATACGTTGCGGTTCCGCACGGCCTTGAGCGAATACCACTCCGCTGGAAATGGTACTTCCTTGAGCTCTTTTTGAACCTCGTGCACATGATAGCCACAGGGCATGGCAAGGATCAGATCGGGATCACTGTCCACTACAGTTTGCCAGCTGAATCAGAGATGGATAGCCTACGATCATTTGCTTACTTGTTCAGAGCCACCACAGCGACCTTGTTTACTCCACTGCATGCCAGATACAGCCGCCGATCGGGAGTTGCCACCATGTTGCGGACTACGCCGCCCCCGGATGGAATCGGCTTCATACTGAAGGTCTCCGATACAGGGTCGAACCGGACCAAGCTATTGGGCTTCACACCCGATTCGCTATACCAGACCTCGCCATCGTTTGTGATCGCGATTCCATACGGTTCTGACTCCGAGCCGCCCGGCGACAACCATTCCTTGAGCAGCTTTCCGCCAGACGGGTCGAAGTGTCCCAGATACCCGCGGGCGAAGTCGGAATAATAAATCGTACCGTCCGGCGCCAGCGCGATCCGCCGCGGGCGCGCACTCGCCGCCGGCAAGGTGTATTCGCGGATCTTCATTGTGCTCGGGTCAATACTGGCCAGCTTGTTGGTACCGAACTCGCAGAAGAAGGGCGTGTTGTCCTGCAAGATCACAATGCCGTAGGGCACAGCATGCGGAGTCGGTGATTTGGTCAGAGTCATCTTGCCGGTTTTCGGATCGAGACGCCCGATATAGTTTGTCTCTTCGTTCGTAAACCACAGAATGCCATTTTGGTCGAATACAGGCGTGTGCGGGTCGATTTTGGTGCCATCGGCCGGGCGATACTCGGCGATCTCGCCAGTCTTCGGATCGAGCTTGCCGACGTAACCCCCGGAGATCGCGGTGAACCAGATGTTGCCGTCTTTATCGGCGACCAGCCCGTGCGGACCGGAATTGGGTGTCTTCAAGGAATACTCCTTAAATTCTCCGGTCTTCGGATCGAGTCGACCCAGCTTGTTCGCCCCCTGTCCGGTGTACCAAAGCGAGCCGTCAGGCGCGAGTGCTGGATCGTGCGGCCGCGACTGCGGCGTCGGTACCTCGTATTCCTGGATCTGTACGTCCAGCATTCCCACCGTCGTGGAGCCAGCAAGCGTGGCGGCTAGCGTGAACAAGCACAGTTTGAGTAGAGACATGGCCGGTCTCCTTCGCAGAAAATTGTAGTCCTTCGTTGCGGGTCTTTCCCCGTTGGCATCGCTGTTCGCGATCCCGCAGACCTTCAGTACTGACGTGGGCGGGATGGAGTGTTGCAGGATTCGCACATGGGGATGCAGCGAGCGAAGGAAAGCTAAAAGTGCTGTTGGGCCGGGCGCGCGCGCACATCGCGAGTGTATTGGTGGGGGTCGATGATAATTTTTTTGTCATCGAAAACCGAGCGAGGAAGTGAGAGAGATCGAAGTCAAGGAGTCAAGGAGAACGGAAAAAGCGCCGAGCGGCGTCTCAGGGCTTTGGGGTCTTACGATTCGGGTCCGGGCTTCGCGCGGGGGCGGCCCGAGGGGGCGAGGCACATCAGGAGGCTCGATATCCGAATAACTTTCGGCACTCGAGTCTCAAAAAATTGTCGAAGACGGGAATGTGATGGCCGCCCTTTTCAAGGACGAATTTGCATGAAATCAGACAGGCGCGCCATTTGAATTCCTCGGTACCGTGTTTCTTGCCGTAGGCGGTGATATCTTCTTGGGAAACGCCAAATACCACCGCGCCTATTTTGGACCAGACGCAGGCACCGGCGCACATCGCACAAGGTTCGTGCGTGGAATACAAGACGAAATCCGGTAGATACCGGCCGTAGCCGGAGGAGACATATTTCAGGGTTTCAAGCTCCACATGCTTGATGGATGAACCCGAAGTTTTTACCCGGTTGCCGGCTGACGCGATAACCACTTCGCGTTTCCCAATAAGACGCGTGATGACCGCACCGATAGGATAGTCGCCCCGGTCGCGGGCGCGCTTTGCCTCCGCGATCGCAAGCTGCATAAACTTTTTCTTCGGTTTGTAGGTGGGAGGAATCATTGTTTCTCCCGAGTCCGAAGGTCCTAGGCTGCTTTCTTCGCACGGACCTTTGCCCATCGTGCCCGCTGTGCCGCCGCGATCTTCCTACGGGCTGATGCTGACATCGTGCGCTTCGGTTTCGGCGCGTGATCTTTCGCCTTTGCCCATCGCGCTTTCTGCGCGAGGCTCATCCGCTTGCGAGCCGACGCTGACACAGTGTGCCCCGGTTTCGTGTGGGAACTTCTACCGTTCAACTTGCCAAGAACCGAAAGGGCGGCATCAACGTGCCTAAGCCGGTCTACCAGATTCGTTCGCTCTGCCCTCAACTCCGACACAAAAGACGCCAGCCCCGTTAGATTTGCCATGAATTTCCCCCTCAGCAAGGGATTCTAATTGATCGGCTCAGCTGAACGACTGGTGCCACCGTGAAAGAGCAGGAACTTTGGAGGAGTCGAGATCCGAAAAACCGAACGCCGCAGGGCGCAAAGAGGACCTTGAATCCGCCATTCATCGCCCGAAGCTCGGTCATAGTCAGAATTTTCTGCGATCCCTCTGTTTGGTTGCGGACGACTCCTCATGGATGATGATGGGTTTGCCTTCGGCGAAGTTCTTTCAGCTCATCGAAACAGGGAGCACACTGTCTGATGTGAGCCAATGTGGAAGGGGAGTGGACGGCTTCGGGCTCGGCCGCTAGTTTCCGGAGGACGGAAGGTCCGGGACAGTTGATCCGCTGCGGGTTGGGATGGTCTTGGTGCACAACCCGGTCGAATGCCTCAAATAGCTCGTGCTCCAGATCCATTAATTCAATCATCCTGTCTGAATCGAGTGAGTTCACAACGATGATGCTTCCGCGGGCGATCCTATCGTACAACTCTTCTTGGGGCAAAACCGAGGCTGTTTTTCAACAGCCGGACCAGAAATTGAAGCTCCTGTAGTAGGACGCAACCGGAAACTTCTCGCCCGACGGTTACAGTCGGCCGGCTTAGCGCATGTCTCCTATGGGGATTCACTCGACCGGGCTCGAAAATGAAAAATTCCGCCTCACGGGTGAGACACATTTCCGTCTCGCTGCCATGTATAGATAGAAGGGACTGTGGGGTCTGGATTCCAGATCATGATCCGACATGGAGGAAGCCAACCAGTCGAGGAAGCGCCGTGTCTTCCGTTGGTCAGGGGCAGCAAGAGAGACCGCCAGAGCCTACCTGCATGCAAGGAAGCACTCGGAAGAATCCCGGCAAGGCATCCCAACCGATCTGAGAGCTCTCATCGCGCACCTCGTTGAAGTCTCTGGAAACCCCAGAGACGCTTGTTGGAGATTCGTGCGCCAGTTCGGTATTCGAGAGAAGCAATCGTATCGGCCGTGGACCAATAAGGAGCAACAGAAGTTGCTCGACTTGATCGCGTCGCATCCCCTGCATGAAGTGACGCTCCTGCTCCGTCGTTCGCCGGCCTCGGTCCACTCCATGCTGCGGCGGCTGGGTGCGAATGCTCGCATCGGTCAGGATTGGTTCACGAAATACACTCTGGCAGAGGCTCTTCATGTTCGTGCTGAAGAGGTGCAAAAGTGGATTGACCGGGGATGGCTCAAATGCCGAACCGTCGAGACCGGGAGGCTCAAGAAGGAAATCATTGATGCAGCCGATTTCTGTGAGTTCTGCAAGCGCCATCGTGCTGAAATTGTCGGACGAAGGTTGAACTCTGACCGGCTGAGCTTTGTCCAGACCTTTGTGTTTCCTCCCAGCCATATGGAACTTCTGCCGGTGAGAGAAGCCAAGAAAGAACAAGCTGAGTACGAGGCACTAATGAAAGAGGAAGCTGAGCGGGCGGAGCACGAGGAGAGAGACAAAGGCCTCAGCATCTCAGCGTAGAGGCGGATACGTCAGGCAAACATGCCACTTCCATACGCTGCCGCTCGATTTTCGGCGTACTCATCCTTGTGCTTGGCTGGAACAGCGGGTCCCTGCGACGTTTTGCCGCCTGCCGCCGCAGAACTGTACCACGCAGCCACGAATTCCAATTGGCTTTACGAAGAGCCCGATGCGGGTGAGTTTCGCCCCAACTGGGCTGGAGATAAGGAGTCAGTGAACATGGTTGCATTATTCCCACTTGGGCAGGTTGTGGCCACGCCAGGGGCGCTAGGTGCACTCGAGAGAGCGAAGCAGCCGGCTACCTGCTTCTTGGATCGTCACGCAATCGGGGACTGGGGTGAACTGGACCAAAGCGATGTCGCAGAGAACGAGTCCAGCCTGATTCACGGGTTTCGGCTGCTGAGCAGCTACCAGACGGACGCTGGCGAGAAGTTATGGATAATCACCGAAGCGGACCGGTCCGCAACCACTCTGCTGTTGCCAGAGGAGTATTGACGAGTTGCACCAAGGATGCCTTTCGCCAAGTTTGCACAGGTGCGTGAGTACGAACCGTGTTTGAAGAACTGATGCCATTACTCGCACAGCGCGTGTTGGTCGTGACCTTGTCCCGCCGCGTAACCAAATGCCGAGATCCCGGCGTCATCAAGTCTCTTCTGGATAGGCGGGCCTTGAATCTCCTTGAGAGACACAATGGTCAATGCGATGTCTCTGTTTTCCGTCAATGTGGAGCTTCCGCTTCACATCTCGTATTTCCCGCCAAAAGCCGTTGCGAGCCGTGGCCACCGATATTCCGAGCAATTGGGCGACTCCCTCCCAATCGTAGCCGGCGACTCTGAGAGCCAAGATGGTGCTGTTTCGTTCACTGAGTTTTCGAACGACGTTTTCCAGATCCAATCGCGCGTCTACTTGACGGCTCCAACCATGGTCTACGGCACGACTCGACAGCTCAATCGCCCCACCAGCCGGCTCAACGCGACTGGACTTGGTGGCGAGTCGCCGAAGCGCCCGCGAGAAAGCCAGCAAAAGCAGTCCGTTCTTTCGCGATGACTGGGGAGCCCCGATGCGGTCCAGGTAGCGAGAAACCTGCGCAACGGAGTCTTCCATCAGATCGGCGGCTTGCGCGGGATCGGTAAGAAGCGCATGCGTCCGGCGGCATGCTTCTTTCCAGACTTCATGCGCTGCAGATCGCACATCAGTCCGGATTTGCCTACCCTTACGATCGACTTCTTGATCCCACCAAGAAAGAATTCTGTCTGGCCTTCCCATACTGCACCCTTAAGTAAAGACGAAGGGCTAGAAGAAAACACCTCCGGGCCAGGCGGAGGCAGCAGACTTCGAGCGTGACGACAACAGGCTGCGGCGGGATGTCATCACGCGGCAGCCGTTGGCTCGCCCTCTGATCTGCAAGCAGATCGCGAGGGCTTGTTGCGGGTGGCAGGCAGCGTGGAAAGGACGATTCCGCAGCGGTCGGGAAACCGGACAAAACCCCGCTCTGTAATGTGATTTGAGGGTATTTCCGCGCGCCGGAAAAGGTCGCTTGGAGCGCGGGGCCTCGTCTGAAAACTGCGCTGCTGCGGCTCGATTGCCGGTCCATTGCGAAACTCCTGCCCAATACCGGTTTGCTGGTCAAAAGAAATCGTGCATTTCTAAAGACTTGTCAGGGGCGGCCGTACAGCTCCTTTAATTGGAGCCTCAGTCGCCCTGCCGTTGCTGTCTCCCCACCTACCCCACGATTGCACGTACGCCGTCGTCCGACGTCAAAGGATGAGAACCATCGTGGCGTACTTCCATCCCTGGGTGGTGATTTTTCTTTTCCCCGGTCGGAATTTCGGACAGCGGGGGCGTGAAAGAGAGAGCATCGTCAGAGCACGCAATCAGTCAGTTGGCTGCGAATCGAGGGCGAGCGTTCGACCAACGCATCTGCTTGAGGAACGGTATCCATCCTGAAGTGGGGATGAACGGAGAATATAGGGTGGCAGTGCGGAGAGTCGGCTTATGAGCTTACTGGGCGAAACTCTGGGGATTTCACCTGGAGCAAATGGTACGCCTCGTCCATCGTACGAACCACCTGCAAGTCAGGGCGAGTCTTTTCGCTAAGTATCTGAAACATGCGCGCCATTCCGTAAATGAAATCTTTCGGAGTCACCAAGACCAGCATGTATCCGGACCGGAATACGGGCGGAGCCGCTGCCACTTGCTTTATAGCGTCGCCCGAAACTTCAAACCCTGTCACCCCCGAGAAGTCAAGAATCCCGCGACTCGGCGGATGGGACGCCATATACTTTGCCGCTAGCGCGTAGAGATCCAACAGAATCCCGCGGGTCATTCGGCCGTCCATAGTCCCGCGCAGGATGTTGTTCCTTGCGTCGAAATCCACCACAATCGCCACAGAGAGCCTCGCCGCAACATTCTAGTCTAGCAGTCATTTCAAACGTCTCAGTTGCTTGAGCGCCGTTCGTATTCCGGCAGGTCTTCTGATACGGCCAGAACGCATGTCTGGCCTTCAAACTGAATTTTGTCCGCGGAATAAGCCGTGGTCTTGATCTCGCCGGACTTTGTCCTAAGCCGGGTGATGACATTCCGAATGGGACCGCGCTGGAGTTGCGCGATCATCAGCTTGCGGTCTGACGGATCTTCCCAAATCCTCAGTTCATGGACTGTGCGGCCGAGTACGTCTGCCCGGGAATAGCCGTACCGGAGCTCGAAAGCAGTGTTTACATCCAGAAACCGTCCTTCTGTCACGGTTGTAATCGAGAACGGGACCGGGCTCGAACGAAAGACCTTCTGGAACTTGTCCTCTGAAACTCGGCGTCCCTCCTCCGATTGCAACAGCGCCGCATGGGTCTGGCGAAGGTCCTCGATCCGCTTTTCCAGTGCCTCCCCATAAATCGCAGCACGTTCGTAAAGACGGGAATTCTGGATGGCTGCTGCTGCAGGGATGGCCAACAATTCTGCCCGACGGAGATGGTCCTGAGTGAAGCGGTTCGGTTCCGTGTGGCCAACGGAAAGAAATCCAAGGTACTGCCCGGACGCGACCAGCGGCGCGCTGAGCCAGGAGCGCAGATGAGCGTGTCCGTCGAAGGTTTGCCACGATTCTTCGTGCTTGGTATCGGAGATCAAGACACTTTTCTGGCCAGTCAAGACGCGCTGCAGGAACGGAGAGTCGTCGGCATTGAGCGTGAGAGGAAAATCCGAACGTGGCTTGTCGGGGCAGAGTTTCTCTCCCAGCGACAGCACGTGGGGGCCGCCTTCCGGGATCAAGACCCGAGCGCACGTGTACGGTACCAGGTCGGCCAGCGATTGAAGAAGCGCATCGAGAACGAAGTCCATGCGGAGATCCTGGGTCAGTCCCAGAGTCGCCTTACGCAATGCGTCGGCTTCTGCCGATGAGGATCGTGCCAGGACAAGATTGGTTGCGCCTTGCTCTTCCGCTTCCTTTTGCGCCGTGATCTCAAGGGCGGTGCCGACGAGCCGGCCAATCTTGCCTCGGGCATCCCGCACCGGAAAACCACGCACCCATACCCACCGCACTTCGCCGCCGGGCCTTACGATCCGGAACCGCTCATCAAACTGTCCGTTCCGTGCCGCTTCCGCGAGTTTCCCAAGTACGTGGACACGGTCGTCGGGGTGGATGACTTCTTCATAAGAAAATGGGTTCTCGATCAAGGACTGGCATGAGCGCCCGGTGATGGTCTCGTAGGCCTGGTTGACGTAAAGAGCCTTCTTACTCTCGGCATCAATCATCCAGAAGACTTCCTGAATATTGCTCGCCATCTGGTGGAATTCATGCTCTGCCGTTTGGAGGACGCTGGCCGCGTTGCGTTGGTCACGGTGCAGTTCGAGAAACACATTGGCCAGAAGAAGGCTGAAAATGCAGAAAGCCGCCGTCATCGCAACCAAGAGCACTACGGACACCTTTGGCCTTTCGAGGTTGGAGACCAATACGGCAACGAAGAGAATGACGGAAAGCACCATGAGGGTGATCGAAGCTAGCTGCCAAGCGCGCTGTGGCCCCCATTTAGAAAAAGGTTTACTGCGGAGTGGGTCAACTTGATCCATGGCTTTACCAAGGATGAACTTCTGGAAACGGACACGTGGTTATCAGGTGTCCCGCAATCAGACCGTATTTGCGCTGGAACGGTCTGTTCTGCCACGTTTTTCGAGCCCATGCTACCACAAGAATTTACGGCTGCAGGCTGTTTAGGCGGACCTACTTCAACATGGCCCAGATAGACAGGATCTCATTACGAAAACTCAGAGCGCGCAATCAAAACCGAAGTTTCCCGTGGTTGGATGCGCGGCAAGAACGCATGTCTGGCCGTCAAATCTGGGATTAGCAAAGTCTCCTGCGAGCGGCCGCGCTGGCCAGACCATTGGCCTCCGTATTGTGCTCGCGACGAACGTGGGAGATCGAGAAATCGAGCGACCGGGCCAATTTTCGGCAGAGCCAATTCAGGGAATAGAGCCGCGGACTGCGGCAGCTGTACTCACCGCTCATCTGCTTGACCATTACTTCGGAATCGGAAAATACGTGAAGCGTCTCGGCCTTAAGCCCCAGGGCACATTGCAGCGCCTCCAGCAGAGCAAGGTACTCGGCGACATTATTGTCCTGGTGTCCGATCCATTTGGCGATTCTGATGGTGCCGTCGGTGGGGCCGTCAATTACCACTCCAATGCCAGAGGGGCCCGGATTCCCGAGAGAGCCGCCATCGATGTAGGCCACGAGATCTGACATTGCATTGGGTGAAGTGATAACAAACTATGCGTGATCTATTTCCCGCCGTCAAGATGCTTAACGGTTCCTCTACACATTCCTCGTAGTTGCACCGCGCCTTCAGCACCTGTGGATGTTCCTGTGGAAAAATGGGAAAAATTAATCTTCCACTCATTAACCAACAACGATTCAATGGGTTGCGTTTCCGGGTTTTGATCCGTCACAGCAGGCCGATTGCACTGAAAACGGGCATTGACAATTTTCGGGCAACTCTCTAGGGTTGCTTCCGTCGACGGCTGAAAGGGTTGGCTTAATTAAACTTTTGCCAGTCCGAAGTAGGCTGAGTGATCAGCTCGGCGGGGTAACCCGAAGAGCAGCCAGACCGGAAAAAACCGACGGCTCTGCGAGGAGTAGTTGGGGTTTGGGACCGCGAAAGCGGTGATCGCATCAAGGGCTGTGACGGTGCACGTCTCCACGCTATTGGCTCCCTCGCAAGAGCGAATGGCTAGAGCGTAACCAATGTCACAGCCTTTACCTTTTCCAATGCTTCCGCCTCTCCAACCTCATGCTGACACTGGGGTCCTGTCAGGAATAAGCTAAGTTCATTTTTCAAGAGCCGGAACCGGAAATGCGGCAGATTCCGAATTCGAGTCGTCGTCTCGACGAGCACATTGCACGAGCGCTGAACCAGATCAGGAAACCGAGCACGCCCGAAGAAATCACGGAGTTGCTCAATCGTGATCTTGAGCCCGAAGACCGGCCCTTCCAGGTAAAAGAAGTCGCAGAGCGGTTGCGGAATACCGGGGACACAGTGTTGACACTCTATTGGTCAAAAACTCGTCCCCGCAGGTAGCCCGTCGGGGGGGCAAGGGCCCGCCCGAAACAACAAGCCCTCGCGTCGTCACGCTACGCCGCTGAGCTTGGATCTACGGTGATATCCCACTCCTCGAGCAGCCATTCTGGGACATAGCACCGATTCCTATTTTGCTCACACCAGGCGCGGAGCGCAGCTGACGAGCTATACATCCCTGCCCTGAGCTGCAGTTGCCTGACCCGCAGTTCGAATTCAGTAGGGAGAGCGGGAGCGGGCGGAATGGGACGGCCCCAATTGGGGTTTCCGCGTTTGCGAGTGAGCGCGACCAGTATCGCCATAGGCCCCGATCATACTCCGCCTCAGGTGGCTCAGCCGGCAGAATCCTCGCATGGTGGTACGGGGTTTGCGGTAGCTGGGAACACAGTGATATTTTCGGGCAGTATGGCAGTTTCAGTGGAGATGCAACACACGGGAGATTCCGGTCTGCAAGCAGACGTTCGAGCGATCATCGAACATGTGCTTGCCGATAGGCCGGGGGCTTGGCGAGTTTCGATCCTCGGCTCCCAGGGCAATGATCGGTGGGAGATGAAGATTATGGGCCCTCATGCCTTCGAGCGGTCGTATACGCTGGAGGGTTCTGCTGGCGAGCATCGGCCGGAAGTGATTCGGGTAATTCTGAGTAAGATGTTGCCGGGAAGAAAAGCTTGATTGAAGCAATTTCGCGTGGCTATACGAGGCTCGGCGGAAATGGAGAACTCAGCGAAGGAAAAGGCGGTTGAAATTCTCGGCCACGACGGGCCCAACGTTGGAATGGAAAAGGGCTGGTACTACTGATGATTCGCAGAGCGACGGGAAACCTCCTCGATTCGGATGCAGAGGCGCTGGTCAATACCGTGAACTCGGTTGGCGTAATGGGTAAAGGTATTGCGCTCCAGTTCAAGCAGGCGTTTCCTGACAACTACGCCGCCTATGCTGCCGCCTGCAAGCGGGGCAGCAGCGATTCAGCCCTGAAGCCCTGCGGAAAACGTGGGGATTGACGAATCGGAGCCTCTGGAACTGGGCCGATTGGCAAGCGGATTTCCGGATATCGCTCCGTTCTATTTGTTCTCCTAAATCAGACTCAGGAACCTTTGCACGAGTTCAAATGCCCGCCGCGCGTTCATCGCTTGGGTCTCAGGATCGGGCGAGTCGAAGAATTCGACGACCTGTCTAGGGCCGAAATCCTCCACGCTCGAAAATTTCGCTTGCAGAATTGCCATGGCCTGCTTCACGTCCTTTTCCTCGCCACGCAGTTTCCATGCAGCTGCCAGTTTCTCTAATCCACCCGGATAGTTGTCGAGGCAATAACAGAGGTCGTAGGCGTCCTTCGGTTTGTCCCTCCCCGCCAGGGCGTGCGCCTTCATCACGAGAAAATCCGGCAAGGAAGCGACACGAAGACGTACCTTGTTCTTCGCGCCAAGGATGCTCTGACCAGCAAGTTCAATCTCCACGGGCGCATGGAAAGCGGTGCCGCAACCATCTGCCTGTAAAACACGAAAACCTTCCAGAAGCTTTGGCCGATTCTTCTTCAGCTTTACCTCTTTTGGTGCAAGGAACTCCACTTCCACCTGCACTGGTCCGCCACCGTCACCGAGGTCAACGTCAGTCAGAAGCTGAAAGGATTTTGCTCCAGGGCGATAGCGGCGTGTATTCAGTAAGAGCGTCAGCAATTCGGCGTAGCGGCCATCGCTGAGCTTCTGGGTGTCCAAGGCCAGGTCAACATCGATGCTTCCGACGTGGGCCTCCTCGACTCCCGGAAGCAACAAATCCGGGACCCAGCCGCCAACCACGACAAGGCAATCGTGGAAAGCGGCCAACACCTGACCAAGATCGACGAGCACGCGGCGGGCAGCTTCCGTCTGGCGGGAATCGTATTCGCTTTGATGCCTTGGTTCCTGGTTCATAGCAGTCCGCGTCGACTCCACTCCGGTTTGAGCTTCTGTTCCAGCAACGCCTCGGCTGCCTCTTCGCCGCGTCCGCCGCAGTGGGAGAGGTCGACATAGGTCTGCACCGGGTTCGTACAGGCCATTCTATGATCGCCAACCAATCCGCCATCAGCCAGATAGAAGACGCCGTCGTCATCCGGTATTAGGACGACCACGTTCTCGCCGGACTCTACCGGCTTGGCTTCGATCCGTTGTTCCAGGCTGCTGAGATATTCCCGGCCCACATAAATCCATGTTTTCGGCTGGCGCACGTGGGGTGCCTGAAAATCTGCCGCTGAAAAAGCGGCATACGCCGCGAACCCGCCGGTTTCCAGGTCAAAGTTGGCCAGGGATTCACTTAACCGCTTTCCCTGCAGCAAGGTGAAATAGCCGCGGCGTTCGTTCCGGTCGAAGCGGTAGGCGTCCCGCCAGGCGAAGAGGAGTTTGAGCGGATCGCGTAGCCGAAAACCACCCTCCGGCAGTGCTTCAATGAATGCCTCCTCCTGGAGGTGCCTGACAACCTTGTTCACCAGGCCAAGACTAGGTTTCGGCGTCGGGTTCTTAAACTCTCCGAAATGAGTTTCCATGCTTCTCTGCGTCCAGCGCTTGCCCGCGTTTTCCGGCGCCAGAAGCGCACGAATGATTCGTCCCGCCTCAGGCGTGCTTAGATTCGCAGTTGGCCGAGGCCGGGAATGCACCGGTGCATAGCCATGACGCTCAAGGTGGATTGCATTCGGCACGTCAATATGACAGTTTCCCGCAAGATCGTACCAACTCCAGCCTCTCTGAATGCACAGGTCGGCGAGGCGGGACGATACAAATGGCATGGCCAGCACAGGCACGACCACTCGTGGACGCCCGGGAGGGGCAAGCCTCCTCTCGGCTAATACAGGAAAAGTGCTTGGGCGCAATTCTTTCTTGCACACGACACACAGCGCTGCTTTGCCCTCGGGTAGAGGTAGCGTGGCCAACAGATCAAACCCGGCATCCGGCGTTCCAGCAGCACGCTCTACTTGCCAGTCGTGCAACCAAGCGATGCCGCTCAGCAGTTCCCTGAGTTCCGCACCGAGAGCCTGCTCCAAGGCCGCACCGCCGAGAGCTTTCATGTTCACGATAGGTTGTATGTTCACGACACCGTGAACATAGCATATTTCGTGAACACGAGTCAAACAGGACGCCACTCTTGCCGCTCGGAGATCATGACCTCGTAGCCGAGCACATCCATGCTCGGCGAACCGGGTGTGATGTTTTCAGATATTGCCCGAGGTATACATGAGGTGCTAGGCTAGTGAGCGAACAAAAAGCGAATCTAGTTGGAGCGCTGCATGACCTCTTCTCAGGCCCTTGCCCCACGATCAAGTACAACTCTCGACACGGTTCAGGAGATCCTGGGAGTGCTGGTTGCACGCTGCCATGGCGACGAAGTGCTGACCTCGGTGCGGCAGATTCCGGCCCGTGAGGCTAAGTTTCGGCCGCTGCCGGGCTGGGTGACAAGTACATTGTCTGAGGCGTACCGCGCGAAGGGAATCCAAAAGCTGTATTCCCACCAGGCCGCCACTGCTGAACTAGTGCACGACGGTCGAAACGTCGTGGTGGTAACGCCCACCGCGTCAGGCAAGACCCTCTGCTACAACCTTCCGGTCCTGAATGCAGTCCTGGAGAATCCCGACACCCGTGCTCTTTACCTGTTTCCCACCAAAGCACTGGCCCAGGACCAACTTGCCGAATTGCACGACCTTGGGGAACGGCTCGATGACCGCTTTGGAGTGTTCACCTACGATGGCGATACACCGAACGACGCTCGCAAAGCGATCCGGGAGCGCGGCCATATCGTCCTGACGAACCCGGACATGTTGCACGCCGGAATCCTGCCGCACCATACAAAATGGATGCGGCTGTTCGAGAACCTGCGCTACATCGTGCTGGATGAATTGCACACCTATCGTGGCGTGTTCGGTAGTCATCTGGCGAATGTGCTTCGGCGCTTGAGACGCGTGGCGCAGTTCTACGGTTCGAGCCCGCAGTTTATCTGCTGTTCCGCCACGATTGCGAATCCCGGCGAGCTGGCTTCGCAGCTGATCGAGGGCGAAGTCGACGTTGTCGACGAGAATGGTGCGCCCGCTGGGGAAAAGCTTTTCGTTTTCTACAATCCGCCGATGGTCAACCGTAACCTGGGCATTCGGCGCAGCTATATCAATGAAGCCACACGCGTAGCCAAGGAGCTGCTTGTCCGCAAGCTGCAGACGATTGTTTTTGCCAATAGCCGGTTACATACAGAGATCCTGCTCACTTACTTGCAGCAGGCGAATCCGCCAAAGGCTGGCCAAGCAGAACCTGTCCGCGGGTATCGCGGGGGCTACCTGCCTCGGGAACGGCGCGAGATTGAACGTGGCCTGCGCGAGGGCCGGATCCGCGGAGTGGTGACCACGAATGCACTGGAGTTGGGGATCGATATTGGCTCACTCGACGCTTGTGTGATGGCGGGTTACGCGGGCTCGATTGCTTCCACCTGGCAGCGCGCCGGGCGGGCCGGGCGTCGCAGCGGGACCTCCTGCGCGGTATTCGTTGCTTCTTCTGCGCCGCTCGACCAATTCATCGTGCAGCATCCGGACTACTTTTTTGGCAGTTCGCCCGAGCACGCACACATTCAGCCAGACAACCTCGAGATTCTCATAAACCACTTGAAGTGCGCAGCGTTCGAGCTGCCACTCTCGCCCAATGAGCGATTCGGCAACGTGGATTTGCCGGAGCTTTGCGAACGACTTGGCGAAGCAGGGTTTCTGCATCGCAGTGGCGGGAATTGGCACTGGGTCCAGGAGGCATATCCGGCGGACACGATCAGTCTGCGTTCGGTGACGTCCGACAATTTCGTAATTATTGATACGACGGGTGAAGAGGATGGTCAGCCGCAGGTGATCGGAGAGGTAGATTTCTCTTCCGCGCTCACGACGGTCCATCCGAAAGCAATCTACATCCACCAGGGCCAGCAGTACCACGTCGAGCGGCTCGATTTCGACAAGCGCAAAGCGTACGTGAAACCCGTCAATGTCGACTATTTCACGGACGCCATCCGCTACACCCAGGTACGGGTCCTCGAAATCGCCGAAGAACAGAGCATCTCCGGTCCGGCAGCACGTGCGCATGGCGACGTGCTGGTGCGATCACAGGTCGTCGGCTTCAAGAAAATCAAATTCTTCACGAATGAGAATGTAGGCTCCGGAAAGCTTGAGTTGCCGGAGAACGAAATGCACACCACCGCGTTCTGGGTAACACTCGGACACGATTCGCTGGCGGCACTGCCCTTCACGCTTTCCGAGCGCCAGAGCGGCATCTTTGGCTTGCTCTATGCCCTTGGGTCCGTGGCAACGCTCTTGCTGATGTGCGACCGTCGCGATCTTGGCACAGCGGTCGGAGAACGGCCACCAAGTGCTGGTATCGACATTGAATGGCAGGACTTCGCGACCACGCAGGATGTTGAGAAGGAACTCTTTGAGCCGAACTTGTACCTGTATGACGCCTATCCGGGAGGGATTGGATTCAGTGAACCGCTCTACCGCATATGTGACGTGCTCTTGACCCGTACACGTGAACTCATCGCGGCCTGTCCGTGTGAGAACGGATGCCCGTCTTGTGTCGGCCCCGCAGGGGACAAGAGCGAGCGCTCCAAGGAAGTGGCTCTTGCGATCCTTGAACTGCTGTCTTCCCGCGGGACCCGCGTCGCGCCCAAGACGAACAAGGAAACTCGGTATGCCAGTTAGCGCGAGTCGCACAACGGTAGATCGCTTTGCCCGGCTGAAGGCGCTGCAGCGTCCGCTGACCTTGCGCCCATCAGGAAATGAGGTCGAGCCCGGGCAAAACCGGGCCGAAGAGAAGTTTCTCGGGCGCGCGCCGATTGCTGCCATTGAATCGGAGAGGCTTGCGCTGATTCTGGGCGCCTCGGTAAAGCGGAACGGCCACGGCGAACATCTGTCGCTGCACTGCTGGCATGGTGAACATGCCCCGTGCATTCCAGATGCGGCAGCACTGAAGTTGCTCGCGCCAGATGCTCGGGAAGAAGTTGTCGACGCCGAGCAGTGGCTTTTTCTCGACACGGAGACAACGGGACTGATTGGCGGCACAGGAACGTATCCGTTTCTGGTTGGCCTGGCATGGTGGGAAGGCGGCGGCCTTGAAGTCGAGCAGTTGTTCATGCGCGAGTACAGCGAAGAACGTTCGCTGCTGGCGGCGCTTGCCGAGCGGTTGGCAGAACGGACGGTGCTGGTCACGTTTAACGGCAAATCGTTCGACTGGCCACTGCTCGAAACACGGTATCGGATGACGCGGACAATTCCTCCGCCGGCGCCGCGGGCCCATCTCGACTTTCTTCATCCAGCGCGGAACCTCTGGCGCCTGCGGCTAGGCTCCGTAAGCTTGTCGCAACTCGAACGTCACGTGCTCGGATGGGACCGAGGCGCAGATCTAGTCTCCGAGCTGATCCCGAAAATCTATCTCGATTTTGTGCGCGGCGGGCGTGCAGAGCCGCTGGTCCCGGTCTTCCACCACAACCAGATGGACCTGCGCGGACTGGCCGGACTTTCGGGCCGCATTCTGACACTCCTTGGTGAGGAAGCGAGCAGCCAGGACGGACTCGAGCTATACGGTATATCGCGCATCTGCGAGCGACGTGGCGAGGTGAAGCGTGCGCGCAAACTGTACGAACAGTCGATTGCCTCGGCGCTGCCGGCGGAAACCGATCGTGCTGCCCGTACGGCGCTCGCACGACTGGCAAAGCGCGACGGGGACCTGGCATTCGCGCGGGAGCTCTGGGAAAGCATGCTGGGAAACTCTCGCGAGGGGTACGAGGCTTACGAACAGTTGGCGATCTACTTTGAGCACGAAGCCCGAGAACCGCGGCAGGCGCTCGTGATCGCACGTGAAGCGCTCGCCGAGCTCCGTCGTGCGAACCAGGTAGGCACGATTGCGCCAGCCACGTATCGCAGGACCAAGGCGCGGTTCGAGCATCGGCTGGCGCGCCTCGAACGTAAGGCCGGACAGACGCTCCTCGACACGTTTGACGCTTAGCCTTGGGGTGGCCCGTTCTTGGGGAATGGCAGCGGCTCAGAATCAAACTGGTGAACACTACAGAATGGATGAAGGACGCAAACGCGTGCTGGCCATTGTGGCCGGGATCCTGGTGGCGCGGCATCTCAAGACACCGGAGGATCTGGGCGACACTCGTCCCAGCCCGCGAACGGAGTACCTGATCTCATCCGCAGTGCAGTGGGCCGATCGAATCATGTGCAGGATCGACGGCGTGTTTGGAAATTCACCTGGGGACGGGAAACGATGACCGCGAGCTTAGAGGAAACTCTGATTTCCGTGTGGCGGCAGGGGCTGGCCGAAGACGCGAGGACGGTTACTCTCGAAGGTGGGCGCTATCCGGTCCGCCGTACCAGCCGATCGAAGCTACGCGAGGTCGATTTCTGGTTCGAAGAGCAGAGGTTGCGAGGGCTGGAGCAAAACCCGAATACGAATTCCCGCTGGGCTCGACTTGCAAGGGAAGGGAAAAAGGTCATGCAGTTCCTAAGCGACGGGCGATACATCGCCAACGTCGTAGATGGGAAGGTGCAATTCTATGGACGCGATGGTGATCGGGCCTTGAATGGGTCAGAACGAAAATAAATACGCTAGCTGCGGGTTCTTGGTGAGGTGATCTGATGAAGAATTCGGGTGTGGACGGTGTTTCTCTAGTGGGTCGGTGTTTAAACGCAGTGGCCCTGCAAAACGCAGTCCTGTGTGCGGAATGTGATGTGGTCAGCGACAGCCCCCATGATCATTGTCTGGTCTGCGGCAGCCGCTCGATTTTCAACATAGCTCGCATGCTCGGCGGAGATCTTCCCAAGGATCGTGCTGTCTTGACTAATCTCGAGAGACTAAACCCAGCGCCTCGGGAGATTGTTGTGACCTTTCCAATGCGTCATAGGCTCCGCACCAAAGCAGTCAGTTGACGGGCGCGTTGCCCAGAGTGGCGAAAATCATTCATCGCGACATGGACGTGTTTTGCGTTTCGGTCGAGCACGCGATGCGCTGCCGGATTCCCGGACCTAATTGCAGAGTAGATGCAGTGAATGCAAATCAATGGGTCGTGCCTGGTCGCGCTGGCGACACCGCCTCTTCTTGAACTCGGAATAGTATGGTTGCGAGCTGACTGTGCGAAAAATCATCCATGTCGACATGGACGCGTTTTACGCCTCGGTCGAGCAGCGCGACGATCCGCGGCTGCGGGGCAAGCCCGTGATCGTCGCGTGGAACGGCAACCGCTCTGTCGTTTGCGCTGCTTCGTACGAGGCGAGGGCTTTCGGAGTGCGCTCGGCCATGCCCGCGGTACGCGCCGAACTCTTGTGTTCCGCTGCGATCTTCGTCACTCCGGATTTTGCTCGCTATCGTGCCGTCTCGAAGAGAGTGCGAGAAATCTTCAAGCGTCATACCGACCTGATCGAGCCTTTGTCGCTCGATGAAGCCTACCTCGACGTTACCCTGAACAAGACAGGCTTACCGACCGCCACGCTTGTGGCGCGCACGGTCCGCGAGGAAATTCGCCAGGAATTGAACCTGACTGCCTCGGCCGGCGTGGCGCCCAACAAGTTCCTGGCCAAGCTTGCCTCGGACTGGCGCAAACCGGATGGGCTCTTTGTCGTCAAGCCCGATGATGTCGACGCATTTCTCCTGCCATTGGCGGTTGGCCGGATACCCGGCGTGGGCAAAGTTACAGGTGAGAAGCTCGCGAAACTGGGAATACAGACTGTGGGGGATTTACGAAGACTGGACCTGTCCACACTCGAAGGGACTTTCGGCCGCTATGGCCGGCGCTTGCATGAGCTGGCGCGGGGCATCGACGACAGTGAAGTCGTCCCGGACCGGCCTACTCAGTCCATATCAGTCGAGGATACGTTTGAGCACGATGTTCTCTTGGCAGAAACCGAGGCAATGATCCGCGGCCTGGCAGACAAGCTTTGGTCTGTCTCGCGCAACGAATCACGGATAGCCCGTACCGTGGTTCTCAAACTAAAGACGAGCGAATTCAGAATTCTGACGCGCAGCCATACACCAGGCGCACCTCCCTCATCCTGCCAGGGGTTGACAGACATCGCCCTGAAGCTGCGAGAGCGAGTGGACCTGGGTCCACATCAACGTTACCGGCTAGTTGGGATTGGCCTGAGCAACTTTCGGGAACCCGAAGACACTGCTCGGCAACCCGGGCTTTTCCGGCGCGATTCGTGAACTTGCTTCGTTCTGTCCCAAGTGTCAGAACCGCGAAGGAAACCTGCGTAGCGTGCGCAACATTCCGTCGCACTATGCCCAGTCGCAAAGGATGTAGAACACCGGGAAGTGTTCAATCCAGCAACCTTCGGCAAGCACCAAATCGTACCTGTCCATCAGGACATCTGGGTTGTGCCAACTCCGTAGTGCACAGAAGACAAATTCATTCTTTGGAAGTAGCCAGAACGGCTCCTCGACGGACGAGTCTTCGGATAGAACGCCGTCGGCAAATGGATTCTTGACTACGAGACCGGAAGCAAAGCTCTTGCCCTGTGAATTCGAGATAATCGTGGCGACTGGCTCTACCTGGATCCCTCGACGAAATCGTAGCGTCTTAACAGGATTTTCCCCGACAATCGCTAGCTGCGCTCGCGCGTCTCCTGCAAAAGCACAAAATCGCCTAATCCCCGAAGCTTCCAAAGGAACGCCAGGGAGAAAGATCTCAATCCGGCTGGAGTGCAGATATTTTCCCTCCCTGGTATCTTGTCGAGAAGTTAGGCACATGAGGCCACCCTCCTCAAGACGATCGACGTAGGCTAACTCCTCGGAATGATGGTAGCTTTCCCAGTTCAGACCGTCATAACGCTCAGCCTGGCTGCGGACGGCAGAGATGAAATGCTCAGCGCCAAATCCGAACCATCCCGCACTGCGCTGATGAATGGCGAACGCTCCCTCGTCGTGCAGCCCGACGTGCTTCTTGACGACTTGCAGGGCTCTCTCCAAGTCGTCAGCAGTCTCCAAATCAAGCGTTAAGGCCAAGGAGACCACCGATGAGTCGTACCGGCCAGCAAAATCGAGCCCTTCGTTGGTAAAAAGGATGTCGTTGTCACCGGTGCCAGAGAGCATCCATTTCTTCAACTGTCCGCGAAATTGAATCATGTCCGCTGAAGAGCGCAGGTGCGTCGCGCCGCGATCTCCCGCAACCCATGGAGTGAAGCAGGTGTCTGCATGCGTCCGGAAGGCTTCTCTCTTGCGAACAAGAAGGTCAGTGAAGGAAAGATCGCCCGCAGCCAAGCCACGAATTTCCTCGCCATCGAACAGTATGATTTCGCGATTTCGCTCGCGGCGTATCTCTTCGAGCGCCCCGACTCCATAACCCGACGTACTAAATACGCAGGCAAAAACGTCGGGCGGTGTCAGTCGCAAGCGTTCTCTAACGGCTGACACGTACCCGACGTGAACGCTCTTGCGCATCCACTTCGCCTCGATCAGGAAGTACAGTTGGTCGCGGCTAGCAGAGAGATCGGTCTGTCGAGGTGTTGCAGCCTTCGGATTAGAGTTCACTTTGAAACCGTCCTCCTCCAGCAACCTGGCTAAGAAGGACTCAAAAAGCCTCCCCCGACGATGCGGGCTCTTCACTTTTTCCAGACTGTGCAACTCTTGCTTTAGTGTCATATTCGAGCCGTGTGCACGACAGTCCATCGTGTCAGGAAAGCCGATCATCATGCCCGACTTCCGGTATGGACGTTTCCGAGTATATGCGATACAACCCCATGCCATATTCCTATACACTTCGTCCTAAATTACATTCTTCGTTTGGAGTTATGCACTGATGACAATTGGCATTAGCGCTCTTTGTGAAAAAAGGAGAAGCATAGTCTTGGCAGCTGACAAGAGGGTTCAGCTTCGTGACCGTCGCTTTAGAATCGATGATTGCCAAAAGATTTTCGATTTGCCCTATGGCTTTTTCGGCGTCACGGCTGCGAGTCCAGATTCCCAAAGACTGGTGTTGGAGATTTGCATGAGGCTGTCGCGCCTGCCGAAACACCGTTTAGGCCTGCCCGGTGTTGAGCGCATCGTCCGGCAAGCGCAAAGATACGTGGCGAGGCCACGGCCCCTTGGTTTGGATATGCAGCTGATGGTTGCGGGTTTCGTTGGTGGCTATCCGTTCCTTTGTCTTGTGCAGGACGGCATTCCGCCGGATTTCGATCTAAGTCCAGGCCATTTTGTCATCGGATCGGGAGCGACACTCGAAGTTGCGGCACGGGAGATTATGTGGATCAAGCGGCAACAGACAGAAAAAATGTCGTGCCAACGGACGGTTTTTCACGTTCATGAGTCCGTCCGCATCGCCAGGAACATGTCAGAAGATATTGGACCGCCGGCCAATTACGTTGTAGTGCAGCCGTCGGGGACATTTGAGATTTCACCCGAGTGCAGCCTTCTGGCGAGTTGGTCCGAGCGGTTCGTAGACGATTCCTCTCCTCTTGATGCCCGAGAGTTCAAGGCGGAACTGATGGCAGTGGCGAAGCCGCGTGAAACGCCTGCTACGTACTAGCACAAATTGGCGACCCCGGACGAGCATGTGGTTGGCAAGCTAAGAGTCTGGTCTCGATGTCATCCAGGGGTGGATTTACAACCGGTTGTTACTAGGGTCAGACGCAAGGGCGCAAATTTGTTGATGGCGGCCGCCGTGAAGGGTACATTCAAAGGTTCGCGGGCATTGGCGTGGCTATGTGGCAATGTGAAATCAAACACGACGGACTTCATAAATACAGAGTTGTAAAGGGCGAAACCCAGGCGATCATGCAGTTCCGGGCCGAGATGCAGATGCGGTCTTGGAACGAGCAATGGGAGCGGGTACAAGCCTCGCGAGCGAAATCACAGGCTCAACTCAAAGCAGCTCACGCGAAAGAAACCAACAAGCAGACCGCAGCGGAGCGCAGCAGAGAGGCGCAGGAAGCTCTTGATGCCCTGGAAACTCTTCTTACGAATATCCTCGAAGTAGATCACACGATCAACTGGGAGAAGCTCAAAGACCACTCACCTTTTCCCGTTCCAGAACCCGTCCGGTCTAAGGACATCCCTGTACCAAGGGAGCCAGATGTCAACGACGAGCAGTTCCAGCCAAGACTCAACTTCATTACTCGCCTTATTCCTCCCATTCGAGACAAAGAGCAGGCACGTGTGACACGCATTTTCTACGGTGCTCGCCAAGCGTGGCTAAGCGCGAAGGCTGAAACAGAACGACGGAACAAAGAGCAACTTCAACAATTCGAGAAGGCTCGCACGGCGCGGGAAGAGACGAAGGCAGGCTGGCTGGAGGACCGTCGCAAGCGAGATGCTGCACTCGACGAATCGAGGCAAGCATATTTCGATCGCCGCCCGGAGTCGATTCCAGAATATTGCAAGATGGTTTTGAGCGCCTCCCAATACCCGGACACTTTTCCGTCTGATGCTTCGGTTGACTTCGTTGAAGACAACCACACGGTAGTGGTCGATTACTGTTTGCCTGACATAACGGCGGTGCCCACTCTGAAGGAAGTGAAATACATCGCAGCTCGGGACGCATTTCAGGAGGTGCACGTAAGCGAAGCTTGGCTTAACCGCACGTACGACTCGGTCCTGTATCAAATCGCGCTGCGTTCACTCTACGAGTTGTTTCAAGCAGATGCCGCGGGTGCGATTGACTCCATTGTCTTCAATGGCTGGGTGAACTCGATCGATAAGGCCACAGGCAAAGAAGTAAATGCCTGCATTCTGTCAATTCAGGCGACGAAGTCAGAATTCATGGACATTAACCTCGCTCAAGTGGACGCGAAAGCATGCTTCAAGAAACTGAAGGGGGTGGCGGCTGCAAAGCTAATTGCTCTCCAGCCAGTCAGGCCGATATTGCAATTGAACAAGGAAGACAAGAGATTCATTCCGGCTTACAACGTAGCCGAAACACTCGACAGCTCCTCCAATCTCGCTGCCATGGACTGGGAAGACTTCGAACACCTAATCCGGCAATTGTTCGAGGAGGAGTTCAGTACGGAGGGCGGGGAAGTAAAGATCACGCAAGCTAGTCGGGACGGGGGAGTCGATGCCGTCGTATTCGACCCAGACCCGATTCGAGGCGGAAAGATCGTAATACAGGCGAAACGGTACACAAACACGGTGAGTGTCTCTGCCGTGCGGGATCTGTTTGGCACGGTCCACAACGAGGGTGCCAACAAGGGTATTCTGGTCACAACCGCAGACTATGGCCCCGATGCTTACGAGTTCGCCAAGGGGAAACCAATCACACTCATCAGCGGCAGCGAGCTCCTATATCTTCTTGCGAAGCATGGCCATAAGGCTCGAATAGATCTGCGGGAAGCTCGATTCCTGGCAGCCGAAGCCGAGAAAGCTTCGAGAGCAGCGAAACCCTAGTTTGCGTTGCTTTCGGCCGGTTGCGGCCGCATTCAATCAATTTGCACATAGGTCTTCTCTTTGCTTGTTCTTGAGTGATCTCTGTCACCGAGAATGTGCTGCATTTTGGCGTATGCTCACTTGGTCTGCGACTGAAGAAGATTGCTGATATATGAAAGCTTCTTCCGGCGATTTCCGTTTATCCGCAAGTGACCTAAGCAATCATTTGGCTTGCCGCCATCTGACTTCTCTGGATTTCGGCGTTGCTACCGGCGAAAGGTCCGCACCGACATGGCGCTCGCCTGACCTGTGGGTCCTTCAGAAGCGCGGACTGGAACACGAAAATGCCTATGTTGCCTATTTAGCGGCTCAGGGATTGTCTGTTGTTGATTTGCGGGACACGACTCAAAAGGAACCGAGCCCTGGAGTCGGACTGGAACACGAAAGTGGCTATGTCCCGTATCTAGCGGCTGAGGGATTGTCAGTTGTTGATTTCTCGGTTGCGGGTAAGGAGCAGTCGAGCGGCGAAGTTGAAAGGGCGATGCAGAAAGGTGTGGATGTCATCGTCCAGCCAACGCTTGTGAGCGGCCGATGGGTTGGCCGTGCCGACGTGGTGCGTCGAGTAGAGCGAGCCAGCAAATTCGGGGCGTGGTCCTATGAGGTCCACGATTGCAAGCTCGCGCTGGAAACAAAGGCGGCGACGATCCTCCAATTGTCCCTTTATTCAGAATGTCTCGCGGCCATTCAAGGCGAATGGCCGGAGTACATGCACGTCGTTCCACCGGGTGACGGATTCCGTTCTGAACCGTACCGGGTCCTTGACTATGCGGCCTACTACCGGTACGTAAAGAACCGTCTCGAAGACGCGGTGGAGAATCACGGCAGTGTAACCGCGACCTACCCTGAACCAACGCCACATTGTTCGATTTGTCGCTGGTGGGCCGACTGCGACGGGCAACGGCGGAAAGATGATCACCTGTCGCTGGTGGCAGGCATTAGCAAGCTGCAGCAGAAGCAATTGCATGCGTGGGATGTCAACGCCGTAAGAGATCTCGCAGTCCTTCCGCTACCCCTGGAAAAACGTCCGGAGCATGGATCCGCGGGCAGTTATGTTCGCGTCAGGGAACAAGCGCGCGTCCAAGTCGCGGGCCGCACGCAAGATAAGCCCGTACATGAAGTTCTTGATTTGAACGACGAGCATGGTCTTTTCCTTCTGCCCGAGCCTTCGCCCGGCGATATATTTTTTGATTTGGAGGGTGACCCCTTCATTGGCCGTGGCGGGCGCGAGTATTTGTTTGGCTTTGTCGCCAACGATGGCACCGGAAATCCTGCGTATAGCTCGCAGTGGGTGGTGAACGCGGAGGAAGAGAAGAAGGCATTTGAGGGGTTTGTTGACTTCGTGATGGCTCGTCTGGCGCAGTATCCTGCGATGCATGTCTATCACTTCACCGGATACGAATCCGGTGCGCTCAAGAGACTGATGGGCCGCTATGCCACCCGCGAAGATGAGATCGACCGGATGTTGCGGGCGTATTTATTAGTAGACCTGCACACGGTGACAAAGCGAGCTGTCCGGGCCAGCGTTGAGCAATATTCCCTTAAGGCACTAGAACCGTTTTACGGCTTTCAAAGAAAAGTGCCTCTAGAAGACGCACGCACCGCTTTGCGCCAAGTACAGCACATGCTTGAGCTTGGCGAAGCGTCGCAACTCGACGCGGCACTGCGCAACACCATTGCTCTGTACAATGCCGACGACTGCAATTCAACGCAAGCACTCCGCGATTGGCTGGAGAGTGAGCGGCAGCAACTGGAACGCGCCGGAAATCAGATGCCCAGGCCCGCACGGGGGGATGGAGCACCGCCGGAGGCGCTAGATGAGCGGCAACAACGCACCGCCGCACTTGCCGAAGCTCTTCGCACAGGTGTGCCGGACGACCCCGAACAACGCAGCGAAGAACAGGCCGCGCGCTGGTTGCTCTCCCACTTACTGGATTGGCATCGGCGGGAAGTGAAATCGGAGTGGTGGGAGTATTACCGTCTCGGTGAGCTGTCGGATGAGGAACTCCTTGGTGAACGCTCTGCCCTGTCAGGGCTTCGTTTTGTAGGACGGCTGGGTGTTCAGCGCAAGATACCAACGGATCGCTACGCTTTCGAAAAACAAGAAACTGACATCCGCACAGGAGAGGAACTGTGCGCCAAGGAAGAAAAGATCGGGGAGGCGGTTGGGATTGATCTTGCGGTGCGGTTGGTTGACATCAAGAAGACCAAGAAGACGGCGGAGATCCACCCTGCCGCCGTGTATGCGAAAAAGATAGGTCCTCGCACGGATGTTCTCGCTGACGCCCTCTGCCGCATCGGGGCATGGGTTGCAGCAAACGGAATGGACGCGGCGGGATCGTATCGCGCAGCGCGGGACCTGTTACTCCGGCGTCCTCCTCGCCTGGTCGGCGGTTCTAAAGCCCTCGTTATCCCCGGAGAAACAACGCTAGATGCGGCCAAACGATTGGGCACGATGCTCGATCATTCTCTACTCCCGATTCAGGGACCGCCAGGAGCGGGAAAAACGTTTACCGGAGCGAGGATGATCTGTGAGTTGGTACGAGAGGGCAAGCGTGTCGGAATCACGGCAACGAGTCACAAGGTAATCAGCAACCTGCTCAGGGAAGTCGTGAAAACCGCCGCTGAAGAGAAGCTCTCCAACCTAAAGTGCGTTCAGAAGGTCAAAGAGGAAGACAAACCAGAGCAGGACGTGCCCCATATTCAGACGACGATTGATAACAAAGAGACGCTCGCCGCCTTCCTGAATGGTGCGAATGTTCTGGCGGGAACACAGTGGCTTTGGGCGCAGGAAGACCATTTTGAAGCAGTAGATGTACTTTTTGTGGATGAAGCGGGGCAGATGTCACTTGCAAACGTACTGGTAGTCTCGCAGGCCGCCAAGAGCTTGGTGTTGCTGGGCGATCCTCAACAACTGGAGCAACCGCTCCGGGGGAGTCACCCAGAAGGCGCGGATGTTTCGGCATTGGAACATCTACTCGCTGGGGCAAAGACTATCCCACCCGATAAGGGTCTGTTTCTGGAAAGGACCTGGCGTCTCCATCCCAAGCTCACTCAGTTCACGTCGGAAGTGTTCTATGAAGGACGCCTCCAGTCTCGCGACGGCCTCGAAAATCAACGCATCGAAGGACATCGCTGGCTGGGAGAATCCGGTCTCTACTACCTTCCGGCCGAGCATCAAGGCAACCAGAATGCATCGCAGGAAGAGGTTGAGATTATCGCTGGTCTGGTAAACAGCCTGACAGAGCCGAACGTCAGATGGATCGATGACAAAGGAAACAGCCGCCAACTACAGTTAGGCGACATTTTGGTTGTCGCACCGTACAACACCCAAGTCTCGGATCTTTCTGTGCGGCTTCCCAATGCTCGGGTAGGCACGGTGGACAAGTTTCAAGGCCAGCAAGCACCCGTCGTCATCTATTCGATGACCACGTCATCACCCGAAGACGCGCCACGAGGGATGGAATTTCTCTACAGCCTGAACCGGCTAAATGTGGCGACGTCGCGGGCTCAGGCAATGGTCATCGTGGTGGCGAGTCCGCGCCTTCTGGAGCCTGAATGTCATACTCCACGGCAAATGCAGCTCGCCAATGCGCTATGCCGGTATGCGGAACTCGCAGCGATCGCGGAATAGACCAGAATATCTGATACGCCGACTATCCTTGGCCGGGCAGGATGTCATGAGGTCTCTTTGTTCTAACTGCCACAACCGACCCTACCTGCGCGAGTGCTCGCGGGACCGCAGAGGAGAGACAAAAAGGCTGTGACGTGGTATTGAGGTATAGAAGACTTTAGGCAAGCGAGCGCATGACAACCTATTCCATGAACGGACTTTACGAGGGCGAGCAGCTTACGTTGGACTTCGGAACGGGAAGCCCCGTCGTCCCGCACGATAGGAGTTCGATCAACGCCAAGTACGTCAAAGGCGAAGTGCGCATCATCACGGAGCAAGCGCGCTATCCGCTGCCGAGCGTTGTTGGGATGTACGAGGATGGCAAGGCGTATGTGCTCAATCCCGATTTCCAGCGGCGGCACCGATGGAACCGGCAGAAGCAAAGCCGGTTGATCGAATCGTTCATCATGAACGTACCTATCCCCCCTATTTTCCTCTACGAAGTGGAGTATTCAAAATACGAGGTCATGGACGGCTTGCAGAGAATGACGGCCATCTTCGAGTTCTACAAGGATCGATTCCCACTCACGGACCTAGAAGAATGGAGAGAGCTGAACGGGTTGCGCTATTCTGAACTTCCCGAGCAGGTGCAGAAAGGAATAGATCGCCGTTACCTCTCTTCCATCATCTTGCTGCAAGAGACCGCGAAATCACCCCATGAGGCCCAGCGCCTGAAGCAGCTGGTGTTTGAACGGATCAACAGCGGCGGAGTCCAGCTTGAGCCGCAAGAGTCTCGCAACGCCATCTACGACGGGCCGCTCAACCGACTCTGCATTCAACTCGCCCGCAATCCGTACCTCTGTCGCATGTGGGACATTCCGGAACCTACGGCGATTGAGCTGGAGACAGGTGTGTTTTCCGATGAGTTGTTGGAGAACGAGACGTTCCGCAGGATGGAAGACGTGGAACTGGTGCTGCGCTTTTTCGCGTATCGGCAACGTTTGCTCCACGACCAGACCGCCCTCAACGTGTATCTCGACGAATTCTTAAGCAGAGGCAACAACTTCCCCCCGGAGCTGATCGCCAAATACAAAGAATTGTTCCAAGAGACTGTGAAGCTCGTATTCGAGGTGCTGGGCGAGGATGCGTTCCACCTGTGGCGACAGCGTAAGAGCGGTTGGAATTGGTTCGACCGGCCAACAAAAGTCGTCTACGAACCGCTGATGTATGCATTCAGCCAGCGGCTGGAGCGCAAGACGGAACTTTTGCTTAGGGCCGAGCAGATTCGTGCCGCCTTGCCGGGGTTTTACCAGACGAACTACGCAATTTTCGAGGGCAGAAAGGTCAATCGCGCCGATATGAGCGCGAGAAACGAGGCTGTGATCGCGCTACTCGATTCAATTCTCCCTGCGCATCCTTAGATATGTGGGTCTGTATCGGCAGTCTGAAGGAAGGCTTGACTCTGCTTCGGCACTACCTGGACGGGCTTGACAAGCAGGATCGCTTGCTCGCTCTTCAGTCCGAGGCATGCGGCGACGGCCGAGAGCAAATCAAGGCGCTTCAGGATCACTTCCGCACAAAGAACAACAAAGCCCGGTACGACTACAACACCATCGTCATCTCGCTCTACGGCTACCTGGAGCGGTTCATCGAGGACCTGATTGGCGAATACTTAGCGCTGGTCTCCAGTAATGTGCCGACCTTTGCGGAGCTGCCGTTACCCATTCAAGGGAACCATTTGGCACTTTCCCTTGAGCTCGCGCGCAAAGCGGATTACCAGAGATATGCGGGCAGTGTGCGGGTTGACGACATCGTCGCCAGACTGCACGCTTGTTTCAACACACCGGACAAGTATCAATTAAACGACCAGGCGTTCGCGCAACATAGCGCCAACTTTCGTCAATCCGTGGTCGCGGCTACCTTCACCCAGTCTGGGATTGCGGATATCGGCCAGTCCCTCCGGCAAGCAGAGCCATTCACGGCTTTCTTAAAAGAAGAAGATCCGGAGCGGGACATGCAGACCTACCTGGCCGGGGGAGATGACGTTGTATTTGCCCGGCTAAATGACTTGGCGAACCGCAGGAACGACGTGGCTCACGGAACTCCCGTGGACGACATTCTCTCGCGTGACCTTCTTCGCAGCTACATCGGATTCATAGAAGCCTATGCGAGCGGCCTTGCGCTCGTCGTATACGAGCGATCATTGCCCTTCATGCTCAAGCGGGCCGTGGCCCTTGGGGCAGCGATCACCGTGATTGATCACCGGATTGTGTGTGTCAATCTTCCAGCTGGTAAGATAACGGTCGGCGACACGCTTATCGCAAAAACGCAGGACACGAGCCGTCCCTACAAGGGAGGTCCAATCAAGGAAATTGAACAAAACCACGTTCAGGTCAACACGATTGAGGGCGGACCTGGAGTCCAGATAGGGATGCTCATTGAATTCGGCGCAAAGAACAACCAGGAATTCTACTTTCTGAACGCAGCGGAGTAATCTCTAATCGAGAGTGTTCTGGGAAGTCGGCGCCAGACCCGGCTGGAGCTTGCTTCGCGCGGGATCTCTCACGCTGCTGACTGTCGGAGCAAATCCATCGTCCAGTCGCTCCTGCACGAGTTCAAGCCTAGTCTTAATCTCCTCGAATGGAAGCTGCTCTGCGGAAGAGGCAATTAGCGTCTGTGAGTATGCAATCACAGAACGATCCGCACGCGAGATCTCCATTCCCGCGTCCACCAAGGTCTTGGCAAGGGCCTGGGAGCTCTCAAGCACGGCGGGGATGTCGAATACTTCGGTAGGGCGCGTGTGCTTGCGGCATACCAGAATCGCATCCAGGCTGATAGGGTCTTTAGCTGCCGTCTTTGGGCTGGCTCCCCGCTGCTCGGCATGGACAGGGTGTGCGGCGACCACTTCAAGCCCGGCCGTGGTGATGGCCTCGTAAATGGCCGCCCAGCCTTCCGCACGTGAATGATGAAAACTGAATGCAAGAACACCGTCGTCTTTGAGGACGCGGCGGCATTCCGTGAGCACAAAGGAGAGCTGGCGAGCGAAAGTACGCGGGTCTTTGTGTTGCACTTCGCCGGAATCCGAGGAGTCCGGCCTGTCAAACCATGCGTAGCGATGGCGAAGCACCGGCGAGAGCCACGCAAAAAAGAAATCGCTCAGCTCGCTGTAATGGACAAAATCGAAATACGGAGGGTCGGTTACTACCGCATCGACGGACACGTCCGGTATCGGAAGGCGCGAGCTATCACCGTTGAGGATGAGCGCCCCGTGCCCCCCCCTCCCCAGTTCGTCCCATGAACGCGCTTGGTGAACGTCAATCGGGTCGCTGGCGACAATCTTGCGGGCCTGGGCCTTGTTGCCGAGCAGGTCTGCGTCGAGTGTCACCTCGAATGGTTCGTCGAGATAGCGTTTGGCGCGTATGAGCCTTGATTCAAATAAGGAACAGAACGTGCCACTACTTTTGTCGGTTCCCCACACGGAATTCTCAAGGGGCGTGCGCTCAGGCTTGAGGATATGGTTCGAGAACATGTGCCGCACCGCCCCCGTCCCCTCCCCTTTGAAGCTGCAGAAGAGGTTGTTGAATTCGAGCGTGCTGGAGAATAGGCACAACATTTGCTCCTGCACCGCCTGGTCTTCGAGGCGAAGGATTTCCTGCAGCAGCAAACCGAGGCACAACAATTGCCGGGCGTTGAAGAAATCGCGCCAGTGATGATAGTTGTAACCGCGCGCCTGGTCCGTGTTATGTCCTGGCCGTACCGAGAGCGTTGGTAACGGAAGGTCTTCGGTAGCCAGGCGTGTTTCCGCTTCGACATAGAGGGCCAGGTCTTCTGGACCGGGCTTGAGATAGATTTTTTCACCCGAGGCTTGCAGCGCCATGATTGCGTATAAACGATGAGGCAGGGGCGAACCGTCTACGGGAAGCAATTCTTTGATGCGGTGTTTCTGCCCGCTCGCGGACGTGACGTGCTGGCCGGTGGCCCTCCCCTCTTGCGGATTGAATTGATGCTTGCAGGCCGGGCACACAAGGCTGGTGCTGTCGTAGCGATCCTCGGTAACGCTCCAGCACTCAGGGCAGACAATTTGCGCCTTGGGCTTCTTTTTCGGATAGGCGTCGTGCGCGAAGACATAGCTACTAAACAAAGGAATGGTCTCGCCCTCGGGAGTGCAAACCGTCTTCACCCAGAAGAAATACAAGACGGAAATCAGTTCGCCTGTGGACGGGTCCTTGGTCTGGTAATAGCGCCGTACAGCGGGAGCTGCGGTGCGTTCCAGATGGGAGAATGCGTCACGTAGCGCGCTCTCAGGAACGCGGGCGAAGGACTGCCGCACGAGGAAGGTACTGACGGGGTTGATGTCGCAACCGACCACGTTCGCTCCCAGCTTGAGCGCCTCACCGAGAGTCGTGCCGCTACCCATGAAGGGATCGAGCACGATTTTTCCCTGAAGATGATGGCGCTGATAGAAGGCATCCCATATCCGCGTATCCTTTGGGCTGAGCGCGCCAAGTATAATCGCTCGAAAAACCGATCCGAGCCGCGTCGCCCACCATTTGTGGATATGGTAGAGCGGACGGTTGATCTCCTTGCGCCAGCTCTCATGCTCCGCCACTTGGCTGATTTCCGGGATGGGGAAGCCATGCTCAAGAGCGGTTTCTTGACGCTCATCGTCGAAAGCCAGTTTTGCAGCGAGCGGATTCATTCCTCTTCCATTTCCTTAACGGTTTCAAGGATGGCTGCTCGCGAGAGCATGGAGACAGGTTTGGCTGCTTGAGACTTCAGACGGTAGGCCGTGAAGCGATGCTCCGTGCCTGAGCGCGGATTGGGAATCTTCTCGGCTTTCAACTCGTTGGTGCGAAGGTCAAATGTGTAGCCGACGACGAGCGTGTCCGCTTCGATGCGTGTGAGCTTGCCGACAACGACAAAGCGCGGGTCGGGGGCAAAGTTCTCCGGCACGATGAGCGTATGCAGTCCTGTGGTTCCCTCGGTCAGGGCAAACGGGGTCGGCGCGACATACATTTTGCGATCGCGGATCATGATGTCGCCGTAGGTGCCGAATCCCTTCACGCTCTTGTTTTTGTGAATATATTCGTGATCGGCGTTCAGGAAATCGCCGTGACAGACAACCAGATCGACCACGGGATACTTCCTGCGGCCGTCGCCCTGGTCGGGGTAGACAGAGAGATCCGCAGGGTAACGTCCGAACACGTAGAAGATTTGCCGTCCGTTGTGGTATCCGGTCGGTACCTGGCTGTTTGAATCGTAGTCGCGCTCGCGGCCTGGCCAGGCGAGGCCCTTGATTTCGTACCCCTCGGTGTACTCGACCAAGCAAAAGTCCGGGTAAGTATTACGTCCTGAGCCCTCAAAGTGAATGCCCAGCTTCTGGAGGCGTTTTAAAAACCAATTCTGGAAGTGAAACTCCTTGTCCTTGGCGCTTACAGACTCGATGAGTTCGCCCGCCTGGACGGCGAGGACGCACTGCTCGAACACATCAAAGCATGTGGTTTTGGGATCAGCCTTCATTCTCTCAAGCCCTTATTGTACCCCGCGTTGGAAACCCTAGCAGAGGTAATGTCGGCTGTCACTGGAGATGTCTTCGGCGCTCAGCCCTGCCCTTCCGCTGCCCGCGCGCCGCTGCCGCATTCTGTGCAGTGATGAATGCATAGCCGTCATCGCTGAGACTCAATCTTCTGTGACGGTCCGGAAGGGTCCGAGATAGCGAATGGATGTCTGGTTCTGCGGAGGCAGGAGCCATCGCCGAGAGGCCCACGTGCGAGGAGTGCGAGCTGCGAATTCTGTGCCAGGTTCGCTGTACGCGCCCTCCCGAGCGCGCGTCGGGAGATCTGTGTTTTACCTTGACAAAGATTTACATGGACGTCGGTCAGGCGACATGTGTCACACTCGGGCGTCGCGGACTGACCTGTGTGCCTGCTGTAAGCGAGAGCTGGCCGGATGGACGACGTTCTTCTCAATCAGGTTCCAGTGCTCCCGCATTTGCAAGTGTCCACGTTCACCGTGAACGTGATAAGACCGCGAAACGCATTTCAACCTCCAAGCAATGTCCTCTGCCAATACGTCACCAACAGAGGCCTTGCTCACCGCACGACTAACCCTTAGAAGTCAGCTGAAGTAGGTCAAAGTCTCACCCCCGGAGGAACGTCATGAAACTCCGTCGCAATGAATACTGTCCCATCCATAGATCGGTCCGCTGCTGCGGTCGCGAACCAACGCATTATCCCCGAAGATTACAGCCTGGTGTTCGACGCATTGATGATCCGCATCATCCGAGGGGGTATCGAGAACTCAGGTCCCCCGCTGAAATGCGGAAACTTCTGAAGCGGAAAGTCGCCGAGCAGAACAGAATATGCGCAATCTGCCACGAAGAGTTCACAGACTACAACGACGTTGTGCCAGACCACAAAGATCCCAAGGGGATGGGAGGAGCCTGGAGAGATGACCACCCGGACAACATTCGAGCAGTGCACTGGTGGTGCAACTCTGAAAAAGGATCAACCAGAATTGCCGAATGACGGCCGATCAGTCGTCTTCTTCTCCAGGTGACAGACAACTCAATCCGGTAGTTACCGCCATTACGCCTCTGGTGTGCCGGAGTCTGCACGGGATCGAGTCCTGCCTAGTGCCCACCTTCATGATGCGCGTTCGAAGCCAATCCAATGCCCTCACCCGAGTCCTAGGCTCTCTTCAGTTGACGAGTTGACTGGGGATACCGTGCCGGGTTGTGACACATCCGGTACTGACTCTCCCAGCTCTCCTAGTGATTCCGCAGCCGGTTTAGCGACAGGTTTCGCCGCGGCAGACACGGCGGCCTTCTTGCTTTCCTTGTGCCTCTTCCGGAGATCGTCATATGCATCGATTTCTTCAAGGAGCATCTCGGGCGTGGGTTTATTCGCGGTGAAAGCGTCGCTATGAAGATGTGCGTCGATGTGCCGTGACAGCGCGCCCAACTTATCGACTACCTGCTCGACAACGTCGCGATCAAGGGTGACCTCTTTGAGCTGATCGAAGCCAACGCGCTCCTCGAATCGCTTCACGACGCCATTGAACAGATCGTAGATCACGAACGCTTCGTAGGTTGTCCGCAAAGCCCCGAAACCCTGTTGGAGTAGGCGCTCTTGTTCCGCGGGAGCAGCGGCTTTCGCCTTTGCGTAGCAATCCCGAGCGATCTTCGCGGATTTGTAATCGCCTTCGCAGATTGGGCTGTTGTCTAGATACACATACCCAGGCTGACCCTCCTCGCAACGAATCCAGTGTGATACGACGCCGACGCTCAACTTCTTCGCACATACCTTGAGGGCGTGAAGGAACGCGAGGTCGTGCGTGAACACGATGACCTGTCGTTTAGTTGCATACTCGGCGAGCAATTGGGACACGGCCTCTTTCGAATCGGAGTCGAATGACGAAACGGGGTCGTCGAGAATGATGGCATTGCTGGACACGTTCAACGACACCTCGGTGAGGAAGTCCACCAACGCGACAGCCCGCTTTTCTCCATCGCTGAGGATCTTGTCGATCGCGACCTTCTGCGCAAATGCGTCTGGGCTAAGAACGATTTGGCGCACCGTTTCGCCTTTATGCCCTCTGGTCTCGATGGTCAACTTAAGATTGCGCTTCAGCTTGCGGAGCATTGCCTGAAAAACGTCACGGTATTGGTCTGTAACCAGAAGTTTGAACAACTCGTTGTACTTGGCCGTGATGTGATGAGTTGAGCCTGCCGCTTTCTGCGCTCGTGCGGTCCATTGCTGTCCGTCCACCCAACCCTTGATTTCGGCGAGTCGCTCGCCAAGCGTGCGCCGGTGCTGCAGCTCACGCAGTTGCTGTTCTACCTTCTCAAGTTCCTTGTCAGCGTCGGTCGTCTCGAGTTTACTGATTTCGGCCTGCCGCCGTTCAATCGTCGCCTGAACCAGCGCGGCGTCGGGTGCGGTCGCCGCGGTGAAATCCGTCACCGTTGCCGTTGTGAGCGCCGTCTGCAGATCGCGCACGCGTGTTGAGCATGCCTGAATGTAGGCATTGATCGCCGCAACGGCCTCAGGCGCTTCGCCTTCGAGAATGCGACGGGCCGCAGCGTCCACTCCGAAATATGTAAACGTCACACTCTGCAACTGCTGGGCACGCTTGCTACATTCCCGTCGTACGGATTCAAAGCGGGCCGGTGCGTCAGATGTCAGGAATTCCCACATCCGATTGATGAGGTTGATCGACTCCGGCGACAAGGTCTGACGGCAGAACAGGCATGGATCGCCGGCTTGTGGGTAAGGAGTTCCGAGCTGAGCCTCTGCATCGGCCAGTGCCTTGGCGCTGCCCATAAACTCACGCCATACGTTGGTTCCAATCTGAGTGAACTGTGCGAACCTGAACTGGTCGGCGCCGACTCGCTCCGCTTCTTGACGGCGCGTTCCGAGGGTTTCAATGAGAGCTTTAACTTCAGCTTCTGCCGCACTTCCGACCGTAGTGGCGGCAGCGTCTAGCTGCGTGAGCAGCTTTTGAAGATCTTTCACCTCTTGCCGAAGCGTGGCAATGCGTTTGTGCACATTTCGAGACTTCAGCTCCGCGATCTGCTGGTCCAGTTCCACCATGAGCTTCCTATCTGCGGGGCTAAGTACCGCGGATTTCTCCAACCCTGCAATGTCCGATGTCGCACTCAGGTTGGTGATCTCGCGGCTGATGGACGAGTCGCCAGGAAAGAATGGGTTGAAGTTAGGCGGCCCTGACTTTAGTTCGATCAGTTTGCGGAGCCGCTCACGAACAACGTCGGTGACTTCGGCAAGCTCGGTGAGGAGCGATAAGCCAAAGGGCGAGAAACTGAGAGCGTTGGGTCGCGTCAAATGTGCGTTCATGCTGGTACCATCGAACACATAAACGCCGGATAGATCGGGACAGCGTGCGCCATTGGCCCAGGTGACGGTCTTTTTCGTGCCCTTCTTGCTGATCTCGATGTCAGCCTGCGGCAACGCCTTGGTGCTGACTTTGCGCGCGTCCGTGAGCACCTCGCGTTCGCCCCTGGCGAAAGCAGCGCACCCGAGCGGACGCGTGTAACTGGTTTTACCGGAGCCATTGGGACCGTAAACCACAGTGAGCTGTGGCCCGAACCTGATTTCCTGCTCTTCCGGAAGCGCATTGACGTTTTGCAAATTGAAGAGTCGCTCGACTGTGTATCCTGCGGTGTCAGATTTGTCGGCCAGTTTCGTGGGAAAGGTGAGTGCCGGCCGAGACCCGGCGGGCACGGAAATTAGCCCTCCATCTTGCAAGCACAGGTCGAGCAGGCCCTGGTAATCCTTCTCGGTGAGCGTTGCACCGGATGCGACTCTCTCCAAAGCAGCCTGTTCCCAATAGGGAAGTTGCGCCGCCCAGTCACGAACTAGCTCAAGTACCCCGGCCATCTAAACCCTCCCTATGCAGCAGTGAAGAGGGTCGAAGAGTTGCGTCGAACGGCAACTACCGGCTGTCTTCATTGAAGCCCTGAATACATCTACTTCGGTACAACAGGGGAGCGACCGCTTCGGAGCTGTTGGAATCCGTTCCCTGTCTAATTTGCACGCTGCAATCTTCATCACAAAAAGCATGACCGTTCCTGGGGGTCTCCAGTCGGACAGTATTGACTGATGCTAGGCCAGCTGCAGGTCACCACAACCTCCTAATTGGCCCCCGAAAGTATGCCCACTTGGTACCGCTTCTGCAGGGCGCAAGTGCTCTCTTTGTATCTTTAGGCGCGAGCTTTCGGACAGCCCGCGTGTAGTACGTTCTAATGGTGTTTCTCAACAGGTGCTAAACTCGGGAGCACCAACGGTTCCTCAAGAGCTATTTCAACCATGCGCGAAGGTAGGGATTTGCTGGGGGTAACTCCCAATTCCTTTAGCTTTTCAGCCCTTCGTATAACGTTCCCGTTACCTTTGCTGAGTTTGTTGAGCGCGCTATCGTAGCTTTCTTTTGCCTGCTCCAGTCGCTCACCAATCTTCTCCACGTCGGCAACGAATCCAACAAGCTTGTCGTAAAGTTCTGCGCCCCTATTGGCAATTTCCTGAACGTTTCTCGCCTGATCCTCCTGTCGCCAAAGGTAGGCCACCGTGCGAAGAACAAACAGAAGAGTACTTGGACTCACGAGCAGTACGTTTCTTTTCCATGCCTCTTCCCATAGGCTACTATCCTCGGCAATTGCGAGCGCAAAGGCAGGTTCGACGGGCACAAACATGATGACAAAGTCTAGGGAGTTCAGCTCGTGGAGAGCCTGATAGTCCTTCTCGGACAGTTCCTTCATGTGACGACGGACGGAGGCAAGATGACGATCGACGGCAGCCCGCCGGTCCGTGTCGCTTTCAGCGTTGACAGATTCCTCGTAGTCTTTCAACGACACCTTGGCGTCGATTACGAGATGCCTTTCCTCGGGGAGGAAGATCACAACATCCGGTTGGCCCTTATGGCCATCTTCATGCCAATACGTTTCTCGAAGTTCGTATTCGTGCCCTCTTCGCAAGCCCGATGCCTCCAGCACACGCTCTAGTACCAATTCACCCCAATTGCCTTGTGTTTTGCTCGACCCTTTAAGCGCATCCGCGAGGCTTTTAGCGTCGCTGGACACCCTCTGGCTAAGCGACATGAGCTGCTTGACCTGCTCTCCAAGTGCGCTGCGATCTTTGCTTTCCTGTACGTAGACCTGCTCGACCTTGATCTGGAACTCCCTAAGCCTGATCCCCAGTGGCTCCAAGATCTGCCCGATGTTTGTCTTGTTCTGCTCGGTAAAACGGATTGATTTTTCTTCGAGAATCTCGCTGGCCAAAGATTTGAAAGTGTCAGACAGTTGTTCCTTCGCTTTATCCAGAAGTGCGAGTTTCTCCGTTGTCTGCTCACGCTCGGCAGCAAGAACTGTACTGAGTTCGGCCAGCTTAGTTCTGAGCGCCTCCTGCTCCTGAAGCAAGTGATCACGCTTGGCAGATAGCTCTGCTCTCTCCGCTTCAGCACGTTCAATAGCCTTGCGCTGGACTTCCGCTTTGGATTCCGAAGCGCCCCATTTCTCGCGGAGATCGGCAGTTTGCTTGTTTAGTTGCTGGATTTCAAGGAGAGCGTTTTGCTGGCTCTGTTGCAGTTCCGGCACTCGCGCGGCCTGCTCAGCCAGACTAGATGCCCGCGCGCTTTCCTGCTGCACGCGCGTCTGTAGAGAGGAGACTTGGCTTTCTAGGCTCGGGATTCTGGACGCGCGCTCTGCAAGTTGAGCGCACTGCGCCTTGGAAGCATCGAGCTGGCCGACAGACTTAGCCAGTTTTGCCTCCAAATCTCCAATCTGTGCCTGCTGTCGCGCGACCTCGCTGTTGACTGAAGAAACGCGCTCTGTAAGACGGGCGATCTCTAGTTGGCTGTCACTCTTTGCCTCAATTGTCGCTGTTTGAATTCGGTGCTTCAGGGCTAGACGAGAAAAAATCGTTCCGCCGACTATACCCAACAGCAACGCAACGGCCAGGGGAATCATCCCGGAAAGTTGTTGCACCATACTGCCTCCATAAGACCCGTTCCATGAAAAATTCCCCCTCAGCAACGGAGTATAGCCCTAGCGTCTGGAGACTCCCGGCAGATTAGGGAGAACTAAGAAACGAAAGTAATCGATTGTGGCGTGCTCGCTCGCCAGGCAAGAACGCACTTTTGCGGTCTGTAAGAATTGGGCTACGCGCTTCACCGCCTGCAGGCCGTTGTGCCGCAAAATGGGCCATTTGGAGATTGGAGGTATGAATGAATGTAACCGCAATCGTTTTCTCTTTGGAGCTACACCAGCGGACGTTCCACAACTGTGGATCATCGCTTACTTACCAATTCCCGGCTGCACGGCAAAGTTCGACAAACTACTTGAGATGTTTCAGAACGCCGCTGCATTTCCTGGTCCGGGTGGCTCCTTCGGGAGTTGGTAAGACAAAAGGTCGTGCCGGAAGATACTTCGATACTTCGGAAGCGAAGAGGGTGATGTGGTGGACCAGGTGCCCAGAGTGGCCCGGGCAAGCCCTTCAGATCATTGCGAGGTATCGTCTTACGCTCAGTCGACCAGTCGACCCACATTGGGAGAGGGTCGTCAATCCTCGGCTTGAAACTGCGAACAACCCAACCGGGTCAGTCAACTAGCAAGAGGCGACACGGAGTGGGGTCAATGGCTGTTTGCAGCGGACGCGCCATGCTGGTAAAAGACACAATCGCCTGGCCGGGCGCTAACGCGGGCAACCGATCCCAGAGACCCTCATCAATACCACCTATAGACTTGCGCAGGCGCGCCACTACGTGTGCATCATTCACCTTATGAAGGACCCAGTTGTTGATGAGACCCAGTACCTCATCCGGGAGGTGCTGCGGCAACTGGGTGATGAACCCCAATCCAAGCCAGCGCTTACGCCCGCGACGAGCTATTCGCGACACTTGTTGGAATAGGACTGGCATCTGCGAAATTCTCGGCGCTGACAGGAATTCATGAGCTTCTTCAATGAATATCATCACCGGCGTTGGCGGATGGTCTTTCGTCACGGCTTCGGCGTAGTTGTCCTCCTGCCGTTGCTGCAATCCGCGAAGCAATTGAGCGATTACCAGATTGTTGATCTGGGGGGAGTCAGTATCGCTGAGGTCGACAATGGAGACGCGCCCGGGCTGTAGCATCTCGGCATAGCTGAGAGTTCCGCCAGGCGTATCGAAGATCTTCAGCCGCTTGATACGACCTATTTTCCCCATCACCGCGCGCCAACTGATCACGTTCTTGGGCACCTGCGATTGGTCGATGATGCTTTTCAGTTGCGCACAGTTTTTGTTGAAGTCAGGCGTCTCAAGGTACGGATCAGGCTCATCGGCGATTTTTGCAGCGATCAGCCTGATGACATCGTAGATGTGGGTCAGAGTCATCTTCGGGTACCCACTCTCAAGCTCGTCGAGCTCAAGTAATAGCTGCTTCTGTTGATCATTTGCTGGAAAGATTTTCACTCTTTCAAGCGCGAGCTTCGTGACATCAAACGCCTTCAGGAAGCGTTCCTGTTGTGCATCGCTAAGGTCCAATATTTCGATGACTGCATACGGCGACAGTTCAGAAAAAACTAGCGAGAACTGTTTCCTGCTGGGATGGCTAGGATTACGCGTTTCCCGACCAACTAGATGATATACGTGGGTGTTGTCAACTCCAGAAGCCTCTAACCCCCGACGCTTCAGAGCGTGCAACATCTGCTGGTCGCGCGTGGGCTCGTGGATAGCTGTGTACTCGCCTTCCGTGTCGAGGATCACGACGGCAAAATTGGCCTTTTGCAGTTGGTGGATCTCTCCTGAGACGGTCGTTGATTTTCCGCCACCGGTAGTACCAAGGTACCCAACGTGACGTGGCCACACACTCTTGACGGCAGGAACTCGAACTTCGACGTCTTCGTGGCTATCGGCAATTCCGATGCGAATCTCGCCATTCAAGCGGAGGACGCTGGCCGTGTCCTGGCTTGACAGCACAAAGACAGGGCTGTTGGGAAGGGGGCGCCGGCGCGGTGGAACCAGAGAACCATCTTCAAGTTCCTCCCCCAGGATTTCGACTTGGAGCCGCCCGTGGTACTTGGGTGTCATGAGCGCACCATTGACGGCTACCGATACCAGCATGGGTGAGTCGCCACGTAGACCGTCGGGCTCGGCAAACGGGCCTCGAACCACGACGCCCAAGTAAGCACGCTTATCGGTGCTCTTCACTCGTACCAGAGACTGACGCGGAAGGTCCTCCAAGTGTAGTCGTGGCAGCAGAACGGTAATGGTGCCATCGTCACTGGACGGCATATCAAACATGGTGCGGCCGAGACTACCCTGATATTCTGGCGGCTGTTTCAGTTCGCCCCCAGCTGCCGCGATCTCGCTATTGATGTCTGCCAAAACAGGCTCTGGGACGGGTTGGATTGCATCGTTTTGCTCTCTCCTCCCGTTGACGTTAGAAATCGTTTCCTGGGCCAAGTTACACCTCTCAGTCTCAGCGTCGTGTTTGGCGCTCAGTCATATATCGGAATGGCTCGCCGGCTTCGGCATAAGCGGTCTGTGTGGAGCCAACCAGCGACTCTCGCCCAAAAGTTGCACGGCAGAGGGTGTCAGCAAGATCGATCAACATGGGGAATCCGCGGTCGTCCTGCAAAACACTATCCCCCATGGCAATCAAGGCTGCTTCGTGCGCGTGCTCCTCGTGCGCATAAAACATCTGCGCCGGTGCCAAGTCGGACGAGCGGAAAACACCCTTGACAATCTGTTTGCCCATCGCGTGGCTAAACGCCTCCACCCGTTTCTCCATGCCCGGCCAGTAGTGACCAGTCTGGGCGACGCGAAGAATGCTGTCCTCCAGAGTATCGACGATCGCGAATTCGAGCGGTCGCAGGGCGTTACCTATAGTTAGCGTCAAGCGGTCACTGGGGCTACTGGGAACAAACACGAATTTTCGGTGCTCGACGAGCTGAGTGAGCAGATCCAGGCTCTTCTCCAGAAGTTCCTTCATTCCGGAGCCAGTCAGCAGCTCATAGGGCACAGGGTTACCATGCCCCATACGCCAAGGAGCGTGGCACATGTTCATGAGAACTGCCCGCTCTGCGAAGGTCATGATTCCCCGACGGGCTAGATCACTTAACTTATCCTTCCTGCTGGACGCGTCATAGCCGCTTCGCTGCTGACGCTGTTCGAGAATATGCAGAGTCTCTTCCACGGGGTCGAGACCACTACCTACTCGCAAATCACGTCTATAGAGACGATGGACCCAAGAGCCGTGATCCCCGCGATAGGAAACCGTGCAGACGCCAATCTGTACGATGGTTATCGGTAGCGTGTCGAAGGGCACGCTTGTTCCGTCGCAACCTTCCACTTGGCCGTTGAAAAGCAGGCCGCGATGAATTCTCTCGATCTGCTCAACAGTTGCCTTGTACACCCCCGCGCATTTCGGCACCCCAGGGCCACGGGCGATACGAGGAAAGACGATTTGACGAACACGCTCCCGAAGAGCATCTTCCTGCTTGACCGCACCAGCGATTTCTTGCTCAAGTCGTTCATAAAGATTTGCCAAGTCTTCGCCATGATGCCAGGTTTTCAGGTCGAGGGTGTTTTCGAGCGGCTCACCGAATCCCGTTCTGAATTCGTCCGAATCGGTGGTCGGCGGACCGACTACATCCTCTTGCGAGACCGTTACACGGCCGGCTTCTTCGTCAAAATGGTTCGCATTCACTATGCCGCTCCTGGCCCATCAATTGCCTAGTTCCGCGAACAAAGTTGAAGTTCGACGGCAGGAGAAAACTATTTACACGGAGGGCGTGCGCAGACAAGCATGCGGGGGAAAGCACGCGGGGAACTCGTAAACTATAGTCCATTCAGTCACTTAATGCCAATTACTTACGTAAGCCCAGCCTATCCCGAACCGAGGGACCGCCAAACCAGGAACGGCATAAACGAGCAGCATGACTGCGGGCAATTGAGGGAGGAAGTCCAAAACGACGTACAAGTATTCCGCTCACGCTTGCGACCCGTTTTGAAAAGGGCCTCTCCCCGAGATCCCGCGGCAGGGCGCGCCATAAGTTTTCTTCCGGGGCCAACAGCTCGATCGCAAGGCCATTCGCCTGGGATTCAGAGTGGGACACGATTGACCCGGTTCCGCTTTCACTGTCGCGGTGCATGAAGTGTGAGTACATACCGATAGTGACAGCCGCTAGAATCGCATCCACGCGCTCCTCGGTCGTTGCTGCCCGTAGACCGTCGAGGACCGTAGTAATGGAGACACCAAGCTTTTTGATCGCACGTTGTCTCGGTTCATGGTAGTCAAGCAAGAAGTGCGACACCTCATGTGCGATGGTGAATCGAAGTTCGTGGGTGGCATCGCTGCCGTCGACGATAATTAACCCCTTCCCAGCGTACGCGAAGATACAGCCATGGAGGGGACGATCCTCCGCTTGTGCGACAAATGGCAAACGGCGTTGCCGGAAGCTGGCTTCAACATCGCTGATCCACAGGTTCGGAATTCTCAAGATTGCCAACGGAAGAGCCCAAGCTATAGCTGCTTCTATGTCTCGGGGGAACGTACAGATCTGGCCGCCAGCTTCCCAGAATGCCATGGCGGTGTCTCTGATCCATGGCTCGACCATTGTCTATTTGCGCCCCCGCTTCTTACTAGGGTTCCTGTGAATGCGGCGGCGCTTTCGATCCCGAGCAGCCATGAGAAAGGCGCTACGAGCCCGAGGCAGCTGTGACTGCAACTCCGGAACTGTGCGCATTGCGCGCACAGCTTCGACTTCCCGCACTAATTTTGCCAACTGTTGCGCACTCGTCCTGCAATGCAATGCAATCTGTTCAACATTCGCTCTGAACGATGGGCCGTTCGGATCAGGGCGACGACAAAGCGCCAGCGACACCAAGGCGCCACGAGAACAATCGAGGAACTTGGCAAGACCTTCTTCATCAAGCTCTGCCAGTTCCCGATATTCACGCAAGTCATGCCCTAGGAAGAACGTATCGTCGCTTGCTCGCCCGGCAGCGTACACGACAATATCCCTGTCAGTCACTCTGTTTCTTCCTCCAGCGCTTGAGCTGCTGCTTCAGACGATCTTTATGTTGCTTCACCACATGACGTTGCTCGGTCAAAGACAAATTGTCAATCTTTAGTACTTTGGCAAACCGGCGCGTCCTTCGCTCGCCGTTAGCCATTAGGTTCAGGAACTCCCGATCACGCTCGTCGGAAATCACTCCTATCGCAGCCCTAATTGTGCCTCTTTGTTGAATGCCGGCGATTGCTTCACCCTCCGCATCACGTCGAATATTCTCGATTTCACTGGGCTTATTCCTGCGGATGATAGAAACCTCGACATCCGAAGTGAGATCTTCACCCCGCTTGAGACGTCGATCTTTCGCAACTGCGTTGATTAGGTCTCGCTCTGCAGCCAGCTTCAAATATGAGAGCAGACTAGACTTTTGAGGGGTGAACTTCTCTGGGTGACGAATGTAACCGAACACTGAATCAACAGTTGCATCATTGATCAAGTCCAGATCATGGATACCATGAGCGTGCCCCCTTGCTCGTACGTGACGATAAACGGGATCGAGGTACTTGCGCGCGAGTTCTTCCGGTGCCGTGGCGTCAGCCGACAGCAGTCGGGCGTGAATGCTGCGCTCAAATTCAGAATCTGACTTCATCTCGCAAGAACGTGAAACAACAGTATCCGCCTGAATTCGGAGAACTACCTGTGAAATGTGAGCACGACCTCGGTCCGCATATGGTCTCTCTCCAAATCTTTCCCGGACCTGTGATGGGAGGAGGTAGCGCTGTTTGTCGGGAATTCGTCGACCGCGCCCCGGAAACAAGTTTCGGGTTGTGCTGCTTCGCAAGCAGCCACACAGCGACAGAGTTCCGCACGTAATCGCCGCGAAGGTTGGAGTCCCCCAGAATCAATAATGCATGACCCCCGGGAAATTTCCCCAATGACTCCCGCCCATTTCTGTGGGGTCCCCAACAGCGGACAAGCGTCTGTTTTGACTCCAGTCGATGTTGAGGATGCTTGTCTAGGTCTTCTTAAATTCAACGACAACTTCTCGCCGCATGCGCCCGTCCAGACAATTCTTGGCGGTCACTCGCTTGGGTGGCGGCAGATATCGGCGGTTGGCGGGCAAACGTCTGGATTGGCGCGAGACGAGTGAGAGCCCCTGCTGTTGCGCGACAACGGCGACAATAACCGAGTTGCGTATGAATGTACCCCTGATTGTCGAGTCACCCACAACGTATACCGCCCGTCCTCCACGTCGCAAGACACGCGATGCTTCGCCAAGTGCGTGCCCTATGTCCCACACGTACCTAGCCAAGAGACCATGGTCGCGGCTAGAGAGCGCTGGCCTGAGCTTAAGCTCCTTGATAATTGATATCACCCGATCAGCATCCAATGCTTCCTCAGTCGATGCTTCCGCGCCCACGCTCTGCCCTCGAAGCCGGCGAATCTCGCTGATGCTGTAGCCCATCCACACGAGCGAGAATTTACTACACCTCATGTAATCAATCGCGTTGAGATAAGGCGGAGAAGTCAACACCAAATCAATCGACTCGCTCTCGATTTCCAATTTTCGTGCGTCACCCTGCCTAACCACTGCAACAGGCCCAAGTGGCTCAGGTCCTGGATGGGGACAGTTGGATATTACCGTTTCCACTGCGGATATGAATCGATTGAAAGGTTTGATTGGCGCGCGCGCAAACTGTCGATGAGGGCGACTATGCGACAAATCCATCGCCAAAGATGCCCCAGCCTGTTTGGTTATGATGAGGCGGGAGAATGCACACCAAAGCACCTCGCGGGTGGCTTGATCCTGAACCCGCCCAATTGCCCTGGAGAGTGCTGCCAATTGCCTGCGCGCGTAATCGTCGAACCAGTACCGGATGAATTTGCGAGTCTCATCGTCACTGCCGAACGGATAGGCATCACGGACCGAGACCATAACAAATCCCTCCTTGGCTCGGTCCAAAACTTCAGCCGCCTTGTCTCTTACCCGTTCCCCGTCGACAGTCCGCGTCCAAACATGGGCGATGAGAACAGCCAGGGGATCTAGGTCCACGCCAAAAGCCCAATGCCCATTGGCACGTGCGACTGCGAGCACGGTGCCCGAGCCAGCCATCGGGTCCAGCACCCGGAGCGCTCTCTTGCTCTGGCCTAGGGCTTCGAGTGCAATACCTGGCGCCATGCGCGCGGGAAACGGATGAATCGGACTGCGTCCAAGCGTTTCAAAAATCGTTTTCTTGTGCGACCTCAACATGCGTTACTGGACCCTTCGGAGTATTGTGGCGTCGTGTATGCGACGGAATACATCAGTTTTGTCCCGCGAGGTATGCCTTGGTCGCCGACTCTATCGCTGCAAGAACGTTCGCGGGGCTTTGGTTCAACTCAACGGTTCTGTCGGTGGCGGTAATTTCGTAGCTCGCCATCGCAGCCATCGCCTTACACAGTTCAATCAAGTCATCGTTGGTGCTCACTTTGTACGGCGGGGTATCCTTGCCCAGCGCTACTCGCAGCGCACCATACTCGACTGCTGCCTGGTCATACTCCTGCTGCAAAGCATGGATCGCTTTGATGATCTTCTCATATGGTGGCTGGGCCACAGACTCCTTTTCTAGCTTGTCGATCCATGCTTTGCACTGCTCCGGCAGACCACAAGTCTGAAGCAAGTCACGGATTCTCTCCAGTCCCAATCGCTTGACCGGTCGCAATTGGACCAGGCGGGCTAGGTCATCGACATGGATTGCAGTGATAGTCCGAGGCTTGCCATTCGCAGCGGTGCTGTCTCGATCCGACTTGATTTCCTTGGCAAGTGCCCCGTCTTTTCCCGGTGTGTGGTCGAATGCCGGCGCGACGACTATGGCGTGTTCGCATTGCCAATCGTCACGCTGCCGTGCAATCGTTGACACGCCAAAGGTCTTTGTCTTGAGCTTGGTGCCGTCCTTCTTCTTGCTCTTCGCTTCCAGCGTCGTCGCGTACCGCCGGGGCTTGCTGTTTGCATCGGGGCTGAGATGGGCTTTGGCAACCCCGTCAGGTTTACCTTTACCACCAACACGCGTCGCGTCGAATCCTAGACTGCGGAAAGCCTCCACGACCTCAATCTCTAACCTGTCCTCATCATTCCGAGCGTTCCGAAGAGCGTTGGCGACAGTCAGCGCAGTTCTTCGCCCCGACTCCTGGGCAACATATCTCAGCAACTGATCGCGCGCACTCATCACCGCGTCAATCTGATCCTGTTTCAGGGCAGCTTGATAAAGATTCGATTCTAGAAGCACTTCTGCCATGGCAAAAATCTCTAGCGGAAGGCCATTGGTCTTGCTCGTAAACTCGTCAAAGAACGCACCCACGAAAGGATGAAGGCCGTTCACCCTGAGAAGGCCCGTGACCGCATCGTACACGGCAATTCCGTCATTCGACGTTGCGTCGTAGACAAAGTCGATTCCTCCGACGAACTGTTCCGGTGTTTCGCCCCGCGTCTCAAGCGCCGCGACTAATTTATCGCGCTCATTGGGCGTGGTTGCAAGGGGAAGCGCGATATACCGCGACTTGATCTTGCCAGCCAAAGCGGCCCGCGCCATTTCGATAATCGGGCGGCGGACCAAACTGCCGGGGCTGGCGGCGAATTTGCGGGCGAGCTTCGCGCCCGCGTCGTCTTCTGCGTCCGATTTTTCCAACGCAGGGCGGATCTTGTTAAAGATTGCACGGAGGATATTCTGAGCGTCGTTGAGAACGGGTCCTTCGCGGATGCGCTCGCGATCCGACTGAAGATGGTCGTCAAGCCCATCCATATGAACGACGATGCGGATACGACCAAAGGTGCCGTGCCGCAGTTCATCTGGGGAAATACCAAAGTGCCCGTCCTGTACATTGATAAGACGCCCAAATACATATACGAAAAAACCATGACTCCGACCGAGTTCGTCCGACTTGCCCGTGAGTAAGTCCCGATACGCTTCGGCGTATCCTGTTATCCGACCGAGCGCCTTATACTCCAAGGCGAAGCGGGTCTCGGAATCTTTGGACTGATTCTTGTCCTCGGTCGCCTCAATCTCGTCGGGAGCTGGTTTGGGCAATTCGTCGATATCTTTGCCAAGAACCCACTTCTTGAGGCGGCCCTTGCCAGCCTTGCTAGGTTCAAGTTTGGCCCCGTCCAAATGGATCGAAAAGTCATCACGCAGAGGCAGCGCCGTGCGCAGTACCCACTCCAGTGTGCCCCGCCGAATCTCGTGAACTTTATCTTTGAGGTCAGACAGAATCGCAAAAGTCCATGACTTCGCTGCCCCGGAACCAAATACCTTGAGCCCAGACTTCGAAAACGCCGCTGTATCCGTCCATTCTTTCAGTGCGCCTTTGGCTTCGGTCTCAGAGAGTTCGTGGAGGCTGATCTTGATCGGAGTCTTCGGCTCTACTTCTTCGTCGCCCCTGTCATCGACCGTCTTGAAGTTCATCGAGGTCGAATAGTACTTGCTACCTTTCTTAGAGATGTGGGTTAAACGGTTGGCGAGAACGTAAGTCGCAAGTTTTCCAATACCGAACTTGCCAATCTGTTGCCGGCCAAGTGGCAGTTTGGCCAAGTCCCGTTTGAGGCTCTTGCCTATCAGCCAGTGAAGCTTCAACCCCTCCGCGTCCATTCCTTCGCCGTCATCGATAACAGCGATTGTTGCGCCTTGGTCGTGGAAGTCCGCTGGCAGCAAAACGGCAACACGTAGCGCCCCAGCGTCGAAAGCGTTGGCGACTAACTCCTCAATCGCCTTATTTGGACTGGCGTACAGACCCTCCGAAAAGAGACGGACGATACGATAGCTCAACCGGACGTCAATCTTGTCCGTCTCATTGCCAGCGGTCGAATAGAGTGGATCAATCGTCATGAGGTGAATCTTCCTCTAAACATGCCGTTTCTGGAGGATGCGTGTATCGCCCTTCGAGAAAGGCAGTTGTCTTGATTGTCAACACACTACACCATCACCCATAAAGAAAAAAAGGACTTCGCGGTATCTGATGGCGGCGGATGGAGGACAACGGTACTTCGTGCCTGCAGAAGATTGCAGAGGTGCTGCGGCCTAAAAGCCTCGCCAACGAGAAAAAGCAACAGGATCACACAGCGCGCAGACTGCCAGGTCCTGCCACTGACCGACTGAGCGACGGAGATGAAACTCCCGAGGCTCCCTTCTGACTGTTTCAGGACTGGCAGAGAACACACACTCAATCTTCTGTGACGGCCTTCGGGCCCGAGACAGTGAATGGATGTCTGGTTCTGCGAAAGCAGGAACCACCGCCGAGAGGCAAAATGCGAGCTGAGCGGTTCTGCATCCGAAAATTGCGCGCTCTCCCGAGCGCGCCTGGGCAACCGTGTTTTTCCTTGACAGAAGACTTACCTGGATGTCGGTCAATCGACGGTATCGCTCTAGCAGGGGCTAACGCTGATTTGTGCGTTTGATGTGGGCCTGGCGGGTTACTCTTCGTGAGACACAAGCAGTAGCCGGTAATATTTGCGCAGCTGCTTTGGGTCATCGGTCTGGATTAGACGTTGGATTTTGGCACGTAGTGTCTCGGCGCTGTCGTCCACGCCCTCGAAGAAATAGAGGTCGCTCATCGACACATCCAATGCGCGGGCAATCCGAGCAGTCAAATCGATCGGAGGGGTATCAATGCGACCCGTCTCGACGCGCGTGATGTAGTTCTCCTCCTTGCCAATTCTTTCTTCCAACTGGCTCTGACTCAAGCCTTTGGCTTCCCGGAGCATTCGCAGGTGTTCCCGAAACAATTTGGCTTCGTCTGAACTCATCCTCACCGGACGTTACTGGCCGCGCGAACGGAACTGAAGTAGGCGATCCGTACTTTGTCATTGCTTTTTCATACGGATTAGGCTATTAGATACTATCTGAGGAGCGATCCCGCGACCTCTCGCTAGGTCGAGTAGCGCGGAGACTGCTCCATGCGTCGCACAAGCTCCGAGGGGCGAACCTTCAGGCAGTTTGCAAACCGCACGATCATGCGAATGGTAGGGCTTTGAATGCCACGTTCTACGGCACTGATACACGTCCTGTCGATACCGCTCTCCATGAATAGTCCCATCTGCGACATCCCGCGGCTTTTGCGAACTTGCCGTAGTGCTTCACCAAACGCCCTTTCTGGTCCAGATCGAGGCTGAACTTGTCTCCTACGCTTGGCCATCTCGATATCATTGTTCGGCCAGTGACGGTTATAAGCCAACGGATCATAACCAACATTTCAATTGACCGGAGGGCGGCATGAGTTCATCAGCTGCCCGTTATTTTCCCGGGGTCTTTGGAAAAGGGATTACGTCAACCCCTGCGGAGACCCAGGCCTCCCAATCGTCGTCGACTGAGGCAGCAAGAGTAGGTGGCTCTGGGCAGCTAAGTTTGCCGTCTGACGAGGCCCTAATGGCTTCCATCTGCAATGGTGACACAGAAGCTCTCGCATTGCTGTTTCTCCGCTACGCACGAATCGTGCGTGGCGTAGTCTACCGAGTTCTGCGAGACACATCCGAGGCGGACGATCTGCTCCAGGATGTATTCCTCCTGATTCATCGCCTCTGTAAGACTTTTGACAGCTCCAAAGGTCCAGCACGCTTCTGGATTCTGCAAATGGCCTACCGCCGAGCCATCTCACGACGCCGTTATTTGACCTCTCGCCACTTCTACACACGGCTTGACCTCGACGACGCGGCAAGCCAGTTAGCGGACCCGCGGCTGAGCGCTGGCCAGTTTGAAGATTCAATCGACGGAAGGCTCGGAAACGGCGGTCTCCAGCAGGTATTTGACGCACTCTCGAAGAACCAGCGCCAAACGCTACGCCTCTTCTTTATAGAGGGCTACACTCTTGAGGAAATTGCCGCCAAACTCGGTCAATCCCGAGGGAATATCAAGCACCACTACTTCCGCGGACTGGATCGGCTCCGAAAGGAGCTTTTTGGTGGTAAATTGCCGGGTGAGCGGGCAGTATGATAAAAGGTCTTGTCCAAGCTAGGAGCAGGGGCGTTGTCGCGAACCGAACCCCATGACGAGTTCCTAGAGCTCTGCGCCGTTTCGACCTCTGGCCAGCTCACTGAGGAAGAACAGAAGAGGCTACAGGATCATCTCGCTGTTTGTCAGTCTTGCCGGGAAGCCCTTCAGCAGTACGAAGCGGTCGTTGGCCAAGCGATTCCCGCCATTGCCGCCAACGAAGAGCCTGAGAGTGCAGAACCCGGCCCGGCCTGGTCACAGGAACAGGCTGAGAAGGCTTTCTTCCAACGCCTGGCACAGGAGGAAAAGCACACGACCCGCAGATTCGGCAGCATGAGCGATCTTCCAGCGCCCCCCCATCGCCTTCCCCGATTCTCCAGCGCAGTGGCGTGGCGACAGGTATGGATGCTCTATGCCGCAGGGATTCTGCTTTTCCTCACCCTTGGCTTCTACGCTTATCGCCTTGGCACGCATCGCCCGCCCGAGGTTGTCCAGCCTGCCCCTCCTCATCCCGATATACAAAACCAAGTCCCGCTGGAAGAACAATTGAGCGATGCGAGTCACGATCGCGAAGTTGCACGCGCTCAAATCCAGCAACGTGACAAAACGATCGCGGACCTCCGCCACGAATTGGCTGAGCAATCGGCCCAGATCAATCAGATGAAAGCGGCGCAGACGCAACTGGAGAACGATCTGCACGCCGGCGACGCGAGCCGACAAGATCTCACCCAGCAGCGGGCTGATTTGGTCCAGAAATTGGACGCCGCCCAAGACAGTTCTCATGCGCTCCAGGAGAAACTGGATTCTTTGGCGCAACAGTCTGCCCAGGACGCAGTTCGTGCCAAAGCGCTGGAGGCCAAGGCCAACGACTTAACTCAACTGCTGCACGACCGCGAAGGCGCGCTCGACCAGAAGGACGAACTCTTAGCGCACGACCGCGACATCCGCGACCTCATGGGTGCCCGTGATCTCTACATCGCGGAGGTTTATGACGTCGGGCGCGCCGGCGAGACCAAGAAACCGTATGGGCGTGTGTTTTACACACGGGGAAAGTCGCTGATCTTCTACGCGTACGATCTGGACCAGCAGAAGGAAGCAAAGAAGGCAACTGCGTTTCAGGCTTGGGGCCGACGCGGGCCGGACCAACAACAGGCGCTGAACCTCGGCATTTTCTATGAAGATAACGTCTCCAAGAAACGGTGGATCCTGAAGTGTGACGACCCCAAGACACTCGCACAAATTGATGGCGTGTTCGTGACTGTCGAGCCAAACGGCGGCAGCCACAAGCCCAGTGGTAAGTCTCTCCTTTTCGCCTACCTAAAAGTTGACCCGAACCATCCCTAGCCGGTCGTTCCACCACCTCCAAATCGCTGATTTGTCCTAAAATGAGGACAACGTGGTACCCGCGCGGATTGTCCTGCGAACAAGTAGGAGAGGGGACTGAAACCCCGGTTGGTCGCTGGAGAGCCTAAATGCGCTTCCCCTATGTCGTCCTGCTTTCCGCTTGCGCTTTGATGTTGGCCTTACCCCTTGCTGCGCAATCAACCAACGGGGGTATCAATGGCCTCGTTGTCGATCCCTCCACCCATGTAATCGTCGGCGCCGATGTGGTCGTTGTGAACGATGTGACCGGCCTGAAGTACACCACCAAAACGAACGAAGACGGCATCTACGTGCTACCGAATCTGCCTCCCGGTCCTTACCGGCTTCAGGTTTCCAAGGTGGGGTTCAAGACACTCATTAAGCCCGATATTGTTCTCAACATCCAAGACGCGCTGTCTATCAACTTCACTCTGCCGGTCGGAGCCGCCTTCGAAAGCGTGACAGTGGAAGGCGGCGCGTCGATGATCAACACCACGGACGCATCGGTCAGCACCATGATCGATCACACCTACGTGGAAAACATGCCACTGAATGGCCGCAGCTTCCAGGATTTGATTTTGCTTACGCCGGGGATTGTGACGAATAGCCCTCAGAGCGCTAGCGGGCTGGGTGTCACTGGCGAATTCAGCGTAAATGGCCAGCGCACCGAATCGAACTACTACACCGTTGATGGCGTGAGCGCCAATGTCGGGGCAACTGCGGGTAGTAATCAGTACACGACTTCTGCCAGTGGTTCGGTGCCGACGGCAACCGCTCTGGGGACCACGCAGGCTCTGGTTTCTGTAGACGATCTTCAGGAATTTCGTGTGAACAGCTCGACCTACTCCGCGGAATATGGGCACAATCCAGGTGGGCAATTTGCGTTTGAGACGAAATCAGGTACGAATCAGTGGCACGGCACGGCCTACGACTACCTGCGGAACGGCTACTTCGATGCCCAGGACTGGTTTAACGACTACTTTGGCACACCGAAAGCTGCGCTTCGGCAGAATGATTTCGGTGGCACGTTTGGTGGCCCCGTAGAGGTTCCCGGCCTGTACCACGGAAAAGATAAAACGTTCTTCTTTGTCTCCTATGAGGGGCTGCGCCTGACTGCGCCACAGGCAGCCACGATCAGCTACGTGCCGGATAATTGCCTGCGAGGTGTGATTGCTGACTGCGTAGGAGCGAACACTCCGGGCGCTGCTGCGCTCCAACCCGTTCTGAATGCCTTCCCTGTGCCTAACGGACCCGATTTGGGAAATGGGACTGCCGAATACATCGGAAGTTGGTCCAACCCTGCTGCGCTCAACTCCACCAGCGTTCGGTTTGACCACGTCGTAAACGATAAGCTGAGGCTCTTCTTCCGCTTCAGTGACACGGGTTCCAGTTCGGCGAGTCGGGGAACCTCCGCAGTCGGTTCGATCCCAACGGTGGAGACTATCGCAGCTTACAAGATGCGGACCTACACGGTGGGCGCCAACAGCATTTTCTCAAGTCGGTTTAGTAACGAATTCCGCCTGAATTACAGCTCAAACGATGTGGGCAATCCGTCTGTCATTGAGTCGTTTGGAGGAAGCACGGCTGTCGACCTAGCCGAGCTTACAGGGCTCACCGCCGGGTCGGCTGTCGGCATTGGGCTTGACTACAGCGGATATCCATCCTTCCTATCGCAGCAGCAACAGTTTGGCGCTCAGAGGCAGTGGAATGTTGTGGATACTGTAGGTTTCTCCTTGGGGCGTCACCAATTCAAATTCGGCTTGGATCATCGCCGGCTGGCACCCAGAGCAATCCCGAGCTTTGATAATCTCGATTACTATTTTGGTTTCATTGATGGCATAGAAGATGTCAGGACGAACACTGCTTTTACGGTTCCGGTGCTCTACCCTCCCGGCTATCCGTTGTACACAAACTTCTCGGTTTTTGCCCAGGACGAATGGAAAGTATCGCAGCGTTTGAGCCTTTCGTTGGGATTGCGTTGGGAGGTGAATCCCGCACCGGGCGTGACGCAAGGACTTAGACCGTACACGGTCGACTTTGTCTCCTCCAACCCCAACACATGGACGCTAGCGCCACAGGGCACGCCGCTCTGGCGGACCACTTGGTTCAACTTCGCGCCTCGGCTGGGCGCTGTCTACATCCTTCGTAATACGCCTGGCGGGGAAACGGTTGTCCGCGGCGGGGGTGGCGTTTTCTTTGACACAGGTCAGCAGACGGGATCAGAAGGATTCGATGGCCCTGGCTTTCAAATATTTGGGAGTCCTGTTGTTGGATCGTTTCCAATCGTTCCTGCATTTCCTACTATTGTGAATCCTCCTACTCCGCCGTTAGGTTTTATGTACACCTTCGCCCCCCATCTTCAACTGCCCTATACGATTCAATGGAACGCCAGTATTGAGCAGGCGTTGGGCAAATCCCAAGCACTGACTGTTACCTATGTTGGGGCACATGGTGTTCGATTGTTAAGGAACAATTCAGTCATACCTACTGACAACCCAATACTCGGTACAGGTGGAAATTTCTACTTCTTCGATAATGGACTAACGTCAGACTACGACGCATTGCAGGTTCAATTCCGGCGGAGATTGAGCCGTGGCTTGACAGCCCTGGCTTCCTACACGTGGTCACACTGTATGGACTATGGGTCTCAGAACCTTGTATATGGCGATTACCAGCGCGGTAACTGCGATTTCGATGTCAGGCACAATCTTTCCACCGCGTTCTCTTATGATCTGCCGCATGTGGGACAGAACGGATTTGTGGACGCCGTCCTGCACCACTGGGGTCTCGATGACCGCTTTACCGCGCGAACGGGTTTTCCGGTGACTCTCAATGGGAGTACTGCGGTGAACCCGGCGACGGGTCAGCTTTTTAATGAGGGACTCAACTTTGTTCATGGCCAGCCGGTTTATCTCTACGGCCCACAATGTGCCTCGGTATATGCCGCCCTCTATGGCAATACGCTTCCGTGCCCCGGCGGGCGGGCGATCAACCCAAACGCATTTGCGAGCGTCAATTCTGGTTACGGAGATGCTCCCCGTAACTTTGCGAGAGGTTTTGGAGCTTGGCAAATGGACCTAGCAGTCCGTCGGGAGTTTCCGATCCATGAAAGGCTCAAACTGCAATTCCGAGCGGAGGCCTTCAATATCTTCAATCATCCCAATCTGGGAGCTATTAATTCGAACTTAGGCCAGAACACTTTCGGTCAGGCGACTGCCTCGCTCGCCAGTTCGCTCGGAGTCCTGAGTCCTCTCTACCAGATGGGCGGCCCGCGCTCGATGCAGTTCGCTCTCAAGGCCGTGTTTTAGTTTCGTAACTGCCGTCATTCTGAGCGAGAGAGAATTCTCTCTTCAATTCCATAACTCCAAAACAGCACAGCGGCCTATGTTCCGGACTAACCCGAAAGTTGTCTTAATCGCCTCTCTGACATGCCTGACCGTTACGACCATGATTGCGGCGGCACAACAAACGAAGCATGGCTTCACGGTCGCTGACGAAATAGGACTGGAGCTTTTTGACGATCCAAACGGCGCGCCTGCTGAGGTGTTGTTCTCACCTGACAAAACGTATCTTGTCGTCAAGACGGAACGCGGACGGTTGGACATCGACCGTGTCGAGGACGAAATCCGCTTTTACCGCAGCAAGGACGTCAAGAATTTTCTGGATCATTCTAATGAGCCGCAGCCGTCGCCGGTTTGGACCGTCGCGCGTACTGGCAAGGAAGGCGACGTCATTGGGGGATGGCGGTGGCTCTCCGATTCCAGTGGGATTGCTTTTCTAGAACCCAGCGAAACCGGCAATCATCGGATTGCTCTGGCCGATCTTCAAAAGAAAACAGTCGAGCCACTGACTTCTGAAACGGAGGCGGTCGTGGCTTTCGATGTCCGTGACCGGCAGCACTACGTTTACACCGTTGCCGACCCGGCAGCACAAGAGAAAAGGAAAGCGGAACGTGAGGCAGCCTCTGTTGTGGGCACAGGGCGGTCCCTGTTTGAGCTGATTCTTCCCGACAATCCGATCACCGCGCGCATCGCTACATCCACCATCTCCCTTTGGGCGGTTGTTGGATGTCAACGCTTCGAGGTGAAAAACGATGGCGCGCCGCTCGCTATCTTCGGAAGCTTCGCGTTGTCGCCCGACGGAAAGTCCCTGGTCACGACGCAGCCTGTTCTCGATGTTCCATCCGCATGGGAGACGTTCTATCCTCCGCCGCCTTCATCAGTCTCCACGAACCGCATCCGTGCAGGCCATTACGATGCAAAGGGGAGCCATGTGCATCAGTATGTCCGCGTTGATTTGCAGACGGGCGCAATTCTATCCTTGGCGGACGCACCGCTCGCGGATGACGCAGGATGGCTGGCGGCCGGCGATCCTAGTTGGTCGAACGACGGTCGCGAAATCTTGCTACCGAATACGTTCCTCAAATCGAAAGAGAATGCACCGTCGCGTCCGTGCGTGGCCGTTGTGGAAGTATCCTCTGGCGCAAGCACATGTGTGGAAGTATTAAGGGCCCATAAGACCGAAACGATTGTAGAGGAAGGCTACCACCTAGTTATTGGCGCGCGGTTTGCTGGCGGCAGGGGCCACGTCATGGTGGCCTTTATCAGCCATGAAGACCAGTCATTCAGAACCACCGAATACCAGCGCACAAACGGCACATGGCAATCCGTGAGGGAGCTCAACGGCTCATTCCCGGCGAAACAGAACGGTCTGGAAGTGAGCGTGAAGCAAGGGCTCAATGAGCCTCCGGTGCTGGTTGCCACAAACAAAGAGAGATCTCAAGTCGTCTGGAACCCCAATCCACAGCTTAAAAACATCGAACTGGGGCAAGCCAGCGTTTACATCTGGAAAGATAGAGAAGGGCGGGAATGGAAAGGCGGGCTGTACAAGCCCGTGAATTACGAACCGAACCGCCGCTATCCGCTCGTGATACAGACGCACGGCTTCAGCGAATCAGAATTCAGGCCCTCGGGTGTATTTCCAACAGCGTTTGCAGCGCGAGCACTGGCTGCGGCGGGAATCATGGTTCTACAAACCGCGACCGGGGTGGCCGGAAGCAATTGTTCCATCATGACGCCTGAGGAAGGACCCTGCGCCATCGCGATGTTGGAATCCGCTGCAAACCGATTGGTGTCGGACGGATTAGTAGATCGGGAAAAAATAGGTATTATCGGGTTCAGCCGCACTTGCTTCTCGGTGATGGAAATGCTCACGACTAGTTCGCTTCACCTGAAAGCAGCATCGATCACGGACGGACTGATGTTCGATTATTTGCAGTACATACTGTTCACGGATCGAATTTCAAGCGAAGCGGATCGAGTGATCGGTGCGCCGCCATTTGGGACAGGCTTCCAACTGTGGCTGAAACGATCTCCGGGTTTCAGCCTTGATAAAATCACCGCACCCCTACTAATCGTTGGAGAAGGTCCCATCAGCTTGGTCTCTATGTGGGAACCGTACGCCGGCCTTCGCTATCTGCATGAGCCGGTAGACCTGATAATGCTGAACACTGACGAACATGTTCTAACTAATCCAGCGGTACGCATGGAGTCGCAAGGGGGCACGGTGGACTGGTTTCGCTTCTGGCTCAAGGATGAAGAAGATCTTGATCCTGCCAAAGCCGACCAATACGCCCGATGGCGAGAGTTACGGCAATTGCACGAAGAAAGGGAGAATCCGAAATGATATTGGGTAACTCGCATACGCCAAGCGCTGAATGATAACTTTTTAGACTGCCGGAGCGCCCGTTAGTGCGAGTGCTCCGGCAGAGAGTTACTTAGCTTTCCCAGTCTTGATACCCTGGGATTCCTTCATTGTCTACCGTACCGTCGACTGCGTAGTGCTGGGGCTTGCTTGACGTAGCCTGAATGGTATTGATCGCAGGCGTCAATGCGGTCAGCTCCGGGGTTTCGTATTTCATGATGTTCGTCTCCTTTCGTAGAGATTTACTTATCGTAGAGACTTACTTAGCTTTCCCAGTCTTGATACCCTGAGATTCCCTCATTGTTTACATCAACGCCGTCGCCTGGGTAGCTCAGGAACTTATTCATCGTACCCTGAATGGCATTGATCGCAAGGGTCAATGTGGTCATCTCCGGAGTTTCGTATTTCATGGTTTTCACCTCCTTTCTTTGTGAAGTGTACGTACATAGTTAGCTAGCTAAATGTTTGGACTGCGTCGGCACTTGGAGTTCTGTCGCTTTAAGAGCCGACGAGTTGGCTTGTTTCTCTGGCGTTATCGGGTTCGTGAGGATCCCTTGGAGCGTGAGGTGCCGGAGCCAGGACTCCAACGTCAGTGTGCGCTTCAGGCCATCGAGGGAGACTTCCTGGTTGCGCCGAGCTTTCTGCAATACTTCCCCAAAGCGATCGGGATCAATAATTCCCACAGAACTGCCGACGATGTGCTGTCCTATCTCCGCCAGGCTGGGCCATTCCGTTGAGCCGTCTTTTTGTGGCTCTGGCGGAACAAACGCCTTTCGCCTTCTATTGAGGAGTTCGTCGGGAATAGTGCCAACAAGAGCACGCTTCATCAGGGAACGGCGCTGGCCCACGCGGACAATCTGTTCCCGAGGGATTGCGTACATAAATTCCAGAAAGTCCCGGTCATAGTAGGAATAACGTATCTCGCGAAGCAACTCTGAGTGGAGGCTACAGCGCGCAACGAATCTCCGATTGGCCTCCAACTTATCAATGTGGTCCTGAAAGCTGGGCAAAGGACCGAACAGCCGCACCCGGATTGGATAGGCGCAAAAGGCGAGGTGATTCCGACGGACGAAGCCGGATTGGAGCCATGGAGCGGAACGCAACTCGTTGACGTCCACGCGAGCAGAGAAGAATCCTTGCACGACTTCCCATAGCAAAGGAAGACGGGGTTTTCTCATCTTCGTGGCCCAGGCGCTGAGCTGGCGAGCAAGGGTGACGAACCGTGCTCTTGCCAGGAGATCTTGGAGTTCTGGCGTTGGTGTGGGCACGCCGCCGCCCGTGGGTTCGTCTCCGCCGATTCCAGAGAGAGTAACGCGATGTCCCTGTGACTTCATGTATGCTGCATACTGCTTGAAATGTTCAGAAAGACCCTTGTTGGGTATGGGAGTTGCTGCAAAGCGATCACTGTCGAACTCGGACTCAAATGATTTCCCTGAGCCTACTTCGGCGTCCTCTTGTCGTAGTGCACCAATATTTATATGGAAGCCAGCCTTGCCTCGTTTTTGTTCAACTTTGGAGATCCAGTGGAGTTCGTTGGAATCGGGTTCGAGGTGGTCGTAGGAGTCGTCATACCACGAGATGGTGTCGAGGCGGGGGCATTCAGTGTCGCCTCGAGCGATCACGGTATCCGCCATGCAGACGATGGAGGAGGAGTCCATGCCGCCGGAGAGTTCGGCGAGGACGGGGCGGTCGGAGCGGAGGCGGCGTTGGACGGCTGTGGCCAAGGCGGAGCGGAAGTGTTCTTCGTATTCGGCGTCGGTGCGGTAGCGAATCCGCTTGCCCGGATCAAAATCCCAATATTTGCTGACGATATGCTTTCCGGGTCGGAAAAGCACGAACGAAGACGGTGGGACGGAGTGGATGCCAACATAGGGCGTCAGATGCGCAGCAGGGAATACAGGTATTGCCAACCAGCCGGCGATGTACTCTTCACAGATTTCGAAGGTTCTGCCCGCGAACCGGACGAGTGGATCGAGGATGGTGCTCCAGGTTAACTGTTTTCCGTCAAACGAATAATAAAGATGCTTCGTGCCGATCGGGTCTTTGGCGAGGATCAGCGAGCGGTTGCCAGGATTCCAGATGGAGAGTGCCCAGTCTCCGATGAGCTTTACAAAGCAGTTAGCGCGCCATCTTTCGTAGGCCGCAGCGACGATGGCAACGTCGGTGGAATCACGGGCCAGAGAGTCTCGCAGCTCGCTGATCAGTTCAGCGCGATTGTCCAAGCGACCGTCCCAAGTGATGACAGCGTCAGACGGAGAAATACATGGCTGCCTCTCGCGACGCGATTCCTTCGTGGTGTGGAAGGCGCGATAGAGGATTCTTATGCCATCCTTGGAATAGGATTCATTGCTATCGGGTCCATACGGCGCGAGAGTTGCACTGACTTTCTCGATGTAGTCCGG